>Ga0070741_10000298_pt1 | contig 189379 bp, 183 predicted proteins | sample Coa_R1_4_FD_66440 | JGI IMG/M metagenome (GOLD analysis project Ga0070741, IMG submission 66440) | Surface soil microbial communities from Centralia Pennsylvania, which are recovering from an underground coalmine fire - Coalmine... | ecosystem: Environmental > Terrestrial > Soil >... | reverse complement strand
ACGCCGATCCAGATCACCGCCGTCCTCCTTCGGGAAGCGCAGCTTGCGGCCGGCGCCGACGATCGACGGGTCTCACGTGGGTCAGATGACCGGCTCCGATCAAGTCAGAGCATCGGTGCCGACTTCGCCGGAGGGACGACGTATCCCATGAAGGGCACCTCCGACGAGCGCCTCCGAGCCTATGAGTCAGTCCGACCGGCAACCACACCATGACAGTGAGCCGAGTCTAGTGAGGACGGGGCGTCGCGAGGAGGCGATCCCGCGCCGCGTCGCTCTCGTTCGTGGCGCCCTCCGTCGCCGAGCTCAGCATGCCGTCACGGTCCTCGGTCGTTGAGAAGAGCGAGGTCTCGGTGACGGCGCGCCGGACCCTTGCGTGACGCGCTCAAGACATGTTCGACCCGCATCTCGCGATCCGATGGCTTCGTCAGCTTCGAGACGTCGGCGGTCGCGCGAGCGACCGGGGCTAGGGGTGGAGGCGCTCGGCTCCGCCGGACGCGCCCTCGGGCACGTCCATGACCCACCGGACGGACTTGGAGCACGGGCACGCGCCGCCGACGCGCGCGAGGCGCGGCATCGACGCGATCGCCTTCTTCAGCTCGATCTCGCCCCTCGTGACCTTGCGCTGCATCTCGATCCAGTGCTTCACGTCGATCGAGGCGTGATAGGCCTCCGGCAGGCGCGCGAGGCAGTGCGCGATGTACTCCTCGACGTCGGTGAACTGCTCGCCGTCGACCCCGATCATCTGGAACGCGGGCTCGCCTCGACGGCGGAAGAATCGGCGGTCGGGCAGGCGCAGGAGCTGGTCCCTCCGGATGCCCTCGACGGTGTCGCCCTTCTTCATGCGCGCGAAGGCCGCGAGCGCGTCCTCGCGCGAGAGATGCTCGAGACGCGCGCGCACGTAGCGCTCGTTGATGTCGTCGATCATCTTCTCGCACTCGGCGATGTACTTGTCCTGCGCCTCCTTGTTCGCCATGTCCTTGAGGCCGAGCTTCACGTTCGTCTGGCCACCGCGCTCGTCGCCGAACATCTCGAGCCCTCTCGCGAACCACTTGTTGACCATCTTCTGGATCATGGGCACGTCGAGCGTCGCGTTGCGGTCGCGCGCGGCGGCCTCCATCCAGCGCCGCATCGGGATCACCCCGGCGGCGAGATGGAACGCTTCCTCGCGCAGCATCGGCGGCATCGACGCGGCCATCGGGGCGTACGCGTTCACCTTCTGCATCGTGAGCTGGTACTTCCCCACCCGGTCGATGAACGCGGCGAACACGATGCTGTCGCCGAAGCTGTCGTACTCGAGGTTGAACGCCGCGAGCACGTGCGAGCCGGTCCGCATGGAGAGGATCTCCTCGACCATGTCCTGCGGCTTCGTGTCCGTCACGCTCGACCAATCGGCCGACGTCAGGAGATGGATCATCTGGTAGCCGTGGCGGAGCTCCTCCGCCATGACGCGCAGCACCCAGGTCTGGTCCTGCGGGTCGTTGGCGCGCTCGAAGGTGCCATGATGCTGCTGGATCGAGCCGAACTCGGTCGAGGCCTGCGCGCGGATGATCATGAGCAGCTGCTCCGCGGCCTCCCTGTCGAGCTGCTTCGGGACGATCGCTTTCGGCTTCCCCTTGTGGTCGCCGACCTCGATCTCGGCGGGCATGTCCTTCTCGAGGCGGGCGCAGAGGCAGAACTCCTGGTCCTTCGGGAAGTACTGCTGCCAGCGCTTCGAAAGCTCGGGGTACTCGGGGAAGTTATGACGCTGCCAGTGCTCGACGGCGTCGTGATAGTCCCGCGGCAGCATCCGGATCTCGTCGGACATGGTGTCTAGGGTACCGTCCCTCACCGTTGATTGGCATGACTGTTCGCCCGAGCGAACGCCTCTCCGGCAGCGTGGCCGAAGGCCACACGCCAGCAGACGAGCGCGGCGACGGCCGCGCGACTCGCGACTACAGGCGTCTCTCGAGCGCCGTGACCGGCGCGGGCGTGAAGCCGATCCGGCGGATGAACGCGTCGATGTCCCTATCCGCGTTCGCGACCATCGTGCGCGCCACGTGAGCGCCCTTGCGCTTGAAGCCGGCGAAGAGGGCCTCGCTGAGCGAGCGTCCCACCCCCTTCTCACGCGCCTTCGGATCGACGCCGAAGAACTCGACCCACCCGGTGGGCTCTTCGAGTCCGAACTCGCCGCCGCGGACCTCGCCGAGCATGAAGCCGACGACCGTGCCGTCGAGCTCCGCGACCTGGGACGAGTCCGGATCGCGCCGGATGTAGTAGATGACGCGGTCCTCCCACACCTCGGGCCGGTAGGTTCCGGTGATGCGCTCGTCGATCTTGCAGATCGCTTCGATGTCGAGCTCGGTGACGGGGCGGATCTTCACGTCGCTCACGGCGCGAGTATGCCCCGCTCGGTGCGACAGCGCAGGCCGGCGCGGACGTACGCTCCGACGAACAACGTTCAGGCGCCTCGGCCTCGGTACCGCGATCGTGCGCGAGCACCGCAAGGAGCTCTGACCCCCGCCCGGCGGACCTACCTTCCCGTGCGCGTCTCCAGGAAGGCGACCAGGTCCTCGAGGTCCCGCGGCGACATCGAGCCGCCGTACGCGGGCATCGCGCCACCGCCGCCGGTCAGGATGCGCTGCACGATGCGATCGCGCGGGATGCGCGCGCCCACGTCCGAGAGATCGGGCCCGCGGCGGCCGCCGGCGCCTTCGATCCGGTGGCACGCGAAGCAGCTCTTTCCGACGAAGAGCTGCGCGCCGCGGCGCTCGTCCTCGGAGAGCGTGCGCGTCACCGCGTCCGGCACGCGCGCGTCGGCCGCGAGCACCGGCACCCAGGTCGGCGTGTACGCCGCGAGCGTGAGCGCGGCGTAGGCCACGAACGGAATCGCCACGACCGCGATCGCGGCCGGCCGGCGCGACCAGTGGCGCTCGCCGGCCGGGAAGAGGATGGGCAGCGCGAAGAGATACAGGACCGCGAAGGTCGGGAGACCGATGATCACGACGCTCTCGGCCTGCCGCGGGATGAGCGCGAGCAGCGAGAAGTAGCCGAGGAAGTACCAGTCCGGCTTGGGGTCGGCGACGACCACCGTCGGGTCCGCGGGCTTGCCGAGCTCCGGGGCGCCGACGACGAGCGCGAGCACGGTGACGATGACTACGGCGGCGAACGCGACGATCGCGTCGCGATACGCGGCGTCGGGATAGAAGGGGATGCCCCGTCGCAGCAGCTGCGCGTACCGCTCGCGGTAGGTCGACGGATGCACGCGGTCGCCCGGCTCCGGCGGCTCCGAGATGCCGCGCTTCACGACGAGGTAGAGATGCAGCCCGAGCAGGCCGAACATCGCGGCCGGGATGAGGAAGACGTGCGTCGCGTAGAAGCGCGTGAGCGTCGCGCCGCCCACGTTCTGACCCGCGATGACGAGCTTGGCGAGCCAGTCGCCAAGGATCGGGGCGCGCGCCGCCTGCTCCGCGGCGACGACGATCGCCCAGAAGGCGTCCTGGTCCCAGCGCAGCAGCTGTCCGGTGAACGCCATCGCGAGCGTCGCGAGCAGGAGTACCGAGCCCGAGAGCCAGTTGATCTCGCGCGGGTACTTGTACGCGCCGAAGAGGAACACCTGGCTCATGTGGATGAGGACCAGCACGACCATCGCGCCGGCCCCCCAGTAATGGATCCCGCGCACGACGCCGCCCAGCGTCGCGTCGTGCGAGATGAACTGGAGGGTGTCGTACGCGGAGTTCGGCGCCGGAACGTAGGTCATCGCGAGGCCGACGCCGGTGGCGATCTGGACCAGGAAGACGCCGAGCGTGGCGCTGCCGAAGACGTACCACCACCCGATGCGGCGCTCGAGGGCGGCGGGCACCGGGTGCCGCAGCACCGCCAGCACCGAATCCTCGAGCTCGAGCCGCTCGGCGAACCATCGCAGGACCGTCCGCATCACGAGCCCTTCGTCTGGACCGTCGGCAGCGGCTGCGCCTTCACGAGCAGGCGGCCCCCGTCGATCTTCCACGCTCGCTCGAAGAGCGGCCGCTCCGGTGGCCCGCCCGCGACGGTGCCGTCCGCGTAGAAGACGCCGCCGTGGCAGGGGCAGAGGAAGATGCCGGCCTCCGCCCGCCAGTTCACCGGGCAGCCCAGATGCGTGCAGTGGACCGAGAAGACCTGGAACGCATCATCGCCCGTCTCGCCACGGCGGCGCACCCAGAGCGCGGTCTCCGCGAGCTGCCCCGCCCACGGCAGCGGGCTCGGGTCGCGGAACTTCACGAGCGTCGTCTCGCCGGTGTGGAACGCGTCCGCGGAGCCCACGTCGACGTAGTCGACGGGCAGCGGCCGGACGAGCGGCGCGAGCAGGTAGCCGACGATCGGCACGCCCACCAGGGCGGCGATCCCGCCGGAGAGCGCGATGGTCACGCGCGACAGGAGGCGGCGGCGATCCATCATGGCTCGGCGTCCTCCCGCACCAGGATGCTCACCCATCCGACGAGCGCGACGACCGCGACCACCGCGCCGAACGCGATGAGGACCGGGCTCGTCACGAGCCCCGCGGCGGCGAACGTCACGCCCGTCGCGAGCGCGGCGGGCCAGACGGTCGGCGCGGGGACGTGGTGCTTCATCCGAGCACCGTCCCGAGGTACACGACGCTGAAGACGACGACCCAGACGCCGTCGACGAAGTGCCAGTACCAGGCGACGCTCTCCCACGCCGTCGCGCGCACGCCGCCGGGCCGGGCGCGCGCGGCGAGCACGAGGCCGCTTATCGCGGTGAGGCCGACGAGCACGTGCAGACCGTGCAGCCCGGTGAGCGTGAAGAACGTCGTCCCGAACATGCCGGCGCGCGGCGAGATGCCCGTCCCCAGCAGGCGCGCGTACTCGAGGCCCTGTCCGATGAGGAAGACGGCGCCGAGCCCGGCGGTGACCAGGAGCCAGATCCATCCGTCGCGTCGGCGGCGTCGCTCGGCGATCGTCATCGTGCCGCTCGACGCGAAGAGGCAGAGGCTGAAGATGAGCGTGCGCGGGAGATCGAGCTCGACCTTCGCGACCGCGAGCCCCGCGGGGCGGAGCGCGATGAACGCGACGACGATCGCGAGGAAGAAGATCGACTCCGAGGCGATGAAGAGCGCCATGCCGAGGAGCGGCGGGCGCGAGAGCGCGGGCGCGACCGGGGGGTCCTCGAGGGGCGCGGCCCCAGGGGTAGGGGCCCCTGGGCGCGGAGCGACGTAGCTCGTCATGCCTCGTGCGCCCGATCCGGGTGCTTGCGGTCCCACAGCGGACGCTTGCTGGTGGCGACCGGCACCTGAAGGAAGTTCTCGGGGATGGGCGGCGACGACGTCGACCACTCGAGCGTCCAGGCGTCCCACGGGTCGTCGCCGGCGAGCTCTCCCGCGCGCAGGCTGACCACGAGGTTACACACGAACGCGAGGATGCCCGCGCCCATGACGACCGCTCCGAGCGTCGAGAGCAGGTTGAGCGGGCCCCATCCGGTGTCCGCGGCGTAGGTGAAGACGCGTCGCGGCATCCCCGCGATACCGAGCCAGTGCTGCGGCAGGAACGTCAGGTGGAAGCCGACGAACACCAGCCAGAAGTGCCATTTCCCAAGACGCTCCGACAGGAGCCGGCCGGTCATCTTCGGGAACCAGTAGTACAGACCCGCGAAGATCCCGAAGACCACGCCGCCGAAGAGCACGTAGTGCATGTGCGCGACGACGTAGTACGAGTCGGTGACGTACCAGTCGATCGGGACGATCGCGAGCGAGACGCCGGTGAGGCCGCCCATCACGAACGTCGCGATGAAGCCGACGGCGAAGAGCATCGCGGTGGTGAACCGCAGGCGCCCGCCGACCATCGTCGCGGTCCACGCGAGCACCTTGATCCCGGTCGGCACCGCGATGAGCATCGACGCCGCGGAGAAGAACAGGTTCTCGGCATCCGGCAGCCCCACCGCGAACATGTGATGCGCCCACACCGACACGGAGAGGAAGCCGATGGCGACGCTCGATCCCGCGATGAAGCGGTACCCGAAGATCGGCTTCCGCGAGAACACCGGTATGACCTCCGAGACCATCCCGAACGCCGGCAGGATGACGATGTACACCTCGGGATGACCGAAGAACCAGAACACGTGCTGCCAGATGATGGGATCGCCGCCGGCCGTCGCGTCGAAGAAGTGCGCGCCGAGCCGCCTGTCGGCGAACAGCATCACGAGGGCCGCCGAGAGCGCCGGATACGCGACCAGGATGAGCAGGCTGGTCACGAGCGACATCCAGACGAAGAGCGGCAGACGCGAGATCGACAGGCCGGGACAGCGCAGCAGCAGGACCGTCACCGCGATGTTGATCGCGCCCACGATCGTGCCCGCGCCGTTCACCGCGAGGCCGAGGACGTAGTAGTCGAGGCCCGTCCCGGTGCTGTAGGTGCGATCCGACAGCGGCGGGTACGCGAACCACCCCGCGTCCGGACCTCCGCCCGCGACGAAGCTGAAGTAGACGAGCAGGCCCCCGAGCAGCGACAGCCAGAACGACAGCGCGTTGAGCCTCGGGAAGGCGACGTCGCGCGCGCCGATCATGAGCGGGATGAGGTAGTTCATGAAGCCCACGAGGATCGGGATCGCGACGAGGAAGATCATCGTGACGCCGTGGATCGTGAACAGCTGGTCGTACAGCTGCGGGTCGACGAGGCGGTTCTCGGGGACGGCGAGCTGGAGACGGATGATCGCGGCCTCGACGCTCCCGAAGACGAGGAAGAACAGGCCCATCCCCATGTAGAGGACGCCGATCTCCTTGTGGTCCACGGTGCGCAGCCAGCCGGCCGCGGGAAGGCCCGCCGGCCGCCGCACCCAGAGCGTCGTCGAGGCGGTCGTCGCGCTCATCGCAGCGATCCGAGGTAGGACACGAGAGCGTCCAGGTCCGCGTCCGAGAGCGGGACGCGCGGCATGAGCGATCCGGGCTTGTAGCGCTGCGGATCGAACAGCCAGGCGCGGAGCGACGCGGTGTCGTTCGGCAGGACGCCGGCGGCGAGCGTGCGCCGCGAGGCGAGATGCGTCAGGTCGGGCCCGGCGACGGCCTTCGCGTCGGTCCCGCGGACGGCGTGGCACGACGCGCACACGTTCTGGAGGAACACGCGCTCGCCCTCCGCGGCCGTCCCGCCCGGCGCGGCACGCGCCGCGGCCTGACCCGCGAGCCAGCGCTGGAAGTCGCCCGCGCTCTCGGCGACGACGCTGATGCGCATCCACGCGTGCTCGATGCCGCAAAACTCCGCGCACTGCCCCCGATACACGCCCGCATGGTCCGCGTACAGGCGGAGGTGGTTCGTCTTCCCCGGGATCATGTCCGTCTTCCCGCCGAGCTCCGGCACCCAGAAGGAGTGGACGACGTCGGCGGCGACGAGCTCGAGGTCGACCGCGGTGTTCGACGGGATGTGCAGCTCGTTCGCCGTGACGATCTCGCCGCTCGCGTCCGGATAGCGGAACTCCCACCACCACTGATGGCCGCGCGCGACGATGCGCATCGCCGCGGGCCCGTTCGCCGACGCGGTCGCCCCGATCTCGCGCATCGTGCCGACCATGAGCACGAACACGACGGCCAGCACGACGAGCGGGATCGCGGTCCATGCGATCTCGAGCCTGGTGTTCCCGTGGATCTGCGGTGCCGGACCGGCCACGCGCGACGCGCGATATCGCCAGGCGGAGTACAGGAGCGCGGCCTCGACGCCGATGAAGATGAGGAACGCGATGGCGCCGACGACCAGCGCGAGCCCGCCGATCGCTTCCGCCGATGTCCTCACGACCGCCAGCCTAGGACGCTGGGGGCATCAGGCAAGTCCGGCCGCGGCTGTCAGTCCGCGGCGAGGACGCGCACCGCGACGTCCGCGCGCTCGCGTTCGATCGTCATGCCGGCGCCCCGCGGCGCACGCGCGTCGCGACGAGCGTGGCCACGAGCGCGAGGAGCGGGATCCAGAGGAACACCAGGACCCAGATGGCGGCGTCGCCGGCCACCCGGAACAGGGCGGACAGCGCCGCGATCGCCTGCGCGAGCGTGCGCGAGGGATCCCACGTTCCGACCTGCATCCCGGGCACCGTGACGAGCGGGCTGATGGACATCGTGATGGTCGAGTAGTCGATGCGCGTCTTGAGCGAGCTCACCTGAGCCTGGAGCTGCTCGATCTGGACGCGCGTCGAGGCGAGAGCGCCCTGGACCTTGAGGATCTCGTCGACGGTGTTCGCGCGCGCGAGGAGCGTGAGGTACTGCTGCTCCTCGGCCTTCTTCGCGCCGAGACGTGCCTGCACGTCGACGAACTGATCGGTCACGTCCTTGGCGTCGACGTTCGACGTCACGACCTCGCCGTCCAGCTGCTTCAGCTGCGCGAGCGCGTCGTCGAATCGGCTCGACGGGACGCGGATGGTGACGAGCGCGCTGCGCTGGTCGCCGGCGCCCGTCTGCGAGAGTCCGAGCAGATCGCCACCCAGGCCCGCGGCGATCGCGCGGACCTTGTCGGCGGTCGCCCACGGATCCTGCGAGCGGAACGCGAGGTTCGCGGTCAGGACGAGATCCCGACCGGTGGACACGAGGCTCGGGATCCCGCTCTGGGGAGTGGTGCCGCCCACGGCCTCGCCGCGCTTGGCGGCGTCGCCCGCCGGCACCGGCGCGGCGGCGGGCGCGCCGATGGTGCCGGCGCTCGCCGACGGGCTCGACCGGCTCGCGGCGCACCCCGCGGCGAGGATCGCGACGAGGACGAGGAGCGCGAACGCGGAGAGACGGCGCATGAGCGTCACCTGCTTTCTCGGTCTTCCACACCGGTAGACGCCGCGCCGCGCTAGGCGGTTCCCCGAAGCCAGCGGGCGCCGAACAGGCGTGCGGCGTTCGCCGATACGCGCGCGCCGGCGACCGCCGGGGCCACCGCGTGCGCCGCGGCGACGGCGGCGAGCGTGTCCAGGACGAAGGCCGGCTCGTTGCGGCCACCTCGTCGCCGCTGCGGCGCCAGGTACGGCGCATCGGTCTCCACCAGAAGCGCGTCGAGGGGCGTAGCCGCGGCGGCCGCCCGCAGGCCGGCGTTCTTCGGATAGGTCACGGTGCCCGCGAACGAGATCGCGAACCCGCGGCGGCGCCACTCGTCGACCTCGGCCGGACCCTCGCTGTAGCAGTGCACCATCCCTCGCACGCCGCCGACGCGATCGACGATCTCGCGCGCGAGCGCGCCGGCGTCCCGCACGTGGACGACGACCGGCAGGTCGCGCTCGCGGGCGAGGTCGAGCTGCGCCGCGAACGCGCGCTCCTGCGCTTCGCGCGGCGCGCTGCGACCCGACAGGTCCACGCCGATCTCGCCGATCGCGACGACGCGCCCGTTCGACGAGAGCGAGCGCAACGCCGCGGCCACGTCGTCGCTCCAGGACTCCGCGCGATGCGGATGCACGCCCACGGCGACGCGCACGCCGGCGTGCCGCCGTGCGAGCTCGAGGGTGCGCTCGCTGGAGGCGACGTCCTCGCCGCACGAGAGGATGCGCTCGATCCCGGCCGCGCTCGCGCGCGCGATCACCGCGTCGACGTCCTCGGCGAAACGCGGGTCGACCAGGTGCGCGTGCGCGTCGATCACGCCGTCGCGACCGGTCAGGTCGCGGCGCGCTCGAGACGCGGGAAGAGCGGTGCGCCGGTCTTGATGGGCGCGCCGGCCACGAGCGCACCCCAGCGCGCGACGTCCGTCCAGGTCGCGCGATCGGGCGCCGCGACGCCGAGCTGCTCGCAGACGCGCGCGCTCAGGTTCGGCATGTACGGATAGAGGAGATATCCCGCGATCCGGACCGCCTCGAGGCCGGCGTACAGCGCGCCATCCACCTCGGCCTTGCGCGACGCGTCCTTCGCGAGCTGCCACGGCTGCGTGCGCTGGAAGTGGCGGTTGGCCTCCTCGACCAGCGCGAAGGTCGCGGCCAGCGCGTCGCCGAAGTGCAGCATCGCCGCCGCGTCGTCGTGCTCACGCAGCGTGCGCTCGGCACGCTCGCGCACCGCGCGCTCGGAATCGCCCTCGCGCGGCGCGGGCGTCCGGCCGCCGCAATAGCGCTCGACCATCGACGCGGTGCGCGACACGAGGTTGCCGAGATCGTTCGCGAGGTCGGCGTTGAACCGCTTGTTGAGCGACTCGGGCGAGACCGGCGAGTCCTTCTCGAACGGGGCCTCGCGCAGCACGAGATAGCGCGCCGCGTCGACGCCCCATTCCTGGGCCGTCGCGATCGGATCGATCATGTTGCCGCTCGACTTCGAGAGCCGCTGTCCCCGGTACTCGAGGAAGCCGTGGACGAACACCTGCCGCGGCAGCTCGACGCCCGCGGCCATCAGCATCGCCGGCCAGTAGATGCAGTGGAAGCGGCTGATGTCCTTGCCGATGACGTGCACGTCGCACGGCCACCACTTCTTGAACTTCGCCTCGTCGGTGCCGAAGCCCACGCCGGTGACGTAGTTGATGAGCGCGTCGAACCACACGTACACGGTGTGGTCGGGATTCCCCGGCCACGGCACACCCCATTTGATCCCCCGCCCGCGCGAGACGCTGATGTCCTTCAGCCCGCGGTCGAGCCACCCGAGGACCTCGTTGCGCCGGACCTCCGGGACGGTGAAGTCCGGTCGCTTCTCGAACAGCTCGCGCAGCTTCTTCTCGTACTTCGAGAGCCGGAAGAAGAAGTTCTCCTCCTTCACGCGCTGCACGGCATCGGGGTTGTTCGGATGGAACTGGCAGCGGCCGTCGACGAGGTCCGACTCCTCGTAGAACGCCTCGCAGCGGACGCAGTACAGACCCTCGTACGTGCCGAGATAGACGTCGTCGTTCGCGATCCAGCGGCGCACGAACTCCTGGACGCCGGCGATGTGATCGGGGTCCGTCGTGCGGATGAACCGGTCGTACGAGATGTCCCAGGTGTCCGCCATCTGCCTGAACTTCGCGGCGTTCTGGTCGACGAACGCGCGCGTGTCGATGCCCGCCGCCTTCGCGGCCTCCATGTTCTTCGAGCCGTGCTCGTCGGTCCCGGTGAGGAAGAAGACCTCGCGGCCGCGCTGGCGCTGGAACCGGGCGAGCGCGTCCGCCCCGGTGAACTCGTACGCGTGGTGGAGCCCGGGACTGTCGTTCACGTAGGCGATGGCGGTCGTGACGTAGAACTTCATGGGGATCCGCTCGGTATTCTAGGTCGGCATGGTCGCCACACCAGCATCGTGAACCGCGTCGCGCTGCGCGTCCTGAGCCGCGTCCTCCTCGTCCTCTTCACCTTCGTCCTCATCGTGGCGCTCGCGCAGCTCGCGCTCGTCGCGGCGAGCACGCGCGCGCAGCACATCGGGCTCGACGAGGTCATCCGCCGCGCGTGGGAGGGCACCCAGGACTACTTCTCCAGCCTGCTCCAGGGGAGCCTCGGAGAGGCCACCTCGACCTCGATCCTCGGCAACCGACGGCGCTCGATGGGCGAGGTCCTCCTGGACGCGTATCCCAAGAGCATGATGCTCGTCGGGCTCGCGGTGATCGTCGCGACCGCCCTGGGGGTGCTCGTCGGCACCGCGGCCGCGGCGACGAGCAGCCGCCGCGTGCGCGGCGCGCTCCTCGGCATCACCGTGCTCGCGGTCTCGACGCCGTCGTTCCTGCTCGCGATCCTGCTGATCCTTCTCTCGGCCACGATGGTGAGCAGGTACGGGATCCGGCTGTGGCCGTCGTTCGGCTTCGGCCTGGACGACCACCTCATCCTTCCCGTCATCGTGCTGGCGGCCCGGCCGTTCGCGCAGATCGCGAGCTTCACCTACGCGGCGCTCGACGAGACGCTCACGCGCGACTACGTGCGCACCGCGCGCTCGAAGGGACTCGCCGAGCGGCTCATCCTCTCCCGCCACGCGCTCGGCAACGCCGCGGTGCCGATCCTCGGCGCGATCGCGGCGGCGCTGTCCATCGGACTCTCCACGCTGCCCGTGGTCGAGGTCTTCTTCTCGTGGCCCGGCATGGGCTTCGCGCTGCTGCAGGCCATCCGCCGCTTCGACGCGGCGACCGCGGGCACGCTCCTCGGAGCGCTCGCGGCCACCATCGCCATCGTGCGGTTCGGCCTCGACGCGGTCGCCGCGCGCTTCGTGCGCGCCGCGACCGGGGCGGGCGCGTGATCCGCCGCGCGATCACCTGGCAGCTCGTCCTCGGCGCGGCGATCGTGCTCGGCTGGCTCGCGCTCGGCGTCGCGGCGCCGCTGCTCACCGCGGTCGATCCGCTGAAGACGCGCTCCTTCGTGATCGTCGGGTCGCACGCCTTCCCGCCGCCGTTCGAGCCGGGCCGGTACGGCTACCCGCTCGGCTCGGACAACGCCGGTCGCGACATCTGGGTCGAGGTCCTGTACGGGGCGCGCGCGACCCTCTCGATCGCGTTCGTCGTGCTCATCGCGCGCCTCGTCATCGGCACCGCGCTCGGCGCGCTCGCGGGCTGGTCCGCGGGCCGACCGGCCGATCGCGCGATCTCCGCGCTCACCGACGCGTTCGCCGCCTTCCCAACGATCCTCTTCGCCCTCCTGTGGATCTTCGCCTTCGACATCCGCTCGGGCATCACCGCGTTCGCGATCGCGCTCGCCGTCACCGGGTGGTGGGGCTTCGGGCGCGCGACGCGGTCGGCGGTCGTCGCCCTCCGCGGACGGCCGTTCCTCGAGGCCGGTCGCGCGCTCGGCCTCTCGGAGCTCGCGCTCTTCGTGCGGCACGTGATGCCGAACCTCCTGCCGATCCTCTCGGTCGCCGCGGCCCTCGAGGCGAGCGCGATCCTCCTCGCGCTCGGAGAGCTCGGCTTCCTGGGCGTCGTCGTCGGCGGAGGCTTCTCGATCCCCATCGACGACCGCGGGCTCGGCGGCGGAAGCTCGTTCATCTTCTCGACCGCGGAATGGGGCGCGATCCTCGCCGGTGGCCGGTTCGCCGTGTACAGCTCGCCGTGGATCGCGCTCGTGCCGGCGGCCGCGTTCGCGAGCGCGGTGTTCGGCTTCAACATGCTCGGCCACGGACTGCGGACGCTCTTCGATCGCGCGCCGGTGCCGGTCGCGCGGATCCTGAGCTGGCGCGTGGCCGCCGCGCTCGCGGCGGTCGTGGTCGTGGTGCGCCTGGCGACGCCGCTCGTCGGTCCCGCCGCCGGCTACCTGCCGATCTCGCGCTCGTTCGATGCCGGGCGTGCGCGGCAGCATCTCGCGTACTTCGCGGACCCGGCCCGCGGCGGCAGGTATTCCGGATCGCCCGGCTACGCGGCCGCCGCCCGGTACGTGGCCGACCGCTTCGCCGAGCTCGGCCTCGAGCCGCTCGGCGACGACGGCGGCTACCTCCAGCGCCTCAAGCAGACGGTCGTGCAGCTCGACGGGACCCCGACGCTCTCCACCCTCGGCGACCACCCGCGGTCGTACACGCACCGCGTCGACTTCACCGAGCGCGTTGGGGGACGCGCGGCCGGAGGCACCGCCGAGGGCGCCGTCGTCTACGTGGGCGGCGGCGTGAGGTCGCCGGAGTACAGCGACTACGCGGGCACGCATCCCGAAGGGAACATCGTGCTCATCGCCGGACCGACGCAGGGCGACCCCATCGATGCGGCGATCCGCGAGGGCGCGAAGGGCGTGATCTTCGTCGCCGCGCCCGGCGCGCCGGCCGGCATCATCAAGCTCTCGGCGATCGCCGCGTTCGAGAAGGACACCGTGCCCGTCCTCACGGTCTCGGAGGCGGTCGCCGACGAGCTCATCGCGCCGTCGGGGAAGAAGATCGCGGACCTGCGCTCCACGCTCGAGGAGCGGCGGCGGCGCGCGCAGCAGCGCCCGAGCCTCCAGCAGGTAGTGCCGGAGCCGCTCTCCTTCGATACGCCCACGCGTATCCGAATGTCCGTGCCGCTCGGGCCCGTGCGGCAGGTCGACACGATGAACGTGGTCGGGATGCTCCGCGGCTCCGACGAGGAGCGCGCGAGCAAGTTCCTGCTCGTCGGCGGCCATCTCGACGGGGTCGGCACGGATCCGAACGGCGCGGTCTTCCCCGCGGCGAACGACAACGCATCGGGCCCGGCGGTGACGATCGAGGTCGCGCGCGTCCTTGCCGCGCACCGCTCGATGCTCAAGAACTCGTTCATCTTCGCGGTCTTCGCCGGCGAGGAGGAGGGCCTCGTCGGTTCGGAGGTGTTCGCGCAGCGCTCGATCACCACGCCCTACCGGCCCGACAACATCGTGGCCTTCGTCAACCTCGACATGGAAGGCTGCTGCGGTGGGCTCGCGGCGTCCGACGAGAGCTTCGCACTCCACGACCGGCTGAAGAACGCCGCGGACCGCCTGGGCTATGACCTGGGGTACACGCCGGCGCTCGGCGGCAGCGACCACCAGACGTATCTGCGCCGCCGCGTGCCGGCGATCACGGTCGGGCCCACGGACCTCGGCCCGTTCCACACCGTGGGCGACACGGTGGCGACCATCGATCCGGCACGTCTGCGCGCGTCCGGCGAGGTCGTCGTGCAGGCGCTGCTCGAGATGGGCGCGTCGGAGTGACGCGCGCGGCCGCCCTGGTCGCGCTGCTGGTCGCCGCGTGCACGAGCGCTCCGGCCACATCCGCTCCGAGCGCGACGGCATCGGGCGTGGCGGCGTCAGCGTCGGCGGCGGGAGCCGCGCGATTCGACGGGACCTTGGCGCGCGGCCATCTCGCCTACCTCGCGGACCCCGCACGGGGCGGCCGCTTCACGGGCTCGCCGGGCTTCGACGACGCGGCGCGCTACGTCGCGGAGCGCTTCCGGGAGATCGGCCTCGAGCCGCTCGGCGACGACGGCACGTTCTTCCAGCGCTTCCCTGCCCAGATCGTCGACCTCGCCGCCACGCCCACGCTCACGCGGACAGGCGCGGGCGCGAAGACGTTCACCCATCGCGTCGACTTCACCGAGAGCGTCGGCGGACGCGCGGGATCGGGCGATGTCGAGGCGGAGCTCGCCGTCGTCGGCGGCGGCGCGGCCACGAACGGACAGGACGACTTCGCCGGCATCGACATCCACGGACGCATCGCGCTCGTGACGGGACCCACGGCGCAGGGCTACCTCGAGAACGTCTACGCGCGCGGCGGCGCGGGCGTGCTCCTGGTCGGCGACGCCTCGATCAAGTACTCGTACGTCGCGCGCTTCTTCGCGCAGACCATCCCCGTGCTCGTGGTCACCGAGGGCGCCGCCGACGAGCTGCTGTCGGCGTCGGGGCGTACCGTCGCGCAGGTGCGCGACGCGGTCCGCGCGCGCCGGGCGAACGCGGCCGCTCCGTCGCCCGCCTTCCTTTCCGGCACGACGGTCCACATGAGCGTCTCGCTCACGCCGGTCCACCAGGTGCTGGCGTCCAACGTGGTCGGGTTGCTGCGCGCGGGCGGATCCGGCGGGACGCGCGCCGTCATGGTCGGCGGCCATCTCGACGGCGTCGGCACCGATCCGAACGGCACGGTCTTCCCGGCCGCGAACGACAACGCGTCCGGACCCGCGATCGCCATCGAGGTGGCGCGCGCGCTCGCCGCGCGTCGCGGAGAGCTCACGCGCTCGGTCGTGTTCGTCGCGTTCTCCGGCGAGGAGGAGGGCTTCCTCGGCTCCGAGGCGTACATCGCGCGCATGGCCGCGAGCCCGGGGCGCGTCGAGAGCCTCGTCGCGATGATCGATCTCGACGTGATCGGCTGCTGCGGCGACACGCTCGAGGTGTCCGACGAATCGAGCGCGCTCGTCGACCGCTTCCGCGCCGCCGCCGAGCGGGCGGGCGTGCCGTTCAGGTCCACGGGCCAGGGCGGCAGCGACCAGTCGTCCTTCAACAAGCGCGGCGTGCCGTCCGCGCTCGTCCTGTGGTCCGACTACATCTTGCACACGACGCAGGACACCGTCGCGAAGGTCGACGTCCGGCACCTGCAGCGCGCGGGCGACGTGGTCACCGCGGTCACGCTCGACCTGGCTCGCGGCGCCGGACCCTAGCCGCCGCCAGCTCGCGGTGCGCCTCGCTCCGAGGCTCCTCGAGCCCGGCGCGATGCCACACCGTCGACGAGGTGCGCGGGCTCACGGCCCGACGCGCGACCACCAGCGATGCTCGCCCTGCCACGGCGGGCGCGCCGCTCCGGTCGCGTACGCGATGACCAGGTCCGACGTCTTGTCGAGCGCCCACGCGAAGGCTTCCTCCTGCACCGAGAAGGGGTCGAGGTCCGGCGCCGGATCGAAGAAATCGATCGCGTAGAGGATGCCGTCGCGGACGGCGAACTCGACCGTGTCCATGTCGTACCCGAGCGCGTCGACGAGCGCGGTGGCGTCGTGGATCGCCTTCTCACGGAGCTCGCCCTCCACCGGCCGGCTCACGACGTAGCGGTCCGCGAACGGCGCGGTGGGGTCGTAGCGGATCGGCAGGATGTCCTTGCGTCCGATGCAGACGCAGCGGACGTAGTCCTGCCAGGTGATGAACTCCTGCAGGATCATCGTCTTCGGCCGGCGGCCCGGTACCTGCGCGCCCGACTGGTCGTACGCCCAGAGGAGCTCCTCCTTCGAGTCGACCCTGTACACGTCCTTCCAGCCGCCGCCGGTATTCGGCTTGAGGATCGCCGGCAGTCCGACGTAGGCGATGAGGCCGTCCCAATCGAGCGGGTACACGAGGTTGCGCAGCGAGCCCTCGTTGACGTCGGAGATATAGGACTTGTTCGGCAGCACGACGGTCTTCGGCACGGCGACGCCGAGCTTCCGCGCGAGGGTGCACTGGAAGAACTTCTCGTCGGCCTCGCACCAGAACGGATCGTTCACGACGATCGTCCCCTGGAGGGCCGCGCTCTTCAGATGCGCTCGGAAGTACGGCACCTCGTGGCTGATGCGGTCCACGATGACGGCGTAGCGGGGCGTCTCGATCTCGCGCGCGCCGCCGAGGGACGCCATCTCCGCGCGAACGCCGCGCGACGCTCCCTTGCGGTCCACCGTCTCGATGAACGCCGACGGGAACGTGTTCTCGCGGCCGACGAGGATGCCGACGACGTTCACAGGAACGCGTCCACCATCTCTTTCCAGTAGGGCCAATCGAAGCAGGCGTCGCCCTCGCGCGCGCCGTCGAGCCAGCGCGCGCTGTCGTACGCGCCCGACAGGCCGACGGCCTTGCGGACGATGCTTGGCCGCCGGGTGGCGAGCGCCAGCGCGTGGAGGAGCTCGTCGATGAGGTACCGCTCGTACGCCAGGTGGCGCGCGGCCCGCTCCGGCCACGGCCGCTCCTTGTCGTAGAAGGACTCGGCGTCCACGGAGTCGACGAGCCACAGCTGCAGCCAGCCATCGTCGATGCGCCCGGACAGGTGCTCGATCATCTTGAAGTCTTCCCAGCGGGACTCCACCACTTCCGGTACTCCCGCTTCACGTCGTCTTCTTCTTCCGGATCCGCGTCTTCTCGATGAGGCGCCAGGCGGTCGCGGATCCGCGCCAGCCGATCAGCGTGACGCCGCGGCCGCCTTCGAGCGTCTTGTACGTCGCGAAGAACGTCTCGATCTCCCGCCGCCAGTGGCGTGGGAGGTCGTCGAGCTCGCGGATCTCGTCGAAGCGCGGGTCGCCAACCGGCACGCCGAGGATCTTCTCGTCGGGCCCCTGCTCGTCGCGCATGAGCAGCGTGCCGATCGGGCGCGTCGGCAGGATGCAGCCCGGGAACGTCGGCTCCTCGACGACCACGAGCGCGTCGAGCGGGTCGCCGTCTCCCGCGAGCGTGTCGGTGACGAAGCCGTAGTCGGCCGGATAATGCACCGAGGAGAACAGCACGCGATCGAGCCGGATGCGGCCGGTCGCCTTGTCGAGCTCGTACTTGGCGCGCGAGCCCTTCGGGATCTCGACGAAGACGTCGACGCCACGGCGCGTGGGCCTCCCCGGCATCGCTCCCCCTTGTGTGACAGGAGGATAGCCATTGCCGGGCGACGAAGGGCTTCGCCCCGACTAGCTCCGTTCGCGCAGCCAGCGGAGCGCGTCGGCGGCGCCGAGCGGACGGGCCAGGTGATAGCCCTGTGCCTGGTCGCACCCGAGCTCCCGCACGATCGAGAGCGTCTCGGGGTCCTCGATGCCCTCCGCGACGACGGTGAAGTCGAGCGCGTGCGCGAGATCGATGGTCGCGCGCACGATCGCGCGCCCGCTCTCGCTCGCCGCGATCCCGCGCACGAACGACTTGTCGATCTTCACGGTCGAGATGGGTAGGCGATGCAGATACGCGAGCGACGAGTGTCCCGTCCCGAAGTCGTCGATGGCGATCGGAATGGCGAGCTGGCGCAGCTCGCCGATCGTACGCGCGGCGCGCTCGGGATCGGCCATGATCGTCGTCTCGGTCACCTCGATGCCGAAGCGCTCCGGCGGTACCTGCGCGGCGTCGAGCGCCGACGCGATCCGGCGCGGGAGGTCGGGCTCCAGCAGGTTCCGCGGCGACAGATTCACGGTCACCCGCGCGTCGAGCCCGGCGATGAGCCAGCTGCGCAGCTGCCGGACCGACGCGGTGACGACCCAGTCGGTGAGCGCGGTGAGCAAGCCGACGCGCTCGGCGAGCGGCACGAACTCGGAGGGCGGCACGTCGCGACCGCGCCGCGGCCAGCGCGCGAGCGCCTCGAAGCGCTGCGTCTTGCCGGTGCGGCAGTCGACGATCGGCTGGAACGCGAGCGCGAGCTCGTTGTTCTCGATCGCGTGGCGCAGGTCGGCGGTGAGCGCGAGCGCTTGGGCGCTCGGCTCGTCGGGCGCCGGCGCGTACATCGCCCAGGCGGAGCCGCACCGCTTCGCCGAATACATCGCGACCTCCGACGTGCGCAGCAGCGTCGCGGCGTCGGCGCCGTCTCGCGGCGCCATCGCGATCCCGACGCTGGCCGTCACGAAGAGCTCGTGGCCCGCGACGGCGATCGGCGTCCGGATCGCGTCGCTGATGGTGCGCGCGAGGACGGTCGCCGCGGGCTCGTCGGTGTCGGGCGCGACGATCGCGAACTCGTCGCCGCCGAGGCGCGCGGCCTGATGCCGCAGACCGAGGAGCGCGAAGATGCGCTCGCTCGTGATGCGCAGCAGCTCGTCGCCCGCCGCGTGGCCGAGGCTGTCGTTCACGTCCTTGAAGCGATCGAGGTCGAGCACGAGGAGCGCCGTCTCGCGCTTCGCGACCGCGAGCGCGGCCTCGAGGCGCCGCGCGAGCTCGGTGCGATTTGGCAGGCCGGTGAGCGGGTCGCGCAGGCTCGCATCCTCGATCTCGCGGCGCGCCTCCGCCTGCTCGGTGAGATCGAGCGCGAGGCAGATGACGCCGTCGACGGCGCCACCGATCCCCCGGATCGGCGCGTACGTCGCTTCGAAGAGGGCCGTGCCCATCTCGAGCGTCGCGGTCACGATCTCACCGCCCTGCGCGCGGCGGACGTTCGCGAGGAGGTCCGGCCGAGACGCATACCGCTCGAAGATCGAGCTCCCCACGGCCTCGCCGGGCGCGCGGCCCAGGCGCGCCAGCCCGTGGCCCTCGGACATCGTGAAGATGCCGTGGCGGTCGAGGGTGAAGAGGACCAGCGGCAGCCGCGACATCGCCGACCGCAGATCGGGCGCCGCGACGCGCGCGTGCTGCGTCTGCAGGAGGACGCGCTCGCGCCACTCTCCCATGAGGCCGAAGCCGACGGCGATCGCGATGACCGCGAGGGCGTAGGTTCCCACCGCCACGGGCTGCACCAGGCCGGGCCGCACCGCCGACAGCACCCCGAACGGCAGCGCGTGGAGCAGCAGGCCGACGAGGGCGACGAAGAGGCCGCCACGGACCCCCAGGAGGCCGCCGGCGACGGCGGACACCAGGCAGAACACGTTGAGCGCGGCCTCGCCCGCGAGGTCGTAGAGGGGCACGAAGGACGCGGCGTAGACCTCGACGACGAAGAGGATGAGGAGCAGGCGGAGACGGCGCGGCAGCATGCGGCCGACGAACGCATCCCGTGCCGCGACTGGGGTCGCGGCCGCCTCGACACCCACCAGGGCGGCCACGATAAGGATTGCTTATCGCACAAGGAAAGAGGCTGGGCGTATCGGAAGGTCCCAGAAAAGTCCTAGGACCGCGTGGCGAAGACGATCGTCACCTCGCCTTTCACGGGTCTTTCCACATAGCGCGCCGCGAGCTCGGCGGCGGTGCCGCGGACGAGCTCCTGGTGCAGCTTCGTCAGCTCGCGCGCCACGACCACCCGCGCATCCGGCGCGACCGCCGCGAGGTCGGCGAGCAGATCCGCGACCCGGTAGGGGCTCTCGTAGAGCACCACCGTCCGTGCTTCGGCGACGAGCCTCTCGAAGAGCCGTCGGCGCGGACCGCTCTTCTTGTCGACGAATCCGACGAACGTGAATTCCCGCGTCGGAAGGCCCGACGCCACGAGCGCCGCGATCGCGGCGGCCGGCCCGGGGACCGGCACGATCTCGTGCCCGGCGTCGATCGCGGCGCGCACGAGCTGCTCGCCGGGGTCGGAGAGACCGGGCGTGCCCGCGTCGGTGACGAGGGCCACGTCCCAGCCGCGGTCGAGCTGATCGATGAGCTCGGCGACCTTCCGCCGGTGATTGAACTCGTTGTACGAGGTGAGGTGTTTCGCGCGGATGTCATGGCGCCGCAGGAGGACCTGCGTGTGACGCGTGTCCTCGCACGCGACCATGTGGACGTCCTGGATGACGCGGAGCGCGCGCCGCGAAACGTCCTCGAGGTTGCCGATCGGCGTCGCCACGAGGAAGAGCTTCCCCACCCTAGACGCTGTCCTCCGTGGGTCGGTGCGCCTGCGCGACGACGATGCCGGCGAGCACGAGCGCGCCGCCCAGGATCTGGGGCGGCCGCAGCGACTGCGCGAGCACGGCCCACGCGATCACCGCGGCGACGAAGGGCTCCGAGGTCGCGACGATCGACACGCGCGCGGCCGGCAGGAGACGGAGCGCGACGAAGCCCAGCGTGAACGGAATGACCGCCGCGATGGCCACGATACCGGCGACGCGCAGCCACACCGCTCCATCCGTCGCCGTCCACGGGAGCGTCCAGATCGGCTGGATGAGCTGCCAGGCGAGGAGCGCGAAGCCGAAGCCGTAGACCGCGAGCGTCCAGGCGGAGTACCGCCGGGCGAGCCGTTCGCCCAGCACGAAGTACGACGTGAAGAGCAGCGAGTCGAGCGCCGCGAGCAGGACGCCCTCGGTGTTCACCGCGCGAAGGGCGGCGTCGTACGCGCCGGCGGCGAAGAAGCAGCCGACCACGGAGAGGATGCCCGCGTACCACAGCGCCGGCCCGACCTTCCGTCCCTGCAGCCGCGCGACGAGCAGCACCAGGATCACCGCGGTGAACTCGACGACGAGCGCGACGGCGATCGGAATGCGCTGGATCGCCTCGTAGTACAGCCACTGCACGCCGCCCATCCCGAACACTCCGAACGCCGCGAACCACAACACGTCGGCGCGCGCGACGCGAAGCTCGCGCGGACGCCACGCCGCGACGATCGCCGCGAACGCGAGGAAGGCGAAGAGCACGCGCCACTCCGCGAGCACGCGCGGCGGGACGCCGAGATCGAACGCCGACTTCGCGATGACGCCGCCCACGGCAAAAAAGGCGGCGGAGCCGAGTGCGGCCACGTACCCCAATCCAAAGCGAGCCGATGCCGTCGACGACCGCGACACCGAGCGGACCTCGTCGGGCCGAGGGACCCCGCGCGGGGAGGGGGCCCGTGCGCCCAGCACGGGGGACACCCCGCGTGAAGAGGGTTTCGGCCCGACGAGGTCCGCGGGCCCCGAGTCCGACGGACCGAGTGAGCTCAGTCGGCCTCCCAATCGCGTGGGTAGAGGAAATCATGGCCCACCGTGCGGAGCGACAGCTTGGCGATGAGCGGCATCACGCGCTTGAAGTGCGACTTCCGCACGCGCTCGCGGATCCCGTTCACGAGCGTCGCGTCGAATCCCGCGGCCACGAGATCGGCGGGACGCAGGCGGCGATCGACCAGGTGATAGAGGACGAGGTCGGCCTGCGCGTACGTGAACCCAAGCTCGCGCTCGTCGGTCTGTCCGACCCAGAGATCGGCCGTGGGCGGCTTGCGCACGACGACCTCGGGAACGCCGAGCAGCACCGCGAGCTCGCGCAGCTGCGTCTTGTAGAGATCGCCCACCGGATTCAGATCGCAGGCCATGTCGCCGTAGCGGGTGCCGTACCCGAGCAGCAGCTCGGTCTTGTTGCTCGTTCCAAGCACGAGCCCGTCCGGCCACGAGCGGTCGTATTCGATCGACTTGCGCTCGCGCGCCATCTTGTTGCCGCGCCGCACCCGATCGACGTCGCCGGCCCGAGCGAAGTACGCGTCGACCTGCGCGCTGATATCGACCTCCTCGAGCGAGAGGCCGAAGGTCTTCGCGATGAGGCGCGCGTGCATGGCCGATTCGGCGCTCGACGTGCGATACGGCATGAAGAGCGCGGTGACGTTGCGCGGCCCCATCGCCTCGGCCGCGAGCGCGGCGACCGCCGCGCTGTCGACCCCGCCGGAGAGTCCCAGCACGACGCGCCGGTGTCCCGACTTCCTCGTCTCCTCCCGCAGGAAGGCGACGAGCATGCGGCGGACGAGCGCCTCGTCGATGCGAAGCGGCGAGGGATCGCTCGGATCGGGGCGGATGGCACCGATGCGCTCGCGCGCGACCGTCATCAGTCGAGCCCGCGCGCGCGGGCCAGGTGCGCGACGACGAGGTCGGCGCGCTCGTCGCGGATGAGCGGGTTGCGGTCCCGCTCGCGCGCGACGAGCTCGCGATCGACCTCCGCGACGAGGAGGTGCTCCGCGAAATCGGGAGCGCGGGCCACGACCGTGCCGTCGGGTGCGACGACCTCGGAGCCGCCCCAGAAGGCGATGCCGTCCTCATGGCCGACGCGGTTGGCGAAGACGACGTAGAGCGTCAGGTACTGCGCGTAGAAGCGATCCATCAGACGGCACGACTCCGCGGTCCCAAGGTCGCCACCCTCGGCGACGCCGCGGCCGGGGCTCGCCGACGGCGAGAACACGACCGTCGCTCCGGTGGCTCCGTACACGTACGGAACGGAGACGTGCCAGAGGTCCTCGCAGATGGCGATGCCCGCGGGACCGACCTGGCTCGGGAAGATGTCGAAGCGCTCGCCCGGTCCGAAGTAGCGGCCGTCGTCGAAGATGCCGTAGGTCGGCAGGTACACCTTGCGGTGCACGTGGACGAGCCGGCCCTTCGACCAGTAGCCCTGCGCGATGTGCAGGCGCGCGTCGGGACCGCGCTCGACGAAGCCGGCGCACACGTCGACGTCGCGCGAGGCGTCGGCGATCGGGCGGAGACGCTCGCCGTCGCTCGGACAGGCGAGCTCGCCGGCGAGGTCCTTGACGTAGTAGCCGGTGAGCGAAAGCTCGGGGAACACGACCAGGCTCGCCCCGGCCGTGCGCGCCTTCGCGATCCAGTCGAGGTGCATCCGCACGTTGCGCGTGAACGCGCCAAGACCCGGAGCGCATTGCGCGATCGCGATCTTCTGCGTCACGAGTCGGCCCGCAGATGCTCGAGGCGCTCGGCGTACTCCTGCGCCAGGCTCCAGGCGCGGCCCTCGTCGCGTGCTTCGGCGTAGATGTTGAAGAGCGGCCGGTCCGCATCGGGCAGGACGAGGACCCACTCGCCGTCCTCCTGGTGCTTCACCCCGTCGATCTGGCGCACGCGCTCGGTCCGCGGATCCTGCGCGAGCACTCGGAGGACCTTGCCCTTCTGCTCCCACGGGCACGGCACCTGGACGCGCGCGACGCTGGCCGCGGGCGTCTCGTCGATCACCTCCGCGAGCGTCTTGTCCGTGACCGCGAGCAGCTCGAGAAGGCGGACGGTCGCGAAGAGGCCGTCGAACGACGGATGGAAGCGCGGGAAGATGAACCCACCGACGCCGTCGCCGACGACGAGCGGGTGCTCGCGGACCGCGATGTCCATCTGCGCGCTCGCCGAGGCGCGCACGCGCTGCACCCTGCCGCCGGCCTCGGTGACGATCCGCTCGATCGAGGAGGGGGCGAACACCGGCACGGCCACGACGCCGGGTGTCACGCGCGCCGAGAGCGACGCGAACGCGGCGAGGAACTGCATGTCGGAGGTGATGCGCCCGCGGTCGTCCACGAAGAAGGCCTTCTCCCCGCCGGCGTCGATCATCACGCCGGCCGATGCGTTGAGCGTCGCGACGATCGCGGCGAGCTCGCGCTTCTCCTCCTGGAACTCCTCGAAGGAGCGCGATCCGACGTTCTCCGACACCACCCCGTCGATCGCGATCATCTCGATCCCGATCGCGGACAGCAGCTGCGGAAGGAACTGCGCCGCGGTGCCGTGCGAGTAGTTCACGACGATCTTGAACTTCCGGTCGGCCATCTCGCGGCGGTGCGCGATCTCCGCGAGGAAGGCCTCGCTGTACGCCTCGCCCACGCGCGGCGATTCGTAGATCGCGCCCACATCCTCGTACGGGACGCGACGGAAGTCCTCGCGGAAGAACGCCGTCTCGACCTTGCGCTCCTGCGCCTTGTCCATGTCGAGCGCCTGGCGGTCGAAGAACTTGAGGTCGCAGACGCGCACGTCGAACGGCGAGACGCGCACGTGGACGCCGCCGGCGGCGCCGATGCGCCGGGTGTGGAAGCGTCCGATCGGGAGCGGCGCCTGCGACAGGTCGGCGACGTGGACGCCCGCCGAGAGGATGCCGCTCATGAGCGCGCGCTTCAGCATCCGGCTCGAGCGGTGCTGGTCGCGGTTCATCGTGACCGTAGCGCCCTGCGGCAGCGTCGACGCGTATGACGCCCCGAGGCGCGCGCCGAACTCCGGCGTGAGGTCGATGTTCACGAGGCCGGTCACCCCGAAGCGGCCGAAGAGCGCGCGCCGTCCCTGCGCACCCCAGATGAGGCTCGACCCGACCACCGCGCCGCTCTCGACCTGCTTGTCGGGCCAGATCTTCACCTGGCTCCGAACGCGCGCCCCATCGTTCACGACGCAGTGGTCTCCGACGACGCTCCCCTCCTCGAGGCTCACGCGCGATTTCAGCGCGCACTGCCGGCCCACGATCGTGCCGTGCAGCTCGGCACGGTCCCCGACATACGAGTTACGCCACACGATGGAACGGTCGACGAGCGCGCCGTAGTCGACGGACACGTAGTCGCGCAGCACCGTCGGGCCGATGATCTCGGCCGAGGCGCCGATCTTCACGCCGTCGCCGAGGTAGATCGGTCCGGAAAGCTTGGCGCTCGGGTCGATATGGACATCGCCCCTCGCGAACACACCGGGCAGGATCTCGCGGCCGAGCGGCGTGGTCTTGACACGGCCGAGGAGCACGTCCGCGTTCGCGCGCGCGTATTCGGAGATCGAGCCGACGTCGGTCCAGTACCCGGAGGCAACGTACCCGTAGAGTGGCTCGCCGTCCGCGAGCAGCTTCGGGAACAGGTCCTTGCTGAAGTCGAACGCCTCGCCCACGCGGTAGCGCTCGAGGACGCGAGGCTCGATGACGTAGATGCCGGTATTGATCGTGTCGGAGAACACCTCGCCCCACGACGGCTTCTCCAGGAATTTCGTGATGCGCCCGTCGTCGTCGGTGACCACCACGCCGTATTCGAGAGGGTTCGGGACGCGGTAGAGCGCGAGCGTCACCGCGGCCCCGCGCCCGCGGTGGAAGGCGATCGCGGCCGAGACGTCGATGTCCGTCAGCGCGTCACCCGAGATCACCACGAAGGTGTCGCCCAGCGCGTCTCCGATCTGCCGGACGGAGCCACCGGTCCCGAGCGGGCTCTCCTCGACGCTGTAGCGCAGGCGCATGCCGACCGCGCCGCCCTCGCCGTAGCTGTCCTGGATCTGCGAGGCGAGGTACTGCAGGGTCACGACCGCGTCGCTGATCCCATGGCGCTGGAGCAGCTCGAAGATGTGGCCGAGGCAGGGCTTGTTGACGATCGAGACCATGGGCTTGGGCCGGTTGATCGTCAAAGGCCGGAGCCGGCTGCCCTCTCCGCCCGCCATCACGACCGCCTGCATGCGGTCAGCATAGGCCGAGCGACGAGCGGCTCCGCCGCGACGAACGAGTCCACAGCTCCTGGGTCGCCGCGGGCGCACCGCAGGGAGCGCGAAGCGCTATGGGGCGAAGAGGGTTTCCAGGTCGTGGCGTGAGTAGGCCTTGAATGCCACGTGGGTCTGCGTCCGAGCGACGCCGGCGACCTGCGCGATGCGCCGCGTCACGATGTCGGCGAGCTGCTCGTGCTCCCGCGCCCGCACCATCGCGATGAAATCGAAGTCGCCGGTCACCGAATACACCTCGGACACGCCCGGCACCGCGGCGAGCTCTTCGCCGAGCTTCGGGAGCGCGCGCCGCTCCGCGGTGATGAGGACGATCGCGGTGATCACTTAGAGGCTCTTGACGTCCACGTCGTGGAGCGCCGCCTTCACGAGATGCGCGGCCTCCTGGAAGCCCATGGCCTTGCCGCGCGCGAGCGCCGCCGCGTAGGAGTCGTTGACGTCGCTGCTCGCCTGCTCCTCGTAGCGGTGGAAGGCCTCCTCGAGCTGATCGATGGAAAGCTTGATGCGGTCGCGTGCGGCGCTGCTGATCACGTATGCCTCCCCGGCCTCGATTCGAAAGCGAGGATAGCGCCGCGGCGCGTCGCGTTCAGACGGGTATCAGCCGATCTCCAGCTCTTTCGTCGCGACGCCGAGGTCGACCTCGACCTCGCCGTCCACGACGCGTACCGGATACGCGTTCACGGGGAACACCGCGGGAAGCGCCTTGACCTCGCCGGTGAGGAGATCGAAGCGCGCACCGTGGCGCGGGCACTCCACGAGGCAGTCCTCGAGCTCACCCTCGCCGAGCACGCCGCCGTCGTGCGTGCACACGTTGTCGATCGCGCCCCAGGTCCCGTCGTGGCAGTGGCCGAGCGCGAGGCTCTTGCCGCCGACCTCGACGACCGTGACCTCGCCCGGCGCGACGTCCGACTCCCGCGCGACGCGGACGAATGCGCTCACGCGGCCACCGCGTCGAGCTCGGCGACGCGACCGATCCGCGGCGCGAGCGCCGCGAGCACGCGCGCGCGGACCTGCGGCTCGGGGATCGCGGACAGGACCCGCTGGAAGAAGCCGCGGACGAGCATCGACTCCGCCTCGACGCGATCGAGCCCGCGCGACATCACGTAGAAGAGCTCGTCCTCCTCGAGGGCGCCGGCCGTGGCGCCGTGGCCACAGCGCGCGACGTCGTTGGTGAGGATCTCGAGCACCGGGATCGGGTCGGCGCCGGCCTTGTCGGAGAGGAGCATGTTCCGGCATTCCTGGTACGAGCCCGTCCCGCTCGAGGTCGGCTCGACGCGGATGACGCCGTAGTTCACCGCCTTGGCCTCGTCGTACAGCGCGGAGAGATAGAGCGAATCCGACGACGAGCCCTTTCCGTCGAGGCGCTGGAACGTGTTCACGTCGATGCGCTGCCGGTCGTGCGCCGCGACGAGGCCGTAGAGCTTGACCTCGGCGCCGTCGCCGCGAATGTCGGACCGCACGCCGAGCTTCGTGCGCGCGCTCCCGACGACCACGTTGAAGGACGCGACCACGCTGTCGCGCGCGGAGATGAAGTTCTGCTGCCCGATCTCCCACACGTCCTCGGCGAACCGGTGGATGCCGACGTAGCGGACGCGCGCTCCGGGCCCGGCGTGGACCTCGAGCGACGGCACGGCGACGCGCGGCCCGCCCAGCTCGGACGACAGCTCCTCGACCAGCGTGACGCTCGCGTTCGCCTCGACGACGACGATGGTGCGGAAGACGATCGGCTCGGTCCCGGCGCTCCAGCGCTTGTGCACCTCGAGCGGCAGCTCGACGTCGAGACCCGCCGGCACGTACAGGAACCCGCTGCCGTGCGCGAACGACGCGTCCGCGAGCGCGCGGAACGCGCGATGGCTCGCGATCCCCTCGCCGGCCGGCAGCCACCGGCGCACGAGATCGGGGTGCTCGCGCGCGACGTTCAGCATGCGATCGAAGACCAGACCGTGGCGCGACGCCGCGAGCGGCACGGAGCCGTACTCGCTCGGCGGATGCTTCGTGTCGACGATCCGCGCGAGGTCGGCGGCGGGGAGATCGCGCAGCGGGAACCGGCGCCACTCCTCCTCGTGGCCCGTGGGCCACTCCGTCGACGCGTAGCGCTCGAGCGCGGCGAGACGCGAGTCGCGAAGCCAGCCGGGCTCGCCCCGGCTGACACTGAGCCGCTCGACCGTCGCGCGGTCGAGCGGCAGCGGGATCCTGGTGGCGGTTGCGAGGGTCACCCGATGGCGCCCTGCATCTGGAGCGTGATGAGCCGGTTCATCTCGATCGCGTAGTCCATCGGCAGCGTCTTCACGATCGGCTCGATGAAGCCGTTCACGACCATCGCGGTCGCCTCGGCCTCGGCGAGGCCGCGGCTCATCAGGTAGAAGAGCTGCTCCTCGCCGACCTTCGAGACTGTGGCCTCGTGGCCGATCGAGACGTCTTCTTCGTCGATCTCCATGTACGGGTACGTGTCGCTACGGGCCGACGGATCGAGGATGAGCGCGTCGCAGCGCACCGTGCTCTTCGATCGCTTCATGCCCGGATAGATCTTCACCAGTCCCCGGTAGGAGGTGCGGCCGGTGCCCTTGCTGATGGACTTGCTGGTGATGATGCTCGTCGTGTTCGGCGCGGCGTGGACCATCTTGGCGCCCGCGTCCTGGTGCTGGTCGTCCGCCGCGAACGCGACCGAGAGTACCTCGCCGTGCGCGCGCTCGCCCACGAGGTACACGCTCGGGTACTTCATCGTGACCTTGGCGCCGAGGTTGCAGTCGATCCACTCCATGACGCCGTCCTCCTGCACGACGGCACGCTTCGTCACGAGGTTGTAGACGTTGTTGCTCCAGTTCTGGATCGTCGTGTAGCGCACGCGCGCGCCCTTCTTCACGATGATCTCGACGACCGCGCTGTGCAGCGTCGCCGTGGAGAAGACCGGCGCCGTGCAGCCCTCGACGTAATGCACCTGCGAGCCTTCCTCGGCGATGATGAGCGTCCGCTCGAACTGGCCCGCGTTCTCGCTGTTGATGCGGAAGTACGCCTGGAGCGGGATGTCCACCTTCACTCCCGGCGGGACCCACACGAACGAGCCGCCCGACCAGACCGCCGTGTTCAGCGCGGCGAGCTTGTTGTCGTTCGCCGGGATGACCGTGCCGAAGTACTGCTTGACGATGGCCTCGTGCTGCTTCAGGGCGCTGTCGGTGTCCATGAAGATGACGCCCTTCGCCTCGAGGTCCTTGCGGATGTTGTGGTACACGGACTCGCTGTCGTACTGCGCGCCCACACCCGCGAGGTACTTCTGCTCCGCCTCGGGGATGCCGAGCTTGTCGAACGTGCGCTTCACGTAGTCCGGCACGTCGCTCCAGCTCTTCTCCGTTTTTCCCGAGGGACGCAGGTAGTAGTAGATCTCGTCGAAGTCGATGCCGGAAAGGTCCGCGCCCCAGTCGGGCATCGGCCGCTTCAGGTAGTGGCGGAACGCCTTCATGCGGCGTTCGAACATCCACTGCGGCTCCTTCTTGTAGGTCTGGCTGATCTCGCGGATGACGGCCTCGTCGAGTCCGCGCCTTTTCACGTTCTCGTACTTCGCGTCGGCGTCGTACCAGCCGTACTTGTAGCTGTCGGGAATGTCCTTGCGAACGTCAGTCGCCATTTCCTACTCCGTTCCGTCGCCCGCTGCGGCCTTCGCGCTGTCTTCGCCGGGCCATCCCTCGAGCCCCCACGCCGCGCCCTTCACCGTCTTCAGACCGAGAAGGGCGCACTTCACGCGCGCGGGGCTGATCGGAATGCCGAGGTTCTCGAGCACGTGCTGTCGATCGATCGCCTTGACCTCGTCGAGCGTCTTGCCCTTGATCTCCTCGGTGAGGATCGAGGCGGATGCCTGCGAGATGGCGCAGCCCTTGCCCTTGAAGCGTACGTCCTGCACGCGGTCGTCCTTGATGAGGAGCGACATCGTGATCTCGTCGCCGCAGAGCGGATTGCTGTCGTGATACGTGTTGGTCGCGCCGGGCAGCTCGCCCGCGTTCCGCGGGTTCTTGTAGTGGTCGAGGATGTAGTCGCGGTACATGTCGTCCATGGCTAGACCCCGAAGATCTTCTTCGCCGAATGCACCGCGCGGATCAGAGCGTCGCACTCCTCGGGCGTGTTGTACAGGTAGAAGGAGGCGCGGGTGGTCGCCGGGACCGCGAGGCGCGTCATGAGCAGCTGGTTGCAGTGGTGTCCCGCGCGCACGCAGACGCCCTCGCGGTCGAAGATCGAGGCGGCGTCGTGCGGGTGGATGCCCTCGATGTTGAACGACACCACGCCGACGCGGTCGTCCAGCGTCTTCGGCCCGTAGACGGTCACGCCGGGGATCTCTTCGAGGCGCGGCAGCAGGTAGCCGACCAGCGAGAGCTCGTGCTGATGGATCTTCTCCATGCCCACGCGCTCGAGGTAGTCGACCGCGGCGCCCAGGCCGATCGCGTCGACGTACGAGGACGTCCCCGCCTCGAACTTCCAGGGCAGCTCGTTCCAGGTGGTCCGCTCGACCGTGACGGACGAGATCATGTCGCCGCCGAACAGGAACGGCCGCATCGTCTCGAGCAGCTCCGCCCGCCCCCAGACCGCGCCGGAGCCGGGAGGCGCCAGCATCTTGTGACCGCTGAAGACGAGGAAGTCCGCGCCGAGCTCGCGCACGTCGACGTGCTGGTGCGGGACGGCCTGCGCGGCGTCCACGAGCACCGTGGCGCCGGCGGCCTTCGCCTCCGCGACGAGCTCCCTGACCGGGAGCACCGTGCCGAGCCCGTTCGATGTGTACGTGATGGCGACGAGCTTTGGGCGCTTCGCGAGCGCCGCGGTGAACTGGTCGCGGCGCAGCCGGCCGTCGTCGTCGATGTCGATCACGTCGATCGCGCCGCCGACGTCCTTCACGAGCTGCTGCCACGGCACGAAGTTCGAGTGGTGCTCGAGGACCGTGCTCACGATCCGGTCGCCGCTCGTGATGTGCTCGCGGCCCCACGTGTACGCGACGAGGTTCACGCCCTCCGTGGCGTTGCGCACGAAGACGACCTCGCGCGACCGCGCGTTGATGAAGCGGGCGACCTTCTCGCGTGCGCCCTCGAACGCGGCCGTCGTCCGCTCGCTGAACTCGTACACGCCGCGGTGGATGTTCGCGTTGTGCTCTTCGAAGACCTGGCGCATCGCGTCGATGACCTGCGCCGGCTTCTGGCTGGTGGCGGCGTTGTCGAGATACACGACCGGCTTGCCGTGGACCGAGCGCGCCAGCACCGGGAAGTCGGCGCGGATCCGCGCGACGTCCAGCGGGCTCGGGGCGCGTACCGGTGCGATCGCCATCTAGACCTTCCCCGCGTAGAGCTCTTCGCGGACGAAGTCGTAGCCCTTCGCCTCGAGCTCCGCCGCGAGCTCGCGTCCACCCGTACGCACGATCCGGCCGTCGATGAGGACGTGCACGAAGTCGGGCGTGACGTAGCGGAGTATGCGCTCGTAGTGCGTGATCAGCAGGATGCCGACGTCGGGTCCGCGGAGCGCCTCGATGCCCTTCGACACGACCTGCAGCGCGTCGATGTCGAGACCGGAGTCGGTCTCGTCGAGGATCGCGAGGCTCGGGTGGAACATGTGCATCTGCAGCGTCTCGAGCCGCTTCTTCTCGCCGCCGGAGAAGCCGTCGTTCACCGAACGTGTGATGAAGGAGTCGTCGATCTCGAGGAGCTTCATCTTCTCGGCGAGCAGCTTGCGGAACTGCGGGATGGGCATGTCGTTCCGCTTCGCGTCTCCCGCCGCGGCCGTCGCGCCACGCTCCGCGCGGCGCGCGTTGATCGAGGTGCGCAGGAAGTTCGCGACGGAGACCCCGGGGATCGCGGCCGGGTACTGGAAGGCGAGGAACAGGCCGGCGCGCGCGCGCTCGTCGACGGGCATCCCGAGCACGTCCTTGCCGTCGAAGCGGACCTCGCCGCCGGTCACGCGATAGCGCGGGTGACCCATGATCGTGAGGGCGAGCGTGCTCTTGCCGGAGCCGTTCGGACCCATGATCGCGTGCACGTGTCCGCTCCTCACGACGAGGTCGATCCCCTTCAGGATCGGCTTCCCCTCGACTTCGACGTGGAGGTCCGTGATCTCGAGGTCAGGCACGCTTCGACTCCTTCACCGTTGGGCTGGCCGTCGTCGCGAGGACGTCGAGCGTCATCGCGTCGAGCGCCTTCGCGATGTTGTTCTGCACCGTCATCCAGACGTGATGCGTCGCGCAGCCGGGCTGGAGCGCGCACCTCATGACCGCCTCGCCCTCGGCGGTGCAGATCTGCGGCTCGATCGGACCCTCGAGGGCGCGCACGATGTCGCCCGCGGTGATCGCGTCCGGCGCACGAGCGAGTGTGTATCCGCCACCCGCGCCGCGCTTGCCCTGTACGAGGCCGGCCTTACGCAGGCTCGCGACGAGCTGCTCGAGATACGCTTCGGGAAGCTGCTCGCGCGTCGCGACCTCGTGCAGGCTCACGGCGCCGCGCCCCCAATGGCGCGCGAGGTCGACCATGAGACGCATGCCGTACTCGCCGCGCGTCGAAACGTGGAAGGCGGCCTGGGGAGCAATTCCGATCATTTCACTCGGTATTCTAGTCGCCCCACCATAGGAGCGCCACATGCCACTTCCGTACACGCGGGCGGCCGTCGGATCCACGAATCCGGCCAAGCTCGAGGCGGTCCACCGCGCGCTCGCGCGCCTCGCGCCCGGCTGCGCGGTCGAGGGCGTCGCCGTGCCGAGCGGCGTCGGCGCCCAGCCGATGGGCGACGCACAGACGCGGGCAGGCGCCTTCGCGCGCGCCCGTGCGGCGCTCACGCGGACGGACGCCGATATCGGCATCGGTCTCGAGGGCGGCGTGATCTTCGAGGGCGACCTGCCGTGGCTGGTGTCGTGGGTCGCGGTCGTCGATCGAGCGGGAGCCCGCGGGGAGGCGAGCGGGCTCCGGATGCCTCTCCCCCCGTCGGCGACCGCGGGCCTTCGCGCGGGCGCGGAGCTCGGCGACCTCGTCGACGCGCTGTTCGACGTGCACCTGTCGAAGCAGCGGGCGGGCGCGGTCGGTCTTTTGACCGAAGGCTTCGTGTCACGGACCGACGCCTTCGCCGACCTGGTCGCGATGGCCTGCGCGCCGTTCCTGCGCCCCGATCTCTACCGGCGCTGAACGCATCCGCCCGCGGGACTCCTCCGTACTCCCTGGCGAGAGTCACAAGGAGGTCCTCATGCGTCTCGCCGTGCGCGTCGCCATCCCTACCGCGATCGCCGGACTCACGTTCATCGCCTGCGCGAGCACCGCGAGCGCGCCCGCCGCGTCCGCGCCCGCCGCGTCCGCGCCCGCCGCGTCCGCGCCTGCCGCGACGGAGGCGGCGAAGACGGCGGCCGTCGCGATCAAGGGCTTCGCCTTCGGGCCGGCCTCCCTCACGATCGCGAAGGGGACGAAGGTCACCTTCACCAACAACGACACCACGAAGCACACGGTCACCAGCGGCGCTAACCGCACCAAGGATGGAACGTTCGATCAGACCCTCGAGAGCGGCTCCGAGACCACGATCAGCTTCGACACGCCCGGCACGTACGAGTACTTCTGCTCGTTCCACTCGTCGATGAAGGGGACGATCGTCGTCCGGTAATCAGCTTCCGCGCGGAGCCGCCACCGCGCGCCGCGGGCGCCAGCGCTCGCCGAGCGCTGCCAGCTCGAGCGCGGTCGGCGGCGTCGGTGGCTTCAGCACCCCCCTCGCCGCGGTCCGCGGCGCGAGATCCCCGGACGGCCACGCATCCGCCCGGCGGAGTGCCGTGGGCGGGTAGACGTCGGCGCTCGGCGGGCCGATGCCCGTCCGCGCGAGCAGCGCCGCACGGGCGTCGTCGTCGGGAAGACGCGCGACGCGCTCGGGAACGAGGTCGCCTCTCGCGACGCGCCGCCGCCACGCCGATGGAACGCGGTGGGAACACCTCCCGTGAGGCCACCGGCCGTGCGACGTCAGCGACTCAGGCCGACAGGCCTCCGCCGCCGCGCATGCGCAGGACGCGCCCGCCGGCGGGGACGATCTCGGGCGTGACGATGGGCGTCACCTTCGCCTCGTCGACGAACCGCCGCGTGTAGAGGCGTTGGTACAGCCCACCGAGCGCCAGGAGCTCCTGGTGCGTGCCTTCCTCGATTATCCGCCCGCGATCGAGCACGAGGATGCGATGCGCGCGCTCGACGGTCGAGAGCCGGTGCGCGATGACGATCGTCGTCCGTCCGCGCATGAGGCGATCGAGCGCCTGCTGGACGAGGAACTCGCTCTCGTTGTCGAGGGAGCTGGTGGCTTCGTCGAGCAGGAGGATCGGCGCGTCGCGCAGCAGCGCACGCGCGATGGAGATGCGCTGCCGCTGCCCGACCGAAAGACGCACGCCACGCTCCCCCACCACCGTATCGAAGCCCTTCGGCAGGCGGCTCACGAACTCGGTGGCGTTCGCCGCGGCCGCGGCCGCCTCGATCTCCGTCGGCGTCGCGTCGAGCCGGCCGTAACGGATGTTCTCGGAGACGGTGTCGGCGAACAGGATCGGCTCCTGCGGCACGAACGCGATCTGCGAGCGCAGCGACCTCACCGTCACGGCACGGAGGTCGTGACCGTCGATGCGGATGGCGCCGTCGGTGGGGTCGTAGAAACGGCCCACGAGATTCACGAGCGTCGTCTTCCCCGCGCCCGACGGGCCGACGAGCGCGGTCGTCTCCCCCGGCTGGAAGATGGTCGTGACGCCGTCGAGCACCACGGGGCCGTCTCCGTAGCGGAAGCGCACGTCGGAGAAGTGGATCTCGCCGCGGACCGCGGGCAGAGGCACGGCGTCGGCGGCGTCGCGCACGTCGGGGACCGCGTCCAGCAGCGCGAAGATGCGGTCGGCCGCGCCGAACGCGCTTTGGATCTGGCCCCACTGCCCCGCGAGGCCGCCGATGGGTCCCGCGACCATGCCGAGATACAGGAGGAAGGCCACCAGCTGCCCGGTGGTGAGCTCGCCGTTCGCCACCTCGTGACCGCCGAACCAGAGCACGACGATCGAGGACGCGAAGCCGAGGAAGCCGATCAGCGGGAACATGATCGAGGTGATCCGCGCGCGCTCCATGGTCTTCTCGAACATGAAGAGCAGCTTCGCGTGGAAGCGCTCGGCCTCGTACTCCTCACGCGTGAAGGCCTGCACGACGCGCACCTCCGCGATCGACTCCTGCAGCACGCCCACCGCGTCGGCCTGCGCCTCCTGCGTCGCGCGCGACAGATCGCGGATGCGTCGGCCGAGGCGCTGTCCCAGGATGCCGATCGGAGGCGCCACGACGAGCGTGAGGAGCGCGAGCTTCCAGTTCATGAGGAAGATCGTCGCGACACCCGCGACGAGCGTCAGGACCTGACCGAGCACCTGGATGATCGTCTGCGTGATCACGCCGTGGACCAGCGTCGCGTCGCTGGTGATGTGCGACATGAGCTCGCCCGTCTTGCGCGCGTTGAAGAACGACAGCGAGAGCGACTGCATGTGGCGCACGATCGCCATGCGGAGGTCGAAGATCACACGCTCGCCCGTGTAGGTCATCACGAGCTGCCGCAGACCGTCCACGGCGGCCCGGACGAGCAGCACGACGATGAGCCCGATCACGAGGAAGTCGAGGAAGCTCGGATCCTTGAGGCCGACGTCGATGACGCGCTGCACGACCTGCGGCCAGACGAGCCCGAGGGCGGTCGAGGCGACGAGCAGGAGCGCGGCGAACACGAGGTTCCACTTGTACGGCGCGACGAAGAGAAGGAGGCGCCGGTACATCACCAGCGACGGCCGCTTCCCGGGCTGATCGCCGCCGCGGCCGCCCCACATCATGAAGTGCCCGCCCCCGCCGCCCGTGATCATCACAAGAACATCATGGGCCCTCGCGAGCGCATCGCGGGCGGCGGAGCCGTCAGCTGCCGAACCACGCGGCCCCGAGATCGCTCGGCCCGACCGGCTGGACCACGACACCCTGCACCTTCCGCGACAGCCCCGCGAGGCGGCCGGCGTGCAGCAGCGGCACGCGCGAGACGCTCTGCTGCACGAGCTTCGCGACCTGCTTGTACAGCTCACCGCGCTTGGACGGATCGGTCTCGCCGCGCGCGCGGCGAAGGAGCTCGAGCGCGATCGGATCGGTCGTCGCGTCGGCCATGAAATCGTCGGGGTCCGCTCGATCCGGATCGCGCGCGCCGAGCCAGAGGGGCAGCCGTCCGGCGCGCGCGTCGGCGGCGAACGCGGCGGCGTCCTCGGTCCGGACCGTCGCGGTCACGCCGATCTTCGCGAGGTCGGCGGCGATCCCTTCGGCCACGCGCTTGGGATCCGGCAGCGCCGCGGTGGCGTCGGGTGAGTACCACAGGTCGGTCGCGACGCCGGTCGCATACCCCGCGTCGGCAAGGGCCTTCTTCGCGAGCGCGGCGTCGCTCGGGCTGAATTGGGTGATGGTGTCGTCGTATCCCAGCAGGCCGGGCGGGAGGAGCTGCGTCGCCGGACGCGCCTCGCCCGCGTACGCGCCCTGCACGATCGCGCCACGGTCGATGGCCATCGCGACGGCGCGACGCACGCCGGGATCGTCGAACGGCTTCGCCGACACACCGAAGCCGAGGAACAGCGACGCGAACGCCGGCGACCGCGCGGCCATGACGTTCGGGTCCGAGCGAAGCGGACGGGCGCTCGCCGGTCCGAGGTCCAGCGCGACGTCGATGCTCGCCGCCTTCAGCGCCCCGACGCGCACGCTCTCGTCACGGACGGGCGTGAACGTGATGCCGTCGAGGAACGGGAGGCGCCGGCCGTCGGCGTCGACGCCCCAGTACCCGAGGTTCCTCGTGACCGTGACGCGCTCCCCGGGCCGCCAGCCGCCCACGTCGACCTTGAACGGCCCGGTGCCCGCCGCGCAGCGGCTCCCGGGCGTGGCCCACGCCGGGCCCTGCCGCACGCACGCCGGGCTGACCATGCCGAACGCCGACGAGGCCAGCGTGGCCGCGAACGGCGCGAACGGCTCGCGCAGCGTGAACACCACCGTCAGAGGATCGGACGCGACGACCGTGTCGACGAGCGCCCCGACGTCGAAATGCGCGAAGGCCCCTGCGCGCTCGAAGTCGAACACGACGGCGGAGGCGTCGAACGGGGTCCCATCGTGGAACCGGACGCCGCCGCGCAGCGTGAACGTCCAGACGCGCGCGTCGGCGGACGAAGTCCAGCGCACCGCGAGCCTCGGTACGAGACGCAGGCCGCCGGGCCCGAGACCGACGAGGGGCTCGTAGACCTGTGCCAGGACCGCGAGGGTGTCCGCGTCCGTCGCGGTCCACGGATCGAGCGTCGTGATGTCCGTGGCGAGGGCCACGCGGAGCGTGCCGCCGCGCGCGATGCGATCGATCGTGGGCGTCGGCGTGCGCTCGACGACGGAGGGGACCGGCGTGCACGCCGCCAGAAGCGCCGCGAGGATGACGAGCGCGCGGGCGGTCAGCGACGTACGCCGATCGAACCCCGCAGGCGAGGATCGAGCGCGTCGCGGAGGCCGTCGCCGATCAGGTACAGGCACAGGACCGTGATGAAGACGGCGATACCCGGCGGGTAGATGAGGTACGGCGCCTTGCCCAGGTACTGAGAGGCATTCGTGAGCATGTTCCCCCACGACGGCGTCGGCGGCTGGATGCCGAAGCCGATGAACGAGATCGCCGATTCCAGGAGGATGAGCTGGCCGACCTCGATCATCGCGAGCACGATCATGAGCGGGAGGATGTTGGGGGCGATGTGGCGCGCCATGAGCCGCGCCGCCGAGCATCCGACGGTGCGCGCCGCGAGCACGTATTCCCGCTCGCGCAGCGCGATCGTCTGGCCCCTGGCGAAGTTACAGATGCCGAGCCATCCGAGGCCGCCGAGCAGGATCGCGAACGGCAATGGCTCGAGCCGCCAGAGCACGCCGATGATGAGCAGCAGGTACAGGATCGGGATGCTGTTCAGCGTGGTGACGACCCAGACGACCAGGTCGTCCCACGGACCGCGGTAGTAGCCCGCGGTGATGCCGGCGGCGAGCCCGATCACGAAGGCGGTGAATGCCCCGAAGGCGCCGATGAACAGCGAAACGCGGCCGCCGTAGAGGAGCCGCACGACCTGGCTGCGGCCGAGCTCGTCGGTGCCGAGCCACCTCCAGGGCTCGTCGAAGCTCGGCTTCTCGTAGCTCGACAGGATGTCCTGTTGCGCGAACGAGCGATGGAAGAATCCGGTCGCCAGCGCGTCCGCCCCAAGCGCGAGGAGCACGAGGAGCAGGAGGATGGTGAGGGCGACCATCGTCGTCGTGTCGTGCCGGATCCGCCAGACCGCGTCCGACCAGAGGCCCGCGGACGCGCGGCGCGGCTCGGTGGCCCGGACGCGCAGCTCCCGCGCGGTGGCGTCGGTAGCCATCAGCGCACCTTGATGCGTGGGTCGACCCACGCGTAGGCGATGTCGCGCAGCAGGTACGAGAGGATGAGCAGCACGCTCGAGATCACCACGGACGCCTGGACGACGGGATAGTCCTTCGAGACGGCCGCTTCGAAGGTGAGGCGTCCGAGGCCGGGCCAGTTGAACACCCGCTCGATGATGAGCGAGCCGCTGAAGAAGACGAGCAGGATCGTCCCGAACGAGGTCACGACCGGGATGAGCGCGTTGCGCAGCACGTGCACCGCGACGACCATCGGCTCTCCGAGGCCCTTGCTTCGCGCGGTCCGCACGTAGTCCTGCGAGATGACCTCCAGCACCTCGGTGCGCAGGATGCGGGGGAGGTTCGCGATGCCGGCGATGGAGATCACGAGCACCGGACCGAGCAGGTGGACGAACCGGTCCCAGCAGAGCCCGCAATCGACGCCGACGGCGTTCATGCTCCCGATCGGGAACCAGCGCAGCTGGACCGCGAGCGTGAGGACGAAGATGAGTCCCAGCCAGAACTGCGGGATGGCGTGCCCGGCGACGCTGAACACGCGGATGAAGTGATCCTCCGCGCGGCCGCGCCGCAGGGCCGCGACGACCCCCAGCGGGACGCCGACCGCGACGGTCACGACGAGGGCGGCGAGGGAGATCTGCAGGCTGTTGGGGATGCGCTCGAGGATGAGCTGGAGCGCTGGCCGGTGGTAGTAGATCGACTGGCCGAAGTCGAGATGCGCGAGCTGCCAGACCCAGACGAAGAACTGGACGGGCAGCGGCTGGTCGAGCCCGAGCGCGCGCCGCAGCCCCTCGCGGTCCTCGCTGGTCACCTCGGTGTTGCCGGCGAGCATCAGCTGGACCGGATCGGACGGGGAGAGGCGCGACAGCAGGAAGGTAAGGACGAGGACGCCGAAGAACGTCGGGATCGCCTGGACGAGACGACGCGCGACGAAACGGCCCACGGTCACTCCTGACGAGCGTGACCCCGGGCGAGGGCCAGCCCCGCCCGGGGTCGCGCGATTCGGCTAGCGGACTACTTCTTGAGCCACCACTTCTCGGCATTCCAGATGGTGCTGTACGTGTTCGGATCGAAGTTCTGCAGCTGCTTGCTCGCGAACGCGAGTGTGTCCTGCGAGTACAGGAAGGTGTAGGGCGCGTCCTGGTTGAGCGCCAGGTCAACGGTGTGGTTGGCCTTCTTCCGCGCGTCCTGGCTGCAGTCGGGACCGTTGCGGTTGTCCTCGAGGGCTTTGTCGACGGCAGGGTTGACGTACCCGACGTTGTTGAACTGACCCTTGCCCTGCTGGCTCGAGTGCCAGATCGAGAATGGGTCGGGGTCGGCGCCGAGCGACCAGCCGAGGATGAAGCCCTCGAAGTCCGTACCGGGGTCGGTGCGGTCGAGGAGCGCGTTGAACGACTCCAGCAGGGGATCGATCTGGATGCCGATCTGCTTGTACTGGTCCTGCGCGAACTGGAGGATCGTCTCGCGCGCGTTGTTGCCCTGGTTCGTCTCGATGCGCATCTTCATCGGTTGGCCGTCGGTCCACCGATAGATGCCGTCCGGGCCCATCTTCGCACCGGCCTTCTCGAGGAGCGACTTCGCTTTCGCGACGTCGTAGGTGTACTGCGTCAGGCCGGTGGGGTCGTACGCCCACGACACGGGCGGGTTGTGCGCGTAGACCTGCGTGCCGAGGCCGAACACGATCTTCTTCATGATCGCGTCGACATTGATGCCGTACCACAGCGCCTGGCGCACGTCCTTGTTCGCGAGCCACGGCGCCTTCGCCGCCTTCGCGTTCCAGCCGATGTAGTTGTAGCTGGACGACTTGTAGCGATAGCCCTTGAGCGCGTCGACCTTGGAGACCTCGTCGTAGTCCTTCGCCTCGACGCCGGCGTAGGTGACCTCGCCCGTGACGAGCGCGTTCTTCACGGCCGTCGCGTCGGCGTAAACCTTCACGACGAGCTCGTCGATGAGCGGCGCGCCGCGGAAGTACTTGTCGTTCTTGGTCATCGTGACCTGCACGCCCGGCTTGAACTCCTTGAAGACGAAGGGGCCCATCGAGACGGGCGGGTTCATGTTCAGGTCGACGTCGTCGATGTTCTTTGTCGCGTCGGTGCTCTTGTTGTCCCATTTCGGCTTGAAGAACTTGCTCGGCAGGATGCCGCCGGCGCCGGCACCGCCCATCGCCGCCGTCGCGGGGCAGAACACCTTGGTGAACTGGATGGTGATGGTCTTGCCGCCGTTGCTCACCTGGATGCCCTTGATCTCGTCGGCCTTGCCTTCCTTGTAGTCCTGAGCGCCGACGACGTTCGCGAACGTGCTCTGCCGCGTGGTCTTCTTGCTGCGCATGACGGCTTCGGCGGTGTACTTGTAGTCGTCGCCTGTGAACGGCGATCCGTCGCTCCAGACGAGGTTGTCGCGGAGCGTGTAGGTGAGCGTGAGACCGTCCTTCGAGAGCTCGATCTTCTCCGCGAGGTTGCCCTCGGTCTGTCCGGTCTTGGAGTTCGCCCGCGTGAGGCCTAGGTAGAACCACTGCCAGATCGCGCTCGACTGCGTGTCGGTCGAGATCACCGGCTGCATCGTCTTGGGGTCTCCGGTCGCGCTGAGCACGAGCCGTCCGCCAGGTTGCGGCTGCTCCGCTGCCGATGCGGCCGAACTGCCGCTGGGAATCGTGCCGGTCGGCGCCTGCGTGCACGAGACGGCGACCATGAGCGCGACGCCGAGGATCGCGGAGAATCTGCGCATGTGCCCCCTCCTGCGTTTCTTTGCACGTAGCGTGATCGCCTAGCCTTCCCTGCCCTTCACCCGTGGGTCGAGCGCGTCACGCAGGCCGTCCCCGATGAGGTAGAGGCAGAGCACGGTGAGGAAGATCATCGCGCCGGGCGGGTAGACCAGCCACGGCGCCCGCACGAAATAGTTCGTCGCGCCGGTGAGCATGTTGCCCCACGACGGCGTCGGCGGAAGGATGCCCAGACCGAGGAACGACAGCGCCGACTCCGCGAGGATGATGCCGCCGACGTCGATCGCCGCGAGGACGAAGATGAGCGGCAGGATGTTCGGCAGGATGTGGTTGAACATGATCCTGCGGTCGCGCGCGCCGATGGTGCGCGCGGCGATGACGAATTCGCGCTCGCGCAGGGAGAAGGTCTGACCGCGGCAGTACAGCGAGATGCCGGTCCAGAAGAGCGCGCCGATGATGATCGTGAGCTGCACCGGACCCGGCTCCCAGATCGCGCCGATGATGAGGAGCAGGAAGAGCGTCGGGATGGACTGCAGCGTCGTCACGAACCACGTAAAGAGGTCGTCGACGACACCGCGGAAGTACCCGGCCGAGAGACCCAAGACGACGCCGATCGTCAGGTTGACGAGCGCCGCGACGAAGCCGACGGCGAGGGAGACGCGTCCCCCGTACAGCAGTCGCACCACCTGGCTGCGGCCGATCTCATCCGTCCCGAGCAGGTACGCGATCGGATCGAGGGCCGGCTTCTCGTAGGTGTGGAGCAGGTCCTGCTTCGCGAAGCTGTACTGGAACACGTTGTCGGCGAGCAGGTCCGCGGCCGCGGCGAGCAGGGCGAGCAGGCAGAGCACGACGAACGCAGCGAGCGTCAGGCGGTCGTGGCGCAGCTTCCACCACGCATTCGACCAGAGGCTGCGCGACGGACGGACGAGGACGTCGGTCGCGGTGGTCGCCTTGATGGCGGTGGTGGTCGTCGCCATCAGCGGACCGAGATCCGGGGGTCGACGACCGCGTACACGATGTCGCGGATGATGTAGCTGATCACGAGGAGGAGCGACGAGATCATCACGCCGGCCTGGATGACCGGGTAATCCTTCGCGATCGCCGCCGCGAAGGTGAACCGCCCGAGGCCCGGCCAGCTGAAGACCGTCTCCACGACGAGCGCGCCGCCGACGAGCCCGGCGAGGATCCCGCCCAGCGCCGTGACCACGGGGATGAGCGCGTTGCGGAGCGCATGCACGAACATCACGGTCCGCTCGCGCAGGCCCTTCGCGTGGGCGGTGCGCACGTAGTCCTGCCCGAGCACGTCGAGCGTCTCCGTCCGCAGGATGCGCGAGTACAGGGCGATGCCCGTGAGCGACAGCACGATCGCCGGCAGGAGCATGTGCCTCAGGCGATCGAGGATGTCCCACTGATCCTTGCCGACGGTGGTGATGCCGCCCGTCGGCAGCCATCGCAGCTGCACCGCGAAGAAGATGATGAGGACGAGTCCCAGCCAGAAGGTGGGCACGGCGTGCCCGGCCACGCTCAGCACGCGGATCACGCTGTCGATCCACGTGCCGCGCTTCAGCGCGGCGATGACGCCGAGCGGCACGCCGATGAGCAGCTGCAGCGCGAGCGCGACGAGCGCGAGCTGGAGCGTGTTCCACACGTAGTCGAGGAAGAGCGCGGCCGCGGGCTGGTGGTAGATGAACGACTGTCCGAAGTCGAGGCGAAGGATGTTCATCAGCCAGTCGACGTACTGGAGCGGCAGCGGCTTGTCGAGTCCGTAGAGGTGGCGCAGGGCCTCGATGTCCTCGCTCGTGGCGCGCGAGCCGAAGGTGAAGAGCCGGATGGGATCTCCCGGTGCGAGGCGGACGATGACGAAGGTGATGATCGAGATCCCGACGAGGGTCGGGATGGCGTAGATCAAGCGTCGCAGGATGAAGGTACGCACTGTCCCTCCGCTGTTCGGTGGGGGCGCCCTCGCGGACGCCCCCACCTCTCAGATCACGACTACTTCTTGATCCACCACTCGTAGACGTTGTACGTCGTACTGAACGAGCCAGGCGCGAAGCTCTGCAGGCTCTTCTGCGAGACGGCGAGCACGTTGTTCGCGTAGCCGAAGTTGTACGGCTGGTTCTCGTTGAGGATCTTGTTGAAGGTCTCGTAGCTCTTCTTCCGGGCGGCGGTGGAGCAATCGCCGTTCGCCGGGTTGCGGCCGTCCTCGATCGCCTTGTCCATCGCCGCGTCCTTGAAGCCCGTGAAGCCGAAGCCGGTCACGTTCTTCGCTGGGTTGGGGATCTGGCTCGAGTGCCAGATCTGGTACGGGTCCGGGTCGCCGCCGAGGCTCCAACCGATGATCGTCGCCTCGAGCGTCTGGTCACCCGTGGTCAGCTTGGTCACAAGACCCTGGAAGGCCTCGGGCTTCGCGACCGCGTTGATGCCGAGCTGCTTGTACTGATCCGCCGCGACCTGCGCGAGCGTCTCGCGCTCGGTGTTGCCCGAGTTCGTGGAGATCGTGAGGTTGAACTTCTTCCCGTCCTTGGCGAGGATGCCGTCCGATCCCTTGACCCACCCGGCGTCCTTCAACAGCTGCTCGGCCTTGGCCTTGTCGTACTTGTACTGCTCGAGCGGCGTGCTCGGGTACGCCCACTGCACCGGCACGTGGTGCGCGACCTGCTTGGTCGCCTCGCCGAAGACCACGGCCTTGATGACCGCGTCCATGTCGATGCCGTACGCGAGGGCCTGGCGGACGCGCTTGTCCGCGAGGCCGACCGCGGTCGGGCTGAGGGTGTTCCAGCCGATGAAGGTGTAGCCGAGGTTCTGGTACTTCGTGATCTTCACGCTGTCGACGGTCTGCATGTCGGCGAGGTCCTTGGCCTGGATCGAGCCGAAGGTGAGCTCGCCCGTCTTCAGGCCGTTGGTGATCGCCGTCTGGTTCGCGACCACCTTGTAGACGTACTCGTCGACGTTCGGCGCACCCTGCCAGTACTTGTCGTTCTTGCCGAGGATGACCTGGTCGCTCTTGCGCCATTCCTTGAACAGGAACGGCCCGCTCACCACCTGGGGGTTGGTGTTCTCCGGAGCGTTGTCGAAGTCCTCGGGCTTCGACGTCGCCGTCAGGTACTTGCCGAAGACCTGGGTCGGCAGCGGGCTGCCGACCGCGCCCGCGAGGTCGAGGATCGCGGGGCACGAGACCTTCGTCATCTTGACCGAGAACTTCTTGGGGTTCGAGCTGTCGATCGAGATGCCGGAGATCGTCGTGGCCTTGCCGTCCTTGAAGTCGTTGAAGCCCTGGACGTCCTGGAAGTTCGACTTGCGGACGGTCTTCGCGGACTTGGCGACCGCCGTGACGGCGGTGAGCCAGTCCTGCCCGGTGATCGGCTTGCCGTCCGACCAGTTCGCCTTGTCGTTGATCGTGAACGTGTACGTGAGGCCGTCCTGCGACGTCGTGTACGACGCCATGCGCGGCTTCACCTCACCCGACTTCGGGTCCTGCTGAATGAGCGTGTCGTACAGGAGACCGGTGATGCGTCCAGACGCGGTGTCGTTGACGAGCACCGGCTGCATGGTCGCGATGTCCGAGATGGTCCCCTCGATGATGCGGCCGCCCTGCTGCGGCTTCTCGCTTGCGGCGGCGCTGGCGCTTGCGCTTGCTCCTGGGCCGGAACTCGCTGACGGCGTTCCCCCCGCGCAGGCCGTCGCGACGAGCGTGCTCGCCGCGAGAGCTGCGATGAGAGCGCGCCCTGTGCGTGGGTGGCTCATGGTCCCCTCTCTCGCTCCTTTCGGTGCGTACCCCTATGGGAATCGCCAGAGTCTAGCGGCGGTATGTGGCCGCCGTTACAGTCCGGTACCGCGTTTCCGTGACCCCTGTTCAACCCGTGAGGGCGCCGCCCGGCGGGTTTCCTGTGATCCGCGCGGCGGGGCCGCACGTATGCGCACCATCCTGGAGAGGTCAGCGCGCCAGCCACCAGCGCTCGATGTCGCCGTAGGTCGAGAAGGTCCCCGGGTCGAGCCCGCGGAGCGCCCGCGTGGCGACGAGGAGCGTCGTCGGCGAGAAGCCGAAATCGTACGGCTGCGCATCGTTCAGCAGCCGGTTCAAGGCGTCGTAGCTCTTCTTCCGTGTCGCCTCGGCGCAGTCGCCGTCGGCCGGCGTGCGCGCGGCCTCGATGAGCCGGTCCGCGTCGGGCGAGCTGAACGAGCCGAAGTTGTATCCGGTGGTCCGCTTCGCGGGGTCTGGGATCGCGCTCGAATGCCAGATGCCGAAGGGATCGGGCTCGACGTTGAGACGCCAGCCGATGATCCAGGCCGGCACGTCCTCGGACCGGCTGCTCAGCATGTCGACCATCGTGTCGAAGGGCACGAGACGCGGAGTGACGCGCACGCCGATCTGCCCGTACTGATCGATCACCGTCTGGAGCAGCGTCTCGCGCAGCTTGTTCCCCGAGTTCGTCATCACGGCGATCTCGAGCGGCTTCCCGTCCTTCTGGTAGACGCCGTCCGCGCCGCGCGCGAATCCCGCCCGCTTCAGCAGATCCTCCGCCTTCGCCCGGTCGTACGGATAGCGAGCGAGCGTCACGGGATCGGCGGCCGCCCATGACGACGCGAGGTGATGCTGGTACACGCGCACGCCCTGCCCGGAGAGCATCTGCTGGACGACGGCATCCATGTCGAGGCCGTACGCGAGCGCCTGCCGCACGCGCTTGTCCGCGAGCGCGGGGACGCTCGCGCTCTTCAGGTTCCAGCCGATGTAGTCGTAGGAAAGATCCTGGTACGAGTACACGCGGAGCGTGTCGCGCTTGCGGACATCGGCGAGATCCTTCGGCTCGATCGTGCCGAAGTTGATCTCACCGCGCTTGAGCTGCGTCGCGAGCGTCGTGACGTCCGCGACGATCTTCAGCACGTAGCCATCCAGGTACGGCGCGCCGCGGAAGTAGGACTCGTTCCGATCGAGCGCGATCTCGTCGCCCGGCTTCCACTGGTGGAAGACGAACGGTCCGCTCGTCACCGTCGGCGCCATGTTCTCCGGCGCGTCGTCGACGCGCGCGTCCACGTCCTCGAGGTACTTGCCGTACACGTGCGCCGGCAGCGGTCCCGCCGCGGCGCCGAAGGCGTTCGTGAGCGCGGGGCAGAAGACGCGCTTGAACTTCACCGAGAAGCTCTTCGCGTCGAGCGGATCGATGGTGATGCCGCTGATCGTCGTGCTCTTCCCCGCGCGGTACTCGTCGAATCCGACGATGTCCTGAAAGCTCGCGGCGCGCACGGTCTTCTTGCTCCGCGCGACGGCCTTCACGCCGGTGACGTAGTCGCCGGCCACGATCGGCTTTCCGTCCGACCACACCGCGCCCGGCTCGATGCGCCAGCGGTAGGTCAGGCCGTCGGCGGACACCGTCCAGCTCGCGAGGTTCGGCTTGATCTCGCCGGTCCTCGCGTCGACGCGGAAGAGCGTGTCGTACAGGAGACCGCTGACCGTGAGCGATGCCGCGTCGTTCGCGAGGAACGGCGCGAACGTCTTCGCGTCCGTGAAGGATCCCTCGATGAGCCGCCCGCCGCGGACCGGTGCGCCGTCCGTCTCGGATGCCGAAGGCAGCGGCGCGACCGACGCCGGCTGGCACGCCATGACGACGACCGTCACGACCACGACGAATCGCCTCACGCCCACAAGTCTCCCTTGGCCGTCGAGCCACAAGGTGTCATTCAAGGACTGAACGAGGCACGCCGCGACAAGGGACCGGATCTGCGCCCAGCCGGCCCGTGCGCGAAGCGCGCCGTGCGACGGCGGGCCGGCGTAGCCAGCCGCGAGCGAGGGCAGGCCGCCCGCGCCCCCGGGTCCGCCCCGCCTCAGACCGACGCGATACCTACGCGCCCGGGAAGTGACACGCCGCCCAGTGCCGCGGCGCGTGCTCGATGAACTCGGGGTCCACTTCCGAACAGATCTGCTGCGCCTTCCAGCACCGCGTGTGGAAACGGCAGCCCGACGGCGGGTTCACCGGTGACGGGACGTCGCCGGTGAGGATGATCCGCTTGCGCTTCGACTCGACGGTCGGGTCCGGGATCGGCACGGCCGAGAGCAGCGCCTGGCTGTACGGATGGAGCGGCCGCTCGTAGAGGTCGACGCGGTCCGCCAGCTCCACGATCTTGCCGAGGTACATCACCGCCACGCGGTCGCTGATGTGGCGCACGACCGAGAGGTCGTGGGCGATGAAGAGGTACGTGAGCTTGAACTTGTCCTGGAGCTCCTCGAGCAGGTTGATGATCTGCGCCTGGATCGACACGTCGAGCGCGGAGATCGGCTCGTCCGCGACGATGAAGTCGGGTTCGACCGCGAGCGCGCGCGCGACGCCGATGCGCTGCCGCTGCCCGCCCGAGAACTCGTGCGGGTAGCGGTTCGTGAAGTACGGGTTCAGCCCGACGATCTTCAGGAGCTCCTGGACGCGCTCGGTCTTCGCGCGGCCCTTCGCGAGGTGATGCACCTCGAGCGGCTCGCCGATGATGTTGCCGACCGTCATGCGGGGATTCAACGACGCGTACGGGTCCTGGAAGATCATCTGCATCCGCCGCCGCATGCGGCGCATCTGCTCGCCGGGGAGCTTCGTGAGCTCCGTGCCGTCGAACTTCACCGCTCCGGACGTGGGCTTGTAGAGCTGGAGGATGGCGCGGCCGGTCGTCGATTTGCCGCAGCCGGACTCGCCCACGAGGCCGAGGGTCTCGCCCTTCTCGACGAAGAAGTCGATGCCGTCGACGGCGCGGACCGCGCCGACCTGGCGCTGGAAGATGATCCCCTGCGTCAACGGGAAGTGCATCTTGAGCCCGGTGACCTCGAGCAGGTTCTTTCCGCTGTCGGCGGTCGCCGTGCTGCGCTGGCGCTGGATGAACTCGTCCTTCGGCGCCGTGGTGTTCGTGCTCACCGTCATCTCGTCACTACTCCCCCGGCATCTCGGTCGCCGTCTCTGAGGCGGCTTCCTGCTTGATCGCCTCGATGACGCGCGTGTCGCCGACCTCGCGGCGCCAATCGGTGTTCACGAGCCAGCCGCCGCCCGGGACGTTCTGCGTGCCCCAGCATCGCGCCTCGTGATCCGGCGTGGCGTTCGGCACGGAGATGAGCTCGGGCTCCTTCTCCTTGCAGATGTCCCGGCGGTACTGGCACCGCGGCTCGAACTTGCAGCCCGGCGGCGGCGCGATGAGGTCGGGCGGAAGGCCCTCGATCGGGAGCAGCTTCGCCTTGCGCTGCTCGTCCAGGCGCGGGATCGAACGGAGGAGACCCCAGGTGTACGGCATCTTCGGATTGGCGAAGAGCTCCGCTGTGTCGGCCTTCTCCACGATGCGGCCCGCGTACATGACGTGGATGCGCTGGGTCATGCCCGCGACGACGCCGAGGTCGTGGGTGATCAGGATGAAGGCGGTGCGGAACTCGCGCGCCAGGTTCTTGAGCAGATCGAGGATCTGCGCCTGGATCGTCACGTCGAGCGCGGTCGTCGGCTCGTCGGCGAGGATGAGCTTGGGGTTGCACGACAGCGCCATCGCGATCATCACGCGCTGGCGCATGCCGCCGGAGAACTGGTGCGGGTAATCGTCGACCCGCTTCTTCGCGCTCGGGATGCCGACGAGCTCGAGCAGCTCGATGGTCCGCTTGCGCGCCTCGCCCTTGTCCATCTTCAAGTGGAGCTCGAGCGCTTCGGAGATCTGCCGGCTGATCGTGAGCACCGGATTCAGGCTGGTCATGGGGTCCTGGAAGATCATCGCGATGTTGTTCCCGCGGATGCCGCGGACGTCGTCGTCGTCCATCTTCAGGACGTCCTGGCCGTCGAAGACGATCTGGCCCTGCACGATCTTGCCTGGCGGCTGCGGGATGAGCCGCATCAGCGAGAGCGCCGTGACCGACTTTCCGCATCCGGACTCGCCGACGAGGCCGAGCGTCTCGCCGGCCTCGAGGTTGAAGGTCACGCCGTCGACGGCGTGCACGACCCCGTCGCGCGTGAAGAACTGCGTGTGCAGGTCGTTGACCTCAAGCAGCGGCATGCGAAACACTCACCCCTTCCAGGAATCCCGCGACAGTCTAGCCAGAGAAGCTACGCCTTCATCCGGGGATCGAGGGCGTCACGCAGCCCATCGCCCAGGAAGGTGAAGGCGAGCATCACCACGGAGATGCAGAGCGCGGGCAGCAGCACCGGCCACGCGCTGGTCGAGAAGACGGTGAAGCCCTCGTTGATCATGACGCCCCACGACGGCGTGGGCGGCTTGATCCCGATGCCGAAGAACGACAGGGTGGCCTCGGCCAGCATGGCGTTCGGGATACCGAAGGCCACGGACACGATGACCGGCGCCAGGAGGTTCGGGAACAGGTGCCGGGTCATGATCCGGGTCGCCGGCGCGCCGATCGAGCGCGCCGCCTCCACGAACTCGCGCTCCTTCAGCGAGAGGACTTGGCCGCGCACCAGCCGGGCGAGGCCGACCCAGTTCACGATCGCGATCGCGACGAAGATGAGGAGCAGGCCGCCCTGGATGTCGCCGACGGCCGTGTTGCGCAGCGTGGCCATGATGATGAAGAGGAAGAGCAGGTCCGGGAAGGCGTAGATGACGTCGGTGATCCGCATGAGGAGCTGGTCGATCCAACCGCCGTTGTAGCCGGCGACGAGCCCGATGCTCACGCCCATCAGGAAGATGATCGAGACGGGGACGAAGCCCACGAGCATCGAGATGCGCGTCGACCACAGGAGCCGCGTGAGGATGTCGCGGCCGAGCTGGTCGCTCCCGAGCGGATAGTCCGGGTAGCGGTAGGGCGAGTTGACCCAGAACGGCTCCATCAGGTTGTGCGCCGTGTCCTGGCGGTTGATCGGGTCGTTGATGATCTTCCAGTCCGTGAGCAGCGGCACGATCAAGGCGATGACCATGAAGAGCACCACGATGACCATGCCGGCGACGGCGGCGTGGTTCCGGCGAAGGCGATACCACGCGTCCTGCCACAGCGATCGCTGCTTGCGAACGAGGACGTTGAGCTCGGCGGAGCGCTCCTGGGCGGTCGTCGCGGTCGCCACGCCTATTTCGCGACCTTGATGCGCGGGTCGAGCACGCCGTAGACGAGGTCGACGGACAGATTCGCGAGCGAGATCAGGAGCGCGTAGAGCAGGTACACGGCCATGATCAGCGGGTAGTCACGGCCGAGGATGCTCTGGAGGAACAGCCGACCGATGCCCGGGATGCTGAAGAGCCCCTCGATGATGATCGATCCGGTGATCAGACCCGCGGTCGCGGGCCCCACGATCGTCGCGACGGGGATCATCGCGTTCTTCATCACGTGCGCCACGATGACGACCTGCTCGCGCAGCCCCTTCGCGCGCGCGGTGCGCACGTAGTCCTGGCGGATCGCCTCGAGCATGCTCGCGCGCGTGATGCGCGTGAGGAAGGCCATCGGCCCGAGCGCGAGGATCACCGTGGGTAACACCCAGTGCGCCGGCGTGCTCCAGCCGACGAACGGGAACATGTGGAACGCGACGCCGAAGATGTAGATGGCGAATATCCCGAGCACGAACGACGGGATCGTCGTCCCGACCGTCGCGAAGAACAGGCTGCCGTAGTCGACCGCGGAGTTCTGTTTGAGCGCGCTCACCACGCCGAGCGGCAGCGCGAAGGCGATGGCCACGAGGAGAGCCTGGATGCCGAGCTGGGCGCTGACCGGGAAGCCGTCGCCGATGATGTCGGAGACCGGACGGCCGCTCCGGAAGCTGTTGCCGAAATCGAAGCGGGCGAGATTCTCGAGGTAGAGGATGAACTGCTCGTGGACCGGCTTGTCGACGCCGTAGAGGCGCTCGAGCCGAAGGATCGTCGCCAGCGGGAGCTGCTTGTCACCCACGGCCTTCGCGTCGAACGGCGATCCGGGCGCCGCGTGGGCGAGGAAGAAGACGATGACCGCGACGAAGAACATGGTGGGGATGAGCAGGAGCAGCCGTCGGATCGTGTATTTCAGCATCGAATGACGCGCATTCCTCCACCCCTGTCGACTATCGCGAGTGTATACCGCGATACGGTCGAAGACGCTCCAAAACCGGCGAGGGCCGGCCTCGCGGCCGGCCCTCGTTCGGTCAGCGGAGCGGGTCGCCCCGCGGCGAATTACTTCTTGGTCGTGACGCCGATGTTGACCTGGTCGAAGATGCCCATCTCGAAGTCCATGACCGTGTCCTGGACTCCCTTGACCCATGGCTTGCGGAGGTACTTGGTCGCCGAGTAGTACCACCACGCCGCCGCAGCGTCCTTGCTCAGCAGCTGCGAGGCCTGGAGGTACGTCTTGTCGCGGCTCTCCGGGTTCGGGTCAGCGTCGGCCTGCCGGACGAGCTTGTCGAACTCCGGGTTCTTGTAGCCGACCCGCGTCACCGTGGACGACGAGTGGAACACCGTCGTCAGCCAGTCCTGCTGGTCCGGGTAGTCCGCGCACCAGCCGAGACGGAACATGAGCGGCACGGTCTCGGCCTTCTTCACCAGCGACGTGTACGTCGTGGCGTCCACCGGGTCCGGGGCCACGTCGATGCCGAGGTTGGTCTTCCACTGCTGCTGGAGCCACTCGATGCGCGTCTTGTTCGCCGCGGACGCCGCGTACGTGAACTTCAGACCCTTGAGGGTGTCGGTGTTCGCGTACTTCGACTGCGAGAGCAGCTGCTTCGCGGCGGCCGGGTCGAACTTCTGGGTCGTGTCGGTCGCGTCGTAGCCGGGCATTCCCGGCGGGATGAACCCACCCGGGTCCGCGGCCTTGCCGATCTTCGCGACGTCGGTGATGTACGCGTTGCGATCGAACGACTTGGCGAACGCGAGGCGGACCTTCGGGTCGTCGAACGGCGGCCTCGCGTTGTTGAAGCCGACGTAGATCGTGCACGATCCGCCGACGTCGACGGTCTGGGCCTTGAGGTCCGCGTCACCTTCGACGGTGCGCAGCTGCTCGGCGCCGATACCGACCGCGTCGAGCTCGTTGTTGCGGTACGCGGCGAACGCGACGGCGGCCTCGTTGATCATGACCTTGGTCCACTTCTTGAGCTTCGCCGGCGTCCGGTAGTTGTCGTTGCGCTCGTAGACCATCTTCTCGTTGTGCTTCCACTCGGTCAGCTTGAAGGGTCCGTTGCCGATGAACGTCGCCGGCTCGGTCCACTTGTCGCCACCCTTGGTGACGTCCGACTCACGCGTCGGGACGCCGACCCAGAGGGCCGCGATCGAGAGGAAGTACGGGGCCTTCTCGGTGAGCGTGAAGGAGATCTCCTTGTCGCCGTTCACCTTGATGCCGAGCTTCGCCTTCGCGGCGTCGAGCTCGGCCTTCGTCGCCTTCTTGGTGTCCATCGTGTTCCAGGCCTCGCAGCCCACGATGATGTAACCGGTGAAGGCGTACTCACCCGCGACGTTCGGGTCGCAGAGACGGGTGAACCCGTAGGCGAAGTCCTTCGCCGTGACGGGCGAGCCGTCCGAGTACTTGAGACCGTCGCGCAGGGTGAAGGTGTACGTGAGGCCGTCCGAGGACAGCTTCGGGGCTTCCTTCGCCGCAGCCGGGATCGGCTTCAGCGTCTTCGGGTCGAACGTCATGAGGGCCTCGAAGACCTGCATCGTCTGGGCGACCTCGTTGACGAACGATTCCTTCTGGGGGTCGATGGTGTCGGGCTCGCTACCGGTGTTGGTCGTGATCTCACCGTTGGCGTCGATCGCGGCCCCAGCCGGCGTCGCGGTGGTGCTCCCCGGTGTGCTCGAACACGCCGCGGCAAGAAGCCCGGCGGCCATGAGCAGGGACAGGAGTCGCCACAAACCGCTCCTGCGTCGCATGCGTTGCCTCCTTACTGAATTCGGGTCACGCGTGGATCGCCAAGTGCTCGTCAGCGCGTGTGTGTTCCGCGGTGGGCGGAAGTGGGGCTACGTTCCCGAGCGGTCCGCCTCCCTCCCTGCTCCCGCGCCCGACCCGCATCACGAGCGGGACGTGGAAGTCGCGCCATATTAGGGCCTCCTCACTGCCACTACCACGCGGGCACGGGCCCGGTTCAGGGTGCGGCGTACCGCCACGCCGCCACGTTCCACGTCAGCGGGCCGTCGTCGGGAGGCGCCTCGATGCCCGTCAACGCGCGTGTGGCGATATCCACGCGGAGCCGCTGATACAGCGGCAGAGCGGGCAGCGCGTCGCTCCAGGCGCGCTGGAGCTCGGCATAGAGCTGGCGCTTCTCGTCGCGTGTGCCCGCGCGCATCGCCGCGGCGCCGAGCACGTCGAACCAGGGGTCCACCAGGCGGGTCCAGAGGTCGGTCGCCCGCGCCGGGTCGTCCGCCGCGACGGCCACGAGCGCGAGGTCGAAGTCGCCCGTCGCGACGAGCTGCGCGATCTCGCTCGCGGGAAGAGCGCGCACGTCGATCGCGATGCCGACGGCCGCCAGGTCGCCCGCCACGCGGCGCGCGGCGTCGATCCGCGCCGGCGATCCCGCCTCGACCAGCAGCGTCGCCGTCATGCGCACGCCGTCGCGCTCGAGGATGCCGAAGTTGCCCTTGCGGAATCCCGCATCCGCGAGGAGCGCGCGCGCCGCGTCGCGATCGGGACGCGCGACGGGTGCGGTCTCGGCGGTCGCCCACAGCGGAGGCACGAGATACGTCCGCGGGACCCGTGCACGACCGGCGAAGATGTCGTCGACGATGCCCTGCCGGTCGACGGTGAGCTCGACCGCCTTGCGCACTGCGCGATCCGCGAAGGGTCCGTGCGTCGCGAAGCGCAGCACCTCGAGCGCCTCGACCGCGGTGTAGTACACGTCGAGACGGTTCGTGTCCGCGAAGCGATCGAGCCGCGTGAGATCCGCCTCGAGGTCCGGCGACGGCGCGACGTCGACGTCGCCGCGACGCAGCGCGCCGAGCACGGCGTTGCGATCGGGATAGAAGCGGACCTCGATGCGTCCGAGCGCGGGCGCTCCGCCGGCGTGCCGCGGGAACGCGGCGAGCGTCACGCCGTATCCGGGCAGCCACGCGGCGACGCTGAACGGCCCGGCGTGCACCGGCTCGCGCTCGTACCGAGCGCGTCTCGCCGCGTCGGCCCCAGCGAGGAGGTGCCGCGGCAGCACGCGCGGCGCGATCGGATAGCCGTCCCAGCGCTCATCCGCGCGATACGCGACGCGGACGTAGTGGTCGTCGACGACGTCGACGGCATCGATGCGATCGGCGAGCCATCGCGCGGTGCTGCCGATCGGCGCCGACGCATCCTGATCGTGCGCGAACCGCACGTCCTGCGCGGTGATCGGTTCGCCGTCCTGCCACACCGCGTCGTCGCGCAGCCGGAACGTCGCGACGAGGCGCCCGCCGGGCGCGGCCGGGTCGTCGGTGACGATGCGCAGCCCGCCGTTCTCGATCGTGGGCACGTCCACGGCGAGCCGCGCGACGAAGTCGCCGTGCGCGTCGACCGCGACGAGGGGCTCGGTGACCGCGGCCGCGAGCACGCGGGCCGCGGGATCATCCGCGAAGATCGAGGCCGGCTCGCCCACCAGGCCGAGCACGACGTCCTTCCGAGCCGGCGGCGGGGTCGCGCAGGCCGAGAGCAGCGACACGACGAACACGACGAGAAGGAGCGGGGCGGTCGCGCGCGGGCGGCGCCGAGACCGAGGGACGGCCCGGATCTCTTTAGCGCGCGAGGCCGGCGCGCTCGTGGGGGGTGTCGGCGGCCTCGTCGTCCGCATGGCGCGGCGCGACCGCGGGATCGACGAGGTCGGCAGATGCGGCGTAGCGGCCGATGCGGATCCAGCGGATGAAGTTCTCGTCGTCGAAGGATGGACTCACCCGTGTCGGCGAGAAGGTCTCGACGGCGTTCTCGTCGACGATGGCCGGCTTCGGGGCGACCGATGCCGATCCGGCGAACGCGAACGCCGTGACCGCCGCCGCGAGCGCGAGCTCGGTGAGCCGCGACGTCAGGCGCGACACGCGGACGCCGGTGGGCACAGGTTGCGGGAGGCGCATCGCGAGGCGCACGCGCGCCGGCGAGAGCGCGACGGTCGTCGCGCGAAGCGGCGCGTAGGCACGGTCGAGGGCGATCGAGGCGCTCGCGAGATCGCTCATCGCCTCGGCGCAGCGGCCGCAGCGGCGGAGGTGCGACTCGATCTCCAGGCGCTCGCGGCGCCCGGCCTCGCCGGCGAGGAGCACGGTGATGCGCTCCCGGACCTGCGCGCAGCCCATGCGGTAGCTCACTCCTTCGGTCCTCGTAGCGGTTCGACCGCCGGCAGTGCCATCCGTCCAGATGTAGCCGGCAGGGCCGCGCCCGGTTCGAAGCCGAGCTCTGGATGTGCCGAAAGATGCGCTCGCAGCCGGAGGAGCGCGTAGTGGAGCCGTGACTTCACCGTGCCGACCGGGCAGTCGACGACCTGGGCGATCTCGGCGAGGTTCAGGCCGTTCAGGTAATGGAGGACGACGACGATCCGGTGCTTCGGACCCAGCGTGTCGACGGCCGCGAGGACGACCCGGCGCAGCTCGGCCAGCTCCGCGAGGCTCGACGGTGAGCGCTCGCCGCTTTCGACGATCTCGTCGGTCGCGTCCTCGAGCGTGCTGACGATCACGTTCTTGCGCGGCCGCCGGTTGTACGAGAGGTTCACCGCCACCCGATAGAGCCACGGCCGCAGGCTGTCCTCGGGCTCGAGCCGCGCGAGCGCGCGATGGGCACGGGCGAACGTGTCGACGACGATCTCCTCGGCGGCGGCGGGATCCTTCGTGATCGCGAACCCCAGCCGGAAGATGCCGTCCTTGTAGCGATAGAACAGGGCGTCGAACGCGAGGCCGTCGCCCGCCCGCGCGGCGTACACGAGCTCGCGATCGGTCCGGGCGTCCTCGGCGGAAGCGCGCTTCGCCGCCCGGCCGGTCACGAGTCTTCGCGCTCGGCTCGGCCCGCTGCGCGGCCTGTGCCTCGCCGCCTCGCTGCGCTTGCGGCAGGACTCGCTCGTCGCAGGAAACCTGCTCCTCGCTCGTTCATCCTCGATCCTCCGGGAGGTACCGGCGGATCGCACGCAGCTCGCGATCCGGCCCGAGCACGGCGCGTTCGACGACGCCGCCGGACATCGGGGCGTGGAGGTATTCACGTTCGGCCGTCGCGATGGCGACGTGCGTCACGCGCTCGTCGCCGAAGAAGAGGAGGTCGCCGGCGCGAGGCGTGGTGGCCGCGCGTCCTTCCAAGGCCTGCTGGTCGGCGTCGCGGTCGAGACCCACCCCGTTCAGACGGTACACGAGCTGGCTGAAGCCGGAGCAGTCGATTCCATCGATCGTCGTGCCGCCCCAGAGGTACGGCGCGCCGAGAAAGCACTCGGCCGTGCGCAGGAGATCCGAGGGAAGCGGGAAGCGGTTGGGCAGCTGCGCGATGTCGACGGTGTCGCGGAACGCGATCCACCCGTCGACCGAGATGCGCAGCCAGTCACCGCTGCGCTCCTGGATCGCGAGCGGCGCGGCCACCGGGAGACGATCGATGACCGGCGCGGCGTCGGTCGGGGCGCTGCGCACGTCGGCCGCGACGACGCCGACGATGCGGCGCTCGGCCGGCCCGACCTCGTCGAGCACGTCCGCGAGCATCCAGCCGAAGTAATGGTCCGCTCCCTGCGCGTAGAACCAGTCGCCCTCCTGACCGAGCAGCGTGAAGCGCTCGCCGTAGTGCGCCTGGTCGACGCGCTCCGATCCCTCGTCGGGCTCGGCGTGGAGATCGGCGAAACCGCGGTTCACGATGGCCTGCGGCGGACGGACCATCGCGACGGCGAGGCGCACCGGCGCCATGCTCATCGACCTCGTACGCCTCGCTCGTTCAATGTCGGTCTGTAGCGCAGCACCGGCCTCCGGGCGGCGCCCACCTCGTCGAGCCGCCGCAGCGGCGTCTTCGTCGGCGCCTCGTGGACCGAGGCGGGGTCGCGCTCGATGCGCTCGGCGATGCGGATGAGCGCCGCCGCGAAGGCGTCGAGGGTCTCCTTGGTCTCGGTCTCGGTGGGCTCGATCATCAGCGCTTCCGAGACGATGAGCGGGAAGTACACGGTGGGCGAGTGGAAGCCCTCGTCGAGGAGCGCCTTCGAGATGTCGAGCGCGCTCGATCCCTGCTTCTTCTGCTTCGCCGCCGAGAGCACGAACTCGTGCATCGGCGTGCGATCGTAGGCGACGTCGTAGCGATCCCGCAGCAGCGCGAGGAGGTAGTTCGCCGCGAGCACGGCGTCGCGCCCGGTCTCGGCGAGGCCCTCGTCTCCGAGCGTCTTCAGATAGGTATAGGCGCGCGCCAGCACGCCGAAGTTCCCGAGGCGCTGCTTGATCGAGCCGATCGAATCCCCCACCGGATCCGGCGGACGATCCTCGCGCGCGGTGTCGTAGTGGTACGAGCCGTCGGCCTCGCGCACGATCCACGGCTTCGGGAGGAACGGGCGCAGGTGCGCCTTGACGCAGAGCGGTCCGGCGCCCGGGCCGCCGGCGCCGTGCGGCGTCGAAAACGTCTTGTGGACGTTGATGTGGACGCAGTCGAAGCCGAGATCGCCGGGTCGCGCGACGCCCAGGAGCGCGTTCATGTTCGCGCCGTCGCCGTACACGAGACCGCCCGCCGCGTGCACCGCGTCGCAGACCTCGCGCACGCGCTCCTCGAAGAGGCCGAGCGTGTTCGGGTTCGTGAGCATGAAGCCCGCGACGTCCGGCCCGAGCGCGGCGCGCAGCGCGGTCAGGTCGACGTTGCCGCGCGGATCGCTCTTCACCGTCGTGACCTCGTAGCCGCACATCGCGGCCGAGGCGGGGTTCGTGCCGTGCGCCGAGTCGGGCACGATGATCCGGCGCCGCTGCGCCGCCTCGCCCCGCTTCGCGTGGTAGGCCTTGAACATCAGGAGCGCGGTGAGCTCGGACTGCGCGCCCGCGGCCGGCTGGAGCGTCACGAAGTCCATGCCGGTGATCTTCGCGAGCATCCGCTCGAGCTCGTACGCGAGCGCGAGCACGCCCTGCGTGGTGCGATACGACTGCCGCGGATGCAGATCCGCGAAGAGCGCCGCCGTGCGGTCGTTCACCTTCGGGTTGTACTTCATCGTGCACGACCCCAGCGGATACATCCCGGTGTCGACCGAGTAGTTCAGCTGGGCGAGATGCGTGTAGTGGCGCACGACCTGCGGCTCGGTGAGCTCGGGCAGGCGCAGCGGCGTCGTCCGGCGGTACTCCCGCGGGATGAGGTCGTCGTGCGGTTCGTGGCGCACGTGATGTCCGTTCCGTCCCGCACGCGCGAGCTCGAAGAGGAGCGGCTCGAGGGCCTTCACCTCGCCGGCGCCGACGTCGGGGACGGGCTGCCGCCGGATCGCGCTCAACGCGCGGCCACCGCCTGGCGGGAGCCGGTGATCTCGGCCACGGCGTCGACGAGCGCGTCGGCGTCGCTTTCGCTCGTGAGCTCGGTGCACTGCACGATCACATCGTCGCGGCCGCGCCGCTCGCCCTCGACGTAGTGCGAGGCGGTAGCCTCGACCTGGATGCCGCGGTCGAGGAGCGCGAGCCGAAGATCCCAGCCGCCGATCTCGCTCCGCACCGTGAAGCGATCGAAGAACGGACCGTCGTTGGCGATGCGGCAGCCGCGGAGCGCGCCGAGCCGCTTCGCGAGCGCGTGCGCTCGCGAGACTCCGGCGCGCGCCGCCGACCGGAGACCCTCGGGACCGAGCAGCGCGAGATAGATCGCGGCGTGGATCGCCGCGAGCGCCTCGTTCGTGCAGATGTTGCTCGTCGCCTTCTCGCGCCGGATGTGCTGCTCGCGCGTCTGCAGCGTGTTCACGAATCCGCGCGTGCCGTCGGCGTCCACGGTCTGCCCCGCGATGCGTCCGGGCATCTGCCGCACGAACGCCTCGCGGCACGCGAAGATCCCGAGATGCGGACCGCCGTACGACATGGGGATGCCCAGCGGCTGCCCTTCGCCCACGACGATGTCCGCGCCGAGCGCTCCGGGCGGCTCGAGCAGCGCGCACGCGTGCGGCTCGGTGACCTGGACGCAGAGGGCGCCCGCGGCGTGCGCGGCGTCGGCGATCCGCCGCACGTCGACGAGCGTGCCGAACGCGTCGGGGTGCTGCACCATGAGGCACGCGGCGCCGCCCGCGTGCTGCGCGAGCTCCCCCGCCGGGACCTCGACGATGTCGAGCTCCGCTCCCCGCGCGTACGTCTTCAAGGTGCGGCGGAACGTGAAGTCGACGCCCTCCGCGACGACGACCCGCTTGCGGCCGGTGAGACGCACCGCCATGAGCGCCGCCTCCGCCGTCGCCGACGCGCCGTCGTACATCGACGAGTTCACGACGTCCATCGCGAGCAGCTCGGCCATGAGCGACTGGTACTCGAAGACGGCCTGCAGCGTGCCCTGGCTCACCTCGGGCTGATAGGGCGTGTACGCGGTGAGGAACTCGCCGCGCAGCGCGAGCACCGGGAGCGCGGCCGGGATGTACCGGCGCTGGATCGGACCGCCGATGAAGAACGGACCCGACGACGCGTCGCGGTCCATCCGCGCGAGGGACTCGAGGTGTGCCTGCACCTCCATCTCGCTCATGCCCGGACCGATCCCGAGCTTCGGGTCGCGCGCGTCCTTGGGGATCGCGGCGAAGAGATCGTCCACGCTCTTCACGCCGATGCGCGCGAGCATCGCGGCGCGATCGGCTGGGGTGTGCGGGGAGTACGGGTTCTTGGCCACTGCCGCGTTAGTCTCCGCCGGACCCCGGCGTCTCGCCGATGTGCGAGCGGTAGTCCTCGGGCGACAGCAGCTTCTGGAGCTCGCCCTTGTCGGCGAGGCGCACCCGCAGCAGCCAACCGTCCCCATAGGGCGCCGAGTTCACGAGCTCGGGCTTCTCGATGACCTTCACGTTCCGCTCGACCACCTCGCCCGAGACCGGGCTGTAGATGTCGGACGCCGCCTTCACCGATTCGACCACGCCGAGGCTCGCGAACTGCCGGACGGTCGCGCCCTTCTCCGGCAGCTCGACGAAGACGACGTCGCCCAGCTGCTCTTGCGCGAAGTGGGTGATGCCGATGGTGGCGGTGTCGCCGTCCAGGCGCACCCACTCGTGCTCCTTTGAATAGCGCAGGTCCTGCGGAACGGTCATCGGTCGGGCCTCCGATAGAAAGGTGTCTTCACTACCGTAGCGGGTACGTCGCGTTCGCGGATGCGCACGCCGACGCGGGTGCCGACCTTCGCGAGGTCGGCCGGCACGTAGGCGAGCGCGATGTTCTTTCCGACCGTCGGTCCGAACGTGCCGCTCGTCACCCGGCCCACCTCGGCGCCGTCGTGCGTGACCGGGTGGCCGTGCCGCGCCACGCCGCCGTCGACGACGAGGCCGGCGATCCGCCGCCTTGGCCCCGCGTCCTTCGCGCGCGCGATCGCCTCGCGGCCGAGGAAGTCCTTGTCGAGCTTGCAGGTCCAGGTGAGTCCCGCCTCGATGGGATCGGTCGTCTCGTCGATCTCATTGCCGTACAGCGAGAAACGCGATTCGAGACGAAGGGTGTCGCGCGCGCCGAGCCCGACCGGCAGGATCCCATCGGGCCTCCCGGTCTCGAGGAGAGCCCCCCACACGCGCGCGGCGTCGGCGTTGGGCAGGAAGATCTCGAACCCATCCTCGCCGGTGTAGCCGGTGCGCGCGACGGTCGCTCCCACGCCCGCGATCTCCGTCCTCGTGATCCCGAATGAGGGCAGGTCGCGCACCGCGGGTGCCAGCCGCCCGAGGATATCGGCCGCTTTCGGACCCTGGATGGCGATGAGCGCGGTCGCCATCGACCCGTCCGCGAACCGCACGTCGGGCGAAAGGTGCGCGCGCACGTGCGCGGCGTCCTTCGCGATGTTCGACGCGTTCACGACCATCATGTAGTGCTGCGGCGCGATGCGGTACACGATCACGTCGTCGACGATCGTGCCGCGCTCGTTGCAGAGCAGGCCGTAGCGTGCCTGGCCGACCTCGAGGCCGGCGATGTCGGAGGAGACGAGCCGGTCGAGCGCCGCACCCGCGCCCGCGCCGCTGAAGTAGAACTCGCCCATGTGCGAGAGATCGAAGAGACCGGCGGCGCCACGCACGGCGCGATGCTCCGCCACGATGCCGCTGTACTGGATCGGCATCTCCCAACCCGCGAACGGCACCATCTTCGCGCCGAGCGCACGATGCTGCTCGAAGAGCGGCGTCCGATGGAGTGCCTCGAGGCTCACGCCGCCTCCTGTGCCGCCGCGACCGCGCGGTCGAGCACCTCGCGATACGTGTCGAAGGAGAGGAGCCGGCGGGCTTCGGGCACGCCCACCCAGCGGACGTGGTCGTACTCGTGGTCGTGCCGCGACACGTCGCCGCCGACGGCGCGCATGAGGAAGAAATGCACGACCTTGTGGACGCGCTCGCCCGGCACGGCGAACCAGTACTCGGTGGTGCCGACCGGCCGGACGATCTCGACGTCCAGACCCGTCTCCTCGCGCACCTCGCGGAGCGCGGTCTGCTCGATGGTCTCGCCCGGATCGGGCGTGCCCTTCGGGAACACCCAGGTGTGGTCGCTCTCGCGGCTCGCGAGCACGACCTCGAGCCGATCGCCCGCGCCGCGCATGACCACCCCGCCCGCGGCCGTGGCGTTACGGACGCGTGATGGACGTCGCGCGCGCGTCGAGGCCATCGTCGCCTCCCCGAAGTTACGTTCGACTATAAGCGCGCGCGCCGGGCAGCGCTCGCGTACGTCTCTTTAGAGCAAGCGCGTGTTGTTGATGACGAGAGCGAAAGAACAGTGGAGGAACTCGGCGGCGCGGCGCGACAGCATCATGCGCGGCAGGAAGATCTCGAAGTACTCCATGATCGGCGCGACCTCGGTATCGACGGAGAGCTCGAGCGTGATGAGCTTCTCCTTGCGGCTCACCTTGATCTCGGACGAGGTCGCCGCGTAGTTCACGCGGTCGTGTATGTCGAACGAGGTCGTCTTCGGGTTCCGCACGCGGCTGCGGTGCACGTCGCTCTTGTCCGCGATGATCACCGCCGCCGAGACCGCGCTCACCGGCAGGCCGCCCTCGGCCTCCTCGTGATTCGCGATCGCGCCCATGATCGTCGCGATCTCCTCGACGTCGAAGCCGAGCTCTTCGAGGATGTCCTTCGCGATGAGCGCGCCGGTCTGACCGTGCTTCTCGCGCGTGACGACGTTGCCGATGTCGTGGAGGTACGCGGCGACCGCCGCGATCTCGCAGCGCCGTGGCTCGTGGCCGAGCGACTTCAGGATGAAGCGCGCGCCATCGGCCGCCGTGTTCGCGTGCCGCTCGCCGTGCTCGGTGTATCCGATGGCGCCGGTCTGCGCGTTCGCGGAGCGGATGTACGTCTTCACGCGGACGTCCGCTTTGACCTGATCGAGCGCGGGTCCCTGTCGCTTCGCCTCGGCCGGGGTCTTCGTCTTGGTCTCGGCGCGGTGGACCTTCTTCTGCTCGTCGGGTCGCGCGGTGTCGTCGCGACGCGGTGCGGGCGCGGTCTCAGCCATGCGTGGCGATGCTACGACCGGCGCGACTCCTCCGTGTACGCCTGCTGAAGGCGCTCCGCGACCTGCTGCAGCCAGCGCAATTCGGCGAGGCCGGCGCGCGCGACGACCATGCCGCGGGTGAACGCGAGCCATGGTCGCAGCGTCCCTGAGACAAGACCCAGCCACGTCGCGCCGTTCGCGTCGACCTTCGGACCCTTCCCCTTCACGTCCGCGACCTCGGCGTGCAGCTTGCCGTCGCCCGCCTGCAGCTCGACGGCCTCGCCGGTGTCGGTAAAGCGCAGGAGCGCGCGGCCCGCGGCGACGTCGCGCAGGTTCTCGAGGACGCGCTCGTCGGCGGCCGCGGCGGTGAGGATCGCGAGCACGGCGTCGCGCGCGTTCACGCGATTCGGCGGGGAGGACGCGGCGACGCGCGCGGCCTCGACCGCCTCTTCGAGACGCGTCATGCGAGCTTCAAGTCGCTGCGCACGGTCTGTGGGATCTCCGTGCCGCGATGGCGCAGCACAAAGAAGGCCGCGGCGCCGATCATCGCGCCGTTGTCGGTGCAGAGGCGCGGCGGCGGCACCACGAGCGGGCGACCGATCCGCTTCGCGATCTCCTCGCGCAGCGGGCCGTTCGCGGCGACGCCGCCGCCAAGGAGCACCGTGTCCACGGCGTGCTCCGCCGCCGCGCGCGCGGTCTTCTCCGCGAGCATGTCGACGATCGCCTTCTGGAAGGACGCGGCGACGTCGGCCACCGGCACCTCGCCTTTCGCCTCGAGCGCGCGCACCAGACGCTGCACCGCCGTCTTGAGGCCCGAGAACGAGAAGTCGTAGCGGTCCGCGACGCTCGCGCGCGGCAGCGGGAACGAGTTGGGATCGCCCGCCTTCGCGGCCCGCTCGATGAGCGGTCCGCCGGGGAAGCCCAGGCCGAGGAGACGCGCGACCTTGTCGAACGCCTCGCCCGCGGCGTCGTCGATGGTGCGGCCGAGCGGGCGGAACCGACGGTGCCCTTCCATGAGCACGAGATCGCTGTGCGCGCCGCTCACCACGAGCACGATCGCCGGGATCTCGGGCTCGGGCGGCGCCACCTCGCCCTCGTACAGCCAGTTCGCGTACACGTGTCCCTCGAGATGATTCACGCCGACGAAGGGAAGGCCCGCGGCGAGCGCGAGGCCGCGCGCGTAGTTCGCGCCGACGAGAAGGCATCCGATGAGCCCTGGGCCCACCGTCGCGGCGACGGCGTCGACGCCGCGCAGCTCGATGCCCGCGTCGCGGAGCGCGGTCTGCGTGATCGCGTCGAGCGCGCGCAGGTGTTCGCGCGCGGCGACCTCGGGAACGATGCCGCCCGTCTCCTGGTGCGCCAGCTGCGACGCGACGACGTTCGACAGGATCCGGCGGCCGTCGTCGACGACCGCGACGCCCGTCTCGTCGCACGACGTCTCGACCGAGAGGACGCGCATCAGCCGCCCGCTTCGAGCGAGGCCCGGAGCTTCGAAAGGCGCTCGCGCACCGCGCGGTCGCGCAGCCGATCGGTCCACATGATGATCGCGTCCTCGTTGTTGTCCGAGTAGTAGCGCCGGCGGATACCGGCCGGCCGGAACCCGTACTTCTCGTAGAGGCGCTGCGCCGGGATGTTCGACGCGCGCACCTCGAGGGTCAGCCACTCCGCGCCGAGCTTCTCGGCGCGCTCGAAGAGCGCGATGAGCATCCGCTCGCCGATCTTCCGCCGGCGGCACTCGGGGAGGACGGCGAAGGTGGTGATGTGCGCCTCGTCGAGCGAGAGCCACAGTCCCGCGTATCCGACGATGCGATCGCCCTCGCGCGCGACGATGTAGTGCGCGTTCTTGTTCTGGGTCAGCTCGTGGCGGAAGGCGTTCGCCGGCCACGGCACCGGGAACGAGGCGCGCTCGACCTCCTGCACCGCATCGATGTCGTCGATCTTCATCTCGTCGATCGTGATGGGGAACAGCGCGACCATCACGATCTCCTCGGCAGGCCGAGTGCCGCGTCGTCGTGCGGCGCCGGCGCGAACGGTTGGTCGAAGGACACGCGGATCGCCGGCTGCTTCACGTAGATCGGCTCGATCTCGCCGAGCTTCGCCTGCGGCTCGCTCTCGAGCGCGCGCCAGCCGAGCTCCGCGAGGTATCCGGCGCGCCGCATCTGCGACGCGGGCGGCGCGAACAGCGCCTTCGGTCCGAGAAGATCGCGCAGGAGGCGCTCGGCCTCCTCGTCGATCTCTCCGACGAAGAGCGTGTGCGTGCCGATCTGGCGGCAGAGATCCGGCAAGGTGGAGACGATATACGGCGAGCGCCGCATCCATTTGCGATTCCGCTCCTGGTAGAAGGCGGCGTACCACTCGCCGCGCCCCGCAGGGAGCAGCGGACAGGTGCGCCGCTTGCTCGGCGCGTGCGGGTACGCGAGCACGTCGAGCGTCGAGACGCCGACCAGCGCCGCGCCCGCGCCGCGCGCGATGCCCTGCGCCGCGGCGATCGCGACCCGCAGACCGGTGAACGAGCCGGGCCCCGTCGCGACGGCGACGCGGTCGACGTCGGCGAGGCTCGCGCGCGCCTGCCCGAGCAGCCGCTCGATCGATGGGAAGAGCTCGTCGCCGTGGCGGCGTTGCGCGCGCCACGTCTCTTCGGCGAGCACGGATCGGCCGTCGTACAGCGCCACGGACGCCCACGCCGTCGAGGTGTCAAGCGCCAAGAGAGTCACGGAACTCCTCGAGCAGCCGCTGCGATCGCGGACCCATCGCCTCGATCACCACGCCGCGCTTCGTGTCGGCGATGTGCTCGAGCCGGATGTCGAGGCGGTCCGCCGGAAGCGATGCGCCGGCGCGGTCCGGCCACTCGATCACGGTGATCCCACCGGCGTCGAGGGTCTCCTCCCATCCGGTCGTGCCGAGGTCCTGCGTCTGGAGGCGATAGAGGTCGAGGTGATAGAGCGGCATCCGTCCACCGTAATGCTCCCGCAGGATGATGAACGTCGGGCTCGCGACGTCGCCCGGATCCAGCCCGATGCCCGCGGCGACGCCCTTCGCGAGGACGGTCTTCCCCGCGCCGAGCTCGCCCCACAGCGCGAGGACGTCGCCCGGCCGCGCCAGGCGCGCGAGCCGTTCGCCGATCCGTTCGGTGTGCAGGGACGACTGGCTGACGAGATCGAGTGAGCGCGGTCTATGCGGTGGGTCCGCCCGCCGTTCCGCGCTCGAATCTGCGGCGCTCAAGGACGAGGCGAATGGTAAGGCCGAGGAACGAGCCGAAGAGCGCCGCCCAGATGAGCAGCCACCAGGACGTCGGAAGCACGCAGAGCGCGTCGAGCGGCGTTCCCGTGCCGCAGACGAGCGACGCGAGGAGCGGGACGAACCCCAGCAGGCCGACGATCGTGCGACGGCGCCCGAGCCGCCGCTGCGACGCGAGGAACTCGGCGCGCTTCTTGGCGGCATCGCGGTCGGCGCGCTTCTTCTTCGCCACGGCGGGCTAGCGTGACGCCGCGAGCGCGATCACGTTCGCCGCCGGGACCGGCCCCTCCGACGTCATGACCGCGCGCGTCGAGCGCTCGCTCGCGAAGCGCGTCTCGTCGGCCATGGTCACCGGTCCGTCGAGCGGCCGGACCGCGCCCCACTCCGCGTGGAGCGCGACCGACGACGGCATCGGGATCGCGACCGCGCCGGCCGCCGCGAACACGAAGAGTCGCGCGGAGGCGGTGTGGATCGCGGCGCGCGCGCTCGCGAGATCGCGGAACGGCGCGAAGAGCGACAGTGGGAGCTGGGCCGATCCGAATCCGAGGAGACACAGCACCGTGGGCAGGTCCGTCTGCGACGGCGCGCCGTGCGCGGTCGTGGCGTCGCCGAACACCGCGCGCAGACCCGCCGCCGGAACGGCGCCCGCAACGACGGCGGCGACCCCACACGCGTGCGCGCGCGCGATGGCCTCCGCGCCGCTGCGGCCGCCGGCCACGAGGATGCGGCCGCGCTGGGTCACGTCGACGCGCGACGGCACGATCTCCTCGCCAGCCGTCCCCACCGCGAGCGCGAGCTCCCCGATGGCGTCAGGACCGAACGCCGCGACGGCCTGCAGGCACCACGCGCTCCCTTCGACGGTGACCGTCGACTCGGTCGACTCGGTCACGCGGCCATCGAGCGTCGAGCGCACCGTCCAGCGGTCGACGATCGGCGCGATCTCGATGTCGCCGTCGCCACGCACGTGCGCGATGCGGCCATCGATGGGCGAGCTCACCGCGCGCGCGAAGCGCCGGCCGGTGCGCGCGACGACCATCCCCTTCTTCACCTCCGCGCCCACGCTCACCCGCATGACGCGACCCAGGTCCCGTGGCGCGACGCCGATGTGCCGCGCGCCGGCCACGCGCACCGGCGCTCCGTACGTCGTGCCGGTGGCGATGACGTCGCCCGCGCGCACCTGCTGACCGAGGGGCGCGCGCTCGGACACGCCGACCGGCAGGTCGTGAGCGGCCTTCCATTCGTCGTAGCGCCAGGTCACGCCGGCTCCGATGGCAGCACGTCGAGCGCGGTGTACCAGCGCGCGAGGGCCGGGATGCGCTCCGCGTCGCGCGGCGGAAGCGCGAGCGGCCGGCCCCGCGCGTCGATGACGACGCCGAGCGCGAGCCCGCTCGCCGACGGGCGCTCCGCGGAGGGCGCGATGCGCAGCTCGACCGCGCCGCGCGTGGGTACGAGGAAGAACGCGCCACGCGCGACGCGCTCTTCGATCGTGCCGCTCGCGTCGATCACCGTCACGCTCGCGGAGCGGCGCGGCCACATCGCCGCGATCATCGCGAGCGGCTCGACCGCCGAGAGGACCTCGCTCCCGCCGCGCGAGGCGATCGCGCCGGCCGCGACGAGGGCGTCGGGACGCTCGCGCAGCACGACGTGCATGCTCTCGGGCGCGAGCGCGTCGACCGCGGCGAGCACGGTCTGCTGCGCGCGCGGGAATCGCGCGAGATCGCCGGTGCAGACGATGTGCTGGGCGGCGCGGAGCGGGGCCGTCGCCACACCCGCGCGCTCCGCCTCGGCGAGGACGTGCGCGAGGGACTCTCGGGCGAGCGCGAGCTCGAGCGCGAGCGTGGTGGGGTTCGCCGCGACGGCATCGGGCCAGCGGGCACGGTTGAAGATACGATCGAGGAGCGCCGGGCCGTCGATCGCGCGCGGCATCCAGCGCCGGACGCGCTCGATGCCGGCCCGCGCGACCACGCGGTCCGCGCTGACGCCGAGGCCGACGTGCGCGTGCAGCCCGATGGTCGGCGCTCCGGCGGTCGCGAGCGCGAGCGACGAGGTCTGGCCGCTCGCGTCGACGACGAGCGTGGACCGGCCCGTAGCGGCGGCGAGCGCGCGCGCCGCGGACTCGATCGCCTCGTCGCGCAACACGAGCTCGCCGTGGCTCCGCCGCATGCCGCGCAGCCGCGACACGATCGCGTCGCGCGCCTGGGTCGAGCCCGCCTCGGGCACCGTCTCGAGCGTCAGTCCCGCGAGGGCCGGATCGAGACGCGACCGCATCCGCTCGTCCGCCGCGACGAGCACGAGCGGCGCGGGCCGGCGCGACGCGCAGCCGAGGCGCAGCGCTTCGGCGAGATCGGTCATGCGGTCGGCGTCCTGCGCCGAGCCGATGAACAGCACGGCGTCGGGGCGCGCTTCCCGCAGCGCGGTCGCGCGCTCCACGAGCGTCACGCGCGCGTCGCCGCGGAGCGTGAGCACCGGATCGACGCACGCGGCGAGCGCGATCGCGCGCGCGGCGGCGAGGTCGGGCTGCGCGCGACCGACGAGGAGCGCCACCCGGAGCGGTTCGCCGAGGCCGACCCGCAGGTCGGGGAGGTCCGCGCCCGGACCGACGCGACCGACGCTCGTCTCGTGGACGACGTCGACCGTGGGCGCGAGTCCGGGCGCCGAGGTCAAGGCGTCGCGATCGGCGAGCGGCTCGCCTCCGCCACGAACGCTCCGAAGATGCGCGCCGCCGCGCCGTCGACCTCGCTGGTGCGCTCGGGATGCCACTGGACCCCCACGACCCAGCGGTGCGCGTCCGATTCGAACGCCTCCACCAGTCCGTCGTGCCGCACCGTCGCGCGGAGCGATGGCGCGAGCCGGTCCGGCGTCACCGCCTGGTGATGCCGCGAGTTCACGCGCATCCGGCCCGGCGCTGTCGCGCGGGCGAGCTTCGTCCCGTCGGCGACCTCGAGGACATGCTCGATTACCTCGTCGCCTTTCACCTGATGGCCCGGAACGTCCATCGCCAGCCCGCCGCCGAGAGCGACGTTGATCAGCTGGAAGCCGCGGCAGATGCCGAGCACGGGAAGATCGCCGTCCATGGCCTGGCGCGCGAGCGCGAGCTCCAGCGCGTCGCGCTCGGGCAGGACGTTCTCGCACCTGCGCTCGCTGTCGACCTCGCCGTAGCGCTCGGGCGCGATGTCCCCACCACCAGACAAGCACACGCCGGCGAGGTCGGGAGGGATGCGGTCGCCAGGCTCGAGCACGACGACCTCCGCGCCCGCGTCGCGCAGCACGCGCAGGTACCGCTCGCGCGCGGCGAGGTTCCGCGGGGTCCTCGCGGCGGAAACGGTGAGGGCGATGCGCGGACGCGTCATCGCCTCAATGCTAGCGAGGGAGCTCGATGAGCTCGACGAGCACGCCCCCCGACGCGCGCGGATGCAGGAACGCGACGCGCCCCTCGACACCCCGTCGCGGGTTCTGGTCGATGAGCTCGACGCCGTCGCGCGCCAGCCGAGCCAGCGTGCCGGCGAGGTCCGCCACCTCGAAGCAGAGGTGATGCATCGTCGCGCGGCCGCGCTCCGCGAGGAACCGCGCGATGCCGGACTCCGCGTCCGTCGGCTCGAGCAGCTCCACCCGCGATCCGTCGCGCGTCGCGAAGACCACGCGGACGCGCTGGTCGGGCACGCGGTGCTCGGGCCCGACGGCGTAGCCGAGGACATCGCGATAGAAGGGAGCGGCCTCGCGGAGCGACGGCACCGCGACGCCGACGTGGTGGAGCGGTCCGGCCGCGATCCCGGTCATGCGGCGCGCGGCTCGAACACGCCGAAGACGCCGCGCAGGTCGTCGCAAATCTCCCCCAGCGTGACGCCCGCGCGCACCGCCGCGATGATCGGCGGAACGAGGTTCGCGCTGCCCTTCGCGGCCGCGACGAGCTCACCCCGTGCGGCCGCGGCGCGTCCGGCGTCGCGGGCCGCGCGGGCCCGCCGCACGCGCTCGGCCTGGCCGCGCGCCGTCGCCTCGTCGACGGTGAGGATCGGCGGCCGCGGCTCGTCGCCCTCGCTCCGGAACGCGTTCACGCCGACGACGAGCTGCTCGCCGTTCTCGATCGCGCGCTGCTGGCGGTACGCCGACTCCTCGATCTCGCGCATCTGGTACCCGCGCTCGATCGCCGGCAGGGCGCCGCCCTGCTCGTCGATCTTCGCGATCGCCTCGTGCGCGCGACGCTCGATGTCGGCGGTGAGCGCCTCGATCGCGTACGCGCCGCCGAGCGGGTCGATCGTGTCCGCGACCCCGGACTCCTCCGCGATGATCTGCTGCGTGCGGAGCGCGATCCGCGCCGACTCCTCGGTCGGGAGCGCGAGAGCCTCGTCGTACGCGTTCGTGTGCAGCGACTGCGTGCCGCCCAGCACGGCCGCCAGCGCCTCGATCGCGGTGCGCACGATGTTGTTGAGCGGCTGCTGCGCCGTGAGGGTCGAGCCCATCGTCTGCGTGTGGAAGCGCAGGGCCAGCGCCGTGGGATCCGTCGCGCCGTAGCGGTCGCGCATGATGGCGGCCCACACGCGGCGCGCGGCCCGGAACTTCGCGACCTCCTCGATGAGCGTCGAGTTCGCCGCGAAGAAGAAGGAGAGCTGCGGCGCGAAGCGCTCGACCGCGAGGCCGCGCGCCTTCGCGCTGTCGACGTACGCGATGGCGTCGGCAAAGGTGAACGCGAGCTCCTGCACGGCGTCCGCGCCGGCCTCGCGGATGTGGTAGCCGCTGATCGAGATCGGGTTCCACCGCGGCATGTGATCGGCGCAGTACGCGATGAGGTCGGTCGCGAGGCGCATCGACGGCCGCGGCGGGTAGATGTACGTGCCGCGCGCGATGTACTCCTTCAGGATGTCGTTCTGCGTCGTACCCCCGAGCCTGTCGGCGGACACGCCCTGCTCCTCGCCGACGACGATGTAGAGCGCGAGCAGGATCGGCGCGGTCGCGTTGATCGTCATCGAGGTCGTCACGTCGGCGAGCGGGATCTCTTCGAACAGGCGCCGCATGTCGTCGAGCGTCGCGATCGAGACGCCGACCTTCCCCACCTCGCCCGCGACGCGCGGATCGTCCGGGTCGTAGCCCATCTGCGTCGGGAGGTCGAAGGCCGTCGAGAGACCGGTCTGGCCGTGCTTCAGGAGCGATCGGAAGCGCGCGTTCGTGTCCTCGGCCGTGCCGAAGCCCGCGTACTGGCGCATCGTCCAGAGGCGCCCGCGGTACATCGTCGGCTGCACGCCGCGCGTGAACGGGGGCTCGCCGGGCATGCCGGCCGACGCAGCCGCTTCGCGATACGCCTCGTCGTCACCGAATGCCAACGGCATCGGCGTGCCGTAGGTCGTCGTGAACTTCTTGCGTTCCTTCGGCGTGGCGCGCTCGGCCATGGACCGATGGTAGGGCGCTCGCTACCGTGAGCGCCGTGCGACGGTACGCGGTGCTCGCGCTCGTCGTCGGATCGATCGCGCTCGGCCCGCGGCCCGCGCTCGCATGCAGCTGCGTCCGATCCACGAGGGCGCAGCTCGTCGGCAACGCCTCCGTCATCTTCACCGGAACCGCGACCGGGCGCACGGGAGCGTTCCCCCTTTCGTTCGCCTGCTCGGGTTCGAGCGCCGATCCCGTGTTCGTCACGTTCGACGTCGACATGGTGTTCAAAGGGGACGTCGCGCGGACGGCAACGGTCGGCACGGTCGCGAGCGGGGCGAGCTGCGGCTACGAATTCGCCGTCGGGAAGCGCTACACCGTGTTCGCGACGGCCACCGATGGCCGGCTCGAGACGAATCTCTGCCGTGGGAACGTCGAGGGCCACATCGCGCCCGGCGACTATGGGCGGTGGCGCCCGCTGGACGAGCAAGCCCGTCCCGCTCGCGGCCCTGACGGAGTTGGAGCGTATGGCTGCCCACGTCCCCAATCCCGTCCCGCGGCTGACGTACGCACTTTGGACTCGCTCCGGCGTGGACCCTGCGATCGCGCGGCGGAGCGTTCATGCATGCGTGGTGGCGGACGTCCTGCGTCAGGTCCATCCGGCTCCTCGCCGAGCCACTCCCCGGTATCGACCTCATTCAGCTGTGCCTCTCGCGGAGCGATCACCGCGGCCGGAGGATGAGCCTTCCCTCCAACGGTCCGATGCGATCGCGCGAGAGCGCCATCGGCTTCGTCTGACCGTCGGCCCAGAGCTTGGTCTGATCGCCCCAATGCCGTGAGTACGGCTGGCCGCTCTCGCCGACCGGGATGATCGATACGGACGCATCGACGTCGGCGAGATCCACGATCTGCCGCTCGGAGGCGTGGCTCACGAGGGCGTACGGCTTCTTCAGCGAATACGCGCCGTTGTTCGGCGAGTAGCCGTCGCCGGCGCGCCGGACCGGACCGATGGTGAGGATCAGGTCGAGCGGCTTGGCCGCGGAGAGCGGGTGCTCGAAGGCGATGGTGTGCAGGTCGCCCCAGCGCCACTTGGTCGCGTCGCTCCCGAGTCGCCGCACGAGCTCCTTCGCGGCGGCGTCGAGCGCCGCGCCCGCGATCGCGTCGCGTCCGGTCACCGAGCTGTCGCCGAGCTCGGTGAACCAGGGGCTCGTGCTGTTCGCGACGAGGTCGTAGAGCGCGAAAACCATCCGCCCGGCGCTCGCGTAGTCGTCGTAGAGCGTGTCGCCAAGCTTGTCGGCGAAGGTGAGACGCGCCATGTGCCCGATCCACGATTCGTACACCGCGGCGCCCGCGGAGTCGACGGAGAGCGTCCCGTCCCAGTCTCGCGCGATCTTCTGGACCTGCTGACCCTGCGCGGTCGTGGGACGCGCGGAGTCGATCGCCTCGCGGAAGCGCTGCACGGGCAACGACGTGTAGTCGTTCTGGAGCCGGCTCATCGCCCCGATGTCCGCGCCGCGCAGCGGCTCGAGCTGCGCGCGCAGGTACCTGTAGCGGAAGCCGGGGTCCCACTCGCCGCTCCAGCCGACGTCCGACGGCGACCGCACCGGCCGGTTGTTCGCGTTCAGCACGATGCCGTCCGGCGGATCGAGCACGTACGGATTCGCGCTCGCGGGCAGCAGGCCGCGCCAGTCGTACGCGCCGGTCCAGCCGGGGACGGGCATGCTGCCGTCGCCTGGCCGATCGGGTAGCCGTCCGACGAGGAGGTACGCGGTGTGCCCCGCGATGTCGGCGTAGCACGCCGAGAGCGCGGCGCCGGAGAAGTCGGCCGCGGCGGCGCGGAACTCGTCGAATGACATCGCGCGGTTGATCCCGCGGATCGCGTCGAACGTCTTCGTCGCATCGAGCGCGCTCCAGCGGAGCGCGAGCTGCGCCTTCTGTCCGGTGACGACGGGCGTGACGATGGGCCCGTGCCGCGTCACCACGACGTCGACGACGACCGGATCGGCCTTCCCCTTCACCGCGATCTGTTCACGGATGAAGGTGGCCGGCTCGAACCGACCCTGGTATTCGAAGCGCCGAAGATCCGTCGGATCCTGGTGCTCGACGAAGAGGTCCTGCGTGTCCGCGTACGCGTACGTGAAGCTCCACGCGACGTGATCGTTGTGGCCGATCACCACGCCGGGCACGCCGGGGATCGAGAAGCCGACGAGCGAAAGATCGCCGTCGCTCATCGCGACCTCGTACCAGATGGACGGGTTGCGCACCGCCAGGTGCGGATCGCCGGCGAGCAGCGGCTTGCCGCTCTTCGTCTTCGTGCCGGAGAGCGCCCAGCAGTTCGAGCCGAGGCCCGCGCCCGCCCCGCCGAGGATGCCGGCGAGCGCCGCGGTGCCGCTCACGGTCGTGCCGGGCGCGAGCAGCGGCGCGACCTGCGCCCAGGCGGTCTCGTCGACCGAGGCGAGTCCGCCCGGGTCCGGCATGAGCGTCTTCAGGACGTCCGTGCCGAGCCGCAGGGCGATGCCCGCGCGCAGCAGCTCCTGCGTGTAGTTGCCGGCCGCGTCGTACAGCTGCAGCTTGGCGATCGCGAGCGTGTCGACGGGGCGCCACGGCTCGGGCTTGTACCCGAGGATGAGGAATTCGACCGGAAGGCTCTCGCCGTGCTGGTCGAGGAACTTGTTCACGCCGTCGGCGTACCACCGCAGATCGTCGACGGCCGCGGCCGACGCGACGCCGAGGTCGAGCGCCGCGGCGCGCCCGAGGCCGAGCGTCCGCATGAAGCGATCGCTCTCGAGACCCGGCTCGCCAAGGATCTCCGCCAGGCGGCCCTCGGCCGCGCGGCGGTAGAGATCCATCTGCCACAGGCGATCCTGCGCCGTCACGTAGCCCTGCAGGAAGACCATGTCGTGCTCGTCGGCCGCGAAGATGTGCGGCACGCCGAAGGTGTCGCGCAGCACCTCGGCGCGCTCGTGGAGACCGAGAAGGCGCTGGTCGCCATCGATCGTCGGGAGCGGGCGGAGGAACACGAGGCCCCACGCGGTGCCGACCGTCGCGGCGATCAGCACGAGCACCGCGATCGCGGCGATGAGACGGCGATGAGCCCTCACGGGATCTCCGCGAGCACGACCAGCACTGCCCCTCCCTCGACCTTCGACCCGGCACGCGCCGCGATCTTCACCACGCGTCCGGCCGCGGGAGCGCGCAGCTCGTTCTCCATTTTCATCGCTTCGAGCGTGACGAGCGCGGCGTCCCGCTCGACGGCGTCGCCCTCGCGAACGTGCACGGCCTTCAGCAGACCCGGCATCGGGGCACGGACCTCGTGCCGGCCGGCGCCCTGCGGTCGCGTCCCCCGCGACGCCGCGAGCGATCGCTCATCCGCCGCGCTCGCCTCGACCTCGACGCCGTCGATCGCGAGGCGCAGTGGATCCCGCGTGAGCACCGTTACCTCGTGCGATCGGCCGTCCACACGGACGAGCCACTGCCAGCCGCGGATGATCTCGTCGACGTCGGCGTTCACCACGCGTCCGTCCACCAGGAAGCGCGCGTCGGACGAGAGGTCGACCCGCAGGTCCCGTCCCGCGACGCGCACCTCGTACCTCATCGGAGCGCCTCCTCGCCGCCGGCGCGCGCCCAGGGACTCGCGGCGCGCCCATCGACCGAGGCCGTCGCGCGACGGGGCCGCGTCGCGAGGACCGCCACGAGCGCGCCGGCGTGGATCGCGCTCTCCTCGAGCTCCGCGGCGTCCGGCGGCGGCCAGTGCGCCGCGACATATCCGGTGTCGTACCGGCCGCTCGCGAAGTCCGGGTCGGCGAGCGCGTGCGCGTGGAAGGGAATGCTCGTCGGCAGGCCGGCGACGATCGTCTCCCGCACGGCGCGCCGCGCGCGCGAGAGCGCCTCCGCGCGATCGGCGCCCCACACGACGATCTTCGCGAGGAGCGGGTCGTACTCGGTGGGCACGCGCATCCCCTCGAAGAGCGCGTGGTCGACCCGCACGCCGGGCCCCGCGGGCAGCCGCAGCGCGCCGACGACGCCGCTCGCGGGCACGAAGCCGGCCCGCGCGTCCTCCGCGGTGACGCGCAGCTCGATCGCGGCGCCACGCGGCCGGACCTCCGCCTGCGTGAAGGGCAGCGGGTCGCCCGCGGCGACGCGGAGCTGCAGCGCCACGAGGTCGAGGCCGGTCGCGAGCTCGGTCACCGGATGCTCGACCTGCAGGCGCGTGTTCACCTCGAGGAACGAGAACGATCCGTCCTCCGCGACGAGGAACTCCGCCGTCCCGGCGCTGCGATACCCCGCGGCGCGCGCGATCTTCACCGCCGCGTCGCCGAGACGCGCGCGCAGCGCGGGATCCACGGACGGACCGGGCGTCTCCTCGATGAGCTTCTGGTGCCGGCGTTGCACGGAGCAGTCGCGCTCGCCGAGCCACACGACGTGACCGTGCGCGTCGGCGATGAACTGCATCTCGACGTGCCGGGCGTGCGCGACGAGCCGCTCGAGGAAGAGCGCCGGCGTCCCGAAGGCCGATGCCGCCTCGCCCGACGCCATGCGCCACGCGGCCTCGAGCTCGCCCTCGGAACGGACCGCGCGCATGCCCTTGCCGCCACCGCCGCCCGCGGCCTTCAGCATGACCGGGTAGCCGATCTTCGCGGCGGCCGCGCGCGCGTCGTCGAGGCCGCGCAGCGGATCGATCGTGCCTTCCGCCACCGGCACGCCCGCCTCGCGCGCGAGACGGCGCGCGCGCGTCTTCTCGCCGAGGAGACGCTGCACCGACGCGGGCGGTCCGACGAAGACCAGGCCCGCGCGCGCGACGGCGTCCGCGAAGTCCGCGTTCTCGGACAGGAACCCGTAGCCCGGATGGACGGCGTCGCAGCCGGCGCGCGTCGCGACGGCGACGAGCTTCTCGACGGCGAGGTAGCTCTCCCGCGGCGCCGCGGGTCCGATCGGATACGCCTCGTCCGCGTACCGCACGTGCAGCGCCTCCCGGTCCGCGTCGCTGTACACGGCGACGGCGCGCATCCCGAGGTCGCGGCACGCCCGGATGATCCGCAGCGCGATCTCGCCGCGATTCGCGATGAGAACCTTCGTGAGCGGAGCCGTGGTCACGTCCCGCCTCAGAGCGGGATGTTGCCGTGCTTGCGTCGCGGGTTCGCGTCGCGCTTTCCCGCGAGCGACCGCAGCGCCGCGATGAGCTTCGGCCGGGTCTCGTGCGGCTCGATGATGTCGTCGATGTAGCCACGCGACGCCGCGACGTACGGATTCGCGTACCGCTCGACGTACCGCGCGACGAGCGCGCGCCGCTCGGCATCCGCGTCCTTCGCCTTCGCGAGCTCGTCCCGGTACAGGATGTTCACGGCGCCCTCCGGCCCCATCACCGCGATCTCGGCGGAGGGCCACGCGACGTTGTAGTCGCCGCGGAGGTGCTTGCTCGACATGACGTCGTACGCGCCGCCGTAGGCCTTGCGCGTGATGACCGTCAGCTTCGGCACGGTCGCCTCGGCGTACGCGTACAGCAGCTTCGCGCCGTTCCGGATGATGCCGCCATGCTCCTGCGCGATCCCCGGCAGGAAGCCCGGCACGTCGACGAACGTCACGAGCGGGATGTTGAACGCGTCGCAGAAGCGGACGAAGCGCGCGGCCTTCGTCGAGGCGTCGATGTCGAGCACGCCCGCGAGGATCGTCGGCTGCTGCGCGACGACGCCGACGCTCTTTCCGTCGAGGCGCGCGAACGCGCAGATGATGTTCCGCGCCCATCCCTCGTGCACCTGGAGGAGCGCGCCGTCGTCGACGACCCGGCGGATCACGTCGAGCATGTCGTAGGGCTTGCTCGCCGCCTCGGGCACGACCGTGTCGAGCTCGCGGTCCGCGCGATCGATCGGGTCGTCCGTCGGGACGACGGGCGCGGGATCGAGGTTGTTCGACGGTAGGTACGCGAGGAGGCGGCGCAGCAGGGCGAGGCACGACACCTCGTCGTCGGCCGCGAAGTGCGCGACGCCGCTCGTACGCGCGTGGACCTCGGCGCCGCCCAGCTCATCTTGCGTGACGTCCTCGTGCGTCACCGTCTTCACGACGTTCGGCCCGGTGACGAACATGTACGAGGTGTCGCGCACCATCGCGACGAAGTCGGTGATCGCGGGCGAGTACACCGCGCCGCCCGCGCACGGCCCGAGGATCGCGGAGATCTGCGGCACGACGCCCGAGGCGAGGACGTTGCGGAGGAAGATGTCGGCGTAGCCCCCGAGCGAGACGACGCCCTCCTGGATGCGGGCGCCGCCCGAATCGTTCAGGCCGACGATGGGCGCTCCGTTGCGGACCGCGAGGTCCATGACCTTGCAGATCTTCGCGGCATGCGCCTCGGCCAGCGAGCCGCCGAAGACGGTGAAGTCCTGCGAGAACACGTAGACGAGGCGTCCGTCGACGTGACCGAACCCCGTGACGACCCCGTCGCCCATGGCCCGCTCCTCGTCGGCGACGAGCTCGGACGAGCGCGCCAGGACGAAGGCGTCGAGCTCGGTGAAGGAGCCCTCGTCGAGCAGCAGCTCGATGCGCTCGCGGGCCGTGAGCTTGCCCTTCGCGTGCTGCTGCTGGATGCGCTGCTCGCCGCCCCCCAACGCGGCCTTGCGCCGCATCTCCTCGAGCCGCTCGGTCGGACCCACCGCGTGAGGATAGGTCCACGCCGACGAGCGGTCCTGTGCGCGGCGCGTGGCACAGTGCGCGCGTGCGCATCCTGCAGGTCGCGCCGTTCGTGGCGCCGCTCGAGGAACGTGAGGTCCAGCTCGGCGGCGCGCAGGTCGTCGTCAGCGAGCTCGCGCGGGAGCTCGCGCGTGCCGGGCACGAGGTGACCCTCGCGGCGGCGGAGGGGTCCGTCGTCGACGGCGTGCGGATCGCGCCGCTCCACGTCGACCCGGGCCGGCTGATACGTGCCGACCTCCGCGAGCGCGAGGGACGGCGCGCCGATGACCACGCGCAGCGCGACGCGTTCGGACGCGTGCGCGCCTGGATCGACGCCCACGCGGGCGAGATCGACCTGGTGCACGCGCACGCCTACGACGCCCCCGCGTTCGACCTGCTGCGCGGAGCGCCTCGCCCCGTCGTCCACACCCTGCACCTGCCGCCCAACGATCGCGAGGTCGTACGCGCGGCGGCATCGGCGCGCGATGCCTATCGGGTCACCGTGTCGGAGGCGAACGCCCGAAGCTGGCGCGCCGCGGGCGTGGAGATCGCCGAGGTGATCCACAACGGGGTCGATGTCGCGTCGATCCCGCTGGGGACGCGGCGCGGCGCTCACCTCCTGTACGCCGGGCGCCTGTCGCCGGAGAAGGGCGTGGAGACCGCGCTCGACGTCGCCGAGCTGCTGGGCCGCGGCATCGTCCTCGTGGGCGGCGCGTACGACGAGCGATACCACGCGAGCGCGATCGCGCCACGCGTGCGACGCGCGGCCGACGTCGGCGACGGGCCGATCCGTGACGCGGTCTATCTCGGCGCGCGGCCGCGCCGCGCGGTCTACGCGCTGATGGCGCGCGCCGCCGTCACGCTCCTGCCCGTGCGGTGGGACGAGCCGTTCGGGCTCGTCGCCGTCGAGTCACTCGCCGCGGGGACGCCGGTCGTCGGCTATCGACGCGGAGGCCTCGCCGAGATCGTCGACGACGAGGTCGGCGCGCTCGTCGCGCCGGACGACGTGGACGCGCTGGCGCGTGCGGTGGCGCGCAGCGCCGGGATCCCGCCGCTCGTGTGCCGCGGACGGGCGATGGCGTTCGACGTCACGACGATGATCGATCGCTACGCCGCGCTGTACCGGAGGCTCGTCGCGCGGACCTGAGCGCGGCGGCGGCCGCGCGGGCGCTCAGCTCTGGGCGCCGAAGATGACGAGCGCGCGCAGCGCCAGCACGCCGAGCAGCGCCACCAGCGCGCCCGCGGCCGGCGGCCAGGTCCGCATCGCGCCGGATCGCGCCACGAACGGCGCGGCCAGTCCGAGCACGATGACGATCCAGAGGAGGCCCCAGATCCCGAGGAGCTTGCCGACCGTCCCCGCGATCGCGACCGACGCGACGAAGAGCACGAGCAGGATCGCCTCGAGGATCACGAAGTTGCGGTCGGCCACCTCGAGACGCGCGGTCGTACCGGCGTCGACCTCGCGCCGCGAGCGAGCGAGCAGGAGCTGGAGCGCCGCGGAGCCCGCGAGCGCGGACGCGAGGAAGAGACCTCCGAGCACCCAGCCCGCGTCGCTCCAGACCGCCTGATTCGAGACGGCGAGCAGGACGCCGGTGTAGCCCGCGACGAAGAGGCCGAGCCCCGCGCCGATGACGCTCCATACGGCGCCGGCGGTGCCGCGAAGCAGCCGCGCGAGGGGATCGAGCGCGCTGACCGCGCTCTCGCCGAGCGCGCCGAGGAACGACACGAACGAGAAGAGGCCGAAGCCGAGCAGCGCCCACGACCCGAGCGACATCGGCGACCAGTACTTGAAGGAGAGTCCGCCCTCGCTCGCGTCGACGAGCATGTTCGTGAAGCGCAGCGGTGTCCCCAGGTCGGCGACGAGGAAGATCGGGCACGGGATCAGCGCGAGGAAGCCGACGATGAAGGCCGTCCGCGCGGCGCGCTGGTCCGCGGGCGATCCGACGAGCCGGATGAGCGCGCCGATCGCGTAGCTCCCGCCCGCGAGGCCACCGAAGAAGAAATACGCGAGGATCCACCACTCCCAGTTCGGCGGGGCGGCGAAGTGCTCGGCACCGGTCATGGGCGCTTCTCCATATCGCTCATGCGGCTGCTCCGGAACGCGAGCACGCCGGCGACGAGGCCGGCGACGGCGGTGACGGCGCCACCGAGGTATCCGGGCACGTTGTTCCGGCTCGGCAGCTTGGCGTTCTCCGCGTTCGGCAGGTCATAGGTCTCCGGCGTGTCCATGAGCAGGAAGAAGGCGTTGAGTCCGCCGTACACGGAGGCATCGCGCCCGTAGAGACGTGCCTGCTTGTAGCCGCCCTGCTGCAGCGCCGCCATGCGCCTGTCGGCCGCCGCGTGCAGCTCGTCGAGGTAGCCGAACTTGATGGATTCGGTGGGGCACGCCTTCGCGCACGCGGGCTGCATCCCGTTCTGCAGCCGGTCGTAGCACATCGTGCACTTGTGCGCGGTGCCGGTCTTCTCGTTGAAGCCGATGACGCCGTACGGGCAGGCCGAGATGCAGTCGCGGCAGCCGTTGCAGACGCTCTGCTGGATGAGGACGGTGTCGAACTCGGTGCGCACGATCGCGTTGGTCGGACACACCTCGAGGCAGGACGCCTGCTGGCAGTGCTTGCAGACGTCGGACATCATCAGCCACGCCTGGCCGCCGGCGATCGGCGTGGGCGTCGGGATGAAGCCCTTGTTGTCCGGGACCTTCTCGACGAACTGCACGTGCCGCCAGTTCTGCGCGTCGAGCCGTCCGGTGTTGTCGTAGTCGTCGCGGAACTGGATCGGATCGCCTTCGAGCTGGTTCCATTCCTTGCACGCGACCTCACACGCCTTGCAGCCGATGCAAATGCTCGTGTCCGTGAAGAAGCCGACGGGCCGCGCTTCGATCGCCATCTTTAGTACCCCATCACGTTCCGCGCGATCTTCGCGTAGCCGCGCTCCGCGGCGGCGAGGTCGAGCGGGAGCGCGACGAGCTCGTCGACGAGCGGGACCGCTCGAGGGTCCTTGCGCATGTCGATGGTGACCAGATAGGAACGGCAGGTGTCGCACGCGTCCGCTCGGAGATGCGGGAGGCGCGATTCGTCGGCCAGGACCGGCATCTTCCCGCCCTCCGTCTCGCGACAGCTCGCGCAGGTCATGCGCGCGTACGTCCATTCGCCGGCGCAGCGCGAGCAAACCAGGCGCCGCTGTCCGGTGAGGAGCGCCTCGGCGGTGTCGGTGAACACCGCGAGCTGCGGCAGGCCGCCACAGCGCGGGCAGCGCCGCTCGTCGGCGTCGCCGGCCCGTAGCGTCGACGCGATCTCCGGGACGGCCTCGAGGATCGGAGCCGCGGCGCTCCGCCCGAGGAACGCGTCGGTCGGGCTCTGCTCGACGCCCCGGAGCCAGTCGGCGACGATCGCCTCGAGATCGCCGGAGTGGAACCGCAGCAGCACGGCCTCGCGCAGCGTCTCGGTGCCCGCGGCCATCGACGCATCCATCACCGCGGGCAGGCCCACGCGGGCCGCGTACGCCGGAAGGTCCGCCGCCCTCGGCCGATCGCTCGCTGCGCGGTCGAAGACGGAGGCCTGCGCCTCGGCCAGCGCGGCGTACAGGCGCAGGGGCTCCGCGGCGAATTCGTGACGCGGCGCGAGCTCGCGCGCGCGCTCGGCGCGCCGTGCGAACACGCTCGTCCGCTCGGCCAGGGCGGTCACGAGATCTTCTCGATATTCACGAGGAACGCCTTGAACTCGGGCGTCCGCGCATTCGAGTCACCGACGAACGGCGTCAGGGCATTCGCGAGCCAGTTCTTCGACAGCTCGGGATAGCGCTCCGCGGAGATGCCGACGAAGCCCCAGTGGATCGGGATGCCGATCGTGTAGACCGTCTTGCCGGCGATCGTCTGCGGACCGAGGCGCTTGGTCACGAGTGCGGCGACCTCGAGCTTGCCCCGCGCGCTCGACACACGCACGCGGTCGCCGTTCTTGATCCCCTTCTCGCTCGCGAGCTCCTCGGGCACCTCGACGAAGGCCTGCGGCTGCAGGCCGACGAGGAGCGGCACGTGCTGCGTCACGTAGTGCTCGTGCTCGGTGAGCCGGTAGCTCGTGGCGACGTAGGGATATTGGTCGACCTTGCCGAAGCGGTTCGGCCGTCCGGCGGCCTGGTCGTAGAGGAACGCGGTGGGCGACTCGGACTGGCCGGGATGCAGCGGGTTGAGCACCGGCGCCTCGATCGGCTCGTAGTGCTCCGGGAGCGGCCCGTCGTTCAGCGAGCTCGAGAAGAGCCGGCCCGTGCCCTCGCCGTTCATGATGAACGGGAGCCACGCCGCCGGATCCTTCGGGTTCATCGTCGGCGGGTAGTCCGGCACGTCACCGACCCAGGTGGTGCCGTCCCACTGGATGCCGGGGCGCTTGGGATCCCAGGGCTTGCCCTCGAGGTCCGCCGAGGCGCGGTTGTAGAGGACGCGGCGGTTCAGCGGCCAGGACCAGGCCCAACCCGGGTAGAAGCCCATGCCGGTCGGGTCGTTCTTCGCGGGATCCTGCACGCCGGCGCGCCGCTTCATGAGGTTGCCGGCATCGGGATAGCTGCCGGTGTAGATCCAGTCGCCCGCGGTCGTCGTGCCATCGGCCTTCAGCAGGCCGAAGGAGGCCATCTGCTTCCCGGTGGAGAGATCCTTCCCGTTGATCTCGCGCGCGATCTCGTCCATGGTCGGCTTCTTCGGATCGTCGAAGTCGACGGTCATCGCGAGGATCGGGTCCGGGAACTTGCCGCCGGACTGCCGGTACAGCGTCTTGATGCGGTCGAAGAGCTCCATGAAGATCCAGTGGTCGTGACGGGCCTCGCCCGCCGGCGGGATGACCTGCTCCTTCCACTGCGTCCAACGGCCGCTGTTGGTGAACGAGCCATCCTTCTCGATCCAGTGCGTCGTCGGGAGCATGAAGACCTCGGTCTGGATCTTCGCGGCGTCCATCCCCGGCGCGCGCCAGAACTCCGAGCTCGTGGTCGGCAGCGGATCCATGATCACGAGCCACTTCAGGTTCGAGAGCGCCTGCAGGACCTGGTTCGAGTCGGGGCCGATGCTCGTCGCGGTCATCCCGTTCAGGATGACGCCCTCCATCTTGCCCTTGAGGGCCTGGTCGTAGATGGACATCCACGACGAGTTCACCGCGGGCTTCGGGATGAAATGGAACGCGAACTCGTTGTCCTTCGTCGCCGCTCCGCGATACCACGCCTTCAAGAGGCTCACCATGAAGCTGCGGTAGTTCGTGCCGAAGAAGTTCCAGGAATTGGGATCGCTCTTCTTCGGCGCGCTCGCCGCGACGTAATCGTCGAGCGTCTTCTGTCCCGGCGCCGGGATGCGCAGGTAGCCGGGGAGGATGTCCCAGGAGATCGCGTGATCGGTGTTCCCCTGGATGTTCGCGTGCCCGCGCTCGGCATTCATGCCGCCGCCCGGGCGGCCCATGTTCCCGAGGAGCAGCTGGAGGAGCGCTCCGGAGCGGATGAGCTGGGCACCGGTGGTGTGATGCGTGAGGCCGACGGCGTAGACGATCGTCATCACCTTGTCCGGCTTCCCCATCTCGCCGACGATCCGCGCGACGTCGAGGAACTGGAGGATCGGGATGCCGGTGATGCTCGACACGACCTCGGGCGTGTACCGGCTGTAGTGCTTCTTCATGAGCTGGAACACCGAGCGCGGATCCTGGAGCGTCATGTCGCGCTTGGCCCGCGGCTGCGTCGTGCCCGCCGGGCCCGCCAGGGCGTCGCCCTCCGTCTCGTACGCCCAGGTGGAGATGTTGTAGGAGCGCGTCGCCTTGTCGTAGCCGGAGAAGAGGCCATCGGTGAAATCGAACCCCTGCTTCACGATGAAGGAGGCGTTGGTGTAGTTCTTGACGTACTCATCGTGGTAGAGCCTGTTCTGGAGGACGTAGTTGATGAGCCCGCCGAAGTAGGCGACGTCGGTGCCGGTGCGGATGCGCAGGTAGGTGTCCGCGACCGCCGAGGTGCGCGTGTAGCGCGGATCGGCGTGGATGATCTTCGCGCCGCCGCCGTTCCCGGGTCCCTTCGTCGGGTCGAGCTTCGCCTTCACGAACCACTGGAAGCCGACCGGGTGCGCCTCCGCCGGATTCGCGCCATTGATGAGGATGACGTCGGCGTTCTTGATGTCACGCCAGTGGTTCGTCATCGCTCCCCGACCGAATGTGGCGGCCAAACTGACCACCGTGGGACCGTGTCAGACCCGAGCTTGCTGTTCTATGTGCACGATGCCGAACGTGCGCATCAGCTTCGTGGCGAGATACCCCTCTTCACTGCTGAATGCGGCGCCGCCGGCAAAGGCGATCCCCTCGGTGCGATTCACGACGTTGCCGTTCGCGTCTTGCGCCACGAACGTCCGGTCGCGCGAGTCCTTGAAGTTCTGGGCGATCTTGCCCAGCATGAAGTCCCAATCCTTCTCTTCCCACTTCGTGCTTCCCGGAGCGCGGTAGAGCGGCTTCTCCACCCGGCGCGAGCTCGTGGCGAGCTGCATCGCGGTGGCGCCCTTGGGGCAGAGACGGCCTTCGTTGATCGGGCTGTCCGGATCGCCCTCGATCTGGAGCAGCCGCGTCTTCCCGCTCGCATCCTGCTTCGTGTAGGCGATGAGCCCGCAGCCCACCGCGCAGTAGGGACACACGGAGTGGACTTCCTTCGCGCCGGCGAGCCGGAACTCCTGCTGGATCTTCTTCGCCGCGCGCAGATCGAACCCGAGCGGGTTCGCGAACGGGATCATCGCGAGACCGGCGCTGCCGGCGCCGGCCTTCAGAAGCTGACGGCGTGTGAGATCCGTCATGGCGTGGCGACTGTTGTACTCCGCCCGCGGCAGCAGTCAAGGGAAGACCGCGGTACTTTGCCGGCATGAACGAGTTCTTCGCGTCGCTCGGCACGCGCTGGCACGAGGCCGCGAGGCGCCGGGGCGCGACGATCGAGGCGCCCGCCCTCGATCCCGCCGTGGCCGAGGAGCTGCTCCAGCTCGCGCGGGTCGTCGCGCACGCGAAGGAGCGGAGCTACGCGCCACTCGCCAGCTTCACCGCAGGAGTGGCCGTGGAGCGGCTGCGCGCCGCGATGGCCCTCGACCCCGCGGCGGTGGCCGCGTACATCCGCGAGGTCCGCGAGGCGCTCGAGCGGGACCTCGGTGCCGGCTGATCCGGCGCCGCCGGCGCCGCGCATCGGCGTCCGGCTCACGCTCCCGGGCGATGCGGGCGAGCTCTTCGCGGACGTACGCGCGCTCGAGGCGGCGAACGTGGATGCGCTGTGGGCCGATGCCGCCGACGCGGACCCCTACGTCGTCCTCGCGGCATGCGCGGCGGTCACCTGGCGAGTGGCGCTCGTGGCGTTCGGCGCGCCGAACGGCTCGGGTCGCGCGACGTGCGAGCTCCTCGCGCGCGGGCGGCTCGTGATCGCGGAGGACGCCGCGCGCTCCGGCGAGCGCTGGATCCGCCAAGGGTTCCCAGAGAGCAAGCTCGCCTGGCGCGAGGCGCGCGCCGCCGCGCTGAAGGATGGCGCGACCGGGATCGTGCTCCCGAACGATCCGCGCCTCTTGGATCTCCTGCGCAATCCCGACGTCGACGACGATCGCTCCGATCTGGACATCGCGGTCGGCTAGGACGTCCCCGGCTCACCCGTGCCGCGCGCTCGTATGCGCTCGGGCCCGGAGTACACGTTGAAGCTCTCACCCCGCAGGAATCCGACGAGCGTCAGTCCGAAGCGCACGGCCGTCGCGACCGCGAGGCTCGACGGCGCGCCCACCGCGACGAGCATCGGGATCCCGGCGGCGACCGCCTTCTGCACGAGCTCGTAGCCCCCGCGACCGCTCACCACGAGGATCGTTCCCGCGAGCGGCACGCGGCGATCGAGGACCGCGCGGCCGACGACCTTGTCGACGGCGTTGTGCCGCCCGATGTCCTCGCGGAGCGTGACGAGCTCGCCGCCCGACGTGAAGAGACCGGCGGCGTGCAGCCCTCCGGTGAGATCGAAGAGCCGCTGCCGCTCGCGCAGCCGCTCGGCCAGCGGCGGCAGCACCGCCGCGTCGACCACGGGCCCCGGCGCGAGCGGGGGGTGATCGTGCGCGAGATCGTCCAGCGTCGTCGCGCCGCACACGCCGCACGCCGAGCTCGACAGGAAGGAGCGGCGCGGCCGGCGCGCGGCCGTCGTCGCGAGATGGACGTCGACGGCGTTCGATTCGAGCAGGTCGGACGCGACGGTCACGCGCTCCTCGCGCTCGCCGGCCTCGGCCGATATGCGCAGCCCGGCCACGTCGTCCAGCGAGGTGATGACGCGCTCCGCGTGGAGCAGCCCGAGCGCGAGCTCGATGTCGCTCCCCGGCGTGCGCATGATCACGCTGAGCGGCTCGCCGTCGAGGAGGAGCTGCAGCGGCTCCTCGGCGGCGATGTCGTCGCCGGCCGCGCTCCACGAGCCTCCCTCGTACCGGCCGATGCGAACGCGCCGCGACGGCGCTCGTGCCATGCGAAGAGGTTAGTCGCGTGGCGCGCGGAGCGAGGCGACGAACGCCTCGTAGTCCGCGGGCGTGTCGAGATCGGCGACCTCGTCCGGCGCGATGCCCGCCTCGACGAGCTCGCCCTCGCCGACGGAGAGGACGTCGAGCGTCGCGAGGCAGGCGCTCACCCGCCGGCCGCCGCCGTCGAGGAACGCGGTGATCCGGGATGCCGCGCCCCGCCCGTAGGCGGCGCACGCCGGCTGATCGACGCCGCCGACGCGCGGCACCGCGGCGTCGTGACGGCCCAGCCGGTCGAGCAGCAGGCTCGCGAGCGCCGCCGACGCGCGCGGCATGTCGCACGCGAGCACGAACGCGCGCTCCGTCCGCATCGCCAGCAGCCCGGCCTCCATTCCCGCGAGCGGTCCCGCGCCCGGATGCCGGTCGGCCACCACGCGCGCGCCCGACACGTGAGCGCCGCACACGATCGTCTCGGCGAACGCCGGACCGAGGCGGCGCGCGATCCACTCGACGAGCGTGCCGCCCGCGACGGGGAGGGTGGCCTTGTCGCGTCCCATCCGGACGGAGCGCCCGCCCGCGAGGAGAACGAGCGTCGCGTCGCGCGTCAGCGGTACGACCCGGGCGCGTGACGCCACCCGCTCCACGCATCGGCGTCGTGCGACGTGAAGACGCGCGTGAGATCGTCCTTCACGAGCGACCGGATGAGCGCGAGCGACGCCTTCGCGGCCTCCGGGTCCATCGCCGGGATCTCGCCGCGCTCGAGGTTCGCGCGGCTGAAGGCGGCGTCGCCCGTGAGCACCACCCGGCCGGTCTCCGCCAGGTCGACCACGAGCGATTGATGGCCGGGCGCGTGTCCCGGCGTAGGCACGACCTCCACGCCGCGCGCGACTCGCGACCGCCCCGACACCGGGACGTAGGTGAGCTCCGCGATGTCCCAGTACACGCCCGGGAAGCTCGGCTTTCCCTTCGCGTACGCGAGGTGCTCGGCCTGCACGATGAACGTCGCGTTCGGGAACGCGCCATTGTTGCCGGCATGATCGAAATGGAGATGGCTGTTCACCACGACGGTGATGTCGTCCGGACGCAGGCCGAGGACGGCGAGGCGCGAGACGACCGCGTCGGCGTCGTCCATGACGACGTGCGGCCCGCTCTGGGCGCCGAAGGTCGCGTCCGGGCGTGCCACGTGCACCGGATGCAGGCCCGTGTCGAAGAGGATGTTCCCGTCCGGTGTCCGCAGCAGCGCGGACCAGACCGGAGCGACGACGCGCTCCTCACGCGCGGCGCCCTGGAGCCACGGCGCGAACGCCGACCTCGCGATATCGACGGCGCCCGAGCGGAACAGACTGAGCTCGATCACGTGTTCAGGACATGATGAGCCGACCAGGAGGGACCATGACGGAGCTGTCTCACGTACACCTTCCGCGCGACGACGAGGAGGTCCGGGCGCCCGAGCTCGTGCGGCACCGCGAGCTCGCGCCCGAGCAATGGACGCGATTCGAGGGCTACATGGCCGAGATCTTCCGCGCGTTCGGCATGCGGCTCGACACGCCCGGTACGAAGGAGACGCCACGCCGGTTCGTGCGCGCGCTCTTCGACGCGACCGAAGGCTATGAGGGCGATCCGAAGCTGCTGACGGCGTTCCCGACGGAATGCAAGGGCGGTCCGAGCTGCGAGATCAACCAGATCGTCGAGGGACCGATCCCCTTCTTCGCGCTGTGCGAGCATCACGCCTTCCCGTTCTACGGCCAGGCCTACGTCGGCTACATCGCGCACGAGCAGATCATCGGCATCAGCAAGCTCACGCGGCTCGTGCGCGTCTGGGCGCGTCGCTTCACGGTGCAGGAGCGCATGGGCGATCAGATCGCGGACACCCTCCAGTCGCTCGTCAAGGCCCACGGCGTCGCGGTTCACGTCGAGGCGCATCACTTCTGCACGCAGATGCGCGGCGTCCGCGAGCTGAACCCGAAGACGCGCACCGCGGTGTGGCGTGGCGAGTACGCGAAGGACGCGCACCTGCGCGACGAGTTCTTCCAGCTGACCCGCAGCCGTTCGGGCTGACGTGCTGGCGACGCTGCTCGAGCGCGCGGCGGGAGACGCGCTGCCGCTCTCCGCGCCGCTCCTCGAGCGCTACGGCGGTCCGCTGCGCTTTCCCGCCCGCGCGCCGTACGTCTTCGCGAATTTCGTGAGCACGCTCGACGGTATCGTCTCGTACGACGTGCCCGGCCTCGAGGCCGCGGCGCAGGTCAGCGGCGGACACGCGTCCGATCGATTCGTGCTCGCGCTGCTGCGCGCGGTCTCCGACGCCGTCGTCGTCGGGGCGGGCACGCTGCGCAAGGAGCCGACGAGCGTGTGGACGCCGCGGCACGTCTTCCCCGACGCGGCGGCGGAGTTCGCCGCGCTGCGCGGCGCGCTCGGACTCCGGCCCCAGCCGCTCACCGTCGTGGTCAGCGCGTCGGGGGACCTCGACCTCTCGCTGCCCGCGTTCCGCTCCGGCGTCCCGGTCGTCGTGGCCACCACGGTCGGATCCGCGCGGCGCCTGCCAGCTCCGGCGGGCGTGCGCGTCATCGCTCTCGCGGAGCGCGCGCCGCTGCCGACGTCCGCGATCGTCGCCCTCGCCGCGCGCGAAGGGGGACCGCGCGTGCTCACCGAAGGCGGCCCGCGCCTGCTCGGACAGTTCCTCGAGGACGGCGCGCTCGACGAGCTCTTCCTCACCATCGCGCCGCGCCTTGCGGGCCGCGGCGAGGACGCGCGGCGTCTCGGTCTGGTCGAGGGCGTCGCGTTCACGCCGGATCGCGCGCCGCGCGGCCGGCTCGTGTCGGTCAAGTCGGCGGACGATTACCTGTTCACGCGCTTCGCGTTCCCGGGCTAGCGATCAGCCCTTCGCGCGCACCTCGACGAAACCGTTGTCGCTCACGCGCGTCTCGAAGGCGATCTCGTCGAAGGTCGCGGGACCCGCGGCGGCGTGACCGTCCTTCACGCAGAAGCGCGACGCGTGCCACGGGCACTGGATCTCGCAGCGGTCCGCGCCGACCCAGGTGCCCTCGTTCAGCGGACCGCCGGCGTGCGTGCAGACGTTGGCGATCGCGTACACCGTGCCGTCGAGCTTCGCGACGAGGACGTCGACGCCCTGCTTCGTCCTGCCGACGACCGGCCTGCGGTCCTCGAGGCCGTTCGCCGCCACCTCGAGGCGCTGCCATTTCTCGCTCGTCTCGGCCCACGCCTGCCGGTTGACCTGCGTGCCGTAGCCGAACGCCATCTCGCCACCGAAATACGCGGCGACCGCCATGATCAGCCAGCCCACCGTGGAGACGGCCACCGCGGTCGTGCGCTGGTCCGCGGCGCCACCCACGCGCATCCAGAGCGAGATGAGGAAGAACGCGGTCGCGACGACCATGAGGAGCCCGTGGAACATCCCGGTGCGGCGCTCCTCGGCATAGGTCTCGTTCCAGTCCGTGAGGCCGGAGGCGATCGACGCCAGCGACGTGACGAAGGATGCGACGAGCAGGAAGTCCGCGACGCGCACGAGCGACCGCTCCCCGGTGACGAGGATCAAGACGTCGACGGCGACCATGGCGGTGTATCCGCCGACGGTCGCGTCGGTGAGGAGCGGATGGAGCGGGTGCTGGAGCGGCCACGTGCCGTGCAGCAGCGACTTGATCGACCGCGTCCCCGGAAGCGCGTAGAAGCCGGTGACGATCGCGCCGAAGAAGCTGGCGAACGGGTCGAGCCACTTCGCGTCCTTGACCAGGCCGTGGCCGACGGTGTTGCGCGGACTGCTCATGTACGTACTCCTGTAGCACGAAGCGGACCTGCGCGCGCGACGGCTGTGCGACCCGACCGCCCGGCGGGCGTTCGAGCGACGCTATTGCCCGAGCAGCTCGTCGATCGCAGCGTAGGGATCGAGCTCGCGCCGCGCGACCCGCTCGACCGCGCGCTCGACGCGCTCGTCGCCGAGACGATCGCGGAGCCGCCGCACGAGCGCCTCGCGCAGGACGTCCTCGATCTCCGCGCGGGCGGCGTCTCGCCGGCGGCGCTCGCGCTCGCCGCTCTCCGCGGCCCACGCGGCGTGGCGCTCGATCGCGTCGGCGAGCTCGGGCACGCCGTCGCCCGTCGCCGCGACCGTGCGCACGATGGGCGGCTTCCAGGAGGTGCGCGCTCTGCCGAGGCTCAGCATCTGCGCGAGATCGCGCGCGGCGTCGTCGGCGCCGGGGCGGTCCGCCTTGTTCACGACGAGGACGTCCGCGATCTCGAGCACACCCGCCTTGATCGCCTGGATGTCGTCGCCGAGGCCGGGGACGGTGACGAGGCACACCGTGTCCGCGACACGCACGACCTCGACCTCCTCCTGCCCCACTCCCACCGTCTCGACGAGCACGACGCCGTAGCCGAGCGCGTCGAGGACGTTGACCACGCGGATGGTCGTCCGCGCGAGGCCGCCGGAGTGTCCGCGGCTCGCCATGCTGCGGATGAAGAGACCCTCGTCGAGGACGCGATCCGACATGCGGATGCGGTCGCCCAGCAGCGCGCCGCCGCTGAACGGGCTCGACGGATCGACCGCGACGACGGCGACGCGCGCGCCCTGTTCGCGGTACGCACCGGCGAGGCGGTTCACGAGCGTGCTCTTCCCGCCGCCGGGCGGACCGGTCACGCCGACGACGCGGGCCGTGCCCGTCTTCGGATACAGCTGCCGCAGGACGTCCGCGGCGCCGAGCTCCTCGTTCTCGACGATCGTGAGGAGACGCGCGATCGCGCGCTTGTCGCCCTCGCGCGCGTGCGCGAGGAGCTCGTCCGACGCTGTCTGGGTCATCCCTGCTGCTCCACGAGATCGCGGGCGATCACGATGCGCTGCACCTCGCTGGTGCCCTCGCCGATCTCCATGAGGCGCGCGTCGCGCAGATGGCGCTCGATCGGATAGTCGCGCAGGTAGCCGTATCCGCCGAGGACCTGGAGGCACTCGTCGGCGGCGCGGCTCGCCGCCTCGGACGCGTACAGCTTCGCCTTCGATGCCTCGATGCGGAACGGGCGCCCCGCGTCGGCGAGCGCCGCCGCCCGATGCACGAGCAGCCGCGCCGCGTCCAGCTCGGTGCGCGCGGTCGCGAGCTTCCACTGGATCATCTCGAACCGCGCGATGGGACGGCCGAACTGCGTGCGCTGCTTCGCGTACGCGACGGCGGTCTCGAGCGAGGCGCGGCCGAGACCCAGCGCCAGCGCGCCGATGCCGATGCGGCCCTTGTCGAGCACGAGGCGCACGTCCGCGAAGGCGTCGCCCTCGACGCCGATGCGGTCGGCCTCGGGGACACGGGCGTCCTCGAGCACGAGCTGCGACGTGTCGGACGCGTGGAGTCCCATCTTCCGTTCGCGCTTGCCGGGCCGGACACCCGCCGTGCCCCGGGCGATCCCGAAAGCCGAGAGCCGGCGCTCGGACGTCGCGACGTTCACCACGTAGAAGCCGGCGAGCGAGGCGTTGGTGATGAACTGCTTCGTCCCGCTCACGACGTACGCGCCGCCGTCCCTGCGCGCGCGGCTCCGCACCGCCGCGGCGTCGGAGCCCGAGCCGGGCTCGGTCAGCGCCCAGGCGCCGAGGTAGTCGCCGCGCGCGAGCGGCGGCAGCCAGCGACGCTTCTGCTCGTCGGACGCGCCGACCAGCAGGTGGCCGATGCACAGCGAGTTGTGCGCCGCGAGCGTGAGCGCGACCGAGCCGTCGGCCGCGCCGAGCTCCTCCATGACCATCGCGATCGTGAGCGTGTCGAGCCCGGCGCCGCCGAGCTCGGTCGGGACCGCGAGCCCGGTGAGGCCGAGCGCGGCGAGCTCGGGAAGGAGCGCCATCGGGAACTCGCCCGCATCGCTCCAGGCGTCGGCGTTCGGCGCGATGCGCGTGCGCGCGAACTCGCGGACCGTGTCGCGGACGAGCAGCTGGTCGTTCCGGTAGGTGAAGTTCACGCGGTCCCGGACCGCGCGCCCTGCGCATACGCCGCGCGAACGTCGGCGTCGACCGTTGGAAGGATCTCGTCGACGAGCTTCTGGTCTTCTTCGAGGATCGCGCGGTCGACCGACCAGGCCCGCTCCCGCGCCGCCGAGATGCGCTGCCGCTGGTCCGCCGGCAGCTGCGCGAACGCGACGATCCGCGCGCGGGTGAGCCGCGTGCGCTCCTTGACGTCGTCGACGCGCGTGAGCTCGCGGATCTGCGGGGTGAGCGCGCCGACGCGCGCGATGTCGCTGGGCACCGCCGCGGTCAGCTCGAAGCGCTTCTTCCAGAACTCGATCGCCGTGCGCTCATCGCTACCGCGAAGATGCGCGAGCCCCTCGTCCACGGGCCGGGTGTCCTTCTTGCCGCCGAACAGTCCCATATATCGCCTCCTTTAGACCCCGACCCTTCGCTTCCCCACCGCCTCGTTCACGTACCGCACGATCTCTTCCAATGAGGCGCCGGGCGGAAAGACCCGCTCCACGCCCACCTTCGCCAGACCGGGGACGTCGGCCTCCGGGATGATGCCGCCGCCGAAGAGCAGCACGTCGTGCATGCCCTTCTCGCGCATGAGCTCCGACACCCTCGGGAAGATGTAGTTGTGCGCGCCGGAGAGGAGGCTGATGCCGATGGCGTCGGCGTCCTCCTGCAGCGCCGTCTCGACGACCTGCTCGGGCGTGAGATGCACGCCCGTGTAGATGACCTCCATACCCGCGTCGCGGAGCGCCCGCGCGACCACCTTCGCGCCGCGGTCGTGCCCGTCGAGGCCCGCCTTCGCGACGACCACCCGGATCGGCCGCTTCACAGCGTCACCCCGAGATCCTTGTGCGGATGCGCGACGACCTCACGCGGCGTCGTGCCGGACGGCAGCCGCTCGTCGCATCGCTCCGCGGGCAGCGCGTCGACGACCGAGCGGGTCGAGAGATACAGGTGCTCGACGCGCGCGGGCAGCTCGCTAGAAGTACCCAGGGTCTCGGTAGACACCGAAGACCTCCTTCAGGACCTGCACCTGCTCGCCCACGCTGGCGTACGCGCGCGCGCATTCCAGGAACGCGGGCATGAGCTCGGCGCGCGTGTCGCTCTTCGCCGCGATCGCGGCCTCGCGCAATCGCGCCATCGCCTCGCGCCAGCGGCCGGCGTCGCGCGTCCGGCGCACCTCCGCGAGGCGCTCCACCTGGCGCCGCTCGACCTCGGGATCGATCTGGAGGATCGGGATCGCGGGCTCCCGCTCCGTGGCGTACGCGTTGATCCCGACGATGAGCTTCTCCTTCCGCTCGACCTGCTCCTGGAAGCGGAAGGACGCCTCGGTGATCTCGCGCTGGGGATACCCGCGCTCGACCGCCTCGACCATGCCGCCCATCGACTCGATCTCGCGCAGGTAGCGCGCGAAGCCGTCCTCCATCCGCTGCGTGAGGTGCTCGAGGTAGTACGAGCCCCCGAGCGGATCCACGGTGTCGGCGACGCCGGACTCGTGCGCGATGATCTGCTGCGTCCGCAGCGCGAGCGTCACGGCCTCCTCGGTCGGCAGCGCGTACGTCTCGTCGAGCGAGTTCGTGTGCAAGGACTGCGTCCCGCCCAGCACCGCGGCGAGCGCCTGCAGCGCGACGCGGACGACGTTGTTGTACGGCTGCTGCGCGGTGAGCGACACGCCCGCGGTCTGCGCGTGCGTGCGAAGCTGCAGCGCGCGCTCGTTCGTCGGGTGGTAGCGGCGCTCGATCTCGCGCGCCCAGATGCGCCGCGCCGCGCGGAATTTCGCGATCTCCTCGAAGAAGTCGTTGTGCACGTCGAAGAAGAACGAGATGCGCGGAACGAAGTCGTTCACGTCGAGGCCGGCATCCACGCCCCACTTCACGTACTCGAGGCCGTCGATGAGCGTGAACGCGAGCTCCTGCAGCGCCGTCGCGCCGGCCTCGCGGATGTGATAGCCGGAGACCGAGATGGTGTTCCACTTGGGCACCTCGCGCGCTCCGAAGCGGAGCGTGTCGACGACGAGGCGCATCGCGGCACGCTCGGGGACGATCCATTCGCGCTGCGCGATGTACTCCTTGAGCGCGTCGTTCTGGATCGTGCCGCCGAGGGCCGTGAGCGGATAGCCGCGCTTCTCGCCGGCGGCGAGGTACATCGCCCAGACGATCGACGCGGGGCCGTTGATGGTCATGGACGTCGTCACCTCGTCGAGCGGGATCCGGTCGAAGAGGATCTCCATGTCGCGCAGGGTCGAGACCGCGACACCTTCGCGGCCGACCTCGCCACGCGACAGCGGATCGTCCGCGTCGCGGCCCATGAGCGTGGGCATGTCGAACGCGGTCGACAGGCCGGTGACGCCGTGCCTCAGGAGGTAGTGGAAGCGCTCGTTGGTGTCCTCCGCCGACCCGAAGCCCGCGAACTGGCGCATCGTCCAGAGCCGGCTCCGGTACATCGTGGGATGGATGCCGCGGGTGTACGGGAACTCGCCCGGCGCGCCGAGATCGCGGGCGGCATCGAAGCCTTCGAGGTCGTCGGCGGTGTAGAGCGGCTCGACCGGCTCGCCCGAGATCGTGGTGAACGCCTTCCTGCGCTCCGGGCGCTTCTTCACCGCGGGCCCGTAGACCTTCTCGAGCCATGCCTGCTTCGCGGTTCTGCCCGATCTCTGGCTACCGTCAGGAGACGCGCTCAGGGCTGGTGGATTCGCTCCTCGCGCACGCTCACTCCGTTGGCTGAACAGGGGCCCCTTCCCCTGAGCCGCTCGTCGCTCAGCTTTCATGCCGCTGAAAGGAGCGAGCGCGCGATGACGAGGCGCTGCACCTCGCTCGTCCCCTCGTAGATCGTGGTGGCGCGCGCGTCGCGCGCGTAGCGCTCGATCTCGTAGTCGCGCATGAAGCCGTAGCCGCCGAACACCTGGACCGCGTCGTAGGTCACGCGCTGCGCGGCTTCGCTCGCAAAGAGCTTCGCCATCGACGCCTCGCGCGTGAAGGGACGACCCGCGTCGCGCAGCCACGCCGCGCGATGCGCGAGCAGCCGCGCGGCGTCGACCTCCACGCGCGCGCGCGCGAGCGCGAAGCGGACCATCTCGAACGACAGGATCGACGCGCCGAACTGCTCGCGTCCGCGTCCGTAACGGATCGCGCGCTCGATGGCCGCGCGGGCGATGCCGACCGATTGCGCGGCGATCCCGATGCGTCCGCCGTCAAGGCCGGCCATCGCGATGCCGAAACCCTTCCCCACCTCCCCGAGCACCGCGTCCGGGCCGACGCGCGCGCCGTCGAGGACGAGCGCGCTCGTGTCGGACGCGAGCAGACCGGTCTTCGGCTCGGGCGGACCGATCGAAAGGCCGGGCGCGTCGCTCGGCACGAGGAACGCGGTGATGCCCGCGTGGGGCCTTCCGCTCTCGCGCTCCCCGACCCGCGCGAGGACGATGAAGAGCGGCGCGTAGCGGGCGTTGGTGATGAACTGCTTCTGGCCGGTGATGCGCCAGCCGTCACCGTCGCGGACGGCGGCCGCGCGCAGCGACGCGGCGTCGCTGCCGGAGGACGGCTCGGTGAGCGCGAACGCGCCGAGGCCGGAGCCGTCGCGCAGCGCCGGCAGCCAGCGCGCCCGCTGCGCCGCCGTGCCGTACCGGACGATCGATCCCGCGACGATGCCGCTGTTCACGGAGACGCCCACCGCGAGCGACGGCCAGGCGGCGGCGAGCTCCTCGAGCACGAGCGCGAACGCGACCGTCGACGCGCCGAGGCCGCCGTCGCGCTCCGGCGTCGTCATGCCGAGCACGCCGAGCTCGCCGAGCCCCCGGATCACCTCGCGCGGCAGCGTGCCGGCGCGCTCGGCGTCGGCGATCTTCGGCGCGAGCTCCCGCGCCCACCCGCGGACGGCGAGCGCGAGCTCGCGATCGGTCTCCGACGGCACGGGACGCACCTAGCCCGACCCCTTCACCTTCTTCACGGCCTCCGTGAACGCCGGAACGAACTCGAAGAGATCGCCGACCACGCCGTAGTCGGCCACCTTGAAGATGTCGGCGTCGGGATCCTTGTTCACGGCGACGATCACCTTCGACGAGGTCATGCCCGCGAGGTGCTGGATGGCACCGGAGATCCCGAGCGCCACGTACAGGTCCGGGGTCACGGTCTTGCCGGTCTGCCCGACCTGCTCCTCGTTCGGGCGCCAGCCCGCGTCGGTCACGGCGCGCGACGCCCCGGTCGCGGCGCCGAGCGCGTCCGCGAGCTCCTCCACCAGCTTCCAATTCTCCGGCCCCTTGAGGCCGCGCCCGGCCGACACGACCGCGCGGGCTTCCGCGAGCGACACGCGGCTTCCGCCGCTCGCCGTCGCTTCGAAGCGTCCGTACCGCAGGCGCTCGTCGGAGGCGGCCGCCGCGATCTCGTTCACGCCGGGCGCGGGAGCGCTCGCCGGCAGGGTCCACGCGCCCGCGCGCACGGAGACGACCGCCGGGAGCGGGACCTTCACGACGGCGCGGATCTTCCCCGCGTACATCGGACGCCTCACCTCGACCGCGCCGTCCGCGGGCGTCACGTCGGTGCAGTCGGCCGCGTATGCCCACCCGAGCTTCGCCGCGGCGCGCGCGCCGAGGTCGCGGCCGCCCAGCGTCGCGCCGACGAGCACGAGGTCGGCGCCCCTGGCCTTCTCCGCGACCGCCGCGCTCCACGCCATCGGCAGGTAGCGGTCGCCCTTCACGGCGACGACCTCGACGTCGCCGAAGCCCTGCGCCTTCGCCGCGATCTCGCTCGAGACGCGGCGGAGCTCGCCGTCTTTCCGTTCCGCGACGACCAGGATCTTCATAGGACCTTCGCCTCCTCGTGCAGCGCCTTCGCGATCTGCTCCGCGACGCCCTTCGCATCGCCGTCGAGCTTGAAGATCCTTCCCTGCCCGCGCTGCGGCGGCGGCTCCATCGCGAGAATCTCGAGCCTCGGCGCGCCCGGCGTCACGCCGAGCGAGGCGAGATCCTTCTCGGGGATCTCCTTCTTCTTCGCCTTCATGATGCCGGGCAAGCTCGGGTAGCGCGGCTCCTTCTCGCTCTTGTGCACGAGCCCGACGACCGGCGGCGTCGCGTTCCAGACCTCGTGACCGCCCTCGACCTCGCGCCACATCTCCACGCAGCTCCCCGCCGGGACGAGCTTCGTGAGCATGCCGACGTGCGGCCATCCGAGCGCCTCGGCGAGGGCAGGACCGACGAGGCCCTGGTCGTCGTCCGACGCCTGCTTGCCGCAGAGGACGACGTCCGGCTTCATCTCCCTCACGACGGCGGCGAGCGCTTTCGCGACGTCGAGTCCGGCGAGGTCGCCCTCGGCCACGACGAGCGTCGCGTCGTCGCAGCCCATCGCGAGCGCCTGCCGCAGCGCGTCCTTCGTGCGGGCCGCTCCGACGGCGACGACGGATACGACCGTGCTCGGGTCGGCGTCCTTTCGCTCGAGCGCGAGCTCGATGGCGTATTCGTCGTAGGGCGAGATGGACCAGGTGATCCCGTCGGTGGCGATGGAGCGGCCGTCGCTTCCCACCTTCACGCGGACGGTCGAATCCGGGACCTGCTTCAGGCAGACAAGAAACCTCATGTCACACGATCTCCTCGTCGTTTGCGTACATCCATGCGATCCACGCCGCGCCACCCGCGACGGCGAGCGCGACGATCGCGCCGACGATCCACGCGATGGTGCTTGCGTCGAATTCCATTGCTAGCCCCCTTGCGCCGCGCTCGGCGTCGCCTCGACGAGCCGCGCCGCCACGAGCTCGAGGACGTCCACCGGCTTCACCTGCGCCTGGATGCCCTTCGCCCCCACGCCCTCGTCCAGCATGATCAGGCAGTAGGGGCACCCGCTCGCGACCTTCGTCGCGCCGGTGTCCGCCATCACGAGCTGCTCCACCCGGCGGTGGTTCACGCGCTGCCCCATCTTCTCTTCCATCCACATCCGCCCGCCGCCCGCGCCGCAGCAGAATCCGCGCTCGCGGTGGTGCGGCGCGATCTCGCGCCGTTCGACGCCCGGGATCGCGTCGAGCACGGCGCGCGGCTCGTCGTAGATGCCGTTGTGCCGCCCGAGGTAGCACGGATCGTGGTACGCGACGACATCGGCAACCCCGTCCCGCAGCGTGATCCGCTTCTCCGTGATGAGCTTCTGCACGAACGGCAGCGCGTGCACCACCTCGTAGCTGCCGCCGAGCTGCGGGTATTCGTTCGCGATGGTGTTGAAGCAGTGCGGGCAGCTCGTGATGACCTTCTTCACCGCCGTCGCGTTCATCGTCTCGATGTTCTGCCGCGCCTGCAGCTGGAAGAGGTACTCGTTCCCGAGCCGGCGCGCCGGATCGCCGTTGCAGGTCTCCGCGGCGCCGAGGATGGCGAACGAGACGCCCGCGGCCCTCAGGATCGTCGCGAGCGCGCGCGCGACCTTCTGGTTGCGCCGGTCGTACGACGCCGCGCAGCCGACGAAGTACAGGTACTCGGCGTCCGGGCGCTCGGCGAACGTGGGGATCTCGAGACCCTGCGCCCAGTCGCCACGCGACGCGCGCGGCTCGCCCCACGGGTTGCCGGCGCGCTCGATGTTCGTCATAGACCGCTGCGCCTCCGGCGGCATCGATCCTTCCATGAGCGCGAGGTAGCGGCGCATGTCGACGATCTTGTCGATGTGCTCGATGGTCACCGGGCACGCCTCGACGCACGCCGCGCAGGTCGTGCACGCCCAGAGCTCCTCCGGCTTCGTGTCCACCCAGTGCGCCGGCGCGGTGGTCTCAGCCTTCGGGTCGGCGAGCAGCTTCGGACCCTCGGCCAGCAGCTGGTTGCGGATGTCGAGCACGATCTTCTGCGGGTCGAGCGGCTTGCCTGTCGCGAGCGCCGGGCAGGCGTCGGAGCAGCGCCCGCACTCGGTGCAGGTGTAGCCGTCGAGGAGCTGCTTCCACGAGAAGTCGCGGATGGTGGCCGCGCCGAAGGTCTCCTTGTTCTCGATGTCCTCGACGAGCGAGAGCTGCCCGCGCGGCGTCTGCTTGCGGAAGAACACGTTCGGCAGCGTCGTGACGATGTGCAGGTGCTTCGTGCGCGGGAGGTACACCGCGAACGCGAGCACGGTGACGACGTGCGCCCACCACGCACCGGCGAAGATCGCGGCGCCGGCGGCCGTCGGGATGAGCGGCGCCAGCGCGCTCGCGACCGGCGGGCGCGGCTCGAGCAGGTCTCCCCGGGACGGGACGCGCGGCATCGCCTCCGCGGCCGACTCGAACGTCAGCAGCGTGAGCATGAGGAAGCCGATGAGCGCGAGGATCACGTAGCCCTCGGTGGCGATGTGCATCCGCGGCGGGCGGATGAGCGCGCGGCGGATCCACGCGACGACGACGGACACGAACACCGCGACCGCGAAGACGTCGAGCATCCACGCGTAGGCCGCCGTGTCGGTGAACGGCATGTGCCAGCCGAGGATGCCGCGCAGCAGCAGGTCGGCGCTGCCCCAGGTGATCACCAGGAAGCCCCAGAAGATGAGCGCGTGCCCGAGCCCGCGCACGTAGTACGGGCGCTTCAGGAGCTTGCGCTGGCCGAGGTAGATGACGAGCTCGTCGCGCACCCGCCGCCAACCGTGGTCGAGACGCGATTCGTCGCGCCCCAGGCGCAGCAGCCGGTACAGCCGGACCGTGCGCCAGGCGAACGCACCGAACGCGGCGAGCGTGAGGATCAGGAGCACGACGGCCCAGAGGCCAGGCGTCGGGGCTACCATCAGCGGCTCATTCCTTGAGCATCTCCTCGGCGATGACGAGCTTCATGATCTCGCTCGTCCCTTCGTAGATCTCGGTGATCTTCGCGTCGCGGTAGTGGCGCTCGGCCGGGAAGTCCGTGAGGTAACCGTAGCCGCCGAAGATCTGCACGCAAGCGCGCGCGGCCTTCACCGCAACGTCGCTGGCGAAGAGCTTGGCCTCCGCGGCCGCGAGGATGTGCGGCTCGCCGCGATCCTTCAGCGCGGCGGCGTGCCACGTGAGCAGCCGCGCCGCGTCGATCTCGGTCGCCATGTCCGCGAGCATCTGCTGGATCGCCTGGAACTCCGCGATCGGCTTCCCGAAGGCCTGCCGCTCCTTCGCGTACGCGAGCGAATCCTCGAGACAGGCGCGCGCGATGCCGACCGCCTGCGCCGCGATCGAGATGCGTCCGCCGTCGAGCGTCGACAGCGCGATCTTGAAGCCGTCGCCGACGCGGCCGATGAGGTTCGCGGCGGGCACGCGGCAGTCCTCGAAGACGAGCTGCGCCGTGTCGGAACCGCGGATGCCGAGCTTCGACTCGAGCTTCCCCACGCTGAACCCGGGCGTGCCGCGCTCGACGACGAACGCGGCGATCCCCTTGTGACGCAGGCTCGGCTCGGTCTGCGCGAACACGATCGCGACGCCGGCCTTCGAGCCGTTCGTGATGAAGTTCTTCGTGCCGTTCAGGACCCAGTGATCGCCGTCGCGCCGCGCGCTCGTGCGCATCGCCGCGGCGTCGCTGCCGGAGGCGGGCTCGGACAGCGCGAAGCACCCGAGCACCTCGCCGCGCGCCATGCCCGGAACCCACCGTTCCTTCTGCGATGCGCTGCCCCACCGGAGGATCGGCTCGATGGCGAGGCTCACGTGCGAGCAGAGGATCACGCCCGTGGACGCGCAGGCGCGGTTGATCTCCTCGACGACCAGCGCGTACGTGAGCGCGTCCATGCCGGCACCGCCGTAGCGCTCGGGCACGTCGATGCCCATGAAGCCGAGGCGTCCCATCTCCGCGACGAGCTCCGCGGGGACGCTCTTCTGCTCGTCGATCTCGTGCGCGATCGGCAGCACCTTCTCGCGCGCGAACTCGCGCGCGGTGCGCTGCACCATCTCCTGCTCGGGCGACAGGGTGAGGTCGAAGCCGGAGCCCGTGCCGACCGGCTCAGTGCTCGTGGTCGTGGCCATGGCGGCCCTCCAGCGCGTAGATGCCGACGTACCGGCCATCGGGGTCGCGCGCGAAGAAGTAGTCGCCGAAGAAGTCGCTCGACGTCGCGCCGGCCTGCCTCGCGCGGTCGTAGGCCGCGCGCACGTCCGCGACGCCGAACCACACGACGAAGCCACCGCTCGAGCTGATCTCCGCCGGCGTCCGGCGGTCGCCGCGATCGTGGAGCGCGAGCTTCGCGTTCTCCGCGTCGAGCCACGTGGCGTGCGCACCCTCCTCGCCGGCGAGCCCGACGACGTCGCGATAGAAACGCGCGATCTCCGCGCGCTTCCCGCTGAAGACCATGACCGGCCCGATCTCGAGCTCGCTCATCGGTGCGCCCTCATGCGGTCGCCTCCACCCTGCTCTGCTCGTAGTCGTACACGCCGCGGCCGCTCTTGCGGCCGAGACGGCCCTCCGCGACGAGACGGCGCAGGTTCGGCGCAGGCGCGTACTTCGCGCTGCCGAGGTCGCGCTCGAGGACCTCCATGATCGCGACGCAGACGTCGAGCCCGATGAGGTCCGCGAGACGGAGCGGCCCGATGGGGTGATTCATCCCGAGGGTCATCACCGTGTCGATGTCCTCCGCGGTCCCGACCTTCTCGTCGAGCGCGAGGAAGGCCTCGTTGATCATCGGCATGAGGATGCGGTTGGCGATGAAACCGGGCCGGTCGGCGGACACGACCGGCGTCTTGCCCAGCCGCTTCGCGAGGTCGACGATCGCTCCGAGCGTCTCCTCCGACGTGCGCGGCCCGCGCACCACCTCGACGAGGCGCATGACCGGCACGGGGTTCATGAAGTGCATTCCCGCGACGCGCCCGGGACGCGTGGTGCGCGCGGCCAGCGCGTCGATCGAGATCGACGACGTGTTCGACGCGAGGATGACGTCCTTCCGCGTGACGCGGTCGAGCGTCGCGAAGAGCTCCTGCTTCACCGCGGGATCCTCGTAGGCGGCCTCGACGACGAGATCGGCGTCGGCGAGCGCGGCCACGTCCGTCGCAGCGCGGATCCGCGCCGCGATCTCGCCGGGCGGCGCGACGAGCTTGTCCTTCTCCGCCAGCTTCGCCAGCGACCCGCGGATGGTCGCGAGCCCGCGCTCGAGCTGGGCCTCCGCGACGTCGACCATCGTCACGTCGTGGCCGTTCATGGCGAAGGTCTGCGCGATGCCGGAGCCCATCGTCCCGGCGCCGACGACCCCGACCTTCATCCGCCGCGCTCGGCCCGCATCAGATCAGCTCGACCGCGAGCGCGACGGCCTCGCCGCCGCCGAGGCAGAGTGACGCGACGCCGCGGCCCTTGCCGCGCGCGCGGAGGGCGTAGAGGAGGGTCACCAGCAGCCGCGTGCCGCTCGCGCCGATGGGATGCCCCAGCGCGACCGCGCCGCCGTTCACGTTGAGCTTCGCCTCGGGGATCGCGAGCTCGCGCCGCACGCACTCGACGCCGCTGAACGCCTCGTTGATCTCGTAGAGGTCCACGTCGCCGACGCTCCAGCCGGCCTTCTCGAGGCACCGCACGATCGCGCCGCGCGGCGCGGTGAGGAACAGCTCGGGCTCGTGCGCGAACTGCCCCTGCGCGACGACCCGCGCGAGCGGCGTGGCACCGAGCTCGGCCGCGCGCTCGCGCGACGCGACGACGACGGCCGCGCCGCCGTCGTTGAGCTTCGAGGCGTTGCCCGCGGTGATCGTGCCGCCGGGCTTGAACGCGGGCTGGAGCGCCGCGAGGCCCTCGAGCGTCGTCTCGCGCGGCGTCTCGTCGCGGCTCACGACGGTCACGGCGCCCTTGCGGCCCGGCACCTCGACGGGGACGATCTCCGCGTCGAACGCGCCGCTCTTCTGCGCCGCGAGCGCCTTCTCGTACGAGCGCAGCGCGAAGCGGTCCTGATCCTCGCGCGAAAGCCCGCACCGCTCGGCGGTGATCTCGCCGCCGAGACCCATGTGCCCGTGGCCGTAGGCGTCCACGAGCCCATCGGTGAGGTTCGCGTCCTCGATGGAGTGCTCGCCGAGCGAGAGCCCGGTGCGCGCGCCGCGCAGCAGGTACGGCGCGTTCGACATGCTCTCCATGCCGCCGGCGACGACCAGACGCGCCTCGCCCGCCACGATCTGCGTCGTCGCGAGCATCACCGCCTTCAGGCCCGAGCCGCACACCTTGTTCACGGTCGTGCACGGGACGCTGTTCGGGATGCCCGCGCCCAGCGCCGCCTGCCGCGCGGGCGCCTGGCCCACGCCGGCCTGCACGACGTTGCCCATGAAGACCTCGTCCACGTGGTCGGGCGCCACCTTCGCGCGCTCGAGCGCGCAGCGGATCGCGATCGCGCCGAGCTTCGGCGCCGGGAGCGGCGCGAGGCCGCCGAGGAACGCGCCGATCGGCGTGCGCGCGCCGCCGAGGATGACCACCTCGCTCACTCTTCGTCCCCACCTTCGAGCAGGCGACGGGCCACGTGCTCGCGGTACGCGCGGATCTCGTCGCGCAGGCCTTCCAGCTCGCCGATCTTCTCGGTGATCGTCGCGAGGTGCGCGTCGAGCAGCTCCATGAGACGCGGCAGCACGTTGCGATTGGAGCGCTGGCGCCGGTACATGCGCTCGAGCTCGAGCATCTCCTGGAGGGACAGGCCGAGCGTCTTCAGCTTGCGGATGAAGCGGAGACGGCGGACGTCGTCGTCGGTGTACACGCGGACGCCACCCTCGAGCCGCTTCACCGATTCGAGCAGCCCGAGCTCCTCGTAGTAGCGGATGGTCCGCTCGGTGAGCCCGACGCGCGACGCGAGCTCGCCGATCCGGTACTGGCCGACCGTGGTCGCCACCTGCGCCTCCCTGACGGAGCCTTCCGGCTGGATCGTTTCTGCCACGTCTGCCAGTTCACGTCAACTGGCGACCACCGGCCGGCCGGACCCGGCCTCCGGGCGCGACCCGGAGACGTCGGCCGGCGAAGGACCAGGAGCGGCCGCGTCAGCGCGCGAGCTCGGCGATCGCGTTCTCCAGCGCTCGGGTGCCGAGCGCCGCGTCCTCGGTCGACGCGAACTCCGTCGGCGTATGGCTGCCGCCCGTCGAGCGGACGAAGAGCATCCCCGTCGGCACGCCCGAGAGCGACGGGTTCTGCGCGTCGTGTCCGGCGCCGGAGACGAGCCGCGGCGCCTCGACGCCGACCGCCTTCGTGGCGCGCGCGAGGACGTCGCGGACGCCCGCGTCGAGCGGCGTCACGGAGACGCGCTGGAGCGGCTCGGCGGCGATCTCGACGCCGCGCTCCGTCGCGACGCGATCCATGTGCCGGCGCAGCTCGGCGAGCGCGCCGTCGATCGATTCCTGCCGCGGCGCGCGGATGTCGAGCGAGAACACGCACACGCCGGGAACGACGTTCTTCGCGCCCGGGCGGACCGCGATCTCCCCCACCGTGCCCACCGTGTCCGGGAGCGCCGACGCGATCCGCTCGAGCGCGACGACGACCTCGCTCGCCGCGACGAGCGCATCCTTGCGCGCGCCCATGACCGTCGCGCCCGCGTGATCCTGACGGCCGCGCACGGTGACGAGCCCGTGGTAGATGCCCACGATGTCGCTCACGATCCCGAGCGGGATGCCCGCCCGCTCGAGGCGCGGGCCCTGCTCGATGTGCAGCTCCAGGTAGGCGCGGATGCCCCTGGGATCGCGCGCGGCCTTCGAAGGGTCGCCGGACTCGCCGAGCGCGCGCAGCGCGTCCGCGATGGAGACGCCGTTCTTGTCGCGACGCTCCGCCGCGCCCGGCGGCAGCTTCCCGAACGCGGCGGCCGACCCGAAAAGACCGATGCCGAAGCGCGCGCCCTCCTCATCCGCCCACGCGACCACCTCGACGGGCCTCGCGAAGCGCGCGCCCGCCTCTCTGAGCGAGATCACCGCCTCGACCGCGCAGCACACGCCGAGAGCTCCGTCGAATCGCCCGCCCTCGGGGACCGAGTCGATGTGGCTGCCGACGAGGACGACCGGATCGCCGGGACGGTCGCCCGGGAAGCGGATGTACAGGTTGGCCGCCGCGTCGCGCCGGACGCTCACGCCGTACGGCGCGCACCACGACGCGACGACGTCGCGAGCCCTTTGCTCGTCGGGAGTGAGACCGAGACGCGACACCGATGCGCCGGACCCCCCGATCGCCGCGAGCTGATCGATGCGCCCTTGCAGCCGCGCGGCGTCGGTCACGGCGCCGCCTCGACGCGGACGCGCGACGCGAGCTCGTCCGGACCGAAGGGCAGGCCCGCGAACACCTCGCGCTCGATCGTCTTCGCGATCGGGATCGCGCGCGCGATCTCATCGGTGTATCGCGGATGCCGCCGCGCGGTGTCCCGCGCGCGCTCCTCGAGCGATTCGACGGCCATTCCGCCGCGGCGGTCCGCGACGTACACGACCTTTTCGTCGAGCCCGCGCGGCGCGGTCGCGGGATCGAGGACCGTGTAGATCGCGTGCCGTCGCGCCGGCTCGACGCAGGCGTCGAGCCCTTCGGCGGCGAGGACGAGCGCGGAGAGCTCGTTGTGCTCGCGCGGGTCGCCCGCGAGGAGCGGGCTGCGCCCGATGTCGTGCAAGTACGCCGCGAGCGTCACCGCGTCCGCGTCGATCCGATCGCCGGCATCCGCGCGCGCTCGCGCGAGCACCGCGCCGACCGCCCCGACGACGCGGGAGTGCTGCCGGAGCCAGTCCGGATATCCGTACCTTTCGAAGAAGCGCTCCGCCATCGTGGATAAGTCGGTCATCCTGGCGTTGACACCCTCCCGCGCCGTTCATACGGTCGGCCCCGGGGAGCAGGGATCGCCACATGAGCCGCCCGGACGTCGACGAGCGCATCATCGCGCACCTCGCCTTCGCGCGGGCGGTGGCCTCGCGATCGCTCGATCCGCGCTGCCGCGGCGCGGACCGCGAGGACCTCATCGCCTGGGGCGTGTTCGGCCTCGTCCAGGCCGCGCGGCGCTATCGCGGCGACCTCGGCGCTCCGTTCGGGGCGTACGCGGCGCGGCGCGTGCGCGGCCAGGTCCTCGACGCGCTGCGCGAGCGCGATCCGCTGACCCGCAGCGAGCGGCGCGCCTTCCGTGAAGCGCAGAAGGTGACCGAGGATCTGCCGCCCCCGTACGTCGAGGTGTCGCTCGACCGGCTCGCCGAGCTGGGCGACCCCGATCTGCGCGAGCGCGGTTCGGTCGCGCGCCGCGTGGATCCGCGCTGGTCGCTCGTCGCGGGCGAGCTCCGCCGCCTCCCGCCGCTCGAGCGCCGGGTCGTCGTGTACGCGTTCGCGCGCGGCATGACCCTGCGGGAGATCGGCGGGCGCGTCGGGCTCTCCGAGTCGGGCGTGTGCCGCGTCCGCGCGCGAGCGCTCCAGAAGCTGCGGGCCGCGTGCGCCGCGCGTGGCGACGAGGAGGGCGGCGCGGCCGCGTAGTCGTCCGGCGAGCGTCCTGCGACACTCGCCGCATGACCGAGATCCGGCGGGCAGGACGCCGCGGCATCGGACGGCGGCTCGCCACGTCGGTGATCGGCCGGGCGGGCGATCGCGGCTCGCGCGTCATCCGCCTCCATGTCGAGTGTGCCGAGATGGAGATGGAGCGGCCGTGTCGGACCTGAAGCGCGCGCGCTTCGCGCGGCTCGTCCGGCGCGCGCTCGACGATCTGCCGCCGCGATTCCGCGACCGCATGCGCAACATCGAGATCGTCATCGACGACGAGCCATCGGAGGAACAGCGGCCGAAGGACGGCGGGGAGCTCCTCGGCCTGTACGAGGGCGTCCCCCTCACGGGGCGCGCGTCGATGGAGCCCTACGTGCCCGACCGCATCAGCATCTTCCGCGGACCGATCGAGCGGATGAGCTCGTCGCCGCGGACGCAGGCGGCCATCGTGCGCGACACCGTGGTCCACGAGATCGCGCACCACTTCGGGATCAGCGACGACCGGCTCCGCGAGCTCGGTCGGGGTGACGCCGAGTAGCGCTACGGCCGGTCGAGGCGCAGCCCGATCTCGAGAAGACCGACCCGCGCGACCGGGGGCACGCTCCGCATCCCGTCGATGTCGGCCGTCGCGAGGGCCGTGAACGCCCGCGCCCGCTCGTCGTCGCGCGCGGCGATCGCATCGAGCATGGCGGGCGCGAGCTGGCGCATGAGCGCTTCGTACGCCCGGATGTCGCCCTGCCTCGCGCCGCTCGAGCGGGCGGCCTCGTCGACGACCTGCCGCATGATCGGCGGCGTCGCGGCGCGCAGGATCGCGGAGAGCGCGAGCCGGGGATCGTCGATGTCCGCGGGCGGCGCTATTGAAGCGCACCGCGGGATCGGCGTGGCCTAGACGCCCTCCCGTACTGTGCGTTTGAACATGGCGATCGCGTTCGCCGGGCCGCTCGGATCCTCGAACACCGCGGAGCCCGCGACGATGACCGTCGCGCCCGCGTCCGCGACGCGCTTGGCGTTGTCGAGCTTGATGCCGCCGTCCACCTCCAGCTCGGCGGCGAGGCCGCGCCTGTCGAGCTCTCGCCGCACGACGCGGACCTTGTCCAGCGCGGACTCGATGAACGTCTGACCGCCGAACCCCGGCCGGACGCTCATCACGAGGAGCAGGTCGACCGCGCCCAGGTGCGGCAGGACCGTCTCGACCGGCGTCTCAGGATTGAGGGTGAGGCCGGCCTTCGCCCCGCGGTCGCGGATGCGCGCGAGCGTCCCGGCGACATCGCGCTCGGCCTCGACGTGGACTGTGACGTAGGTCGCACCGGCCGCGACGTAGCGGTCCACCCATTCGTGTGGCTCCTCGATCATCAGATGGACGTCCAGGGGGAGGCGTGTCGCCCGGCGCAGGTCGGCGACCATCTTTGGGCCGAATGTGAGATTTGGTACGAAGTGCCCGTCCATCACGTCGACGTGGACCCAATCGGCTCCGGCCCGTTCGCAGGCCTGGACGGCCTCAGCCAAATGACCGAAATCCGCGGAAAGGATGGACGGAGCGAGCTTCACGCTGGCATCATGCGTCGAGCACGCCTCGAGGAGAAATGCCCGTGTATCGTCCCCAGAACCTGCGGATCCCGGGACCCACCGTCGTCCCCCAGACCGTCCTCGCAGCATCCGCGCGCCCGATGATCAACCATCGCGGTCCCGAGTTCGCGGCATTGCTCGCCGCGCTCACGCGCGCGCTCCAGGATTTCCTGCGCACGCAGGGCGACGTCCTCACGCTGACGTCGTCCGGCTCCGGCGCGATGGAGGCGGCCGTCGCGAACACGCTGTCGCGCGGCGACAAGGTCCTCGTGTTCATCAACGGCTCGTTCGGCGAGCGCTTCGCCGCGATCTGCAAGGCCTACGGCGTGGACGCCCGGCGCGTCGACGTTCCGCTCGGCCGCGCGGTCGAGCCCGATCTCGTGCGCGAGGAGCTCGCGAAGGAGAAGGGCAAGGACGGCGCGAAAGCGGTCCTGATCCAGCACAACGAGACCTCGACCGGCGTGCTCAACCCGATCAAAGAGATCTCCGACGTCGTCCGCGAGTCCGGGAAGCTCTTCATCGTCGACAGCATCTCGGGCGCCGGCGCCGCCGAGCTCGAGATCGACGAATGGGGCATCGACGTCTGCGTCACCGGATCCCAGAAGGCCTGGGGCGCGCCTCCCGGCGTCTCGATCATCACGATGAGCGAGCGCGCGTGGAAGGCGTACGAGAAGAGCGATCTGCCCAAGGCGTACTTCGACCTCGCGTCGTACAAGGCCTCGCTCGAGAAGGGCGCGACCCCGGCGACGCCGGCGGTCAGCGTGTACATCGCCCTGCAGGAAAGCCTGCGCCTCATGGCCGAGGAGGGTCTCGAGGCCATCCTCCGCCGCCACCGCGACATCGCGCGCGCGACGCGCCGTGGCATCCAGGCGGTGAACCTCGCGCTCTTCGCCGACGAGGCGCACGCGTCGCCCGCCGTCACCGCGTTCCGTCCGCCGACGCGGGTGGACGCGCGCAACCTCATCCGCGTACTGCGCGACGACTACGACACGATCGTCGCGGGCGGCCAGGGCAAGCTCGAGGGGCAGCTCCTGCGCGTCGGGCATCTTGGCTTCGTGACGATGACAGACATGGTCGCGTTCTTCAGCGCGCTCGAGCTCGCGCTCCGCGACTTCAACCAGCCGGTCGAGCCGGGCCAGGCAATCGCGGCGGCGCTCCGTTCGTACGCGGAGTCCAGCGCGCAGCCGGCGCGTCCGGGCTCGCGACCGCTGTCAAAGCCTGAGGCCGTTGGGAGCCGTCGCTAGCGCCGACCTGACTCGCCAGAGCGGGCGCCGGAGTCTGCCCGTCGTGCACGTCGCGGATCCGCTGGCTGAGGACGGCCTCGTGCTGCTGCGCGAGCGCTGCGACGTCCGCGTCACGCACGGCCTGAAGGAGGCAGAGCTCGCTCCCCTCCTCGCGGACGTGGACGCGCTCATCGTCCGCAGCGAGACGAAGGTGACCGCCTCGCTCATGGATCGCGCGCCGCGACTCGCCGTCGTCGGCCGCGCGGGGGTCGGCGTCGACAACATCGACGTGCCGGCGGCCACGGAGCGCGGGGTCTACGTCGTGAACGCGCCGCTCGGGAACATCGTCGCCGCGGCGGAGCACGCGATCGCGCTCGCGCTCTCGCTGCTGCGGAACATCCCCGAGGCGGATCGCAGCGTGCGCGCGGGCGAATGGAAGCGTGCGAAGCTCATGGGCCGCGAGCTCCGCGGCAAGACGCTCGGCCTCATCGGCATCGGGCGCGTCGGCTCCGAGGTCGCGCGCCGGGCGGCCGCATTCGAGATGAAGGTCATCGCGCACGACCCGTACGCGACGGAGGCCAGCGCGCGCGCCGCGGGCGCGACGCTCGTCGAGCTCGACGAGGTCCTGGCGCGCGCCGACGTGATCAGCCTCCACACGCCGCTCACCGACAAGACGCGCGGGATGATCGATGCCGCCGCGCTCGCGAAGATGAAGCCGAGCGCGATCCTCGTGAACGCGTCGCGTGGCGAGGTCGTCGATCCGCGGGCGCTCGCGGACGCGCTCGCCGCGGGCACGATCGCGGGCGCGGCGCTCGACGTGTTCCCAAGCGAGCCCCTCCCCGCGGATTCGCCGCTGCGCGGCGCGCCGCACACGGTGCTCACGCCGCACATCGCCGGCTCGACCACCGAGGCGCAGGTGAACGTGGCCGTCGACGTCGTGCGTCAGATCCTGGACATCCTCGACGGCAAGCCGGCCCGGTTCGCGGTGAACGCGCCGCGGCCGCCCGCCGACGAGGCCGGAGGGAGCGCGTGGGTGCGGCTCGCGGAGCGGCTCGGCAGCCTCGCCGCGCAGCTCCTCGACGAGCGGCCCGGCGGCATCGAGCTGCACTACGCGGGCGCGCTGCTGGAGCTCGATCCCGAGCCGCTCCGCGCGGCGGTCGTGAAGGGACTGCTCGAGACGTTCAGCGAGCAGCGCGTGAACCTCGTGAACGCGCTGCAGATCGCGCGCTCCCGCGGCCTCGACATCGCCGAGCGCCGCGAGACCGAGGCCGCCCGATACCGCGCGCTCCTCACCGTGCGCGTGGGCAGCACCGAGGTCGCCGGCACGCTCGTGCAGGGCGAGCCGCGCATCGTGTACATCGACGGCTTCTGGGTCGACGTGCCGGTCGAGGGTCATCTCCTCCTCACGAAGCACCAGGACAAGCCCGGACTCGTCGGGCGCGTCGGCACGCTCCTCGGACAGCACGACGTGAACATCTCGTCGATGCAGGTCGGCCGGCTTCACCCGCGCGGTGAGGCGCTCATGATCCTCACGCTCGACGATCCGGTGCCCGACGACGTCCGCGCGCGCATCGGCGCGTTCCCCGACGTCGACCGCGTGCGCACGGCCAAGCTCGGGAGCTAGGCCGACCCCGACCGGCGCAGCATCGCGAGCGCGATCGCCTGGACGATGAGCACCGTGGCCGTCGCGATCGCGAACGTCGCGACGGTCCCCAGCGTTTCGAGGGCGAGCGCGACCACGAGGAAGAACGCGGTGAATCCGAACAGACCGTTCACCAGGCCGCGCATGATCTCGCTCGCGTCGGCGTGCCCGCCGTGCCGCTCCGCGAAGACCGCGAGCACGCTCGCGTAGAGCGGGAAGCTCGCCACCACCGCGCTGCCGTACGGGCCGAGCGCCGGTGCGACGAAGGTGATCACGAGGACGAGGCCGGTCGTGACGACGACCCGCAGCGGAAGGTCCCACGCGGGCGCCGCGCGCGCCGGCCGCGCTGAGGGGGGCTCGCAACGGGGCACGAGCCGTCTCGCGACGAGCAGGACGACGATCATGGCGATCGCGAGCGGCAGCGGTCCGACGTCGAGAGGAGCGAGCGCGACGCCCGCGATGACGTAGGCGGCGCTGGCCGCGCCGAGGGCGAGGGGCCAGCCGCGCTCGACATGGGCATACACGATCGCGAAGGCGCATTCTGCGGCGACGATCGCGATCGAGCCGCGCGCCGCGGCGGCCGCGAACGGCAGGCCATGGTCGAGCGCGAGAAAGAGCGACACGGGCGCCGACGTGAACGGGAACGCGATCAGCCATCCCGCGATCGATTGGCCGAAGCGCCTGCCCAGCAGGGTCGCGAACGCGATGAGCGCGGGCGTGAGGAGGAGCTTGAGCGGCAGGGTATCGATCGTCCGGAGGGTACCGCGGCTACGGCCGCGGCGCGGCGCTGCAACGCGACGAAAGAGGTCTCGCCGCCGGCGCCGTACCCCTCCCGCGAGAGGGACCTTCGCGCAACCGGTACAGTCGAGACATGGAAGCCGCGCGATTCGAGCGCAACCTCCGGACCGAGTCCAGCGAGATCTTCACGATCTACGGCGGCGCCCGCCGCATCGGCCGCGTCGACCTCCACTACGGCCGCTTCGAGGTGCACGCCACGCTCCTGCTCGACGTCACGCTCACCGACGACGAGCTGCAGCAGCTCATCGACCAGCTCGACGAGGAGCTCGTGCAGACGCACGACCCGGAGCGCGAGGACTTCCTGGTGACCGTCTTCAAGGCCGAGGAGCTCGGCTTCTACTCCGACGAATTCGAGTCGGAGGAGGACGAGGAGGACGACGAGGAGGACCGGTAGGTCTCGCGGAACCCGGTCTCCAGGTCGCGCGGGGCGTCGCCGAGCTCGGCGCGCGCGCGCGCGTCGGTCGCCCAGAACGTCACGCCCTTCGCCGATGTGACGATCTCGCGGAGCCGCGGCACGATCAGGGCCGCCGCCTCGAGTGGCGCGTAGGGCACGCGGAAGCGCGGCGGCCTCCGACCGACGACCCGCCCGAGGGTGCCGAAGGCCTGCGCCACGCGCGCGATCTCGCCACCCAGCACGCAGCTGCGGCCGGCCTGCCCGCGGTCCAGCGCGAGAACGATGCCCGCGGCGACGTCGCCCACGAAGGTGAGGGACCGTAGACCTGACCGGGCTGCGCGATGGTGATCGGTAAGCCGCGCGCGATGAGCCGGTCGGCGATCTCGTGCGCGCGGGAACGTGGTCTCCTCGTAGTACGACGCGTAGGCGGGCCCGCTCCGCCGGTAGCTCTCGTCGACCACGCGCCCGTGCGTGTCGCCGAAGACCGCGATCGTGGACACGTACACCATCCGGCCGACGCCCGCGTCGCCCGCGAGCGACAGCACGCGCTCGGTGCCGCGCACGTTGGCGTCGAACATCGCGCGCCGCCGCGGCGCGGTGAGGGCGATCTCGTACGTCGCCGCTCCGTGGATGACGGCGTCGGCCCCGCGCATCGCGCGACGCATGCCCTGCTCGTCCGCGAGGTCCCCGCGCTCGAGCTGCGCCCCCGCGATCGCGCGCGCGCGCGCGATGGGTCGCGGACGAGCGCGCGCACCTCGTCACCGCGCGCGAGCAGCAGCCGCGCGACCGTCCCCATGACACACCCGGTCGCGCCGGTCATGAAGATCCGCATGCGCGGAGGGTAGTCGGGAGGTCTACCGCGCCACGTCGGCGACGGCCGCGCCGCTCGCGCGCACCAGCTCGGCCGGCGCGATCGGGAACACCGCGTCCGGCAGTCCGGCGGCCGCCCAGACCTCGTCGAAGGCGAGCAGCCCGCGGTCGCAGACGACGTCGCACGCGCGCGCGTGACCGAACGGCGGCACGCCGCCGATCGCGAATCCAGTGGCGTCCTTGGCCTCGCTCGCCGTCGCGCGACGGACCGCGCCCACGCCGAGCGCCGCGGCGAGCTTGCCTTCGTCGACGCGCGACGCTCCCGAACACAGGACGACCGCGACACGGTCGGCCGCGACGAACACGAGCGACTTCACGATCCGGTCGACGCTCGTGCCGATCTCGCGCGCCGCGTCCTGCGCCGTGCGCGTGCTCGCGCCGAAGCGCGTCACGCGGAGGTCGATGCCGTGCTCGGCGGCGTGCGCTCGCACGCGCGCGACGTTGGCGTGCTCGGTCGCGGCGTCGATGGCTAGCGGGAGAGCCGCGCCACGAACGACACGAGGCGCGCAGGGACGAGGGCGAGGAGCGTCTTCGCCAGCCGTCGCCAGGCGGCGAGCGCCTTCCGCGTGTCGTCGGGGCTCGCGCCCGCGGCGGTGTAGCGATCGCGCACGCGTGCCTCGGCGATGTCGCGGATGGGCGATCGCGCCTCGGGCACGGCGTCGCCGAGCATCGCGGCGTACTCGTACGTCGTCTGCGTCGGATCGGGGTGGTACCCCGCGTACGACGCGAGGAGCCGCGCCTTGCCCCACGCGGCGTCGATGGGTGCCTGGCCGCGGAAGCGCATCTGGAACCGCGTGAACGCGAGCAGCGCGATCGCGAGCAGCCCGAAGAGGACGGCGATGAGCGGGGCCGGGTCGAACCGCTGGAAGGTCGCGTCGGCCGCGCCGCCGTCGGCACCCGGATCGAGATCCTGCTGGCCGAGGCCCTCGCTCTCGCCACGCTGGGTGCGCGGGTTGTCCGGGTCGTTGATGGACTGGTCGCCCGTGTCGCCCGGCAGCGTCCCGCCACTGGCGAGGTCGGAGTCGACGCGGAGGATCGGCGCCTGCGACGGCGTCGGCTCGAATTCGATCCATCCGTAGGCCGGGAAGTAGGCCTCGACCCACGCGTGCGCGTCCAGCTCCTTCACCACGTACTTGCCGGTGACCGGGTCGAGCGTGCCGGTCGTATACCCCTCGACGACGCGGGCCGGCACGCCCATCTCGCGGAGCATGAGCGTCATGGACGAGGCGAAGTACTCGCAAAAGTCCTCTTTCAGATCGAAGAGGAAGTAATCGACCGGGTCGCGCCCGGGAGGCGGCGCCTTCACCCGCGGCGCGTAGTGGTACGTCGTGCGCAGGTACGATTCGATGGTCTCCGCGACGTCGTACGGATCCGGTTGGCCCGCGGTGACCTTGTGCGCGAGCTCGCGCACGCGCTGCGGCAACGTCGACGGGATCTGCAGGTACTTCTGCCGGATGTACTCGGGATAGACCGTCGCGGCCTTTCGGAGGACGGCCTTGTCGGTGACCGGCACGAACGACGTCACGGTGTAGCGCTGCGACGCGTCGCCGCTCCGCACCGAGCGGAGCGAGGTCGAGTACGTGCGATCGGCGCCCGTCTGGAACTGCGCCGGGATCGTCGCCTTCACCGGCTCGTTCGCCCCGAAGAGCAGGCCCTGCATCGGCACCTGGATCTCGAACGTCGCGTCGAAGCGCTCCCGGCCGAGCGTCGGCGGCGTGACCTTGTCCACCCTCTCGGTCTCGGTGGAGCGCCAGCCGTTGCCGGTGTAGAAGTCGTAGGAGATCGCCCGCCAGAAATGACCGCTCGGCGCGTCGACGGTCATCACGACGCGATCGGACAGGTTCGGCGACTGGCCGAGACGGATGGAGTCGGTGAACGAAACGCCGCGCAGCCGGCTCGGTCCGGAGACGCCGGCGAAGAACCGCTGCCACTCCGACTCGACCGTGTGATACGGCGACTCGAACACGCTGTAGGCGCTGTTCAGGACCTCGGCGGCGCCGACGCGCGGCGTGAAGAAGGCCATGATCACGAGCACGAGCGCCCAGGTCAGGCCGCCGCGGAGCAGACGCCAGTCCATCTCGCCGCTCGGGACGATGTTGTAGCGCTGCCAGCGGTCCTGCAGCGCGACGATGTGGAGACGCACGAGCAGCACGAGCGAGCCGAGCGTGAACACCACGAGGTCGGCGAGCAGGTTCGTGAGCGCCATGGACACGTTCACGACGAGGCAGAAGCCCACGAAGACGAGCGCGTCCCACGGACGGCCGGTGCGCGTGAGCGCGAACGTCCCCACGAACGCCGCCGCCCAGACGGTCGCGCCGAGGAACAGGATGAACACGGTCGGATCGGTCGCGGCCTCGCCGGCGAGCACCTGGGTGAGCCAGTTGTTCACGTTGATCGCGAGCGCGACGAGCTTCTCGCGGAGGATCGTGCCCTCCGTCGCGATCGCCGTGGAGATCACGATCGCGATCGCGCCGAGCACGCCGGCGAGCAGCACCGAGCGGCGCGTGCTCATGCGCGTGTTGCCCACGAGCATCCCCGCGACGACGCCGAGGATCGCCAGCCAGGTGAGGTGCTCCGACGTCCTCACCCACTCGGCCTGCTCGAGCGAGAGCGGGTAGATGAGCACGAGCAGCAGGTAGATCGGCAGCGCGAAGAGACCCCCGCGGAAGCGAAGACGCCGGCGGGAGATCGGCGGGAAGAGCGCGTGCAGGGTGCGCCCGAGCCACGCCGTGAGCGCGGTCAGCCGCGGATCGGTGGAACGCGCGCGAGGAGGGGCGTCGCCCCGACGAGCGGGCACGCTACGCGACCGCGCCCGTCGCATCGTGGAAGATGTCGCTGATCGAGGCACCGGGCGCGAGGAACGTCGAGCGCACGCCGGCGATGGCGAGCTCGCCGAAGAGCTGATCGCGCCGAGCGCGGTCGCGTCCGTCGCCCACCGTCGGCGCGCCCACGACGACGGCCTGCGTCGCGATCGAGGCTTCCCGCAGCGTGCTTGCCGGGCGCACCCACCCACGATCGAGGGACGGCGTGACGAGGATGCAGGCGGACCCGCGACGGAGCCGGGGCAGCGTCTCCACCAGGGTCTCCGCGAGCGTCCGCGAGCCGGCGATGCGCACCTCCGCGAGGTACTGCATGAGCTTGCCGAATTGCTTCGTGCCGCGGTCGGGCTGGAAGACCTCCGCCCGGGCGCCGCTCGTGATGAGCCCGACGTTGCGGTGCTCGCGCAGCGCCTTCGACACGATCGACGCGGCGACGGTCACGGAGCGCTCCTCGGTGGAGTCCTCGCCATCGCCGCGATGCCAGTGGCGCTCGAGATCGAGGCAGATCCAGAGGTCGGCCGTCTTGTCGAGCTCGAACTCCTTCACGTGCAGCGTGCGGTGCCGCACCGAGGACGGCCAGTGGATGCGATTCATGGCGTCGCCCGAGCGGTACTCGCGGATGCCCATGACCATCGAGGTCGACTGCAGGCTCCGCTGCCCCGTCAGCACGCCTCCCTCGAGCACCGAGCCCGGCAGCTGCCAGTGCGGCAGCGGCACGACGCGCGGGTACACGAGGAGCAGCGCCTCGGTGGCGACGCGTGCCTCGCGCGGGAAGAGGCCGAACGGATCTCCCGAGCGCAGGACGATGGGACCGAGCTTGTAGCGACCGCGGCGGATCGCCTTCGCGAGGACCTTCCACCTGCGCGTCTTTCCGCCGCCGCCGATCGAGAGCACCCGCCCGGGCAGCGGCTCGGGCCAGTTCGACTCCTCGCTGATCTCGAGCCAGAGCTTCCCGAACGACGAGCTGTTCTTCAGCTCGTAGATGAGCTCGCAGGTGTCGCCGAGGTGGGCGTAGGTTTGGGAGATCGTTCGCGTGATCGAAAGGCCGTCGAGCGTGAGGCGCGCCTGGATCCACATCGCGACGCCGACGAAGAGCAGCAGGTACGCGAGGTAGCTGAGGAGCTCGACGCCGGTCGACGCGGCGACCAGGAAGAGCCCGATCCAGAGGACCGCGAAATGCCAGCTCTTCATCTCACGACGCCCCGTCCATGGGCGCCGCTAGGCCCGGGCGGCGGTCGGCGACAGCTCGACCGGCACGCTCGCGAGCACTTCCGCGATGACGGTCGTGGCAGCGAGGTCCTTGAGGCGCGCCTGCGGCTGGAGGATGAGGCGGTGCGCCAGCGTCGGCGCGGCGAGCTGCTTCACGTCGTCGGGCAGGACGAAGTCCCGCCCCTGCAGCAGCGCGAACGCCTGCGACGCGCGCGCGAGCGCGAGGCTGCCGCGCGGCGACGCGCCGAGGTACACGTCGGGGTGTGAGCGCGTCGCGTTGACGACGGCCACGACGTAGGTCTTCACCTGATCGGCGATGTGGATGTCCTTCGCGGCGCCCTGCGCCTCGAGGAGCTCTTCCGCCGAGAGGACCTGCTCGATGGTCTCGAGCGGATGGATGACGCGCTGCGCGTCGAGGATCGCGATCTCCTCCCGGTCCTTCGGATACCCGAGCTGAAGGCGGATGAAGAACCGGTCGAGCTGCGCCTCGGGCAGCGGGAACGTGCCTTCGTACTCGATCGGGTTCTGCGTCGCGATGACGAGGAACGGCTCGGGGAGCTGGTAGGTCGTGCCGTCGACGGTGACCTGGTGCTCTTCCATCGCCTCGAGGAGCGCCGATTGGGTTTTCGGCGTCGCGCGGTTGATCTCGTCGGCGAGGACGATCTGGCTCATGATCGGGCCCGGCCGGAACTCGAAGGTGCTGGTGCGCTGGTTGAAGATCGAGACGCCGGTCACGTCGGATGGCAGGAGGTCCGGCGTGAACTGGATGCGCCGGAACGAGCAGCCGAGGGAACGCGCGATCGCCTTCGCGAGGACGGTCTTGCCGGTGCCGGGGACGTCCTCCACGAGGATGTGGCCGCGGCAGACGAGCGCGACGAGGGCGAGCTCGACCTCGTGGTGCTTGCCGAAGATGACCTTCTCGACGTTCGCGGCGACGCTCGAGATGCGCGTCGCGAGGCCGGCCCTATCCATACCTACGAATCTCCACGAGAACCCCTGGGGGCTCCCCTTCCCGACCCATGCTAAAGGCGAGACACCTGTCATCGGAATGAACGCGCGAGGCGCGCCATCGGTTCACCCGGCTCACCGCCCGAGGGCGGCTTGCATCACTTTCCCGCCCGGCGGAGCGGCATCGAGACCTCCCTGCGGGGTGTTCTCGATCACTACAGCGACGGCGACGACGGGGTTCTCCGCCGGCGCGAAGCCGACGAACCACCCATGAGGCACGCCGCTCGGGTTCTCCGCCGTACCGGTCTTCCCGGCCACGTTCACGTTCGGGATCTTCGCGCCGAAGGCGAAGGCGCCCGGCCCCGAGACCGCCCCCACGAGCATCGCCGTGATCTTCGCGGCGGTGTCCGGACGGATGACCTGACCGATGGGCGTCGGGGCGATCGTGCGGAGGGTGTTGCCCGCGGCGTCGCGCACCTCGAGCGCGTAGTGCGGGCTCGGCATGACCCCGCCGCGCCCGATCGCCGCGGCGACGAGGGCCATCTGCAGCGGCGAGGTGAGCAGCTCGCCCTGGCCGAACGCGGTATCGGCCACCAGCGTCGGCCGGTCGAGCGAGCCCGTGCTCGAGAGCTGCCCCTTCGCGGCGGTGACGTCGCAGCGCGGCGCCGTGCCGATGCCGAAGCGCTGGGCGTATTCGGCAAGCTTGGCTCCACCGAGCTGCAGCCCGACCTTCGCGAAGTAGATGTTCTCCGAGAGCCGGTAGCCGTCCGCCATCGTGTAGTCGCCGTGCGCTTTCGACGACGAGCGCACGAAGTAATCGCCCCACGACGCGTCGGCCTGCCACGGATCGTCGACGCGCACCTTCTGATCGGGGTTCACGCCGTTCTCGAGCGCGGCCGCGCCGGTGACGAGCTTGAAGGTCGACCCGGGCGGATACAGGCCCTGACGCGCGCGATCGAGAAGCGGCTTCCCCTGATCCCCGTTGACCTGCCGCCACGCGGCGTCCTCGGTCCGGGGATCGCTGAGCTGCGCGGGGTCATAGTTCGGGAAGCTGACCGACGCGATGATGGCGCCCGTGCGCGGATCGAGCGCGATGATCGCGCCGCGGCGTCCGGCAAGCGCGTCGACGGCGGCCTTCTGCACCTTCGGATCGATGCCGAGGACGACCGCCCCGGGCGCTTCGCGCTCGCCGAGGTAGCGCGCGCGCCACGCCGCGAGCGGGTCGCCGGGGTCCTGACCGATGAGCGAATCCGAGTACGCGGCCTCGATGCCGGCCGTTCCGTACGTGAACGACGCGAACCCCACGACCTGCGCGAGCGAGCGATCGGCGTACCTGCGGACGTAGCCGTCCGGAGTCTTCACGCTCTCGGCGAGCACGCCGCCCGCGGCGTCGAGGATCCGCCCGCGCGGACGGTCGCGGATGGCCGCGACGAGACGCGGATTGAACGGATCGCTCGAGAGCTCGTCCGACGCCACGAGCGTCCAGTAGCCGACGCCGACCGACGTGACGAGGAACGCGAGCGCGATCGTGAGCGCGAGCGATCGGAGGTTCGCGGAGATGGATCTCGTCATCGGCGTGTCCGCCGGTGGCGCGCGCCGGGGGCGACTGCCGTGCACGCTCCAGCCGCGACGGGAGCGAGCGGCGCCACGCACCCGCTGGCACGCGCGCTCACGGGGTGCCTCGCACCCGCGCCGTGACGTCGGACACGCGCATGAGGAGTCCGATGAGCATCCAGTTCGTCACGAGGCTCGAACCGCCGTACGCGACGAACGGCAGCGTGATGCCGGTCAGTGGGATGAGCCGGGCGTTGCCGCCGACGATGACGAGCGTCTGGAAGGCGACGATGAAGGACAGGCCGCCCGCCAGGAGCTGGAGGAACGGCGTCGGCGCGCGCACCGCGATGAGCATCCCGCGATAGACGAGGAGGAGGTACGCCGCGAGGAGCGCGAGCGCGCCGACGAAGCCGGTCTCCTCGGCGAAGGCGTCGAACACGAAGTCGCTCCACACCACCGGGATGCGATCGGGCATGCCGTTGCCGAGCCCCGTACCGAGAAGGCCGCCGTTCCCGAGCGCGAACATGCCCTGGACGATCTGGTACCCGGCGCCGAAGCGCATGTCCTCCGCGAACGGGCGCAGCCAGGTATCCACGCGCACCTGCACGTGCCCGAAGGCGTGGTAGACGAAGAAGCCGCCGACGAGGAGCAGGACGAGCCCGATGAGCGTGTAGAACGCCTCGCCCGTCGCGAGATAGAGCATCGCGAGGAAGATGCCGAGGAAGAGCAGCGCCGCGCCGATGTCCTTCTCGAAGATGACGACGACCATGGCGATCGCCCACATCGCGACGATCGGCAGCAGGTACGGCAGCGGCGGCACCGGGATCGGTCCAAAGCGGCGCGGCCGCGAGATGACCTCGCGGAACTCCTCGAGATAGGCCGCGAAGAAGACGACGAGCAGGATCTTCACGGCTTCCCACGGCTCGAACGTCACTCGACCGAACCCGATCCAGATGCGGGCGCCGTTCACCTCGCGGCCGATCACCGGCAGCAGGGGCGAGACGAGCAGCGCGATCCCGAGCAGCGCCCACGTCCACTTGAAGCGCGCGAGCGCGGTCAGGTCGCGCGGGATGAGGATCGTCGCGACGAACGCGCCCGCCGCGATGATCGTCCAGGTCAGCTGCTGGGCGAGGAGGCTCGAGGCGAGGCGCTGCACGAGGACCAGGCCGATGGCCGAGAGCATCGCCGCGAGCGGCAGCAGCAGCTGATCGCCGCGGACGCCGCGCGCGGCGAGGAACACGTGCAGCACGACCGCGAGGGCGATGAACGCGACCGGGACCGCGAGCTGGCCACGCTCGAACGTCGACGCCTCCGCGGCCGCGACGGCGACCGAGCCGGTGGCGGCGATCGCCGCGACCCACACGAGCAGCCCGAGCTCGCTCGGGCGGCGGAACAGGAGCGTCATCGCTCGAGGCGCAGCGCGACGCGCCCGATGGCGATCTCGTCGCCGGGCCGCAGGCGCTCGCGCTTGGCGATGCGCACGCCGTTCACGAGCGTGCCGTTGGTGCTGCCGAGATCCTCGATCCACCAGTCGCCGTCCTCGAACGCGACGCTGGCGTGGCGCGCGGACGCCGCCTCATCGGGCAGCGCGATGTCGTTCCCGGCGTCGCGTCCGATCGCGTTCGACGCGCGCAAGGGAAGCCGCTCGCCCACGCGCGGGGTGCGCGTCGGGCTGCGCTCGACGACGAGCGTGCCGAGCGCGCGACCCTCGACGCGCTCGGCGGCCATCGAGCGCTGCAGCAGGCCGAAGGCGCGGATGAGGAAGATGTAGATGAGCAGGAGGAACGCGATGCGCACGGCCCAGAGGAGCACGCCGAACGTGAGCTCCATGCGCTATTCGGCGGAGTGGAAGACGACCTCGACGCCGCCGACGCTGAGGCGGTCGCCGTCCTCGAGCACCTTCTCCGCCACACGGCGTCCATTCACGTACGTGCCGTTCGTGCTCTGGAGGTCGTACAGCGTGTAGCGGCCGAGGCGAAGTCGGATCTCGGCGTGCTTGCGGGAGACGCGGCGATCGTCGAGCACGAGATCGCTCTGCGGATCGCGCCCGATCAGCACCGGATCCGGGCCGAGCGAGACGGCCGGACCGTCGCGCTGCTCGAGCGAGGCGCGCGGCGCCCGCGGCTTCTCGCGCAGCAGCGCCTCGCGATCGAGCACCATCGTATGGCCGGACTCGATCGCCCCGAGCCGCTTCGCGTCGGCCTCGATCTCCTCGCCCGACGCGTCGACCAATGCGCACGACACCCGGATGTCGCCGGGCGTCATGTCGTCGTCACGCTCGATCTCGACGGACGGATACGCGAGCAGCGTGTAGCTGCGCTCGCGCGCCGCCCCGAGGAGCGTCTCCGCGAGGTCCCGCTCGAGGCTCCGGCGGTACTGCTCGAACTGCGCGAAGTCGGTCGGCCCGAGCGACACGACGTACGAGTTCGGCACGAAGGTCTTCGAGAGGCTGATGGTCTGGTGCCCCTCCATCGCCCGGATGAGCCGCTTGGCGATCTGGACGGGCTGCAGCTTCGCGCCGAAGAGGCGCGCCGACCATCCCTCGATCACCCGGCTGACGAACGCCTCGACCCGTTCCATTTCCTACGCGACCGCACCCTTCATCAGGTCAGCCGCCCGCACCCGCACCTTCATGAGCTCCGCACCGAACAGGATGATGACCGCCGTGAGGTAGACCCATGTGAGCAGGCCTGCCGCGAAGGCGATGGGGCCGTACGCGCTGAACGTCCCGAGGCCGCGGGTGAAGAAGCCGAATCCCACCTTCGCGACCTCCCACAGCACGGCTGATACCAGGGCGGACATCCGCGCGAGGCGGCCCCCGACGGCCCGTCGCGGCACGTACCGGTAGATCACGTAGAAGAAGAGCCAGCCCGCCGCGAGACCGAGGAGCGGCGAGCCGAGCGCGACGACGAGCCGTCCGGTCCGCGCGAGGCCGGCCGAGGCGAGCGCGCCCTGCGCGGCCTGCGCGCCGTAGGAGAGCGCGAACGAGAGCACCGCGAGGAGCGCGATGCCGCCGATGAACGCGAAGCCTTCGAGCCGCCCGCGGACGAAGCCGCGCGCCCGGCCCGTGCCGAGGACCAGCGCGAGCGCCGTATCGATCGAGCCGAAGACCGCTCCCGCCGAGAGGATCGTGCCGACGAGGCCGACGCCGAGCGAGACCGCGCGCCCGCCGACGAGCTCCCGTGCGACACGGACCTCCTGCGCGGTGGCCGACGGGTAGATCTCGCGCAGCATCTGCACGAGCTCGCGCTGCGCGCGATCCGGTCCGTAGACGAAGCCGAGGACGCCGACGACGAGCGCGAGCATCGGGACGAGCGCGAAGAAGAGCTGGTACGCGACGCCGCCGGCGAGGAAGAGGCACTGGTCACCGAGGAACGACGCGCCGACGGCGCGGACCGTGTCGATCGCGCTCCGAAGGCCCGCTAGGATGCGGCCTCCTTCTTCCCGGACGAGCCACCGGAGGGCTTCGACTCGGGCGTCGTCTCAGACGTGGCCCCGGGCTTCGCGTCGCTCTTCGCGCCGGGCTTCGCGCCGGGCTGGGCGTCGCTCTTGGCGTCCGACGACCCGCTCTCGGACGCGCTCTTCGGTCGGGAATCGGTCTTGTACCAGCCCCCGCCCTTGAACACGATCGCCGGCGCGACGATCAGCCGGCGCGGGCGCTTGGCGCAATTCGGACAGGTCTCGAGCTGCTCGTCGTGGAACGACTGCACCGCTGAGAAGGCGTGGCCGCAGTGATCGCAGCGATAGTCGTAGATGGGCACGCTGGATATCATCGCCGAAGGTGTCGGGAGGGGCCATCGCGACGGATCAGCGGGCGGCCTCGCGCCGCCGACGCTTCCTCATCGAGAACGTCCAGGCCTATCTCTTCCTCCTGCCCGCGTTCGCCGTCCTCGCCGTGTTCAAGATCTGGCCGGCATTCTTCGCGATCTACATCAGCCTCTTCAAATGGGACGTCATCCAGGGCGCGTTCCGCGGTCTCGACAACTACACGGACATCCTGTTCGGGTCGCGGGCCGAGGCGTTCTGGCGGGCGGTCTCGACGACGTTCACCTACGCCGCGATCACCATCCCGTTCGAGATCATCTTCGCCCTCATCGTCGCGTACATCCTCTTCCAGAGGATCCGCGGACGCGCCATCTACCGCACGGTCTTCTACCTGCCGTACATCACCGCCACCGTGGCGGCGGCCACCGTCTTCAGTTGGCTGTATCACCCGCAGTACGGCGCCATCAACCAGGTGCTCGGCCTGGTCGGCCTCGGGCCATTCCGCTTCCTGCAGGAGCCCGACGGCGTCTTCCAGATGATCGCCAGCGCCTTCGGCCTCTCCGTCCCCGACTGGGCCGCCGGGCCGAGCCTCGCGCTCGCATCGGTGGCGCTCTTCTCGATCTGGCACTTCGTCGGCTTCCAGACGGTGGTGTTCCTCGCCGGGCTCGGCAACATTCCCGAGCAGTACTACGAGGCGGCGAGGCTGGACGGCGCGTCGCAGCGGCAGCTCTTCACGAAGATCACGCTCCCGCTGCTGTCGCCGCAGATCTTCTTCGTGTTCACCATCGCGAGCATCGGCGTGCTCCGCGCCTTCAACGAGATCTACGTCCTGACGAACGGCGGACCGCTCGACACGACGCGCACGGTCACGCTGCTCGTGTTCCGCACGTTCTTCCAGCAGGGCCAGATCGGGCTCGGATCCGCGATGGGCGTGCTCCTGACGCTCATCATCCTCGCCTTCACGCTGTTCCAGTTCCAGGTGCTCGAGCGCAGGGTGCAGTACGGATGAGCGTTCCCGGTGTGCTCCCGCGCGTGTCGACGCCGACGCTGCGCAGGCCGGCGGTCCCGCCGATCGCCTCGAGCCTGGGGAAGCACCTCGTGCTCATCCTCGCGGGCGGGCTGGTCGCGTACCCGTTCTACTTCATGGTCAGCTCGTCGCTGAAGCCCTTCTTCGAGGCGATCGCGGTGCCGCCCACGCTCTATCCCCACGAGCTGCGCTTCGAGAACTACGTCGAAGCCTGGAACAAAGCGCCGTGGGCGCGCTACTTCGCGAACACGATCCTCATCGCCGGCGCGAACACGCTGGGCGAGCTCGCGACGAGCATCCTCGCCGCCTACGCGTTCGCCTGGATGAGCTTCAAGGGCAAGGCCGCGCTCTTCGCGCTGCTGCTGGCCACGTACATGATGCCGGCGGAGGCGACGCTCATCCCGAACTTCGTGATCGTGAGCAAGCGGTACCTCAACCTGTACGACACGTACTGGGTGCAGATCCTTCCGTTCCTCGCGACGGCGTTCTCGATCTTCCTGCTGCGCCAGCAGTTCCTCTCCGTGCCGAGGGAGCTGTACGACGCGGCGATCATCGACGGCGCGGGGCACCTGCGCTTCCTCTGGTCGGTGGTGCTCCCCATTTCGGTGCCGGCTCTCGTCACGGTCGCGATCATCTCGTTCTACGGAAGCTGGAACGCGTTCCAGTGGCCGCTCATCGTCACCTCGACACCCGCGATCCAGCCGCTGCAGGTGGGCCTCAACGCGTTCCGGGCGGAGGCGGGCTCGTCGTACCATCTGCTCATGGCGGCGGCCTCGTTCACCGTGGCACCGGTCGTCCTGCTCTATCTCGTCGGGCAGCGCTACCTGGTGCAGGGGGTCGCGAGGACGGGCATCCGCGGGTAGCTCTCACGCGCGGCACACGGCCGTCATCTGCCCGACGCGGAGTCGCGGGGAATGGTTGGAGGAGGAACCGGCACATGCGGAAGCTAGGCGTTCTCGCGGCCATCGCGATGCTCATCGCGGCCTGCGGCGGGAGCACCCCGTCGGCGTCACAGCCACCGGCGGCCACCAGCGAAGCGGATCTCGAGATCACCGGTCCGGTCGAGGTCACGCTCTGGCACGCGCTCACGAGCGATCCGCAGAAGGGCGCGCTCGAGGCCGCGGTCAAGAAGTTCAACGACACCAACGGCAAGGGCATCACCGTCAAGGCGGTGGTGCAGGGCAACTACACGCAGCTCTACCAGAAGACGCTCGCCGCCATCCAGGCGGGGGCGCTTCCGGACATGGCGCACGCGTACGAGAGCTTCGTCGCCGACTACACGAAGGCCGACGTCGTGATCGACCTCGACCCGTACGTGAACAGCAAGAAGAACGGCCTCGACCAGGCCAGCAAGGACGACATCTACAAGCCGTACTTCGACACCAACCGCTTCTCGCAGTACGGCAACAAGCTGCTCTCGTTCCCCTTCACGAAGTCCCTCGCCCTCATGTACTCGAACGACGACGCGCTGAAGGCCGCGGGCGTCACCACCGCCCCAAAGACCTGGGACGAGTGGGAGCAAGCGGTCATGAAGGCGACCAAGAAGGACGCGAACGGCAAGACGATCCAGTACGGCTACGCCGGAACGACCGACGCCTCGTACTTCAACGCGATGGTCCTGTCGCGCGGTGGCAAGCTCATGGCCGACGACAACAAGACCGTCGCGTGGGACGGCAAGGAAGGCCTCGCGACGCTGCAGATGCTCAAGCGCCTGTACGACGGCGGCTACGCGTACACCCCGACCGGCTTCGACTGGCAGAACGACTTCGCGAACGGCAAGCTCGCGTACACGTTCGCGTCGACCTCGAGCCGGCCGTTCATCGCCGCGGCGATGAAGACGCCGGTGAACTGGAGCGTTTCGCTCCCGCCGGGCGGCAAGACGGTGATGTTCGGCGCGAACATCGCGGTCTTCAAGAGCACGCCGCAGAAGCAGCTCGCGTCGTGGCTCTTCATCAAGTGGTTCAGCGAGCAGGACAACACCGCGGACTGGGCGACGAAGTCGTACTACATGCCCGTCCGCAAGAGCGCGGCGAACAACGAGGCCCTGAAGACCTACTGGACCTCGAAGGACCCGCAGGGCAAGCAGGCCTACGACGCCATCGGCAGCTCGATCCCCGAACCGAACGTTCGGGGCCAGCAGGACATCCGTGACGTCATCACGAACATGTACGTGTCGGTGATGACCGGCAAGGCGACGCCGGAGCAGGCCCTCAAGGACGCCGGTACCAAGGCGAACCAGATCCTGAAGGACGCACAGTAACCGTCCTCCACTGACCCAGCGATGCGAGAGGCCCCCGGGAGACCGGGGGCCTCTTCTTCTTTCGATGCGACGGCGATAAAGAGCGCGAGCGCCTCGCATAGACTCCGCCACGCTGCCTTCGGAAGGCGAACGAACACCATAGTGATAGAGGGGATGGGACGATGGCGACGCTGCACAACGTCCGAGTCGACAACGCACGCGCGACCGCGGAGAAGGCGAAGGCCGATCCAAGCGCGGCTCAGTTGAGTGTGGACCTCGTCGGCGACTGGCGCATCGACGAGACGAAGGCGCAGTTCGGCGGAACGGTGAAGTACGCGAAGGGCGAGACGACGTTCGAGGCCGACTTCCCTGCGTTCCTGAGCGGTGACGGTCGCGCTCCGTCCCCCCTGATCTACTGCTTCTGGGGTGCCCTCTCCTGCTACGCGTCGACGTATGCGATGCAGGCGGCGATGGTCGGCATGGAGATCAAGAGCCTGCGCGCACGCCTTCGCCTCCAGGTCGACTTCCGTCCCGCGCTCGGCGTCGCCGACGTGCCCCCGCTCAATGCGTTCGCGTTCGATCTCGATGTCGTGACCGACGCGTCGGAGGACGAGGTCGCGCGGGTGAAGCGACTTGCGGACGAGCGTTGCCCGGCGATCTGGGCAATGGACAACCGCGTGGCGCATACGACCGAGGTCCGGCGAGCGCAGGCCGACCGCGCGGTAGGCTGACGACCGTGAAGGGCGCTGCGGACGATTCGGGCCTTCGGCTCGCGGAGCTCGTCGCGGCGTTCACGCTGGCGGTCGACCTCGGTCTCGGTCAGCACATGGAGCACGTCCTGCGGTCATGGCTCATTGCCGCTCGTCTCGGGGACCACGTCGGCATCAAACGTGACGAGCGCGGAGCGCTCTACTACGTGGCCACTCTTGCGTGGGTCGGCTGCGTCGCGGACACGCCCGAACTATCCGCGTGGTTCGGTGACGACATCGCCTACCGGCACGACGGATATGAGCTCGACCAGTCCGGTCTGCCGCTCGTCGGATTCATGCTCCGGCACGCCGGAGCCGGCCGCCCACCTCTGCAACGCCTTCGGGTCGCCGCCACTCTCATGGCCGCCGGACGGAGTGCGATCGAAGCCGTCATCCACTCCCATTGCCTCGTCACGGCAACGATGGCCGACCGGTTGGGGCTCGGCGTCGAGGTGCGCGACCCGCTGAACCAGTTCTTCGCGCGGTGGGACGGCAAGGGGGTGCCGCTCGGTGTTGCGGGCGAGGCGATCGCGCTGCCGATGCGTCTGTATCAGCTCGCCGACGTCGTGGAGGTGGTGCAGCGCGTCGAGGGGACGCAGGCCGCGGTCACAGTCGCGCGCGAACGGCGCGGAACGCAGTTCGATCCCGCGATCGTTGATGCCTTCGCCGCCGTCGCGGATGACGTGCTCGGTGATCCCGTGATCGACACCGACTGGCAGATGCTCATCGCGGACGAGCCGTCGTTGCAGCGACGCCTCTGCGAGGATGACCTCGACCTGGCGCTCGAGGCCGTCGCCGACTTCACGGATCTGCGCTCGCCGTCGCGTGCCGGTCACTCGCGCGGGGTCGCCGAGCTGGTGTCGACGGCCGCAGCGCATGTGGGGCTTCCCGAGGCTGAGCTCGTGGCACTTCGGCGCGCGGGCCTGCTGCACGACATCGGACGGCACGGTGTCCCCGCCACGATCCTCGAGAAGCCGGCTCCCCTCTCGCGTTCGGAATGGGAGCGCATGCGGATGCACGCCTACTACACCGAGCGAGTGCTGTCGCGGCCACCCGTACTTGCTCGGCTCGGCGCGATCGCCTCGTTGACCAACGAGCGCTGCGATGGCTCGGGTTATCACCGCGCCCTCACGCGGCCGGCGATCCCCGTCGGGGGACGGCTGCTCGGCGCAGCGTGCGCATACCGCGCGATGATCGAGCCCCGTTCGTACCGGCCTGCGATGACCCCGAAGCAGGCTGCGACGGAGTTGCGTCGTGAGGTGCGTGCGGGGCGCTTCGACGTGGACGCTGTCGACGCCGTACTCGCGGCAGCGGGACAAAGCCAGGGCAAACGACGAAGCGGACCGGCCGGGCTGACACCTCGCGAGGTCGAGGTCCTGGCGCTGATCGCCCGCGGCGCATCCAACCGGGAGGTGGCGCAGGCGCTCGGCATCTCGGTGAAGACCGCAGGCACGCACATCGAGCGCATCTACGGCAAGATCGGCGCGTCGACGCGGTCCACGGCGACGCTTTTCGCGATGCAGCACGGCCTCCTCGACACGTTCGAGCCGCTCGATTTGTAGGGCGAACTCCTGACGACCGGCGTGGTGGCAGTCGCTACCGTCCGTCATACGCTCAGGAACGAAAGGAGCAGGACGATGAAGAAGGCTGTCGAGTTGGTCGCCGAGGCGAAGGCGAAGATCGAGAACCTCGATGTGGCTGGGGTCGACAGGGAGCGCGCCGCGGGCGTGCTGCTCGTCGATCTGCGTGAACCAGCTGAGCTCGCCGAGTCGGGGCGCATCGCGGGCTCGGTCAACGTGCCGCGCGGCATGCTCGAGTTCCGCGCCGATCCGACGAGCCCGTACCACCAGGAGGGCTTCGCGCCCGAACGCCGGATCATCCTTCACTGCGCGACCGGCGGGCGCTCGGCCCTGGCGGCCGCCGCGCTCACGGACATGGGCTACACGAACGTCGCCCACCTCGACGGCGGGTTCAAGGCGTGGGTGGCAGCTGGGCGCCCGGTCGAATCTGCGAACGCCACGGCGCGGTAGGCGTCACCTCGTGTTCGGCACCGCGACAGGACGTCAGCACGCGACGCCGCCGCGGCGTGCCGATGAGCTCGTAGGCATCAGGCTGCCAGACCACGAGGGGCGCCTCGCGCGACTGGGAGATCTCTGGCGCGATCAGCCCGCGATGCTCGTCTGGCTGCGCCATTACGGCTGAACGTTCTGCCGTGCACACGCGGTGCAGCTGCACCGTTACCGCGCCGGCATTGCGGAGGCTGGCGCTCGTCTGGTCCTGATCGGCCAAGCGACGCTGCCTCACGCCGCGTATTTCCGCCGCACCGAAGGGATCGACCTGCCCGCGCTCGCCGACGCGGAGCGCCTGACCTATCGGGCAGGGCGCGAAGATCGCGACCATGGACGAACTGCTTGGGCTCCTCGTCGTCGCCAAGGGCGTCATCGACATCGCGAAACACAGCGTGTTCCAGAGCCACACGATCGGTGACTTCGCCCAGCTCGGCGGCGCGATGACAATCGATATCGACGGCACCACCATCTGGTCGCACATGTCCGAGGACGCGGGTGACATCGCGTCGGCCGTGCACATACTCGCGGCTCTTCAGTCGAATGGCCGGAGCGCGCCTGCTCGCCCCGGCCCCGCTGTCGACCGCGGCGGTTCGCGGCGCCGGCTTCGCCGCGCAGCGCTTCGGCCTCGTCCCCACGCAGGTGTGGCACGAGGTCATGGAGGCACTGCGGTACGAGGAACGCGCCCGCCACCGCGACCGTGAGCGTTCCCGCGGCGCGCGCGGGCGCGACGCGAGGGTGGTGAAGAGCAGGATGCTGCGGCGGCGCGAGCGGTCGGCGACGACGCCCGCGGCAAGCCCGAACACGAGGAACGCGGCGGTGTCGGAAGCGCCGAGCAGACCCATCTGTGCCGGCGTCGCTGCGAGCAGCTGCAGCGCCGTGAGGGGCAGCGCCAGCGTCGTGATCGCCGACCCGATCGACGAGATCACAGCGCCGGCCCAGACCTTCGCGAACTCAACTTCGCGCCGGACCGGCCGCGCTAGCTCAGCCGACGGATCTCCTCTTCGAGCAGACGCACCCGCTCCTCGCGCTCGGCGAGCTTCGCCTTCTCGTTCGCGACGACCGACGGCGGCGCCTTCTCGACGAAGCTGTGCCGCGCGAGGAGCTCCCGCGATCGCGCGAGCAGCTCCCGCGCCTCGGCGAGCTCGCGCGCGAGACGCGCCCGGTGCTCACCGGGGTCGTGCTGCGCGGCGAGACGGACCTCGACGTTCCGGGCGATCGTGGCCGGCCCGCTGCCCGGGCCGAGCGTGACGTCGCTCTGCGTGAGGTGCGCGATCGCGTCCGTGTGGTCGGCGATCGCGGTCGTGTCGCCGCCGAGCGTGACCTGCACGCGCTGGCCCGGCCGGACGCCGGACGACTGACGGATGTTGCGGATGGCGCGCACCACCTCGAGCAGCACGTCGAAGCGCTCCTCGAGCGCCGCGTCGCGAGCGCCGAATTCGGGCCAGCGCGCGACCACGAGCGACGGCGCGTGCTCCTGCGCCGGCATCGCGCGCCACAGCTGGAGCGCGAGGGTGTCGGTGATGAACGGCATCACCGGGTGGCCGAGGCGCAGCACGCGGTCCAGCACGTACGCGAGCGTGCGCGTCGCGCCGTCGGCCCGCTTCGGGTCGCGCAGGCTCTGCTTCGACAGCTCGATGTACACGTCGGCGAACTCGCCCCACACGAACTGCTGGTACGCCGCGGCGTACTCGCCGAAGTGGTACGTCTCGATCATGCGCGTGAGCTCGCTGACCGCGGCCTCCGTGCGCGAGAGGATCCACCGCTCGGCGGCGCCGAGCGAGACGTCACCGGCGGGGCTCCGATCCGCTGCCCAGCCTTGCTGCGGCCGCGCCTCGAGAGCGCGCAGCACGTAGCGGCCGATGTTCCAGAGCTTGTTCGCGAACTCCCTGGCGTTCCGCAGCTTCGCCTCGGAGAGCTGGCTGTCGGCGCCCGCGGAGACGCCGCTGACGAGCGCGAAGCGGAGGGTGTCGGCGCCCTGCTCCTCGATGACGCCGACCGGGCTCTCCACGTTGCCCTTGGATTTGGACATCTTCTCGTGGCCGACGCGGACGAGGCCGTGGAGGTACACCGCGCGGAACGGGACGTCCCCCATGTTCTCGATGCCCATCATGATCATCCGGGCCACCCAGAAGAACAGGATGTCGTAGCCCGTCTCGAGCATCGAGCCCGGATAGAAGCGCGCGAGGTCCTTCGTCTTCTCGGGCCAGCCGAGGGTCGTGTGCGGCCAGAGCGCCGACGAGAACCACGTGTCGAGCACGTCGGGATCCTGCTTCAGGTCGGTGCCGCGGCACTTCGGGCAGACCGTCGGATCCGGCCCGTCCTCCTCGGGGACGATCACCTCGTCGCAGTCGCGGCAGTACCACGCCGGGATGGAGTGGCCCCACCAGATCTGGCGGGCGATGGCCCAGTCGCGGATGTTCTCCATCCACTCGAAGTAGATCTTCTCCTGGTACTTCGGGACGATCTCGATCTTCCCGCTGCGCACCGCGTCGATCGCGGGCTTCGCCAGGTCCTTCATCCTCATGAACCACTGGCGCATCACCAGCGGCTCCTCCACCGTCTCGCAACGGTCGTGGATGCCGACGGCGTGCGTGATGGGCTCCTGCTTCAGGAGCAGGCCCTTCTGCTTCAGGACCTCGACGGCCTTCGCGCGCGCGGCGTCGCGGTGCGCGCCCGCGAGGATGCCGGCCTGGCCGTTCATCCTGCCGTTCTTGTCGATCGCGCTGATGACCGGCAGGCCGTGGCGCTGGCCGATCTCGAAGTCCGTCTGATCGTGGCCCGGCGTCACCTTCAGCGCGCCCGTCCCGAACGCGGGATCGACCGCCTCGTCGGCGACGATCTTCACGCGCCGCTCCACCAGCGGTACGAGCACGTCCCTGCCGATGTACGGCTTCCACCGCGGGTCGCCGGGGTGCACCGCCACGGCGGTGTCTGCCACGATCGTCTCCGGCCGCGTCGTCGCGATGACCACGTCCGGCGTGCCGTCCGGCATCGGGTCGGCCCATGGGTAGCGCACGTACGACAGCTGGTCCGTCCGCGTCACGTGGAGCAGCTCGAGGTCCGAGTACGTCGTCTGGCAGGTGAGGCACCAGTGCACGATCCGGTCGGCGCGATAGAGATGGCCCCGCCGGTACTGGCGGATGAAGTGCGTGCGCACGCGCTTCTGCATGTCCGGATCCATCGTGAAATGCACGCGCGTCCAGTCGAGGCTGCAGCCGAGCATGCGAAGCTGGCGATAGATGCGCGGCTGGTAGTGACGCATCCACCTCCACATCTCGTCGAGGAACTGCTCGCGCGTCAGGGACTTCGCGTTCGTCTCTCTCGCGAGCTCCTTCTCCACGACGATCTGCGCGATGATCCCGGCGTGGTCGGACCCGGGGAGGTAGAGCGTGGCCTCGCCCTTCATGCGGTGCCAGCGAGCCATGAGGTCCTCGTATCCGCCGAACCCGAGCGCGTGGCCCATGTGGAGATCGCCGGTCACGTTCGGGAGCGGAAGCATCATCACGAAGGTCTTCTCGCCGGGGCGCGGCTCGGCGGGCGGCGTGAAGAAGCCGGCGCGCTCCCACCAGTCGTAGAGCTCGGTCTCGACGACCGACGGCCGGAAATTCTTTTCGTTGAAGTCGAGCACGGCGGCGGGCGGGGTCGGGGTCTCTGCCATCAGTCGCCTCCTTCCGAGCGTGGGCAAACAAAAAGCGCCGTTCGTCCCGGGACGAACAGCGCCGTCGTACCACCCAGGCTTCGCGCGCCACTCTGACGCGCCTCATTCGCGCCTCTAACGGGGCGAGCGCTCCGGCTCGCGGGCGACTTCCCCAGCCCCCTCGCCGCGGCGCGCTTCCAGCCGGTGACGCGCCTTCTCTCTCGGTGCGGGCTAGGTGTTCTCCCGGTCGGTGCCGGCGCGGTCAATGATACGGGGACAGCGGAGCGGCCCGCCCCGCGACCGCGCCGGGGACGCGCCGCTACGCGGTGCTCGCGTGCGCCCGGGTCTTCTCCGCGGCCAGCTGCGTCGCGTTCGGGAAGAGGATCGAGCCCGTCGTTGCGCGCGTTCAGCCCGTTCACGTCGAGCACCGCGACGCTCACAGGCGCGGCGGGGTCCGTAGCGAGCTCCCGGAGAAGCCGCTCGAAGAACGTCCGCCGGTTCGGCAGGCTCGTGAGCGGGTCGGTGGCGGCGGCGAGCTTCGCGGCCTGGTGCAGCTTCGCGACGCGCAGCGCCGCGGCGACCTGGTGCGAGACGGCGGTGAGCAGCTCTTCGTCGTCGCGTCCGAATGCGCAGGAGCCGCCCCGCGAGCTCGTCGATGTCGAGCACCGCGCTGATCTCGGACGCCAGGCGCTGCAGGATCGCGAGCTGCCGCCCGTGCGCGTGCGCGGTGGCGGCGAACTGCTCGAGAGCACGCCGATGAGCCGGCCGCGGCTCTTGAGCGGGACGTGGGCAGCCGAGCCCGAGGCGCGCGCCGCTTCGCCGAAGGTCATGCCGCGAAGCTGCGTCGGGTCCTCGGGGTTCCCAACGAGATGCGTCTCGCCCAAGAGCACGACCTGGCTCGTCGGCCCGGTGCCGAGCGGATAGCGCTCGTCCCGCCACACGTCGTCGCCGTCCGCCTGCAGGACGAAGTCGAATTCGCGCTTGTCCGCGTCGAACCGCGCGACGTAGAACGCGTCGCGAGCGACCAGCTCGCCGGCGGCATCGTACGCGAGCCGCGCGATCTCGTAGGGCTCGTGCACGCCGGCCAGCTGCCACGCCAGGACGTTGAGCGCGGAGAGCCGCTGGATGCGGCGCTCGCGCTCCTCGCGCGTCTGCGGCGAGCGGAGGGCGGCGCCGGTCACCTGCGCGAACGAGGTCAGCGACGGCGTGCGTGCGAGGCGGACGTCGTTGCGCCAGATGAGCGCGGAGGCGATCACGAGGAAGTCAGTTCGCGGTCAGCACCGCGAAAGGCCGCGGATCAGGCCTGAACGAGCAGGTAGCCGCCGTCCACGACGAGCACTTCGCCGGTGACGTAATCGGACGCGGGCGCGACGAGGTACAGCGCCGCGAGCGCGACGTCGTCGGGCGTGCCGAAGCGCCCGACGGGCTGTCGCGCGAGCGACGAGCGGTCGAGCATGCCGTGCGCGCTCTCGGTCTCGATGGCCGCGGGCGCGATCGCGTTCGCGCGCGCGCCGAACGGGCCGACCGCGCGCGCGAGCGTCTTGGTGAGCGCGATGAGGCCGCCCTTCGACGCGGTGTACGCGATCGCCGCGGGCCCCGAGCCGACGAGACCGACGACGCTCGCGATGTTCAGGATCGCGTCGCCCTTCCCCTGCCTCTCGAACTGGCGCGCCGCGGCCTGCGCGCAGAGGAACGGTCCGCGAAGGTTCACGTCGACCACCTGATCCCAGAGCTCGACCGGATGCTCGAGGAACGGCGAGGTCGGATAGATGCCCGCGTTGTTCACGAGGATGTCGATCCGCCCGAACCGGGTGACGGCCGCGTCGATCGCGGCGCGCGCGCCCTCGGGAGTCGACACGTCGGAGGCGACCGGCTCGAGCGCGCTGTACCCGCGCCCGCGCAGACGACCCGCCGCGGCGCGCGCGCGGCCCGCGTCGACGTCGTTCAGCACGACCGCGGCGCCGGCCTCGGCGAGGCGGCGGGCGATGCCCAGACCGATGCCCGAGCCCGCGCCCGTGACCACGGCGACCTTCTCCGCGAGGTCGAAGAGCTGGACGATGGATTTTTCGGACACGGGAGCCTCAGTCTACGGAGAAGCGGCGGTCAGCGCTTCTCGGCCGGTGCTCCGCTCAGATCCGTGCGCGCCGGGGTGTACACGTCGATCACGCGCGTGGCCTCTTCGAACACGCGCGCTCCGTGCGCGGTGCCCGCGGGGATCCGGTACGTGTCGCCCGGTGTCAGGATGCGCTGCTCGCCGGCGATGACCATGGCGAGCGATCCCTTGACGACGACGCCGAACTGCTCGACGTCGTGCCTGTGCGTCTCGACGACGATCTTCGGCTCGAGGTCGAACTGGATGAGCGTCGAGCCCTCCGTCTGGAGGACGCGACCGGTCGCGCCGGGCCACGGCGCGATCGCCGGGAGGTCACGGGGGGACGCGTAGAACAGCTTGGGCACGTGTTAGGCCGTCGCCTCGTCCCCTTCGAGCACGAGCTGCTCGTTCTTGCTGAGCAGGAGCGGCTTGGCCTTCCCGTCGATCGCCTCGGGCGTCACCACGACGCGGCGAACGTCGTTGCGCGACGGGATCTCGTACATCACGTCGAGGAGGACCTCCTCGATGATCGTCCGCAGACCGCGTGCGCCGGTCTTGCGCTTCGCGGCACCGGCGGCGGCGGCCCGGAGCGCCTCGTCGGTGAGCTGGAGCTCGACCTTGTCGAGGGCGAGGAACTTCTGGTACTGCTTGACGATCGCGTTCTTCGGCTCGGTGAGGATGCGCATGAGGTCGCCCTCGTCGAGCGCCATGAGCGGCACGATCACCGGGAGGCGGCCGACGAACTCGGGGATGAGGCCGTATTTGAGCAGATCGTCGGGCATCACCTGCTGCAGGACCGCGCTCGTCTCCTTGGTGTTGTCGCGGAGCGTCGCGCCGAAGCCCATCGTCTTCTTGCCGACGCGCGCCTCCACGATCTTCTCGAGACCCTCGAACGCGCCGCCGCAGATGAAGAGGATGTTCGTCGTGTCGATCTGGATGAAGTCCTGGTGGGGGTGCTTGCGGCCGCCCTGGGGCGGGACGTTCGCCACGGTGCCCTCGAGGATCTTGAGCAGCGCCTGCTGGACGCCTTCGCCCGAGACGTCGCGCGTGATCGAGGGGTTGTCGCCCTTGCGCGCGATCTTGTCGATCTCGTCGATGTAGATGATCCCGCGCTGCGCGCGGTTCAGGTCGAAGTCGGCCGCCTGGATGAGACGGAGCAGGATGTTCTCGACGTCCTCGCCGACGTAACCCGCCTCGGTGAGGCTCGTCGCGTCGGCGATGGAGAACGGCACGTCGAGGATGCGCGCGAGCGTCTGCGCGAGGAGCGTCTTGCCGCAGCCCGTCGGCCCGATGAGCAGGACGTTCGACTTGCCGAGCTCGACGTCGTCGACGCGGTGCCCCGCGGACACGCGCTTGTAGTGGTTGTACACGGCGACCGAGAGCACTCGCTTCGCGAGGTCCTGGCCGATGACGTACTGGTCGAGGATCTCGTTGATGCGACGCGGGCTCGGGATCTTCTGGCCGAGGGTCCGCGCCTTCGGCGCCTCCATGAACTCCTCGTCCACGATCTCGCGGCAGAGCGTGATGCACTCGTCGCAGATGTAGACGCCCTGACCCGCGATGAGCTTGCGAACCTGGTCCTGGCTCTTGCCGCAGAAGGAGCAGCGATATGGCTTTCCGCCCTTTGCGGTCGTCGTCATCTAGCGGGACCCTACCGGAACGCGCTCCTCGGTCTTGGCGAGCGAGATGAGCGACTCCTTGCCGACGAAGATGTCGTCGATCAGGCCGTAGGCCTTCGCCTCCTCGGCGCCCATGAAGCGGTCCCGGTCGACGTCCTTGCGGACCTTTTCGACGTCCTGACCGGTGTGGCGCGCGATGATGCGCATGAGCTTGTCGACGAGGGTCTCGAGCTCCTTCACCTGGATGAGCACGTCGGGCGTGTTGCCGCGGAATCCACCGGAGCCCTGGTGGATCATGATGCGCGAGTTCGGCAGCGCGTAGCGCTTGCCCTTCGCCCCAGCGGCGAGCAGCACCGCACCCATCGAGGCTGCCTGGCCGACGCAGATCGTCGAGACGGGAGCCTTCACGTACTGCATGGTGTCGTAGATCGCGAGCCCCGCCGTGACGACCCCGCCGGGCGAGTTGATGTAGAGATAGATGTCGCGCTCGGGGTCCTCCGATTCGAGGAAGAGGAGCTGGGCGATGATCAGGTTCGCCATCGTGTCCTCGATGGCATCCCCGATGAAGATGATCCGCTCCTTCAGCAGGCGCGAGAAGATGTCGTAGGCGCGCTCGCCACGGCCGGACTGCTCGATGACCATGGGGACATAGTTCGTCGCGGGCACGTTGTCCCTCCTCGCGTCGGTCGTGCTCTCAGTGTACCCACGGACGGCTACGATTCGGCCTGAGGAAGCCCGAACAAGAGTGGGTCGATTCCCCCGATCGCTGCGCGTGTACATCGCGGCGTCGAGCATCTACGCCGCGCTCGTGTTCCTCGCCGTCCACGTCATCTACGGGGTGGAGCTCGGCCGCGCGGGCGTCCGGCTGGCGGACTCGGAGGATCTCATCGGGTCCATCGACGTCGTCAGCTTCGCCGTGTGGATCGGGATCAGCCTCATCGCCGCGAGCGTGCTGTACCGGCTTGCCATGGCCCTCGAGGGCGCGCGCGGAGAGGGGGCCCAGCGGCAGGGCGATCTCGCGTCCATCTTCGCGCTCGGTCAGGCCCTGTCGGGGTCCCTCGATCTGGACGAGATCGCCGAGCGCTTCCTCGCGACGGCGCTCGAGGCGCTCGACCACGACGTCACGGCGGGCCTGTACGTGAACGACGAGGCGGTCGAGGGCTATCGGCTCGTCCGCGACCGCGGGCCTGCCGCCGGCCGGCTGTGGGAGGCGCGTTACTCGGCCGCGGCGCTCCCGGCGCCCATGCGGACGCGCGTCGTCGACCACCGCCAGGCGCTCGTCATCGCCGATACCGCGGCCAGCGAGGCCTGGCCCGCGCTCGCCGGGGGGCTCCGCGAGCCGGCTGGGGTGGGGTCGTTCGCGGCCCTGCCGCTCGTGTCGCACGACCGCCTCGTCGGCATGGCGGTGTTCTCGTCCGGCGAGGCGCGGACGATCACCGCAGACCGCCTGCAGCTCGTCGCGCTCGTGACCCAGTTCGTGGCCGCGGCCGTGCGCGCCACGCTCTCGCTCCGCGAGGCGGAGCGTCGCGCCGACCGCGAGGCCGCGGTCAACCGCGTGGCGCGGCGAGCGCGCGGCTCGCTCGACCCGGACCAGGTGCTCGCGGCGACCGTGCAGGAGCTCGCACGCGCGATGCGCGTCCGGCGCGTCGTCGCCGCGGCCGGCTCCCGGCCGGACGACCTTCGCGTCGCCTACGAGTGGAGCACCGCCGGCGCCCCGCCGCTCGGCGCGGGATCGACGGACCTCCCGGCCGCGCGGCAGGCGGCGGCCACCGGCCGTACCGCCGTCTACACCGACGACATGAGCCGCCTTGCGACGCCGATCATCGTCGCCGGCGAGCTCGCCGGGGTGCTCTCGCTCCACGACGACCCCGCGCGCGACTGGACGATGGACGACATCCGGCTCGTGGAGGCGGTCGCGCGGGAGCTGCGTGTCGCCATGGAGGCGGCGCGCCTCCTCCAGGCGCGGCAGCGCGAGAACGAGCGTCTCCTCGCGTTGCAGCGAGCGTCCGCGGTGATCGCGACGCGCTCGACGACGCGCGACGTCATCGACGAGGTGCTGCGCACGGCCTCGTCGCTCCTGGGTCAGGCGAGCGCGTCCCTGTACCTCGCCGACGGCCCCGCGCGGGTCCTCCGGCTGGCGCAGAACGCGGATCCGGCCGGCCGTCCGGTCAGCGCGTCGTTGCCGCCGGGTCACGCCACCGGCGATCTGCTGCGGCGGCTTGAGCCCGTCGTCGTGAACGACTACCAGCGGTGGAGCGGCGCGACGGCGATGGGCATCGAAGCCGGCTGCAACGCCGTCGTCGCCGTCCCGCTCGTCCGCAACGGTGAGCTCGTCGGCGCGATCGTGCTCCGCTCGTACGACGGCCGGACGCGCTTCTCCATGGAGGACGCGCGGCTGCTCGGCCTCTTCGGGGACCAGGCCGTCGCGGCGCTCACCAACGCCGAGGCGCTCGAGCGGCAGCGGAGCGCGATGGAGGAGCTCGAGAAGGTGAACCGGGCGAAGAGCGAGTTCGTCTCGATCGTGAGCCACGAATTCCGCACGCCGCTCACCGGGATCCAAGGGTTCAGCGAGATGCTGCGCGACGAGGAGCTGTCGCCGTCGGAGATCAAGGAGTACGCGGCCGACATCAACAAGGATGCCCAGCGCCTTAACCGTCTCATCAACGACATGCTCGACCTGTCGCGGATGGAAGCGGGGCGCATGACGCTCGACCAGCAGCCCACCGATCTCAACGCCATCGTGTCGGACGTCGCCGACCGCATCCGGCCGAGCGCGCCCGAGCACCGCATCGCGGTGGATCTCGATCCCGCGCTCCCGACGCTGCCGGCGGATCGCGACCGGCTGACACAGGTGGTCAGCAACCTCTTGAGCAACGCCGTGAAGTACTCGCCCACCGGAGGCGCGATCGTCGTCACGACCCGGCGGGAGCCCGCCGGTGTCCACCTCGCGGTCCGCGATCACGGCATGGGCATCCCTCCCGACGCGCTGGACGCGATCTGGGAACAGTTCTCGCGGGTGGAGTCGCGCGAGACGAAGGGCATCCAGGGCACCGGCCTCGGCCTGCCGATCGTGCGGCAGATCGTGACGATGCACGGCGGCCGCGTCTGGGCCGAGAGCGAGGTCGGTCGCGGCTCCACCTTTCACGTCGTTCTTCCTCTTGCGGCGAGCGGCCAAGCGGTAGAGGCTTGACCGCGAGATGGGAAGGGTCGTGTTCGTCGAGGACGACGCGACGATCAGGAAGCTCGTCCGGGTCGCGCTGCGCTCGACAGCGCACGAGGTGCATTTCGCCGCGAACGGACGCGAGGGCCTCGAGCTCGTCGCACGAGTGCGCCCGGACGTGGTCTTCACCGACGTCGCCATGCCCGACATGGATGGTCTGCAGCTCGCCGACGCGATGCGCGCGCGTCCCGACCTCGCGGCGATCCCGATCGTCATCATCACCGCGTCGCTGCAGCGCGAGCAGATCCAGCGCTACTTCGCGCACGGCGCGCGGACGTATCTCGCGAAGCCCTTCAGCACCGCGCAGCTCCGCGAGCAGGTGGAGAAGCTGGTGGGGACGCCACGATGAGGATCCTCTTCGTCGACGACGAGGAGCAGATCCGCAAGCTCTTGGCGGCGTATCTGGGCCGTCAGGGCTACGAGGTCACCCTCGCGACCGACGGCTACGAGGCGCTGAAGGCGATCCGGGCGAGCGCGCCGGATCTCGTCATCACCGACGTGATGATGCCGAACATGAACGGATTCGAGCTCACGCGTCGGCTCCGCGCCGATCACCGCACGGCGCGCATCCCGGTGCTCATGCTCTCGGCCCGCAAGGAGGCGGACGACGTCCTCACCGGGTACTCGGAGGGCGCGGACGAGTACGTCGCCAAGCCGATCGAAATGAGCGTCCTCGCCGCCAAGGTCGAGGTGCTCCTCAAGCGCGTGAAGGCCACGGCCGGCGAGATGGTGAAGCGCCGCGGACGCGTCCTCTTGTTCGCGCACGGCAAGGGCGGCGCGGGCGCGACCACGCTCGCGGTCAACTCCGCCGTCGCGCTCTCGGAGACCAAGCTCTACCGGGTGGGGCTGCTCGACCTCAATCTCGAGTTCGGGAACGCGCACGTGCATCTCGACATGAAGCCGTCACGGACGCTCGTGAACCTCGCGTCGCTCGATCCCGCGCAGGTCGACGACGCGGTGTTCGCGTCGCTGCTCATGCAGGATCGGAGCGGCGTGCAGCTCGTGTGCGGCGCGAACGCGCCGGAGGAGGCCGAGCTCGTCACCGTGCCGCTCGTGCAGCACGGCCTCGACCGGCTGCGCGCGACCGTGGATTACGTCATCGTCGACACGCCGCCCACGTTCAGCCAGCAGGTGCTCGCGGCGCTCGACGCGTCGGACGGGATCGTCGTCGTGGCGGAGCCGCACATCGCGGCGCTCGAGGCGGCCAAGGACTGGCTCGAGGTGCTCGCGAAGCTCTCGTATCCGCGCGAGCGGTCGCTGCTCGTGCTGAACCGCACGACCCAGTCGGGCCTGGAGACCGATCAGGTCGCCCGGTTCTTCAATCGGCGCCCCGACGTGGTCGTACCCTTCACGCCGATGTTCGATGAGGCCGCCGATCGCGGACGGCCACTCGTAGTCCTCCGGCCGGAGAACGCCGCGGCGAGGGTGATGCGCGACCTGGCAGCCCAGCTGACCGTCCTCGCGCCCGCGGGGCGCTGAGATCCGCATCCGCTTCTGGGGCACGCGCGGATCCATCGCGGCGGCGGGCCCGGAGACGATCCGCTACGGCGGGAACACGCCGTGCGTCGAGGTCGTCACCGACGACGGGTCCCTGCTGATCTTCGACTGCGGGACGGGAGCGCGGAAGCTCGGGCTCTCGCTCGCGGACAGCGGCGTGACCCGCGCCCACCTTCTCCTGTCGCACACGCACGGCGACCACATCCAGGGGCTGCCGTTCTTCCTGCCGGCGTTCACGCCCGGAAGCCGGCTCACGATCTACGGCCCGGCCGGGATGGATCGCTCGCTCTCCCAGGCGGTGGGAGGGTCGATGGACTACGCGTACTTCCCCATCCCGCTCTCGTCGCTGCCCGCGCGGTTCGACTTCGTCGAGCTCGACGAGACCGAATTCACCATCGGTCGTACGCACGTCCGTTCGCAGTTCGTGAATCACACCTCCCCGACGATCGGATACCGCGTGAACGCCGGATCGGCCACGTTCGTCTATGCGACCGACCACGAGGCGCACGCGAACCCGGCTTGGCGCCCCGACCGGCCGATCGGGCTCTTCGATCCGAAGTACCTCGCGCACTCCGGCGACCAGCGCCACGTCGCCCTCCTCGCCGGCGCGGACGTCCTCGTGCACGACACGCAGTACGCCGGTCGGGACGTGCCCGCGAAGGCCGGCTGGGGCCACAGCACGCTCGAGTACGCGGTGGACGTCGCGCTCGCCGGCCGCGTGAAGACGCACGCTCGTGCTGTTCCACCACGATCCGAACCGCGACGACCGCGGGATCGACGAGCTCATCGCCGCGGGCGAGGCGCGCGTCGCCGCATCGGGGCTCGCGATGCGGGTGATCGCCGCCACCGAGGGCGACGAGCTCGTCGTCGACGAGGGCGCGGCCGCGCCGGTCATCGAGCTCGAGCCCGCCGCGCCGCTGCTGCCGGCCCGGGCCCGCATCCTGGTGGCCGACGACGACGTCACGCTGGTGCGGATCCTGGAGACGGTCCTGCACGGCGACGGCTACGACGTCGACCCCGCGTACGATGGGGTGGATGCCGTCGCGAAAGCGACGGCGAAGCGGTACGACCTGATCCTCATGGACCTCTCGATGCCCCGGCTCGACGGCCTGTCCGCCTGCCGTCAGCTGCGCTCGGCCGACCGGTACCGGGGCACGCCCTTCATCGTGCTCACGGCACGCACGCGCGAGAACGACATGGCCGACGCGTTCGCGGCGGGATTCACGGACTACATCCGCAAGCCCTTCGCGCTGCCCCAGGTCAGGGCACGCGTGCGCTCCTGGCTCGCCCGCACGGCGGCCCAGAGGGTCTGAACCGCGGCGGCCCCGTCGCCGTATGAGGTGAAGTCGAACGACGAGCGACTTCGCCGCGAGGAGTGAGCCGGTGAGCGAGCGCGGCGGTTTGAACGAGACCCAGCGGTACTTCGTCGAGGAGCACATCGAGGACTTTCGCGACGGCCTGATCCCGCGGCGGGAGCTCGTCCGGCGCGTCACGCTCATCGCCGGGAGTGCCGCGGCGGCGGCCACCATCCTTGCGGCCTGCGACCTCTCGCCGCGCGGTGGCGCGGGCGGCGCCGCGTCAGCCACGGCCGTGGGCAGGAGCGTCGGAGGCGGCGCGACCCCGACCGCCGTTCTCGTCGCGGCGGGCCCGTACGCCACCCCGCCGACGGCGCCGACGACGGACGGCGTCACCGTGAAGCCGGACGATCCGCGCATCAGCGTCGCGAACCCCGACGTGAAGGGCGCCGACGGCGCGTCGCTGCTCGCCTACCTGGCGAAGCCGAGCCGCTCCGGACGGGTGCCGGGCGTCGTCGTGGTGCACGAGAACCGCGGACAGAGCGAGCACATCCGCGACGTCGTCCGCCGCGTCGCGACGGCGGGCTTCGTCGGCCTGAACATCGATCTCGCGGCGCGGGACGGCGGCGCCGCCAAGCTCACCGACCAGGCCGCCTACAACGCGGCGCTCGGGAAGCGCTCCACCGCCGACAGGCTCGCGGACCACAGGGCCGCGATCGAGTTCCTGAAGACGCAGACGAGCGGCACCGTCGGCGCGACGGGGTTCTGCTTCGGAGGCGGCGAGGTGTGGAACATCCTCATCGCCGGTCTCGACGTGAAGGCGGCCGTTCCGTTCTACGGGCCGCAGCCATCGAACTACGCCGACCTCTCGCAGACGAAGGCCGCGGTGTCCGCGGTGTACGCCGAGCTCGACACGCGCATCACCTCGACCGCGCCGCAGATGGAAGAGCAGCTGAAGAAGGCGGGCGTGCCGTACCAGATCACGGTGTACCCGGGCGTGAACCACGCCTTCCACAACGACACGAACGGGCCGGATCGCTACAACGCGGTCCAGGCGCAGAAGGCCTGGGTCGCGACCGTCGAGTGGTTCAAGAAGTACCTGGCCTGAGTCATCGCGCTCCGGCTTGCGGCGTCGGCTCGAGCGCGCCGGCGCCGCCCGGCGGAGTCGCCTCCACGACGCCTTCGCCGCCGCGGTCATCGTCAGCGCGGCACTCGCATACCGCGTGCAGGTGCCCGCGGGCTGGCGGCGGTCGGCCTGTCAGTCGACGCGGGACCTCTCACGTCCGCCGGGCACCGAAAGCGTTCACGCCCGTGGCGGTCCACGTCGAGGACGCGTCCGGTCGGACGCCCATGGAATGGCTCAAGGATGGCGGCTCGTCGGTCTACCGGCGCTTCGAGACCACGACCCTCGACGGCAAGGACGCCGCGCGCATCGTCGACACCGACCACGTCCTGACGGACGCCGCGTCGATCGCGCGCGGATTCGCGCAGAAGGACACGAGCTTCCTCGCGACGGTCGCGTCGCCGCGCCTCTCGCACCTGCGCGAGTTCGCGGGCCCGGACTGGGCGACCAGCGCGAAGGCGCTCGCGGACATCCAGCGATCGATCGGGGCCAGCCGCTGGATCGACCTCGCGCCTCGCTAGCGGCCGGCGGCCTCGTCCTTCTTCTCGAGCATCGCGCGCAGTGCCTCGCGGCCCTCCGGAGTGGCATCGCCCTTCGTCGGCACGATGATCTTCGGCTCCTCGGGCTTCGGAGCGGCCGCGCCGGTGCCGTGGAAGTCGACGGCCTCGCCGCCGGCCTTCGCGATCGCCTTCGCCTCGGCGTCCGGCGACTCGAGCCCGATGAGCTTGTCGACGGTCTTGCGATTGCGGATCGAGCGCGCGAGCGACGCGAGGACCACCGGGTCGCGAAGCACTTGCGGATCCTGCTGTGCCAGCGGCGTCATCGCCACCTGCGCCGCGAGCTCGTTCGACGTGACCGTGACGCCTTCCTTCTTCGCGATCGCCTCGAGCACGAGCATGGCCTTCGCGCGCCGCCCGGCGGCCTCGCGCCATTCGCCGCGGATCTCCTCCTCGGTCTTGCGCGCCTGGAGGAGGAATTGCTCGAAGGTGATCCCCTGCTCGCGGATGCGCGCCTTGAGGTCGGCGACGAGGTGGTCGAGCTCGTCCTGCACGAGGACCTCGGGCACCTCCACCTTCGAGACCGCGAGCGCGTGCTCCATGAGCTTGTCCGCCGCGGCGTCGCGCGCCTCATGGAACGCCGCGTGCGCGAGCTCGTTCTTCACGGCCTTTCGCAGCTCCTCGGCCGTCCCGACTCCCACGGTCTTCGCGAAGTCGTCGTCCAGCGCGGGCACGATCTTCTCGGCGATCTGGCTGGCGCGGATCCTGAACGAGCCGGTCTTCCCGCGCACTTCCTCGTCCGCGATGTCCGCCGAGAACGGCAGGTCGACCTCTTTTTCGGCCCCGACGGTGAGCCCGATGAACGCGTCGCCGAGACCCGCGATGGTGGGCGATTCCCGGCCGGCCTCGACGTGCGCATTCCGCGCGAACGGCGGCATCTTCTTCCCGTCGACGGTGAGGTCGATGTCGACCGTCACGATGTCGCCCGCGCGGGACTCGCGCTGGACCGGCTTGAGCTGCGCGTGCTGCTCGCGCATCGACTCGATCGTCTTGTCGATCTCTTCGTCGGTCGGAGGCACCGGCTCGACCGTGGCGCCGTGCGCCGCGTAGTCGCCGAGCTCGACCTCCGGCTTCACGATGACGGTCGCCTTGTACTTGAGCGGCTTCCCTGGCGCGAGCTCGTCCACCTCGACCGCGGGGTTGTCGATCGGCGTGAGGTCCTCGAGGTCGACGATCTCGCGATACGTCTCGTCGATCACGTCCTCGGCCGCCTCGGTCCAGAGATGCTCGGTGCCGTACTGGCGCTCGTACATCGCGCGCGGCGCCTTGCCTGGGCGAAAGCCGGCGATCCGCGCCTTCTGGTTGTGCCGCTCGAACACGCGATCGGCCTGGCGCGCAAGACGGTCCGCGTCGACCTCGACCTCGAGGACCGCCCGGGCACCCGGCTCGCGCGTCACCGTGTGGCGGAACGACCGCTGGGAAGGCGTGGTGATCGTGGGGGTGTCTGTCATGGAGGTAGAGATAGTCTAGCCCGGATGTTCTTCTACGAGGTCCACGAAGGCGACGAGGAAGTCGGCACGGCCGTGCTCCTCGGGCACGAGGAGCGCTTCGACCCGCTCGATTTCTTCGCGCTCGTGAAGAAGGCGCGCGCCCTGGTGCTCGATTCGTACGAGGAGGACACGCTGTCCGAGGCGATCGCGAACGAGCTCCAGCGAAGCCACGGCTTCGTCCACATCAGCGACGAGCTCCTCGTCGCGTCCGTCAACGTCGACGAGACCGAGGAGAATACGTTCCTGGTCACGGAGGCGGAGGACGCGCGCACGATCTTCGTGCGGCGCGACGACAGCGGCCACGCCCGCGACGACGACGGCGCGCGCGACAACTGAGCATGGCCGATCGCGTCGGACTCATCGGCACGGGGATCATGGGCGCGCCCATGGCGCGCAACGCGCTCAAAGCCGGCTATCCGGTCACCGTCACGAATCGGACGCTCTCCCGCGCCGAGCCGCTCGCGAAGGACGGCGCGACCGTCGTGCGCACGCCGCGCGAGGTGGCCGAACGCTCCGACATCGTCATCACCATGGTCGTGGACTCCCCCGACGTGGAGTCGGTGCTCTTCGGCCCGGACGGTGTCGCGAGCGGCGCGCACGAGGGTCTGCTCGCGATAGACATGAGCACGATCTCGCCCGCGCGCACGAGGGAATTCGCCGAGCGCGCCGCGAAGAATCGTCCGTCGTTCCGCACGCTCGACGCGCCCGTCTCGGGCGGCGAGGTCGGCGCGATCGAGGCGCGGCTCTCGATCATGATCGGCGGCGACGCGAAGGACGTGGAGCGCGCGCGGCCGCTCCTCGAGGCGCTCGGCACGACGATCGTGCACGTCGGCGATCACGGCGCCGGGCAGGCCTGCAAGCTCGCGAACCAGATCGCGGTCGCGATCAACAACCTCGGCGTCTCCGAGGCGCTCGTGTTCGCGGCCTCGCAGGGCATCGATCTCGAGAAGGTCCGCCAGGTCATCGCCGGCGGCGCGGGGGCGTCGTGGGCCATGCAGAACTACGCGCCGAAGATGCTCGCCGGCGATTTCCGCCCGGGCTTCATGGTGGACCTCCAGCAGAAGGATCTGCGCTTGGTGCTCGGCGACGCCGACGCGGCGCATCTGACGCTCCCCGGTGCGTCGCTCGCGCACGAGCTCTACAACGCGCTGCAGGCGAACGGCGAGGGACGTGACGGCAACCATGCGCTTATCAAGGTCATCGAGCGGCTCTCGAAGACCGAGGCGCGGTTCAGGCGCACGCAGGACTGAGCGCGCGGCTCCACGGCTTACGATAACGTCGCCGAAGAGCCCGGGTGGCGGAATCGGCTTTACGCGTCGGCCTTAGGAGCCGATGGGGGGCAACCCCCGTGTGGGTTCGAATCCCACCCCGGGCACCGCTACGGATCCCTCCTCGCTCCCCGATCGGCGTGCTCTGGAACACGGGCACGACGGGTGCATGGGACGGGCATTCGTGACGCTCTACCAGGGGATCTCGTTCTTCGGACGCGCCTTCGTCGCAGACGTCCGGACGCTCGAGGTGTGGGCGAAGCCGCTCGGCGTCGCCGTGGTCGTGCGGACCGGGCACGGCTGCGCCGGGCCACAGCTCCTCGCTGAGGGCGGCGATCGTCAGGTCTTGCTCTGGCGCGGCCGCTACCGGGCGGACCGAGCGCTGCGCTCGGACGTCCTCGCGCGCTGCTCGCTCGAAGGGCGGCGAGGATCGCGATCGTCGCTCTCGCCCGGTCGCCCGATAGCGGCCGAGGGTCCTGCCGCGGCCTTCTCATTGCCGCACCAGCCGACGGCTTCGCTGCGCCTCGGACCATGAGCGCATCGGTGCTCGTCGTCGACGATGACGACGCCGTCCGCGCCATCATCGTGGCCGCGCTCGAGGACGCCGGCTACGCGTGCAGCGAGGCGCGCGACGGCCGCGAGGCCGTCCACCTCGCGCGCGAGCGCCTCCCCGACCTCGTGGTCCTCGACATCGTGATGCCGGAGCTCTCCGGCGACGAGGTCCTGCGGATCCTGCGACACGACCAGCGCACGCGCTACACCCCCGTGATCTTCGTGACCGCTCAGGGCACGAGCCGCGACAAGGCGACGCGCCTGCTCGGCGGCGCCGACGACTACATCGCGAAGCCCTTCTCCATCGAGGAGCTCGTCGCGCGCGTCGCGGCCGTCCTCCGGCGCTCCACCGAGCTCCGGGCGCTCAATCCCCTCTCGGGCCTGCCGGGGAACGTCGCGATCGCGACGGAGATCTCACGACATCTCGCCAGCGACGACGGCGCCTCGTGCATGTACTGCGACCTCGATCACTTCAAGGAATTCAACGACCACTACGGGTTCGCGCGCGGCGACGAGCTCATCGTGCGCCTCGCGCGCCTGCTGCTGGAGATCGCGACGCGCCGAGGCGACGTGTTCGTGGGTCACGTGGGCGGCGACGACTTCGTGCTCATCCTTCCCGAATCCGAGGCCGCCGACGTCGCGCGCGAGATCGTCCGTGAGTTCGACGCGTTGGCGCCGTCGCTCTACGACCCCGCCGACCGGGAGCGCGGCGGGATCGTCCGCGTGGACCGCCGTGGCGTCGAGCGCCGCCTGCCGTTCGTCACGCTCTCGCTCGGGATCGTGTCGATCGCCGCGTCGCGCTTCCCCGACAGCGTCGCGGTCTCGCGCGCCGCCGCGGAGGTCAAGGAGATCGCCAAGCGCCGCGACGAGTCGAGCTGGGCGATGGATCGCCGCCGCGCACCGGAGAGAGCCACCGCGGACACGCTCTCGAACGAGCGCTGACCAGCGCTTCGCGAGCGCCTTCATGTTCCGGAGGCGGCGAACGGGAGACGGGCGAAGACCGCAGCGCTTCCGGCCGCGACAGCGGCCCCGGCGTCCTGTGATGTGCGTCCAGGGCGCGCCCCCGTCCGTCGCCCGCTGGATGCTGCCGCGCACCATGGCGTGTCCGGTGTTCGCGTCCCCGAAGACGACCTGCGGCGCGACGGGTGCGCCGCTCGTCGTGCCGTACGTCCACGTCGCGCCGCGGCCGGACGAAAGGTCACGCGGGATACGGACCGCGCGCTACACCTCGAGCTCGAGCCCCTCGCGCGCGACGAGCACCTCGAGTGATCCGAGCCGCTCGCGTCCGGTGCGCGACGCGGCGCGGCCGATGTGATCGAGCGCGTCGTCGTCGCGATCCGGATCGTGGTGATAGAGCACCAGACGCTTCACCTTGGCACGCGCGGCGACGTCGATGGCGCTGTCGATCGTCGAATGGCCCCACGTCGGCTTGAAGTCGCTCTTCAGGTACTGCGCGTCGTGGATGAGCGTGTCCGCGCCTTCGGCGAGGGCCACGACGGGGTTCGGCCGTCCGCTGAAGGGATCCTCGGTGTCCGTGGCGTACACGAGCGCCTTCCCGTCGGCCTCGATCCGGTACGCGAGCGCCGGTGCCGGATGCACGATGCTCGCCGCGCGCACGCGGTAGGGGCCGATGCGCTCGTCGGAGCCGTCCTCCATCTCCCCGATGTCGATCTTCGCGGGGAGATCGTCGAGATCCACCGGGAAGAAGGGGTCGTCCATACCGATGCCGAGCAGCTCCTTCATCGAATGGGACTGCTGCTTGGGTCCGATGATGCGCATCGTGCTGTTCGGCACGTACGCCGGCCGGAAGAAGGGGATGCCCTGGATGTGGTCCCAGTGGAGATGCGACAGCAGCAGCTCGATCGCGAACGGCTTGTTGCCGTTCGAGCTCATGAGCGCGATGCCGAGCTCCCGCAGACCGGTCCCGGCGTCGAGGATGAGGAGGGAGCCGCCCGCGTCACGGACCTCGACGCACGCCGTGTTCCCTCCGTATCGCACGGTCGTGGGACCGGGCGTGGGGATCGAGCCGCGCGTGCCCCAGAAGCGGATGTGCACCTAGGGCTGCGCCCCGCCGGCCGCCGCGCGGTCGCGCTCCGACAGCCCGCCGGCGGCTTGCTGCAGGCTTCCCATGCCCTGGTCGCCCGGCTTCGGCCAGGTCGGCTTCAGCTCCTCGATGGCGCGCTCGAGCTCCGGCAGCGCGCGATGCACCGCCTCCATCACGCGCGGGTCGAGGTGGTCGCCGGCCATGCCGTCCATGATCTCGAGCGTCTTCTCCAGCGGATAGGCGGGCTTGTAGTACCGCGGCGCCGTCAGCGCGTCGAAGACGTCCGCCGCCGCGACGATGCGCGCGCCGATGTGGATCCGGTCCGCACCCAAGCCCTTCGGATACCCCTTGCCGTCCATCCGCTCGTGGTGCTGGGCCGCGATGAGCGGCACCTCGCGCATGTCGTGGGGGAACACGAGGTGCGCGAGGAACTCGCCGGTCTTCTCGGCGTGCGCCTTCATGTACGCGAGCTCGGCCTCGTCGAGCTTGCCGGGCTTCTGGAGGAACTGGTCGCGCACCGCGATCTTGCCGTAGTCGTGCAGCAGCGCGGCGGCCTGGAGCTTCTCGATCTCCTTCCCGCCCCAGCCCATGGCCTTCCCGATGACGGCGGCGTACCGCGTGACGCGCTGGCTGTGACCCGCGGTCTGCTGGTCGCGCGCGTCGACGGTCACCGCGAGGGTCTCGATGAGGCTCCGCCAGAGGCGCTTCTGCTCCGCGATGAGCTGCGCGTTCTCGACCGCGACCGCCGCGGACGCGCCGAGCGCGGCGAGCGTCTCCTCGTCGGTCGCCGTGAAGGGGCCGCCGCCGCGCTTGTTGACGACCTGGAACACGCCGATGACGCGCCCCTCGTTCCCCTTCATCGGGAAGGTGAGCAGGCTCTTGGTGCGATAGCCGGAGAGTCGGTCGGGCTCGGGATTGAAGCGGGCGTCCTTGTACGCGTCCGCGATGTTGATCGTCTCCCCCGACCGCGCGACGCTCCCGGCGATGCCGGTCCCGATCGGGAAGCGGATCTCACCCGCGCCGAGCGCGACCCGCGACCAGAGCTCGTCGCGCTCGCGATCGACGACGTAGATCGTCGCGCGATCGGCCGCGAGCAGGTCCGCGGTCGCCTCCGCCATCGTGTGCAGCAGCGCGTCCAGGTCGGTCACCGCCATGAGCCGCCGCGTCACGTCGAGGATGACGTCGAGACGCTGGCCCGCACTGCGCCGGTCGCGCGCGCGGCGATCCGCGCTCGCGCGGCGCTCGACGCCGTGGGGCGGCGGCAGGTCTCGCGTGCGGCGCTCCTGGAAGCCGCGGCGGTCGTTCGCGCGGCGCTCGCCCTTCCCGTGCCCGCTCATTCCGAGGTGATCTTCTCGAGCACCGGCGCGACGGTCTCCGCGACCTGCTCGAGGAGCATCTGGTCGCGGCGCTCGAACGTGCCGCTGCGCTTGTTCAGCGCCTGGATCACGCCGACGGGCTTCCCCACCGAGCCCCACACCGGAACCACGAGCATGTTCAGCGTCCGGAACCCGGTGCGGACGTCGATGTCGCGATCGAAGCGCGGATCGGCGTACGCGTCGGGCACGTTGATCGTCTCGCCGGTGAGCGCCGCCTGTCCCGCGAGGCCCTCTCCCAGCGGAAGACGGATCTCGGTCGTCGTCCGTTGCGCCACGCGCGCCCAGAGCTCCTTCTTCTGGTTGTCGACGACGTACACGGTGCAGCGCTCGGAGTCGACGACCTGCGAGCACAGGTCGACGAGTCCGCGCAGGTAGGCCTCGCGATCGCGCTGCACGGCGAGGTGGCCGAGCTTCACCTGGATCAGTGCGACCTTGTCGTCGAGCATCTCCTAGTGATACCCGGCCACGGCCGCCTTCGTGACCTTGGTCTCCAGCGGCGGTGCGGGATTCGGATTGACGGTCTGGCCCACGCGGTTGACCTGGAAGCAGCGGACCGCCTCGGCGCGGCCCTTCACCGCGATGGCCCCGAGGTCGATGAAGTCGACGTCCTCCCCGAGCGCGCCGAGCGTCTCGGCGCTGCAGGCGACCTGGTCGCGCCGCGCGATGTCCGAGGACGTGAGCCGGGACGCGACGTTCGCGGTGTCGCCGATGACCGTGTACTCCATGCGGCCCTTGGCCCCGAGGAATCCGGCGACCACGCGCCCGCTGTTGATGCCGAAGCCGAAGGACACGTCCGGGCCGCCCTTCGCGCGCTCAGACTGGATCCACTTCTGCATCTCGAGCGCGCATTCGACGGCCTTCCGCGGGTGGTCGGGGACCTCGAGCGGCGCATTCCAGATGACCATGATGTTGTCGCCGTTGTACTTGTTCACCGTGCCGTCGAAGCGGTTCACGATCTCGACCATGCCGTCGAAGTAGCGATTGAGGTGGCCGAGGAGCGTCGCGGGCGTCATGCCCTCCGACATCGTGGTGAAGCCGCGGATGTCCCCGAAGAGCACGGTCACGTTGCGGTCCTCGCCGCCGAGGCCGAGCTGGCCCTCCTCCTCCTTCGCGAGGATCGTGCGCGCGACGGACGGCGTCACGAACCGGCCGAACGTGCTCTGCGTGCGCGTCACGGCCTGACGTTCCTCGACGAGGAGGTAGCCGAGCGCCACGACCCACCAGAACGCGGACGGGATGACGTAGCCCACCGACGGGACCTCCACCGGCCCGTTCCCGATGTCGCCGTTCGTCTGAAGGCCGAAGAGCACGTACGCGCCGCCGGTGAAGGCGACGGCCAGTGCGATCGCGTAGAGGAATCCGCGCAGGTGCCACCGGACGACGAAGAGCATGCCGAGGAGCGTCACGCTGAGAAGCTCCGCGAGCGTCGTGAGGAAGCCCTGCTTCAGGACGGGATAGCGGTTCGTGAAGATCGACTGCGCCGCGTTCGCCCAGATCTCGACGCCGAACATCTTCTGGCCCGGCGCATGCGGGACCGGATAGTCGTCGGGGACGGCAGAGAGCGAATGCGCGCCGACGAAGATCGTCCTCCCCTGGATGAGATTCCTCGGGACCGTTCCGGCGATGACGTCCTTGAGGGAGACGACGCAGAACTCACCCGGCACCGAACACGGCGGGCTCACCGCGTACGTGGGCGTCGCCGGCGGCGCGGCGTAGTAGATGGCCATCCCGCCGCCGCGGTTCAGCGGCAGGGTCCGCGTGGCGATGGGAGCGGGGACGACCAGACGGTCGCCGTCGACCGTGGCCTTCGAGAGATCCGCGCGCAGGTGCTTCGCCGCGGCGACGAGCGGCAGTCCGAAGTACCGCTCGCCCCCGGGGCCCTCGATGACGATCTGGCTGTCGCGCACGATGTGGTCCGGGTCGGGGTTGATGTCGACCGCGCCGAGTCCGGCCGCCGCCTCGCGCAGCTCGGGGATCGGCAGCTGCAGCGACGCGTACGTGGTGCGGTGTCCCCCGACCGCGAGCTCCTGGACGCCCTGCATCGAGAGCACGACGTTGCCCGCATCCTTGATCGCGGACGCGAGCGCGGCGTCGTCCGCGGGACTCGAGGACCTGTCGTAGAAGGCGATGTCGAACGCGACGACCGTCGGATTGAGCGGCTTGATCGCGCGGAGCATGTCGGCGTACGCGCGGCGCGGCAGCGGGTACACGCCGTACTGCTTCAGCGTCGGATCGTCGAGCGCGACGATGGTGATCTGATTCTTGACCGTCGCGGGAGAGAGCGCGATGGCGCGGTCGTACACCGCGGCCTGCAGGGTCGTGTCGAGCGCCTCGGTGAGCTGCGCGGCGGCGCCGATCAGCACGGCGATCGCGGCGAGGCCCGCGATGACGGCGCGCTGACGCGTCTGGCGCTTCGCCAGCAGCCGGCTGAACACGTGCCCCGCCCCTCCTCCCCGCCGCGCGCGGGTCGGGCTCAGATTCTAGGGTGCGCGATAGGGGCCCGAGGGACAGGGGCCCCGCTTCAGCGAGCGCGGCGAGCGTGTCAGCGAACGGAGCGAGCGCGTGCCCGCTCGAGCACACCCCGAAGCACGGTGACGCTTCGCGCGTAGTCGTCGAGCGCGAGGCGCTCCACGGGTGTGTGGTCGTATCGCGAGTCCCCGGGGCCGTACGCGACCATCGGGCAGCCCCACGCCGGGGCGAGGATGTTCATGTCCGAGGTGCCGCTCTTCACCTTGAACGTGACGTTACCGCCCGCGTCCGCGATCGCGCCGACGAAGGCGCGCGCCAGAGCCGTCGTCCGTGGCGTCCGCGCCGGCTCTTCGGACCCGATCGGCTGGATCGTTACCTTCGCGTCGCCGTCGTGAGCGGCGGCGATGCGCGCGACCTCGTCCGCGAGCTCCGTCGTGGCGATCCCCGGCGGCACGCGAAAGCCGATGCGCAGCTCGGCGCGCTCGGTCAGGCCGTCGGTGATGCCGCCCTGGATGCCTTCGAGGCGGCAGTCGAGCCTCGCGAATCCCGTCGCGCCGGGCGTGCGGGCGTCGCTCGCCGCGAGCACGCGCGACCAGAGCGCGAGCGCCTCCTCCGTGCACGTCGGTCCCGGCGCCGCGCCATGCCGCGCGCCGCGCGCGAGCGAGATCCGCAGCCCGAGCCGACCCTTGTACGCGACGGTGACGGCGTCCCATCCGGACGGCTCGCCGATGACGCACCACTCCGGCGGCGGAAGCGTCGCGCGATAGCGCGCGCCCTTGCTCGTCGGCGACTCCTCTTCCACCGCGCCGACGACCGTGACGCGCACGCCCGGGACCGGCGTGCTCGCGGCGGCGACGAACGCGGCGAGCGGGCCCTTCGCGTCGACCGCGCCGCGGCCCACGAGCTCGCCGTCCTCGACGCGGACCGGGAACGTCCCGGGCACGGTGTCGATGTGACCGAGCAGCACGACGTGGTGCGGGCCCTCGCCGATCTCGCCCACCGCGTTCCCGGCCTCGTCGATCGACGCGCGGTACCCGCGCTCGCCCATGCGCGCGACGAGCCATTCGACCGCGGCTCGTTCGTCGCGCGAGACGCTCGGGATCGCGACGAGGCCGCGAACGAGCTCGAGATCCCGCTCGTCGAGCGTGGCCGCTATGCCAGCACCTTCGCCGTCGCGGTGACGACGCGATCGATCTGCTCGGCGCTGATGACCAGCGGCGGCAGGTAGCGCACCACCGTCGGGCCGGCGCCGAGCGTGAGGATGCCCTCGTCCTGGAGCGCCTTGATCGTCGGCCCGGCGTTCTCCTTCATGTCGATGCCGACGATGAGGCCGAGCCCGCGCACCTCGCGGACCTTGTCGCCCGCGATCGCGCGAAGCCCGGCCACGAGCTGCGCGCCGCGCTCGCGCGCGGCCCGCGCGAGGTCGAGGCGGCGCATCTCGCCGATCGCCGCGATCGAGGCGGCGCACGCGAGCGGGTTCCCGCCGAACGTCGTCGAGTGCGAACGCTTGGGCAGATCGCCGAGCGCGCGCGAGAACGCGATCGCGCCCATCGGGACCCCGCCGGCGATCGCCTTCGCGAGACAGAGGATGTCGGGGACGACGCCGTACTGCTCGAGGGCGAACATCGTGCCGGTCCGGCAGAAGCCGGTCTGCACCTCGTCGATCACGAGGAGCGCGCCGCGCGCGCGGCAGAGCCGCGCCGCCTCGGCGATGAATTCCCGCGTGGCCGGACGCACGCCGCCCTCGCCCTGCACGAGCTCGACGATGAACGCGGCGGTGTCCGTCGTGATCGCGGCGTCGAGCGCCTCCGGCTTGTTGAACGGCACGTGCGCGGAGCCCGGGAAGAGCGCTTCGCCGCCGAGCGCCTCGCGATACTCCGGGCCCCAGGTCGCGGCGAGCGCGCCCATGGTCTTGCCGTGGAAGCCCCGCATCGTCGCGACGACGCGCGGCCGCTTCGTCGCCATGCGCGCGAACTTCAGCGCGCCCTCCACCGCCTCCGCACCGCTGTTGCACAGGAAGAAGCGGTCCAGCTCGGACGGCAGGATCTCGGCGAGGACGTCGTAGAGCTCGGCGCGGCGGTCGTTGTAGAAGAGCTCCGTGCAGGAGGCGAGCCTCCGTGCCTGCGCCGCGATCGCGTCGGCGACGGCGCGGTTCCCGTGCCCCAGGCTCGCCATGCCCTGTCCCCCGACGCAATCGACGTACGAGCGGCCGTCCTCGTCGTACAGCAGCGCGCCCTCGCCGCGCACGATCACGACGGGACGCTTCTGGTACAGACCGGAGGTGTGCGCGTCCTCTCGCGATACGGCGCTCCTGGGCCGCACGCTCATGCGCGAATGACCGTGCGGACGGCGGGATCGCCGGCGGCGGATCGGATGACCACTTCGTCCACGCCCGCCGCGAGCGCCTCGCGCGCCGCGAGGATCTTCTTCTTCATGCGTCCCTGCGCGAGCCGCTCGGCCTCCTCGAGCGTCGTCTCCGGAACGAGCGAGGACGGGTCGTTCACGTCGCGCAGCAGGCCGGGCACGTTCGTGAGGATGAGGAGCGCGTCGGCGTCGATGGCCGCGGCGATCCGCGCCGCCACGCGATCGCCGTCGACGTTGAGCGCCTCGTTCTCCATCGACAGCGCGAGCGGCGCGACCACGGGCACGCGGCCCGGCGCGATGAACTGCGCGAGCAGCGGCAGGTTCACGGCTTCCACCGTCCCGGTGTAGTCATCGCGCACGATGATGGTCTTTCCGTCGCGCACCGCGCGAACGTCCTTCTTCTTCCCCACGAGGAGCCGGCCGGAGAGGCCCGACAGCCCGATCGCGTCGACGCCCCGCTGCTGGAGCTTCTCGACGTACTCGAAGTTCTCGATCCCGAGGGCGGCCATGGCGAAGACCTCGAGCGTGCGCCGGTCGGTGCGCCGGCTCACGTGCCCGGACGGCGACGTGATCTGCTCCTGGGGGATGCCGAGGGCCGCGGCGAGGCGGTCGGTCTCCGCGGAGGCGCCGTGGACGAGCACGATCTCGTCCTGGCGCGCGACCTGGGCGACGAGGTCGGCGACCGCGTCGCGCGACACGCCCTTCGAGCCACCGGCCTTGATGACCGCCCTCAGCATCACGTGTCAGCCTAGTGAAACCGCGAACGCTGTGGGGCGGCGCCGCACGTCCGTCGAGCACGCTTCCCGCTGCTGCGGCCCCCGGCGGCGCGGCACAGTCACCGCAGACGCGACAAGGAGACGAGCGATGGTGACGGCGGCGACGAGGCAGCAGATCGAGATCCCCTACCCGGAGACGGACGACCCGACGCTCGTGCTGCGCACCGGGCCGTGCCGCGTGCGGTTCAGCGCATCGGAGGGGACCGCATGGGTGGGCGGGACGTACGAGGATCCGACGGGCGCGCTCCCGCTCCAGGCCCGCGGCGGCCCGACGACCGTCCTCTCCCAGAGCTTCGAGCCCGCCGCCTTCACGGGGATGGCGCTGCCGCGGCTCGACCTCGCCTTCGCACGCTCGCGGCCGTTCGCGCTCGAGATCCAGACCGGCGCGGGCGAGAACGCGTTCGACCTGGGCGGCCTGCCGCTGTCGCGCGTCTCGGTGAAGGCGGGCGCGGGCCGGTACGAGATCGACTTCGCGACGCCGAACCCGACGGCGATGGCCACCCTCGAGCTCTCGGCCGGTGCCGGGGCCATCGCCGCGAAGCATCTCGCGAACGCGAACTTCACGACGCTCCGCTTCGGTGGCGGCGTCGCCGCGTGCACGCTCGACTTCTCGGGACAGCTGCTGCGGGATGCGAGCGCGCGGATCGACGCGGGGCTCGGGTCGGTCGACATCACCGTGCCCGCGCTCACGCCGGCGCGCGTCGTGACGAAGGCGTTCGCGTCGGCGCGCCGGTCGTCGGGCGGCTTCGTCAGCCAGGGCGACACGTACTACACGCGGCCGGGGCTGCAGGGCGCGCATCCGCTGCTCGACATCGAGGTCTGGCTCGCGTTCGGCGCGCTGAACCTCGCGACGAGCTCGCTAGGGGTGTAGCCCGGGGAACGCGAGACCGGCCTGCTCGTCGAGGCCGAGCGCGACGTTCATGGCCTGGACGCCGTTGCCGGCCGCGCCCTTCACGAGGTTGTCGATCGCGCAGAGGGCGACGACGCGCTCGCCCCGCGGATCGACCGCGAAGCCGACGTCGGCGAAGTTCGAGCCCGCGAGCAGCTTCGGCTCCGGGTTCCGGAAGATCCCCGAGCGCTCCTTCACGATGCGCACGAACGGCTCCGACGCGTACCGCTGCCGGTAGATCTTCCAGAGATCCTTGTCCTCGACGGCGTGCTTCACGTACACGTGCGCGGTCGCGAGGACGCCGCGCACGAGCTCGACGCTCGTCACCGACAGGTCGACGCGCGGGCGGTCTCCGCCGAGCGCGAGCTCCTGCTCGGCCTCGGCGGTGTGACGGTGGCCGACCGGCCGGAACGAGCGCACCACACCGGCGCGCTCGGGGTGATGCGAATCCTCCGACGGCTCTCGGCCGCCCTCGCTCGAGCCGACCTTGCACTCGACGACGATCGGCCGCGCACGATCCACGATGTCCGCGGCGAACAGCGGAAGCAGCGCGAGGATGGTCGCGGTGGCGTTGCATCCCGCGCCGGTGACGCGCGTCGCGCCCTTGATCTCCGCGCGATGGAGCTCGGGAATGCCGTACACCCAGCGGCCGAGCAGGTCCGGATGCGGGTGCTCGTCGCCGTACCAGCGCCGGTAGTCGGCGGCATCGCGGAGACGGTGGTCCGACGACAGGTCGATGACGAGCTCGCCGCGCCGCATGAACTCCGGAGCCCGGTGCGAGCCGTTCGGCAGGCTGAGGAACACGACGTCGCACGCGGAAACCTCGCTGTAGCGCACGAACTGGAGGTCCGTGCGCTTCCGCAGGTTCGGATGCGCCGCCGTCACCGGCTTCCCCGCGAGCGACTCGCTGCCCGCGACGATCTCCGTCACGTTGGGATGCGACAGCAGCAGGCGGAGGAGCTCGCCCCCGGCGTACCCGCCGGCGCCGACGATGCCGATCTTCATCTTCGCGCTCGTCTCCGCCCGCTTCGCGGCGTCGCCTCGCCGCGCCGCTCCGCTCTTGCGGTCTCGCTCCTCACGGCGAAGCCGCTCGTCGCTCGCCGCTTCCTATTTCGAGGACGTAGTCGATCATCTTCGCGGGGATGTTCACGCCCGTCGTGTCGATGGAATTGCGGAACTCCATCGTGTAGTTCACCTCGTTCACGAGCAGCTCGCCGTCGCGCTCCAGGACATCGATCGCGAGGACGCCGCCCCCGACCGCCTTCGCGGACTTCACGCACAGCGCGTCGAGCTCCGGCGTCACCGGACAGTTCTCGGCCTTCCCGCCGCGCGCCGTATTCGTGATCCAGTGCTCGGAGTAGCGGTAGATCGCGCAGATCGTCTCGTCGCCGACGACGAACGCGCGGATGTCGCGACCGGGCTTGGCGACGTATTCCTGCACGTAGTAGATGGAGTGCAGGTAGTTGCCGAGCACGTCCTTGTGCTCGACGATCGCCTCGGCGCTCTCGCGATCGTTCACCTTCGACACGAGGCGACCCCACGAGCCGATGAGCGGCTTCATCACGCACGGGTAGCCCATCTCCTCGACCGCGTCCAGCGCGGACTCGGGCGTGAAGGCGATACGCGTCCTGGGCGTGGGGACGCCCGCGCGCACGAGGCGCATCGTGGTGAGGAGCTTGTTGCCGCACACCTCGGCGGTCTCGTACGTGTTCACCGTCGGGATGCACCAGCCGTCCAGGACCGAGAGGGCGTAGAGCGCGGTGCCGTGCTGGATGCAGCGCTCGAGCACCACGTCGACGCCGAGGTCGGGCTTCGCTTCGGTCGGAAGGACGAGGGTCCGATCGTCGATGACCTTGGTCTCGACGCCGCGCGACGCGAGCTCCTGCAGCAGCAGCTTCTCTTCGACGCGGACGCGAGAGAGGAGGACGCCGACCGCGGGGTCGCGCGTGCTACTCACCCCAGTCTTCTTCGGCCTTCGGCGCGAGCGCGAGCGCGACCGGCGACGTCGCGGTGACCTCGAGCTCGGCGCCGCAGTCGGGGCACGAGACGATCTCGCCCTTCACGGCATCGGAGCCGACGGTGACGTCGCCGTCGCATTCGGGACACTTCGGCACGGATCCCCTCCCCGCAAGCAGTTCGTGCGGAGAAGCGTACCTGTTAGTCGGCCTCCGCCGCATCGTCGCGGGCGATCTCCGCGCGCGATTTGTCGAGGTACATGCGCTCGTCCGCCGCCGCGATGAGCGCGTCGGCCGTCCGCCCGTCCGCGGGGAACCACGCGATGCCGAAGGACACGCGCGGGACGGGGTGTTCGGCGCCCGCCCAGTGATAGGTCTCCTCGCGGAGCCGCGCGCTCATGCGGCCGACGAGCGCCTGCGCCGGCAGGACGCCGGTCCGCGGCAGCAGGATGACGAACTCGTCGCCGCCGAAGCGCGCGACCACATCTTCCGCGCGGACCGACTCGCGCATGACCCGCGCGATCCTGATGAGCACCTCGTTGCCGGCGAGGTGGCCGGCCGTGTCGTTCACCGACTTGAGACCGTCGACGTCGCAGAGCACCACCGCGAGGATGTCGCCGTGGCGCGTGGCGGCGTGAATCTCGCCCTCGAGCCGCTCCATGAGGCTGCGCCGGTTCATGACGCCGGTCAGGTCGTCGTCGTGCGCGAGTCGGTGGGTCTCCGTGAGGAGGCGGGCGTTCGCGATCGCGATCGCGGCCTGCGCGGCATACAGGCGCACGAGCCGCTGGGTCTCGCTCGAGAAGCGGCGCGGCTCCGCCGAATACGCGGCCAGCGTGCCGATGACCTCGCCGTGCGCCACGAGCGGGATCGCGACCGCGGACTTGATCACGTCGTGGAGCGCGGGCGTGCTGTGGGTGTGTTCCGAGTAGCGCTCGGCCACGACGAGGTCGCGCGTCTCGAGCGCCGCGAGCGAGATGCCCGCCAGGGGCTCGCCGACGGAGTCGCGCAGCTGCGGCAGGCCGCCCTTGTGCAGCGCGCGGATGATGAAGCGCCGATCCGGCTCGGCGAGGGCCAGCATCGCGCCGTCGGTGCGGGAGAGGCTCGTCGCCTGTTCGACGACGAGCCGTAGCAGATCCTCGAGCGAGCGCTCGCCGGCGGCCGCCAGACCGACCTCGTACAGCGCTTCGAACTGCCGCGCGCGGCGACCCTCCAGCTCCCCGAGCTGGAAGTTCGCGTAGAGGGCGAGGCCGGCACGGGCCGCGAGCACGAGCGTGATGAGCGCGACCGTGCGCGTCACGATCTCCTCGGTCTTGCGGTTCTCGGACACGACGACGAGGACCGCGGTCACGACGGCGACTGCCGCCGGGAGCGTCATCCGCGCGAACTGCCGGACGCCGTGCGACGCCCTGCCCATGGGCAGCTGCTTGCCGCGGTCCTCGATCGAGGAGGTCGCGGCGAGGCCGATCGCGAGGAGCCCGGACATCCAGAGCGGGTCGACGAGCGATCCGCTCTCGAACGTCCCGTGCAGGTACTGCGGAAGGGACAGCGCGTACGCCAGGGCCGTCATGCCGACGCCGACGACGAGCCACGCGTTCGCGCGGCGCGGGGCGTCGAGCGGGGCCGCGAGCAGCGCGGACAGCGCCGCCGCGGCGGCCGCAGCGTACAGGATCGTGTAGAGGAGCACCGTCGTCGCGCCGGCGGGATCGACATCCATCTCGTTCACGAAGATGTCTTGCACGGTGAACGCCATCGCGGCGACCACGACGAGCACCACCGATCCGGCGTCGAGGAGCAGCGCGTAGACCGCGAAGCGGTCTACGCGCAGGAACGCGATGAAGCCACAGCCGAAGAGCACCGCGGCGAAGAGCGCGGCCGCGTCGGCGATGTTGGGGCTGTCGAAGGGCACCTCGGCGATGAGGAAGAGCGACCGCAGGAGCATGCCGGACATCCACGCCGTCACGCCCGCGCCGATGAAGAGCCACGGCAGCCGCTCGCGTCGGTGCGAGGCGGCGGCCGCCTGCCCGACGCGGCCGACGGCGCCGAGCGCGAACCCCAGCGAGCCGAGCGCCGCGACCGCGGACCGCTGCCAGCCGGGCGAAGCCGCGAGCTCGAGCGCGAAGGCGGCCGCGAGACCGGCAAGGCCGAGGGCGAGCTGCTGGTCCGACCCGCGCGTGAGCGCGCGCCGCAGTGCGGTCATCGCGCGAAAAAGGCTACGACCCCTCGGTAGCGTGGCGAGAGGCCCACGCGTCCTCCCCCGGGGGGCGGCGATGCCTCCTACCCCGCGAGGGGGAGGACGCAGAGGGCCACATCACCGGCCCGAGATACGCGCGGAGGGGCGGCGGGAGGACCGACGCCGCACGAGCACGGTGAACGGCGGATACGCGCGCTCCTCTGTGTCCGCTGTGTCCGCGCGTCGTCGGAGAGCCGCCGTGTGAGCCAGAAGGAAACTTATTCAAACCCAGGAGTACCAAAAGTTCGGAGAACACCCGGCTCCTAGACATCCTGTTGGCCAACTGCGATGAGCTGGAGAGGCTGATCCGGCTAGATAAGGAGCTTCCAAGGTCGAAAAAGGGTCAGAAGCCGGCAGTTAACTCCTGACCCCGCGGGCGGAAGGAATGATCTCGCCTCTTCCACCCAGTCTCTAGCGGCACCTCTCAGGCGGCACCTTCAGAACGGGACCCTCGCCACTGGAGAAGACCGAGAAGGATCGAACGCGATTCGACCTTCTTTGAGCTCTCCACCTCGTACATGACGGGTGAGTGCTTGCCGATCCAGTAGACGTGGCGCGCACGGGTGCAACGGAACTCGTTCGGCCGGATGTAGGTCGTGCCTGGATCGAAACGGCGATCAGCGACTGCCTTCTTACCGAGAGAGAACCCTCTCTTCTCGGCGAAGGAGCTGCCACGCCAGACTTGCTCGATCAAAGATCCGCACGGTTCGCCGCCCTTGCGGGTCTTCCTCATGCACACGAGGACCCTGTACGAATAGTCCGGCCCGTATTCGCCTGGGTGCGGAACTCCGCCTGATCCTCCCTTTCGCCAGCCCTTCCTGCCATCAAGGCGAAGGAAAATGAGCTTCAGGTGCCTCTTGTGGCGCCGTCCTCGTGCTGCGAGGAACTTCTTGCCGAATATCCTGCGCATTTGCTCAGGAGTTACGACTTTGATCATTACCTCTCTCCCTCTGTTCTTCTTCCGCGACTCAATCGGTAAAGCCGGCTGGGTCTCAAAAGAAGATGGGGAGCAGAGAGACTAGTAGCCAGGCATTTTACCGCGAAGCCTGAGCGGAATCAAGCTCTTTGAGATTGATGGCGACCGCCGGGAAGTGAAGTCAACGTCCACCCAAAGGAAATGGGTCAGAAGCGCGGTGTGAGCTTCTGACCCTTGACGTACTTGCTATCCAGACTCGCTGTGCACTCGGTCGGTAGCTCGCGGATATGCCCAGACCCGACGATCCCATTGAGCGGGTGGCTCGTTATTCCAGTTCTCCGGGAGTACTGGGTTCGTCCAAGCGGGATCAGGTAGCCACGCGTCCCAGCCATCTGAAAAAGGCGAACTCCGCGACTCGACTGCAGCGATGACGGACTCCGCCTCGCGCATGACTTCCGCTGCGAGCTCGGCCGAGAAATCGCCGTCGTGGACCTGCCGGTCGAAGAGCTCTTTGTCCTTCCACGACCAACTCCAATCTGGCGCTACGACAACATCGAGAGAGTGGTCGTTCGTATCGAAGCCGATGGACGTCCGGCGAAACGGCTCCTCCAGGTTGACGTAGTAGCCGAGGAACGTGTCCGCTGGCGGCTGCCACGAAAGCCAAACGGAGTGCGCACGACCGGGAAACATGAGCCGCAGCGTTCTGTACCACCACTGCGCGTCGACAAGAGCGCCCTGCCGCCATCTCTTATGCGGCGTGTTCTCGGGTAGGTAGAGGGCGACCAGATCCTTACGGTCTTCGACGACGAGTGCGCCCCAACTCATCCCTGGACGACCATCGCGGGTGATGTATCTGAGAACCACGGTCTCGCCGCGTGCGAAGTGTCTACTCACGAGGCAATTCGGCTTGCGCAGTCACTTTCGTCTCTCCTCTTCGTTGTGGTTGAACTCTCGCATTGAGTTTCGCCCTTTCGGACTCACCAGTTGGGGCACACACAAAGGACTTCGGCTGGCTCGCGCGTATGCGTAGAGAGCCAGCCTTAATACTCCTCTGGGAGCAGAAGCGTCGTCACCGATCGATCTGCTTCGGTGATGATCCAGAGCTTCTCGCCGCTCTTCAGCCGGTAGGCCGAGACCAGACGAAAGCCTTCACGAAGCGAGAGTTCGTTCTCACGCTTGTCCTCGTCACCCAGCTCGCCCCAGTCGCCTGCGGCGTGCCGGTACAGGAAGTGGAACGGCTCTTCGCTCGATTCTTCGAGGGCTCTAAGGGCCCCCGGCGTGGCGACGATTACTCCCAGGGAGAACTTCGGCGAGGTCATCGCCGTTCTCCCTCTCGGCGCGAAGCGCCGGCCTAGTTAGTCGCGAGTTCCATCCGGTCCGCCGATCACGACACCTTCGTCGTCATAGATCCGTCCACACTCGTTGCAGCGCAGGTTGACCTTGGCACCGCCGCGCGGTGCAGCTACTTCGAGTTGTTCCCACGACCCGCCTCGCGAGTCGGTCCGCCCGCAGACACAAATCCAGGAGTCGCATTTGCTGAGATCGTCGCCGTGGGCGTCATGGAACGCAGCGGAGTCGGCGAACTCTCGACGCGCGCGCTCGGTCTTGCGATCTTCTGTCATCCAGCTGCAAGCCGCGCGCTCGATCATCGCCTTCTCCTTTCTTTGTAGACATGTCATCTCACATCTCGACTCCGGAACGCAAGGGATCAAAGTGCATCAGCCTGAATCAAGTTCGGAGGAAGTCTGGCGTCAGCTCTCGTAACAGCTGTCGTGGCGCGTTCAGCGGACTGCGGGGTAGACGCTTCGCTGCGGGTAGCAGGAGAGGACGAAGCTGCTGCCACGCTGCATCAATGTCGGCGGCCTCACCCACATACGACTCCGGCCGCCCTGTCGCGAGCGCGGCTTTCCGCTGGACGAAGAAACAGATGAAGTCAGCGACTTGGATGAGGGGCGCCTGAGACGAGTCCACGAACAGTGCGGTGTCCAGGATCATCGAAAGCTCGTCGTGGCGTGCCAAGAAATCAATGGCCCAGTCAGGCGGCGTCGCCACCAAGCGCGCGATCTCGTGCTGTTCTGCCGTCTCATGCCGGTCGAAAAGCAGCAGCGCGCATTTCTTCTGCCGGTCGCTCGCACTTGGTCCGTAGTTTTGAAGGTGCACTTGTAGCGCGATGTGGACGGAGGCGATGGTCCGCGCTCGATGGTTCGGCGCCGTCCCAGCGGCACGCCGCGCGAGAAAGTCGGCGATGTCGATAGCGCTGACGGCGACCTTGTGTCTCCGCTCCGCAAGCCACGCGAGGATCAGTGCGCGCGCCTGAGCCCGCGCCACCGCTGGCGTAGGGGCCGCCCAGGCACCACGGCCTCGAAACAGGTCAGAGCCCTTCAGTTCGGAAACGGGACGACCGGCTAGCTCCGCGAGATCCTCAAGCAGCGCTGCGTACTCGCGTCTCGTGCGACTTCCGGTATACGAGTTGACCAGGACGGCCGCGACAACGAGGACCGGCTGATTCTGGTCGAATTGATCACCGGACTGGCCGCTCTCGTCGCCGTAGACAAGGAACATCGCGATGATTCTTGCTCTTGGTGTCTATCTCTGGGACGCACGCGTCAGTGCCCGAACGCCATGTCCTCATCGAACCGCCAGTTGGTCGCGAGCTTGGCGAGCGGATAGAGCTTCCAGCCGAGACGCCGCGCCACGAGATAAGCAAGCACGGCCTCTTCGACCGAAAACAGGTGCGTTCCGAGCGGGTGGTCGTAGCGATGCTTGGCGTCGTTGTTTAGTGTTTTGAAACGCTGCAACTGACCCCAGGTCACGTCATCAATTTCGGGCTTGAGGCGACGGAGCAGAGCGTCACCGAAGGGAAGGAAGGGAACGTGTCCGATTCGCTTTAGGAGCCCCTCGAGATGGGCGCCGCTGTGCTCAACGATCGATCGAGTGCGCCACTCGATCTCCCCGATCTCTCCGCAGAGGAAGTCGACCATGCAGTACTGGAGCGGCTTGAAGATGTCGCGGTCTGCGACCTCGCAACGGGTGATGCCCCACCGAGGGATACCAAGTGTTCCGGGGGCGTTCGGCCGATTGTCGGCAATGCGGCTCAGGCTCGGTCCCGGAAAGGAATCGTCGAATTCCTGCAGAGCCTCAACATCCAACGGGTTTGACGAGGCGATCGGGATGAGCCTCTCCCATTCGTCTTCGGAGTGGAGTTCGATCGCGAGGTCGGCCAAGAGAGTGAAGGTGGACATCTACTGGTGTGGTTCGCGTTGGTGGATCTTCTCGTGGCAGGCTCGGTGGAGGAGAACCGTATTTCCGGCGACGTAACCCTGATGCCTGGCGAACATACGCAGTCTCTTGTGGACGTCGCGCCCCTTAGGTGTGTCGAGGTCCTTCCCGCACTCCGGACAAACTCCGCCTTGCGCGCGGAAAAGCTGCTCGCGGACTTTGGTCTGGTCGACCATGTTGCGGTTGATCGAAGAGAGCTCAAGGCGCCATGAGAGGTACCAATACGTTTCCTCATCGCCGCCGGACCACTTCACAAGCATTCCTTCGACCTCAGACAGGAACGGCTTCTCAAGACTCTTCAGTCGCTCAGCAACTTCAGCCTTCCGCCATGTCTCGGGCATCACGCGCCTCCAGGAGCGTCATCTACACGGGCAGCCGCGGATAAGCAACTAGTTCGTCGTACAACACCTGCGCGGCACGCATGAAGTCATCGAAGTAGGTCTCGACGACGAACTGATAGACGTCGCCTGACCTCAGTAGACCGCACGGCGCGGGCCCGAGCATGGCCACTTCGCAATTGCCTTTCGCGCTGAACTCATGGGCGAAGCCGTTGCGGTAGATGTTGTAAATCCGCTCGGGGCGAATTGCGGCTTCAAAGTCGCGGTACGCAGGTCCCATCGAATGAAGAAAGGCGAGAAAGTTCTTCTCGCCTTGACCGGGTCTAGGTTTGTCCCGTTCACTGACGCCGCGACGACCGGTCTTGAACGCGCCCAGGTACTCCGTGTAGCAGAGGAGACCGAGCGCTGACAGGTAGTTACCTCCACCAGCGTGGGGACCCGCACTCTCGCCGCGATCCTCAGCCTCCTTCGTCCGTCTGGCGTGATAGATCTCGCGCGTGATGTCACCCTTGATGAAGCCGAAGACCGCCAGATCGAAGAGTTCCTTGATGCGGTCGCCATCGTTTGGAGCTGAGCGCTCGCGATGGTCATCGATGTCGACCGCACCGTGCGCCGCAATCAGTCCTTCCTCAACGAGGCGGCGGCGCAAATCCGTGTCGACCTCAGGAGGAGCGCTGCTCGCGTATTTCGCCGCTTCAGCGAGCCGATCGGCCGGAATCTCGGTCTTCCAGTAGCGGACGGCATTCTCAACATTCCATGGCCACGGGAAGTCGTATTTGAGATCCGTCCAAATGGCGGCATCTAGTTTCTTCTCACGCACCCAGTTGCGAATGCCTTCCCATGGCACACCCTCGCGAGATCGATGTCGCTGCGCATCAGCGGCCACGACGTAGCCGATCTTGCCGGCGCTGCAGCCCTCGCGGCACGCGAGGTCGGAGATTGCTTCGTCCAGCTCGTCAAAATGGCTGAGGGCATATCGCGTCGGAACCGTCCGTGTGTGCCGCTCATCGATGACGTATGTGAGATGCCCGTGACCCGACGACAGGCGGGACAGCTCAATCGGAAGCGCGGGACCGTCTCTCTGCCAGTCCCCATCGATCTTGAGGTCACCGCGGTCCCATACGAGTGATCCCCACGCGAGGATCGCGATCCTCATCTGAGGCTCGCCCTATTCACTGCAGAAGACCTCGAGTGGGGCGTTTGCAGTTTCGCGGACGTAGACCTCGGTTGAGGCAAGCAGTTGCAGCTGGTCCTGGCTCGCTGCGGTCCTCGAAAGTCCAGGCTGAGCAATGGCGAATGAGAATCTCGGCTTCAGCAGCCGCGACTTCTCGCGCAAAGTGAAGAAGGTATTGGGCGTGCCAATCACAATGCCGCTCGCTCTGCCAGTACGCTGTCTCTTCCGCTCTCGATGCATCAGTCGGCGAATGAGCACGCGTGCATCCTCCTGCCACTTCACGGACTTGATTACCTGCCCACACACCTCATAGAGGTCGTGCACGCGAGCACCAGGTTTCCCCTCGGATGCGTACTTGCAGTGAACCAACATGACCTTGAGCTCTTTGTCCTCGACCTTAAGGGCAACAACATCGGCGACTTCGCCGGTTCCGTCATCGTCGATCACCAGATCCCATTTCGCCAGCTTCTCGACACGTTCAATGACCCGTGCCTGAATAGAGTCGCTTTCACGATTCGGCCCTTGGGATTCCTTTCGGAGATCAACGCCTCTCCAATCGAGTACCGTCAGCCTCTCGGGGTCGAATGCCGGTAGGTCTCGATCGATCTTCAGCAGGAAGCCATCGGGCGTAACGGCAGCGTTCTGCTCAAACCGAATCCACAGCCCCTGCTCGGTCAGCCATGTGCTTAGGGGCGTACGGTTCTTGCGAACGACGACATCTAGGTCGGAGTGGACGCCCTTATAGACGACTTTCCCTTCCGTAACGCGCGCCTCGTAAGAGACCGCGCCACCAGGCGTTACCACGTCAAACGGGATGGCACCTGTTGTCTCGAACTTCGTGATCTCGAGGTCAGCGTCAATAAGAGGCCAGGTCTTCTCGCCACTTGCGAGGCGCACTTCCTCACTGGTGTTTAGGAACACGGCCCAGGGCCATTCGAGGGCAAGGGGCACGAGAGCCGGTCGACCGTCGAGCACCTGCGGCCGAATGAACTTCTTCATGAGCTCCGACAGGTCGATGGAGTCGTCCGTGAGTTTCGCCCCGACGTGATCGCACCAGTCGACCCACTGCTTCAAACCGTGAGCGGCCCTGAAGCTCCAGACGCGGCCCTTCAGGGAAGCGCCGAGGCTGACGCGACTACCGTCTTCGTACCCGTAGGCAAAGAGGTTCGTCTTGGTCTTCGTTTTGGCTTCGGCAAGTGGAAAGCCCTCGATGACATCGGCCCCGACATGCAATGAGAATCGGCGGCTACGGTTGTGGATGTCGAGAACACCTACGTTGGTTGGGACAAGACGATTGACGTTGTGCATGATCCGGAAGACCTTCTCGCCAGTGACTCGCTCCGCGTCGTTCCCGCATACGGCTTTGGCAAGACCCTCGTGCAAGCTGTCGTTATTGGAACTGTTGATGTAGAGAAGCCGCCGCTTGTGATCCCAGTACAAGACGTAAAGGTCGTGCTTCACGTCCTGAACCGTTCGAACGTCGCCCCAAGGAACCGCTGCGGTGATCTTCGTTACGAACCAGGCAACCCGATCCGCGCGGCTAATAAGAATTGGATGGGTGACGAGGATGTCTTCGGGAAAGACCGTTGTGATCTTCTCCGGCTGCCAATCTGCGGAACCCGTCTTGTAAGCAACCGTGCTCATCTTGGGCTCTAGATTGGCGATGGGAATCTCCTCGGCCGAACCCGTGAACGAGCGATGGAACTCGCTGGCGTCCTCCTCCTCCCCGACAGCGCGTTGGGAGAGATTGCGAATGACCTTGTTCCAGTCAGAGTCCTCGGCGTAGAGCTCGCGTAGGTTCTCGTCGTAGTCAGCATCAGGCTGCCCAACCACAACGGTGGCGTCACCGATCGTCGAGCCGGCAACACGAGCGAATCGACCAACAAACTGCAGGGTGACGGCGAGGCTTTGGTGTGTGTCGTGGACGGCGGCGATCTTGAGCGAAGCCAGGTCAAAGCCTTCCCCGAGCATGTCTACACAGACGATCACGCGGGTGGACCGGTCTCGTAGAGCCTGCAGCGCCGCCCTTCGATCCTTTGCCGAAAGACTGCTGTGCAGGATCACCGGATTGAAGTCAGAGGCGATCTCTTTGTAGATCTCAAGGATCTGTTCGGCTCGACTGATTCGGTTGACGCGAGCCATGACAACGTGATCGAGCTTCGCCCGCCGATCTTTGCGCAGCTGCTCGACCGCTTTGACTGCGATCGCACGATCCGGATTCTCAAAGTCGATAACTGAGTAGTAGTTGATCCGCGAGAAGAGACCATGCTTCTGCGCTTCACCAAGTGGGTACGCGTAAAGCAAGCGACCACCAATTGGCTTTGCGTCTTCTCGGTAAGGTGTCGCGGTGAACTGAACGACGTGCTTCCCCGCGAACTCCTCACGAATCTGCTTCCACGTGCGGGCGGCGACGTGATGCGCCTCATCGACAAACAGGTGGCTGCATTCCGCGAGTAGGGCCTTCCGCACGGGCTCTGGACATGTCGTCAACGCTGCAGCCGTAGTCAGGATCACATTGCAGGCTTTGGCGAATTGGCGCGCCGATGCCTCGGTCTTGAACGCGTGCTCGACCCGCCCAACGACGGGCCGCGAGGCCGTCTCCTTCACGACGCCAAACTCTTGGAGCACGCCGAACGACTCGAATTTCGCCGCGAGTTGATTTCGCAAGGCGTCAGAAGGAACCACGACTATGAGACGCTGCGGCCGCGCGGCGGCGAAGACTCCGAGCATCGCGTCCGTCTTACCTGTGCCAGTTGGCATGACGACCGTTGCGGGTAGAAACGCACCGGTTGTCCAGTGACCGAGAACCGCGTGAATCGCTCCGATCTGCGGAATTCGCAGACCGCGACGACCCGACTGGAGATCCTCTTCGACGAACCTGAACGCATCCGTTAGCGACGCGAGCACGGTCGCTGGATCGGCCGCGATAAGTCTGCCGACCCAGCGAAGCCCTTCGAGATCGCTTGTTCCGAATGGCTTTCGAAGGATGGACGGTAGTTTCGGTTGAAGACCGCGCTCCGTCGCTGTCAGCTGCTCGCTCGATCGAACGATTCTTTCCGAGCGTCCATTCGCGAACTTCAGCGTGGCGACGCCACCGACGAGCTCAAGGGTGGCATGTTCTTCGGGCAAGAGCATTTGCTGGATCGAGTTTCGATCAATGATTTTGGCCGTCGAATAGCACGGTGGCACGAGGATCTGTTCCGGATCCTTGGCAGAGCGTCTGAGTGTGATTGTCGTCGTCATGCGACCTTGGCAGAGTCGGACAGGACGAGCTCGCCGCGAAAAGCGGCTGCTAGGACTGCCCGCGAACTGCGTTCAGCCAGCCGGGCGGCGGACTCGATCTTCGCTTCGACTGACGCCGCAAGCCCCAAGAGCGCGGTCACCCGTCTAACAATCTCCGCCTGCTCCTGAGGACTTGGAACCGGGACTGGCAACGCCTTGAGCGTCGACATATTCAACGAGGCCAGATTGACCGTCTGCTTACCGCCTGCCTCGAAGTAGGCGGCACCAATCGTGTTCCCGAACCACGAGTAGAAGCGTGGTTGCATCGCGGAGTTGCGCAGCCGGGCGCGGAAGACATGGTTCTGGTGAATACATTCCTCGATCTGCCCATCCCATACCCAGCCGCGTCCCAACTTGTCCCGGTCGCCGCCTTCATTGAAGAGCACGTCGCCGGGCTGGAGACGCAATTCAGTGATCCTTCGCTCGGTTGCAACGATGTTCTTCATCTCCGACAGATCGAGCCAACCACGTTGAACGTTCGCGACGCGTAGGTATGGGACTTCACGCATCGGCTCGTTTGGATCCAATTTCGCGCCCTTTTGAACGCCTCCTTTGATCTCCGCGATGTCCGATAGTCGACACCAAGTCCATTCGCTCGGCGTCTCAACAAGCCGAGGCACGGGGCCACTAGAGGACGTCACCGCCATCGGTTCTGGCTGATGTTGATCACGCCACTCTGCGGTCAATCGTCCCGACGTGGCGGATGCGAGAACGGCATCGCCGAATACTTGGATCGCGCGGCGTGCTGCCTCTATGTGTTTGGTCGACGACTCTTCCTTCGCAACAGCCGTTCGGAACAACTCGGCAAGATGCTCTTGATCGGTCAACGGAGGCACAGGGATCGGTATCAGGGCGATATCTCGAGACGAGAGGTGAGTCACTGTGGTCGACGAGGTTGCGTCGTGAATCGCCTGGAGATAGGCGGGTAGCACGTGGGTAAGAAACTCCATGTTCAAGAGCTTGGCGTCGGGGACCACTTTGCAGACCCGCTGGTTGAGAAGCGCCTCCGAGCCGCGCCAGCGCGCGCATCGGAAATCGCCGTCCATACCGACAAGGAGATCATCCGGGCGAACCAGATAGCGCTCCTCGTAATCACCTACGTAACCGACCTCGGTTTCATCGTTGAAGATGTCGCGAATACGAATCAAGGGCTTTCCTCCGTTGGCTACGAAGGCTGCCGACTTGAAGGCGAAGCCATTGACGATTTGCGCAACCTCACCCAACGGACGTCGCTTCCATGTAGGAGGCACCTGGAGGAGCGGCAATCGGGACTCTTCCACTATTTGCGCAGGCGATACCGGGAGGCTCATGGACTGGTCCCGTTGCCTTCAAGAAGGCGCTGCAGGTCGCTGAGGTCGTCGAGCGCGAGCTTCAGCTCAGCCAGCGCCGTTGTGACTTGTTCCTCGGGATCCGTGATCAGATTCGGATCTTCGAGTTGCTCATCGCGAAGCCACTTGAACGCGTCAAGCTTGTAGTGGTGCGCCTTGATCTCCTGAATGTCGAAGCACTTCCAACGACCCTCGGCAGAGTCCGTCTCCGATCGCTTGCTCTGACCGTTCGGGTCTGGACCAAAGCAGGCTTCGAACTCCGCGAAGTGAGACGCTGCGAGCGGTCGCTCCTTCTTCGTGACTTTCGGGACGTTGGCGCGAGCGTCGAAGATCCACGTCTTTGTGGTCGGACGCCCCTTACGAAAGAAGATCACATTCGTCGTGATGCCTTCGCTGTATGGGGAGAAAGTGCCGCGCGGCAGACGGAGCACCGTGTGAAGCTCACAGTCCTCGGTGAGTACCTTGAACACTTCACCGGCTTGATCTGCGAAGAGCACATTGTCTGGTACGACAATCGCGGCACGTCCGCCCGGCTTCAGGATTGTGAGGACATGCTGAATGAAGTTGAGCTGCTTGTTGCTCGTCGACACAGTGAAGTCGTCTCGACTGGGCTGTTCGTTGGCGCCCCTCGTTCCGAAAGGCGGATTGGTAAGGACAACGTCGTACCGCTCGCCACTCGGCAGCTCGGATATCGAGTCCTTGCGCTCGATGTGGGGCTCAACTTGGTGCAGATAGAGATTCATGACTGCGAGACGGCGGGGTTCGGGGTCGATGTCCTGGCCGAAGTACGTCTGAGTGCGGATGCGCTTTGCCGTGTCGCGGTCGAGCGACCCCTTCGTCTCCGCCAGAAGCCATTCATAGGACGCGACTAGGAATCCACCAGTCCCGCAGGCCGGATCGTCGATCTTGAAGTCACGCGAAACGCGCGGGTCAGGCTTCATCAGCCGGACGATTGATCTGATGAGAAGTCGAGGAGTGAAGTACTGCCCCGCCCCCTTCTTGCCCTCTGACGCCGCCTTTTCGAGCAGTCCTTCGAACGCAGCAGCTTTGACGTCGACATCGAGGGACGTCCACTCCGTCTCATCGATAAGAGTGATCAGTCGTTGCAGATTGACCGGGTTACTAAATCGCGACTGCGCGCCACTGAAGATGTCGCCGAGGATTCCAGGTTGCCTTCCGAGAAGCCTCAACGCCTCAACGTACGCATCGAGCAGATCAGTTCCGCTCAGGGCCCTTAGATGGGCCCAGTCGGTGTTATTAGGGAGAGCGAGATCGCGCTCGCTGGCCATCTTCAGGAACAGCAGATAGGTGAGCTGTTCGACGTAGTGGCTGTAGCCGATGCCGTCGTGGCGCAGTGTGTGACAAAAACCCCAGAGCCTGGCGACGACGTCAATCACGCGGCGACCTCACGATTTAGATCCGCCACGAGATCGCCAAGCTTTCCGTCAAACACGCGGTTAGCGCGACCCCAGCCGCCGCGATTTGAGAGAACCGGCATGTTGTCAAAGTCGTCCTTTTCGATCGAAAGGTTGGCGATGAGGTGTTGCCGGATGTAGTCCATCCAGGCTGACTGCTCTTCTGAAAGCTTGCGGCTGAACATCACCCGATCGATCGCTAGCGCCACCCGCTCCTCGGCCGTGAAGAGCGGGGAGCTCTCCTTAGCGGCCTTCTTGACCATCGAGATGATGTCGGCCATGGCCTTATGAGACGTGGCCGCGTACGCCCGCTGCAGGTTCTCCTCGGTGAAGTGCTCTGGAGTCTTCAAGAGAGCGGTCTTCAGTTCCTTCAAGGGTTCACTTCCCCACGCCTGCGGTCGCGAAAGCAGAATCGAGAGAGCGGCGATGTGCTCCGAGTTTGTCTTGACGAACTCGGAGAACAGGGTCAGGTAGTCCGCCGGCTTGTATTCCTTGCCGGTCGCGCCCTTGATGAGCCACTCCGACGAAACGACGTCCACGACGCCCGGGGCCTTAATGAAGATCCGGTCCGGCCGCGGGTAGTTCTGAAGAAGGTTCTGGAACGACGGATCACGTAGAAGCTTCATCGTGTCAGTGAATGACTCACGAAGCTGCGCGGGAAGATCCTCCGCGAATCGGCCGAGGTCGCCATCCGGGACGAACCTGACGAAGAGGTCCCGCGCGTTTCCAGACATTTCCTTCTCGATCCGACGGAGCCTCCGAACAAGACGCCTGGTCGAGTAATCGCGGTCGCGGTTTTGCCAGATGTCGTCAATGACCTGAACGATCGTCTTGCCGTCTGACTCCGGCGGCTCGGCTGTGATCGCCGTCGCGTTACGGAAGTACTCAAGGAGACTTCCGTTAAAGCAGTCGAAGACGACGAAGTGCGACTTGTCCGGGTACTTCTCGCCCTTCCTGGTTCCGCGCCCGAGCATCTGCTCAAAGAGGATTCGAGACTTAACCGGCCGCAAGAAAACCAGGTACTCGAGATCGGGAATATCAACACCGGTCGTCAGGAGATCGACCGTGACGACGATTCCGGGATTGGGTCGATTCCGAAAGAAACGGATCTTTTCCAGTGGCCGATCGACTTTACCGGTGATCTTGGTCACGAACGCGTCCCCACGGCCGAACACTTCACGGGCCAGATCGACGAGCTGTTCGGCGTGAGACGTATGCGGCTGATCGTTATCGGCGAAGATCAAGGTCTTAGGGAAGCGGCCGAACTTCTTCTCGTGTTCGTCGGCGTACTTCTTGAGCTCCTGAAGCGCTTTTCGATTCGCATCTGGCGCAGTGATCAGCCGTTCGATCTTGGCCGTATCGAAGACGCGCTCATCTTCCAACAGATCTAACTGCTGGACTCCCGTCATCGTGTCAACTTCTTCGACTTCTTCCCCTTCCTTGAGGAAGATGCCGTTCATGCGGACGTCCGACTTGACCGTCACGACGTCGTAGTCGACCAGGAAGCCTTCGCGCACCGCCCGTTCATACTCGTAGCGATAGGCGATGTTCTCGAAGTAAGCCGTCGTGTGTGATGCCGGCGTCGCCGTCAGGCCGATTTTGATCGCGTCAAAGTGCTCCAAGGTGTTGCGCCAGACCGAGAGCTCCTTCGAGGAGTACCCGCGGTGGCACTCATCGGCAACGATGAGATCGAAGGCATGAATCGGGATGTTGAGTTTCTCGGCATCTTCTTCAATGTCGACGTCGCCTGAACCAAGAACCGCTTCGCGGCCGAAGAGGTTGATCGCCATTCGCTGAATGGTGCAGACGTAGACGAAGGCGTCACCAAGCTTCGGGTTCGTCAGTGAGGATGTCGGCAGAGTCGTCGGATCGAAGTCGCGGTCGTCGCCAAAATCCTCGCGGTGAAACCGCTGGCTGAAGACGGGATAGAGCTTGTCGAACTTGAAGCCGGGCTCCGGTTCGAAGGAGGCAAAGGTCCGCACCGCCTGTGCTGCAAGCGCCCTGCGATCGACGAGGAAGAGAATCCGCCTGGCAACTCCTGACTTCATCAGCCGGTAGATCTCGGAGACGGTCATCACGGTCTTGCCGGTACCAGTCGCCATTGGGACCAAGAGCTTGCGTTTGCGCTGTCGGATCAGATCTTCGATCGCCAGGTTCGCCTCGCGCTGATACGGCCGAAGGAAGTCGTTGAACGGGATCGTTTTCAGCTTGGCGATCTCAGCGTCGAAGTCGCGGGTCAGCATCTCGCGAAGAGCTGTGGGCGTATGGAGTCCGGAGACGACCCGCGAGCGGTTCAGAGCATGGCGAACGTCCCGAAACCAAATGACCTCGCCGTTTGACGAGTAGAGAAACGGCACACCGAATTCGTTCTGATAGCGCGGCTCCTGGGGGATCCCCTTCGAATAGCGCTCGGCTTGCGACAAGACTTCCTGTGGGCCGAGGCCGACCTTCTTCGCCTCGACAACGCCTTCAATTGATCCGTTGTCGCAAAGGGCGTAATCGGCGGGACCGGCTAGTGTCGGCAGCTCGCAGACCGCCGTCGCGCTGAGGCGTTGGGCATCCCCGATAGGCACGGCGCGGCTGAGCTTCCACCCTGCGGCTTCAAGCTTTGGATCCAGCCGGACGGCCCGTGTTGCTGCTTCGCCCTCTCGGCGCGTCATGTCGATTTGGTCCTCATCCCTGGTTCCTCGCTCGTGGGGCAGCTAGTCAATCATATTGAACAAGCGTTCGAGAGGCAAGCTTTGAAAAGACAACGCGAGGGAGACATCAACCTCATGTCGCCCTCGCGTCGACGCCGCATCACATCTTCCCGGGAAACACCTGCTGCGCGAACCACGTCGCCGCCTCGGCGTTGAGCCTCAGCAGGGCCTCCTGGATCTTGATCGCTGCCTTCAGCCCGAGATTCTTCTTGCCCCTCCGTACTCGGTACAGATGTCCAGTGCTCACGCCCGCTTCTTGTCCCAGCCGGTAGGTCGAGATTCCGTACGCGAAATCGAGGTGCTCGATGAGCTTGCGTCCGGACAAGAGGATCACCCCTGCCCGGGTATCTAATTTCAGGTCGCGTTAGCGAGGTTGGCCGCTAACGCGACCTGATTCGTGTACCCGAGCAAGCTTGCATCGACATATGGGGTCCTCTTTCTTTCGCCCTCGGGCTTCGCTGTCCCTAATGGCAGGGCGATCGTAGGACGCCTCCCGTGCCATTCCAAGACGTCCGCGGACACCTAATCGCCCGTGGGTCACAGGCTTAGACGACACGCTCTGTGGACGATCGATTACGTAGGAATGAGGATCGAAGATGCCCTTGCCGCGCAGAAAGCGCGAGCAAGGAGGAACGCGATGAGCTCCGCTGTCATCCACGTCGCACGACCTTCCGACCTCGACGAGCTCTGGAGTCGTAGCAGCGAGCCTGACCTCGAGCTCGATCAGAGCGGACGGATCCAGCAGGTCCGGTCCGAGAGCGAGGAACGCCGCTCCGCTATGAGCGCAGCAGCTCCGGTCGCTCTCGGCGCGGTCGTCTCCAGCATTAGCCGCTGGGACTAGGAGATGAGCCGGGGGCGTCTCGTCGCCCCCGGCGCTCCGATCTCATGACCGTTGCGCAGTGGGCTGAGTTCAACGCCTACCACGCCAGAAACCGCGAGCAAGCCACGCAGCTATGGCGGTTCATCGTGTTGTGCATCGGAGTCGGCGCCATGGGATCGCACGTTGCCGCTCTGCTCGCCCAGGCTGGTTGCCGGCTACTGCTCATCGATCGCGACACTCTCGACTACGCAAACCTGACGCGGCACTACGTCACTGACAGAGGCTTGATCGGTAGACCAAAGGCGCACGCGCTTGCGGAGAAGCTGCGTCAGGAAGTCCCGACTCTCCAGCTGATTCGCGGCATCAAGGGCGACGTCGAGCAGATGACGGATCCCGAGCTTGCGGCTCTTGTCGGCCAGGCGAGTCTTGTCGTTGGCTCATCGGGCCGAGACGCGGTCGATCATCGGGTCAATCGGATCGCGAGAGATCTTCACCTGCCACTCGTGGTGCCTTCTCTTTGGGGCGAGAACGATGTCCAGGTTCTCGGCGACGTTCACGTCATCCCGTGGCACCAGCGCGAGCGTCGACGCGGCGCGTGCTTTGAGTGCCTGCGTCGACCAACCTCTGAAGCACCGGCTCCAGCCGAAGCGCAACCCGGAGCGGCGGCAGAAGTCATTCGCGTGGCGAGCCTCACAGCCGAGATCGTTCTTGCGCTACTTCTCTCGGACTCGCCGCAATTCCGCGCGATCATGCGAAACCTTGATCGAGCAGCCTGCTACTACGTCGTGCCGCGTTGGCCGCCGACGACGCGGGCCGTCATAGCAAGAGCGCGACGGGACTGTGCGGCGTGCTCGACAGCGCCGACCATTGAGCGGCGAGTGCCGACCTGGGACACCGGCCCAATTCGTGACTGGCTTATTGGAGCGGGTCTCGCCAGCACGGCCCTCTGGCATCAGCTCGTGCCGGGTCTGGACTTCGCCACGACGCTGGCCTTCATCGGACTCGTGGGTCTGTGGTGGCGGGACAGGCTCCCCAGTTACTCCGAAGCGATCCGAGCGGTCCGCAACTGGTGGGGCGGGCGGTAATGGAAGAACTCCTCGGCGTCTTGGCTTGGCGAGTCACCTGGTGGCTCATCCGCATCCTCTGGCTGCCCTTCCTCGTCGTCGCCATCGTCGCTTACGTCGTTCTACCGGCTCTTAGCGAGCTGGGTCGGCTGGTCCTAACCCCAGAGGGACTTGCGGCCGCCGGTCTATTAGCTGTCTGGCTGTGGCGACCTCGCAGGAGATCCAGGCGTGAGTAACCAGTGTCCGCGCTGTGGTCGCATTGCCGCGGCAGCCGGGCATCCCTTGCTCAGCGACTGGGAAGAGTGTGTCGCGCTTGAGGAACAGCTCGCCAAATGGACGGCGGAGTGGAGTCGCACCTCCACTTCTACCGCAACGTCTCCAAGTACATCAGACCGACGCTTGTCTGTTGACTAGTTGACTGTGATGGATCATCAATTGACTAGGATGGTCAATAGAAAGGAGGACCATTATCAAGCTGCCGGCGCGGTCGACGAGTTAGAACTCGAACGACAGCGCGAGAGTGATCCATTGCGACCACTGGTCGTGCTGCTACTAGAGATCGCCCGCCGGCAGTTGAGGGAGGAGAGAGAAGAGGCACCCGTCGGTGCCAGCCTGCCCGAGAAAGATCACGATGCCCGGCCTTGACCTGGTCCAAGCTGCTTTCCTACCCGCTCTCGCCGCTGCCGGCTTCTTGGCGTTGGCCGTCCGCGCGCGATTGCAGCGTTTCCCGGGCGAGCTCTACACCGTCTCCGCCTCCCCTTCGACTCAACTTCCCGTCCAGTTCTTCCAGAGCCTCCACGGGCTTCTCCGGCCGCGCTGGCGGCGCTTGCTACACGGTCAGCCGTGGGTTTCGATCGAACTTCTTGGTCGGAACGCCGGGGTGCAGTTTCGGATCTGGATCCCAAGAGGCGAGCGGCCCTTCATCGAGTCGATCCTTCGCGCCTCCTACCCCGGCGTTGAGCTAACTCCGAGTACTGAGACGCCGCTCCCCTCCGAGGTCGCAGTCGCGAGCGTTCGTCTCGCACGGGGAAACTTCCGCCCCATCCGCCGTGAGTTCGACCAAGAACCGCTATCGAGCTTGTTCTGGACGCTGGCCCGTCCGCAAGGAGCGGAGTCGATCGCGTTGCAGCTCCTCGTCAAACCGAAAGCGTCCGGCTGGCAGGTGCCTGCGCGGATCGTCGCCCAATCGCTGCGCGATGGTCGGCGCGGTCTCGGTCAACTCTTGCTCGGCGTAAGGCCCGATGCCGCCGCCTCGCAGTTCGAACGCGACCAAGCGCAGGCGATCGAAGAGAAGGCACGCGAGCTCGGCTTCGACTGCGTCTTTCGGGTCGTTGCTGCCGCGGACGACAAGGACAAGGCCCGCGAGTTTCTGCGCTCGGGTGCGGCGAGCCTCCGTCCCTTCAGCGCTACCAATTCATTCGACTTCGGCAAAGTGTTCTTCGAGCGACAGTTCCGCGAGGACTTCGCGGCTCGGCATTTCGGTCTCGCTCCCTCGATCCTCTTGACCGCCGAGGAGCTCGCTGGCTTATGGCACCTACCTGCTGAAGCCCTGCCACAAGTCTCGGTCGTCCGCTCGCCGAAGCTGCCGCCGCCACCCGGAGTGAGTGAGGGCGACCGGCTCGTCGGCTTCTCTACGTGGCCGGGATCACAACCGGTGCGCCTCTCGGTTGAGGACTCGCGCCATCACTTCCACCTGTTGGGTGCGACCGGTACCGGCAAGACCACCGCGATGATCAACCTCGCCGCGCAAGACATCGCCGCGGGTCGCGGTGTCGGGGTACTCGATCCGAAAGGGGATCTCATCGAGCGACTGATCCCGCGCATCCCGCGCGACCGTCTCAAGGACGTCGTCCTCATCAGCCCGCAGGAGAGCGACCTCACGGTGGGCATCAATCCGCTCGAGGCGGCAGCAGGCGAGGACCGTGACCTCGTCGCCGAAAACACGCTCACGATCTTCAAACGGATCTATGAGCGCTACTGGGGGATGCGGACTGACGACATTCTCAAGTCGGCCCTTCTCACTCTCCTGCGAAAGCCAAACGCCACGCTCGCCCATATCCCCCTCCTACTGACCGATGCCGACTTCCGCCGTCGGGTTGTGACGGGTCTGAATGACCCGATTGGTCTCGATCACTTCTGGGCCTGGTACGAGAAGCTCTCCGACGCGCAGCGGGGCGAGGCAATCGGACCGGTCCTCAATAAGCTGCGGGATTTCCTGGTCCGCCCGCGACTGCGTCGACTGCTTTGTCAGCCGCGTTCAACGGTTGATCTCCGCCGGGTGATCGATTCCGGTCAGATCCTCCTCGCCGATCTATCTGTAGGTCGGTGGGGTGAGACGACAGCCGGACTGATCGGGTCATTTCTCGTCGCCAAGCTATGGCAGGCGGCCCTGGCGCGGGCAGCGATACCCGAGGAGACGCGAGCCGACTTCTTCCTCTTCATCGATGAGTTCCAGCACTTCCTTGGCATCGCCGGACCATTCGCTGATGCCCTTGCCCAGGCGAGGAGCCTGCGGCTCTCCCTCACGATCGCCAATCAACACCTAGGCCAACTCCCGCGGGATCTGCGCGAGGCGATTAGCTCTAACGCCCGCAGTCGCGCCGTCTTTCAGTGCGGGCAGGATGACGCGAGTTACTTGGCCCGAGAGTTCGCGCCACTCGACGCGACGGCTCTTATGTCTCTGCCGCGCTTTGAGATGGCGGCCCGCTTGTCGATCCGAGGCGAGACGTCGCGACCTTTCACCCTGCGCACGCTCCCATCAACCGAATTGCCGGACCGCGCTTACGCGGCCGAAGTTCGCGACATCTCTCTCGCCAAGTACGGTCGCCACGTCGCTGTGGTCGACCGCGAGCTGCAGGCCACGCTCGCGCCGATGGAGGAACCGAAGCTCCCTGGTTTCGGAGTCGGTCGGAGGCCGAGACGATGAAGCGGCCGAGCCTTAACCGCATCTACCAAGGCGACGCCGAACAGGTCTTGCGCCACTGGCCAGCCGGCTTGGTCGACCTTTGCGTAACCTCACCGCCGTACTACCAGCTCCGCGACTACGGCCACGTCGATCAGCTGGGCCTCGAGAAGGCACCCGAGGACTACATCCGCCGACTGACACGGGTCCTAGGTCAAGTGCGGCGGGTCCTAAAGCCACAAGGCTCGCTCTACCTCAACCTCGGCGACACCTACCGCAATAAGACCCTCCTTGGCATTCCCTGGCGTGTCGTCAGGGAGCTGCAGCGGCGCGGCTGGTACCTCCGCAACGCCATCGTCTGGCACAAGCCAAACGGGGTGCCGAGTGCCATCAAGGACCGGATGACGAACCACTACGAGTTCGTCTTCCACCTGACCCGCTCGCGCCGGTATTACTTCGATCTAGATCCGCTCCGAATCCCGAACGTCGACTCGCGGACGCGGCACCTCACGGGCCCAGTACGCCGTGGCGCGCAGGGCCTCGAACATCGCTCGGGCGTCCCCGTGGCCGGCAACTTCGTCCCGGATCGGCGCGGCAAGAATCCGGGCGACGTCTGGACGATCGGTCCCGAGACCCGCGCCAAGCGCTACATCGTCCCGGGCGAAACGACCCACTTCGCCCCGTTCCCCGAAACGATCGCGGAGCGACCGATCCTCGCCGCCTCGCCCGCGCGGGGAGTCGTTCTCGATCCGTTCGTCGGCTCCGGCACGACGGCGCTCGTCGCGAGACGACACGGCCGCCGCTACGTCGGCATCGAACTCGTCCCGAGCTTCGTCAAGCTCGCTCGCGCCAGGCTCCGACGCGACGCCAACTGTTCTGATCGCCTGATCGCCACCTGTTCTGTTCGCAGAACAGCGAGGCCGGAAAGAGAGGCCGAGAAACAGCGATCTTCCGCGCTGAGTTTCTCCGCATCGAGGAGCGCCGCGTGAGCACATCAATGCTCTCGGCTCGGGAAACGGAGGCGCTGCTACTGATCGGCTGCTACCGCTATCTGACCCGGAAACAAGTCGAAGAGTTCCTGCTGGCCGACGTCGGGATGACTCCGCTGTCGCGGGAGGTCGTGACCAGGCGGATCCTGCGCCGCCTGACGGTCCGTGGGCTGATCAGGGCCACAGATCGGCTCGTCGGCGGTCGGGGCGGCGGCTCGGTCGGCCTGGCCTATTCCCTGACGGCCGATGGCGCTCAGTTCGCGGCCTCCCTTGAGCCGGGCCTTCCAGCGCGACGACCGGCTGCAAAGGGCACGTTCCTCCTGCAGCACGCCTTGGTCACGGCTGATTTCGCGCTGGCCCTCCGCCGAGCAGCGAACGCGCAGGGTCACGAGCTTCTCGAATGGGAGTGCGACTGGAAGGCTGCCGTACGACTTGGATCCTCCGCAGTCGTTCCCGACGCGCACTTCGTCTACGCCACTCCAGATCGTGAGCTTGAGGCTTTCCTCGAAGTGGATCTCGGCACCGAAGGCACGCGGTTCTTTGCCAGAAAGATCGCCCGCTACATCGACCTGTTTAGAAGTGGCTCCTGGCAGAAGCGCTTCCCGATCTGGCCAGTGGTCCTGGTCGTGACGCCGACTGAACAACGGATCGCGGCCATCAAACGCGCCACCGAAAACGCGATCGAGCGTGAGCCAGACGCATCGAAGCTTTGGAAGCAGATGGAGTTCGCATTCGCCGCGCTGCCAAGAGTCGTGGCGGAGTCACCGCTCGCCTCGATCTGGAGCGTCGCGGGGAAGAAGACCGAATGCGCGCTTCTATAGGATCGTCTGGAATGAATGATCCATTGACTGAGAAGAATGCGATCGATAAACTCTTGGTAAATGCCCCGGCGCAGCAAGATGACAAAGCACCAAGGGGGCACCGACCGACTCGGACCGGTTCTCCACCGCCTACGAACGGAGCGGAGCATCCCGGCCAGTCGCCTCTCACGGGAGACGGGTCTGTCGCCCTCCTACCTCAACTACCTGGAACGGGGACGTTTCGGGGACGTTGGGATCGAGAAGTTCGCAAGACTCGTCCGAGCGATGCAACTCTCGGCCGATCAGGTCCTCGCGGAGGCGGGCTATCTGCCCGCCGTGACGCAGAAGAAGCTCCCGGATCTAACGACCTATCTGCGAGCCCAATACAAGCTCTCACCAGCCAAGCTGGAGCTGGCGGTTCAATTCCTTCAGTTCCTGTCCCAACCAAACCGGCGACGCCGAACGCCACAAGCGGAGAAGGAACCGAGGAAATGAATCGAGCGGTCATCTACGTCCGGGTCTCTTCGAAAGAGCAGGCGGAGGGTGGCTACTCGATCGAAGCGCAACTCGAAGCTTGCCGGAAGTACGCGCGCGAACAGGGCTGGATGGTCGTCCGCGAGTACAGCGACGCCGGCGAATCGGCCACCACCGCGGCTCGTCCGCAACTTCGGCAGATGCTCGCCGATCTCACCAGCGGCGACGTCGCCGCATCTCATCTCGTCTTTCATAAGTACGACCGCCTAGCGCGAAACGTCAGCGATCACCTCGAGATCATTGAGCGCCTCAAGCGTCAGGGGATTGGCTCTGTTTCCGCGACCGAGCGCATTGAAGACACGCCCGCTGGTCGAATGGTCTCAACGATCATCGCCTCGGTTGCCGCCTGGTATTCGGAGAACCTCGGTCAAGAAGCCAAGAAGGGCATGGAGCAGAAGGCGCGCGAGGGCATCTGGCCGTCGTTTGCACCGCTCGGCTATCGGAATGTTCGCAAGGGCACCGGTCGACGAGCGGAGTCCGTTCTTGAACCGGATCCGGCGATAGCGCCATTTATTCGGGAAGCATTCGACTTGTATGCGACCGGTCGATGGACGCTGACGAACCTGCACTCCGAAATGACGCGCCGGGGACTCCGCACGCGCACAGGGAAACCGTGGAGTCGGTCGAAGCTTGCCAAAGCTCTCAAGAACAAGATCTACGTTGGAATCATCAGTTGGGGTGAGGTCGAGCGGCCCGGCATTCACGAACCGCTCGTCTCGCAAGAGCTATTCGATCGCGTCCAGGCCACGATCAAGGACCACGACAAGGCAGGCCCGAGAACTAGAAAGCATCCGCATCAGCTACGCGGGACGCTTCTGTGCAGCTCTTGCGGCTCAAAGCTCTGTTTCACCCTAGCCAGGGGCAAGAGCGGCGGTCTGTTCGCGTACTTCTTCTGCGTCGGCCGTTCGCAGAAGAGGACCGAGTGCAAGGAGAGGGCGATCCGAGTCTCGGAGATCGACGCGCAGGTTGCCGCGATCTACCGAGGGCTAAAGCTCACCGACGCTGGGCGGCAGCGCCTCCTCGCCAGGCTCGATGCCGAGATTGCTGACCAAGAGACTGCGGGTCTCGCGACGGCCGCGCGTGACACCTTGCGGTTAGCCAGACTCCAGTCGGAGCGCGAAACCTTGATGCAGGCGCTTTATGACAAGGCGATTTCGATGGATCTTCTTAAGAGTGAGCAGGCACGGATTGATGCGGAGGAGGAAGAGCTGCGCCAGCATCTCGCTATTGACCGCACTGTCATGACGAAAGCGCGAGACTTAGCCGATCGCGCTCTTCGCGTCCTCGCGGAGTGCGCAGGTTGGTACGGCAGGGCAGAAGCCGAGCTGCGGCACGCGATGAACCGGGCGCTCTTCAGAGCGATCTACGTCGGGGATGGGATGGTGAGGGCCGTCGAGCTTCGGCAGCCCCTTCAGGCGCTCTTTGAGCCCCTGAGTTTGAATAGTGTCCTTACTGGTGAGCCAGGAGGGATTCGAACCCACGACCAAGGGATTAAGAGTCCCCTGCTCTACCGCTGAGCTACTGGCCCACGATACATTCTCGCAGAAGGGCCAAGGGATTGACGGCCCAGGCCAGGGATTCGAGTCGGGGGATCTCGTCGGGTGAGCTCACCGGCGTAGCGCTCGGTGACCTTGGGACTCTTGTGAACCGGCGAGCTTCGTCGTCGTGTGCAGGTCGTTGCCGGCTCGGCGCCAGTTGGTGATCGCGGCGTTACGGCCGCGGTGGATCGGATTCCAGCGAAACGGGTGATCGGATTGCTCCGAAATCCGCAGGTGGGCCCGCCCATCAATGCGTAGTCGGACCAAGATCGAGCACGTCGCCTTCGCCTCTACCTCGGTCGAACCCTGGGCCGTGACGCTGACCCGGTCGACTACGCGTCAATGAACGCGTGCACGACCGAGGCGCTGCGGCTGCCGGATTTCGATACCCGGCCGGGCGGTCAGCTGCTGTCCACGCAGAAAGTCGACAAGCAGCGGATTGATGAGCTCCGGTGAGCGGATGTCCGGCCGGTGACCTCCAGCGGCCGCGACGGCGAGAGCCGCACCCGGGATCGCGGTCGCAACCGCGTTGGCCACGTCCAGAGACACCGAGTGATCGAGCGCACCGTGAAGAACCAGGGTCGGCGACGAGATCGTGCCGAGGAGCGCGGGCGCGGCCAAGAAGTCGCGTCCGCGATGCATTTCGCGATGCTGCTGGATGAGGATCTCCGGATCTGCCTCAAGCGCGATCCGGAGGATGGCATCGATGAGCGCCTCCGAGCCGGGCTCGTTGAACGCCGTTTCGAGGAACCATCGGGCGAAACCGGGCCAGTTCTGCCGCCAGTAGGGCGCGCTCCACCGTTGCCACCCCTCATAGGAGACCCTCTCGATCCAGAATTTGTCGTCGTTGTCGTCCTCCGGCGGCGCGGCCGGCCCAACGTTGATCGCCGGAGCGATGAGGACCAGTCGCTCCACCTGGTCCGGCAGACGCGCGGCGAGGAGCGCGGCCGTGTTCGCTCCCATGGAGCCGGTAACCAGGGAGGCGCGGGCCACGCCCGCCGCCTGCAACACGGCAACAGCATCTGCCAAGTGGTCGTCAAACCGGTAACCCGTTGGCGGACGGTCACTGCGCCCAGCGCCACGCGGGTCGAAGGTGACGACACGGAACGAGCGTGACAGAGCGGGGACGAGGAAAGCCGACACGCGTGAGTCAACGAAGTTCCAGGTGGGGACGACGAGCACGGCCGACTCGCCTTGACCGAACGATTCCCAGGCGATCTGGACGCCCGCCACGTCGGCAAAGCCGGACGTCTCGGGCTCGGGCAGCCGCAGGTCCACGGTTCGTCCTCCCCACGTCGAAGTGGCCCGGATCATCATGGACCGGCCGAGACCGCATGTCACACGCGTGCGATAGCGATCTCGCGCAGCGGCCCCTCAGGATCCGGGCGATGGCAATCCCGCGTAGGCGCCCGCGCGTCATCGGACTCGCACGCGTTCCTCCATCCCGGGGGCTGCGGTTGCTCCTTCGTCGCCTCCCACAGGAGACGTTCTCCGTCCGACAGTGATGCAAAGCGATGCCCTCGCCGTGCGCTATACCTATTCGAGTATCATCGTCGGGATGCGCGTGAGTCGTCTCATCCGTGATGCCAGGAAACGGGCGGGGCTCTCGCAGGCAGGCCTTGCCGCGCGGGCGAAGACCTCGCAGTCGGCGGTGGCGCGCTACGAGGCGGGCGCGACGATCCCCTCCCTCCCCACGCTCGAGCGTCTTCTCGCCGCGTGCGGCGGTAGGGTCGTGCTGGGGAACAGCTCGTCGGACCCGCGCTCCCGCGAACGTCGACGCATACAGCGCCTCGGCGCGGTGCGCAACGAGCGGGAGCGCCTCCTTCGGGCGGCCCTCCGACACGGGCTACGCGATGTGCGCGTGTTCGGCTCCGTGGCGCGAGGTGAGGCGACCGAAGAGACTGGCATCGACCTGCTGGTGGACATTGAGCCCGGGCGAACGCTCATCGATCTCATCGGATTCCAGCAGGAGGCCGAGACGATCCTCGGGGTCAAAGTGGACGCCGTGACGGAGCGATTCCTGAAGCGACGTGTGCGGGCCGGAGCCATCCGAGACGCTCGCCCGCTGTGAAGCGCGGCGATCGGGAGCGCCTCGAGGACCTTGCCGTGGCGATCGCGGCCATCCACGCACACTTGGGTAGCCGTGCCCCGAGCGAACTCAAGCGGGACGCGGTCCTCTACAACCTCGTGATCGTGGGAGAGGCGGTGAAGGGCCTTTCGGACGAAACGAGAGCGCGGCATCCGGAGATCCCGTGGAAACAAGTCGCCGGACTGCGAGACCTGCTGACACACGAATACGTCCGGATCGACATGGATGAGATCGACAAGGTCGTCGAGCGCAATCTCGCGCCGCTCGCGGCTGCGGTGCAAGCGTTGCGGCGCAGATCAAGACCGAAGCGGTAGTAAGGTACAGTCGTGCGGACTCTCTAGCCTGCTTCGACGACCGCCGCACGTTTCGCGAGCGACATCCGCCAGCCGACCTCGTTGTCGGCGGTCGACAGACCGCGCGGTAGCCGTCCTGCACGGCGAGGCATCGGTGCCGCCGTCTGCATCGGCGAGCGTGTAGTGATCGTCATCTCTCGGCGCAGCCCGGGATCTGTTGTCTCGAACTCGGCCACTTCGACAAACCTGCTCGTTCGTCACGAGCTTCACGTGGCGACCGATGCGGGTCGCGCCCTTCTTGCCCTTGAACGATTGCGTCAATATTCAAGGTGGTTTCGCCCAGTCTCCCCTTGGCACGCCAAACGAATCGCCGGTTTCCTATTCCTTGTGTCGGCTGAAGCAAGGTCGTGTAGCCCGTAGCGGATTCGAACCGCTGATCTCAGCCTTGAGAGGGCTGCGTCCTGGGCCTCTAGACGAACGGGCCGGGAGAACACCATTCTAGCGGTGATGACCCCGAACGGTCTCGTCCACTGAGCGGCCTCGTCGCGCCCGGCGTGCGGCGCATCCCCATCCCCCTCCCGATCCCTGCACTCAAGATCATCAACGCGTACCTGGTCGAGGGAGAGCGCGGCTGGTCGCTCGTCGACTCCGGCATCCACACCGTGGAGGCGGAGAAGGCGCTGCGCGACGCGCTCGCGGCGGCGGGACTCGAAGTGAAGGACCTGCGGCGTGCCTTCATCACGCATTTGCACCCCGATCACCTCGGCATGGCCGGCACGCTCGAGGCCGAGGGCGTCGAGGTGCTCATGCACCGCCCGGAGATCGCGAGCGCGCGCTACCTCTGGAGCAAGGACTACGCCGCGCTCGACACGGTCTACGCGTTCTTCGAGCACCACGGCATGCCGCCCGATGTCGACAAGAGCATGCGCGACGCCTGGATCGCGATGGGCGAGCGCGTCGATCCCTTCACGCTCGTCCCGGTGGACGACGGGTCCGAAGCGGACCTCGCCGGTCGCGCGATGCGCGTGCGCTGGACGCCGGGGCACACCGACCATCACGCGGTGCTCGTCGACGAGCGCGAGGGCGTGCTGTTCTCTGGCGATCACGTGCTGCCGCGCATCACCTCGAACGTGGGGCTGTACCCGTACACCCGCGACGACCCGCTCGGCGACTTCCTCTCCGCGCTCAAGCGGATCCGCGACCTGCCCGTGAAGCGCGTGCTGCCGGCGCACGGCGACCCGTTCGACGATCTCGCCGGGCGCGTCGACGAGATCCTCGCGCACCACGACGCGCGCCTCGATGCGGTGCTGGCCGCGCTCGGCACGCGCGAGCGCGATGCGTACGCGGTGGCGCGCGATCTCTTCCCGGTGCTGCGCTCGGCGCACGAGGAACGCTTCGCGCTCGCCGAGACGCTCGCGCACCTGCGCCATCTCGAGCGCGGCGGGCGCACGGTGATGATCGATGGCGAGCGCGCGACGTGGAAGGTGGCCGCGTGAGCGACGCGGCGACGCAGGGCGACCGCCTGACGCGCTAGGTCGGCGGGCGGTACCGCTCCAGGGTCTTCGGGTCTTCCCAGCCGTTCGCCTTGAGGTGCCGCTCGATCGCGCTCGCGCCATGCTCCGGAAAGACGTTGAGGCACATGGGATCGCCGAGGAGGAACAGCTGCGCCTCTTTCGTCCGCGGCACCACGAGCGGTCCCGCGAAGGAGTGCGCCTCGACCATGTGCGCGACGTGCTCGGGACCGCCGAGCTCGCGCACGATGCGGCCGGCCTCGATCGCGTGGTTGTATCCGGGCGTCGCCTCGAGCGCGCCGCCGCGCTCGCGGAACTCGATGACCTTCGCGGCGTCGTGGACGTACGCGGCGGCGCGGTACGCGTCGATGTCCATGCGCTGCTGCCAAAGCTCGGCGTAGAGCGGGACGAGCGTCTCGAAGAGACGGACCATGCCGACGATGTGCTTCACGAGGTTGCCGTGCGTCGCGATGGGCATCGTCGGGTGGAGCGGCACGCGTTCGATGTCGCTCCAGGCGGGGTTGCGATCGGAGACGTAGCGCCACACGTCGACCGAGAGCGAGCGGAGACGAGCGTCCGCGATCGTGCCGATGGCCGGGAACGTCGCGAGGACATGCTCCTTGGTCAGCACTGGCAGGTCAGAGGCCCGGTGCGACCCGAAGGACACCCGGTACCACTGA
>Ga0070741_10000297_pt1 | contig 189495 bp, 174 predicted proteins | sample Coa_R1_4_FD_66440 | JGI IMG/M metagenome (GOLD analysis project Ga0070741, IMG submission 66440) | Surface soil microbial communities from Centralia Pennsylvania, which are recovering from an underground coalmine fire - Coalmine... | ecosystem: Environmental > Terrestrial > Soil >... | reverse complement strand
GGAGGCTCACAGGGAGCGGAGGTGCCGGCTATGCCGGCGCCGGAGCGGATGAGCCGTAGGCTCGACGGAGGCTCACAGGGAGCGGAGGTGCCGGCTATGCCGGCGCCGGAGCGGATGAGCGTTAGGCGACTCGCAACGCTCCAGTGGGTCGGGCTGCTCGCGGGCGCCGCCACCTGGCTCGTCGCGCACTTCGGCGGCGTCGGGATCACAGAGGCCGAGTGCAACGGCGTCGGCGCACGCTGGACGATCTCGAATCCCGTCTGGCAGGGAACCGTCATGGGCGTGACCGTCGCGATTCTCGCGCTTGCCGAGCTCTGCGCCGTGACGGTGTTCATGCGCACGCGCGGCGCGGGCTTCGGCGACGGGCCGCCTGCCGAGGAGGCCGACAGCCGGCGCCTCACGCGCATCCACTTCTTCAGCGTTGCCGGAGTCGTGGCGAACCTGATCCTGATCATGATCGTCCTGCTCGACGGAACCGCGAACCTCGTCGACATCGCGTGCCGGCAGTCATGAGAAGGCTCGCCCTCATCGTGCTCGTCGCGCTCGTCGCCGCCGCACCGGCCGACGCCGGCAGCGCGCAAGTGCTCTACGGCAAGCACCTGTTCGGCCGCTACTGCGTCTCGTGTCACGGGATGAACGGCAGCGGGGTGACGACGCCGAAGTCCATCGGCGCCGGCCCCGGCCGCGAGCAGGCGGAGCAGCAGGCCGTCGCGCCGTCGCTCCAGGGCGTCGGCGCGCTTGCTGCCGACTTCTACCTGCGTACGGGCTACATGCCGCTGCAGCGTCTCGGGCTCCAGCCGCGCCGCTCTCGCGTCCTCTTCGACGACGCGCAGATCCGCGCGCTCACCGCGTACGTCGCGTCGCTCGGGGCCGGCCCGAAGATCCCCCAGCCGCAGCCGCAGCGCGGGAACCTCAGCCAGGGCGAGCACCTCTTCGCAGATCACTGCGCCGGCTGCCACCAGATCGTCGCCGAGGGCGGCTACGTGACCGGAGCGGTGCCGCCGCCGCTCGAGGACGCGACCGCGACGCAGATCGCGGAGGCGGTGCGCATCGGCCCGTACGTCATGCCCCGCTTCACGAAGAAGGCGATCTCGAACGCACAGCTCAACTCGCTGATCGCCTACGTGCAGTACACGAAGCACCCCGACGACGCAGGCGGCTGGGCACTCGGCCACATCGGCCCGGTGCCGGAAGGGCTCGTCACCTGGTTCATCGCGATCGCCGCGCTCATCTTCACGTGCATGCTCATCGGCAAGAGGTATCGCAGTGAGTAAGGCGCGCGACCTCTTCGTGTCGCTCGGCGTGCTGCTCGCGGGCCGCGGCCGCGCCAAGCTGCCCGAGCGCGAGCGCATCGTCCCGGAGAAGCCGCCGCGCCCGGGCTGGGAGGCGACCGCGGTCGTCCTCTTCGGGCTCGCCGCGCTGAGCGCGCTTGCCTTCCCGTTCCTCTACGCGTTTGGCCGTCACCTCTCGCACGAGACGCAGTGGCTCGGGCTCTCGCTCGGCCTCGCGTTCGTCCTGGCCGGCGCCGGGCTCGTCGTCGCCGGGCGGCAGCTGATCGTCACCGAGGAGATCGAAGAGGACTATCCGCCCGAGGAGCACCCGGAAGAGCAGGAGCTGCTCGCCCAGGCGATCGAGGAGACGGGCGACAGCCTCGTGAGCAGGCGCCTCTTCGTGCTGTCGCTCGCCGGCGCGGTCGGTGCGATCGGCGTCGCGGCGGTCACACCGCTCGTCTCGCTCGGGCCGGTGTTCGGCATCTCGAAGTTCTTCAGCACGCCGTGGCGGCGAGGCCGGCGCCTCGTCGACGAGAGCGGCCGCCCCTGGAAGGCGAGCGACATCGAGGAGGAGGACTTCTACACGGCATTCCCCGAGGGCGCCGACGAGGAGGAGCTCGGCTCGCCGGTCGTGCTCGTTCGGCTGCCGCAGTCGAGCTTCGACCTGCCGCCCGAGCTCGCGCACTACCCGGCGAACGGGATCGTCGCCTACTCGAAGATCTGCACGCACGCGGGCTGCGCGATCTCTCTCTACCGCGCGCCGCTCTTCCAGCCCGACGAGCCGAAGCCGGCGCTCGTCTGCCCGTGCCATTACTCGACGTTCAACCCCGCCGACGGCGGCAGCGTCCAGTTCGGCCCGGCGGGCCGCAAGCTGCCGATGCTGCCGCTCGAGATCGACCGGCGCGGCTACCTCCGCGCGGCCGGCAACTTCGACGAGGCGGTCGGGCCGTCCTGGTGGGGCGTCCGCAACAGAAAGCCGAGCCCGGCGTGATCCGTAAGACGCTCAAGGTCCTCGACCAGCGCACAGGCGACGCACCGCTGCTGCGGAAGATCGCGCGCTACGTGTTTCCCGACCACTGGTCGTTCCTGCTCGGCGAGGTCGCGCTCTACTGCTTCGTCGTGCTCGTCCTCACGGGCACCTACCTCGCGCTCTTCTACACCGACTCGACGCGGCAGATCACCTACCACGGCCCGTACAAGCCGCTCGACGGCCAGAAGGTGAGCGAGGCGTACAACTCGGTCCTCAACCTCTCCACCACCGTCCGCGTCGGCCTGCTGATGCGCCAGACGCACCACTGGGCAGCCGACGTCTTCGTCGCGGCGATCTTCCTGCACCTCGTGCGGGTGTTCTTCACCGGCGCCTACCGCAAGCCGCGCGAGCTCACGTACCTGATCGGGCTCACCGTCCTCTTCGTTTCGCTTCTCGAGGGCTACCTCGGCTACTCGCTCGTCGACGACCTGCTCTCGGGCATGGGCCTCGCGATCGGCTACGGCGTCGCGATCTCGATCCCGTTCATCGGCGGGAACCTCGGCGAGCTGATCTGGCACGGCCCGTTTCCGGGGACCGACGTCTTCTTCTCCCGCATGTACATCGCGCACGTCTTCCTCATCCCCGGCCTGATCGGGATGCTGCTCGTCGCGCACCTCGGTCTCGTCGCGATGAAACACCACACGCAGTTCAAGCAGGGACCGCGCGAGACCGAACGGAAGATCGTGGGCGTGCCGACGTTCCCCGGACAGGCGCCCCGCTCGGTCGGCCTGATGTTCGTCACCACCGGGGTGCTCTTCCTGCTCGGCGGCCTCGCGCAGATCAACCCGATCTGGCTGTGGGGCCCGTACCACACGTACCTCTCGACGAACGGCGCGCAGCCCGACTGGTACCTCGGCTGGCTGATCGGCGCGCTGCGGCTCATGCCGGGCTTCGACGTCGTGATCGGCAACTACACGCTCGTGCCGAACCCGTTCTGGGGCGGTGCGCTCTTCCCGCTCGTCGTCCTGGCGTTCCTCGTCTCGTGGCCGTACGTCGAGCGGCGCTTCATCACGCACGACTACGGCTACCACAACCTGCTCGACCGGCCCCGCGACGCACCGCTGCGCACGGGGATCGGCGTCGGCGTGTTCATCTGGGTCGCGCTGATCTTCGTCGCAGGCTCCGTCGACCGCGTCAACGTCTTCTTCGACCTCAGCTACACGGCGACGATCGACGTGATGCGCGTCGCGGTCTGGGTCGTGCCGATCGTCTGCGGCGCGATTGCGTATCGCGTGTGCGTCGAGCTCGCGCAGGGCGACGAGGCGGAGCGGCGGCGCAAGCGCGCCGAGCACCGCGCGAAGGCGATGACCGAGTTGGAGTCCTCGTAGTGCTGACGGTGTTGCAGCAGAAGCTCGCCGAGGCGCACGGCCTCGCCATCGCGGCGGCGGCCGTCACGCGGCAGGTCGAAGAGCGCATCGAGCTGCCCGACCTGCGCGATGCGCTGGCGGAGCTGCGCGCCGACGCCGAGGAGACCCGTGCGCGGTGCCTCGTCGTCGAGCGCAAGCTGCCGGAGGAGCTCTTCGACGAGCTGCGTGCACACGCGAACTCCACGCACGAGCGTGCTGTCGATCTCGTCGGGGCGTGGTTCAAGGCGGGCACCGATCCGATCCAGGCGTGGAGCTTTCTCGCGATGGCCGAGGCGGGCGAGGTCGCCGTGTGGTCTGCGGTGACCGATCTCGCGGTCCGCGGAGGCATGAGCGACGTCGCCGAGCTCGCGGCCTGGGCGCTCCCGATCCAGGAGCGGCACCTCTCCGTCGCGCTCGTCGGCGCGCCGGCGCTCGCGCGCCGGTTCGAACCGGAAGACCCGCGGTGGGGCTGAGCTAGGCTGGGCGGACCGGGGTGCCCCGACCGGGGCTGAGATCACACCCGTCGAACCTGATCCGGGTCATGCCGGCGAAGGGAGTGAACGACGCTGAACGAGAACGACACGCCGAGCTGGGGGATCGAGCCGGTCCCGGAGCGCCTGCGGGTGCTCGGCGTCTTCGACGGCTTCCTGCTGTGGGCGAACCTCTCGGTGTCGCTGCTCGTGATCGTCGCCGGCGCGTTCCTCGTTCTGCCGGCGAGCCAGTACGGCCTCGCACTGTCGCTGCCGGAGGCGTTCGGCGCCATCGTCGCGGCAGCGTTCGTCGGCAACGTGCTCCTCGGGCTGGGCGGGCTCATCGGCGCCGACGCGCGGGTGCCGACGATGGTGCTAATGCGCGCACCGCTCGGCCGCCGCGGCTCGTACGTCCCGACCGGACTGAACGTCCTGCAGTGCCTCGGCTGGTCGGTCTTCGAGCTGATCATCATCGCGACCGGCGCGAGCGCCCTCTCGCAGCAGGTGCTCGGCTTCGGCGGCGTCGCGTTCTGGAAGATCCTGTTCGGCGTCGTCGCGACCGTGCTCGCGTTCCTGGGGCCAGTCGGCTTCGTGCGCCGCTACGTACGCAAGTTCGCCGTGTGGATCGTGATCGCCTCGCTCCTCTACATCACGTGGTGGTCGCTCTATCACCGGCATCCGGTTGCGCTCTGGCACCGGCCGGGCACGCACGCGTTCTGGCCGGGATTCGACCTGGTGCTCGCGTCGATCATCAGCTGGACGCCACTCGTGGCCGACTACACCCGTTTCTCGACGACGCGCAGGTCGGGCTTCTGGGGCTCGGGCCTCGGCTACTTCGTGCCGACGATCCCGCTGTTCGGGCTCGGCGCGGTGATCGCGATGTCGCGCCACATCAGCGACGCGCCCGGTCTGCTGACCGCGGTCGCCGCCGGCGGCGTGGCGAGCGTGCTCGCGCTGCTCGCACTGACCGTCGACGAGAGCGACGAGGCGTTTGCGAACGTCTACTCCGGCGCGGTCAGCCTGCAGAACCTCCTGCCGCGCGTGCCGCAGAGGCTGCTCGTGGGCGGCTTCGCGGCGATCGCGACCATCGGCGCGCTGCTCGTCGACCTGCGCAACTACCAGCCGTTCCTCTACCTGCTCGGCTCGTTCTTCGTGCCGCTGTTCGCGGTGCTCCTTGCCGACTGGCTGCTCGCAGGCCGGCACTATGCGCGCGAGGACGTCTTCCACGCCGCGGAGGCACGGTTCGAGATGCTGGCTGCGTGGCTCGTCGGCTTCTGCCTCTACCAATGGCTCTCGCCGCAAGGCCCGTCCTGGTGGACGCGGCTCGTCGCGCACGCGCATCCGCACGCGCTGCCGTGGGGCGGGGCGTCGCTGCCCAGCTTCGCCGGAGCGTTCCTTCTCGCCATACTCGCGCGAGCACTCATCCGTGATCGCGCTCCTCGGGAATCTCTCGCGTGACCTCGTGCCGGGAGCGCCGCCTCAGGTAGGCGGCGGCTCCTACCACGGAGCTCGCGCGCTGCAGCGGCTCCGCGTGCCCGCGAGGGTGGTCGCCCGTTGCGCCGCCGAGGACCGCGACGCGCTGCTCCCGCCGCTCGTCCGCCTCGGGACGCCGGTGCGCTACGTCGCCGGCGAATCGACCGCCGCGTTCTCATTCTCGTACGAGGGCGACGTGCGCACGATGCGCGTCGAGGCGCTCGGCGACGTCTGGCAGCCGGAGGACGTCCCACCCCTTCGCGCGCGCTGGATCCACATCGCACCTCTGGCGCGCCACGAGTGGCCGCTCGGGACGATCGCGGCGCTGGCACGCCGCTATCGCGTCTCGTTCGACGGGCAGGGCCTCGTCCGCGTGCCCGAGATCGGCCCGCTGCGGCTCGACGGCGACTTCGACCGCGACCTCCTCCGCCACCTCTGGGTGCTGAAGCTCGCCGAGGAGGAGGCGGAGGTGCTCGGCGACCCGGCGGGGCTCGGCGTGCGCGAGGTGCTCGTCACGCACGGCTCGCGCGGCTCGACCGTCTACTTCGCCGGCCGGCACGAGTTCGTGCCGGCCCACAGCCTGCGGCGCGACCCCACGGGGGCCGGCGATGCGTTCGCAACCGCCTACATCGTCGGCCGGAACGCGGGCTTCGGGCCTGTCGGCGCCGCGCGGCGCGCCACTTCGGTTGTCGCGTCGCTGCTCACGCGATGATCGTCGCCACGGTGTCGGGGACGTTCGAGGTCGACCTCGAGACCGGGGAGCTCGAGCCGGTCGACGTCGCGCTCGAGCCGCCAGCGGTTTTCGCGCTCAACCTGCCGCGCGTCGTCGCGGCCGCCGCAGCCGGTGCGACCGTCGTCGCGGTCGTCGCCGCGAAGCCGCCGCTCCTCGTCTCCCACGACGCAGGCTCGACCTGGCGCGCCGCCGGCCGCGGGCTGCCGCCGGGGCGCGCGGTCGCGATCGACGAGACGGATCCGGACACGATCGTCTACGCGGCGCGCAACCGCCTCTACGTGTCGCGGAACGGCGGCGTGTTCTGGACGGCTCTGGCCGTCGAGCTGCCGGAGGTCACCGGAATTTCTCTCTGAATTTTCATTTTCGTCGCAATGCACCCTTGCGCAGCGTTGCCGCTTTCTCTATTCTCTCTGGCCGGAGGAGATCCATGTCTATGTCTTACGCCCTCATCACGAACCCCGACTCCGCCTTCGCCCGGAGGCCTGCGCGCTAGGTCCTAGCCGCATGGCTGCTGGTGCGAAGGCGATCCGAAAGGGTCGCCTTCGTTGTTTTCCGACCACCCATCGAGACAATTGAGAACGATCTTCCTGCGTTTCCCCGGAGGTAAAACCCCCTGCTGAAATAGCCGGTGCTTTTGCCTGCGGTTTTCCGGAGCGCGCAGGCAGGTCTGCCTCCCGACCACACCGAGAGGAGACGAAGATGCACCGGCATCTGTATCCGGTCCCCGCCGCGCCCTCGGTGCGGCAGCGCCCGGCCAAGGTCGTCGCGCTCGAGGCGCGCCGGCAGGCGCGGGCTCAGCGGGCGACCGCCAAGCCGCAGCCTCCGAAGGCTGCGTGACGACTCCGCGCGGCGGGTTTGCCCCTAGAGGGCGAACTCGCCGCGCGCGACGACGACGGCGGAGCCGCCGACCTCGACGCGGGTGATCTCGTCGCCGGCACCCTCGACGCGCGCGTAGAGCGTCGACGGGCGGCCGATCTCTGCGCCCTGGTGGATCTCGATCTCCTCGCCGAAGGCAATGCGGCCGTGACGGGCGAGGTGGATGGCGAGCGGCCCGGCGGCCGAGCCGGTCGCCGCGTCCTCGCTCACGCCGTGGTCCGGCGCGAACATGCGCGTCTTCCAGCGCTTACCGTCGCGAGCGAAGCAGTTCGCCCCGTCGCGCGTCGCGCGCTTGAGCGCCGCGAAGTCGGGTGAGAGCGCGGCGACGGTCTCGGGCGAGTCGAGCTCGACGTAGACGTGACCCGGCCCGAGGTCGTACCGCTCGACGGGCAGGCCTGAGCCGGCAACCCCGAGCGCGGCGAACAGCCGCTCGGTCTCGGCGACGGTCTCGAAGGCGGGGATCGGCTGCTCCATCCGGCCGAAGACGATCGTCGGGCCCTCCCGCTCGAGCGCCACGGGCACGACGCCGGCGCCGGTCTCGAGCCGGATCACGATCTTCGAGAGCGGCCCGCCGAGCACGAAGGCGCTGCCGAGTGTCGGGTGGCCGGCGAACGGCAGCTCGTTCGCCGGCGTGAAGATGCGGATCCGCACGTCGGCGTCCGGGACGGTCGGCGGCAGGACGAACACCGTCTCCGCGAAGTTCATCTCGCGTGCGAGCAGCTGCATCGTCTCGTCGTCGAGCTCGCGCGCGTCGGTGAAGACCGCGAGCTGGTTGCCGGCGAGCGGCGCGTCGGTGAAGACGTCGCAGACGACGTAGCGGAAGCGGGCCACGAGCCTCAGTCAAGCAGAGGCGGGGAGGCACGCGCGTGCCTCCCCGCCTTCCGCGCTCAGCTCACCGTCAGAGCGGTGTCGTCGACGAGGAACGAGGTTTGGAGGGAGTTGTCCTCCACACCCGTGAAGGTCAGCGTGACCTTCTGTCCCGCGAAGCCGGAGATGTTGAACGAGTGCTGCACGTAGCTCGTCGAGTGGTTCAGGTTCGAGTACGTGGCGAGCGTCGTCGATCCGAGCTTCACCGTCAGCGTGTCGTACGCGTGCGTGGTCGTGGTCTCGGACGTGTTGATCTCGAGCCAGTACGACAGCGTGTAGCTGCTGCACCCACTCGGGATCGTCACGGTCTGCGACAGCGTGTCCGTGTGCGAGCGGCCGTAGCCGTCCAGCCACGCGAACCAGCTGCCCGAGTGCGGCGGTGCGCCGCTGTTCGAGATGACACCGGAGGTCGCAGTCCAGCCGGTGTTGCCCGACTCGAAGCCCGGGTTCACGAGCTTCTGGCCCGACGAGCAGCTGCCGCCGCCGCCCGCGCTCGACACGGTGAGCGAGTAGCTCGTCGTGTGCGTCGCGCTCGTCCCCGTCGCGGTGATCGTGATCGGGTACGTGCCGGCCGCCGTGCTCGACGAGGTCGACACGGACATGGTCGACGTGCCGCCTGCCGTCACCGATGACGGCGAGAACGTCACCGTCACGCCGCTCGGCGCGCCGCTTGCGCTGAGCGTCACCGTCTGACTGCTCCCCGAGGTCACGGCCGTCGAGACGGTTGCGCTCGTGGCGCCGCCCGCGGTGACCGAGCCCGAGGTCGGGCTGACGGAGACGGAGAAGTCGTTCGCCGGCGGCGGCTGCGTCCCGGACGGCCCGAACGCCGAGGTCCCATTCGGCGTGCCGAGCCCGGTCGGACCGTCGTAGCCGGTCGTGCCGGTGCAGAGATACGAACCGCCGCACGAGCCGTTGGAGCCGCTCGTGACGTCGAACAACCCGCTCGGGTCAGCGTAGGGATACGCATTCGGATAGTCGCCGGCCGCGGGCGACGATGCGAGCGCGTAGACGGACGCGATGATCGGCGAGGCGACGCTCGTCCCGCCGAACAACGTCCAGCCTCCCGACCCGTAGCTGTCGTAGACAGCCACGCCGGTGTTCGGGTCGGCGACGGCCGACACGTCGGCCACCGTCCGCCGCGAGCAGCCGGAGTCGTGCTGGAACGACGGCTTCGTCTCGTAGGCGGAGCAGCCGCTGCCCGCGCCCGACCAGGCCGACTCGGTCCAGCCCCGGGAGTTCGACGCCTTGTTGAGCGTCGTCCCGCCCACGGCCGTCACGTACGGCGAGCTCGCGGGGAACTCGACGCCGTAGCCGTCGTCGCCGCTCGACACCGTGATCGCGACGCCCGGGTGGTTGTAGTAGGTGTTGCCCGTCGTCGGATCGCTCGAGCTCTCCGAGCCGCCGTAGCTGTTCGAGACCGCGTTTGCGCCCTGGGACACCGCCTGGTTCACGGCCGTGCCGAGGTTCGCGGTCGACGGGCTGGTCGCCTCGACGAGCAGGATGTGACACAGCGGGCAGATCGCCGAGACCATCTCGACGTCGAGTGCGATCTCGCTCGACCAGCCCGAATTCGCCGCTGGGTACGAAGTGCCGCCGTTCTGGTTGATCTTGCGGAAGCAGCCGTTCGCCGTCGTGCAGGCCGGCAACCCGAACTGGCTGCGGTACGTCGCAAGATCGCTCTCGACGCTCGGGTCGTCGTACGCGTCGACGATGGCCACGGTCTTGCCGGAGCCGCCGGTCGTCGGCAGCTTGTACGCGCTGTCGAGATCGGCGGGGCCGTAGCCCGAGACGGCTGCGGCCGCTGCAGCCGGGGTCAATCCTGCAGGCAGCGACGCGATCGGCGGCGTTGTGCGCCTGAGGGAGAGACACGCCATCTCTCCCGGTGCCGGTGCGTTGCAAACCCGCGTGTACGAAGACGACCCGCCGGAATCGGCCATGGTCGTCGCGGCGGTGGAGCCGCCGAGTGCGCAGAGTGCCAGCAGGATCAGAGCACGCCTCGAAAGGCGGAGAACCCCCTTGCTCATCTCTTCCCCCTCAGTGGTCGCTTGCGGCTAGCGGGACCTATCGGCCGGATCCTTGCAAAGCAGCCGGAGATTGCAAGCGCGGCTTGCTTCCCAGCCGACGGGTGACGGAGAATCAGGCGATTCAACCCGACCGGCAGGACTAACCCCCCAATAGGAGGTCTGGTGGAAGCGCACGCGCATCACGACAAGGACCGGCGCATGCTGCACGCGCTGGGCTACGCGCAGGAGCTCTCGCGGAGGATGAGCGGATTCTCGAACTTCGCGATCTCGTTCACGATCATCTCGATCCTCTCGGGCACGCTGACCCTGTACTACGCGGGCCTGAACTACGGCGGCCCGATCGAAGAGGCGTACGGCTGGCCGGTCGTCTCGGTGTTCGTGATCATCGTCGGCCTCGGCATGGCCGAGATCGCGTCGAAGTACCCGACCGCCGGCGGCCTCTACTACTGGGCGTCCAAGATGGGCGGGCCTGCGTGGGGCTGGTTCACCGGCTGGTTCAACCTGATCGGCCAGATCGCGATCACGGCCGGCATCGACTACGGCGCCGCGCTCTTCGCCGACTCGCTGCTCCAGCTCCTCTGGCCGTCGACGTTCAAGGGCACGGCGCACGAGATCATCTACGTCTACGCGGCGATCCTCGCGCTGCACGCACTGATGAACATCTTCAGCGTCCGCCTCGTGGCGTTCCTGAACGACGTCTCGGTGTGGTGGCACGTCCTGGGCGTCGTGATCATCGTCGGCTTCCTGATCGTCAAGCCGGACCACCACCAGTCGTTCGGCACCGTGTTCGGCCACACCATCAACAACAGCGGCTTCTCACACTCGTGGTTGTGGTTCGTGCTGCTGCTCGGCCTCCTGCAGGCGCAGTACACGTACACGGGCTACGACGCCTCGGCGCACATGAGCGAGGAGACGCAGAACGCGTCGCGCTCTGCCGCGCGCGGGGTGATCATGTCGATCGTCGTCTCGGCGGTCTTCGGCTACATCCTTGCGCTCGGTGTGACGTTCGCCATCCAGAACGTCGCGAAGACGACCGGCGCGGGAACCTTCGCCGTCAAGCAGGTGTATCTCGACGCGCTCGGCACGCACACCGCCGAGGTGATGCTGTTCATCACCGTCATGGCGCAGCTCTACTGCGGCATGTCGTCGATCACGTCGGCCTCGCGCATGCTGTATGCGTTCTCGCGTGACCGCGCGACGCCCGGGCATCAGCTCTGGCGGCGCCTCAACGGCGAGCGGGTTCCGTACATGGCTGCGATCGCGATCGCGGTGCTCGCGTTCCTGTGCGCGTTCCCCGCGTACTTCGGAACGAACGGCTACATCGCGTACGTCGCCGTGACCTCGATCGCGACGATCGGCCTCTACATCGCCTACGCGATCCCGATCTTCCTGCGCCTCCGCGCGGGCGATTCGTGGGAGCCGGGCGAGTGGAACCTGGGCAAGCACTACCGCTGGATCGGGACGACCGCCTGTCTCTGGGTGGTGTTCATCGCCGTGCTGTTCATCATGCCGACCGTTCCCGGCGGCATCCCGTGGAACAGCGGTTTCACCTGGCTCGACGTGAACTACGCGATCATCGCCGTCGGCGGAACGCTGCTGCTCGTCGGCGGCTGGTGGCTCCTGTCGGCCCGCCACTGGTTCGAGGGGCCGGTCGCGCAGGGGAGCGAGGACGAGCTTGCGCGGATCGAGGAGCAGTTCGACCACGGCCATGGCGCCGCGCCCGCCTCGGCGTAGGATCGAAGACAAACCGGATCGGAGGGAGCCGGCCGCGCGCCGGCTCCCTCACTTCAAGGAGGGAATGCGTTGCTGACGCTCGAGGAGCTGCGGTCGGATTCGTCGCTCGACACGGTGATCATGGCGTTCACCGACATGCAAGGGCGCCTGCTCGGGAAGCGACTGCATCGCGACTTCTTCCTCGAGCAGGTCGAGCACGGCCATGGCACCGAGGGGTGCAACTACCTGCTCGCGCTCGACATGGAGATGGATCCCGTTCCGGGCTACGAGATCGCGTCGTGGGAGCGCGGCTACGGCGACTTCAATCTCGCCCCGGACCTCTCGACCTTGCGGCGGCTGCCGTGGTTGGAGGCGACCGCGCTCGTGTTGTGCGACGTCGAGTGGAACGACGGGGCACCCGTGCGTCCGTCGCCGCGCCAGGTGCTGCGCGCGCAGCTGGAGCGTGCGCGTTCGCACGGATTCGAGGTGATGGTCGGGTCCGAGCTCGAGTTCTACTTGCTGCGCGAGACCTACGAAGAGGCGCATCGCAAGGGCTACGACGACCTGACGCCGTCCGTGCCGTACATCCTCGACTACCACATCCTCGCCACGACCTACGACGAGCCGCTGCTGCGCCAGATCCGCAACGGCATGCAGGGCGCGGGCATCCGGGTCGAGACGTCGAAGGGCGAGGCGTGGCCCGGGCAGCAGGAGATCAACTTCCGCTACGCCGACGCGCTGACGATGGCCGACAACCACGTGATCTACAAGAACGGCGCCAAGGAGATCGCGCACCTCAACGGCTGCTCGATCACCTTCATGGCGAAACCGTCGCACGAGTGGATCGGCTCGTCGTGCCACATCCATTCGTCGCTGTGGCGGGACGGCTCGCCGGCGTTCGACGGCGGCGGCGCGGTATTCGAGCAGTACCTCGCCGGACAGATCGCATGTGCTCGCGAGCTCGCAGTGTTCTTCGCCCCGAACATCAACTCGTACAAGCGCTTCGCGGCCGGTTCGTGGGCGCCGACGACGCTCGCGTGGGGCATGGACAACCGCACGTGCGGCTTCCGGATCGTCGGCTCCGGCGGTGCGATGCGGGTGGAGTCGAGGATCCCGGGCGGCGACGTCAACCCGTACCTCGCGTTTGCGGCGACGATCGCGTCCGGGTTGTACGGCATCGAGAACGGCCTTGAGCTCCCGCCGAAGTTCGAGGGCAACGCGTACGAGTCGTCGGTCGAGCGGTTCCCGTCGACGTTGCGGGAGGCGACCGCGGCGTTGGAGGGCGGCTCCATGGCGCGCGCGGCGCTCGGCGACGACGTCGTCGACCACTACCTGAACTACGCGCGCACGGAGCAGGCGCTCTTCGACCGCGTCGTCACGAACTGGGAGCGGGAGCGGTTGTACGAGCGTGGCTAGCGCGAAGCCGATCATCGGGATCACGACGTACCTGACGCCGGCGGCGTGGGGTGCGTGGCAGCTCGACGCTGCGCTCGTGCCTGCGGATTACGTGCGTGCCGTGGTTGCGTCGGGCGGCGTGCCGTTGCTCGTGCCGCCGGGAGCAGAGCTGGATGCGACGCTGGACGTCGTCGACGGGCTCGTGTTCACGGGTGGCTCGGATCTCGATCCGGATCTGTACGGCGCGGCCGCGCACGCGGAGACGAACGGCGTCGTCCGCGAGCGCGACGACTTCGAGCTCGAGCTGATGCGGCGGGCGCTCGAGCGCGACGTGCCGATGCTGGCGATCTGCCGCGGCTCGCAGGTCCTGAACGTCGCCCTGGGCGGCGACCTGGAGCAGCACGTTCCGGATCGCGTCGGCACGGAGCTGCATCGCGAGGTGCTCGGCGTGTTCTCGGAGCACGACGTCGACGTCGAGGACGGCACGCGCCTCGCGAAGGTCCTGCGGAGCCGCCACGACGTGAAGTCGCATCACCACCAGGGCTTCGGCGAGCTGGGCGAAGGCCTGCGCGTCGCCGCCCGCGCGCCCGACGGAACCGTGGAAGCGCTCGAGGACCCAACGCGCCGCTTCACCCTGGGCGTCCTGTGGCACCCGGAAGCCGGCGAAGACCGCGCCCTGTTCGAAGCCTTGATACAGGAGGCGAAGACATATCGCACGGCGCGGCAAAACCCGTCGCCAAACGACGTGCCGTAACCGCAACAAAGCCTCCACAGCCGATGACGCCGGAGCCCCGCCGACGTACCGTGGCCGGAATGCCGCGCCGCGCTCCGATCGATCCTCAAGGGATCTACCACATCGGATCTCGCGGGACGTACGGCCGGCCGCTCTTCAAGACCGTCGGGCACCACGAGATGTTCCTCTGGATGTACGCACGCGTGACCACGAAGTACGGCATCACGACCTACGCGTGGGCACTCGTGAAGAACCATCATCACTTCGTCGTCGAACTTACCGACGGAGGGCTCTCCGAAGCGATGCGAGAGCTCCATGGCGGGTATTCACGCTGGATTCATCAGTGCTACGGGCAGACGGGCAAGGGTCACTTCTTCCGACACGGGTTCTTCGCTCGCAGGCTCGAGGATGAGCGGGACGTTCTCTCCACCTGCTGCTACGTCGACCTGAACCTCTGCTCTCATCGAGCGACGCCCACGCCGCGTAAGACGGATTGGAGCGGTCTCTCGGCAACACTCGGGCGCGCGCACCCCCGGTCGTTCCATCGCCCGGAACGGCTTCTCGGACTCCTGTCACCGGTGCCTGCAACGGCACGTAGCGCTTATCGCGAGCTCGTCCGGAGCGAACACGCCCACCGGCGCCTAGCCCCGACGCCAAACGACGGGGCTACGCCGCGTGGTTGAATCGGCGCCATGAGTGTCACCGTGGTGAACCCCGCGACCGAGGAGACGATTGCGGTGCTCGACTCGGCCGGGGTCGACGAGACCGACGCCGCGGTCGCGCGCGCGCGGGCCGCCCTCCCCGCTTGGCGCGCGGTCAGCCCCGCCGACCGCGGGCGGCTTCTGCGGCGGCTTGCGACCCTCGTCGAGGAGCACCGCGAGGAGCTCTCGCGCATCGAGTCGGCGAACGCCGGCAAGCCGATCAACGGCGCACGCGGCGAGGTCGGCATGGTCGCCGACGTCTTCCACTTCTACGCCGGCGCCGTCGACAAGCGCCACGGCGAGACGATCCCCGTCGCGGGCGGGATCGACATGACGTTCCGGGAGCCGCTCGGCGTCGTCGGATTGATCGTGCCCTGGAACTTCCCGCTCAACATCGCCTCCTGGAAGCTTGGCCCGGCGCTCGCGTGCGGCAACACCGTCGTCCTCAAGCCGGCCGAGCTGACGCCGCTCTCCGCACTCCGCCTCGCCGAGCTCGCGCTCGAGGCCGGGATCCCCGAAGGCGTCCTCAACGTCCTCGTCGGCAAGGGGTCCGTCGTCGGCCAGCGCCTCGTCGAGCACCCGGACGTCGCCAAGATCGGCTTCACGGGCAGCACGGAGGTTGGCCGGAGCGTCATGCAAGGCGCCGCGCAGACGATCAAGCGCGTGACGCTCGAGCTCGGCGGCAAGTCCGCCAACGTCATCTTCGCCGACGCGGACCTGGAGAAAGCGGCTGCCGCGGCCCCGTATGCCGTCTTCGACAATGCCGGCCAGGACTGCTGCGCGCGCTCGCGCATTCTCGTCGAGCGCAGCGCGTACGACCGCTTCGCCGAGCTGCTGATCGATGCGACCCGCAACGTAAAGGTCGGCGATCCGACGAGCGACGCGACCGAGATGGGGCCGCTCATCTCCGCGCAGCACCGCGAGACCGTCGCGAGCTTCGTCGAGACGACACCGCTCTTCGAGGGCGACGCACCCGACGGCAAGGGCTTCTGGTTCCCGTGCACGCTCGTCGAAGCGACGCCGGCCGACCGCATCGCGAACGAAGAGGTGTTCGGCCCCGTCGCCGCCCTGATCCCGTTCGACGACGAAGCGGATGCGGTCCGGATCGCGAACGACAGCCCGTACGGGCTCTCCGGCTCGATCTGGACGCAGAACGGCGCGCGAGCGCTGCGCGTCGCACGCGCGATCGACACCGGCGTGCTGAGCATCAACTCGAACTCCAGCGTGCGCGTCTCGACGCCGTTCGGCGGCTTCAAGCAGTCGGGCTTCGGCCGCGAGCTCGGCATGCACGCACTCGACGGCTATTCGGAAGTGAAGAACGTCTACTACTCGACGGAGGGCTGATGGGGCGTCTCGACGGCAAGGTCTGCGTGATCACGGGAGCCGGCGGCGGCATGGGTCGCGACGCCGCCCAGCTCTTCACCGAGGAAGGCGCAAAGGTCTGCGTCGCCGACGTCAACCTCGAAGCCGCGCAGGAGACGGTCGCGCAGTGCAACGGCGATGCGTTCGCGCACCAGGTCGACGTCGCGAACGAAGACAGCGTCGCCGCGATGATGAACGCGACGGCGGACCGCTTCGGCGGCATCGACGTGCTCTACAACAACGCGGGCATCTCGCCCGCCGACGACGCGTCCGTCCTCGACACGACGGTTGACGCCTGGGACCGCGTGCAGGACGTGAACACGAAGGGCGTGTTCCTCTGTTGCAAGCACGGCATCCCCCACCTGCTCACGCGTGGCGGCGGCAGCGTCATCAACGTCGCGAGCTTCGTCGCGATCGTCGGCGCTGCGACGAGCCAGATCTCGTACACCGCCTCGAAGGGCGCCGTTCTCTCGATGACCCGCGAGCTCGCCGTGCAGTTCGCCCGCGAGGGCGTCCGCGTGAACGCGCTCTGCCCCGGCCCCGTCGAGACGCCGCTCCTCCTCCGCATCTTCGGCGACGACCCGGCCGCCCTCGAGCGCCGGCGCGTCCACTGGCCGACCGGACGCCTCGCGAAGCCCCGCGAGGTCGTCAACGGCGCGCTGTTTCTTGCTTCCGACGAGTCCTCGTACGTCACCGGAGCGACATTCCTGGTCGACGGCGGGTTGACGGCCGCGTACGTGACGCCTTCTTAGGCATCCGTAAGACTCCCGCCACATAATCCATCGGATGCGGATCCTTCTCGTGTCCACCCCGCGGTCCGGGAACATGTGGACGAGACGACTGCTGCGCTCGCTCTTCGACCTCGAGGAGCGCTCCGTCCACGACGCCGCCGATCTCGACTGGGAAGCGCTGCCGGACCGCGTCGTCGTCCAGCTCCACGCCGACCGGACGCCGGAGCTCGAAGCGCTGCTCGAGCGGCACGGCTTCCGCGTGGTCGTGCTCGCCCGCCATCCACTCGACGTGCTGATCTCCATCCTCCACTTCGCTCGCCACGAGCCGCAGACCGCGAACTGGCTCGGCGGCGCACACGGCGACGAGAGCAAGATCCTCGACGCGACGCCGACCTCGCGCGCGTTCCTGCGCTACGCGACGTCGCACCGCGCGAAAGCGCTGCTCGGGATCACACCGCAGTGGTGGGACCGCGCCGATGTGCGGCTCCGGTATGAAGACCTGCTCGCGGACACGCGCCACGAGCTGGAGCTGATCGCGGAGGCGCTGGACGAGCGGCCGGCGAAGCCCTACGACGACGTGCTGGCGGAGGTCAACTTCGGCTCGCTGCAGAGCGAGGCGCAAAACGTCCACTTCTGGCGGGGCAACGCGGGCGGCTGGCAGGAGCTGCTCACGATCCCGATTGCGCGCAAGCTCGTCGACGCGCACGCGGACGTGCTGGTGAAGCTCGGCTACCTGTCGTTCCCCGACGAGCCGACCGCACGCGAGCGCTGGTCGAAGCTCCTGATCCAGCCCCGCTAGTACGCTCCGCCCGGTGCGGATCTGTCTGATGATCGAGGGCCAGGAGGGAGTCTCCTGGGAGCAATGGGTCGCGCTGGCGCGAGCGGCCGAGGACGCCAACCTCGACGGTCTCTTCCGTTCCGATCACTACCGCTCGATCGGGCGAGGCGACCCCGCCGGCTCGCTCGACGCCTGGGCGACGCTCTCCGCGCTCGCGGCAATCACGAGCCGCATCCGGCTCGGCACGCTCGTGTCGCCGGTGACGTTCCGCCGCGCTCCCGTGCTCGCGAAGATGGTGACGACCGTCGACCACATCTCGAGCGGCCGCGTCGAGCTCGGTCTCGGCGCGGGGTGGTTCGAGTCCGAGCACACCGCCTATGGATTCGCGTTCCCGCCGCAGCGCGAGCGGCTCGACGAGCTCGACCGCCAGCTCGCCGAGATCACGCGCCACTGGACCGAAGCAGACGACGTCTGGCCGAAGCCCGTGCAGCAGCCTCATCCGCCGATCATCGTCGGCGGCTCGGCGAAACCGCGCACGGTCGCAGCGGCCGTCGCGCATGCCGACGAGTACAACACCGTCTGGCCAACGGTCGAGGAAGCGCGCGAGCGCAAGCAGCGGCTCGACGAAGCGGCGGCTGCAGCCGGGCGCGACCCGCTGCGGTGCTCGATCATGATCAAGCTCGAAGGATCGATCGACGAGCTCGAGGAGCGGCTGCGCGCCTATGAGGAGGTCGGAGTCGAGCGGGTGATGCTCCAGCACCTGGAGCACGAGGACCTCGAGCGCGTCGCCGAGCTGGGCGAGCTCGCGGCGCGACTACGCTAGCCGCGTGCGAGTGTTTCTCGTCCGTCATGCCGAGGCCGCGCCCGGCGAGCCCGACGAACTGCGCCGGCTGACCGCCGCGGGCCGCGCCGCGGCCCGCACGCTCGCCGAGCGCTTCGCCGCGGCGGGCGTGGACGCCGTCGTCTGCAGCCCGCACCTCCGGGCGCGCGAGACCGCGGAGCCGATCGCGGCCGCGTGCGGCGTCGGCGCGGAGCCGGACGAACGGCTGGGGTTCGACGCCACCGCGGAGACTCTCCGCGCCGCGGTCGACGGTAAAGGCGAGACGGTGGTCGCCGTCGGCCATCAGCCGAACTGCAGCGAGATCGTGCTCGCACTCACCGGCCGCGACGTCGCCTTCGCTCCGGCGGACGTGGTGGAGCTCGAGCTGTGACCGCCGTCGCCGTCTCGGGCCTCCGCAAGGCATACGGTGACCACGAGGCGCTCAAGGGAATCGACTTCATGATCGAGCGCGGCGAGGTGTTCGGCCTGCTCGGCCCGAACGGCGCCGGGAAGACGACGACCGTCGAGATCCTCGAGGGGTACCGCGAGCGTGACGCGGGCGACGTCCAGGTGCTCGACGTCGACCCGCAGCAGAGCGGCCCCGCCTGGCGCGAGCGCATCGGCGTGATGCTGCAGTCGTCCTCGCTCTATCCGAATCTCACCGTGCGCGAGAGCCTCGGCGTCTTCGCCGGGTACTACGCGTCGCCGCGCCGGCCCGACGAGGTGATCGAGATCGTCGAGCTCGGCGAGAAGGCGGACGCGCGCGTGCGCACGCTGTCCGGTGGGCAGCAGCGGCGGCTCGACCTCGGGCTCGCGCTCGTCGGCGATCCCGAGCTCGTGTTCCTCGACGAGCCGACCACCGGTTTCGACCCGGGCGCGCGCCGCTCCGCGTGGCAGACGATCCGCAACCTGCGCGAGCTCGGCAAGACGGTGCTTCTGACGACGCACTACCTCGACGAGGCGGCCCAACTCGCCGACCGCGTCGCGGTCCTGCGCGACGGGCTGATCGTTCGCGAAGGCACTCCGGCAGAGCTGACCGGCGGCGAGGTCGAGACCGAGATTCGCTATCGCCGGAACGGCGACGAGTTCGTGGAGCGCACGCACGACCCGACCCGCCGCCTGCACGAGCTGACCTCCGACGCGATCGCCCGCGGCGAAGAGCTGGAGGCGCTCGAGGTGCGCCGCCCGACACTCGAGGACGTCTATCTGGAGCTGACCTCGGAGTGAGGCTCTTCCTGCACGAGCTGCGCACCGAGCAGGTCCTGTTCTGGCGGAACCGCGAGGCCGCGTTCTTCACGTTCTTCCTGCCGGTGATCTTCTTCCTCGTGTTCGGGTCGATCTACGGCAGCGACAAGATCGAAGGGATCCGCGGCGCCGCGTTCCTCGAGGCCGGGATGATCGGCTACGGGGTCGCGTCGACGGCGTTCGCGGGCCTCGCGATCACGATGGTGATCCGGCGCGAGAGCGGCGTCCTGAAGCGCATCCGCTCGACGCCCCTGCCCCCGTGGACGTACCTCGTCGCGGTGCTCGTCTCGACCTTCATCACCTTTCTGATCGAGGCCGTCATCCTCATCCTGCTCGGCCGGCTGCTCTTCTCGGTCGGGCTGCCGACCCGGCCGTTCTCGTTGCTCGTCGCGCTGATCGTCGGCGCGGCCTCCTTCGCGGCGCTCGGTCTCGGCCTCACCGGCCTCGTGCGCTCGGCCGAAGGCTCGTCGGCGGTCGTGAACTTCGTCTACCTGCCGATGGCGATCATCTCGGGCACGTTCTTCTCGCCCGCGAAGTACCCGGCGTTCCTGCGGGCGATCGCCGACGTCCTGCCGCTCACCTACTTCACCAAGCTGACCCGGAACATCGTGGTACGACACGACCACATCTGGTCGCAGGGCGGCGCGATCGCCGTCGTCGTGATCTGGGGCGCAATCGGCCTCGTCGCGGCTCTCCGCGGCTTCCGCTGGCAGCCCCGCGAGGGTTGACGGAACCGGAATCGACCATGCATCGTTCTATTCACTGATGGACGCCGAGCCCTCCATGGCCTTTGCCGTGCACCGCCACGACCCGCCTGCGATCGAGGTGCGGGTCAACTTCGGCGTGTTCGCAGGCCGCGAGGCGACGGCGGCGGAGATCGACCGCCTGGCCGAATGGCTGCTCGACGAGGTCGGCGAGGTGTCGATCATCTCCGAGGAACGGCACGAGATCGATGCGCACGTCGAGGCGTCGGTCCACCAGGTACGGATCGAGATCGCCGCCGACCGGCTCGACGGCCTGTCGCGAGACGAGGTCGAGCAGCGGATCCTCGAGCGCGCGGAGCACTGGGCGCGCCTCTGCGTGGCCGAGCGCCACGCCGAAGTCACAGACGGCGTGTGACCTCGTCCAGCGTTCGCTGCGCCTGACGCTGCGCCACCGCGTCGAGTCCCGGACCGGCCAGCTTCCCGAGCAGCCCCGTCAGCTGGAGCTCGGTGCGCCAGCGCATCACGGTCTCGTCGCCGTCCGCCGCGAGATCGAAGGTCGACGTGACGTCGGCGCCGCCACCGTGCGCGTGAAGCTCGGCATGCTCGGGCGGCCGCCGGTCGAGCACCTCGAAACGGATCGTCAGCGTCGGCGCGAGCGGCAGCGGCGGCTTGATCTTCGCCCGCCAGTGGTCCGCGTCCGCGACTTCGTGGCTCCGGACCGCCGGCATCGCAGCCGCGATCACGTCCGGGTCGGTGACGAGCTCGAAGACGCGCTCGCGCGGCGCCGCGAAGCGCCGTTCTCCTTCGACCACGTGCATTGCGCCGGGACGCTAACGCGTGAGCGTGATCTTCGAAAGGCCGAGCGGCTTGTCGAGGTCGACGCCGCGCAGACGGGCGAGCTCCATCGCCATCACCTGGCCCGGCACGACCGCGACGAGCGGGCTCAGCCACTCCGGGACGCCAGGCAGCAGCGGCAGCGTGACGCCGGCGGTGGCGCCGAGCGACGCGTCGTCGGTGATCGCGACGATCCGCGCGCCCCGGACGGCGACGGCGTCGATCGCGGTGCGCAGCTCCGCGAACGCCGGTCCGGACGGCGCCACGGCGACGACCGGCCACCCCGGTCCGATCGCAGCGACCGGCCCGTGCATCAGATCGGCCGCCGACCAGGACTCGAAGAGGAGGCCCGAGAGCTCACGGACCTTCAGCGCGATCTCGAACGACGTGCAGTAGTTGATGCCGCGCGCGACGACAGTGCCGCCTTCGATCGGGCCGAGGTCTTCGATCGCTCCGGCGTTCGCCCACGAGAGGTCGAGCTGCGCGGCGAGCCGAGCCGGTGTCTCCCGGAGCTCTGCAAGCGCACGCGAGTCGTTCGTCGTCACCGCGAAGATCAAAGCGACGGCACCGAGCGAGTTCACGTAGGTCTTCGTGGCCGCGACCGCATGCTCGTCGCCTGCTTCCAGCTTCAGCACCGCGTCGGCCGCCATTCCGAGCGGCGAGGCAGGCGAGTTGGTGAGGGCGACCGTCGGCCGGCCCTGACGCTTCGCCTCGGCGACGACCTCGACGACGTCGGGCGACTTGCCGGACTGCGAGATGCCGATCACGAGCGCTCCGTCGAGCCGGGGCGGCTGCCCGTACAGCGTGAAGAGCGACGGCGTCGCGAACGCAACGGGAACGCGGTGCGCCCGGCCGAGCAGGTACTGCGCGTAGCGGGCCGCGTTCGACGAGCTGCCCCGCGAGGCGATCAGGATGTACTGCACGTCGCTCGCCCGGAACAGCTCGCCGATCTGCTCCGCGTAGCCGTGCTGCCGTTCGAGCAGCCGCGCGAGCGCCTCGGGCTGCTCGCGCAGCTCCTGTTCGAGATGCGTGGTCACCGGATCAGCTCCGCCACTGCCTGAAGAGAGCCACTACCCGCACCGTAGGTGGCGATACGGCCGCGGGCGTGCTGCGGATTCCAGACCGGCAGCCCGGTCTCGACGATCACGGCACCCGGCCGGTCGGCGGCGGCCATCCACGGATGGCGATGCACGTCGCGCACCACGTAGACGTCGGCATCGGGAATCGCGCCGCCCTCGCGGACGATCGTGCCGGCAATGCCGTGCTCGTGCTCACCGGCAGCAATGTTCGCGACGGGACGGAGCTCGACGATCGTCGCGGACGGACCGACGGCGACCTCGCCCTCGACGCGCAGCGCGCGCGCTGCCGCCGCGCGCAGACGGTCGCGCTCGACCGGTCCGGCGCTCGGTTGCGCGCGGGCGGCGAGCGCATCGACGCGGCCGGCCGCGTCGGCGAGCCGCTCCGGATCGACGCGCTCCGCGAGCGCAGCGACGATCCGCGTGACGCTCTCCTCGCCGAGGTCGTGCCCGACGATCAGGGCATCGCAGCCCGCCTCGACCGCAAGCACCGCCGCGTCGGCGGGATCGTGACGTCCGCTCACACCCTTCATCTCGAGCGCGTCGGCGAGGACGACGCCTTCGAAGCCGAGCTCGTCACGCAGGACGTCGTGCGCGATTGCGGGGTCGAGCGTCGCCGCATCGTCGTGGACGCGAATGTGCGCCGTCATGATCGACGCGACCCCCGCGTCGATCGCCGCGCGAAACGGCGGCAGGCCGTCTTCGACGTCGCCGACGAGCGCAGGCAGCGCGAGGTGCGAGTCCTCGACGGTCGAACCGTGACCGGGGAAGTGCTTGGCGCACGCGGCAACGCCCTGCCGCTGCAGGCCCCGTACCGACGCCGCGACGTGCCGCGCGACGAGCGCGGCGTCGGCGCCGAACGAGCGCGTCCCGATCACCGGGTTGTCCGGGACGTTCACGTCGGCGACGGGCGCGAAGTTCCAGTTCACCCCGGCAGCGGCGAGGTCGGCGCCGATCGCGGCAGCGACCTCTTCCGTCAGCTCGACGTCGTCGATCGCGCCGAGCGCGGCCGCGCTCGGGTACGAGCTTCCGGTCCGCCACTCGAGGCGCGTCACGTCGCCGCCCTCCTCGTCGATGCCGAGCAGCACCTCGGGACGTTCCGCGCGCAGCGCCGCGCACAGCTCCGGCAGCGAGCCTTCGACGTTGTAGGCGAAGAGCACGATGCCGCCGCCTCCGCCGGCCAGGAAGCGGCGGATCCAGTCGGGCGGCGCGGAGCCCGGAAAGCTCGGGAACACGCACCGAGCCGCGTGCTCGAGCCTACGGCTCATCCGCGAACTGCCCCCGCGGTCAAGCCGAACGCGATGCGCCGCTGCACGAGCAGGAAGAACACGACGACGGGCAGGGCGGTCAGGGTCGAGGCCGCCATCAGCGCGCCCCAGTCGGTGTTGCGATCGGTCCCGGTGAAGTACGAGAGCCAGACGGTGATCGTCTGCTTCGCCTGGTCGTTCAGGAGGATGCGCGCGAAGATGTACTCGTTCCACGACGTGATGAACGCGAAGACGGACGTCGCGACGAGGCCGGGCCCCATCAGCGGCAGCAGGATCTTCAGGAAGACGCCGACGCGCGTCGAGCCGTCCACCATCGCGGCCTCCTCGAGGTCCTTCGGGATGCCGAGCAGGAAGCCGCGCAGCGTCCAGACGCAGAACGGCAGCACGAACGTGAGGTACGTGATCACGACGCCGCTCAGGACGTTCGCCTCGTGGTACCGCGCGAGCACGACGTAGAGCGGGATGATCAGGCCGGCCTGCGGCAGCATCTGGATCCCGATCACGAGCACGATGAACAGCGTGCGCCCCGAGAAGCGGTAGCGCGCAAGCGCGATCGCCGCCAGGAACGACAGCACGATCGAGATCGCGACCGTCACGCACACGATGATCAGGCTGTTCTTCACGTCGGCCCAGAAGTACGGCCGGTGGATCGCACTCGTGAAATGCGAGATCGTCGGATGGAGCGGGATCCAGGTCGGGTTCAGGCTGACGATCTGCTCGTTCGACTTGAACGCCGTCGAGACCATCCAGAACACCGGGAAGACCATCACGACGAAGACCGCGAGGCCGACGATGTCCCAGCCCACCTGACGCGCGCGCTTCGACCTCACGGCTCGACTCCGATCCGCACCATGCGACGCACGTAGACGATGCTGAGCGCAGCGACGATCACGACCATCAGCAGCGAGATCGCCGCGCCGCGGCCGTAGTTGTTCTCGAAGTACCCCTCTTCGAACAGGTAGACGCTCATCAGGTAGTTGCCGGGCACCGTCTTCGCCTGCCCGATCAGCAGGTACGGCTGCGTGAAGACGCCGAAGTCCCAGATGATCGAGAGGCTGGTGAGGATGAGCAGGATCGGCCGGAGGATCGGCAGCGTGATGTCCTTGAACACGCGCCACGGCGCAGCGCCGTCGACCGACGCCGCCTCGACGAGGTCGTGCGGGACCTGCGCCAGGCCGGCGTAGAGCGTGATCACGACGAACGGCAGCGCACCCCAGACGATCAGCATCGTGACCATCGAGAGCTGCGAGAACGTGGTCGCGTACCAGTCGTGCGCGTAGTAGTCGCCGAAGTGGAGCTTCGTCAGCACGTAGTTGAGGACGCCGTTCTCGGAGTTGCTCATCCAGTACCAGATCTGCACCGCGACGACGACCGGCATCGACCACACGAGCACGAGCCCTGACGTGACGAGGATGCGCACCCATGCGCTCAGCCGGACGAGCAGGAGGGCGACGAGCATCCCGAGCACCATCGTCAGCCCGACGTTCGCGACCGTGAAGACGGCGGTGCGCAGGAGCGCGTGCCAGAAGACCTGGTCGTGCAGGACGGAGCGGTAGTTCGCGAGCCCGATCGACGTGCCGTGGTGCCGGATCAGCTCGAAGAGCCCGTACTTCTCCGTCGAGAGCTTGACGAGCCAGTAGAGCGGGTAGCCGAGGATCACCCCGACCACCACGACGACCGGCGCGATCAGCGAGTAGGGGACGGCGCCGCGCCCGATCCGCCCCCAGACACGGCGCCGCCGCCGGGACGTCCCCAAGAGCGTCCCGGCGGCGGTGGCCGTACTGGTCCCTTCAGACACGCGTTAGGGCTGGTTCAACACCGAGGCGATGTTGTCGTCCGCCGACTGCGCCGCCTGCTTGATCGTCAGGTGGCCGGTGAGGATCTGAGCCAGCATGTTGCGGAGGATGTTCCCGTTCTCGACGTCCACCCAGTGCTTGGCCTGCGGCACGAACCAGCTGCGCGCTGCAGCCCGCTCGTTGACGCTGTTGCCGAGCAGGTTGGTCGCGTTCGGGATGTTGCCCTTCGCCTGGAGCGCCTTCTCCGAGCTCGTGCTCGTGAAGTCCTTGATCCAGTCGATTGCCTGCGTCTTGCTTCCGCTCGTCACCGGGACGGCGAGGTCGGAGCCGCCGAGGAACCCGGGCATGGAGGTGCCCGCGACGTGGCCCGGCATCACGAACTGCGCGGTGTCGGCGGTGTACTGCTTGCCGACGCAGCACGAGAACCAGCTCGGGCCCTCGATCGAGCCCGTCTGCCCCTGGGCGTAGACGTCGTAGGGGTTCGGGTGCGACTCGTCGGTCGTCTTGCTCGCCCGCGAGACCGCGTTGAAGAAGTTCTTGTACGCGGTCAGGCCTGCGATCGACTGCTTCGACTCGAGCAGGCCCTTCCACTTGCCGCTCACCTGGGTGGCGATGCCTCCGCCGTAGTCGAAGACGAAGCCCATCGCGAAGTACCAGTCGGTACCGGCGATGTAGAGCGGCGAAAAGCCCTTCTTCTTGTCGACCTTGAACAGCTTCGCTGCGTCGGCGGCATACGCGGCCGTCGAGTTCGGCAGCTTGGTGATCCCGGCCTTCTTGAACAGGTCGGTCCGGTACGTGATGACACGCGAGCCGGCGTAGTACGGGACGGCGAAGAGCTTGCCGCCGTACGTGCCGGACTTGGCGAGGCCGCTCAGCCAGCTGCTCGAGTTCGCGAAGCTGCTCTTCGCCGAGCTGAGGTTGGCGAACGCACCGGCCGCCATGTACGAGGTGGTCTCGGTGTTGCCCATCTCGACCACGTCAGGGCTGCCGCTGCCGCCTCCGGCCGCGAGGACCGAATCGAGCTTCGACAGGTGGTCGCCCCAGGTCTGGTACTGGACGTTGACCGTCCAGCCGGGGTTGTCGTTCTCGAACTGCTGGTTCGCCGCCGCGACGACATCCGGCCAGCCGGACTGCGCATCGGTCTGCAACCAGACGGTGAGCGTATTCGAGGCCGCGCGCTTCGTCGATGCCGAGGTCGTAGCCGCAACAGCGGCCGCCACCAAGGCGACGAGCGAGAGCGCGACGATGCTGCGTCTCTTCATCTAGAGCCCTCCACGGTCAGGCGGCGGGGGCCGCGCGTGTGGTCAAGACCACAGGTCATTGGTCTGGACTCTCGCACAACGTTCACCGAAAAGTCAATACCAATTTCAGAACTGGTCTAGTCCGGTGACGGCGAGCGGCTGCAGCGGCCGGCCGCCGACGCCGATCTCGGTGACGAGCCGGTAGCGGTCACCGCGGTAGGTGGAGCTCGTGAACTCGACGATGTCGCCGGAGGCGGTTCGCGTCACCCGCTCGAAGAGCAGCGCGGGCGAATGCAGAGGCACGCCGAGCGCCTGCGACTCCTCCTCGTTCGTCACGGTCGGCTCCACCGTCTGCGTGCCGCCGATGATCGCGACGTCGTAGCGGGACTCGAGCAGGTCGTAGAACGAGTTCCGCTCGAGGTCCTCGGCGGTGAGATTCGGGACGAGCGACGAGCGGACGTGCAGCAGCTCGATCGCCATCGGATCGCCGTCGGCGAGGCGCAGGCGCTTGACCGCGACCACTGCCTCGGACGGCGAGACGTGGAGGATGCGGCCGAGGCGCGCACCCGCGGCGATCGTGCGCAGCTCGATCGTGCGGCTTCCCGGTGTGAGGCCGCGCGCGCGCATGTCGTCGCTGAACGACGTGATGTCGATGCCCTTGGCGACCTTCGGTTCGGCGACGAACGTGCCGGCGCCGCGACGGCGCACGAGGTAGCCCTCGCGGACGAGCTCGTCGAGCGCGGCCCGTACCGTGAGGCGCGAGACGCCGAGGTCGATGCCGAGCTGCCGCTCCGACGGGATCGCGTCACCGACCCCGAGCGACTCGATCAGCTCGAGGACCCGCTCCCGCGTCTCTCGCTGCTTGCTCATTTCGTGCTCCGGCACCGGGGAAGCCGGCGCCTGCGCATCCTGGTGAGCTCCGTCAAGCCTACGCTCACGCGGTGGCGAGGGCCGGCTCTGCAGCCGGATCGAGGCGCGCACCCGACGCCGGATCGAAGTAGTGGAACCGCGCCGGATCGACCGCGAGCCGCATCGTGCCTCCCACCTGCGCGCGCGTCCTCGCATCGACGCGAGCGGTGAAGAGTGCCTTGTTCGCGGCCAGCAATCCCTCTTCTGAAGCGGATTCCAGGACTTCGGCGGTCATCGGCGCAGCGTCCACGTGGAAGAAGAGATGGGCGTCCGAGCCCAGGTCCTCGACCACCTCGACGCGTGCGTCGATCGTCGGCAGTCCCGGCGCGAACTGCGCATCCTCGAAGCCCTCGGGACGGATCCCGAGGATCAACCGTTCCTGCTCAGGCGCCGTGGCGACAGGCACCTGGTACTGCCCGAAGTGCAGAAGCTCGCCGTCGTACGACGCCTCGACGAGGTTCATGGCGGGCGAGCCGATGAAGGCGGCGATGAAGACGTTGCGCGGCTTGGCATACAGCACCTGCGGCGTGTCGCACTGCAGGACGTGGCCGTCGCGCATCACGGCGACGCGCTGCCCGAGCGTCATCGCCTCCGTCTGGTCGTGAGTGACGTAGACGGTCGTGACGCCGAGCCGCTGGTGCAGCTGCGCGAGCGAAGCGCGCATGCCGACGCGGAGCTTCGCATCGAGATTCGAGAGGGGCTCGTCGAGCAGGAACGCCTGCGGCTTGCGCACGATCGCGCGGCCCATCGCCACGCGTTGTCGCTGTCCGCCGGAGAGCTGCGCCGGGCGCCGCTCGAGCAGGTCGGTGAGGCCGAGCAGCTCCGCGACTTCCTCGACGCGCGTCTTGATCTCGTCCTTCGGCGTGCGCCGCGCCCGCAGCCCGTAGCCGAGGTTCTGGCGGACGCTCATGTGCGGGTAGAGCGCATAGGTCTGGAACACCATCGCGATGTCGCGGCTGCGGGGCGCAAGGTCGGTGACGTCCTCGTCGCCGATCAGGATCGCGCCCTCGGTGACCTCCTCCAGGCCGGCGATCATGCGCAGGAGCGTCGACTTGCCGCAGCCGGACGGCCCGACCAGGACGAGAAACTCGCCGTCGGCGATCTCGAGCGAGATGTCGTCCACGGCGGTGACGGCGCCGAAACGCTTCGTGACGCCGGCGAGCTCGATCGCTGCCATGCGGCGATGGTATAGACCACAGCCGCCGGATACAAGCGAGTTTGCGCAACCGGTCCTCAAACTGGTATTGACCAGCGACCAAACCACTTCTAGACTGGTGCGGTGCGCGGCAGGCTCGGAGTTGAAGCAGCCCTCGTCGACGGCGTCTTCGTGGCCGGCGATATCGAGGTGGACGACGGACGCATCGCCGCGGTCGGCGTCGAGTCGTCCGGGGGGCGCGGCTTCGCCGTCCCGGGCTTCATCGACCTGCAGGTGAACGGCTTCGGCGGCGTCGACTTCCTCGACGCCGACGCCGCCGCCTACCGGCGCGCCGGTGACGCGCTGCTCGAGACGGGCGTCACGGCGTACCTCCCGACGCTGATCACGAGCCCCGAGGAGCAGGTGCTCGCGGCGATGAGCCAGGTGCCGGTCGACGACCTCGGCCGGCCGCGGATCCTCGGCATGCATCTCGAGGGGCCGTTCCTGTCGCCGAACCGGCTCGGCACGCACGAGGCATCGGCGCGACGCGATCCCGATCCGGCCCTGCTCGAGCGGCTCCTCGACGCCGGCCCGGTGCGGCTGATGACCCTGGCGCCGGAGCTCCCCGGCGCGGAGGCGCTGATCGATCGCCTGCTCGAGCGCGGCGTCGTCGTCGCGGTCGGCCACACCGATGCGATCGCGGCGCAGGCGCACGCGGCGTTCGACCGCGGCGCGCGCTCGGTCTCGCACCTCTTCAACGCGATGCGTCCGTTCCTGCACCGCGATCCCGGCATCGTCGGCGCGGCGCTGGCGCGCGAGGACGTCTTCGTCTCGATCATCGTCGACGGCATCCACCTCGCGCCCGAGACGGTGCAGACCGTCGCGCACGCCGCGCGCGGCCGGCTCGTGCTGATCACCGACGCGATCGCGGCGGCGCCCCGCGGCGTCGGGCCGTCGAGCCTCGGCGAGCTCGACGTGCAGGTGCACGAGGGCGCGGTGCGCGGGCCGGACGGCGTGCTCGCGGGCAGCGTGCTCACGATGGTCGAGGCCGTTCGCAACCTGCACGCGCTCGGCGTGCCGCTCGAGGATGCCGTGACGGCCGCCACGACGACGCCGGCTCGCGTGCTGGGCGACTCCGAGCTCGGCCGGATCGACGTCGGGCTGCCGGCCGACATCGTCGTGCTGAACGACCGGATCGAGATCGAGCGCGTGCTCGTCGCCGGCGAAGTCCGCGTCGCGGTCTAGCCGAGCTTCGCGCGCTCGTCGTCGGTGATCGCGCGCGCCGCGCGTGCGTCCGCGTCCCAGGCGACGAGCACTGAGCGCGAGGTCGCCCGCACCTCGCCGCCCGCGACCACCTCCTGCTCGAAGGTGATGCTCGTGCGCCCGACCTCGGCGATGCGCGAGCGCACCATGATCTCCGCGGTCGGATAGGGAATCTCGCGCCGGTAGTCGAGCGAAAGGTGGACGAGCACGGACGGAAACTGCGCGAAGCCGCCGACGTGCGCAGTCAGGCAGGCGTCGCGCGCCTCGTCGAGGAACACCGGGTAGGCGGAAGCGGTCACGTGCCCGAGCGAGTCGAAGTCGGACCAGCGGGTCTGGATGCGGTGCTCGTGCATCGGCTCAGCGTTCTACCAGCGCGCGGCGCAGCGTGAGGGCTGCCGCCGCTGCCACGAGCGGAACGGCGAGGAACCAGGCCGAGAAGCAGGCGAGCACGAGGACGAGCACGAAGGTGACTCCCGCAGCGACGCGGACGGCGCCGGTGAGGATCCGGGTCGCCGAGAGCAGAGCGAACGCGTACACAGCGATGAAGCAGGCGGAGGTCGCGCGGATGAGATCGTTCGTCGTGCTGACGCCGGCGACGAGGCCGCCGAGCAGCAGCACACCCGCGACGAGCAGGAGCGCGAGCGGCCGCCGCGGCACACTGCGGTGTGCGTCGCGCGCGAGCGTCCGCGGCAGCGCCCCCTCCGCCGCGAGCGCCGCGATCAGCTTGGCCGAGCCGCTCATGTAGACGTTCATCGTCCCCATCGTCAGCGCGACGGCGAGCACCGCGGTCGCATCCCGCCCGGCTTTGCCGAAGCCGACGGCGATCAGATCGGCGAGCGGCACGCGCGAGTGCGTCCCGCTCGTGACCGCGATCGTGGCCGCGGCGAGCCCGGCGTAGAGCACGGTGACGATCCCGAACGCGAGCGCCATCGAGCGCGGCAGGTCGCGCTCCGGGTCGGCGAAGTCGCCGGCGAGCTGCGCGACCGCCTCCCAGCCGATGAAGAGCCAGACGAGGATGTTCGCCGCGGTGCCGATCGCCCAGAAGCCGTGCGGCGCGAACGGCGTCCAGTGCCGGCCGCCGCGCGCCGGCAACGCGATCGCGACCGCTACCGCGATCACGATGACGAGGACCGTCGACAGCGCGAGCTGGAAGCCCGACGACACGTGCAGGCCGAACGCGTTCGCGGCGATCACGGTCCCGAACATGGCGAGGCCGACGGCGGCCGCGACCGCGGTCCCCGAGCCGGTGAGGTCGGCGACGTAGTAGCCGCCGATGAGCGCGACGGCGGGGCCGCCGAGGAGCACGGCGGCGACGAACCAGCCACCGGTGACCGCAGCCGCGGCGTCGCCGAGCCCTTCGCGCACGTAGGCGCTGACGCCGCCCGCGACCGGATGCCGGACGCCGAGCGCGGCGAACGTGATCGCGAGCGGCGCCGAGAGAATGACGAGCGCGCCCCACGCGACGATCGACGCCGCGCCCGCCGCCTGTACGGCGAGCGCCGGCACGAGCAGCACGCCGGGGCCGATCAGCGCACCGACGTAGAGCGCGGCGCCGCGTGCCACGCCCAGACCTCTAGCGTTCTGCGGATGTTCCGTCACGGGTTCCGAGCGATGATGCCGCTCTGGCTGGGGGTCGTGCCGTTCGGACTCGCGTATGCGGTGATCGCGCGCGACGCCGGGCTGTCGCTGATCGAGACGCAGGCGCTGTCGTTGCTCGTGTTCGCGGGCAGCGCGCAGGTGAGCGCCGTCGGGCTGTTCGCCCGAGGCGCCGGCGGGCTCGAGGTCGTGCTGACGACGTTCCTGCTCAACGTGCGGCACGTGCTCTACGGGATGTCGCTGGCGCGACGGGTGCCGATGACGCCGCGCGAGCGGGTCGTCGGCGCGTATTTCCTGACCGACGAGGCCTACGGCGTCTCGATCGCGCGCGACGCGCACACGTTCCCGTTCGTGCTCGGCGCCGAGCTGAGCCTCTTCATCACGTGGAACCTCGCGACGCTCGCCGGTGCGCTGCTCGGCGGCGTGATCCCGGACCCGGAGAAGATCGGCGTCGACTTCGTCTTCCCGATCGCGTTCCTCGCGCTGCTCGTGCCGCTGCTGCGCCGCCGGGCCGACGTGGTCGTGGCGGTCGTCGCGGGTCTCGTCGCGTGGCTGCTCTCGAAGTGGCTGCCGGGCGGCCTGCCGGTGCTCGGCGCGGGTGCAGGCGGCGCGCTCCTCGGCGCGGTGCTCACGCGGAAGGAGCCGGCAGAGTGAGCTTCTGGTTCACGTGCGGCGGGATGCTGGCGGTGACCTTCGGCTCGCGCCTGTCGGGCCTCACGCTGCGCATGCGGCTGCCCGCGTTCTGGCTGCGGTTCCTGCACTTCGTCCCGATCGCGGTGTTCGCGGCGCTCGTCACCCCGTCGCTGCAGGGCTCGCGCGGTGAGGGTGGGATCCGGGTCGCGGCCGCGGTCCTCTCCGGCGTCGTCGCCTGGCGGACGAAGCAGCTCGCGCTCGCCATCGCGGCGGGCATGGTCGCGTTCTGGCTGCTGCGCCTGCTGCCGGGCTAGGTGGCGTTCGACGCGACGAAGACCGCCGTCGACGCGGTGATCGTGCGCGTGCCGGGGAAGTCCGGCACGCGTTCGGCGAGGTGCCGGTGGGCGACGGAGTTCGCGATGTAGTGCCGCATGTCGTCGGCGCTCATCTCGACCGTCGCCGGAAGGTCGATCCTCCGCACGGTCTCGTAATGGGGGCGGAGAAGCTCGTCGCCCGTCTCGCGCATGAAGAGCCGCTCGCGCCGCCGCAGGTCACGACCGACGAGCTCCCACATCTCCCGTAGCTGGTCGTAGCCCATCGTGCAGGCGACGAGGACGGGAGCGACGCGGGCGAGCTCGGCGAGCGCCCGATCGAGCTCGGCGACGTGGTAGAGCATGAAGTTCGCGACTGCTACGTCGAACGACGCATCCGCGAACGGGAGCTCCTGCACGACGCCGACCTGAGCGGCGACGCCGCGCGCCTGCGCGAGCTCGACCATCTGCTCGGACTGGTCGAGCGCGACCACCTCGATCCCCGCCTCCTGCATGCGCGCTGCGAAGTCGCCGGGCCCGCAACCCACCTCGAGCACGCGCCGCGGCGCGAGCTCGATCAGCGCGTCGAACGCGACGTCGAACGCCCGCGGCCCGCCACGCCGCGACCACAGCGATGACCGAGCCGCGAACCGCGACGGATCCGTGTACTCGCGCTGGACTACGTCCGGGTGGTCTTGCTCGGGCTGGTCGTCGGCCATCGCGGCTCACACCTTACGAGGCGGCGAGCTACATTCGACGCTTCCCGCCCCCGTAGCTCAGTGGATAGAGCAGCGGTTTCCTAAACCGCGTGCGCAAGTTCGATTCTTGCCGGGGGCATCCCTTTTCCCGAGGGCGCGGATCCGTCCCGGCGGCTGCGAACGGACGGTGTGGAGCTTGCCTTCATCAGTACCGTCTAGACATTCGGCACCCCCGTCGACATCCGGGTGACGCGGCGACTGCGAACCGGCTGCTGGCGCACGGTCGCGTGAAGTCCGCCAACCTCGCACTCGCGTTCGTCCTCGAGCTGGCGGTCCTCGCGGCGGTCGCGTATTCGGGCTACCGGTTGGACGCCGGGGTGGCGGTCCGCGCGGTCGCCGCGATCGGCGCACCCGTGCTGCTCGCGCTGGTCTGGGAGCTCGTCGCCGCGCCGACGGCGAAACGACGGCTGCCGCCGGTGCCGCTCGTCGGGTTCAAGCTCTGCGTGTTCGCGCTCGGCGCCGGACTGCTGTGGGCCGCCGGCCGGCACTGGCTCGCGGCGGTCCTCGCGGCGGCGGCGCTCGTCAACCTCGGCCTCAGCGTCGCCTGGCGAAACGTCTAGACCCGCTCCCCGACCGTACCTCGTGGAGACGTTTGTGAGTTGTAAACGAGAAATCGCCTGGAGGAGGACAAGGTGGGTCTGATCATTTTGCTTGTCGTCGAGGTTCTCTGTGCGGTACTGACGGCCTGGGTGTGGAAGAGCAACCGCCGGCCGGCATGGGTCGGGGCGATCCTCGGTCTGCTGTTCGGCATTGCCGCGCTCGTGATCTCGCTGATCGTGTTCACGGTTGGCAGCCGCCGCCGCGGCGGTGCCGCGACCGCCTAACGGATTTGACGACCACGGTTCGCGGGCGGTCGGCTGATCGAGCCGGCCGCCCGCGCGTGTTCGTCCTGGTGGGCGCCGGTCTGGGGATCGCGCTCTGGGCAGTCGCGGCGTTTCTCCTGTGGAACGCGAGCGTCGTCCCGCAGCTCCATCTGAGCGGGCTCGACGTGCACCGGTACTTCACGCCGCAGCAGCTGCACCGAGCGTCGTCCTACGAGCGCATCGTCGACTGGCTCTGGCTCTGCTCGACGCTCGTGACGCTGCTCGCGCTGGCCGTCTACGCGCGCTACGGCGCCCTGATCGTGCGACGCACCGAGGCAAGCGATGTCACCGCCGGGATGATGCTCGGCGTTCTCGGCGTTGCGCTCGTCTGGCTCGTCGGGTTGCCGTTCGCGCTCGTCGAGACGTGGTGGGACCGTCGCCACGGCTTCTCGAAGATCGGCTACCTCGACGCGCTGTTCGGCAACTGGCTCGGCCTCGGCGGCGCGCTGATCGCCGTGATCACGCTGTTCGTCGTCATGCTCGCTGCGCGGCGGTTCGGCGAGCGCTGGTGGCTCGTCGCGGTCCCGTGCTTCGTCGCGCTGTACCTCCTCGAGGCATTCGTGACTCCGTACGTGCTGCCGAGCCTGCATCCGTTGCGCAACTCTCAGGTGGCCGCGAGCGCACGCGCGCTCGAGCGACGCGACGGGCTCGACATCCCGATCGAGGTCGAGAACGTGCAGAGAGAGACGTCGCTCGCGAACTCCGAGGCGGTCGGGCTCGGACCGAGTCGGCGCATCGTCATCTGGAACACGCTCCTCGACGGGCGGTTCACGAACCGCGAGATTCGGGTGGTCGTCGCGCACGAGCTGGGCCACCAGCGCCGGCATCACATCTGGAAAGAGGTCGCGTGGGAGGCGCTGTTTCTGATCCCGATCGCGTTCGCGATCATCCTCGCGACGCGGCGCCGCGGCGGCATGGGCCGCCCTGAGGCGATCCCACTCGCACTGCTCGTGCTCACCGTCGCACAGCTCGTGCTGACGCCTGCACGGAACGCCGTCTCGCGCCATTTCGAGCAGGAGGCCGACTGGGTCGCGCTGCAGACCACGAACGACAAGACGGCAGCGCGGGGGCTGTTCGTGAAGCTCGCGACGACGTCCGACGACGAGCCCGACCCGACCACGTGGGCGTACCTGATGCTCGACGATCACCCGACGATCGCGCAGCGGATCGCAATGGTGAACGCGGCGCCCTGACGAGCGCGCAGACCGCAAGCAGAGCTCCCCACGTCAAGGCGATAGACCAAGCGACCAGGAACCGCTCAGCGTCTGGTGAGAAACCGCGGCCCCACCCGCCGGGCTGTTTGCACCGAGTCGCCGATCTGCCAGAGGGTGGGCGCCCAGAGACCGACGAACAGGGCGCGCCGTTCCGCGTTCCCGCGCTCGTCCTGGTCGACGGTCTTCGCTCGAATCCAGAGGCCGATGCACAGCGCAACCGAGCCCAGCGAGAGGGCGTGGAACTCAGAGCCGCGGAAACCGAGTCGATGCAACAGGCTGACGATCACGATCGTCCCTCTACCCGCTGCGCGCGTGTTCAGACGCACGGCCGCGTGGGTAGCGGGATGGTTCGTGGCGAATCGGCTCTCCGCTCAGCGACGCCTCTGGACGGCTGCACTCTGGCCCGTCGGGATCGCCTTGACGTCGTGGCACTACATGTGGCGGACGACGCCGATGCACCGGAGCGAGGAGGCCGGCGGCATCGACGACCTTCCTCACCAGCTGCCGGGGGCAGTCGTCGACGACGACGTGCAAGGGGTCGAAGGCGGGGTCGGACCGCTTTTCCATCGCGTGTACAGGGCGCGAGTCCGCGACGCGCGGCTCTCGCCCGAGGAGCTGATCAGCCGCCTCCGCGGCGACCCGAACCAGGCGACGCCGACAGAGCTCGCGCGGTTCTTGAAGGTACGCGGAAGCGACAGTCGGCTCGCGCTCGGTGACGAGCTCGTCGTGCGCATGCCGGGACCATGGGATGGTCCTGTGCGCGTCACGGCGGCCGCGCCGACGTCGTTTCGCTTCGCGACGCTGACCGGCCATCTCGAAGCCGGCCAGATCGAGTTCCGCGCGGCCAACGTGGATGGCTTCCTGCGCTTCGAGATCGAGTCGTGGGCGCGAAGCGGCGACCGTCTCTCGAACCTGCTCTACACCCACCTGCGAATGGCGAAGGAAGTGCAGCTGCACATGTGGACGTCGTTTCTCGAGCAGGTCGCCGATGTCGCCGGAGGGCGGCTGACCGGCGGCATCGAGATCGTCAGCCGAAAGGTGGAGGACGTTCGTGCGCTTACCTGATTTCGACTTCCGCCCAGGCAATGTCGATCGGCGGCTCGCCGCGCTGCGGAGCCGTCCACTGAACTTCGATCCCGACACCCTCGGCGGCGCAGGCTGGGAGCACGACGACTACCGCCAGCCGCTACCGGCGGAGCAGCCGGGCCCTCCGGAGCCCGGCGGCAGCTGGGAAACGGCGGTTGCGCTGAGTCGCAGCTACGCCTTCGCCGATCCATCACTCGTCGAGGCGCGCTACGACCCGGAGGTTCCGCTGGAGCAGCGAGAGATGCTGCTGATCCTGCATGCGCTCGGGGCGCGTATCTATGCCGGGGTCCGCGTCAGCGACGCCGGAACCGAGACGCGAGTCGAGGAGGGCCGCGAAGCACAGGTCTTCTTCTGGAACTACCGCACGCTCGAAGGGCATGTCGAGGCGGGCCAGCGCGACTTCGAGGTCTGGAAGTGGCTGGAGAGCGGCGACGTCGAGTTCCGGACGCACGCTCTTTCACACCCGGCCGACACGAGCCCGATCGTGCGACTCGGCTTCCGGCTCCTCGGTCATCACAAACAGGTCGAGTTCGGACGCCGAGCCTGCACACGCATGGCCCTCCTCACCGAGGCCAACCTGGCCCAACCGGACGGCGGCACGTCGGTAGAAGCCTTCGATGGGCGTCTCCTTGCGATCTATCTGCGTGACCACCACGCGCTTCTCGTCGCCCTGGCGTCGCTCGCCCGTCGAACGCACCCCGACGGCGCACCCACGTTCGGCGACGAGCTCGCTCGCGCCGCGGACGACGACCGCGCCTGCCTCGAACGCTTCCTTGCCCGGCTCGACAGCGCGCCGTCCCGCGCCCGGCACGCGGGCGCCTGGACAGCGGAAAGGGTTGGACGGCTGAAGCTCAACGGACGCCTTCTCCGGCGGTCGCCGCTCTCACCGGTGACGGAGATCGAAGGCTGTTGCCTTCTTCTGGAGAGCAGCCGCGCCCTCTGGTCGACGCTCGCCCAGCTGGCCGTGGGACCGTCCGACGCGGCCGAGCGGGCAGAGCGGGCGGAGAGGCTTCGCGCGAGCGCGGAGCGCCTCCGCCTCGACGCCGCCTACCGCGCAGTGCGGCAACGCGACCGCCGGGCAGGTGCGCTCGCGGCCGGAGACCGTTAGCTTCCGGTCTCTACCAGCAGGCGCGTCACTCCTGACGTCGGCCCGTCAGCTCAGCCCGAACGCGCGCGCCATGTCGGTGCCGTTGCCGAGGCGCGGCAGCCCGAGCAGCTTCTCGGTCGTCGCGAGCAACGAATAGTGATCGAACCTCACGGCGGAAACCGTGCCGCGCCGCGTGCTCGGCGAGACGACGAGCGTGGCGACGCGATTCGACGAGCCGGTCCCCTCGTCGAAGGTGATGAACAGCACCGTGTTACCCGCCCGGTAGGAGCGGCCTGCCACGAGTGACGACACGAACCGCTGCAGCCACTCGTCGCCGGTCGCGACCGGGCAGCTGTGCATGTCGTTACAGAGGTTCGGTGTGACGAACGCGAAAGACGGCAGCGCGTCGACGCTAAGCGCGCGCAACGGCACGTCCCACGCGCCGCACTGACGCCGGATCGGGACGAAGTACGCCGCAGGGTTGTGCTTGACGGCGTACTCCCCGCTGCTCGAGAGCTCGCAGTTCGCCGGCATGCTCTCCTCGAAGCTCCGCCACGTCAGTCCGGCGGCGGCGATCTGGCCGAAGATGCTCTGGTGGTCGATGGGGTGCGATGACGGCGCGTTGTCGTCGCCGACGCCCCACGTGCTGCCCGAGGTTGCCGCCAGGTAGTTCGGCAGCGACGGATGCGTGATCGCCCAGTAGTTCGTCGCGAGCCCGCACGCGTGCGCGAGCCCGGTGAGGAACGGCGCGCTCCGCGAGCCGATCACACTGGCGTAGCCCTCGTTCTCGAGCCAGATCCAGACGACGTGGCGCCACGCAGCCGGCGGAGACGACCGAAGCCCACACGCCCGCGGCACGACGACTGCTCCCGTTCGCGCGGCAGCGCCGCCGCAGCCGCAGAGAACGGACACGACGACGAACAGCGCAATCGTCCGGCGGCTCACGTCAGGGAGAGTGTTACCCTCGCAAGGATGTTTCTCCTCTGGGGTCTACGAGGGGGCGGCCGGACCGGGCGGATCCTCGTTGCGGCTCGCCTCGCGATCATCGTCCTGTTCATCCTCGCGGTGTTCGTCTTCCACCCGCATGGGACGGCGCTCGACATCCTTCAGGTCGTGCGCCTCGTGCTGCTCGTCGCGCTGGTCGGTTCGTCCTGGTTCGTGCGCCGGCGCGTCGCCCGGCGCCCAGAGACGCCTACCGACTCAGAGCCCGAGACGGCGCCGTAGCGCCCGCTCCCACCGGCGCGGCGGGATGTGCCGGTCGATGTGCTCGCGATTCAGGATCGCGACGCGCGCGAGCGCGACGACGAGCAGCGGCACACCGAGCAGCACGAAGACGTCGCCGACGTTGAACGCGACGCGCGCGGCCACGATCGGGTTCGGAATCCAGCCGTTGTTCTGCTGCGCCGAGATGAGATTGCCGAGTGTCCCGCCCGCAACGAGCCCTGCGGCAAGCGCGGCGAGACGCGAGGGAAGCACGGAGAGACAGACGACGATCGCGAGCAGCACGCAGCTCAACACCGACCACGCGCCCGAACGCTGGTGCAGGTTGGTCACGTCGACCTTTCGCGCGTGGTTCATCAGGACGTCCACCGCCGCGATCGAGAGCGCCGGTGCGATCGTGAGCGAAAGACGCAGGCGCACGCAGGTGCCATCGACGGACCGCTTCGCCGCCATGACCTCGAACGAGTGAAACCGTCGTATGTTTGCGGTATGGACACACGCACGCGTCTCGCGATGCTCGGTGCGGCGGCCCTCTGCGCCGGGTGCGGCGGCGCGCACCCGGCCGCGACCACCACGACGAGTGCGGGCGGCGTGCTCGGTCTCGTCCCGGCCGGCCCGCACCGCAAGCCTGCGATCGTGCTCACCGACACCGCCGGCCGCCGCTACGACCTGACCACCGCGACGCGCGGCAAGCTCGTCTACCTCTACTTCGGCTACACGCACTGCCCGGACGCGTGCCCGCTCACGATGGCCACGCTCGCCGCCGCGCTCCGCGACGCGCCGCAGGCCGAGCGCAGCCGCGTCGCCGTCGTCTTCGTGACCGTCGACCCGCGCCGCGACACGAAGGCCGTGCTCCGGCGGTGGCTCGACCGCTACAGCGACGCGTTCATAGGCCTGACCGGCACGCCTGCCCAGATCCGGACCGCCGAGCGCCAAGCGGACGTCCCGCTCGCCTCGGCCGACCCCGGCAGCACGAGCGGCTACACCGTCTCGCACGCGAGCCTCGTCCTCACCTACAGCCCGGACGGGCGCACGCATGCCGTCTACCCGGACGGCTTCTCGGCCAGGGACTACGTCCACGACCTGCCGCTCCTTCTCGCTGCCGGGCGAGGGTGATAGGTTCGCCGCAGTGGCAACAGAGACGGTCACCAACCCGCTGACCGAGACCGAGGAGCGGAACCTCGCGGCGGTCTCGAACGTCCTCGAGTTCTGGAACACCCACGACGTCGAGGGGATCCTCGAGTTCTACGACGAGGAGATCGTCTGGAAGAACATGGGCCTCGAGGAGGCCTACGAAGGGAAGCAGGCCGTTCGTGAGTTCCTGACGCGCCTGATGACCGCGCTGCCAGACCTCGTCTTCACCGTCGATCACAAGATCGCGCGCGGCGACAACGTCTCGGAGCAGTGGTCGATCCGCGGCACGCACCTCGGAACGTTCATGGGGGTGCCGCCCACCGGCCGGCAGATCGTGATCGAAGCGCTCAGCATGGTGACGATGCGCGACGGCAAGTTCCTGCGCGACGAGTTCTACTGGGACACGCGCAAGGTGATGAACCAGATGGGACTGATGCCCTCCCTCGCTGCGACGCAGAGCGCGGTCGGCAAAGGCGTGTTGTGGTTCACCGTCAAGACGTCGAACGTCCTGACGCCGAGCGGGCGCCGCGCCCGTGGTGCGCGCCGCGCCCGCCGCTAGCTCGAAGAGCGACCCGCGACGACTAGGTCGTGGTCGTGGTGGTCGTCGTGGTCGTGTGCGCCTCGACGTCCGGGGTGGTGTCGGTCGTCGTGGTCGTGTGACCCTCGACGTCCGGGGTGGTGTCCGTGGTCGTCGTGGTCGTGTGCGCCTCGACGTCGTCGGTCGTGGTGGTCTCCGTGCGCTCCTGCTCGGTCATCTCGCTGCTCCTCCTGACGTTTCCGCCGCCCCTTCGAGCGGCCTTCACTTCACTTGACGGGGAACGAGTCAGTTATCTTCCCCCCGCCGGGAAAACCTGTCAATCACGTCCGCCTTCGGCGTACAGATCCTCGACCACGCCGGCGAAGTGCTCGATGCAGATCCGGCGCTTCAGCTTGAGCGTCGGCGTCACTTCGCCCTCCTCGGGCGAGAAATCCCGCTCCAAAATCGCAAAACGCTTGATCTGCTCGACCCGGCCCAGCGTCTCGTTGACCTCGTCGACCGTCTTCTGCACGGCCTCGCGCACCGCCTCGGAGCCGGGCTCGCCGAGCGCAGCCACCTCGTCGCGGTCGACCGTGAGCAGCGCCACCAGGTACGGGCGGTTGTCGCCGACGACGAGCGCCTGCGAGACGTAGGCCGACGCCTTGAGCGAGTTCTCGATCCCCTGCGGCGCGACGTTCTTGCCGCCGGCCGTGATGATGATGTCCTTCTTGCGGTCGGTGATCGTGAGGTAGCCGTCGCCGTCGATCGTCCCGATGTCGCCCGAACGGAGCCAGCCGTCCTCGGTGAGCGTCTCGGCCGTCGCCTCGGGGTTCCGGTAGTAGCCGCCGAAGACCGTCGCGCCGCGAATCAGGATCTCGCCGTCCGCGTCGATCTTGAGCTCGATGCCGGGAAGCGCCTGACCCACCGTCCGGATGCGGTTTCTCCCCGGGCGGTTCAGCGTCGCCGCCGTCGTGCACTCGGTCATGCCGTAGCCCTCGAGGATGGTCAGGCCGCACGCCTCGAAGAACTCGGCGATCTCGGGCGCGAGCGGCGCACCGCCCGAGACGGCGTAGCGCATCCGTCCGCCGAGCCGCGCCCGCACCTTGCCGAGCACGAGCCGGTCGGCGAGCGCGCTCTGGGCGGCGAGCAGCGGGCCGCGCCCGCCGCGCACGCGCTTCTCGCCGACCGCAAACGACCACTCGGCGATCCGGCGCTTCAGCGGGCTGCTCTCGTTCGCAGTCGCCATGACCGTGGCGTAGACCTTCTCGTAGACGCGCGGCACGCTTGGGAAGAGCGTCGGCTTCACCTCTGCGAGCGCAGCCGAGACGCCGCGCACGTCCGGGCAGAACGCGAGCGTGAACCCGAGTGCCGGGCAGAGGAACTGGATCAGCCGCGCGAAGTTGTGCGCGAGCGGCAGGAAGAGCAGCACCGTGTCGTCGTCGCGGAAGAGACCGTCGACCCCGAGGATCGACTCGACCATCGCCGCGTAGTTGCGCTGCGTGAGGACGCAGCCCTTCGGCGGTCCGGTGGTCCCCGAGGTGTAGAGAAAGGTGAGCACGTCCTCCGGCCCGACGTCCGACGCCGACTGCGTCACCGCGAGCGGATGCTCGAGCGCGTAGCCGGGCCCCGCCGCCTCGATGTCGGCGAGCGTGCCGCCCGACGCGGCTACGTCGACTCCGAGAACGCGCTCGAGCGCCGGCAGAGCGCCTTCGAGATCGCGCGTCTTCGCGAGCTGCTCCTCGTCCTCGGAGATGAGCACCTTGGCGTCGGAGTCGCGCAGGATGTACTCGATCTCGTCGGGAGACGAGGTCGGGTAGACCGGGATGACGACCGCGCCGATCGTCGCCAGGGCGAAGTCGGCGAGCGTCCACTCGATCCGCGTGCGACAGAGCAGCGCGACCTTGTCGCCCTTGCGAAGACCGGCAGCGAGGAAGCCGTTGGCGAGCGCCGAGACCCGCGTCGCCGCCTCGTCCCAGCCGACCGGCCGCCAGCCGGCTTCCTCGCGCACGAGGAACGCCGGCCGCTCGAAGCCGGCCTCGACGCCGCGGCGCCAGAGCTCGCCGATCGTCGGAGCGGCCGTGGCGGCGAATGCGGTTTGAGGCCTGGCCTCGACTTGTGCCATGAAAGTCACCATACGGCTTGAATCAGGGCGGGCGCAATGGTTGGATCGGCTGGTGCAGGTGACAGGGGAGTCAGTAATGCTCGGCGACGGCCGGCCTCTGCCTGCGCACGACGCCTTCTACGCCGAGCTCACGACGCGCAACACGCCGCTGATCACGCCCGAGGAGCAGGAGCGCCTGCGGACGGCGACGATCCTCGTCGCGGGCTGCGGATCGATCGGCGGCGCAGCCGTCGAGCCGCTGATCCGACTCGGCTGCGAGAACCTGATCCTCGCCGAGCCGGACGGGTACGACATCGCGAACATGAACCGTCAGGCGGTTCGCCTGCAGGACGTCGGCCGAAACAAGGCCGTGGTCATTGCGGAGCGGATGAAGGAGATCAACCCGTACGCGACGTGCGAGGTGCACGACCACGGCATCACCGCGGAGAACGTCGAGGACGTCACCTCCCGCGCCGACCTGATCCTCGACGGCGTCGACGTCACGACGAAGCCGCCGCTCCGGCACAAGGTGCACCTCCACCGGCACGCGCGCGAGAAGCGCAAGGTGGTCGTGTCGGGCTACGACATCGCCGGCGTGCAGATGCTGCTCGTCTACGACTACCGCGATCCGAGCACCGAGCTGCTCGACGGCAAGGTCAAGCTCGACGAGGTGGAGAAGCTGGAGCCGTTCGAGTTCCTCGCGCGCGTGATCCCGTTCACGGTGATCCCGATCGAGATCATCCCCGAGCTCGAGCGCCAGGTCCGCGGCGAAGGCGGCGGCTTCCCACAGCTCGTCTACACCGCGAACCTCTTCGGCGTGCTCGCCGTGCGGGCGACGATCGACATCCTCGCCGGGCGGCCCGTGCGCAAGCGCGTCGTCATCGACGCGGACGCCGCCCTGCGGCCCCGCTCGCAGAAGCCGGGGATCGAGTACCGGCGCCTGCGCTCGCTCCTCCGCCTGAACAAGCAGGCGAAGGCGCTGCGCAAGGGCGCGGGCAGCGCCCCCGACCTCGTCCACTGAGCTAGCCGGGGGCGGGCGCCGGCGCGGACGGCGCAGACGGAGCGACCGGCGTGTCGCCGAGACCGCCCTCGTCGATCTCCGGGATGACGCCGTCGAGGACGCGCGGCATCCACCAGTTCCACTTCCCGAGCAGCTTCATCGACGCGGGAACGAGGACGACGCGCACGAGCGTCGCGTCGATCGCCACCGCGACGGCGAGGCCGAAGCCAATCTCCTTGATCACGAGCACGCCGGTGAAGGCGAACGAGCCGAAGACGACGATCATGATCATCGCCGCGGCGGTGATCAGGCCCGCTGTCTGCTCGAGCCCGGCGGCGATCGCCTCCTCGTTCGTCTTGCCGAGGTGCACCTGTTCGCGCACGCGCGTGAGCAGGAAGACCTGGTAGTCGGTCGAGAGGCCGAACAGGACCGAGAACAGCATCACCGGCGTGTACGCCTCCAGTGCGCCGAGCGCCTTGAAGCTGAAGATGCTGTCGCCGATCCCCCACTGGAACACGAGCACGAGCAGGCCGAAGCTCGCGAGCAGCGAGAGCGCGTTCATGACGATCGCGAACAGCGGCAGGATCAGCGAGTGGAAGAAGAGCATCAGCACGACGAACGTCACGAGCAGGCTGAGCACGAGCAGGATCGGGAACTCGCCGTAGACGGTCCGGATGAAGTCGTAGTGCTCCGCCGGCTCACCGCCGACGAGAACGTTCATCCCCTTGAAGCCCGGTATGACGTTCTTCACGTAGTGGCGCAGGTCGAGCATCAGCGACTGCGTCGACTTGTCGGTCGGCCCGTCCTTCGGGTAGACGATCAGCACCGTCGTGCGCTTGTCGCCGTGCAGCGTCGCCACCTGTTTCGCGATGCGGGTCCGGTCGGGGCTCGTGAGGATCGTCGCCGGCGATAACGACTCGAGGTAGCCGGGCGACGGGTTCGGCACGAGCGACGCGAGCGACTGCACGTGGTCGACGCGTGGGTCGTGGAGCATCCACTCGTGCAGCTCGTAGATGCCCTCGAGCACGGGCGGATCCCAGATGCCGCCGTCGGTCGGCGCCTGGACGACGACGAAGATCGGCGACAGCTCGCCCTGGCCGAAGTCGTGGCGCACCAGGTCGACCGCCTGCCGCGACTCGGTCGACGCGGGCAGCACGTCGACGGTCACGCCGCGGATCTTGAGCCAGAGCGCGGGCGCCGTGATCAGCGCGATCACTGCGAGCGCCGCGCAGATACTCAGAACCGGTGTCTTCATCACCCGCGCGATCGTGCGATGCCAGCCCTGGCCGTCGCCGCGCAGGAACCCGATCTTCGAGCGGAGGTTCCAGCGGTCCAGGTGACGGTGCAGCAGCACGAGCACGACCGGGAGCAGGAAGAGCCCGGTGACGATCGCGGTCGCCGCCACGAGCGCGATCGCGACGGCGACCGAGCGGATGACCATCACCGGGAACAGGCTGAGGACGGTCATCGTCAGCGCGAGCGTGATGCCGGAGAAGGTGATCGAGCGGCCCGCGGTCTGCAGCGTGCGGTGCATCGCCTCCTCGAGCGTCGCCTTGCGCAGCTCCTCTCGGAATCGGCTGACCATGATCAGCGAGAAGTCGATCGACAGCCCGAGGCCGATCATCGAGCCGATGTTGAGCGCGAAGATCGACACGTCGGTCGTGAGCGCGAGCAGGTAGACGAGCGCGAGCGCGACGGCTACCGAGACGGCGCCCATCACGAGCGGCACGCCCGCCGCGACGACGGAGCCGAAGACGAGGATCAGGAGCAGGAGCACGATCGGCAGCGTGATCCGCTCGACCTTCTCGAGATCCTTCGAGCTTGCCTTCTCGACGTCGTAGTTGACCGCGGACTGGCCGACGAGGTGCACGGTCAGCGGCGGCGCGGCCGCGACCTTCCGCAGGGCCGGGGTCTGCTGCTCGAGGAAGTTCTCCGACCCCTTCATCGTCACGATCGCGTACGTCGTGTGGTTGTCCTTCGAGACGAGGAACGGCAGTCCGGGGTGGTAGAACGACTGCACCTTCGTCACGTAGCGGAACCTCGCGAGGCGCCCGAGCGACGCCTCGACCTGCGACGCAAACGGCTTGTCGGTGACGCGATAGTGCTGCGAGGTGTAGACGACCACGACCGACTTGTCGGACGAGATCTGCAGCTCGTTCGACAGCACCTTCGACGCGGTGTTGAACTGCGTGCCCGGCAGGCTGAAGCCGCCGACCTGCAGCTTCTTCTCGAGGTGCGCGGCGCCGAAGGCGGCCGCGGCGAGGATCACGAGCCAGAGGACGGCGAGCTGCTTCGCGCGGCGAAGCGCGAGCCGCGCCAGCCACGCGTAAAAAACGCTCATGCCGCCGGGCCTGGACGGCGGCGGGCGAACCAGGCGAGGCCGAAGACGCCCACCAGGATCCCGCCGATGACGAGCACCACCGCCATGCCGTTCAGCATCGGCGAGTGCACCTTCGCGAGCGGCGCCGACTTCGCCGCGATCGCGCCGGCGGAGCCGGTGACGATCAGCGTGCCCTTCATCCACGGATGCGGCGAGCAGATGAAGTTGTACGTGCCCGGCTTGTTGACGACGACGAGGGCGGAGTCGTTGTGCTTGATGAGGCCGGTGTCGAACGCGCCCGTGACCGAGGTCATGGTGTGCGAGATCAGGCCGGTGTTCGTGACCTCGATCTTCTGGCCGACCTTGGCGTGGATGACGCTCGGCGAGAAGCCCCACTTCAGCACCTGCTTGGGCTCGACGATGTCGAGCTTCACGGCGTTCTTGATCGCCTTGGTGCCGGCGAACGTCGAGTTTGCGCTCGGCACGTCATACGTCCCGTGCACGCGCGGCAGCGGCAGCTTGGGCGCCACCACAGTGGTGTCGCCGGGGACGACGCGGATCACGGTGCCCTCGCCGAAGTTCGCCTCGTTGCCGAAGTCGGTGATGTAGAGCGCGCCGTCCTTCCCGAAGATCATCGACGTCGGGAACATCAGGTGCGTCACGACCGGCGTCTTCGAGCCGTCCTTGTTGACGCGGAAGAGCCCGCCGGTGTTGACGACGTAGCGCAGCTTCTTCGAGTCGAACTTCGCCGCGTACTGGAGGACGTACATCGTCCCGTCCTTCGCGAACGCGGTCGCGATCGGTGTCGTCAGCCCCTTCACCGCGCCGAAGTGAACGACACCCGAGGTGGTGACGGTGTCGATCTCGCCCGAGCCCGGGAGGTACGGCGCCGTCCCGTACTGCGCGACGTACAGCTTCCCGTCCGGGCCGACGGTGAGGCCGGTCGAGGTCGGGTCGGGCGCGAACTGATGGAGGATGCTCAGCTTCCCCGTGTGCTCGTCGGCCACGAGCACGCGGTTGTAGTTGCCGTCGGTGATGTAGATCTTGTCGCCGACCGAGACCATCGCGAACGGGTTCCCGAACGGCACCGCGTCGCCGTTCGACGGAGGCGGCGGATTGTCGTTGTTGAACTTGCCGATGTTCGAGAGCGTCGTCAGCTTGCCCTGCGGCGAGACGACCGACAGCTTCGGCGACACGGTCATGTGGCCCGCAGCGACCTCGTACATCTTCCCGTTCGAGAAGATCACGTCCGCCGCGCCGAGCATCTCGACGCCCCCGTAGAGGCCGATGTTCGGGAGACCGGTGACGAACGGCACGGCCGCGCCGCCGCCCGGCCTGATTTTGGCCACGGCGCCGCGCGTCCCGATCGGCCCGGAGCCGCCGAAGTTGACCGGCAGCGGGACGGTGACGTTGCCCGGCGGGCCTGACTCGGCGACGTACAGCGACCCGTCCGTCCCGAACGCCATCCCTTTCGGGTTGTAGAGGCCGGTCGCGTAGATGCTGACCTTCGTAGGCCCGGTCGCGGCGTTACCGGCCTGTGCCGCGGCCAGCGCCACGATCCCGGCGAGAAGCAGGAGACGCCTGGGCACGACCGAGCGAGCCTACGGCTCACCTGTCACGAAAGTCAACGTTTTACGCTTTTCAACTCACTGTTCGTGACGCGAATCACGTTGTAGGGTCGGCGGGTGACCGCAGGGGGAGATGCCGGCCTCGCCGATCCGTACTGGCGCCAGTACTTCACTCCCGAGGAAGTCGGCGAGCTCGAGGAAGCCGTCCGCGTCACCGGCGTCATCCACGGCGAGACGCCGGTCCACGTGCGCGTCTTCCACCGCTCGGACGACGCGCCGACGATCTGCGCGCCGCACGGGCTCATCGTCTACGGCCTGCTCTGCGGGCGGCTGCACCTCGCGTTCTGGCGGGCGGGCTACAACGTCGTCAGCTGGGACCTGCCGGGCTTCGGGCAGAGCGGCGGCCCGCTGAACGGCCCCAACATCGGCGTGATGATCGATCTCTGGCGCCAGATGATCGACTGGGCGTCTGCGCAGTACGGCGGCCGCCAGGTCTACGTCGTCGGGCTCGCCGAGGACGGCGTGACCGCGTACTACGCGAGCGCCAACAACCCGAACGTGCGCGCCCTCTCGCTGCACCACCTGATCGAGTTCGGCGATCTCGACAACGTCGCCTGGGCGAACCCGCGCTGGCTGCGCCGGGTGCAGGGCTGGGGGCTCGCGGTGCTCGAGAAGATCGCGCCGTGGGTGACGTTCGACGCCGAGAAAGCCGTGCCGTGGGAGGCGATCTTCGGCTCGCCGGAGGACCAGGCCGCGTACGCGATCTACCGCAAGGATCCGCTGCGGATCAAGCGATACAACGTGCACCTCGCCCGCGACCTGTTCAAGCGGCGCGTGCCGCCGGTGTCGTTCGAGGACTGCCGGACGCCCGTCCAGCTGATCACGTCCGAGCTGAACAAGATCTGGCCGCCGCACATCAACGAGCGCGCGCTCGCGCGGCTCGGCTGCGAGAAGGAGCTCGTCCGCATGCACGCCGACCAGTGGTCGGTGTCGCGCGCGTTCAACGACGAGTACGCCGGCCACGTCATGCGCTGGTTCGAGCGCGTCGGGGGCGGCGACGTCCGTCACCGCGAGGTGGAGGCCGTCGTATGAGCGTCGTCGAGCCGCACGAGCTGCCGAACGGGAACGGCGGCGGCGGGATGGCAAGCGATCCGTTCGCGCGGTTCGGCGGCTTCGTCTTCCGGCGGCGCAAGTGGATCGTCGGCATCTGGGTCGCCGTGCTGCTCGTCTGCGCACCGTTCGCGGGGAAGGCGAACAGCGTCCTCAAGGCCGGCGGCATCGAGGCAAACGGCTCGGGGTCGGCGAGGGCCGCCTCGATCCTCTCCAGCAACTTCAAGGTCTCGGCACTGAACAACGTCGCGATCGTCTTCCACTCGGGATCGCTCCACGTCAGCGACAAGGCGTTCAAGACGCAGGTCAAGGCGGCGGCCGCGCGGGTGCGCAAGGCGAAGGGCGTCACCAACGTCGTCACGTACTACAAGACGCTGCTGCCCACGCTCGTCAGCAAGGACAAGCACACCACGGTCGTGTTCGTCTCGCTGAAGGGGAACGAGAGCCAGACGCAGACGTACATCTCGGGCGTCCGCAACGCGATCGGGCCGGTGACGCTCACGCACTACGTGACCGGCGAAGCGGCGGTCAACCACGACTTCCAGTCGACGAGCGAGAAAGACCTTCGCCGCGCCGAGGTGCTGACGTTCACGCTCGTGCTGATCCTGCTCCTCGTCACGTTCGGCACCGTGATGGCCGCTGTCCTGCCGCTCTTGCTCGGCGCGGCCGCGGTCGCGACGGCGTCGGCGGCGATCTACGCGATCGGCAGCGCGACCGACACCTCGACGTTCGCGCTGAACGTCGCGTCGATGATCGGGCTCGGCCTCGCGATCGACTTCTCGCTGATCGTCGTGAGCCGCTTCCGCGAGGAGCTGCGTGTTCGAGGCGACACGCAGGCGGCGCTCGAGGCGACGATGGCGACCGCCGGCCGGTCGATCGTCTACTCGGGCGTGACGGTGCTGCTCGGCATGCTCCTGCTGACGCTGCTCGTCGACCTGATGGTCATCCGGTCGATCAGCCTCGGTGTGATGCTCGTCGCGATCACGGCCCTGCTCGCGGGGACGACCCTCCTACCGGCTGCCCTCGCGCTGCTCGGCGGCCGCGTCGAGATGTGGCGCGTGCTGCCGAAGCGGCCGCCGAAGCCGGAGACGGAGGGGTTCTGGTACCGCTGGAGCTACGCGATCATGCGCCGCCCGGTGATCTGGCTGGGCGCGTCGCTCGCGATCATCGTCCTGCTCGCGCTGCCGGCGGCCGGGCTGAAGATGCTCGGCTCGACGGCCAGGCTGCTGCCGCAGAGCAGCGAGTCGGTGAAGGGGCTCAACGTCATCAACTCGCAGTTCGGCAACAACGCGCTCTCGCCGATCCAGATCGTCCTCAAGACGAAGAAGGAAGACGGCGTCTTCACCCCGACCTTCCTGATGGGGCTCGACAAGTTGCAGAACACGCTCGCCGCCGATCCGCGCGCGGACAGCGTCACCTCGCTCGCGAGCTACATGGCGGCGGAGCCGCGCACGGACGGGCGCTTCTACCGGCTCAAGCGTGTGTGGGACTTCTGGCCGGCTCCCGACCTGAGCCATTCGACGCCGGACAACCCGACGCCGGGCGTCTACCTGACGAACTACATCAGCGTGTGGGCGCCGAAGGTGCCGTACAACCCGTCGTACTTCGGCTGGGGCATCTTCACGTTCAGGCCGGGCACGACCCGGAACCTCAAGGTCGCGAACACGCTGCAGGTGTACCGCGTCATCCAGGGGAAGCTGCAGGTCACCTCCGGCGGACAGACCACGTACTGGGCGGGCGCCGACTTCAACAAGCGCTACAAGAGCCAGTACATCCCGCCGCAACAGCCGGTGACGCTGACGGGCCGCGACCAGCTCGTCGTCCCGACGCTCACCAACGTGAAGATCCACGTCGTCGGCAAGCAGCCTGTGAAGCTGATCGTCGCCGTGGTCTTCCACGTCCGTCCGCTGCATGCGGTCCAGGACTCGTGGCTCGACAGCTCGCAGCGGCCGACGGACCCGTTCGAAGGAATTCCGCGCGCAGTCGCGGGAGGCGGCCTCGGCTATACGTTCCCGAAGGGCGAGGCGCACATCGTGCTCGACCTCTCCGACACGAAGCCCGGTGCGCGCTTCCCGCGTCACTTCCATCCGGGTCCCGAGCTGATCGTCGACACGAAGGGGAAGCTGACGATCTTCTCGTCGCCCGAGATGGTGATCACGCGCTCGAACACGCAAGCCGAGGAAGGGCCGTACGACACGCCGACGCCACTTCCGCCCGGCAGCTTCGCGGTCGTGCAGGGTTACGGCATCCACCGCGCCGAGAACTTCGGCAAGAAGGACGCCTACGTCTGGTCGCTGCGCGTCCTCGATGCGAACAAGCCGGAGTACTACCTCGTCGCGCTACGCAACTTCGCCGCGCAATTCGTGAACCTGAACGGGGCGGCGAACGAGGCGGTCGTCAACATCGTCCCGAAGGACGGCTCGTACAGCGCGCGCACCGAGCAGCTCGTCTCGGACATCAAGAACCTGATCATCCCGAGCATCCCGCAGCTGCGCGGCGTGCAGGCCGACGTCGGCGGCCAGACGGCGCAGTTCAAGGACTTCCACGACCGGCTCTACAGCCGCTTCCCGTACCTCGTCGCCGCGGTGCTGATCCTGACGTTCTTCATCCTGATGATGTTCTTCCAGTCGGTCTTCCTGCCGCTCAAGGCGATCCTGCTGAACCTGGCGTCCGTCCTCGCCACCTACGGCGTCCTCGTGATGATCTTCCAGTACGGCTGGGGTGCGAGCCTCTTCGGCTTCAAACCGGTCGGCGCGGTGGCGGTGATCACCCCGGCGATCCTGTTCGTGATCCTCTTCAGCCTGTCGACCGACTACGAGGTCTTCATGCTCTCGCGGATCAAGGAGTACTACCGCGAGACGGGCGACAACGAGCGCTCGGTGGCGACGGGCCTGCAACACACGGGCCGGGTCGTCACAGCCGCAGGTCTGATCCTGATCGGCGTCTTCGGCTCGTTCGCAACCGCCGGGATCATCACGATCAAGGAGATCGGCCTCGGGCTCGCGATCGGCGTGCTGATCGACACCGTGCTCGTACGTTCGATCATGGTGCCAGCGACGATGCAGCTCGCCGGCAGCATCAACTGGGTGATGCCCCGGTGGTTGAAGCGCTTCGTGCCCGAGCTCCACGAGGGCCCGCGCGTCGAGGCGCCGCCCCAGATGGTCGACTAGGACTAGGCGACCGGCTCGGCCTGGCGTGACGGCGTGGCCGGCGCGACCGCGCGGCTCCGCTTGCCGAGATCGGCGAAGACCATGCCGGCCGTGTTGAAGCCGGAGACCATCACCCACGGTACGCCCGCGGTCGGCATCGTCCAGTGGCCGGCCATGTAGAGACCCGGCACCGGCGTCCGCTGCTTCGGCTTCGCGCGCGTCAGCAGCTCGGGCGTGAACGCCCAGCCGGCGAACGCGCCCTCCGAGTTGCCGGTGTCGCGCGCGAGGTCGAGCGGCGTGCGGATCTCGCGAACGACGATGTGCTTCGACAGGTCCGGGATGATCGCCTCGGTGCGGCGGATGAACGTGTCCGCGATCTGGTCCTTGTCGCGCTCCCAGTCGATGCCCTTCGAGTCGAGCCGCGTCGGGCACTCGAGCTTCATCGAGTGCTGGCCGGGCGGCGCCATCTCCGGCTGATGGAGCGTCGCGACGTAGAGGTAGTACGCGGCCTCCTCGACGTTGCCGTTCGGGAAGTTCGCCATCGCACGGTCGATGTCCGGGTACGGGTAGATGAAGTTCAGCCGCTTGATCCGGTCGCGGTACGGCTCGAGATCCATGTCGACGCCGAGCTGCACCTGGAAGAACGACGGCGTCGTCTTCATCCCCGGCAGCCGGCGGCGCAGGTCGCCCGGCACGGCGTCCTCGGGGAGCATCTCGAGGAAGAGCCGCTTCGCGTCGCACGCCGAGACGACGGCGTCGGCCGTGAACTGCCGTCCGTCGACCGTCTCGATGCCGGCCGCGCGCCCGTTGCGCATGACGATGCGGTTGACCTCGGCGTCGTTCTCGATCGTGCCGCCGAGCTCCTGGAACATCGTCGCGAGCCCTTCCGCGAGCTTGCCGAAGCCCCCACGCGGCATCCACATCGTGCGCAGCGCGTGCACGAAGAACACACCGGCGATCACCGCCGAGAGCTCCGCCGGCGCAGCCGCGATGCCGACGCACAGCTGCGAGAAGTACGCCTTCAGCAGCGGGTCGTGCAGGTGCTCGTCGAGCAGCTGGTTGAACGTCCGGTTCTGGTACTTGAGCAGCGTCTCGCCGGGGAAGCGCGTCAGGCGCGCGATCGGCGCGAACGCGTCGCCGAGCCACGGCCGCTGGAACTGCTCGAGCACCGGGTCGACGAGCTTCCGCTGTCCCGGCTTGCCCTGGACGCGGAACGCAGGGACGAGCAGATCGACCTCGTCGATCATCCGCTCCATCGTCATGAAGACCTTGGCGATCCCGTCGCGCTCCTCCGGGAACCGCGCAGCGAGCACGTCGGCGGCAGCGGACATCTCCGCCGGCAGCTCCATCGACTCGTCGGGGAAGACGCAGCGGTAGTCGTGCTGGTCCGGGACCATGTCGACGCGCTGGTCGAGCCCGAGCCGCTGGAACACCTCGCGCGCCTGCTTGCCGAGCCGGTAGGCCAGGAAGATGTGGCCGCCGTGGTCCCAGTAGAAGCCGTCCTTGCCGAAGCCGTGCGCGTAGCCGCCGTACCACGGGTTCTTCTCGGCGAGCAGCGTGCGCAGACCGTACTTCTGCAGCGTCGTCGCGCACGTGAGCCCGCCTGCACCGGAGCCGAACACGATCGCGTCGTAGTGGCTGGACGAGTTGCCGTTCGCGCTCATTGGTCAACCTTCGGTTGCCCAATGATTGTCCCGCTCCGGCGCCGGCCAAGCCGGCACCTGCGCTCTTTGCTGAGCTCCGTCAAGCCTACGCTCACGAGAGGAGCCTCCTTGCCGCCTCGCCCGCGCGGCCGGCCGCCGTACGTCCGAGCTCCTGGTCGACTTCGACGATGTGTGAGAGGTACTGCTCGTAGTCGTCCTTCGAAAGGCGCAGCAGCTGCGTCGGCTCGAGCGCCACGACGTCCGCCAGGCGCGCACCGCCGGTCAGCACGCCGATCTCGCCGAAGTAGTCGCCGGCGCCCATCTTCGCGACCGGCGTCGAGCTGCCGTCGGCGCCGCGTGAGCGCACCTCCACCTCGCCCGACTCGACGACGTAGAGCGCGTCGGCCACGTCGCCCTGGCGGACGATCACCGTCTCCGGATCGACGCTGACCGACTCGACGAACGTCGAGAGCACCGCCGCCTCCGCGTCCGACAGACCTGCGAAGAGGGGCGTCGCGCCGAGCTTCTCGCCGGCCGCGCGCACCTGCCGCCGCTCGGTCATCGGCACGTCGACCTGCGTCAGCGTCGTGTCGGTGAGCGCGCCGATGCCGCCGTCCCGCGCCAGGCTCGAGCGCACCGCGGCGCCCTCCTGGTTGCGCAGGCGCATCAGCGAGAGCAGCCCGAGCTTCCCCGGCCGCTCGAGGCACTTCTCGATCTCGTCCAGCCGCGGCACGGACTGCGCCGCGTCGCTCGCGAGCAGCGCGAACGGGAAGACGCTGCGGCGCAGGTAGCGGGGGAACAGCCACGAGTCGTCGTCCTGCAGCGGCATCGTGCCGTGCACGACGACGAGCGGCACCTTGAAGAAGTCGAGGTTCTGCTTCGCCACACCCTCCTCGAGATCGCCGACGACGGCGGAGAGCTCGAACGCGAGCGTCTCCGCGACCATGCGGAAGATCGCGACGCCGACCTCGACCGGCCCGCGGATCGACTTGTCCTCGACGCCGTGGTAGCGCTGGTTCTTGACGAAGCGGCCGAGCTCGCGAATCTGCGCGAGCGGGAGGTCGGGCACGATCGGGAGACGATTGAAGATGCCCCAGCCGTGCACCTTCTCGACCGGCATCAACGGCCTGTCCTTCGTCCGCATCGTCGTTCCGGGCGGGGCCGCCGGCGAGGCTTCGAGCGTCGCGTAACAGAGGATCTCGCCGTCGTCGACGGATCCCGCGATCACGTGGATGTCGTCGGGGAAGACGTTCTCGAGCGGCTCGAACTCGAGCCGCCGCTCGTAGACGACGTTCGGCTCGACGAAGTTCGCCTCGATGTACTGCGCGAGGCGATAGCGCATCAGCTCGACCACCTGCTCCTCACGGAGGTCGCTCGTGCGCAGGACGGTGACGCCGATGCCGCCGCGGTTCGGGACGGAGAAGATCGAGTCGGGATGCGGCTTCTTGAAGAGCTCCGGCAGCCGGATCCCGGCGGCGACGTCGACGAGCCCCGCGATGTACGCGTCGGCGGTCGCGTCGTCGAGCCGCGCCCGGCGGCTGACGTGCACCTTCTTCTTGCGTCCCAGCACGACTCTCCTCTCAGCGGTGCACGACGGCGGGCTCGCGAGGCCGCAGCCACGGCAGGACGGAGTTGATGCGCGGCATCGCAGCCTCGACCGCGGCAACGCCGTTCGGGATGAACTCGCGGCCCTGCTCGAACGACCGCAGCCCGAAGCCCGACCAGTTCTCGAAGGTCGGTTCGACGAGCAGCGTCGCCGACGCAGCCGCCTCGGTCGAGATCTTGCTCTGCATGAGCTCGAACGTGCTCGTGAATATGTCGAGCAGGCGCGGCTTGCGCGCGCGGCGCGCCTGCTTCGCAGCGGAAAGCCGCCGCGTGAGCCGCACGCCGATCTGAATCGACGCCCCCATGTCGGCGACGACGTTGCTTGGCACCGGGTTGAGCACGCCGCCATCGACGAGCATCTGGTCGCCGAGCTTCTGCGGCGGGAAGATGCCCGGGATCGCCGCGCTCGCGAGCACGGCATGCCACAGGAGACCCTCGCGCAGGACGACTTCGCGCTGCTGACCGATGTCCGTCGCCGTGACCGCGATCGGGACGAGCGTCTCCTCGATCAGCGTGTCGTGAAGCGAGCCCTGCAGCGCGCCCCGGAACCCGTGCGGCGAGAGCAGCGCGCCGCGCGGCAGGCGGATGCGGAACAGCTTCGTCGCAGCGTTGTGCAGGCCTGCGGTGATCTCGTCGATCGACATGCCGACCGAGTAGCCCGACGCCACGACGGCGCCGATGCTCGTGCCGGCGATGTAGTCGATCGGGATGCCGGCCTCGACGAGCCCCTGCAGCGCCCCGACGTGCGCCCAGCCGCGGACGGCGCCGCTGCCGAGCGCGACGCCGATCTCGAGGTCGGTCAGGTGGCGCGCCGCCGAGCCGAGTGCACGTCCGGCGGGCGATGCCAGCGTCAGCACGCCGTCCTGCAGCGAGGCCTCGTCGTCGGGCACGAGCGGCTGCACGTCGATGCGCCGGTCGCGGATGCGGCTGCCGCGAGCCGCGCCGTCCACGAAGGCGCGGATGACGTACTCGGCGCGCAGGCCGCTGTCGCCGTCGTGCGCCCCGACGAGCCGAAGGATGTGGTCGACGTGCGGCAACTGCTCGCCCGCGCCCTGCAGAACGAGCACGTGCTTGCACCCGGGGTGCTGCGCGATCACCGCGCTCACCGTCGGGTCGCCGCCCGCGTCGACGACGTACGCGCGCGGCTGCAGCTCACCGACCGGCGGCTCCAGCCCCTCGAGGCGCTCGTCGCGCGTCGCGCCGGGCCCGAGCACGAGCAGCGCAGGCTCGGCCGCGTGCCACGCCATGCTGCACGCGAGCGCATACGCGGCGAGCGGTGGACCGCCGCCGTCCTCGAGCAGCGTCACGCGGATGCGGTCGTCGCGGACGTGACGGTGATCCGCCTCGACGAGGCGCGCGGCGAGCATCGACCCGACGTTCTCGTACAGGCGCGGATACATCGAGCCGAAACGACGGAAGTCGGTCTTGTCGAGGACGTACACGCTGACGTCGCTTGCAGCGCGAGCGGTCGCGGAGACCGGACGGCCGCTGAAGACGGACATCTCGCCGATGCTCGCCCCGGTGCGAACGGTGTTGAGCTTGTGCTCGCTGCCGCGGCCGTCGGACATGAGGATGTCGACGGCGCCGTCTTCGACGATGTAGATCTCGCTCGGCGCGTCGCCCTCGGCAAGCATCGTCTCGCCGGCTGCGAAGCTGCGCCGCTGCAGCCGGTCGAGGATCCAGCGCAGATCGTCGTCGTCGAGCCCGTCGAAGAAGGATGCCCCCTGTGTCATGTGTCAGTCGATTCTAAGCTGCAACTTCTCGCACTTGGAAGGGGCGCCCGGTACCGGTCCGGATGCGGGCTAGCGGCCCGCAAGGACGGTCACCAGCCCTTCGAGGAGGGCTTCGGCCCCCTGGCGGCGGCGGCCTTCGAGCCGGTCGAGGGCGGCAGCGAGCTGGGCGACGAGCGAGGCCTGGCCGTCGTCGGCCAGGGCTGCGCGGGCCTTTCGGGCCGTGCCGAGGAGCGAAAGCGCGATCGCCGCCTGGCTCGCGAACAGGCCGAGCAGCTCCATCTCCTGGAGCGAGAACCGGGCGCGCTCGGGCCGGTCGAGCACCTGCAGGACGCCGAGCACGCGCTCCTCCTCGAGCAGCGGCACCGCCATCAGGCCTCGCGGCACGTACCCCGTGTCCTCGGCGACGTCGCGGGCGAAGCGCGGGTCGGACTGGACGTCCTCGAGGACGAGCGGGGTGCGGGCCGACGCCACCCACCCGGCAATGCCCGACGAAGCCGACATGCGGCGGCCGACGAGGAACTGCTCCTCCTCGCCCGCGACGGCTGCGAACACGAGCTCGTTCGCCTCCTCCTCGAGCAGGAAGATCGACGACGCCTTCGCGCCGAAGATCGCGCGCGCGACCTCGACGATCGAGCGCAGCAGGCGCGCGAACTCCTGCTCGGAGCCGAGCAGCCCGGCCGCTACGGCGGCGCGCAGGCGATCGTCAGCCATCGTCCTGGACGTTCGTCGAGGTCAGGTGCAGCACCGTCTTCAGCTGGAACGGCGTCAGTGCCGGGTGCTTGGAGCGGATCAGCGCGGAGATGCCGGAGATGTGCGGCGTCGCGAAGCTGTTTCCGGTCGCGCGGATCGAGCCGCCGCCGACCCACGCAACGTCGACGTCGACACCGCGCGCGAAGAACTCGACGGGCGGAGTCGGGTTGGCGTAGTAGCGAAGCGGATCCTCTTCCTCGTGGCTCCCGACCGACACGACCGACGAGAACCGCCACGGGTACGACTCGACGGGCATGTTGTGCGCCGAGGCAACGAGCACGGTGCCGTTGAAATACGCCTTGTCGGTCAGCTCGTGCAGCAGCTCGGCGAACTGGCGCTTCGTCGTCGAGAGGCTCATGTTCACGACGTCGAAGCCCTGCTCGACTGCCCAGCGAAGCCCGGCGAGCAGCGCCTCGCCTGAGCCGGTGAACCCGGCGCCGAGCACGCGAACGGAGTGGAGCTCGGCCGCAGGCGCCAGCGCGCGCACGATCCCCGCGCACGCCGTGCCGTGACCGCAACGATCACCCTCCTCGTCCGGCTCGACGATCGTCTTGCCGTCTTCGTCGACGGACACCGCCACCGCGCCGGCGATGTCGCCGACCAGCGGATGCCCGCGCTCGATGCCGCTGTCGAGGATGCAGACGCGCACCCCGTCGCCCGTTGCTCCGCCGAGGGCCCACTCACGGTCGACGCGCTCCGGAAGCGGGTTCGCGATCCGGATGCGGGCCGCCGCCTCGCGCGGAAGCGACCACGCGGGCAGGGGCTCTTCGGCGAGCGCGCTCATTGACGGAATCTAGAGCTCGTCGAAGAGCCGGGCAACACGGACGGCCCGGTCGGCGGATCGCCTGGCCGCGACGACCTCGTCGTCCTCCGGCAACGCGAGCAGGTTGACGAGCACGAGGTGCGCCGCGGCGTACGCAGCCCCCGCCGCGATCGCAGCTGCGGCGGCAAGATCCGGCCGGAAGTCGGCGACGACGGCGTCCCGCTCCTCTGCAGCGAGCTCGGCGACGTCGGCGCACGCCTCGCCGATCGAGCACGGCACGAGCAGCGACCGCCGCAGGACCGTCCCGAGCTCGAAGTCGCGCCGCGGTCCGCCGTCGAGATCGCGCTGCGCGAGCGCAGCCCGCGCCTCGCCGAGCACCGCAGCGTCACGGTCGGCGAAGCGCAGCAGCCGGTCCTCGAGCGCCACCGCCTGCGCGGCGGTGCCTGCGCGGCCCGACACGCGGGCCGCCTTCGCCAGCACAGCCGCGGCGATCGCCCCCGCGAGCGCAGAGCCCGAGCCGCCGGCAGCAGCATGCGCCGGCGACCCGAGGGTCGCGAGGGCGTCGTCGATCTCGAGGACGGCGCCGTCGCTCACGCGCTCACTCGATCAGCCGGCGCCGCGCCTCTTCCAGGAGGCGCGGCGTCGGCTGGAGGTTGGCCTCGGCGAACGCCTGCTCGAGGTCGGCGAGGACGCGCGCCCGCAGCTCCGCGTCTTCCTCGGCCCTGGCAATCAAGAGATCGAGGCTCGCCCGTGCCCGCGGCAGCTCCTGCGCGGCTTCGACCCACCCGTCAGGAGCCGGGGGGAGGAGCGCAAGCAACCGGCCCAGCTCTTCGATCTCATAGCGTCTCATCGAGTCACCCATCTCTAAGACGCTCCGGCTCGACTCGATCTTCCATCGACCCACGAAGCTTCTCCAGGCAGCGCGAGATCCGGCTCGCGATCGTGCCCGCGGGCAGCTCCATCGCCTCCCCGATCGTGCGGTAGCTCTCGTCCCGGGCGAAGAACCGGTCGAGCACCTCGCTGCACGGTGGGCCGAGCGCGTGCAGCGCCTCGTGGACGTCGAGCGCCTGCTCGAGCTCGCCGAGCGTGTCGGCCGGATCGGCGAGCTCCACCGCGTCCCCGTCGACCGTGGGCCGGGTGGCGCGGATGCGGTCGATGCAGGCGCGACGCGTGAGCTGCGCGATCCAGGGCCGGATCGCGCCGTCGTCGCGCAGGGTCGAGAGGCCGAGGTACGCCTTCGTGAAGACGTCCTGGAAGACGTCTTCCGCATCCTCACGGGAGAGCCGGAAACCGGTGACGCAGATCGCGTGCACGTACCGCGCAAACCGTTCGACGAGCTCGTTCCACGCAGCCGCGTCGCCTGCACGGCAACGCGCGACGATGCTTTCGTCGGAAACCTCTGACGTCCGTGTCACTCGCCGAGTCTAAGACGGCGGAAGATCGATTACGAGGCCTTCGCGACCAAGCTCGACCGGGCAGGAGCTCCCGTCGCGCGCCTTCCGGAGCAGCGTTTCCAGCGTTTCACCGTCGTGGGCAGGGTCGTGGTGGACCATCACCGCGCGGGCCGGCCGCGCGTCGTCCAGATAGCGAATGAGGTGGCTGGTTCCCGTGTGGCCCCAGCCGACACGGGCCGCGTACTCCTCGTCCGAGTACTGGGCATCGTGGAGCAGGACGTCGGCGCCGGCCGCCAGCTCGAGTCCCGATTCCGGCTCGAGCCCCGGCTCGTTGTCGGGGATGAACGCGAGCGAGCGGTCTCCCTCCGCGATTCGGTAGGCGAGGGTCGGCCCGCGGTGCCGGACCGGCGCGGCGGTGATCGTCAGCCCGTCGAGCTCCCATGTGTCGCGCTCCAGCTCGACGAACGAGATCGACGCGTCGAACTGCTCGAACGGCACCGGGAAGTACGGCGGCGACAGGTACCCGGCGATCTTGTCGGCGAGGCTCCCGCCGTCGGGACGAGGCCCGTAGATGCGCACGGTGCAGTCCGGGTCGAAGAGGGCGGCCAGGAAGCCCAGCCCCTCGATGTGGTCGAGATGGAGGTGCGTCAGCAGCAGGTCGAGCTCGCGGATCCGCTCGCCGGCGAGGCTTCGCCCCAGATCGCGGACGCCTGTGCCGGCGTCGAGCACGAGCACCTTGCCGCTCGCGGCCCGCACCTCGAGGCACGTCGTGTTGCCGCCGTAGCGCACGGTCTGCTCCCCCGGCGTGGCCAGGGAGCCGCGACACCCCCAGATCCGCGCCTTCATCGAGCGGAACCTAGTCGAATCGAGGCAAACGGCGCAAAATAGGGAGGCAGTGGCTACCCAGGTCTCGCCCAGGCCCGGGGCGGCGAACGAGCTCGTCCCGTTCGTCCCTCGGCTCACGATCGAATGGCTCACGGACCACCCCGAGCGGCTCTGGATCGACCGCGAGGGAACGCTCGCGTTCGTCGACATCTCCGGCTTCACCGCGATGTCGGAGAAGCTCGCCGCGCTCGGCCGCGCCGGCGCCGAGGAGGTCACCGACGTCATGAACGCGACGTTTGCTGCGCTGCTCGAGGTCGCGTACGCGCACGGCGGCGGGCTGCTCAAGTTCGGGGGCGACGCGCTGCTGTTGCTCTTCGACGGGCCGGATCACGCACGTCGGGCGGCGGCGGCTGCGGTTGGGATGCGCGACGCGCTGGCGGCGATCGCGCACCCGCAGACCTCGGCGGGCGACGTCGAGCTGCGCATGCACGTCGGCATGCACTCGGGCCGCTTCCTGTTCTTCCTCGTCGGCGAGTCGCATCGCGAGCTGCTCGTGGCCGGGCCCGGCGCCACACGCACGGTCGAGATGGAAGCGAGCTCGGAGGCGGGCGAGATCCTGCTCAGCCCCGAGACCGCGGCGGCGATTCCCGCCGACTGCCTCGGCGACGTGAAGGGCATCGGCCGCCTGCTCGTGAGCGCACCGCCGGTCGAGGCCGGCCTCGTGCCGCTGCCGCCGCCGGCGATCTCGCTCGAGCAGGCGATCCCGCGGCCGCTCCGCGCGCAGCTCCTCGAGGTCGGCAGGTTCGAGGGCGAGCACCGTAACGCCGCGATCGGCTTCGTGAAGTTCTCCGGTCTCGACGACCTCCTCGTCGTTCGCGGCGCCGACGGCGCGGCCGCCGCGCTCGACGCCGTGGTGCGCGCGATCCAGCACGCGGCCGACGAGCACCAGGTGACGTTCCTCGAGAGCGATGTGGACAAGAACGGCGGCCGCATCATCCTCGTCTCCGGCGCGCCGCAGACAGCCGGCGACGACGAGACACGGCTGGTGCGAACCCTGCGCGCGGCGCTCGACAGCGCGAACGACCTGCCGCTTCACATCGGCGCGAGCCGAGGTCGCGTCTTCACCGGCCAGGTCGGCGCCGAGTTCCGGCGCACCTACACCGTGCTCGGTGACACGGCCGCGCTCGCCGCGCGCCTGATGGCGCGCGCAGAGGCGAACGAGCTCCTCGCCGCGCAGACCGTCCTCGACCGGACCGGCGGAAGCTTCGAGGCGATCGCGCTCGAGCCGTTCATGGTGAAGGGCAAGTCCGAGCCGGTGCAGGCGTTCTCGATCCACGGGCTCGCCTCGTCGGAGACGGCCGAGCAGCCGCGGCGGACGCAGCTGCCGTTCGTCGACCGCGAGCGCGAGCGCGCGGTGCTGAACGCGGCCGTCGCCCCCGTCCGCCTCGGTTTCGGCTCCCTCGTGGAGCTCGTCGGCGAGCCGGGGCTCGGCAAGTCCCGCCTCACCGAGGAGCTGCGCTCGTACTGCGAGGAGATGCCGATGGTCACGTCGAGCTGCCAGCAGTACGAGGCGGCGACGCCGTACTTCCCGTTCCGGCCGCTGATGCGCACGCTGCTCGGCGTCGAGCTGAACGGCTCGCCCGCGACCAACCGCGAGATCCTCGCGGCGCGTCTCGCTCAGATCGACCCGGCGCTGCCACCGTGGGCGCCGCTGCTCGCCGCGCCGCTCGACGTCGAGGTCGAGTCGACGCCGGAGGTCGACGAGCTCGAGCCGTCGTTCCGGCGCGCGCGCCTGCACGGCGTCGTCGGCACCTTGCTCGGCAAGATCGTCGACACGCCGACGTTCTTCCTGTTCGAGGACGTCCACTGGATGGACGAGGCGTCGTCGGAGCTCCTGCGCTTCCTCGCGCTCCAGGTGTCGACGCACCCCTGGCTCGCCTGCACGACGCGGCGGCCGGTTCCCGGCGGGTTCATCGCCGCGGAAGGCGTCCCGCCTGCGCCGGCGATGACCCTGCGCCTGGAGCCGCTCCCCGAAGCCGACGCACGCAAGCTCGTCGAGGCCGCGGCCGGCGAGGCGGGGCTCTCCGCCGACGAAGCCGCCGCGCTGATCGAGCGCGGCGCAGGCAACCCGCTCTTCCTGCAGGAGCTCGCGGTCGCGAGCGGCGATTCCGGCAGCGAGGAGCTGCCGGAGACGGTGGAGGCGCTGCTCGCGACGCGGATCGACGGGCTTGCGCCCGGCGACCGCACGTTGCTGCGCTGGGCGTCCGTCCTCGGTGCGTCGTTCCACTACACCGACCTCGACGCCGTGCTCAGCGACGACCCGTCGGCCGCCACCGACACCGAGGTCTGGGACCGGCTCGCCGAGTTCGTGGAACGCGACCCGGCCGTCGCCGGAGGCTTCCGCTTCCGCCATGCGCTCATCCGCGACGCCGCGTACGAGGGTCTCTCGTTCCGCCGCCGCCGCGAGCTCCACGGCCGCGTGGCCGAGATGCTCGAAGAGCGCCATGCGGACGACCCGGACGAGGTCGCGGAGCTGCTCTCGCTGCACTTCTCTCTGGCCGGGCGGCCCGCGGAGACGTGGCGCTACGCAACCGCGGGTGGGCGGCGCGCACGGGAGAAGTGGGCGAACCGCGAGGCGGTCGAGCTCTACATGCGCGCGCTCGACGTCGCCGACGACGTGCCCGGCCTCGAACCGAGCGAGGTGTCGATCGTCTGGGAGGCCGTCGCCCAGGCGCTGCGCCGCCTGAGCGAGTTCGCCGACGCCGCACAGGCGCTCGCCGAGGCGCGGAAGACCGCCCGCGGCCAGCACGAGAGCGTCCGTCTGATGGGCCTCGAGGGCAGGCTCCGCCAGGACTGGGGTCGCTACCCCGAGGCGATCGAGTGGTACGACCAGGCGCTCGCGGCGGCGGAGTCACTCGACGACGTCGAGGCGCGCCGCCGCTTCCGCCTCGACTTCGACGTCGGCAAGGCGTGGGTCAGCTTCCGGCAAGGAAGCTACGCCGAGTGCATCGCCCGCTGCGAGGAGGTGGTCGCCGGAGCGCTGCCGACGCAAGACGTCGAGGCGCTTGCGCGCGCCTATCTGTTGCTGCACCTGACCCACATGCTGCGCGGCTCGCCGGAGCGCGATGCCTACCGCGGGCTCGCGCTGACGCTGTACGAGGAGCTCGGGGACCTGCGCGGCCAGGCCGACGCGCTGAACAACCTCGGGATCGACGCCTACTTCGCGGGTGACTGGGTGAAGGCGGCCGACCTCTACGCGCGCGGGCGAGCGCTGCAGGAGCGCATCGGCGACGCCGTCGGCGCTGCGCGCGCGGACAACAACCTCGCCGAGATCTACTCGGACCAGGGCCGGCTCGACGAGGCGCGCGAGCTGTTCACCAAGGTGATCGAGGCATGTGAGCTCGTCGGCTACGAGGAGCTCGCGAGCCTCGGCCGGTCGAACCTCGGCTACGTCGAGGCCCGCGCCGGGAACCTGGACGCCGCAGCCGCGCTGCTCACCGAGGCGGTCGAGGAGTTCAAGGCAGTCGGGACGATGAACTTCGTGCTCGAGACGCGCGTCCGTCAGGCGGAGGTTGCAGCACTGCAGGGGAACGGCACGCGTGCGCTCGAGCTCGCCGACGACGTGCTCGCCGACGCGGGCGACGCCACGGAGATCGCCGGGCTGCAGTCGCACGTCCAGCGTATTCGCGCGTCGGCGCTCCTCCAGCTCGGCCGGACAGACGACGCGGGCGCGGCGATCGACGACAGCGTCGCCCGCGCCCGCGAGGCGGGCGCGACCTTCCAGCTCGCGCTCTCGCTCGACCTGCTGGCGGAGATGGACGGCGACCGCGACGCCGCATCGGAGAGCGCCGAGCTCCTCGAAGGGCTCGGCATCCAACGCGTCGCGCGGCCGCCGTTCGGCTCCTAGGCTCCTAGCCTCTCAACCTCCACCCGCATGCGGGTCGTCGGCCGGGATCTCGAACTCGAAGAAGTACCCGGTGATTGGTCCGAGATTCGTCTCGTTGTTGCCGTTGCCGTTACGCGTGAAGCCCTGATCCTCGATGCAGGGCGGCCCGACGACGTCGCCGTTGTCGTCGTCGATCGGAGTGCCGCACTGCTCGAGCGAGAAGTACGTCTCGCCTCCGTCCTTGCTGAGGCACAGCTCGCTCGGAGCTTCCGGGAACCCGTCGGAGTTCTTCGGCAGCACATCGGTGCTGTACTCGATCACGTACGTCAGGGTGGACTGGTCGGTGTCCTCCGGCGGGATGATGTCCGCGATCGAGCCGATCGAGGTCAGGTCCTCGCCGTCGCAGTTGAACGTCTGCGCGACGGGCCCGAACGTGATCTCGCTCCCTTCCGGACCGACCACGCTCGTTCCCTGGCCGTCGCTCTGGCAGGTCTCACCGGACGGGCAACTGTCGGTGACGTCGAACGCAGCGCTCGTCGCCGACGCGAAGCCGACCGCCGAGGCGGTCAGCGTGTAGCCGTCGCCGGGCTGGTCGATCGTGATGTCGCCGAACGACGCGAGGTTGCTCGCCGGCGTCTGCGTGAGCGTGCCACCGAGGTTCGCGTCGTCTCCCGACGAGGCGTCGTTGCCGATCGCGAGGGTCACCGGGGACGAGAGCGGCTCCGGGTTCCCGTACTGGTCGGTCGCGTCGACGGTGATCGCCGGGGCGATCGCAGTGGAGACGTCGGCGTCCGTCGGCTGCTGCACGAAGTCGAGCTGCCCCGGCGCCGCGCCGCCGACGACGTTGAAGTGGTTCGAGCTGCCGCTGATCGCGCCGCTCGTCACTGTCAGCTGCCGGCCGGTCTCGACGTCGTACGCGGTCGCCAGCGTCTGGAACGCCGCCACGCCGTGCGAGAAACTCAACGAGCCGTTGTAGCTCGGCGCCGAGCCGCCCGGCGACGGATCGAGGTTCCCGCCGACCGCGGCCGTGCCGTTGAACGAGGGCATCGGAAGCCCGATGCCGTCGACCGCGACGACGGTGGTCTTGATCGGCACGCCTACGTGCTGCGGATTGCGAACCGCGAGGTCGAAGCCGCAGGTCCCGATCGACCGCAGGCTCGGCGTCCCCGACGACGAGCTGAAGTCGCTCCCGCCGGAGTTCGTCCCTGCGACGGTCGTCCAGGTGGTCGGATCGGGCGCGTTGCACGGGCTCTCCACCCAGAGCAGCACGGTGACCGACTGGCCCGGCTGGAGCGTGTCGATGTGTCCGCCGCCCCACGACGCGGCGCGCAGGTGAAGCGCACCACCGCTGACGGAGACGCGCCAATCCTTCGGTCCGAATATGCCTTCGCTGCGGTCACGGAACGGCGTCTCGAAGACGCTGAAGGCCGTGACCTGGAAACCGTTCGGAATCGTGACGTCGGCCGATCCGAGCCGTGAGCTCGAAGAGTGCACCGACGTGTTGGAAAGCGTGAGCGTCTCGATGTTCGACCCGCCTCGAACGACGCCGTGTGGAAGGAACGTTGCCGAGAACAGCGCCGGAGGCGCGGCCGGCTGCGCGCCCGCCCGTTGCGCGACGCCACCCGCAACCACGAGCGTGAGCAGAATGACGACGGCGAACGTCGTCCGCAAGCGACGGATCACCACTGAGGATCCCCTCCCCTTCGACTGACTTGTTACCCCGCTCGGACTATGGCATCCGTGTCAGGGGTTGTCTAGCCCCGCGACGACCCGGAGCCGACTGACAAGACGGCCGCGGGCGCTGATTTCTTCCCGCTAGTCGGAGAGAGCGCGCCAGCCGGCGAGCGCCGCACCGGCGAGCGCCACGCCGGCGATCCCGTAGCCGAAGCGCGGGCCTGCGTACTGCGTCACGGCCCCCGTGACCAGCCCCGTGACCGGCGAAAGGCCGGGAAGCACCATCGTCCAGAGGCCCATCACCGGCCCGCGCAGGCTGGGATCCGGGCGCAGCTGCACGAGCGTGTTCGCCAGCGCGATCATCCAGATCGAGAAGAACCCGACGAGCAGCATCAGCGGGAACGCGAACAGCCGGTCGGGTGCGCTCGCCACGGCCAGGACTGCGAAGCCGGTGAGCAAACAGAGCAGCCTCACGCGCTGCCCGAGTGCGAGCCCTCGCGTGTACGCCGCGGCGAGCGCACCGGGGATCGCGCCGATCCCGAAGCACGCGGTGAAGACGCCGAGCCCCGCCTTGCCGAGCCCGAACGTGTGGGTGGCCAGCACCGGCAGCGCGATGCCCGTGTTGAAGATCATTCCGCCGGCCGCCGCCATCAGCAGGCAGGCGGCGATCGCCGGCGTGTGGCGCGCGTACGAGAGACCCGCGTGCAGCGCCTCGTGCGTGCGCCGGCGCTGCGCCGGCGCCGCCGTCTCACGTGGCCGGTACGCCAGCAGGACGACGAGCGGCGCGACGAACGATCCCGCGTTCACGAAGAAGCACGCCGCCGTCCCGAACAGCGCGAGGACGATGCCGCCCGACGACGGCCCGAGCACACGCGATGCGTTGATGATCACCTCGAACAGCCCCACCGCGCTCGCCACGCGGTCGCGCCCGACCAGGTTGACGACGTAGAGCTGTCGCGCAGGCTGGTCGATCGCGAACACGCCGCCGTTCGCGACGGCACACAGCACGACCATCCAGAGGCGGACGGTGCCGGTGACGACGAGCACGCCGAGCACGGTTGCGATCGAGCCGGCGGCGATCTGCGTGGTGATCAGCGTGCGGCGGACGTCGAGGTGCGTGAGCATCGCGCCGGCCCACGCGCCGCCGAGCAGGACCGGCGCGAACTGCACGGCCGAGATCACGCCGAGCGCAAGGCCGCCCTTGTGCAGCACGTGCAGCACGAGCCAGGCCTGGCCGACGAGCTGGGCCATGCCGCCCGAGCCGGAGAAGATCTGCGCGACGAACCACCAGCGAAACGACGGGATGCGCAGCGAACGGAAGGCGCCGCCGCGCTCCTGGGCGATCGGCGCTTCGAGCTCCGGTTCCGCGGTGGTCACGGCCAGAGGATCGCAGCCGCCCCCATAACCCGGCGGGCCGTCCGGCCGTTTCCCCTGAGCAACCCCGCAAAAGGAGGGTCTCCCGTGAACGAACGTGACGAGCGCGAGCGCGTCTCGATGGACGAGATCGAACGCGAAGGTGCGGTCTCGCTGCCGAACAAGGAAGTCATGTCCCTGCTCGACGTGAATGCGAACGTCGATCTCGGCCTCGATCTCGCTGCGCCGGTCGACCTGGCCGCAGCGGCGAACCTGAACGTCGCCGCGCCGATCGAGGCGTCGGCGTCGGCGAACCTTCTCAGCCCGGACGCGCAGGCGGCCGCCGAGGCGGAGCAGCACGGTTCGATCACCCAGGGCATCAGCGGCACGGCCGATGCGACGGCGCCGCAGCACGCCGAGGTCTCGCAGGCCGCGAACGGCGCGAGCAACGGCGGCACGGCCGACTCCGGCTCGACCGCGACGCCGGACGCGACCGCGACGCCCGCCACCGAGGCGGCGAACGCGACCCCGGCCACCGACGCAGCCGCGCCTGTCGCGGGTGCGGTCGACGGTGCGACCAGCGGCGCGGCCGGAGCGGTCGACGGTGCGACCAGCGGCGCGGCCGGAGCGGTCGACGGTGCGACCAGCGGCGCGACTGGAGCGGTCGACGGCGCAACCGGTGCGGTCGACGGCGCAACCGGTGCGGTCGACGGCGCAACCGGCGACGCCGGCGGCGCGGTCAGCGGCGCCACGGGCGCGGTCGACGGAGCGACGAGCGGCGCCACCGGCGCGGTCGACGGAGCGACCGGTGCGGTCGACGGAGCGACCGGCGCCGCAACCGGCGCGGTCGACGGTGCAACCGGCGCTGCGACCGGCGCGGTCGACTCGACGACCGGCTCGGTCGACTCGCTGCTGAGCGGCGGCAGCCTGCTCGATGCGAACGTCAACATCCACGCGGACGCGGACCTCGCCGCTCCGATCGACGGCGCTGTGGCGGCGAACGGCAACGTCGCCGCCCCGATCGACGCCGCGGTCTCGGCAAACGTGGGCTCCGAGGGAGCGACCGCCGAGGCGATCGCGCCGCAGGAGGTCGACATCTCGCAGAACCTCGACCACGTCACCGCCGACGCAACGGCCGACCAGAACGCAGACGTCAACCAGCAGTAGCTGAATGTCGGCTACGGCCAATCCTCCCGCCCGCCCGGCCGAGGGACAGCCCACGGCTGCCCTCGACCGGGCGGAGGGAATCGAGCTTCTCGGCGATCTCCACGGCTCCGGCTACAAGGACGGCGCTGCGCTCGTCCGACGCGCCGACGGGCAGGTGGTTCAGCTCGGGACGCTCATGTACGCGTTGCTCGAGAACCTCGACGGACGGCGCAGCCTCGGCGAGCTGGCCGCCGCGATGTCGGAGCAGACCGGCCGCCGCTTCGACGAGAAGCACGTCCACCGGCTTGCGGAGAAGCTCGCGCAGCAAGGGCTGCTCGCAGGAACGGAGCACGTAGCGCCGCCACGGCGGAACCCGCTGCTGGCGTTGCGCTTCAAGGTGCTCGTCACCAATCCGAAGGTGACGCGCATCCTCACCGCGCCGTTCATGTTCCTCTTCTTTCCCGTCCTCGTCGTCCCGGTCGTCGTGTGCTTCGCAGCGGTCTTCTGGTTCGTGCTGCTGCACAAGGGCGTCTCGGGCGCGACGGCGGAGGCGTTCCAGAAGCCGACCTTGCTCTTGCTCGTGTTCGCGCTCGCGATCGCCTCGGCCGGCTTCCACGAGCTCGGCCACGCCGCCGCCTGTCGCTACGGCGGCGCGACCCCCGGCGGCATGGGGATGGGCCTCTACATGGTGTGGCCGGCGTTCTACACCGACGTCACCGACGCGTATCGCCTGCCGCGGGGCGCACGGCTGCGCGTCGATCTTGGCGGCATCTACTTCAACGCTGTCGTCGCCGTCGCCACGATGGGCGTCTGGCTCCTCTGGCACGTCGACGCGCTGCTGCTGCTGATCGCGCTCCAGTTCCTGATCATGGTGAAGAACCTGTCGCCGGTGATCAGGTCGGACGGCTACCACGTACTGGCCGACGCGACCGGCATCCCCGATCTCTATGCGCACATCGGCCCGACGCTCCGCCGGCTGATCCCGGGTCGGCGTCGCGAGCCGTCGGCTCTCACCGGACGCGCGCGCCTGCTCGTGACGCTCTGGGTGTTGATCGTCGTTCCGGTGCTCCTGAGCATGATGATCGGCGCCGTCCTGCTCCTGCCCCGGCTCGCGACGAGTGCGTGGGACAGCGGTCACACGATCGCGACGACGCTGCCGCACGACGCCGAGCACGGGAAGGTCGTCGGCTTCCTCTCGTCGCTGCTGCGCCTGGTCGCACTGTTCCTGCCGGTCTTCGGCAGCATCCTCGTCTCGCAGCGCGTCCTGCGCATGCTCGCCCGCAAGGCGATGGCGTGGAGCGCCGGCCGGCCCGCCCGCCGCACCGCGGTCGTCGCCGTCGCGGCTGCGACGGCATGCGGCGCCGCCTGGGCGTGGTGGCCTGCCGGCCAGTACCAGGCGGTGCACCCGACCGACTCCGGCACGCTCGGCGGTGCGACGCAGCTCGTCTCCGCCCGGATCGACCCGAGCCACGCGGCCGCCGCCGCACCCGCGCCGGTGCACCTCGCGCCCGGCCGGCACTTCGCCGTCGCGATGATCCCCGTCGGCGGCGCGACGAAGAAGCACCCGGCGCTCTACCTGATCTCGTCCTCGAACGGGGATCCGGCGGTCGCGATCCTCAGCGACTCCGCGCCCGATCCGGCGAGCACCGGCACGACGCCCGGCCCGACGACGGATGCGAGCGCCTTCCCGTTCACGCTCCCAACGTCGTCGTCGTCATCATCGACCGGTTCGCAGCCCACCACCACGACCACGAAGGGCGGCGTGACCTATGACGTCGCCTACGGGCTCGTCATCGTCTCGGGTGGCGCGCCGGTGAACGCCAAGAACACCGCCGTCGCCTACGCAACCTGCAACGGCTGCACCACCGTCGCGGTGTCGTTCCAACTCGTCCTGATCGTCGGTGAGAGCAAGGTGATCGCGCCGATCAACGCGGCCGAGGCGATGAACAAGAACTGCCCGGCCTGCGTGACCGTGGCAATCGCCGACCAGATGGTGGTCACCCTGACCGCGCAGCCGTCCCAGCAGCTCGTGGCGAAGCTCGACGCCGCCCTGCAGCAGCTGAACGCGATCTCCGCGCTCGGCGCGAACGGGTCACCGGCTGCAGTCGCCGCCCAGGTGGCCGCCGTGCAGCAGGAGATCACCGACGAGCTGAACGGAAGCGGCCTGCTCGCGAAGCCGATCGAGACGGGAACCTCGACGACCTCGACACAGACGACACCCGCGCAGACGACGAGCACGCAGACGACGACGTCCGCGACCTCGACGACGCCGGCGCAGACGACGACGACCGGCTCGACGACACCGAGCACGACGACGCCGACGACGACGAGCTCCACGACGACGCCGACCACCACCGAGCAGACCACGACCACCGACGAGACGACGACCGACACGACGCCGACGACGACCGACGAGACGACGACCGACACGACGACGACCACGTCGTCGGGCGGCTGAGCGCTACTTCTTCTTGGTCGTCTTCTTCGGCTTGACCGTGGCGATCTTCGCCGCGCCCTTGAGGCCCTGCGTGACGGTGCTCACGGTGCCGGTGTTGTCCATGATCGCGGCGACGACCTGCTTGTCCGTCGTCTCGCTCGTCAGGATGTAGAGCGTCCCGGGATCGGTGACGCCCTTCAGCGTCGCCGTCTTCGTGGCGTACATGCCGCTCGCCGTCAGCGCCTGGAGCAGCACCGACACGCCGGGGAACGCCCCCTTCGTGATCTTCTGCGTCGCCGTCTGGCCGACTGCCTGGAGGACGGCCTTCGCCTGCGACGACTGCTGCGTCTTCTGGATGCCCGACTTGACCGCCGGGCGGAAGTACGCAACTGCCTGCGCGCTGCCGTCCGACATCTGAGCGATGCAGAGATCGGGCGGGCTGTCGAGGGCGTGCGACAGAGTCGCGGTCGTCGAGTCGGCCGCGTTCGGCCACGTGATCAGCGTCGCGGCGTACCAGGGAGTGTCCGGCGCGGGCTCGCTCGTGGCGGTGGCGAGCTGGTGGTAGTCGTCGACGCAGGCCACCTGGCCCGCGCCTCCGCCGGTGCCGGCCGTGCTCGTGCCCGACCGCGCGACCGTCACCTTGGCGCCGGAGACCTTGATCGTCACCCCCGCCGAGGCATCGGTCGCGGAGTAGGACTTGGAGCTGCTGCCACACGCAGTCGCAGCAGTTGCGACCGCGACGAGCAGCGCTGCGCAGCCAAGCACACGTTTGGAGGGGGCCCGCACGGCCCCCACGGTAGCGATCACCGGCGCGGGGCGGCCTTTTTCTTAGCTCGCACTTTGGCTTTCGGTCCGGCGACCACGATGCGCACCGGGCTCGCGGCCGCAGCCGAGAGGTCGACGGGCGCGCCGCCGTCGACGACGACACCCGCGCCGGCGGTGACAGTGGGCGCGTCCGCGAAGCTTGTGGCAGACGCGACCTGAACGGCGATGTTGACGGTGACCGTCTGCCCGGCGCCGATCGCGCCGAGCGCGCACGTCACGTTCTGCGTGCCCGAGCACGAGCCCTGGTCCGGGTCGGCCTCGATCGGCAGCACCGCCGCGGGCAGCGCGTCGGCGAGCGTCGCCGGGGTCGGCACGCCGCCGTTGTTCGTGACGGCGAACGAGTAGGTGACCGTCGAGCCGACCGTCAGCGGCTGCGTCGTCGACGAGCTCGCGACGACGAGATGCGCGGGCGGCGGCGGCGCGATGGTCGTCGTGGGCGGCGCGGGAACCGGCTTGGCGGTCGGCGTCGGCGCCGGTTGCTTCGGCTTCGGCATCAGCCACGAGGGAATCTGCGGATGACGGTTGCGCGTCGTCGTCGGCAGCGGCGCCGCAATCGTCGTCGAACGCGCTGCAGTCGTCGTCTCCGAAGTCGTGCCCGCCGTCGTGGTCGTCGTCGCGGCCGCCGTCGTCGTCGCGACCGTCGTCGTCGTCGCGACCGTCGTCGTCCCCGTCGCGTCGGTGGTCGTCGTCTCCTCGGTCGTGGTGGCGACGGTCGGCGTCGCCGGCGAGCCGTCGTCCGCCGTCGCGGTCAGCGCACCGGCGACGAAGAGGGCGGCCGCGGCGAGCGCGACACCGATCCCTGCAGCGAGACGGCGGCGGATGGGCATCAACCGACCTTCGCCCTCAGTCCGTGAACGGTGACGTCCGCACCGCCCGCAGCGCCGCCGGGGAGCGTGCTGCAGTCGACCGTCCCCGCCTTCACCTGCGCGACGACCGAGGCGAGCGTCGAGAACGACGGCTTCCGTGTGTCGTCGGCCCACAACACTCCCGACTGCCATGCGGCGAGGCTCGGCTCGTCGGCGAGCAGGAAGTTGAAGAACGCACCGACTCCGGGCTGGCAGTACGCGAGCTCGATCGCGTCTGCGAGCTGCGTCGCCTGGTCGGGCGCCGGTGACGTAGCGGCGGGCGACGCGCTGTCCGCGTGAGCGGCGAGCGGAGGCACGAGCGCCTTCGCGTTCTCCGCGCCCGTGTAGAGCGAGGCCTTCCCCGGGTCGATCGTTGTCTGGAAGCCGTCTTCGAGGTACCAGACGGAGACGCCGCCCGCGCCCGGCAGCGGCTGCCCGGTTCCGGCAAAGGCGGCGGAGAGCGCGGAGAGGAGGCGCGGGTAGTCACCTTCCGAGAGGTCGTTCGAGTGCACGTGCGCGCGCCAGGGCCGCTCCGCCGACGTGAGCCCGTACGCGTTCAGACCGAGCGTGTCGAAGATCTTCACCGGGCGGCCGCTCGCGCGATACGCAGTCCCGAGATCCCGGACGAAGTCCGCGGGCGCGATGCCGGTCACGCCATTCGCGCCCGGATCGTCGTTCCCGCGCGGGGCGAGCGTCGCGATCACGTTCATGCCGGGCCGCGCCGTCTCAAGCTCGCCGTAGCACGCTGCGAGCAGCGCCTCGTACTGCGCCGGCGCGACCGCGCTCCCGTTCGAGAACTGCGGCTGCCAGAACCGCGAGCTGTTCGACTCGTTCCAGATCACGACGTCGTGGATCTGCGGAAAGCGCCGAACGATCGAGCGGACGTACGAGCAGTACGCCGCGCGCTGGGTGTCCGTCTGCGGCGCAGCCGCTGCGGCGCCGTAGACCGAGAGGACGATCCGCAGGCCCTTCGCGTTGGCGACCCCGCGCGCGAGCCCCGCAGCCTCCGACGAGCTCAGCTTCGTCTCGCCCGCCTGCCACTGCTGCGTGTACCGCACGGCGTCGAGACCGAGATCGGCGATCGCGGCCTGCAGCACCGCCGGATGCTGCGCGTAGTGGAGGTCGTCGGCCGTCACGCCGACGAGCAGGCCCGGCTGCGCGCCGGCCCGGGCGGCGAAGACCGCGCAGACGAGAATTGCGGCACAGGCTGCCGCAGGTTTAATGAGACTTACGAGCGATACGTGTAGCTTTTTCAACCCCGGGCGGTTGTAGCAGCCGACCCGGCGCGGCCGCCACTCCCCGAACGGGTTACTCGGCCGCGATCGCCTCGAGCACGCGGTAGGCGGCATCGAGGTCGGCGGCCGACACGCTGCGGCGCAGCTCCTCGTCGACGCCCTCGACCACACTCACGATCGCGGCGGCGTAGGCGGCCCCGCGCTCCGTGAGCTCGAGCAGGATGCGCCGGCGATCGCCCTCGTCGATCCGGCGGGTGAGGTAGCCCCGCTCCTCGAGGGTGTCGGCGGCCTTCGTCGCCGCCTGCGGCGAGACGCCCATGATCGAGGCGAGCTCGCCCGGCGTGGTCGGCTCGTGCGCGAGGATCCGCACCCACGCTCCGTCGCCGCGGCGAAAGTCACCGAAGCCGAGCTCTGCGAGCTGAGCGCGCAGGCGCTGCGTATAGCGGAGGCGCGCGAGACCGAGAACGTCGGGAAACGGGTGGCGATCTTCGTCACGCATGACGTGACGATATCGTCAACCAGGTTGACAATCAACCGGGCTAAGCGGTTGCGTGCTCGCGCCTGCCGGACGAGTCGTCCCGCCCGAGCTGCTGGTCGGCGTCGGAGCCGAGCTCTTCCTGGATCTCCTCGAGCGAACGGCCCTTCGTCTCCGGCACGCGCCAGGCGAAGAACGCGACCGCGCACACGCCGAAGAACGCGTAGAGCCAGAAGGTGCCTTCCTTCGTGATCGCATCGGTGAGCGTCAGGAACGTGTACGAGATCAGGAAGTTGAAGCCCCAGTTGAACATCGTGCACACGGCCATCGCAGGCCCGCGCATCTGCAACGGGAAGATCTCGGAGATCATCAGCCAGAACACCGGGCCGAGGCCGATCGCGAAGCCGAAGATGTAGAAGAGCAGCGCAGCGAGCGCGAGCCAGCCGACCGAGCTCTGCAGCGTCGGCGAGGCGAAGAACACGCCGAGCACGACGAGCGCGATCGTGAGGCACGTCGTGCCGAACAAGAGGAAGAAGCGGCGGCCGAGCTTGTCGAGGAGCAGGATCGCGACGATCGTGAAGACGACGTTCGTCAGGCCGATGTACAGGCTCTCGGTGAGGGCGCCGGTGTTCTGCTGGCCGGCCATCTTGAGGATCGTCGGCGCGTAGTAGATGACGGTGTTGATGCCGACGATCTGCTGGAAGACGGCGAGCGCGATGCCGACGATCATCGTCTTGCGGAGGTTCTTGCCGATCAGCTCGCGCAGCGAGACCTCTTCGCTCGCGACCTCCTTGATCTCGCGGATCTCCTCGTCGACGTCGTCCTCGTCGAAGCGATAACGCGAGAGCACCTCACGCGCTTCGTCCTCGCGGCCTTTCTGCACGAGCCAGCGCGGCGAGAACGGCATGAAGAACATCCCGATCGCGAGCGCGGCGCCCGGAACAGCGGCGACGGCGAACATCCAGCGCCAGTTGTTCGAGAGCGGCGCAAAGGCCCAGTCGACGATGTACGCGAGCAGGATCCCCGACGTGATCATCAGCTGGTTGAAGCTGACGACGCCGCCGCGGATCCGCTTCGGGACGAGCTCGCCGATGTACATGGGCGAGACGAACGACGCGGTGCCGACGCTCAGGCCGAGCACGAACCGGGACGCGAGGATCTCCGGGTAGTTCTGGGAAAGCGCGCACGCGACGGCGCCGATCACGTAGACGGTGCCGGAGCAGATCTTCGTGCGGCGGCGGCTGATCGCATCGGCGAGCCAGCCCGAGATGGCGGCCCCGGCGATCGCGCCGAGGAGCAGGATCGCGACCGTGAGCTGCTGCATCCCGTGCGAATGCAGACCGAGGTCCTTCTGCATGAACAGCATCGCGCCGCCGATGACGCCCGTGTCGTAGCCGAAGAGGAAGCCGCCGATCGCGGCGATCAGGGCGACGCCGGCGAGACGCCGGTTCCGAATCACCTCGGCGATGAAGCCGCGCTCCTTCACGCCCGTTCAACGTACGAGCAGCGAATTCCGATGCGCTACACGACGTTGTGCTCGACGCGCGCCGCCCCGCGCGCGAAGCGCTCGACCGCGAACTCCGACAGGTCGAAGGTCGGCTCCAGGCCGAGTGCGAGCTGGGCGAGGTGCTCGCCGATCACCGGTCCCTGCTGGAAGCCGTGCCCGGAGAAGCCCGTGGCGTAGACGAGCCCGGCGACATCGGCCGCGGTTCCGACGAGCGCGTTGTGGTCGGGGCTCATCTCGTACCACCCCCACCAGCTCGAGCGCACGCCGAGCTCCTCGAGCGCAGGCAGCCGTCGCGCCGCGACCGGCGCCAGGTCCTCGAGCGTCTGCTCGCGCCCCCCGAAGGCGAGCGCGTCGCCTTCGCGGTGGAAGTAGAAGCCGCTTGCGAAGTCGATCGTGAGCGGCAGCTCGCGCGGGAACTCCGGCGCGGGGTCGGTGAAGAACATGAAGCGGCGCTCGGGCTCGACCGGGAGCTCGTAGAGCTCTCGCGACCACACGCCTGCGGCGAGCACGACAGTGTCGGTTGCGATCGTTCCTTTCGCCGTCTCGACGCCCGTGATACGGCCGCGGTCGCTGAGGATGCGCGTCGCGGCGCATGACTGCTCGATCTGCGCGCCGCGCTCGGCGGCCCGACGTGCGTACGCCTGCACGACGAGATCGGGCGTTACGTATCCCGCGCGCGGATTGAACGCGGCGGCCACGATGCCGTCGAGCTCGAGCTGCGGCACGAGCTCGCACGCGCCGTCGGGTGTGAGCATCTCCGCGCCCGGAGTTGCCGCGAAGCGCACCGCGTCCGCTTCGTCGTCGAGCAGGAACAGATAGCCGTAGAGCTTGAGGTCGATCTCCGCACCGAACACCTCGAGGCGCCGGATCGACTCCTCGCAGATCCGCACGTTGAGGTCGTCGGAGAAGAGCGTCCGCACGCCGCCTGCGCAATGCCCGGTCGAGCCGGACGCGAGCGTGTCGCGCTCGACGAGCGCGGGGCGCTCGCAGCCGAGCTCGGCGAGATAGTGCAGCGCGGCGGCACCCATGACGCCGCCGCCGATCACCACCGCGTCGCTGCGCTCCGGGACCACGCGATGATTGTCGCCGATGGACGATCGCCAACGTGGACGGCTCTTCGTCGCTCTGGCGGCGGTCGCCTGGTCGAGTGCCGGGCTGCTGCAGCGTGAGCTGTCGGTCGACACCGCGACCCAGACAGGCGGGCGGGCGGTCTTTGCCGCCTTCGGGCTGCTCGCGTACGTCGTCCTCACCGAGCGCGGCGGCACGTTGCGCTCGTTCCGCGTGCTGGGGCTCGGCGGCGCCGGAGTCGTCGTGCTGCTCGCGATCTCGTCGGCGTCGTTCTTCGTCGCGTTGAACCACACGTCGGTGGCGAACGTGCTGTTCATGCAGGCGCTCGCGCCGATCCTGGCCGCGGTCCTCGGCACGTTTCTCGGCGATCCGGTGGGACGCCGAACGTGGCTCGCGATGGGCGTCGCCGTCGCGGGCGTCGCGCTGATGGTCGGCGGGCCCGGCCGGCCGAGCGCGCTCGGCCTCGGTCTGTCGCTCGTCATGTCGGCCTCGTTCGCGGGGATGATCGTGCTCACCCGCCATCACCGAGAGGTGTCGATGGCGCCGGCGACGTTCATCTCGCAGCTGCTCGTCCTCGCCGTCGCCGCACCGTTCGCGCATCCGGGCGCGGCCGGCGGCAAGGACGTCGCGCTCCTCGCGACGCTCGGCATCTGCCAGATCGGCCTCGGCTTCGCGCTGCTCACCGTCGGCGCGCGCCTGATCCCTGCAGGCGAGGTTGCGCTGATCACGCTGCTCGAGATCGTGCTCGGCCCGTTGTGGGTGTGGGCGTTCCTGTCGCAGCGGCCTTCGACGGCAACGCTCATCGGCGGTCTCGTCGTGCTCGGCGCAGTGGTGCTACAGGCTGGCGACCGTGGCGCCGTCATCGGCGTCGCTCGCGGTCGCGGCGACGAGCGGGTGCCGTTCTAGCTCGTCACGGACCGCCTTGCGCAGGACGCCGGTCCCGCGGCCATGGACGATGCGAACCTCCCGTACGCCGGCGAGCGCAGCCTCGTCGACGAGCCTGCGCACCTGCTCGCGCGCCTCGTGGGCAGCGTGCCCGCGCACGTCCAGCTGGTCGGAGACGTCGCCGCGCGCCGCGGCTCGGATCTGCACGGCCGCGGTGCGCTCCTCGGGTGGGCGCTCGCGCGCAGGGCGCAGGCGGGCGAGTGGGATGCGCACGCGCTGGCCGGCTGCGCCGGCGACCTCGGCCTCGTCGCCGCGAATCGCTGCGATCGTGCCGCGCACGCCGACATCCGGTACTTCGACCGGATCGCCGACCGCGAGCTCGCCGGTGTGCGGGAGCGGGCCGGAGAGATCGGCGAACGCACGCTCTGCCTGCTGGACGCGTTCGGTCGCGGCGCCGAGCGCGCGATCCTGGTCGGCCTCGCGTCGAGCCTTCCGCGCGCGGCGGAGCTCTCCGCGCAGCGCTGTCAGCTCCGCGCGTGCAGCTGCGAGGTCGCGCTCGGCCTGGACGACCGCCTCGGCGCGGGCGCGTTCGGACGAGGCTTCCACCCGCGCGACGGCGCGCGCGAGCTCCGCCTCGCGCCGCTCGGCACGCCGCTGGGCTTCACCCGCCGCGCGGCGCCGCTCGGTCGCCGCGCGTTCCGCCGCTTCCGCCTCGGCGAGCAGCTCGGCCGCGCGGAGGCGCTCGGGGTCGAGCCGGCCCCGTGCATCGGCGACGACCACCGGGTCGAGGCCGAGCGTCTCGGCGATCCGCAGCGCGTGCGAGGTGCCGGGCCGCCCGAGGTCGATCCGGTAGAGCGGGCGATCGGTGCCCGGGTCGAATCCGGTCGCCGCGTTGGCGACGTCGCTGCGCGCGCTCGCCCACTCCTTGAGCTCCGCGTAGTGCGTCGTGACGACGGTGAGCCGCGCCTGCGCGGCCAGCCGCTCGACGAGCGCTTGCGCGAGCGCAGAGCCCTCTTCCGGATCGGTGCCGGCGGCGACCTCGTCCAGCAGCACGAGCGAGCGCAAAGTCGCCGACTCGAGAATCGTGACGAGCGTGCGCAGGTGGCCGGAGAACGTGGAGAGGCTCATCTCGATCGACTGCCGGTCGCCGATGTCCGCGAGCACGTGATCGAAGACGGGCAGCTCGGCGACGTCCGCCGGCGGCCGGAGCCCGCACTGGTGCAGCAGCGCGGCGAGACCGAGCGTCTTCAACGCCACCGTCTTGCCGCCGGTGTTCGGGCCGCTGATCACGACCGCGCGCAGCGCGCCGAGGTCGAGGTCGATCGGCACGGCCGTCGCGCGGTCGAGCAGCGGGTGCCTCGCACCGGTCAGGCGAACGGCGTCGGCGATCTGGACGACGGCGCCGTGCCAGCCGCGCGAGAGCACGCCGCGGGCGAGCGCGAGGTCGAGCGCTGCGACCGCCTCGACGAGCGCGCGCAGGAGATCGCCGCGCGCTGCGGCCGCGACGGAGAGCTCGCGCAGAATCCGCTCCATCTCTTCGCGCGCGTCTGCCGCCGCCTCGGCGAGCCGGTTGCCGAGCTCGACGACTGCGAGCGGCTCGACGAACACCGTCTGCCCCGAGCTCGACGCGTCGTGAACGATGCCGGGCACGCGATCGCGCGCCTCGGCGCGCACCGCGAGCACCGGCCGGCCGCCGCGCTCGGCGAGAAACGACTCCTGCAACGCATCGCGTACACCGGCGGAACGCGCGACGCGCGCGAGCTCTTCACGCATCCGCTCGGCGCCGTTCCGCAACTCGGCGCGCAGCTTGCGCAGCTTCGGTGAGGCCGTGTCACGCAGGTCGCTGCCGTCCGGCTCGACGCAGCGGTCGATCTCATCCGCCAGCGTCGTCAAGGCAGGGTCGATCGCGGCAGCGATCTCCCCGAGCCTGGTCGCGCCGTCGAGCGAACGGCGCGCAGCGACGCCGACCGCGATCGTCGCCGCGACGGCGCGCAGCTCGGCGGGCGTGAGCACACCATCGCGTTCCGCGCGCTCGACGGCCGACCCGATGTCGCTTGCACCGGCGAGCGCCGGCTCACGCGACTCGTCGAGGAGCGCGACCGCCTCGGTCGTCAGCGCCTGCCGGACGCGAACGTCGTCCGCGTCGGCGGACGGCACGAGCGCGCGCGCCCGCTCGGCGCCGAGCTCGGTCGCTGCGACGGCGGCGAGCCGCTCGAGGATCGCCGGCAGCTCGAGGGCGGCACGCGCCTCGGCGTCCATGATCGCGGGATCTACTCGGGGCGCTCGTCGCCCGGCCGCAACCGGTAGACGATGCGGCCGCGATCGAGGTCGTACGCGGACAGCTCGATCCGGACGCGATCGCCGGGGTTCATGCGAATGCGAAACCGGCGCATCTTGCCGGCCGTGTACCCAAGGGTCTCGTGCCCGTTGTCGAGCTTGATCCGGAACATGCCGTTGCGGAGCGCCTCGACGATCTCGCCGGTCATCTCGACCTTGTCTTCCTTCGCAGGTATCGGTCTCTCCTTCGTCGTGCTCTGAGGAAGCATCTTCGGCGGCGCGCCGGGCGCGCCGCCGAAAACGCTAGATGACGGTCACGTTCGCGGCCTGAGGGCCCTTGTCGCCCTGCTGCGCCTCGTACTCGACCTTCGCGCCTTCATCGAGGGAGCGATAGCCGTTCCCCTGAATCGCGCTGAAGTGGACGAACAGATCCTTCCCACCCTCGTCGGGGGTGATGAACCCATAGCCCTTGTCAGCGTTGAACCACTTAACAGTTCCGGTTGCCATTACTTCTTTCACCTCCTTGCCACTACTCACTGAACGGGCAAGAAGAGTGCAAACCGGCACCATCCAACTCGCTCAAATTGCAAGCCGGAAGTGTAACCGGGAATTACGCGCGCGGCAGCACGTAGAAGGCGATCGCGCAGTACTGGCACGCGGCCGCGACGAGCGTGCAGAGGTGGAACACCTCGTGGTAGCCGAGCACCCGGGGGAGCGGGTTCGGCCGCTTCAGCGCGTAGACGACCCCGCCCGCGGTGTACGCGACGCCGCCGACCAGCAGCAGGACGAGGCCGACGACCGGCAGCTTCAAGAGCTGCGAGAACGCGACGGCGGCCACCCAGCCGAGCGCGATCGCAATCGCCGCGGACACGCGCTTCGACAACCCCGGCCGCAGGAGCTTGAGCAAGATCCCCGCCGCCGACCCCGTCCAGACGATCGCGAGCACCGGGATCGCCCAGCCGCGCGAGAGGACGAGCAGACCGAACGGCGTGTACGTCCCGGCGATGAGGAAGTAGATGCCGGCGTGGTCGAGACGCGCGAGCCACGAGCGGGTGCGCGGCTGCCAGGTCGGGCGGTGATAGAGCGCGCTCGCGCCGAAGCAGATCGCGACGCAGGCTGCGAAGACGATTGCGGATGCGCGCGCGCGGCCCGCCTCGGCGGTGAGCCCGAGCGGGATCCCGACGCCGATCGATGCATAGAACGCCAGCTCGTGGAACACGCCACGGAGCTTGGGCTTGGCCGCGACGGGCGCGAGCGCCATCGCGCGACGATACCGCGGCTAGTGCGGGATTGCAGCTGTGACGCCCGCATCGGTGGCGCGCTTCAGAACGGCGAGCGCACCGGCGGTGTCACCTTCCGCCTCGAGCAGGTCGGCAAGCGGGCGGGCCGCTTCGAGGGCTGATTTCGCACCGTGGTCGATAAGGAGGTCGAGCGCCTGGCCGAGCAGCATCTTCTGGCGCGGATCGTCGCCAGCCGCTGCGAAGACTTCGGCCAGAGCGATGTACGCCTTCCCGCGGTCTCCGGGCCCCATCGCGTCCAGAAGCTCGAGGGCGCGCGCGGCGCTGCGCGCCGCTTCGCGATGACGACCCAACAGCATGAGGGCGCGGGCCTCGGTGATCGTGAACTTCGCGTCTTCTCGCTGAAGCAGCTCGCGACCGAAACGCTCCCGTCCTCGATCCAAAAGCCGCAAAGCCTCATCGGCGTTGCCGGATTCGATCTCCGCGTGGGCCAGCAGGTGGTAGGCCATCCCGACGTAGGCGTCGTTCTCCGTCCGGTCGAGAATCTCGAGGGCAAGACGCGCGTACCGCGTCGCAAGAACGGGCTCGCGCCGGCGCGAATGCAACCTGGACTGCGACCAGTAGAGGCGAGCGGAGGCAACCGGATCTCCGGTGCTCTCGGCGATCCGGATGACGCGCGCGAGGACCTTCTGAGCGTCGCCGTACCGGGCCGCGTCGATCAGAGCATTCGAAAGCAGCACCGAGAACCGAAGCTCCTCGAGCACCGCCTCCGCGCGCCGAGCCTCCTCAACGGCCGCTTCGAAAAGCGCGATGGCCGACTCGAGCTCACCGGCCATTGCGTAGCAGCGGCCGAGGGTGTCCGCCGCACCGGGATCCGCAAGCGCACTTCGGCTACGCGTCGCATGAGCAGCCTCGAGCAGCTCAATGGCATCCGTGAGCCGCTCCTGGCGAAATGCGATCTGACCGAGACCTGCGAGCGCGGTCGGCCGGGCCGGGTCACCGAGCTCCAGGTGCGCGCGATAGAGCTTCTCCGCCTCTTCGACCTCACCGAGGCGAAGGGCAACTTCCGCGTCCATCAAGTCAACCGGCTCCGCAATGTCTGCCTCGACGCCGGTCGCGAGCCATTGCCCGGTCACTTCGAGTCGAAGCGCCAACTGGTTGATCATTTGCAGCGATGGCACCCGGGCCCCGGCCTCGATCCGCGAGATGTACGCGGCTGTGCAGCCGGGGAAGGCGAGCTGACGCTGGGACATGCCGGCGCGGTCGCGCGCCTCCTTCAGCCGCTGGCCGACGGCCTTCGGCGAATCGATGTGCGTCGTCAGGGAGCGAGGCATCCGCGCATCATAGTTGCCAAGAGTCACATGTGTTGACTACGCGAGTTGGCTTGCAGGGCTTGTACAGGAAGAATGTTCCTGCTGGCCCCCGGGGGCTGTCGTCCAATCGATCCGAAGGAGACAGCCCGTATGCGGTTCTATCGCTCACCTGGCCTTGCTGCGGTCCTTACCGTCGTGCTCGCCCTTGCTGCGCTCGCGGCAGATTTCGAGACCTTCTGGCCGTAAGCCTTGACTCGCCGCGGGGCGGGCGAGCGGCCCGCCCCGCGGCCTTTTCTCTAGACCGCCGGACCTAGCCCGTCCGGGGGAGGCGGAGTCGCGGACAGCCGCGATACCGTCGATAGTCGGGTCATGAGCAAGGTCCGCCGCATCGGACTTGCCCTCGCCGCGCTGTGCGGTGTTTTCGCATGCTCGGCCGGAGCGGCGAACCAGAACTGGGCCGCCCCGGAGATCCGGGCCGTGACCCATCAAGGCGTCCTCGGCACCTCGCCGGCCACGTTCGCTCCGCAGGCGCCGCTCACGGAGCGCGCCCTCGCCGCCGCGATCGCATCCACCAACGCGATCCAGCATCCGCCGGCACCGCCCACGCCCCCGCCGGCCCCGGTGACGCTCGACTCGACGCTCGGCCCCGACGCGGTCGTCGGCGGGGACGTGCAGTTCCAGGTGAGCGCGACCGGCCGCGACGTCGCGAGCGTCGCCTTCGCGGTCGACGGCAGCGAGCGCGCCTCCGCGGACGCATCGCCCGCCGACTTCGGCCTCGACACGACCCAGCTCGCAGACGGGCCGCACCAGCTCGCCGTCAACGTCGCGTTCGACGGCGGCGGCTACGCGATCGCGGTCTGGCAGATCACCGTGGCGAACGCCGCCGGCTCCGTCTGGACGCCGCTCGGCGCGCCGGTCGAGCTCACGATCGCCAAGTCGTGGCTCCCCGCCGACGCGACGACGACCACCACCACCACGACCGCGCCGGCCGCGCCCGTCGTCACGCCGGTGCTCTACCGGGCGGCCGCACCGGCGAAGGCGGTCACCGTGAAGGGGCTCGACGCAGCACTCGTCGCCTACCTCGGCCTGAACGGCGCCGCCCGCGAGATCCAGCAGACGCTCCAGCACGCGGGGCTGCAGCCGCCGCCCGAGACCGGCACCGAAGCGGTCGCGCGCATGCTCGGGCTGCGCCTCGACCATCCCGCGAGCGAGGACTACCTCGAGCTCCTGCCCAACGAGCCGGTGACTCGAGCCGAGGCCGCGTACTCCTTCGCGCAGGTGCTGCGGCTCGACCAGTGGTCGGCGCAGTACGTGCAGCAGGCCGCCGACTCCTTCACGCTGCCGGCCTTCACGCCGTGGCAGCGCCGCATCCTCACGACGGCCGTCCACTACGTCGGCTACCCGTACGTCTGGGGCGGGACGAGCCCGACCGCCGAGGTCGACTTCGGTGTGCATGCACAGGGCGGCTTCGACTGTTCCGGCTTCGTCTGGCGCGTCTACAAGCTCACGTCCTACGCCGGCGAAGGCGACCTCGCGAGCGTGCTGCGCGGCAGGACGACGTACGTGATGAGCGGCGAGGTGCCGCGCTCGAAGCGGATCGGCATCGAGAAGCTGCAGCCCGCAGACGTGATGTTCTTCGGGCACGGCCCCCACTCGAGCCCGAGCGTCGTCGATCACACCGCGCTGTACCTCGGCAACGGCTGGTTCATCCAGTCGAGCGGCGAGGGCGTGACGCTGCTCCCGTTCGCGGGCTGGTACACGCAGAGCTTCGCCTGGGGCCGCAGGCCCCTCCACGAAGCCGGCCTCGAGTAACCGCGGCTACCGCAGGCCGTACGTGATCGCAGCGATCGCGCCGGCGAAGCAGACGCCGGTGAAAGCTGCAACGAGTGCGAGCGACATGGCGCGCTGATTCCACTGCGGTTCGGCCGCGAAACGTGTGAGCCGTTGCCCGAACGGGCACGTGTTCGAGCCGTGACGGCCTCCACCGCGAACGCTCGCTTCCGCCGCGACGTCAACCTCCTCGGGCTGACCTTCGTCTCGCTCGGGTCGATCATCGGCTCCGGCTGGCTGTTGGGCGCCCTCTATGCCGCGCAGATCGCCGGTCCGGCCGCACTCATCTCGTGGGGAATCGGTGCGGTGTTCATGCTGCTGCTCGCGCTGATCCACGCGGAGCTCGGCGGCGCGTTCCCGTTCGCGGCCGGCGTGGCGCGCTTTCCGCACGCGGCCTACGGCGCGGTGATCGGCTTCGCGATCGGCTGGATCTGGTGGCTCGGCTCGGTCACGGTCGCGCCGATCGAAGTCGAAGCCGCCCTGCAGTACTTCACCCACTACGTGTCCTGGCTGACGACGACGTCGGGCGGCAAGACGGTCCTGACCGCACAGGGCTACGGGATCGCCGTCGCGCTGATGTTCGCGTTCTCGGTCGTCAACGTGCTCGGGGTGCGCCGGCTCGCGCGCACGAACACCGCGATCGTCACGTGGAAGATCGCCATCCCCGTGATCGCGATCGTCGCGATCGCCGTCACGCGGTTCCACACCGCGAACTTCCACGCGCTCGGCGGCTTCGCGCCGTACGGCTTCCGGGGAATCTTCTCGGCGATCTCGACCGGCGGCGTGATCTTCGCCTACAACGGCTTCGAGCAGGCGATCCAGCTGGGCGGCGAGAGCGCCAACCCGCGGCGCAACATCCCGCTCGCGGTGATCGGCGCGATCGTGGCCGGCGTCGTCATCTACGTGCTGCTCGAGGTCGTGTTCCTCGGTGCACTGCACCCGTCCGACCTCGCGCACGGCTGGGCCAAGCTTGCGTTCAAGGGCAGCGCGGGGCCGTTCGCGGGGATCGCTTCGGCCATCGGGCTCAGCTGGCTCGCGATCCTGCTGTACGTCGATGCCGCCGTATCGCCCGGCGGCACCGGTCTGCTCTACACCGCCGCGAGCTCGCGAGTCGCCTACGCGCTCGGACACGACCGGTTCGTGCCGCGGACCGTCGCGCGGCTCTCGCAGCGCGGCGTCCCCGACGTCGCGATCCTGATCAGCTTCGCCGTCGGCGCGATCGTCTTCCTGCCGTTCCCGGGCTGGCAGAAGCTCGTCGGCTTCATCACCTCGGCCGCTGCGCTCGCGTACGGGATGGCGCCGCTTGCCCTGTCGGCGCTACGGCGTCAGCTGCCGAACCTCGACCGCCCGTTCCGGCTTCCGCTGGAGCCGGTGCTCGCGCCGGCGGGGTTCGTGGTCGCGAACCTGATCGTCTACTGGTCCGAATGGTCGGTTGTGTGGCGCCTCGTCGCCGCGATCGCGATCGGCTTCGGCGTGTTCTCGGTGTACCGGCTTCTCGGTCGCGGCGAGCTGCCGGCGATCGAGCTGCGGCCGGCCGCCTGGTTTCCGCCGCAGCTCGCCGGTCTGCTCGTCCTCTCGTATCTCGGCCAGTACGGCGGCCGCAAGGTGATCCCGTTCTGGTGGGACGTCGGCGCCGTCGCCGCCTTCAGCGTCGCGATCTACGTCCTCGCCGTCCGGCTGCGCCTGCCGCCGGAACGGGCTCGTGCCTACGTGCAGGAGCTCGCCGACGAGGACGAGGAAACCGCCACGGCGCTCGACACGTAGAGGGGGCATCCCCCAAGTGGGGCTCAGGCGCGCCCCCCTCGTGCCGATCACGCCCCAAGACCGTGCCTTCTTTTCACCGCCTTCACCTGCGGTTCGCTCTGGCGACGCTGGCCGTCATCGCCGCCGCCGGCGGCGCGCTGCTCTGGGCCGTGAAACGCGAGGAGGTGCGCCAGGCGGAGAGCAATGTCGCGGCGCACGCGGTCTACGTCGAGCAGAGCATCCTGCGCGACGAGCTCGAGCCGGCCGACCTCGCGAAGCCGGTGACCGGCGCGCGGCGCGCGCAGCTCGACTGGCTGTTCGACTCGCGGGTGCTGAACGGCGGCGGCCTGCGAGTGAAGCTCTACCGCGCCTCCGACGGTCGCGTCACCTACTCGAACGTGCACTCGCTGATCGGCACGCCGAACGACGACCTCGACGAGTTCCACAGCGTGCTCGCCGGCAGGATCGTTCGTGACGTCACGCACCTCAACCACGAGGGCGGGACCGGGAAGAACGTGAAGGCGCTCGAGGTCTACGTGCCGCTGACGCTGCGCGGGCACTCGAGCCCGTCAGGCGTGTTCGAGATCTACCAGTCCTACGGCCCGGTCGCCGCGTCGATCCACCGCTTCGACATGCCGTTCACGCTCCTCGCCCTCGCCACGCTGCTGCTTCTCTGGGGCGCGCTGTTTCCGCTCGTCTCGCGCATGGGACGCGCACTGGAGCGCACACGACTCGCGCACCGGACGACGGAGCAGGCACTCGAGGAGACGGCTCACCAGCTGCGGCAGGCGCAGAAGATGGAAGCGATCGGCCGTCTCGCAGGCGGCGTCGCACACGACTTCAACAACCTGCTGCTCGCGATCAACGGCTACTCCGAGCTGCTCGCCTCCGGGCTCACCGACGCCAACCAGCAGCGCTATGCGCGCGAGATTCTCGCCGCGGGCGAGCGCGCCGCCGGCTTGACGAGCCAGCTGCTCGCGTTCAGCCGTCGCCAGGTGCTGCAGCCGCGCATCCTCAACCTGAACGAGTGCATCGTCGAGATCGAGTCGATGCTGCGGCGCCTGATCGGCGAGGGTGTGCGTGTCGAGCTCGACCTCGACCGGTCGCTGCGCGCCGTCGAGGCGGATCCTTCGCAGATCGGACAGGTGCTGCTGAACCTCGCCGTCAACGCGCGCGACGCGATGGAGGGTGCCGGGACGCTCCGGATCGCGACGAGGAACACCGCCGGGGACGTCGTGCTCGAAGTCACCGACACCGGTGTCGGGATGAACGCCGCGACGCAGGCGCAGATCTTCGAGCCGTTCTTCACGACGAAAGCCGTCGGCGAAGGCACGGGGCTCGGGCTCGCGACCGTCTACGGCATCGTCACGCAGAGCGGCGGCGCCATCGACGTGCGCTCCGCGCCGGGTGAAGGCGCGACGTTCACGCTGCGCTTCCCGGCGACGGAGAGCGAGTCCGACGACGTGACGGTGAGCGACGTCGTGCCGGCCCGCGGGCGGGAGCGCATCCTCGTCGTCGACGACGAAGCGGTCGTTCGCGAGCTCGTGGCGCAGCTGCTCCGCGGACTCGGCTACGACGTGACGGTCGCCGCATCGGCGCGGGAGGCGCGCACGCTCGGCAGCGACTTCGACCTGCTGCTGACCGACGTCGTCATGCCGGAGACGGACGGCCCGAGCCTCGCGCGCACGATCGACGTGGAGCACGTGCTCTTCATGAGCGGGTACGCGCAGGAAGGGCTGACGCACGGCGGCGCGCCGTTCCTGCAGAAGCCGTTCGGGCGCGAGGAGCTCGCCCGCGCCGTTCGGGAGCTGCTCGATGCCGGCCGCATCGCGCGCAGCGCGGCGTAGCTAGCGGCCGAGCGCGGAGAGCAGCTCGCCGACGCGCTTGTCGGCGACCAGCGGATGCTTCATCGGACGGTTCGAGTTGACCCGGTAATGGTTCCGGCGGCCCCTGCGCTCGCGCACGATGTAGCCCTCGTCGACCAGGTCGGCGAGCACGCGGTGCGCCTGCCGTTCGGTCAGCCGCGCGGCCTCGGCGATCTCACGCACCGTCGAGTCGGGCGAGCCCGCCACTTGCAGCAGGACGGATCCGTGTGAGGTCAGGAATGCCCAGGACGAACGCTCGGCCACAGGCGGGCAGCGTATACCGCCTTACGATCTTTCGGCGAGGACAGCGTCGACCTTGGCGACGATCTGCGCCGGCGTGAAGGGCTTCTGGATGAAGTGACCCTCGGCGGTCGCATCGGTGTAGCCCGACGTGAAGAGCACCGGCAGGCCCGGGATTGCGTTCTTGATGCGCTCGGCGAGCTCGAAGGCGTCCATCTCCGGCATGACGACGTCGGTGACGAGCAGCGAGATCTCCTCGCCGCTCTCCTGCGCGAGGTCGATCGCATCGAGGGGCGACCCGGTCTCGAGCACCGCGTAGCCCGCCGCTTCGAGCGCGAGCCTCACGACGTCACGAACGACGTCTTGATCGTCCACTACGAGCACGGTCGTCACAGCGACAGGATCGCCTTGTGTATCCGGTAGAGGGATCCCCGAATTGGGTCGTCGGTCGCGTTCACACCGGATTCTTACTGAGCTTTCTGCTTGACCGGCGGCCAGTGTGGGTCGATGTCCGGATCACCGAGGTCGCCGTAGGGAACGCACGTGCCCGCGAGCAGCTCACGGTCGGCGATCAACAGCTCGTTGACGCGGCGGTTCAGCGGCACGGCCGACCGCCACGCCGTGCGAAGGCGCACCCCTTCGCGGATCAGCGCTCGTGGGGCGAGCGGTGCCTTCGATCTGATCGCGAAGTAGCGGCCGTCGATCGGCGTCGCGTGCAGGGCGCGCGCTGCCGCCGCGGTCTCGTCCGGTGACGCCGCATAGAACAGCCACAGGCCGTAGCGCGGCGTCTGCGGCCCGCGCAGGAACGGCTCGACGCGCTCGCAGGAGTCGTCGTCCACGTAGTCGAGCGACGAGACCCGCAGCGCGACGAGGTGGTCGAGGATGTTGGCCGGATGGCCGTAGTCGAAGGCAGAGAAGTTCGCACCGCTCGTCCCGGTCGAGCCGAAGAGAACGGTGCCCGGCGGCTCGTGGCTCACCGCGGCCACGACGCTGTCGATCCCGATTGCCTTCGTGACGCGCCGGTGGGCCAGGTCGGCCCGCAGCTCGATCCCGCAGAGACCCGCGACGATCAGGACGGCGACGACGAGCCGGAAGCGTCCCGCCCAGGACGCGAGGGCGAACACGCCCGCGCAGACGGCGATGAGGAACGCCGGGGTGACGGGGATCATGTAGCGGTCGAAGAAGAGCGCCGAGTCGCCGCTCGTCGGGATCACCGAGAAGAACAGGACCGGCGCGGCAACGGTCGCGACGCAGAAGACGAGCACGCGATACGCGCGCCGGAGGGCCAGCGCAACGAGGCCGACGGCCGCGAGCAGTGTGAAGTAGTTCACCTCGTGCTTTCCCGGCGCGACGTAGAAGAGCGCGTCGACCCACACCGGCCTGCCGTCGAACGTGCGGCCGGACGTGCCGCTCTGGCCGACGCCGTAACGGTCGCTCAGCACGTGCAGCGTCTTCACGTAGTACGGGACGAACGTGACGACGAGCGCAACCGCGCCCGGCCACGCGATGCGGACGCGCTCACGCCATGAGCCGGGTGCGTAGAGCACCGCGGCGCCGAACGCCGTCAGCGCATAGAGCGGCGCGGTCGGATGCACGAACACGGACAACCCAAGCGCGGCGCCTCCTGCGATCCACAGCCACCGGCGGCGCTCGTCGGCCGCTTTCAGCACCAGCACGGTCGCCCACATCAGCCACGCGAAGAGCAGCGTGTGCGGGCGGCCGAACGTCGCATACAGCACCGGGATCGGCGAGATCGCGGTCAGCAGCACGACCGCGGCGGCGGACTCGTCGGCGCGGAGGAGGCGGCGGGCGATCAGCGCGACCGCGGGGTACGCGAGGCAGAGGAAGACGAGCGACGGGACGCGGAGCGCCCACAGGCTCTGCGACCAGCCGAGCACGAAATGCTCGAGCCAGAAGTGCAGCGGGCCGCCGCCGCGCTTCGTCGAGACGATGTGGAAGATGTGGCCGAACGAGTACTGCGCGAGGCGGAGCGTCAGCTCCTCGTCCACGTTCAGCGGTCCCGTCTGAACGAGCGGCAGTGTCAGCCACACCACAGCCGCCGCGGCCACGACGACCGCGGCCGGAAGCAGCAGCCGGCTGCTCCTAATCAGTGCCGGAGGTGGCGAATGCTTCGAGCTCGGGCGTGTCGGGTGCCGCACGGTACGGATGCTCGTCCTCGACGTGCGTCTCGTGGTAGACGCTCTCGGCGTTGACCGCCCAGATGTCGTGGTCGGCGCTGTCGACGAGGTTGTCGACCGCGCGCATCGCCGTCAGCATCGAGTGGTCCGAGTTGTTGTAACGGTGCAGCCCGTTGCGTCCAACCTGCTGCAGATTCTCGATCCGGTCGAGCCAACCGCGAATCACCGCGACGCGGTGCGCGTAGTCGGCGTCGTAGATCGGGTACGCCTTCGGAACCCGGATGGCGTAACCGCGCTCGACCTTCGACTTCGGAGCAAGGCGCAGCCGCTCGAGCTCGTCGGCGGCGAGCGCGACGAGATCGTCGTCGTCCATCGACCACAGCTCGTCGCCGGCGAAGCAGAAGTACTCCATCCCGACGCACGCCTTCGTCGGGTCCGGGACCATCCACGGCGACCACGAGCGGAAGTTCTGGATGCGGCCGACACGGACGCCCGGCTCGTGGATGTAGATCCAGTTGTCCGGGAAGAGATCCTCGCCGTCGACGACGAGCGCGACCGTGAGGAAGTCGCGGTAGCGCAAGCCGTTCGCGGCGACGCGCACGTCTGACGGCGCGGCCGGGCTCGTCATGCGCACGACCTCACGCAGCGGCAGCGACGAGATGACGGCCTCGGGCAGCGTGTACTGCTCGCCGGCCGCTTCCACCTCGACGAGCCGCCCGCCTGCGAGCTCGAGCCGGGTGACCGGCGAGTCGAGCAGCACCTCGCCGCCCTGCTCGCGGATCGCCTCGGTCATCGCGTCCCACATCTGCCCGGGCCCGAAGCGCGGGTAGTTGAACTCGGAGATGAGGCTCTTGATCTTGTTGCCCTTGTTGCCGAAGAACGCGGCCCGCGCGGCCGAGAAGAACGAGAGCCCCTTGATGCGCTGCGCCGCCCATTCGGCGCGGATCTCCGACGCGGGGACGCCCCAGACCTTCTCGTTGTACGACTGGAAGAACAGCTCGAAGAGGCGGCGGCCGAACCGGTTCGTCACCCACTCCTCGAGCGAGTCCTCCTGTTGGCTCGGGCGAACGGCGGCAGCGAGGTACGACGCCATGCAGCGCGACAGCTCGACCGGCCCGAGCTTGCGGATGACGTCAGGGCCGCGCAGCGGGTAGTCGAGGTAGCGGTTGTTCCAGTAGATGCGCGACATGCGCGGCCGGCGCAGGAACTCGTCGCCGAGCACCTCGTGCCAGAGCGCGTCGACCTCCGCCGCCTTCGTGAAGAAGCGGTGGCCGCCGAGATCGAACCGATAGCCGTTGCGCTCGACGGTCTTCGCGAGCCCGCCGACCTGGTCGTCGGCCTCCAGCACGATGACGTCGCGTCCCTGCTTTCCCAGCAGATACCCGGCCGTCAGTCCCGCGGGCCCGCCACCGAGGACGAGCGTCGTCTGAGTCGTGTCTTTCGTCGCCATGAAGAGCCGGCCGGAGCCGTGCGGAGGACTCTACCGAGTCCGGCGATAGACAAACGCCTGCAACGGCTTGAAGTAGTTCTCCTTCAAGGCGATCTCGTCGCTGACGACGTGCGCAACCACCTTGTAACGCGGGTCGTTGGCGAGGATCCAGTTCCAGGCGGTCGCCTTTTTCCAGACGAGCTTCGTCCACTCGGCGCGCCACGCGCGGTAGTCGCGGAAGACGGGCGCGATCACGACGAACTCCTGACCCGGCTTCACCTGGGCGAGGAGCCTGTCGAGCGTCGGGCGCGCTTTCGCGTTCTGCAGCCGCGTGACCGCGTCGATCCAGTCGAACACGTGCGGATCGGGTGTCGGGCCGAGCGTCGTCGCCCAGTGGTAGCCCGGGCCGAGGTAGTAGCGAAGCACCGGTGTCTGCTCGGGATGCGTGGAGATGATCAGCTCGCCCGGATGCAGGTACGGCTGCACGCCCCGCGTGATCCCGCGCGCGTTCTCCTTGTTGTTCTGCACGGAGTAGCCGGCCCACAGGAAGACGAGCGCGACGAGCAGCCCGAAGCCGAGCCGCCGCGCGCGGACGACGCCTTGCGCGGCGAGCAGCACCATCGGGCCGAGGATGACCGCGAAGTAGCGATCGGTCCACGCCGGCGACACCTGAGAGGTGATGAACGCCGCGACGATCGTGACCGCGCTCATCGTCGCCAGGGCGAGCACGATCCGCCGCTCCTCACCGACGCCGTGCTTCACCACTGCGGCGAGCGCCGCGCCGGCGACGAGCGCGACAGCCACGAACTCCGTGTCGCCGCCGACGACCGTTCCGGCCGTCAGCGCGAGGTCGTGCACGCTCGGGCGCGTCGACCACGGCGCGCCCGTGTGGCGAACCTGGAAGAGCAGCGTCGGCACCCAGGGCAGGTACAGCACCGCGACGCCGAGCGCCGCCAATGCGAACCGCTTCAGCTGCTCGCGGACGACGAACCACGTCGTGACCGCGAGCCCGAGGCACAGGAACAGCGCCCAGTTGTGGGCGTAACAGAGCAGCGCGACCGAGAAGACGAACACCGGCACCCACGCGTTGCGCGCGCGCATGATCCCCTCGACGAACGACCATGCGACGACGAACGAGAGAAACGCCTCGAGCTCGTACATGCGCGTCTCCTGCGCGTAGTACGTGAGGAACGGGTCGAGCGCCGCGATCAGTGCGCAGACGAGTCCCGCGGTCCGCCCGAAGAGCGCGCGCCCTGCGAAGTAGCCGAGCGGGATGCAGCCGAGGCCGAAGAGAAGCGACAGCGTGTGCGTCGCGGCTTCGCTGTCACCGAAGAGGCGGATCCAGAGGCCGAGGAGCATGTAGTACAGCGGCGGGGATCCGTCCTGGCGGAGCAGGTGCGGGATCGACGTCCAGTGCGCGTGCGCGATGCCGATCGAGATCCCCTCGTCGATCCAGAGCCCGCCGTGCAGCTGGCGCGTGCGAATGAAGAGCGACAGGAGCGCGAGCGCCGGGAGGGCGACGGGGACGGTCCACCGCCACGCGAGCGCCTCCTCGAAGCCGAGCCGCAGCCGGCGGGGTGCTTCGGCAACGCTCGCCACGACGGCCAATCGTAGTCCGCGTCGGCGGCTCGTCCGCCAGTGGTCGTCGCCGCCTCGAGGTGATATGCAGAACCGCATGGGCACCTGCGGCGAGCTCGTCGGACGCGAGCGCGAGCTCGCAGCTGTCGAGACGTTCCTGGCCGGAACGGGCGGGGCAGCCGCGGCGCTCCTGCTGGAAGGGCCGCCCGGCATCGGCAAGACCTCCATCTGGGAGTCCGCCGTCGCCGCTGCTCGGACCGGGGTGCGGACGCTCGTCGCCCGCCCGAGCGCAGAAGAGAAAGGCCTCGGCTTCTCGGGCCTGTCCGATCTCTTCCACGCGGTCGAGCCGACCCACCGCTCCGCGCTGCCGCTTCCGCAGCGGCAGGCGCTCGACGCGGCCTTGCTCCTGGATGACGACGGCGGCCCGGTGTCGTCCCGGGCCGTGGCCGCCGCCGTGCTGTCGATCTTTCGCTCGCTGGCCGGCGGGGGGCCGGTGCTCGTCGCGATCGACGATCTCCAGTGGCTGGACGACTCCACACAGGCCGCGCTTGCCTACGCCGCGCGCCGGCTCGCGCCGGACGACGTCCGGTTCCTGCTCACGCTCCGGACCGGCACGGGCGAGTCGCCCGGCCCGCTCGACCTCGTTCTGCGGCCGGACGCCGAGGTCGTGGCGGTCACACCGCTGTCGCTCGGCGCGACGGGCCGTCTGCTGCAGCTCAGGCTCGGCGTGGCGTTTCCGCGGCCGACCCTGCAGCGCATCTTCGACACCTCGGCCGGCAACCCGCTGTTCGCGCTGGAGCTCGCTCGGCTGATCGAGCGCAGCGGCGGCCGTCCCGATTCGAGCCGCGACCTGCCGCTGCCGGACCGAATCGAGGCGGCGCTGGCCGATCACCTCGCGACGCTCGACCCGCCAGCCGAGCGAGCTCTGCTCGCCGCCGCCCTCGGCGGGTCGGCGACCGTGTCCGAGCTGAGCGCGGTGGTCGGCGCCGACTCGCTGGCCGCAGCCTCGTCCGCGGGTGTGGTCGCACGCGAGGGCGACCGCGCCCGCCCGTCGCATCCGCTGCTCGGCGCCGTGGCGACCGCGCGCGCACAGCCGGCCGAGGTGCGCGAGCTGCATCGTGCGCTCGCCGCGGCGACGACAGACGAGGAACGGTCGGTCCGCCATCTCGCCCTGGCGCAGGATCAGGCCGACGAGGAGGTCGCGCGCATCGTCGCAGCGGCGGCCCGGCGCGCGAGCCGGCGCGGCTCGGCGACGACCGCCTCCGAGCTCAGCACGCACGCGTTGCGACTGACGCCGCCGACGTCGCCGGCGCGCGACGAGCGGATGCTCGACGCAGCGGACCACTGGTTCTCCGTGGGGGACATCGAACGGGTGCGCGCACTCCTCGAGCGGGCGATCGCAGAGCTGCCGCCCGGGCCGCTCCGAGTCCGTGCGCTGGTGCGCCTGACCTTCGCGATCGACTCGGACACGGAGGCCGTGTCGCTTCTCGCGCGCGCGATCGAGGAGGCGGGAGACGACGCCTCATTGCGCGCGCAGGCGATGACGCAGCGCGCGTTCATCGTTGCGGTCGGTTTCGTCGAGCGGCTCACCGAGGCACTCGACCAGGGCGAAGAGGCGGCGCGGATCGCGCGCTCGGCCGGCGACCAGGCGATCGAGGCGGAGGCGCTCGGCAACCTGATGTGGTTCCGGCACCTGCGGGGCCTCGACAGCGCGGACCTGATGACGCGCTATCGCGAGATCGAGTCCGACGCGCGCATCGACCTGTACGACTCCGCCGACCGTGCGCTGGGCGTGCGGCACATCTGGCGCGGCGAGCCCGACGACGCGCGCCGCGTGCTCGGCGGCGCGCGGGCGCTCGCCGACGAACGGGGCGAAGAGGTCAGCTCGTTCCTGTTTCGGCTGCACCTTTGCGAGACCGAGCTCCGGGCCGGGGGCTGGGATGCTGCGGCGGCGATCCTCGAGGAGTGGGAAGTGACGACGACCGGACTCCAGGGAGACGAGGCCGCGCTCGCCCGCTGCCGCGCTCTGCTCGCCGTCGGGCGGGGCGCGGCCGACGCCGCCGAGCTCGCCGACGGGGCGCTCGAGCTGGCGCTGCGGCGGGACACCTGGCAGTGGCTCGAGTCGCGACGCGCCGCCGGCGTTGCAGCGCTGCTCGCCGGGCGACCGGGCGACGCCGCCGAGCACCTCGACGCGGTTTGGCAGCACACGCAGCGCGAAGGGGTCGAGGACCCCGGGGCCTTTCCGGTCGCACCCGACCTCGTCGAGGCGCTCGTCGCGACCGGGCGGGTGGCGGAGGCACGCACGGTCGCGGCCCGCCTGCGCGCCCTCGCCGAGGCACAGATCCAGCCGTGGGGGCTCGCGGCGTCCGACCGCGCCGACGGCGTCGTACTCGTCGCCGAGCGAGAGCCCGAGGCGGCCGACGGGCTGCTCACGGCAGCGGCGGAGCGCTTCGGCGAGCTCGGGCTCTCCTTCGACCGGGCGCGCACGCTGCTCGCGCTCGCCGGCGCACGGCGGCAGGCGAAGCGGATCCGCGCCGGGCGCGAGGCGGCGAGGGAGGCCGAGCAGCTCTTCGCGGCGATCGGCTCGCCCGGCTGGGCGGAGCGGACACGGCTCGAGCTCGCGCGGTTCGGCGGCCGGCAGTCGACCTCCGGGCTGACGCAGGCCGAGGAGCGCGTCGCCGAGCTCGTCCGCCGGGGACTCACGAACAAGGAGGTCGCGGCCGAGCTCATGATCACGGTCAGCGCCGTCGAGCGTCACCTCACCCGCATCTACAGCAAGCTCGGCGTGCGCTCACGGACGGAGCTGGCGGCGCACTAGACCAAAGTGTGGGGGTTCCCGCACTAGCGTCGAGCCTCCCGGGGCTTTAGCGTCGCGCGGTGGGCAGGTATCTCGCCGAGCGGTATTTCGTGCGGGGCTTCGAGTCGCCGCTCGAGGGAGTGCGCACCGACACGGGCGCCGTCCTCCTCGAGGCGCTGTACCTCCCCGGCGACGAGATCTGCCTCTACCTCTTCGAGAGCGAATCGTCCGACGACGTCGCCGCCGCCGGCCGGTTCGACCGGGTCGCCGAGGTCGTCCAGCTCGAGGAGGTGCGGACCTGACGCTCCGCCGGAGCCTCGGCTACGGCGCCGCGCTCCTCGGAGCCCTGCTGCTGCTCGGCGCGATCGGCCCGACGATCGCAAGCGGCTCGGGCGGCGATCTCACGTGGACCGCCCCGGCGTCCATCGCCGCCGGCCACCACCTCACGGGCATCTCGTGCCCGTCGACGGCGCTGTGCGTCGCGGTCGACGACCAGGGCAACGTCTACGCCTCGCAAGACCCCGCGGACGGAGCCTCGACGTGGGCGTCGGTCGGGCAGCCGGTGACCACCGCGCTCGACGGGATCACGTGCCCGTCGACGAGCCTGTGTGTCGCGAGCGGCGCGCTCGGCACGATCGCGGTCTCGACGTCACCGTCGTCCGACGGCTCCTTCTCCGCCTTCTCCGTGAGCGGCGTCGGCGACCTGCGCAGCATCTCGTGCCCCTCGACGTTCTTCTGCTTCGCGGCGGACACCGGCGGCAACATCGTCAACTCGAACGCGCCGTCGGATTCGAGCTCTTGGAGCGCGGCGGTCTCTGCCGACTCGAGCGGCGACCAGCTCGAGGGACTCGCCTGCCCGGCGCTCTCGTTGTGCGTCGGGGCCGACAGCGGCGGCAATGCGATCACGACGACGTACCCGAACTCTCCGTCCGCCGCCGATTGGAGCACGACCTCGATCTCGTCGGACGGTTTCACCCAGGTCTCCTGTCCGTCGGTGCTGTTCTGCGCCGCCGCGTCGAGCAGCGGCATCACGACGACCGGCAACCCGACGGGCGGCGCCTCGGACTGGACGGCCACCGACCTCGGCGCCGCCTACCAGAGCGTCGACTGCATGTCGTCCGTGTTCTGCGTGGCGGGCGACGATCAGGGCGACATCGCCACCTCGACCAACCCGGGGACCGGCAGCGCGAGCGACTGGAGCGTCGACAACGTCGACGGCACGAGCTCGATCACCGGCGTGTCGTGCCCGGGAGCCGACCTGTGCGTCGCCGTCGACGCCGCGGGGGAGGTCGTCGTCGGCACCTCGTCGTCCGGCGGGTCGGGGGGCGGGTCCGCCGGCAGCTCGGGTCCGTCGTGGACACAGACGCCGGCGGTCACGCCCGGTCCGGGCGCAGCGTGGCTCCGGTCGGTGAGCTGTTACTCGACAACCGGGTGCGTGGCCGTCGGCGACCAGGGAACCCCGGCCGGGCTGATCGAGCGCTGGAACGGAACGCGCTGGTCGCTCAAGAGCAGCCCGGCCGTCAGCGACGCGCGCGATGTCACGCTCACCGGCGTGTCGTGCGCGTCGTCGAGCTGGTGCGTGGCGGCAGGCTACGAGGAGGACAGCTTCGACGACTACCTGCCGGTGATCGAAGACTGGGACGGGAGCTCGTGGACGCTGCCGCCGCTCCCGACGGTCAACCGCGACCACAGCTCTTCGGAGGCGCCGCTCGACGCGGTGTCGTGTGCATCGGCGAGCACGTGCGTCGCCGTCGGCGACTACACCGGTAGCTCGTTCGGGTACTACGCGTTCTCGCTCGTCTGGGACGGCAGCTCGTGGACCGAGTCCGACCCGCCGTCTCCTGGGTCGAACTACACCATCCCGGATGCGATCAGCTGCGCATCCGGCGCCTCGAGCTGCGTCTCCGTCGGGTCGTACTCGAGCGGCGGCAGCCAGCGCGCGCTCGCACTCGATTGGAGCTCGTCCGGCGGCTGGTCGCTCGACAACAACGTCGGCCAGGGGGGCGCAACCAACAACAGCCTCGTGACGATCACCTGCCTCACGGCGACTTCCTGCGTCGCGGCCGGAGCCGCGCACAGCTTCTTCGGCAACCCCGGCTCGAACGGGTTGACGGTGCAGACCTGGGACGGCTCGACCTGGACGACCGCAGTCGACGGCAGCTCGGGCGGCGGGGCCGCATCGATCGCCTGCTCTTCGACGACCGACTGTCTGATCGTCGGCGCGCAAGGAAGCGGGCCCGAAACGACCTTCGCCGAGACGTTCGACGGTTCGACCTTCAGCGCGGCCGCCACGCCGAGCCCCGGCGGCGGCGCGACGCTCTCCTCGCTCGCCTGTCCCGGTGACTGCTTCGCGGTCGGCGAGTACACGCCGCTCGACGGAAGCAGCAACGACCTGACCAACGCGGCCCTCGCGCTCACCACCGGAAGCGGCCCCTTCCCGCCGGCGGTCGACGCCGTCAGCCCGGCAGCCGGCGGGACCGACGGCGGCACGACAGTGACGATCGACGGAGACGGGTTCACGGGCGCGACGAACGTCGCGTTCGGCGGTGTCGCGGCGTCGTTCTCGGTGAACAACGACGACTCGATCACCGCGACCGCACCGAACTGCTCGTGCAGCGGTGCGACGGCGGACGTGACGGTGACGACGGGCTCGGGAACCTCGACGTCGGGCAACGTCGCCGATCAGTTCACCTACGCCGGCGTCCCGACCGTGACGTCGATCAGTCCGACCTCCGGGCTCGGAGACGGCAGCACCACCGTCGACATCAGCGGCACGAACCTGTCCGGCGCGACCGGTGTCTCGTTCGGTTCGGCGAGTGCGTCCTTCTCCGTCGACTCGAACACGGAGATCGAGGCCACGGCGCCGGCCGGCTCCGGCACGGTGGACGTAACCGTCACGAGCGCTGCCGGCACCTCGGCCACGTCGTCCGCCGACGAGTTCACTTACGTCGTCGTCCCGGCCGTCAGCTCCGTCTCTCCGGATCACGGAGCGGACACCGGCGGGACGATCGTGACCATCCACGGCTCCGGCTTCACCGGCGCGACCCGCGTGGAGCTCGACTGCGACAACGACGAGTCGTACGACGCGACGACGTTCACCGTCGTCTCCGACACCGAGATCGACGCGACGACGCCCGCTCCGCTCGTCGGCCGTCCGGCACATGTCGACGACCCGGAGTGCGACTTCGAGGTGACCGGGCCGAACGGCACCTCGCAGGACGTGGACGGCGACCTCTACAGCTACGAGCAGGTCGACTTCTCGACGATCACGGTCACGCGGTTCGACGACCCGGCCGGCGACGGCGACTGCCCGGACGACTGCTCGCTGCGCCAGGCCCTTGCGGCCGTCGACGACGAGGGGACGGTCCTGCTTCCGGCCGGCACGTACACGCTCACCCAGGGCCAGCTGCTGATCGACCAGGACGTCTCACTCGTCGGCGACTCGGCACGCACGACGACCATCGAGCAGACCGGTAGGCAGCGAGTGCTGGAGGTCCAGTCCGGCGACGCGCAGCTAAGCGCTCTGACGATCACGGGCGGCAACACACGAAGCGGCGGTGAGCCCAACGAAGGCGTCGGCGGCGGCGCGTGGATCGACGGCAGCGGCGAGCTCGATCTCGACGACGTCACCGTGACCGGGAACACCGCGTACCAGTCGGGCGGAGGCATCGACGTGAACGGCACGCTCGACGTCTATGCCAGCACGATCAGCGACAACTCCGTCTCGGGCGGCCTCGGGATCGGCGGCGGCATCGACGACTTCGGCCAGGAGGTCGACGTCGAGAACAGCACGATCGCCGACAACAACGCCGCCGTCTCCGGCGGCGGCGCGCTCCTCGCGAGCAACGCGACGCTGCTCAACGACACGATCGCCGGCAACGCCGCGCCGACCGCGTCGAGCGTCTTCGTCTACGGCAGCGCCGACGTCCAGGCGACCAACACGATCTTCGACGGCGTCAACGGCTCGAACTGCAACGCCCCGGTCTATACGCAGGGGGGCAACATCACGAGCGACACAACCTGCTGGGGAGAGGGCCAGAGCGGCGACCTCATCGCGACCGACCCGCAGCTGGGGCCGCTCGAGGACGACGGCGGCGACACCGACACGCTCACACCTCGAGCCGGCAGCCCGGCGATCGACAACGGCAAGGACAGCGCGTGCCCCGAGGAGGACCAGATCGGGACACAGCGTCCGCAAGGCCCCGACTGCGACACCGGCTCGGTCGAGGTGGTGCAGACGCAGACGACGGCCACGCTCACCGTGACGACCTCGGGCGCCGGCACGGTCACCGCCGACGACAGCAGCATCGACTGTCCCGGGACGTGCTCCGCGACGTATCCGGCCGGTTCGGTCGTGACGCTGACCGCGACGCCCGCCACCGGTCAGACGTTCTCCGGCTGGACCGGCGACTGCACCGGCACGACGACCTGCACCGTGACGTTGTCGACCGACGCCGACGTCACCGCGACGTTCGCGGCTGCCGCACCCGCGCAACCGGAGCTGCACATCGACGGCGCACAGCAGATCGTCTCCGGCGGCACCGGCCTCGAGCCGGTCGTCGTCGAGGACAAGCTCGGGCCGCTCGCGGGGCCGTCGACGCTCTCCATCGATGTGCCGCGCGGACGCGCGAGCGTGACGAAGATCGCGTCCGGTTGGAGCTGCCCGACGACGGCTGCGTCGCTCGTCGTCTGCACGACGAACGCGACGCTGCAGCCCGGCGCGAACGTCACCGCCGTCACGCTCACGCTCTCGGCGGCCGGGCTCGCGGCCGGATCGACCGAGACGCTGTCCGCGCAGCTCACGAACGGCGTCGACACCGCGACGACGAGCAGCAAGACCACCGTCACTCCGGCGCAGGTGCCGATGCTCATGGTCGGGATCCGCCAGGTGCTGTCGGTCGTCGACACGCAGGGCGGAGCCGCGGTCGTCAACGTGACGAACGTCGGACGCGCTCCGACGTCCACCGGCGACAGCGTCACCATCCCGGCGATCGCCGGAGCAACGATCGCCTCGACAGCCGGCGACGGCTGGAGCTGCGCCGGCGCCGGCGGTGCGGGAACGCTCACGTGTCACCAGGCCGGTAGCGCGCTCCCCGGCACGCGGCTACCGCCGCTGCTGCTTCGCCTGACGTCGACCGACGCGCAGACGACGCAGGTACGGGTTTCGGCGACGGCGACGGATGCCGCCAGCCCGCGCACCGCGAGCGGCGTCGGCGTCCTGGCGCTGCTCCACACGGTCGCGCCGGTGCTCGCGCTTCGCTCGACGCTCGCCGCCAATGCGCGGGTCGCTCCCGGCGGCACGTTGAGCTACGCGCTCGCGGTCGCGAACACGGGCACCGCGCCCGAGACCGGCGACCTCGAGCTCACCTACTCGTTCCCGGCCGGCGCAAAGGTGATCGCGACTCCGGCGAGCGGCAGCGGCTGGAAGTGCAACGTCAGCGCGACGGCCGGACAGCCTGTGTCGCTCGTGTGCGACCGGCCGGCGTCGAACGGCACGCTCGCCCCCGGCCACACGAGCCCGCCGGTTGCGGTCGCCGTTCACCTCCCGGCCGAGCTCGGCACCGGCACGCTGACCCTCTCGGGCCACGCGTCGAGCGGCGTGCTGAGCCTGTCGGGCGTGCTCAAGGCTCGCCGGCTCAGCGCCACCATCCCGTACACCGACATCTCCGTCCCCGTGGTCAGCTCCGAGACCGCGGACAACGTCGCGGTGACCGACTACAAGCCGCCGCAGCTGCCGCCGCCGCCCGCCGACGGCATCGCCGTCCACACGACGCTCGGAGATCCGTCGACGAGCTCCGCCGCGCCGCTTCAGCGCGGCGAGTCGGGCTACCTGGTCGTCGACGTGACGAACTCGAGCGGCGCCGACCAGGCGAACGGCGCGACCGTGGGACTGCAGCTTCCCGCGGGGATCACTCCGCCCGCGCAGCTGCGCTTCGATTCGGAGGAGATCGGGGTCCACCCGACGAAGCAGAAGAGCAAGAAGAAGATCGTGCCGGTCATCTCGTGCTCGAACGGCACACCTGCGAGAGGATCGGGCTCGACGTCGTATCTCTGCAGCGACCGCGCCGACCTGCCCGCCGGCGAGGGGTTCGAGGTCAGCTTCCAGGTCAACGTCGCGACGACCGTGCCGGACGCACCGAACGTGGTCGCCGGCGTGATGGCGAGCGGCGCGACGCTGCAAGACGTCACGAACGGGAACTTCCAGAGCTGGTCGCAGCAGCTGCCGCTCAGCGTCACGGGCATCCAGGCGGTGGCGCAGCTCGCGGGCGAGCCGCAGGCCGGGAGCACCGTGCCCGAGGTGGCGAGCCTGATCCGCAAGACCGACTCGCGCGGAAACCCGGCGTGGAAGGCGAACACGATCACGCTCGACGGGTCGAAGTCGAGCGGTACCGGAGCCGGCCCGCTCACCTACGTCTGGGCTGAGCTCAGTGGGCCGCCCGCGGTGTCGCCGGTGGGCGCGGCCGCGCAGGCCCCGAACCCGGCGCCGGCCGGCATCGCGCCGCCGGCGGGAGCGACCGTCTTCTACGGCGAGCAACCGCAGGTGCAGCTCCCGCCGGTCCAGACGACCTCACCGCAGCCGTTCGTGTTCGAGCTCTGGGTGACGGACGGAACGCGCGTCGACTCGACGACGACGACCGTCGACGTCGACCCTGCTCCGGAGCAGGCGCCGGTCATCACGGCCATGGGCGCGAAGGCAGGCGGGACGACAGTCGTCAGCTATACGGCGCCCCCCGAGTCGTATGCGCCTGGGTACGGCCAGAACACCTCGCCCGCGCCGCACGCGCAACCGACGCCGCGGACGGTGGCGGCCGGAACGTGCGTGACGGTCAGCGTCGGCGCCCACTCGCCCGAGGGCTCGGCGCTCACGTGGAGCTTCAACGTGAATGCGCCGGGCGCACCGCCGACACCGGTTGCGGTCGGAAACGACGCGGCGTGCCCCCAGGGCAGCGGGAACGTCTTCACCTTCGACTGGCCGACGGGCTACAGCATGCTGGAGGTCGACGCGACGGTCACGGACGGCCGTGGCGGCACGACCTCGCACTCGCTCTCGATCGGGCCGCCGCCTTCGCCGCTCGTCCTCAGCGCGTCGCTGCCCGCGAGCTTCCCGTCCACCGGCGCGGTGCCGGGGACCCAGTACACGCTGACCGTCACGCCGCATGGCGCGTCGGATCCCTCGTCGCTCACGTACAGCTGGACGCCCGGCGCGTGCTCCGGCAGCAGCGGCAGCCTCGCCGCGACGGTCGTCTCGTCGAGCGGCACGAACGCGCTCGTCACCGTGCCGGCCGCGCGCACCGCAGGAACCTCGGTTCCCGTGTGCGTGTCGACCACGCAGGGCGGCCAGGCGGCCGGCACCGTCACCGCGACGATCCAGATCCCGCTCGCCGCGCCCGCGGCGCTCGCGATCACCGCGGCGCCGGGCTCGTCGACGGTCGACCCGGGAAAGACGACGACGCTGACCGCGACCGCCTCCGGCGGCGCGACGCCGTACACCTACACGTGGTCGGCGGCCAATGGGCACATCTCGGCCTCGGGCGCGAGCGCGACGTACACGGCGCCCGGCGTCGCAGGCTCGGATACGGCGAGCGTCGTGGTCAAGGACGCATCCGGACAGACCGCCTCCTACTCGCTGCCGCTCACGATCGGGAGCGCCGGTGCTCCGTCGTCACAAGGCTGCACGGGCGGCAGCCTGGTCGACCAGGCGCTGAACGCGGTCTCCTCGCACACCGCGCTCGCAGTGACGATGGGCTGGGGCAGCGCGAACCTCGGCACCCTCAGCGGCAGCATCGACTGCAACGCCGGCACGGGAACGATCAGCTTCTCGAACGGGTCGTTCTCGCTCGGACCGAGCCTGCTCACGGGAACGGCGCTCTCCGGGAAGATCACGCTCGGCACGAACGCGAGCCCGAAGGTCTGCCTCACCGGCGGCTCGCTCGCCCTGCCCGCGTCGTGGGGGCTGCAGCCGGCGACGGTGCCGACCTCTCAGCCGCTGTGCCTCGACGCGAACGCGCTCAGCGGCTCGCCCGGCGGCTTCCTGTCCGGGACGCTGACGTTCCCCGGCGCGCCGTTCCTGCCGTTCGCCTCCGGCTCGGGCGGGAGCGCGCCGCAGACGACGCTGACGCTCAACGGCTCGTCGATCACCGTCTCGGCGAGCGGGACGCTGCTCGGCGGCTCGGCGACGCTGACCGGGTCCTACTCCGCGTCGACGGGCACGACGACGCTGAACGCGTCGCTGACGAACGGCAAGGCGCTCGGCATGACGCTCGGCCAGATCAGCGGCTCGCTCACGGTTCCCTCCTCCGGCGCGCCGACCTACAACCTCAGCGTGTCGGCGACCGGGACGGCGAACCTCGCACCCGGCGTGACGATCGAGAGCGCGACACTCGAGCTCGACAACAACGGGCTTGCCGTCACCGCTACCGCGCAGGTCGGCCCCTCCGGGAAGTCGGTCGCGGTCGGACTGAACGGAACGTTCACGGACACGTCGCACTGGGCGCTCAACCTGACCGGCAACCAGCAGGCCTCGTGCTCGAGCTGGTCGGGCACGAGCGCGAATCTCGACTGCCTGCAGTTCCTCGGGACGGTGAAGAACACCGGCAACGGACCGGTGTTCTCCGCGACGGCGAGCCTGTCGTCGTGGGCCGTCACGTCGTTCCTGACGGTGTCGAACCTGACCGTGCAGCTCGCGAACGACACGCCGCCGGCCGCGTGCACACCGCCTGCCTCACCGTCGAACCAGACCCCGACGTCCGTGATCGGCTCCGGAGACGTCTACCTCGCCGTGACCGGTTCGGGGACGCTCTCGCTGCCCGGCGTGGCGTCGATGCCCATCTCCGGCGCTGCGTGCGTCGATCTCGGCGGGAACGCGGGCGACTTCCTCATCGACGCGCACGCCGCCGACTGGCAGCCCGTGGCAGGCGTCGACGCCACACTCGTCTCCGCGGACTTCGACGTCGAGCAGCAGAGCGGGACCCTGACCCTCGCCGGGACCGGCCAGGCGAACATCGCCGGCGTCTCGCTCGCCGCGGCGGTCGACTACAACACGGCGACCGACGACTTCATCGTCGACGGCTACGGCAGCCTGGGCTCGCTCCTCCCCAGCCTCTCCGGCTCGGCACACGCGATCTTCAGCACCGGCGCGGTGAGCGACTACAAGCTCGCCGAGCCCGGCAGCTCCACCTCCGACGGCACCGTCGACCTCGCGGCGAACTCGCTGACGGTCGCGATCGACTTCGCGCTGCCGAACCCGGCCGATCCGAACTCCGGCCCGGTCGGCACGGTGCTGAAGAAGATCGGGATCACGGGCCCGACGTCGGTCGTCGTCGCGGCGCAGATCTCGTCCGCGGGCTTCACGCTGATCGGCTCGCTGCAGACGCAGGCGTACCTGTTCGGTCTGTGCAAGGGCACGAACGGCAACGTGAACATCACCCTCTCGCCGACACAGCAATGTCTGTACCTCCAGCTCCGCGACCTGTTCGTCGAGCTCTCGAGCGACGGCACGATCGGCTTCGGCGCCGACACGATCCTGAACATCCCCGGCTCGTCCTCGACACAGCCGCCCGCCGACCTCGACCTGCGCATGGAGATGGCGGTGCAGCTGCCCGCGAAGGTGACTGCGTCGTTCGAGGTCAAGGGCGAGCCGACCGATCACTCGCCGCAGGGCTGCTCGCCGTCGAGCAACTCGTACACCGACGCGACCGGCGAATGGTGCAACGCGCTCTTCGTGAGCGGGCTCGACATCAACACGTTCGCGATCCAGGGAAGCATCGACTTCAGCACGGTCATTCCGACCCCGAACATCGGCATCTACGCCTCCAAGATCATCCTGCCGACGAAGATCAACAACCTCCTCGGCATCCAGAGCGACGGCGAGACGATGACGTTCGGGTTGAACGTCTCCGCGACGTCGCCGGTTCTCGACATCGAGCTCGGGCAGCCCAACGGCAAGCCGTTCCTCGAGCCGCTCGACGCGATAGCGGGCGCGTCGTCGGCGATCCAGGTGGACGACGCCGACTTCGTGTTCGCGCCGTTCGGCGGCCAGATCGGCGGGGTGCAGGTCCCGATCGGGCTCGGTCTGAGCTTCGACGCGGACTTCTTCGGCGACGTCGTGCACGCAAGCGCTCAGGTCGGCCTCTCGCCGACTCCGTCCGTGACCGCGAGCGTGTACGTCGCCGCGTTGCCGCTGCCGCAGTTCGGAGTCGTGGTCCTGAACGCGGACCTCGAGCTCGGCTTCGGCGCGAACATCTCGCCTCCGCCGAGCCAGAGCTCCTCCACCCTCGCGCCGTGCGCGTCCTCGGTGAACGACGCCGTTCCGCACGGACACTCGTTCACCGGCTTCTACTTCGCCGGTTCGGGCTCCGTCGGGCTGATCCCGGGCGCGCCGAGCGCCTGCCTCGGGCTGGGCGTCCAGGTCGGCGCGAACGGCGTGCGGCTCGCCGGCGGCGGGTCGGTCGACAACTGGAACATCGGCTCGGCGATCGGGATCACACACCTCGGCATGTCCATGAGCGCAGGCCCGATCGCGCTCGGCTCGGACACCCTCGACTCGAGCGTCGACGACCTCGTCCCGAGCGTTCAGGTGACGGCGTCCGGAAGCGCGACGTTCCTCGGCACGACCGCGACGCTGCAGGGGAACCTGTCGTTCGGCGCAAGCGGCATCACCGCCGCCAACCTCACGCTCTCTGCGCAGCCGGTCTCGTACGACGGCCTGCAGATCGGCGCCGACCAGACCGCGAGCTGTCCGTCGATCGTCTCCGGGCCGAACCTCGGCACCGCGTCCGCGAGCGGCGGGCCGTTCGTGCAGGTCGACTACTCGAACAGCGGCACCTGGGCGGCAGCGTTCTCGGGCTCGATCGGCTTCGACGGCGTGTCCGCTTCCGGCTGCGGCGAGATGTCGAACGCTGGCGTCGACTTCGACGGTCAGCTCGACCTCAGCCGCATCGCGAACACGAAGGTCAACGTCTCGGGCGCGTTCTACTGGGGGACGCCCGCCCAGGGCCAGCTCGTCGTCGACGACGACCAGTGCACGACCGCCTTCCAGACGTGCAAGCACGGCTGGCAGGAGCAGCAAGCGCAGCAGGGCGACTGGTACCTCTCGATGAGCGCCGCGTCGAACATGACACTCGGCGGCGTCGCATTCACGGGCTCGTTCGGCGCCGGTTCCGTCGGTGGGTCGCTGTACCTGCACGGCGACGGCTCGCTCAGCGTCGGCTCGCAGACGAACGGCGCGCAGCTGTACGGGCTGCTCGAGGCGAGCGATACCGGCGGATCGCTCACCTACGAGCTCGACGCAGCCGGCAAGGTCGTGCTCGACGGCTACACCGTCTCGGAAGTCGCCGCGAGCCTCACGCCGCAGCGATTCGCACTGGCCGGGCGCGTGACGATCGGCGGCACGAGCATCGACGCCGCGGGCACGATTGCCGTCGGGTCAGGGCAGCTCTCGGCGTCGTGCAGCTTCACGTCTTCGATCCCGGATTCGGTCAGCTACACGGTCGACCCGAACGGCGACGCCGGCTACGCGTTCGGCGGCGGCACCGCGTTCTGCTTCTACGCCAAGGTCTCGAACCTGTCGTTCTTCGGCGGCCAGGTGAACGGATCCGCCGTGCTCAGCAACGGCGGCTTCACGTTGAGCGGCTCGTACAACTTCCCGCTCGGCGTCGGCAACGTGACGGTCAACGGCGGCGTCTACGCCGACGGGACGCTCGCCGCGTCGCTCACGACCGGCTTCAGCCTCTTCGGCAGCACCGTCAACGGCACCGTCGGCCTCTGCGCCGGCAACTACTGCTCGGCGGATGCGGGCGTGAGCACCGGTGTCTGGTTCGACGCGAACGCGAGCGTGTCGGGAGTCGGAACCGTCACCGTGAGCGGCAGCTTCACCAGCCCGAGCAGCTTCTCGCTCACGGCGAGCCTCGACAACCAGGGCGGCACGCTCGGACCGGTGAACGCGCTCGACCTGGTGCTCGTCGGCGGCACGCTCAGCTACGACGTCACCGGAACGATCGACCAGAACGGGTTCCACCTCGGCGACTCGAACGTCAACGTCAGCGCCTGGTACGAGACGCCGACGATCAGCATCAGCTGGTCGGGGGTCTCGACCGGCTGGAGCGATCCGAACACGCTTGGGAGCATCGGCGTGACCTACAGCAACGACCAGGTGTGCCTGAGCGGCAGCATCGCCGGCATCGTCACCGTCCCGAAGCCCAACATCTGCGCATGAGACGCCTGCTCGCAGCCGGGCTCGCCGTCGCCACTGCAGTGGTCGTCGTCGCCGTGATCGTGCGGCCGTCGTCGCACACGGCAGCGCCGACCGTCGTACGTCACGACCTCGTCACCGGAACGGGGACGCAGCTGTTCACGTGGACGGCGCGGGCGAACGAACGCATCACCGTCGCGCCGGCCGCCGCTGGACCCGCGCCGGCGGTGCGTGTCTATCGCGGCACGACCGCGCGGCAGCAGGTCGCGTCGTCTGCCGGCGGCGCCGCCGCACGCACGGCACCCGCGTCGTTCCGCGCGCGCGCCGGCCGCACCTACGAGCTGCAGGTGGCGCCGTCGGATGCGAAGCAGCCGTACCGGCTGCTGCTCGTCGCGGCAGGCGGCGCGTCGGTGCAGGCCGCGAAGGCGCAGCAGAAGGCCGACGACGGGCCTGCCGTCTCGTGCAGCCCCGCGCCGTCGGGCTGGAGCACGACGACCGTCACCATCGCCTGCACGGCGAGCTCGACCGTCGGCCTGCAGGATCCAAGCGACGCGCACTTCGACCTGAGCGCCACGCTCCCCGACGGCGCGGAGTCGAACGACGTCGCTACGACGGCGCGGACGGTCTGCGACGTCGACGGAGCATGCTCGATCGCGGGCCCGGTCGACGGCATCGCTCTCGACCGCCGCCCGCCGACAACGGCGTGCGATCCCGTCCCCGATGACTGGCAGGCCGCCGACGTGACGATCCACTGCGTCGCCGAGGACGGAGGCTCGGGGCTCGCGCAACCGTCGCAGTCGTCGCTCACCTTCACGGCAAGCGTGCCCGCGGGCCAGGCGGGCCGGGTGACCCTGCCGGCCGAGAAGGTCTGCGACGCCGCGGGTAACTGCTCGACCGTCGGACCGTTCGGCCCGATCGAGATCGACAAGAGCACGCCGGTGGCCACGTGCGGGCCGCGCCCGTCCGGCTGGGTCGGCCGCCAGGCGACCATCCTGTGCCATGTAACCGACGCCGGGTCCGGGCTCGCCGACCCGACGCAGTCGACCGTGAAGCTGACGACGACCGTCGGCAACGGTGCAGTGAGCGACGCGGCTTCGACCGGCAGTGCGCGCGTGTGCAGCGTCGTCCAGACGTGCGTGACCGTCGGCCCCGTGAAGGGGCTCGAGGTCGATCTCGCGCCTCCGACCGTCTCGTGCGTTCCGCCGTCCGGCTGGAGCCGCGGCCCTGTGTCCGTGCCTTGCGTGGCGCGCGACGACGGCGCGGGACTCGCACGCGGGACCGGCGCGACGTTCTCGCTCGTCGGAAGGGCGCCGAAGAACACGACCGGCACGCGCAAGGTGTGCGACGCCGTCGGGAACTGCGCCGTCGCCGGACCTGTGGCGGTGCAGATCGACGCGAAGCCGCCGTCCGTCGCGTGTAGCAAGCCGCCCGCCGGCTGGGCGAACACCTCGGTCACCGTGCGGTGCAGCGCCTACGACACCGCGTCCGGGCTCGCACACGCGAGCGACGGATCCTTCAGCCTCGTCGCGAGAGCGCCCGTGGACGGGTCGACTGCCGACGCGCGGACGGGGACGCGTCAGGTCTGCTCGAAGGTCGGCGTGTGCGCGACCGCTGGGCCGATCACGGGCATCCACATCGACACGACCAAGCCGCACATCGCGTGCGCGCCGGCCCCTACCGGGAAGGTCGACCTGAATGTGCGCGTCGCGTGCACCGCCTCCGACACGGGCTCGGGTCTGCGCAACGCGGCCGACAGCTCGTTCGCGCTCGCGACTGCTGTGGCAGCGGGCCGGGCGGACTCGCGCGCGCAGACGAGCTCTCGCGCCGTGTGCAGCAAAGCCGGCACGTGCGTCACCGCCGGGCCGTTCACCGTCGACGTCGACCGCGCCGCACCGGCAGCGGGGAACGCGCCGGTGATCGTCGTGCCGAAGCGCGCCACCGTGCTCGTCGCCTCGAGCGGCCCGCTCGCGGGCGGCGCGAGCTCGTACCCGAGCCCGACCGCGCACGACGATCTCGGCGAGTCGCTGCCCGTTGCGTGCAACCCGGGGCCGTCGACGGGGCTCGCACCCGGCTGGACGCCGGTTTCGTGCAGCGCGACCGACGGCGCCGACCGTCAGACGGTGAGCTCCTTCCCCGTCGTCGTGAAGGTCGACCCCGCGCTGGGCTCGAGCGGAACGGCAGCCGCAGGACGGCCCTGGGCCGCCGCCGGCGTCGGCTATGCACCGGGCTCTTCGGTCTCGGTCAGCCTCGACGGCACGACGGTCGCGAAGGGCGAGGCGAATGCGCACGGCGTCGCGGCCGTTCGATTCACGGTGCCCGCCGGAACGGCCCGCGGCCTGCACGCCGTCGCCGTCGCCGGACGCGACGCAGCGGGCGACCCGGTGACGTCGCTCGCGTCACTGCGTACGGGCCCGACCGAGACCGGAACGCCGCCCCATCCCGCCACGAACGCGACGGAGCCCGCAGACCCGAGCCCGGCGCCGCAGGCGCAGCCGGTCTCGCACTTCGCGCTGCGGCGGACAACCGCAGGCAAGAGCCCGAGCCCGGGCTCGAGCGGGAGCCGGTCCTGGCTGCTGCTGATCGTCCTGCTCGCCGCCGCGCTCGCGCTTGCGGGGGCAGTCGTCCTCAGGAGCCGGCGTCGCCGGCCGCCTGAGCCACCGGCGTCAGCGTGACGACCGTCCGGCGGCCGCCCGACTGGTAGATGACGTCCACCTTGTCGTCGCGCCGGTAGGTCCCGGCGACGCCGAGGAAGAGCGAGAGCCAGCGCCAGAAGCCGAGGCGGCCTTCCTGCGTCAGCTGCTCGGTGAAGAGAAGCGTCCGGCCGCGCTGCTCGAAGTCGACGCCCGGGCGCTTCGGGACGCCGTTCACGAACACCTCGAACGGGGGCGTGACACCGAGGGGCAGCTCTACCTGACTCCCTGAATCCACGCTCTATACGATGCCATTCGCAGTGCGTCGCATCGCCCTTGCCATCCTCGTCACGAGCGTCGCGGCGCTGTCCCTTGCCGCAGTCGCGCTCGCCGGGAACGCCGGATTCCTGCCCGCGTCGCCCCATTCGCCGAACGCGCACCGCGTCACGGACGCGTTCATCTTCGTGGCGGGCTTCACGGGCGCGATCTTCCTGCTCGTCGAAGGCGCGCTGATCCTGTTCGTCGTCAAGTACCGCCGCGGCAAGCGCGCGGCGACCGCCGAAGGACCGCAGATCCACGGTGCGACGCGCCTCGAGATCATCTGGACGGTCATCCCGGTGCTGATCCTCGCCGCGATCGGGACGTTCGTCTTCTACAAGCTGCCCGGCATCACCGACGCCCCGAAGGCGTCCGCCGCGAACGAGACGACGATCACCATCGAAGGCCACCAGTTCTACTGGCTCTTCCGCTACCCGAACGGCGCGATCTCGATCAACACGATGGTTGCGCCGGCGCACGAAGTCGTGCACGAGGACATCGTCGGTCTGCCGTACGACGTGAACCACTCGTGGTGGGTCCCCGAGCTCGGCGGCAAGTACGACGCCATCCCCGGCAAGACGAACAAGACGTGGTTCGATGCGCCCGTGGGGAGCTACGTCGCCCGCTGCGCGGAGCTGTGCGGCATCCAGCACGCGCTGATGGACGGGACCGTGAAGGTCGTGCCGCGCGCGCAGTACAAGACGTTCATCTCGAACCGGGCGAGCGCCGCCGGCACGATGGCGCTCGGCAAGGAGGAGTGGCAGGGCGTCTGCGAGAAGTGCCACCGCCTCGACCACCAATACATCGGCCCGGCGATCGGCGGCAACTCGCTGCTCACGAACCGGACCGGTCTCGAGTCGCTGCTCCGCAACGGTGAAAGTGGCAGCATCGGAGTCATGCCCGCCGTCGGCAAGAACTGGACCGGCCACCAGATCGACGCCCTGATCGCCTACACGAAGACCCTTCCGAAGTAAGTGGCCGTCAACGTCGAATCCGTCCAGCCCTACCGCGCCGACTGGCGGCGCGGCCGGCTGACGTCGTGGCTCACGACCGTCGACCACAAGCGGATCGGGATCCTCTACATCTGGACGGCGCTCATGTTCTTCGCCGCCGGCGGGATCCTCGCGCTGCTCATCCGCGCGCAGCTCGCCACACCGGACGAGCACTTCCTCACCAAGCAGTCGTACAACCAGGTGGTCACGATCCACGGCACGACGATGATCTTCCTCGTCATCGTCCCGATCCTCGCGGGCTTCGGCAACTACCTCGTACCGCTGATGATCGGCGCGCGCGACATGGCGTTCCCGAAGCTGAACGCGCTCTCGTACTGGCTGTACCTGCTGGGCGGCGTCGTGATGTGGCTCAGCTTCTTCTGCAAGGGCGGCACGGCGGCGGCCGGCTGGACGGAGTACGTGCCGCTGTCGACGCTGCACGAGCCGGGCAACGGCACCGACCTGTGGATCCTCTCGCTGCACATCCTTTCGATCTCGTCGCTCGTCGGCGCGATCAACCTCGTCGTGACGGTGCACAACATGCGCACCGCCGGCATGTCGTGGATGCGCATCCCGCTCTTCGTGTGGGCGATCGTCACCTACGCGTGGCTGCTGATCATCGTGCTACCGGTCTTCTCGGCCGGGCTGACGATGATGCTGCTCGACCGGCAGGCGGGAACGCACTTCTTCGACCCGGCGCACGGCGGAAGCGCGCTGCTCTTCCAGCACGTCTTCTGGTTCTTCGGGCACCCCGAGGTCTACATCATGATCCTGCCCGCGATGGGGATGGTCTCGGAGATCCTTCCGGTCTTCTCGCGCAAACCGATCTTCGGTTACAAGGCGGTCGCGATCTCGACCGCGGGCATCGCGTTCTACTCGCTGCTCGTCTGGGCGCACCACATGTTCGCGGTCGGGCTGCCGGTGGGGCTCGACGTCTTCTTCATGATCAGCTCGATGATCATCGCGATCCCGACGGGCGTGAAGATCTTCAACTGGCTCGCGACGATCTGGCGCGGCAACATCAGCTTCTCGACGCCGATGCTGTTCTGCCTGGGCTTCATCGGCGTGTTCACGATCGGCGGGCTCTCGGGCATCTTCCTGGCCGCGTTCCCGATCGACTGGGACGTCACCGACACGTACTTCGTCGTCGCGCATCTGCACTACGTGCTCTTCGGCGGCTCGATCTTCGGCATCTTCGGCGGCATCTACTACTGGTGGCCGAAGATCTTCGGGCGGATCCTCGACGAGAACCTCGGCAAGGCGCACTTCTGGCTGTGGCTCGTCGGGTTCAACCTGACGTTCTTCCCGCAGCACATGCTCGGACTGCTCGGCATGCCGCGCCGCGTCTACACGTACTCGAACGGCGGGCTCTGGGAGGTCTACAACATGATCTCGTCGATCGGCTCGGGCGTCCTGCTGCTCGGCTCGCTCGTCTTCGTCTGGAACGTGATCAAGACGTTCCGCACGGGGCCGCGCGCCGGCAACGACCCGTGGCAGGCGGACACGCTCGAGTGGTACACGACCTCGCCCCCGCCCGACTGGAACTTCGACAAGGTCCCGTACGTGACGAGCGCACGGCCGCTGCGCGATCTGCGCCGCCGCCTGGCGGAGACGCGCGGCTTCTGATGGGGGTCTTCGCGCGTCTCACCGCCCTGCTCGCCGTCGTCGGAACCGGGCTCGCCGTCGTCTCCGGCGCTGCGGGCTGGGACACCGCGCACCGCGTGCTCGCGGCGCTCGCACTGCCGCCCCTGGCCGCGCTCGTCGCGACGGCGTGGGTCGGTGCGCGCCGGCTCCTCGGGCCTGCGCTCACGGCGCTCGTCCTCTTCGGGCTCGCAGCGCTCCTCACCGGGCGTGACGTGCACCTCCTCTTCGCCGGGCTGGCGCTCGCGGCGACCGCCTACGTCGCGGTGGTCGCATTCCGCGGTCACGCCGAGCAGGGGCCGTGGCGGGACTACGTCACGCTGACCAAGCCGCGCATCATGTCGTTGCTCCTGCTGACCGGCGGCGCCGGCGTGTTCGTCGGCGCGCAGGGCGTCCCGTCCGCGTCGACATTCGTGCTGACGATGCTGGGGCTCGCCCTGGCGTGCGGCGGCGCGTCGGCGCTCAACCACTATCTCGACCGCGACATCGACCAGCTGATGGGGTCACGCACCGAGAAGCGGCCCGTCGCTTCCGGCCGTGTGCCTGCGCCGCGCGCGCTCGAGTTCGGGCTCGCGCTGTCGGCCTTCTCGTTCGTGCTGCTCGACTCGCTCGTGAACCTGCCGACCGCGCTCCTCGCACTCGCCGGCAACCTCTTCTACGTCGTCGTCTACACGCGCTACCTCAAGCGCTCGACCGCGCAGAACATCGTCATCGGCGGTGCCGCGGGCGCCGTGCCGCCGCTCGTCGGGTTCGCCGGCGCATCCGGCCATCTCGGGTGGGCGGCGCTCGTGATGTTCGCGATCGTGTTCGTCTGGACGCCGCCCCACTTCTGGGCGCTCGCGCTCATGATCAAGGAGCACTACGCGCGCGCAGGCGTCCCGATGCTTCCGGTGACGCGCGGCGACCGCGAGACCGCGCGGCAGATCGTGCGCTACTCGATTGTGCTGGTGGCGGTCACGCTGCTGCCCGTCGGCTTCGGCACGTTCGGGCTCGTGTACGGCATCGCCGCGCTCCTGCTCGGCGCTGTGTTCGTATGGCTCGCCTTCGAGCTCCGCCGGACGATGGAGCGCGTCGCGGCGGTGCGCCTGTTCCACTACTCGCTGCTGTACCTCGCGCTCCTCTTCGTCGCGATGGCGATCGACACGGTGGTGCTCTAGATGACCGAGCCTGTGCACGAGCCCCTGCCTCCGGAGACGTTCGTCGATGCACCCGATGCGCTCGAGCGCGAGCTCGCACGCAAGAACCTCCAATGGGCGTGGGGCCTCTTCGTGCTGTTCTGCGTGCTGTTCGGCGGCACGTTCGGCGTCGCGTTCGTCTACCTCTGGCTGAGCTAGACGGACCGCGGCTCGATCTCGCGCGGCGCCTGCAGGCGATCGCGCAGAACGGGCTGCACTACTCCGGCAGCCCCTTCGAGCACGAGCGCTACGAGGCCGTGCGCGCGATCGCCGCCGAGCTGGCGGCGTCGGAGCTCGAACCGCTCGAGTCGCTGGTCGAGACCTTCGCCGCGCAGACCGGGCACGCCTGCCCGAAGATCGACGTCCGCGCAGCCGCCTTCCGTGACGGCAAGGTGCTGCTCGTGCGCAACGTCGACGACGCGCGCTGGTCGCTCCCCGGCGGCTGGGCGGAGACGGGCGAGTCGCCGCGCACGAGTGCGGAGAAGGAGCTGCGCGAGGAGTCCGGGTACACCGGGCGCGCGACGAAGCTCGTCGGCATCTGGGAGCAGGATTCGCGCGATCGCCCGCGCTGGCCGTTCTACGGCTGGAAGCTCGCGTTCCTCTGTGAGCTCGCAGACGAAGCGACGGGCGAGCTTCACGCGATCGAGGTCGACGACGTCGGGTTCTTCGGCGCCGACGAGCTGCCGGAGCTCTCAGTGCGCAGCTCGGCCGAGCAGCTGCGCATCTGCTTCGAGCACGCGAGAGAGCCGTCGCTGCCGACGGTGTTCGAATGACGGACGGCGTCTGGATCACGAAGCTCGCCGACGGCACGCGCGGTCGCCGCCTCGCCGTCAAGGATCTCTTCGACACCGCCGGGATCCGCACGACCTACGGCTCGGCGGTGTTCGGCGACCACGTGCCGGCGCAGACCGCGCCCGTCGTCGCGGCGCTCGAGACGCGCGGCTACGTCAACGTCGGCAAGACGAACCTACACGAGTTCGCGTACGGGGTCACGTCGCAGAACCTCCACTACGGCGTCGTCCCCAACCCGCGCCATCCCGCGCTCACCGCGGGCGGCTCGTCCGGCGGCTCGGCTGCGGCGCTCGTGCTCGACGAGGCGGACGTCGCGCTCGGCACCGACACCGGCGGCTCGATTCGCATCCCCGCCGCCTGCTGCGACCTCGCCGGCTTCAAGCCCACCTACGGCCTGTGGCCGACGGACGGCATCTTCCCGCTCGCCCCGAGCTTCGACCACGCCGGCCCGATGGCTCGCGACGTCGCCGGCTGCATCGAGCTCCTCGACCTCGACGTGCCGGAGGTGTCGCTCGACGACCTGGCGATCGCACGCGCGTGGAGCGACGACGCGACGATCGACTTCCCGACCGCCGAGCCCGTCGTGCGCGCGTTCATGCGCGAGGTCGCGGACGTGCACCGCGAGCTGTATCTCGAACACGCGGAGCTCTACGGCGAGAACATCCGCGGCAAGATCGAACGATGCCTGGCGGTCGACGACGGCGAGTACGACGCCGCCGTGCGGGCCCGCGCGGAGCTGCGCGAACGCGCCGAGGAGGCGCTGGCGGGATTCGACCTGCTCGTCACCCCGGTCCTGTCCTGCCCCGTACCACCGGTCGATGCCGTCGAGGTCGAGGTTCGGGCGGCGATGACGCTCTACACGTTCCCGTTCAACGCGCTCGGCTGGCCCGCGCTGGCGCTTGGAAACACGCAGATCGCGGGGCGCGCAGGGGCCGACGCACTCGTTTTGGGCGCCGGACTGGCGTTCGAAGCGCTCAAGGCCTAGCGGCCGCCTGCCGACAGAGAAAGCGTGAAGGTTCTCGTTGCCTGCTTCCTGGCGGCGCTCGTGTTCGTCCCCGGCTCCCTCGCGACGGTCGAGGGCAGCGGTGGCCCGGCGCCGTACCACGCCGCAACCGCGGCACCGACCGGGCTGCACGCGTTCCTGCTCGACCCGAACGAGCCGGCGCAGCAGTACTACCCGCGGACACCGTCGTTCTCGTGGAACCCGGTGTCGGCGAAGGGCGGCACGTACGACTTCGAGCTCGCCGACTCGCGCTCGTTCAGCGACGAGTCCGTGCTCTTCAGCTACACGAAGCTGACCATCCCGGCCGTCGCGATCGCGCACCAGCTGCCCTGGATGACGGGCGTGCCGTACGCGCTGTGGGCGCACGTGCGCTGGGAGTCGGCGAACGGGAAGATCGTCACACCGTGGAGCCAGCCCTTCGGCTTCAACATGCGCTGGACGGATCAGGACTACCCGCAGCAGGAATCCGCTCCTCCGGGGCTCATCCGCTGGAAGCCGGTCGAGGGCGCGACCTCGTACGAGGTGCTCTACCCGCAGCTTTCCGGCTCGACCGCGTTCGAGACGACGACGAACGTCGCGGACGAGCGCGAGTTCTGGACGTTCCGCACGCCGCCGGCGTCGATCACCTGGCGCGTGCGCGCAGTGCGCTACATCGACGACAAGGATCTGCTGAAGAACGGGATGCCGCGCGAGTCGTTCGGGCCGTGGAGCCAGCTGTTCACGAGCTGCACGATGTCCGCGACGCTTCCTTCGTCGACGTACAGCTGCCCGACGTCGCTTTCGCCGACCGCGACACCGGAGCCGGACGCGACGATCTCCGACACGTGGGACAAGAGCATCAAGTCGCCGTCGGCGCACGACCTCACTCCGGGCTTCGCCTGGACCGCATCCTTGCCGGTCAACGACCCCTTCCTCTCGACCTACACGTCGAAGCTCCCGGCGCTCTACCGCGTCTACATCTTCACGGACGATCACTGCGTCAACCAGGTGTTCGCCGGATCGGTCGTCGGCTCGCCGGCCTTCGCGCCGCGGACGGTCGGCGGCCCGCTCGAGCTGCCGCAGGACACGACGACGCTCGCGACCTGGGAGAGCTTCGCCTGGCCGTTCCAGACGGGGCCGGAGGGCCACTCCTACGACGCGACCGGCGAGACCGTGACCCCGAACGAGACCCCCGGTGCACAGGTCAGCACGGGCACCTCGTCCGGTAGCTCGACGACGGTGACGTCGGCATCGGGCAGCGCGTCCGGCGCCGAACCTGCGGAGGTCGACCTGTGGGACTCGGGCTGGCCGAACGGCCGGTACTACTGGACGGTCGTCCCGGTCGAGATCCAGCCGTACGGCGTGACCACAGCGACGGAGACCCAGACGTCTGGCGTGCCGATCGAGTACCACGACACGGCGGTGCCGCAGGATCAGTGCGAGGCAGGCGACGGGATGAGCTTCGGCAAGGTCTCGCAGCCGGTCGTGACGGAGCAGGGAACGCCGTTCGTGTCGGGGCTCTCGAGCAACGGGCGTGTGATCGCGTCGGCCTCGAAGAACCCGGTCGTGCACGACTCGCCGCTCGTCGCGTGGCTGCCGGCGGTGGGCGCGACCGAGTACGAGATTCAGGTCTCACGCAAGCTCTACCCGTGGAACTCGACGTGGTCGACGACGACCGCGGCGACCTCGATCGTCCTGCCGCTGTCGAAGACTGACACCGGGACGTGGTGGTATCGCGTGCGCGGGATCGATCCGGCGCTGCCCGCGGGCGCGCAGGAGATGAGCTGGTCGACGCCGGTGCGCCTGCGCATCTCGGGCGACAGCTTCGTCGTCGTCAAGTAGCGTCAGCCGCGTGAGCGGTGTGTCGGCGGATCTGGCGTTTGCGCATCGGCTTGCCGACGCGGCGGACGCGATCACGCTGGCGCGGTTCCGCGCGGCCGACCTTCGCGTGGAGACGAAGCCGGATCTCACTCCGGTCTCCGAGGCGGATCGTGGTGCCGAGGAGGCGCTGCGGGAGCTCGTCGCCTCGTCGGGGCGCGGCGAGCGCGTGCTCGGCGAGGAGTTCGGCGACGACGGCGGCGACGCGCGGTGGATCGTCGACCCGATCGACGGGACGAAGAACTACGTGCGCGGCGTGCCGGTGTGGGCGACGCTGCTCGCACTCGAGCGCGAGGGTGTCGTCGTGGCCGGGCTCGTGTCGGCGCCGGCGCTCGGGCGTCGCTGGTGGGCTGCGCGCGACGAGGGCGCGTTCGCCGACGGGTCTCCGTGCCGCGTGTCGTCGGTGGCGCGCATCGAGGACGCGTTCGTCTCGACGACGAGCCCGCGCGAGCTGCCGTCCGGCTGGTCGGACGTGGTGGCGCGGGCCTGGGCAACGCGCGGGCTGAGCGACTTCTGGCAGTACTGCCTCGTCGCGGAGGGCGCGGTCGACGTCGCGGTCGATCCGGATCTGAACCTGTGGGACTACGCCGCGATCGCGCTGATCGTCGAGGAGGCCGGCGGCCGCTGCACGACCTTCACCGGCGCAGCTCCGGCGCCCGGCGAGAGCTTCGCCGCCACGAACTCCCTCCTCCACGACGAGGTGGTCTCACTTCTCGGCGTCTGACAGCTGTCAGGTTCGTGTCTGACTCGGAGTGAAGCGCGGATCGGCACTCTCGACCCACCTGCGCAACGCCCGTCGTGCGTCACGTGGACGTGTCCCGAAGAGGCGCAGGAGCTCTCGCTCGTTGACGATCGGATCGGCCGGCGCGAGACCGACCGCAGCGCCGTAGCTACACCATGGCCACTCGTGCGCGTCACTGCAGATCCTGGCCCGTGGTGCATTCAGTGCGATGTAGCGCACCGCCTCGAAGAGATGTCGCTCGGTCTCGACGATGGAGTCGAAGTAGCGGCGCTGCCACAGAGCGCCGCGCCGGTCGTGCCGGCGGTTGTACAGCCGCGCGTAGTGCGAGTTGAGAGCGTGGAAGCCGCTGCTCAGGGACGCTTTCTCGAGGCGCAATAGGAGATGGAAGTGCGTGGTCATCAGCGAGTACGTGAGGACGCACCAGTCACTTCGGATCGCCTCACGCTTCAACAACCGAAGAAAGAGGAAACGGTCGCTGTCGTCGACGAACAACTTCGCTCCGTGCACTGCCTTGCTGTTGATGTGATAGATCGCGCCGGGGATCTCGAGTCGAGGCGGAGCCATCCCGCCACGGTGCCGGAGCCCGGCGGTCGCGTCGAGCGCGTTCACACAATCGGCGCAGAGAAGACACGGTCGCGTGTGTCAGACAGGTGTCTGACTGCTGTCAGACGCCGACGGCAGCGCGCACCGCGTCCTCGTAGACGCGGTCGCGGGCGAAGCGGTCGAGCTGCGCGGAGAGGACATCGCTCGCGCCGGGCGGTCTGCCGGGAGGGAACTTCGCCGGCTTGCCGTCGAGGTCGACGCCTTCGAGCGTCTCGTGCTCGTCGATCTCCACCTCCAGGTCGTGACCGAGGCGCGAACGCAGCCAGCCGGCGAGCAGGTACGCCTGCGCGGCCGTGCCGTGGACGCGCACGCGCTCGACCGAGCCGATCTCCGGCCACAACGACGCGAGCAGCGTGCGCCACCGCTCGGTGCGGTCCCACGCAATGTCCGACACGACGACGTGGTCGAAGAGCTGCACCAGCCGTTCATAGGGCACCGGCAGCTTCTCCCACTCCGTCGAGTCGACGATCAGCCGGTCGATGACCCCGATCAGCTGGTCGAGCTCCGCCGAGTCCCAGTCGGGCTCGCCGCGCCAGCGGCAGAACACCGGCAGGTCCGAGATCAAGAGCGGCAGCACGATCGACGCCGGTGCCGCTGCTCGCGTCCCGCGCAACGTGAGCTCGACCACCTCGCCGCAGATCGCCCGGTCGCCGACCGGGAAGCAGCGGATCGAGACCAGCGCGTCGAGCCCGTCGGGCTCGTCCGGCTTCGGCACGAGCAGCAGCGTGCGCGACGGATGCCGCTCCGCCATCCCGGAGAGCGTCTCCTCCGCGGCGACCTGCCACTGCGGCGGCACCCACGCGATGTGCGTCATCACCGACGTGCGCAGATTCGGCTGCGAGCCTTCGCTCGACGACTCGTAGCGCAGGCGGGCGAGCTCGCGCTCGATCTCTGCGACCGTCGTGTCCTCGCCGGTCCACGAGTCTTCGATCAGTGTCGGCGCCACGACCGTCCGTCCCGGTGCAGGAGGTCATCCGCCGCTGCCGGCCCCCACGTCCCCGCGGCGTAGTTCGGGAACGACGGACGGTCGCGCTGCCAGAACGCGACGATCGCGTCGACGAGCGCCCACTGCTCCTCGATCTCGTCCGAGCGCGTGAACAGCGTCGCGTCGCCGAGCATCGCGTCGAGGATCAGCCGCTCGTACGCGTCCGGGAGGCCTTCGCGGAACGCACCGCCGTAGAGAAAGTCCATGTGCACGGTGCGGATCGTCATCCCCTGCCCCGGCACCTTCGCCCCGATCGCGAGCGAGATGCCCTCGTTCGGCTGTACGTGAATGAGGAGCACGTTCGGCCGCAACCCTTCCGCCGCGCCGTCCTCGAACGGCGGATGCGGCGCACGCTTGAACTGAATCGCGATCGTCGTCTCTCGCCGCGCAAGCCGCTTGCCCATGCGCACGTAGAACGGCGTGTCCGCCCAGCGCCAGTTGTCGACGAAGAGCTTCGCCGCGACGAACGTCTCCGTCATCGAGCCCGGTGCGACGCCCTCCTCCTCGCGGTAGCCGCGCACCTCCTCGCCCTCGACGAACCCCGGCCCGTACTGGCCGCGCACGACGTGCTTCGGCCCGGGCGTGTGCATCGACTTCAGCACCTTCACCTTCTCGTTGCGCACCGAGTCGGCGGTGAAGTCGATCGGCGGCTCCATCGCCGTGATCGCGACGAGCTGCAGCAGGTGGTTCTGGAAGATGTCGCGGATCGCGCCCGCCTGCTCGTAGTAGCCGGCACGGTTCTCGATCCCGATCGACTCGGCGACCGTGATCTGCACGTGGTCGATGAACTGACGGTTCCAGATCGGCTCGAAGATGCCGTTCGCGAAGCGCAGCGCCAGCATGTTCTGCACCGTCTCCTTGCCGAGATAGTGGTCGATGCGGAAGACCTCGTTCTCCGCGAAGTGCTCCTTGATCTCGGCGTTGAGCGCCTCGGCCGACGCGAGGTCGTGCCCGAACGGCTTCTCGATGATCAGCCTGACCCAGCCCTCGGCGTTCCGGCGCTCGGCGATCTCCTCGACGAGCGTGCCGATCGCGCTCGGCGGGACCGCGAAGTAGTACATCCGGTTGCCGCCGGTGCCCTGCTCCTCGTCGAGCTTCGTCAGCGCGTCCCGCAGCTCGTCCTCGCCCTTGTCGTCGGCGAAGTCGAGCGTGACGTAGCGCATCCCCGTCGCGAGCTTGTCCCAGGTCTCCTCGTCGAACTGATCGCGCGCGTGGTCCTTGACCGCCTGCTTCATCCGTTCGCGAAACTCGTCGTCGGTCTCCTCGGTGCGCGCGGCGCCGACGATGCCGAACTTCTCCGGCAGCAGACCGCGCACGGCGAGCGCGTACAGCGCCGGCAGGAGCTTCTTCGAGGTGAGATCGCCCGACGCGCCGAAGATGACGAGGATGCACGGGTCCGGCCGGCGGCGAAGCCGGAGGCCTTCGGCGAGCGGATTCTCGGTCGCCGCCGTACTCACGCCCGCGGATCCTGCGTCTGCGCCTGCGCCGTCTCGACGGCCTTCACGGCGTGGCCGCCGAACTGGTTGCGGAGCGCCGCGTTCACCTTCGCAGCGAACGACTCCTTCTGGCGCGAGGCGAACCGCGCGAACAGCGCCGCGGTGATGACCGGCACCGGGACGTCCTCGGCGATCGCCTCGGCAATCGTCCAGCGCCCTTCACCCGAGTCCTCGACGTAGCCCTCGATCTTCTCGAGGTGCGAGCCCTCCTTCTCGAAGGCCGCGTGCAGCAGCTCGAGCAGCCACGACCGGACGACGGATCCGTAGCGCCAGATGCCTGCGATCTCGTGCAGGTCGAGGTCGAACTCCGATGCGCTCATCACCTCGAAGCCCTCGGCGTAGGCCTGCATCAGCCCGTACTCGATGCCGTTGTGGACCATCTTCACGAAGTGGCCGGCGCCGGCGCCGCCGACGTGTGCGTAGCCGTCCTCGGGCGCGAGGGCGCGGAAGGCCGGCTCGGCCTGCGCGATCGGGCCGTCGTCACCGCCGACCATCAGGCAGTAGCCGACCTCGAGGCCCCAGACGCCGCCGGAGGTGCCGCAGTCGCAGAAGCCGATGCCCTTCTCCTTCGCCGCCGCGTACCGCCGCTGCGAGTCGCGGAAGTTCGAGTTGCCGCCGTCGACGATCACGTCCCCCGGCTCGGCGAGCCCGAGCAGCGTGTCGAAGGTGTCCTCGGTGACCTTCCCCGCCGGCACCATCATCCAGAACGTCCGCGGCGCAGCGAGCTGGTCGCGGAGCTCCTCGAGCGTCTTCGCGGTCGACTCGACGCCCGGGTCGTAGGTCTTCACCTCGTGGCCGTGCTCCTCGAGGCGCTTCGCCATGTTGCCGCCCATGCGGCCGAGCCCGATCATGCCGAGTTGCATCTACACATCCTCCAATCGGATCCTCGCGAGCCGCCGGCCGCGCTCCTCGAGCAGTGCATAGTCGCCCGCGGCCTGCGCGCGGATGAGCTTGGCGAACCCGAACGGCTGGTTCGGGATCGGCAGCTCGTCGCCCGTGTCGTCGACCACCTGCAGGTAGAGCCCCGTCGGCGGGCCGCCCTTGTGCAGCTGGCCGGTCGAGTGCTGGAAGCGCGGGCCGAAACCGTGCGTCACGATGCACCCGGTCGCCTCGCGCGCCTGCGCCGCGAGCGCGAGCACCTTCTCCTCGTTCGCCGCAGTGGGATTCACGAACGCCTGAATGCAGACGTAGTCGCCCTCCCGCGCCTGCGCGTACAGCTCTTCCGGCGAGCTCTTCGGCGAGACGTCCGGCTCCTCGCCGGAGGCCAGGATCTGCCGCGTCTTGTCCTTGCCCGCCTGCACGTCCGGCTGGTCGAACGCGTTGATGCCGAGGATCGAGCCGGCGACCGCGACCGCGAACTCCCAGCGGAAGAACTCCTGGCCGAGCTCGTACTCGCCGGAGAGCCGCACGTCCTGCGCCTGCCGGTCCGGGCCGTCCGGCGATTCGCCGGGGGCCGGAATGAGCCCCTTGCCCTGCTTGCCTGTCGACTCGGCGATCAGCTGCTCGGCCCACAGACCGAAGCCGGCCTCGCTCTCCGGGAAGCACACCTTGTCGCGTCCGTCCTGCCAGTTCTCGCCCATCGACAGGCCGAGCTCGAGGCCCGGGTTGCCCTCGGCGAGGCGGCAGGCCTCGGCCATCTCCTGCGCCCGCCCGAGCAAGCCCGTGACGTCGATGCCCATCAGCGCAGCCGGCACCATCCCGAACGGCGAGAGCGCGGAGTAGCGCCCGCCGATCGTCGGCTCGCCGGCGAACACCGCCTCGAACTCGTTGGCGCGCGCGAACTGCTCGAGCTCCGATCCGGGGTCCGTGATCGCCGCCCACAGCCCGCCCTTCGCATGGAAGTAGTCGGTGTGCGAGCGCGTCTCGAGCGTCGTTCCCGACTTCGACGCCGAGATGAACAGCGTGCGCTCGACGTCGACCTTTCGTTCGAGCTCGCGGATCGCCTCGGGGTGGGTCGTGTCGAGCACGTGGAACGTCTCCTGCCGGAACGTCCGCTTGAGCACCTCCGGGGCGAGCGACGAGCCGCCCATGCCGAAGAGCACGACCGCGTCGATGCGGTCGACCATCGAGTCCGCGAACTGCAGCAGCAGATCGACGTCCTCGCGCATGCGCCACGGCTCGTCGAGCCAGCCGAGCCACTTCGCCTCGTCGGCGCCCGTCCACAGCGTCGCGTCGCGCGCCCAGACGCGCTCGACAATCTCCGCAGGCGCGGTCCCGCCCATCAAGCAGCCGCCAGCGAGCCGCGCTTCGCGCGGATCGACTCGACGATCTCGTCGAACGAGTCGGCGAACTTCTGCACGCCTTCGGCCTCGAGCGTGTCGGTCACGTCGTCGTAGTCGACGCCGGCCTTCGCGAGCTCGCCGAGCAGCTTGTGCGCCTCGTCGACGCGCTCGAGCACGGTGTCGCCGCGGACCTCGCCGTGATCCTGGAACGCCTCGATCGTCTCGAGCGGCATCGTGTTCACCGTCTCCGGGCCGATCAACTCCTCGACGTAGATCACGTCGCGGTAGTTCGGGTTCTTCGTCGACGTCGACGCCCACAGGCACCGCTGCTTCGTCGCGCCCTTGCCTTCGAGGAACTCCCAGCGCGGGCCCGAGAACGCCTCGAGGTAGTGCTCGTACGCGAGCTTCGCGTTCGCGATCGCGAGCTTCCCCTCGAGCTTCGGCTTGCCGAGCGCTTCGAGCCGCTTGTCCGCCTCGGTGTCGACGCGCGACACGAAGAACGATGCGACCGACGCGATCTTCGAAGGATCGCCGCCGCCGGCGACGAGCCGTTCGAGCCCGCGGATGTAGGCCTCGACGACCGCCTTGTAGCGGTCGAGCGAGAAGATCAGCGTGATGTTGATCGAGGTGCCGTGCGCGATCGCGTCCTCAATCGCCGGCAACCCGGGCACCGTCGCCGGGATCTTGATCATCAGGTTCGGCCGCTCGACCTCCTTCGCGATGTACCGCACCTGGTCGAACGTCCCTTCGGTGTCGTACGCGAGGCCCGGCAGAACCTCCATCGACACGTAGCCGTCGGCGCCGTTCGACGCGTCGTACGCGGGCTTGAGCGTGTCGCACGCATCGCGGATGTCCTGCAGCGCGAGCGAGAAGAAGATCTCGGCGGGATCGTCCGTCTCCTCGAGCAGCTTCTTCATGTCTTCGTCGTAGGCGTCGCCCGACGACAGCGCCTTCTGGAAGATCGTCGGGTTCGACGTGACGCCGGTCACGGCGTCGTCCTTCATCATCCGCTTCAGCTCGCCGGACTTGACGAGCTCGCGCGAGAGCGTGTCGAACCAGACCGACTGCCCGCGCGCGGCGAGCTCATGCAGGCGTGACTTCGCCATTCTTCATCGTCCTTTCCATCTCGGCGACCTTGACCAGGCGCTCGGCATACCGGCCGGTCCCGATGAAGGTCGCGTTCAAAAACGCCGCTACGAGCTCGCGTGCCAACGATGGGCCGACGATCTCGGAGCCGAGGCAGAGCACGTTCATGTCGTCGTGCTCCACGCCCTGATGCGCGCTGTAGGAGTCATGGCAGATCGCAGCGCGGATCCCGGTCATCTTGCAGGCGGCCACCGCAGCGCCGACACCCGAGCCGCACACGAGCACAGCCCGCTCGGCGTCGCCGCGCTGGATCGCCTCGCCGACCTCGCGCGCCTTGTCGGGATAGTCGATGCGCACCGCATCGGTGTCGGTGCCGAAGTCGATGACCTCGTGCTCGGCCAGCACTTCGAGCACGGCCTCCCTGAGATGCACGCCCCGGTGGTCGAAGGCGGCCGCTACACGCACCTACAGCACCTCGACGCGTGCGATGCGACCTTCGTCGAAGGTGAAGCGGAGCGGCAGCGTGCGCCCATCCGCCTGCACCATGGCCACCGCGTGCCCGTCGTGCCGCACCTCGATCCCTTCGAGGTGCACGGCCGGCAGCTCGCCCTCCATGCAGAAGCCGGGAGACACGAGCGACAGGAACGTCCTCACCGCATCCGCCTCACTCACGAGACACGCTCCAGGAGCGCCGATGCGCGCGCCACGACGTTGTCCAGGTTGTAGCCGAACTGCTCCAGGACCGTCGTGCCCGGGGCCGAGGCGCCGAAGTGCTCGATCGAGATCGACGCACCGCGGTCGCCGACCCAGCGCGACCAGCCCTGGGCGACGCCCGGCTCGATCGACAGCCGGGCCTTGACCTCCGGCGGCAGCACCTCGTCCCGGTACTCGGCCGGCTGCTCCTCGAAGAGCTCCCAGCACGGCATCGAGACGACGCGGACCGCGGTGCCGTCGGCGGCGAGCTTGCGTCCCGCTTCGAGCGCGAGCCCGACCTCGGCGCCGGTCGCGATCAGGATCAGATCGGGCGAGCCGGACTCCCACAGCGTGTACGCGCCGCGTTCCAGCATCGACGCCGGCGCCAGGTCGGACCGGTCGAGCGTCGGCACCTTCTGTCGCGAGAAGGATAGGCCGACCGGGCCGTCCGTGCGCTCGAGCGCGACCTTCCACGCATACGCGGTCTCGTTGGCGTCGGCCGGCCGCATGAACCAGAAGTTCGGGATCGCGCGCAGCGCCGCGTACGTCTCGATCGGCTGGTGGGTCGGTCCGTCCTCGCCGAGCCCGACCGAGTCGTGCGACCACGCCCACACGACGGGGAGCCCCATCAGCGCCGACAACCGCACAGCGGGACGCATGTAGTCGCTGAAGATCAGGAACGTCGACCCGTAGGGCGACACGCAACCTCCATGCACCGCGATGCCGTTGACGATCGAGCCCATCGCATGCTCCCGAATGCCGAAGGCGATGTTGCGGCCGGCCCACTTGTCGGAGAAGAGGCCGCCGCCCACGAACTCGGTCTTCGTCGACTCGACGAGGTCGGCGGCACCGCCGATCATCGTCGGCACCGCATCCTTGAACGCCTGCATCACCGCCTTGCCGGCGTCGCGCGTCGCGAGCTCCTCGCCCGCCTCGAACTCGGGCAGGTCCCACGCGCCGATCCGTCCTTCCCAGGCGGCGTCCCACTTCTCGCGCGCCTCCGGAAACGCCTCCGACCAGGCGGAGAAGCGCTGCTCCCACGCCGTCTCGAGCTCGATGCCGCGGTCGACGCGGTTCATGTGCTCGTAGACCTCGGCCGGGACGTAGAAGAACTTGTCGGGGTCCCAGCCCATGACCTTCTTCGTCGCCGCCACCTCGTCTGCGCCGAGCGGGCTGCCGTGCGCCTTCGCGGTGTCGGTCGCGTGCGGGGCCGGGTAGCCGATGTGCGAGCGGACGACGATGACCGACGGCTTCGCCGTCTCGTCCTGGGCGTTCGCGATCGCGGCCCGCAGCGCATCGAGGTCGTTCGCGTCGCTCACATGCTGGACGTGCCAGCCGAGCGCCTCGAAGCGCGCACCGCGATCCTCGGTGAACGAGATGGCAGTCGTGCCGTCGATCGAGATGTGGTTGTCGTCGTAGAAGTAGATGAGCTTCCCGAGCGCGTTCGTCCCGGCGAGCGACGCCGCCTCGTAGGAGACGCCCTCCATCAGGTCGCCGTCGCTGCAGATGACGTAGACGTGGTGGTCGACGATCTCGTGGTGCGGGCGGTTGAACGTCGCCGCGAGGAAGCGCTCGGCGAAGCCCATGCCGACGCCGTTCGCGAACCCCTGACCCAGCGGGCCGGTGGTGACCTCGACACCCTCGGTGTGCCGGAACTCGGGGTGACCGGGGGTCGCCGACTGCCACTGCCGGAAGCGCTTCAGCTCCTCGAGCGAGAGGTTGTAGCCGGTCAGGTGGAGCGCCGAGTACTGGAGGATGCACGCGTGGCCCGCGCTGAGCACGAACCGGTCGCGGTTCGGCCAGTGCGGGTGCGCCGGATTGTGGTCCAGCACCTCCGTGTAGAGGAGGTACGCGAGCGGCGCCAGCGCCATCGCCGTGCCGGGGTGGCCGATGTTCGCCTTCTGCACCGCGTCCATCGACAGCGTCCTGATCGTGTCGATGGAGAGCTGTTCGATCTCCGAGTTCGCCAACGCTCCTCCTCGCAGGGTCCGCTTCCCTGCGAGCGTAACGACTATGCGGTGGTCGTCGCGCCGGCTCTGATCTCCTCCTGGAGCGCCGATTGCTCCTCGTCGTCGAGGCCGGTGGCGACGGCGGCGATCGTCCGGCCGCCGCGGGTGAAGCGGAAGACCGCGTGCTCCCCGTGGAAGTCGCCTTCGAGGCGCGTTCCGTCGTGACCGGAGGCGTCGCCGTAGCTGCGGAAGCTCTTGCCGAACTCCTCCGAGAAGAACGAGGAGACGATGTCGTAGCGGGCGTCCTCGCCGGCGAGGATCTTGCCGAGCGTCGTCCCGTGGTAGGCGGCGTTCGACCAGTGCTCGATGCGGCGGTGGCGGCGGTAGAGCGGGTCGTAGAACTCGGCGACGTCGCCGATCGCGTACACGCCGTCACGGGCGGTGCGGAACTGCTCGTCGACGACGACGCCGCTCCGCACCTCGAGCCCCGCCTCCCGGGCCAGCTCGACATTCGGCACCACGCCGATGCCGGCGACGACGAGGTCTGCTTCCGGGATCTCAGACTCCTCGAGCCGGAGGTCGACGCCCTTCGCCCGGTAGAGGTCGTGCAGCGCCTCCGAGAGCGGCGGGCACTCCAGGGGCGCGAAGACGCGGGGCTCACGCACGATCTGCGTCACCTGCAGCCCGAGCTGCGTCAGCGAGGCGGTGACCTCGCAGCCGATGAAGCCGCCGCCGATGACCGTCGCGGTCCGCGCCGAAGCGGCGCGCTCGCGCAGCCCGAGCGAGTCGTCGAGCGTCCTGAACTCGAGCGTGCCCGGGAGGGTGCGCGGCGTCGCACCCGTCGCGATGACGATCGTGTCCGCTTCGATCTGGTCGAGCGACTCGATCCGCTCGCCGGTGCGCACGTCGGCGCCCTCCACGGCGATCAGCGCATCCTTCGGCTCGGCCTCGCCGCGCAGCAGCCGCTTCGAGAGCGGCGGCCGGTGGTACGGACCGTGCGGGTCGAGCGACCAGATGACGATCTCGTCGTCACCGCCTGCCTCGCGATACCCCTCGACGAGCTTCGCGGCCGCCAGGCCGCCCCCCACGATCCCGATCATGTCGCCTCCTGTGCCTGCATGAGTATCCGTTGTTCTTCGCGCGCGCGCAGATGGATCTCCAGCCGGTCGAGTCGCGGCTCGACGATCCGCACGACAGGCGCCGGGGGCGTCGGCAGCCCGAGCCGCTCGAGCGCGACGACGGCCGCGCCGCGCGCCGATCCCTCCGGCTCGGCCGACACCTCGACCGGCCGGCCGAGCACGTCCGCGAGCACCTGGAGCCACGCCGGGCTCGCGAGCAGTCCGCCGCCGGTGGCGACGACGGAGTCGAGGTCGCCGATCGCAGCGAGCACGTCGGCGAGCCGGTAGGCGACGCCCTCGAGCGCGGCCTGCTGGATGTCGGCGGCCGTGGTCGCGAACGACAGCCCGGCGATGAGCCCGCGCCGGTCCGGGTTCCAGCCGAGCGAGCGCTCGCCGCCGAGGAACGGCAGGAAGACGAGGCCGTGCGCGGCCGGCGGCCGCTCGGCGAGGCCCTCGTCGCCGGCCACCTGCAGGGTGCGCACGAGCCATGCGTGCAGGTTGCCGCCGTCGGAGAGCGCGCCGCCCTCGCAGAACCGCCGCTCGTCGAGGCGGTAGAGAAAGAGCCCCGGCCGCGGGTCGGCAGACGCGGCTTCGTAGATCACGCGGGTCGCGGCCGACGTGCCGACCATCACGGCCGCGCGACCCCGGGTCGTGCAGCCGCTGCCGACGTTCGAGCAGGCGCCGTCGCCGAGCGCCGGATAGACGCCCGCGACCGGCTCGTCCGAGATGGGCGCGAGCTGCCCGGCCTCGATGCCGCACGCCGCGAGCGTCTCCTCGTCCCACGCGAGCCGGTTCGGATCGAAGAGCCCCGTGCCGCTCGCCATCGAGACCGTCGTCCGCAGCTCGCCGGTCAGATGCAGCAGCAGGTAGTCGGCGAACGAGAGGTAGCGCGTCGCGCGAACCTGCCCGAGCTTCGCCGGCCAGAAGGACGGATGCAGGAAGCAGCCCGTGCGGCTGTGGTAGGCGACGGGATCGAGCGCCGGTGGGTCGCCCGCGATGTCGCGCCAGGTGAGGAGCTGCGACAGCGGCCGGTTGTCGCCGTCGACCGGGAGCAGCGAATGCCAGAAGCACGAGATCGCGATCGCATCGCCTTCGCCGACCTGTGCGAGCACCGCGCGGCATGCGGCAACGAGATCGTCCGCGTCGTGCGACGCGTACGCGAAGTGTGCGTCGCCGGGCTCGGCGACACCGTCCTCGCCGTAGGCGACGGCACGCACGGACGACGAGCCGACGTCGAGCGAGACGATCCGCGTCAGGCGGCAGCCTCTCTGCGTTCGAGCGGGAGCCGCACGGTGAAGCACGTGCCTGCGCCGGCGTCCGAGCGAACCGAGATCCCGCCGCCGTGCGCCTCGGCGATCGCCTTCGAGATGACGAGGCCGAGGCCGGTGCCGGGGATCGCCTGCTCGGTCGCGGTCGAGGACCGGAAGAACCGCTGGAAGAGCCGATCCTGCTCGCCCTTCGGAATGCCGATGCCGGTGTCCTCGATCTGGATGACCGCATCGCCGTTCTCGGCGAAGGTGCGCGCCGTGACCGCGCCGCCGGCCGGCGTGAACTTGATCGCGTTCGACACCAGGTTCGAGACGAGCTGTGAGAGACGCTCGCGGTCGGCCCATACGGGCTCGACCTCCTGCAGCTCCGCGCGAAGCTCGACGTCACGCGAACGCGCGAGCGCGCTCGAAGCTTCGACGCAGTCGTGCACGATCTCGTCGACGCGAACGTTCGCGAACTGGAGCTGCAGCCCGTTCGCGTCGAGGCGCGCAACGAAGAGCAGGTCTCCAACGAGGCGCTGCAGCCGCTCGGAGCTGCGGTAGACGATCGCGAGGAAGCGGTTCTGCTCGTCGTTCAGCTGCCCCGCCTCTCCTTCGCGGATCATCTCGAGGAACCCCATCATCGAGGTGAGCGGCGTCCGCAGCTCGTGCGAGACCGTCGCGACGAAGTCGTCCTTCAGCCGGTCGAGCTCGCGCTGCTGCGTCACCTCGCGCAGCGTCCACACGCGACCGAGGAACGTGCCGCGATCGTCCCGCACCGGGCTCGTGAAGCCCTGGAAGACGCGACCGCTGACCGTGTCCTCGAACTCGTCGAACGTCGGCTCGGTCGGGTTCGCGCGCAGCCGCTCCATCGCGGCGCGGTACTCCTCGGGGTTCTTCATGCGCTCCTCGACCGAAAGCAACCGGTCGACGACGGGACCGTCGTACGACATGCCGAGATCGCGCGTGAGCGTGACGATGGGGCGGTTCGCGAGCTGCACGTTCCCGTCGGAGTCCGAGAGCAGGATCCCGTCCACCGTCGAGTCGAGCACCGCGCGCAGCATCGTCGCGAGCCGCTCGAGGTCGTCGTTCTGCTCTTCGAGCGTCGCCCGGCCGCGTTCGAGCGAGCGGGCCATCTCGTTGAACGAGCGCGCGAGGTCTCCGACCTCGCCGACGCCGCCCGGTGGAAGCTCGACGGCGAGCTCTCCCGCCGCGATCTGCTTGGTCGCCGCGGCGGCGCGGCGCAGCGGCGCGATCACCGCGCGGAACACGTAGAGGAGAATCACGGCGAAGAGCACGACGCGAACGAGCGCACCGATGACCTCGAGCCGGTTGCCGCGGTGCTCCGCGTCCGCGACCGCCTGGCGGTCGTTCGCCGACCGGGTGTTCTGCTCGGAGATGAAGTTGTCGATGAGCGCGCGGATGTGGCTGATCAGACGCAGGCTGACGACGCTCGACACACGCGCGCGGGCCCGTGCCGGATCCGTCTTCGTCTCCGCCACGAGCGGGCTCGCGAACGTCGCCACGTACGAGCGCCACGCCGCGTTGATCGTGGCGGTGCCCGGCCCGGGGGCGAGCGACGCGAGGAGGCGCGCCTGCTTCGGCAGTGCAGCGCGCGCCTGGAGGAACATCGTGTGGTAGCTCGGGTCGTGGGTGAGCACGTAGCCGCGCGTTCCCGACGAGACGTTCAGGATCGTCTTCTCCATGTCGACCGCGGCGACGATCGAGCGCTCCGCGTGATCGGCCTGCTTCGTGTGGTGGCGGATCGAGCTGTACGACGAGAGCGTCAGGACGAGCTGGACGACGAACAGGACCGCCAGCACGAGGCCGACGATCACGATCCGCCCCGTCAGGCCGAATCGCGCGTCACGAACGTAGTTCGGGATCTGGAGCGGAATCCCACGCAGGATAGTTTCTGGGCATGGCGGTGCTCATCGCGTCCTCGCTCCGGAAGGAGCTTTCCGGCGGCGTGCTCTTCGACGGCGTCTCGTTCAAGGTCGAGCGCCGTGACCGGCTCGCGCTCGCCGGCCCGAACGGCGCCGGGAAGACGACGCTGCTGCGCGCCCTTGCCGGCGAGGTGTCGCTGGAGGGCGGCGAGCTCGCCTTCGAGAAGGGGGCTCGCATCGCGCTGCACGACCAGCGGCCGCCGGCGCAGTCCCGGGCCCCGCTCCGCGAGTACGTCCTCGCCGGGACCGCCGATCTCGCTGCGGTGGAAGGCGAGCTGCGCGCGCTCGAGGAGCGCATGGCCGCCGGCGACCACGATCCGGCCACGCTGCGCCGCTACGCCGAGGCGCAAGCCCGGCTCGAGCACGCCGGCGGCTACGACTGGCGCGACCGCGCGGCCGGCTTCGTCCGCGGGCTCGGCTTCACGGAAGCCGACCTCGACCGCCCGCTCGCGACATTCTCGGGCGGCGAGCTGACACGCGCCTCGCTTGCGCGGGCACTCGCGTCGCAGCCCGACCTGCTGCTGCTCGACGAGCCCACGAACCATCTGGACATCGAGTCGCTCGAGTGGCTCGAGGAGATGCTGCGCACGCTCGATGCGGCGGTGATCCTCGTCGCGCACGACCGCTGGTTCCTCGAAGCGGTCACGACCGCCGTGCTCGAGCTCGAGGGCGGGAAGTCGGTGTACTTCCCCGGCGCCTGGCACGTGTGGCGCCGCGAGCAGGCGGCGCGCGATGTGCATCAGGCGAAGACCGCCGAGCGGCAGGCGGAGCAGCTCGCGCGGCTCGAGCGCTTCGTCGAGCGGTTCCGGTACAAGGCGTCGAAGGCGCGGCAGGCGCAGTCGAAGCTCAAGCAGATCAAGCGCATCGAGTCGAACCGCGTGCTCGCGCCGGACCATCGCCGGCGCACGCTCGGCTTCGAGTTCCTCAAGCCGCCGCGGTCCGGTCGCGACGTCGTCGTCGCCGAAGGCCTGCGCGTCCAGGCCGGGGACAAGCTCCTGCTCGCGGACGCCTCGTTCGCGATCGAGCGCGGCGAGCACGTCGCGCTCGTCGGGCCGAACGGCTCCGGGAAGACGACGCTGCTCGAGACGATGCTCGGCGGCCGGGACGCGGTGAGCGGCAAGGTGCGGCTCGGCCACGGCGTGGAGGCGGCGTACTTCTCCCAGCACGAGTCGGAGCTCGACGAGCGCGGCTCGGTGCTGGAAGCGGCGATGGCCGGCACGGGCCTGAAGCGGCCGGAGGCGCAGGCGCTGCTCGGACGCTTTCTCTTCTCCGGGTGGGACGAGCACGAGAAGCGCGTGGTCTCGCTGTCGGGCGGCGAGCGCCGCCGGCTCGCCCTCGCGATCGTCGTCGCGTCGGGGGCGAACTTCCTCGTGCTCGACGAGCCGACGAACCACCTCGACCTCGAATCGCGCGAGTCGCTCGAAGCCGCGCTCGAGGCGTTCCCCGGCACGGTGCTGCTCGTGTCGCACGACCGCGCGCTGCTCGACGCGGTCGCCGGGCGGCTGCTCGCCGTCGAGGACCGCGGCATCGCCTCCTACCCGGGCGGCTGGGCGGACTACCAGCGTGCCCTGGCGGAGGAGTCGGTCGCTCAGCCTGCACCGCCGCCGAAGCCGAAGCGCGAGCGGCCGAAGCGCGAGCCGCGGCCGGGACCGAGCGACCTCGAGCTCGTCGAACGCGACGTGGAGCAGGCCGAGGCGCGACTCGCCGAGATCGAGCAGAAGCTCGCCGCCGACTGGTCGGATGCGGCGCTCGTCGCCGAGCACGCGAAGGCGCGCGCGCAGCTCGAGGCGCTGCTCGCCCGCTGGGAAGAGCTCTTCGCCGGAACGGCGTAGAGGCTCTTAGTCCGGGAACGCGGCGTCGAAGAGCGGCCGCATCGCGAGCTCGTCCATCCGCTCGTCGCTCGGGGCTGCTCCGGGCGACTCGGCGGCGGCGAGCACGTGCCGGAGCAGCGCGACGTCGCTCACCGTGTTCAGGAAGATGCCCGGCCGCGCGAGCGTCCAGGCAACCGCAGCGTGGATGTCGTCCGGGTCGGTGAGCGGCTCGTACCAGGGCGCCGCGTGGTGCTCCTCGGAGAGCCAGCGGCCGCGCGAGAGGCTCTTGATCGTCTGGATCGCGACACCCCGCTCCTCGCAGGCCGCGATCAGCTCTTCGACGCTTGCCCCGTAGCGCTCGTCCGCGAGCTGGCCGTAGTTGTAGGGGAAGAGCACCGAGTCGAACGGGAACTCCGCGAGGCTCTCGAGGTGGCGAACGGCGACGTCGAGCCCGTGGCCCGTGACGCCGATGAACCGCACGAGCCCCTCGTCGCGTGCCTCGACGGCCGCCTCGAGCGCGCCGCCGGGACCCATCGCCGTCTCCCACTCGCCGCGGTCGACGAGGTTGTGCAGCTGGATCAGGTCGATGCGGTCGACGCCCATGCGCTCGAGCGAGCGCCGGATCTCGTCGTGCGCGCGTCCGCGCTCGCGCTCGCCGGTCTTCGTCGCGAGGAAGAAGCGGTCGCGGTGCTCCGAGAGCCACGGCGCGATCCATACCTCTGCTTCGCCGTAGCTCGCTGCGACGTCGATGTGGTTCACGCCGTGCTCGAGCAGCAGCGCGAGGGCTGCGTCGGCATCGGCACGCGTCGTCGAGTCGTGCATGAGCGCAGCCGCGCCGAAGATCGTGCGCGTGCTCTCGTGGCCGGTCGAGCCGAACGGGGCCTTCTCGATCACAGGCTAAGACTACGCACTGCGTGCTCCGTGATCGGGTCGAGCACGAGGATCGTCTCGTCCGCCCCGGCCTCGGCGAGGCCGTCGAGATGGTCGCGGAGACGGTCGGCCGGAACCGGCGGCACGTCGCGCGGCCGCTCGCCCGCGTCGCTCACCTGCACCCAGACGCAGGCGCTGCGCTCGATGCCGGCCGGGTCGCGCCCCGCGCGCTCGGCGGCCTCGGAGACGCGCGCGTTCTCGGCGGCAAAGCCCTCGACGGTGTTCCCGTAGCGGGAGTACCACGTGTTCCAGGCATCGACGTGCGGCAGCGTGATCGACAGCATCCGCGGGTTGTTCGCGCCGATCATCAGCTTCGGCCGGCGCGCAGGCGGCGGCAGCAGCACCGCGTCCTCGACGTGGTGGAAGCGGCCGTGAAAGGTGACGCGCTCGCCCGCAAGCAGACGCCGCACGATGTCGAACGCCTCCTCGAACCGCGACACGTGGTGGTCGAAGGGGATGCCGAACGCCTCGAACTCGGTGACGTTCCAGCCGGCGCCGACGGCGGCGACCGCGCGGCCACCCGACAGCTCGTCGAGCGCCGCGAACATGCGAGCCATGATCCCCGGCTCGTGGAACGCCGTGCAGGCGACAAGCGGGCCGAGCTCGACACGTTGCGTGATCCCCGCGAGCCACGCGAGCGTGGTGAAGCAGTCCCACGGGCCGCGCTCGGAGCGGCCGTCGCCCCGGTAGAGCAGGTGGTCGCCGACCCAGAGCGAGTCGAAGCCCTGCTCCTCGCCGGCGCGCGCGATCGCAGCGAGCTCGTCCCGCCGCACGTCGCGCTCCACCTCCGGGAGCTGCAGCCCGATCTTCAATCTCCGCTCCGGCACCGGCAAAGCCGGCACCTCCGCTCTTTGTGAGGCTCCGTCAAGCCTACGCCTCATGCCCAAAACGCCTCGAACGCCGGCGGGTCGGAGGGGATGGCGACGATGCGCTTCCAGACGCCGTCGTCGTGGTCGATCAGGAGCACCTGGTCGATGTCGAGCTCGCGCCCCTCGCGTGCACCTTGCGCGCGGTAGACGGCGACGGCGTGCTCGCCGTCGGCGAGAAACCAGCGCAGGGTCGACAGATAGGTGCCGCCGGTGAGACGACGCGTCTCGCGGAAGAGATCGAAGATCCGCGCGCGTCCTTCGTACACCTGGGCGACCGGCACCGTGCCGTTGACCGTCCACACCGCGTCCTCGGCGATGACGTCGAAGAGCGCCCGCGGATCGCCGCCGCGGAACGCTTCGAAGACGCGGCGGATGCCGTCCTCAGCGTTCGAGCGGCGCAAGCGTGAGCCCGTAGCCCTCGAGCTGGGAGTGGTAGAGCTCGGCCGCCTCACGATGGCCCGACCAGACGATCGCCTGCCCGGTCGTGTGGATCCGGTTCGCCAGCGCCATGCCCTTGTCGTAGTCGACGCCGGGGATGGTCTGGGCGAGCGCGAACGCGACGCCCTCGAACGTGTTGTGGTTGTCGTTCAGGACGACGACGCGCCACGCGTCTCCGGTGCCGGAGCCGCTGCTTCGGCGCGTGCGCTCGCGCGGAGGTGTGATCGTGTGCGTCACGGGTCGAGCGTAGCGATCACGGCTTCCGCGATCACCCTCAGCGGCCGCCCGGACACCTGGCTCGCCTTGCGCAGCCGCTCGAAGGCGTCCTTCTCGCTCAGGCCCTCCTTCTCCATCAACAGGCCCTTCGCGCGCTCGATCGCCTTGCGCGCTGCGAGAGCGTCGGCGAGCGAGTCGGCCTCCTCGCGCACGGCGAGCAGCTCGGCGTGCCGGGCCCGGGCGGTCTCGATCGCCGGCACGAGGTCCTGCTCGCGAAACGGCTTGACGAGGTAGCCGAACACACCCGCCTCGACCGCACGCGCGACGAGCTCCTGCTGGCCGTAGGCGGTGAGCAGCACGATCGGCAGCGGCCGCTCTTCGAGGATCCGCTTCGCGGCGTCGATCCCGTCGAGCCGCGGCATCTTCACGTCCATGATCGCGAGGTCCGGCTCGAGCTCGCGGGCGAGAGCGACCGCCTCCTCGCCGTCGCGCGCCTCACCGGCGACTTCGTGCCCGGCGCGCTCGAGGAGGTCCCGCAGATCGAGCCTGATGATCGTCTCGTCCTCCGCGACCAGGATGCGCATGCACATAGACTCGCACGATGCTGCAGATCGCGGATGAGGCGGTGGAGGCGCTGATCCAGATCGGGCCGTTGCGCGTCACGGCCGAAGAGGTCGAGGACGGCATCGAGCTCCAGATCGACGATGCGTCCGAGCCGCATGAAGGCGACGAAGTCGTCGAACGGGACGGCGCGCGGGTGTTCCTCGCCCCGGCCGCCGCGGAGGTGCTCGCCGACCAGATCCTGGGCGTCCACGCCCACGACGACCACTTCCACTTCACGTTCGAGGACCAGGGCGCCTGACCGAGGCCGAGCTCGTCCCGACGGAGAACGGCCTCGTTCCGAAAGGGCAGGGCTGGTTCGTCGTGAACGCGCGCGAGACGCAGTGGTGGGAGCGTCCCGGACGCGGCGTGCTGTGCGAGTTCGAGGGCGCCGGGATCGAGGGCGCGGCGGGGTTCGAGCAGCTCGGGGTGAACCTCACGCTGCTCGAGCCGGGCCAACCGATGTCGATGTACCACTGGGAGGCAGACCAGGAGGACTTCCTCGTGCTCGCCGGTGAGGCCGTGCTCGTGATCGAGGGCGAGGAGCGGCCGCTGCGCCGCTGGGACTTCGTGCACTGCCCCGCCGGCGTCAGGCACACGATCGTGGCGGCGGGCTCGGAGCCCTGTCTCGTGCTCGCGGTCGGTGCGCGTGGAGCGTCGACCGGCCCGAACTGGGGCGCGTACCCCGTCGACGAGGCCGCGACTCGACACGGGGCAGGCGTCGCTGCGGAGACGACCGTGCCGAAGGAGGCGTACGCGCGCTTCGGCAAGAGCCGTCTGGTCGCCTACCGCGACGGCTGGCTGCCCGGCTAAGCCGTCAGCGCCCGCGGCGCGCTTCCGGGTGGAACGCCACCGCGCCCTTCTGCGTCAGCCACGTCATCGCCTCGACCGTCAACCGGCCCGCGCGCACCGCCGGATCCTGCTCGGCGAGCTCACGCGCCTCGTCGAGGTCGCACGCGTAGAAGCACAACCCGCGCAGCGACGCGTCTGCCTGGTCGCGGAACGGCCCGGCGCCCACCAGCTTCCCGGCCACGGCCATGGCGTCGAGATGCGCGAGGTGCGCCGCCTGCAGCCGGTCGAGCTCGGCGTCGGCAAAGCCGTCGGCCGCCACACCCGCCCGCAGGAGCACGAGCGAATACGACTCGAGCTCTATCCGCGCTCGTCCTTCCGATCGAGCACCTGGGCGAGCATCCACGAGGTTCCATCGGGGTCGTAGAACGTCGAGAGCCGCACCATGTCGCCGACCTGGTGCCAGTCCTCGACCTGCACGTCGTGCTCGCGCAGGTAAGCGATGGCGGCGTCGATGTCCTTCACTCCGAACGTCGGCGTGATGTTGCCCGGCGTGACCGTCTCGGTCTGGCCGAGGCCGATGTTGAAGCCGAAGGGGGTCTTCAGCTCGCACCAGCCGTACTCGGACAGCTCGTACTCGAGCGTGAAGCCGAGCAAATCGCGATACCAGGCGAGCGCCCGGTCGTAGTCGGAGACGCCGACCGAGATGACGCAGTTGGAGGTGTTGTAGTCGATCGTCATGACCCGTTTTTATACTTCGTTGTGTTCTATGTCAACCCGCGAGCTGATCGACCTCTTTCACCATCGCTGGGCGCCGCCGGCGCTGGCGCTCGTCGCCGAGCGGAAGGGTGTCCGCTTCGTCGAGCTGCAGCGCACGCTCGGGGTCGGACGGGAGTCCCTGCGGCGCGCCCTCGACGCGCTGCTCGACCTCGAGCTCGTTGCGCGGAACCCCGGTTACGGCCACCCGCTCCGACCGGAGTACGTGATCACCGCACGAGGACGGCGGGCCGCGCCGGTGGCGGCCGGCGTGCTCGCCGCCGGCAATGCGGAGACGCTGCTCCGGAAATGGTCGGTGCCGGTGCTCGCCGAGCTCCGCGACGAGCGACGCTTCTCCGAGCTGCGCGCCTCGCTCCCCGGCGTGACACCGCGCGCGCTCGCGCTTGCGCTCCGCGACCTCGAAGACGCGCGGCTCGTCCGGCGCGAGGTGCGGCCGACTCGGCCGCCGTCGACCGTCTATCGCACGACCGCGCGCGGCGCCCGCGTCCTACGTCACCGGGAAGACGACCTCGGCGCGCGTTCCCGGCCCTGAGGTCAGGTCGAGCGTGCCGCGAAGCTCGTCGCGCACGAGCGCGCGCACGATCGACAGGCCGGTACCGGCCGCGACGCCTTCGCGCACACCCACGCCGTCGTCGGCGATCGCCAGCACGATGTCGCCGTTCCGCCGCTGCAGCTCCACGCGTACGCGGCCACCGCCGTGCTCGAGCGCGTTCTGCAGCAGCTCGGCGAAGACGAGCGCGAGCGCCGTGGCGCGCGCGCCCGAAAGCGTCACCGCCTCGAGCTCGGCGCTGACGTCCTTGCCGCCCCCGACGCCCTGCACGAGCATCGCGCGCAGCCGGTCGATCAGATCCGCGAGCTCGACGTCCTCCTCGCGCCGCTCGGTGAGCAGCTCGTGCACGGCGGCGATCGCCAGGATCCGGTTGACCGAATGCTCGAGTGCTTCGCGCGGGTCGATGGCGTCGTCGGACCGCGCCTGCAGACGCAGCAGCGACGCCACCGTCTGCAGGTTGTTCTTCACACGGTGATGGATCTCTTGCGCGAGCACGCCGCGCATCACCGCGCGGCCGTGCTCGAGCGCAACGGCGGCGTGCGTCGCGATCGATGCGAGCAGCTCGCGTTCGACGTCCGTGAACGGCGTCTCGCGGTCGGCGACGAGCTCTCCGATCTGGCGGCCGCGCCACCGCAGCGGCTGCCGGATCGCATGCGTCGACGCGACGCCCTCCGGCCAGGCGATGCGGCCGTCGTCGAGGACGAGCGCCGCACCCGTCGCCTCGAGCGCGTCCATCGTGGTCTTGACGATCGCCTCGAGTGACTCCTCGAGGTACAGCGAGTCCGAGACCGCCTCCGAGATCCGCGCGAGCGCCTCGAGCTCGGTCACGCGGCGCTGCGCCTCCTCGTAGAGCTTCGCGTGCTCGATCGATTGCGCCACCTGCGCCGCGATCGCGAGCAGCAGGTCGACCTCGTCCTCGCCGAACGCGCGCGGGAGGCGCGTGCGCACGTTGAGCGCTCCTTCGAGCGTCCCGTCGCGCGTCAGGATCGGCACCGCGAGAATCGACTCGTACTCGTCCTCCGGCAGGTTCGGAAAGTGCTTGAAGCGCGGATCGAGGTGCGCCTGCGACTCGAGCATCACCGGGGCCCGCGCAGCCGCGGCGGTGCCCGTGATCCCCTCGCCGGGACGCATGCGCGGCCGGCGGCTCATCGCGTCGATCGGCGTCCCGTGGGTCGCGCGCAGGATCAGCTCGTCCGCGCGTTCGTCGTAGAGGTAGACGAAACAGCCGTCGGTGCCGAGCGCGTCCGGCACTTTCGTTGCGACCAGCGACAGCACCTCCTGCAGGTCCAGTGTCGAGTTGACCGCTTCGATCGTCTCGGTCAGCAGGCGCAGGTGCCGCTCGCGCGTGTCCATCCGTGGACAAGGGTACGCTCGCGCCGTGTCCACGACGCAGTGGCTGCTGATGCTCCACATCGCCGCGGCGTTCTGTTTCGTGGGCGGGTCGGTGGCCGCGGGCATCCTGAACGTGCTCGCGATCCGCGCGGAGCGGCCGAGCGACTCGGCGACCCTGCTCCGCCTGATCCAGCGCGTCCTCCCGGTGATCTTCGTCGGCGTCGCCGGGACGCTCGTGTTCGGCATCTGGCTCTGGCACGAGCTGCACTTCTCGATCGGCGCCGCCTGGATCTGGATCGCGCTCGCCCTCTGGGCCGTCTCCGGCTGGCTGGGCAGCGTCGGCGGCCGTCACCAGGAGCGGGCACGCAAGCTCGCCGAACAGCTCGCCGCGGCCGGAGACGCCTCGACCGAGGAGCTGCGCGCCCTCCTTCGCGACCCGAAAGGCACCGCCGTCTCCTACCTCGCCGGTGTCGCGACGATCGCGATCCTCGTCCTGATGATCTGGAGGCCGGGCTCGTGATGCTTCTCGCCTACAGCCGCGCGTTCTGGCCGCTCTTCCTGCACGTCCTCGGCGCGATGACGCTCTTCGGCGCGGTACTGACCGCACTCGTGACCTCGCTGGCCGGGCTGCGCGCTGCGACCGTGCGAATCCTGATCGTCGCGCTCCCCGCCTGGGCCTGGACGCTCGGGTGCGCCTACTGGATCGAGCACGACGAAGGGCTCGGCAGCTCGAAGGCGACCTGGCTCGGCATCGGCCACGGCGTGCTCGAGCCAGGCGTCGTCGTCCTGCTCGCCGCCGTGCTCTGCTCCTGGTGGTGGTCACGGAGCGGCAAGCCGCTCGCGGGCCGTATCGTCGCCGGGCTCTCCGGCGTTTACCTCCTGCTGCTCACGGTCGCCATGCTCGCGATGTCGGGCAAATGGGGATCTTGAGCGGGTTCACAAAAGTTTTACGGGAGGCGAGGTATTTCCTCGCAGACGGGGAATAGCTTCGACATCGCATGAGCGCACTCGCAATCGATCTCCGCAGCACCGCCGGCTTCCTCGTCGCTGACGCCCGGGGCCGCGTGGTCGGCAAGGTCGAGTGCCCGATGTACGGCACCTCCCCCGAGAGTCCCGATGCGCTCTCCGTGCGCTCCGGGTTCTTCGCCCGCCGGCGCCGGCTCGTGCCCGCCGACTCGATCGAGCAGATCGACAACGGCGCCAAGGTGATCGGGCTCCGCGTCGAGCGCGAGTCGATCCGGACGTTCCTCTAAATCCGCACCGGCCGAGCCGGCACGGATTTGCTGCGCGGCTCCGTCGAGCCTACGCCGCGGCGTCTTCTCAGAGCACGCCGAGGTACCGGTCGAGCTCCCACTGGGTGAGCTGGACGCGGTAGTCGTCCCACTCGGCGCGCTTGAGCTTCACGTAGCTGTCGAAGATGTGGTCGCCGAAGGCGCGCCGCATCAGCTCGCTCGCGGCGAACTCGTCGATCGCCTCGCCGAGCGTGTGCGGCAGCGAGACGATCCCGCGCTCGGCCCGCTCGTCCGCGGTGAGGTGGTATAGGTTCGTCTCCATCGGCGCCGGCAGCTCGTAGCCCTTCTCGATCCCCTCGAGGCCTGCGTGCAGCAGCGCGGCGAACGTGAGGTACGGGTTGCACGCCGGATCGGGACAACGGATCTCGGCGCGCGTCGCCTGCTCGGACCCGGGCTTGTAGAGCGGGATGCGGATCAGCGCCGAGCGGTTCCGCTGCGACCACGCGACGTAGACGGGCGCCTCATAGCCGGGCACGAGCCGCTTGTACGAGTTCACCCACTGCGCAAAGACGCCCGACAGCTCGCGCGCGTGCTTGAGCAGGCCGGCGATGAACTGCTTGCCGACCGGTGACAGGTGGTACGGATCGGAGCCGTCGAAGAACTGGTTGCGCCCTTCCTTGAAGAGCGACATGTGGGTGTGCATGCCGGAGCCGTTCTCGCCGAACAGCGGCTTGGGCATGAACGTCGCGTACACGCCGTGCTTCGCGGCGACCTCCTTGACGACTAGGCGGTACGTCACCGTCTGGTCGGCCATGTCGAGCGCCGAGGCGTAGCGCATGTCGATCTCGTGCTGCGACGGCGCGACCTCGTGGTGGTGGTACTCGATGCCGATGCCCATCGACTCGAGCGCGCGGATCGTCTCGTTGCGCAGCTCGGTCGCCGCGTCGAGCGCGGTCATCGCGAAGTACCCGCCTTCGTCGAGCGTCTCGGTGCCGCCCTTGTCGCGGAAGAGGAAGTACTCGAGCTCGGGGCCGACGTTGAAGGTGTCGAAGCCGAGCGACTGCATGCGCTCGAGGGCGCGGCGAAGGACGTAGCGCGGATCGCCCTCGTAGGGCTGCCCGTCCGGCGTGACGACGTCGCAGATCATGCGCCCGACCTTCGCCTCGCCGTCGCGCGTCGGCATCAGCCGGTAGGTCGACGGGTCGGGGATCGCAACCATGTCGGACTCTTCGATCGCGTTGAAGCCCGTGATCGACGAGCCGTCGAAGCCCATGCCGTCGTCGAGCGCGCCCTCGATCTCCGACGGAGTGATCGCGAAGCTCTTCAGGTGCCCTTCGATGTCCGTGAACCAGAAGAGGACGTACTCGATCGCGTCCTTCTCCATCTGCTTGAGGGCGCGCTTGCGCGCCTCGGGATCGCTGGTCGCCCGGTCCTTGCTCTCGATCATTCCCATGCGCCGACCCTAACCGATCTAGCCGGACCGCTTCAGCTTCCCGCGCTGCTTCGCGTACCGCTCTCCGGCCTTGAAGACGAAGAGCCCGAGCGGAATCGAGATCGAGCCGATCACGAGCAGCGGCCAGACGTCCGCCCACGCGACGCCGGCACCCGACAGGATCGAGGCGCGGTTGCCGCGCAGCGCGTAGGTCGCCGGCGAGATCTTCGCCACCCACTGCATCCAGCCGGGCAGCACGCTGACCGGGTAGTAGACGCCCGAGACGACGAGCATCAGCCCCTGCGCGACGAAGCCGAGCTGCGTGCCCTTCTCCGGCGAGATGAGCGGCAGCACGGCCGTCATCATCCCGACGCCGATGAACGAGATCGACGCGATCGCGAGCAGCGCCACCGCTGCGCCGTAGTTCGCGTGCGGCACGTGGATGCCGATGAACGCGACGACCGCGAGGAACACGAGCCCTGCGCGCACGAGGCCGTAGAGCACCGAATACACGCCCATGCCGATCAGGTGGACCGGGCGCGACACCGGCGCCATGAAGGTGTACTCGATCGTTCCTTCCCAGCGCTCCCAGGCGACCGTCTCGGTGACGATCTCGAAGATGATCCCGAGGAACGCCCAGATGACGCCGCCGACGAGCAGCTTCGTCTCCAGCGCGTTCCGCTCGGTCGGCGAGATGCCCACGCCGCGCGCGATGAACACGATCGTGAGCGTGTTCGCGACCGTCCAGAGCAGGAACGCGAGGTCCCAGAGCAGGTAGCGCTTCGTCAGATACAGGTTGCGCTCGACGACGCCGTAGAGCCCGACGAGCTCGTCACGCACGACACGGCGCCGCGTATACGCCTGCGTCACATCGACCGTCATGACTCCGCTCCACCGCCGTCCAAGCCGGCGGCTCCGCTATCGATGAGCTCCGTCGAGCCTACGCTCACTGACTCCGCTCCACCGCCGTCCAAGCCGGCGGCTCCGCTATCGATGAGCTCCGTCGAGCCTACGCTCACTGACTCCGCTCCACCGCCGGCCAAGCCGGCGGCTCCGCTATTGATGAGCTCCGTCGAGCCTACGCTCATGCGAACACCTCCCGGTCCTCGTCCTCTTCCGTCTTCTCGTCCTCGAACGTCCGCCCGGTCGCGGCGAAGAACGCCTCCTCAAGCGTCGCGACGCCGTAGCGCGCGAGCACCTGCGGCACCGGCTCGAGGAAGAGCAGCACTCCCTTGTCGAGCAGCCCGACGCGATCGGCAAGCTCTTCCGCCTCCTTCATGTCGTGCGTGCAGAGCAGGATCGTCGCGTCGTGCCGCTGGCGGATCTCGCGGATGAACGACTGCACCTCTTGCTTCGACCGCGGATCGAGACCCGTCGTCGGCTCGTCGAGGAGCAGCAGGACCGGCGAGGTGAGCAGGGCACGCGCGAGCGCGACCTTCTGCTGCATGCCGCGGGACAGGTTCTCCATCGCCTCGTTGCGCCGCGCGGCCGGGAAGCCGACGCGCTCGAGGATGCGCGGGATCTCCCGCCGCGTCTCGCCGGGCCCCATGCCGTAGAACCGCGCGGCGTACGAGAGGTTCTCCGCCGCGCTCATCTTCTTGAAGAAGCTCGCTTCGACCGACACGCGGTTGACGAGCCGCCGCACCGCGCGCGGCTCCTTGAACACGTCGTAGCCGAACACCTTCGCGGTGCCGCCGTCCGGCAGGAGCAGCGTCGAGAGCAGGCGGACGAGCGTCGACTTCCCCGAGCCGTTCTGGCCGAGGATGGCCACGCACTCGCCGCGCTCGATGCGCAAACCGACCCCGTTCAAGGCGGCACGGCTGCGCCGGCCGAAGAGGCCCTTGCGCCTGCTGAAGACCTTGTTCAGGTCACGTACGTCGACTGCTGCAACTGCTGAAGACACGCCATGCTCCTTGGGATCGAGAGAAAAACGAGACCGAACGAAGACGCACCAGTGCCGCTAGAAGCGGCGCGGTGTGACGTCTGCGTTGGTGATCCCGGACATGACTGACGTCGAGACTATCAGGAGGCGCGGCTGCGCGCCGCCTCGATCACGGCCTGTGCCTCCGATCTGTTGCCGAATCCCCACGTCTCGGTCTTCTTGTCCTCGAGGTCCTTGTAGACCTGGAAGAAGTGCTCGATCTCGTTCCGGAGCTGCGCGGGGACGTCGTGGATGTCGGAGATCTCGCTCCAGGACGGATCCTTGAGCGGCACGCAGAGCACCTTCTCGTCGGGGCCCTTCTCGTCGGCCATGTGGAACACGCCGACGGCGCGGACACGGATCCGGCAGCCGGGGAACGTCGGGTCGCCGACGAGCACGAGCGCGTCCAGCGGGTCGCCGTCCTCGGCGAGCGTGCCTTCGATGAAGCCGTAGTCGGCCGGGTAGCTCATCGACGTGAAGAGCCGCCGGTCGAGCGCGATGCCGCCGAGCTCCTCGTCCCACTCGTACTTGTTGCGCGATCCGGCCGGGATCTCGACGAACACGACGCCGTCCATGTGCGGAACACTAGGGCCTATGGCCCACGACCACGGGCACGACCACGGCGCGACCGCCGAGACGCCGATCCGGCCGCTCGTCGCCGCGCTCGGCCTGATCGTCGCGTTCCTCGTCGCCGAGGTCGTGCTCGGCGTCGTCGCGCACTCGCTCGCGCTGCTCTCCGATGCTGCCCACATGCTCGTCGACGCGGCCGCGCTCGGGCTCACGGTGTGGGCGGCGCGGCTGGCACGCCGGCCGCCCGAGGGCGGCATGACCTTCGGGTTCCGCCGGGCCGAGATCCTGTCGGCGCAGGCGAACGGCGCGACCCTGCTCGTGCTCGGCGTACTGATCGTGATCGAGGCCTGCTTCCGGCTCGTGAGCCCGCCGCACGTCCACGCGCCGCTCGTCGTCGGCACCGCCGCCGCCGGCGCGGTCGTGAACGTGCTGGCGCTGCTGCAGGTCGCCCGCGCGAACCGGGAGAGCCTGAACGTCGAGGGCAGCTTCCGGCACCTCCTGACCGACCTGTACGCGTTTGCCGCGACGGTCGTCGCCGGGGCGGTGATCTGGGCGACCGGGTTCGAGCGCGCCGACCCGATCGCGTCGCTGGCGGTCGCCGGCTCGATGCTGCTCGCCGCCTGGCCGCTCCTCGTCGCCTCCGGGAAGATCCTGCTCGAGGCGGCGCCGGAAGAGATCGACCCGAGCGAGGTCGGCGCCGCGCTGCGAGGCCACGCGGGCGTCACCGACGTCCACGACCTGCACGTGTGGCAGATCAGCTCCGGCTTCCCGGCGCTCGCCGCCCACGTGCTCGTCGAGCGCGGCGAGGACTGCCACCGCATCCGGCGAGAGCTCGAGACGCTCCTCCACGAGCGGTTCGGGCTCGACCACACCACCCTCCAGGTCGAGCACACAGCTGCCCGTTTGCTGGGGATCACGCTCTTGCCGCCCGACCGGCAGGACCGCTAAGGTTCCTGCACGCGATGCGCCCACGGCGGCGCGCGCGGAGGCAACGGAGCCTCGTCACTCCTTCGGGAGCGGCGGGGCTTTTGTCGTTTCTGGAACCGAATGAGGAGCGCGCGATGACCAAGTACAAGCTCGAATACATCTGGCTCGACGGTTACGAGCCCGTCCCGAACTTGCGCAGCAAGACGAAGGTCGTCGCGTTCGCGGACGTCCCCACCCTCGAGGAGCTTCCGATCTGGGGCTTCGACGGCAGCTCGACCCGCCAGGCGGAGGGCTCGAACTCGGACTGCCTGCTGCAGCCGGTCGCGCTCTTCCCCGACCCGGTGCGCAAGAACGGGCTGCTCGTGATGTGCGAGGTCATGCTCCCGGACGGGACGCCGCACCCGTCGAACAGCCGCGCCAGCATCCCGGACGATCCCGGCACCTGGTTCGGGTTCGAGCAGGAGTACTTCTTCTACAAGGACGGGGTGCCGCTCGGGTTCCCGCCGCTCGGCTTCCCGGCGCCGCAGGGCGAGTACTACACCGGCGTCGGCTTCAAGAACGTCGGCGACGTCGCCCGGCAGATCGTCGACGAGCACATCGACCTGTGCCTCGAGGCCGGCATCGAGCTCGAGGGCATCAACGCCGAGGTCGCGAAGGGGCAGTGGGAGTTCCAGATCTTCGGCAAGGGCTCCAGGCGGGCGGCCGACGAGCTGTGGATCGCTCGCTACCTGATGATGCGCCTCTGCGAGCGCTACGGCGTCGACATCAACTGGCATCCGAAGCCGCTCGGCGTCGAGCACGACTGGAACGGCTCCGGCATGCACACGAACTTCTCGACCGCGTACATGCGCGAGGTCGGCGGCGAGGAGTACTTCGAGGCGCTGATGGCGGCGTTCGACGCGGCGAAGGACGAGCACATCGCCGTGTACGGGCCCGACAACCACATGCGCCTGACCGGCCTGCACGAAACCGCGGCGATCGACGAGTTCACCTACGGGCTCGCGAACCGCGGCGCCTCGATCCGCATCCCGCACAGCTTCGTCAACAACGGCTACCGCGGGTACCTCGAGGATCGCCGGCCGAACTCGCTGGGCGACCCGTACAAGATCGCCGGCCGCATCCTGCAGACGATCGCGACCGTGCCGGTCGACGAGGCGCTCGTCTCCGAGGAGGAGGCGGTCGCCGCCTAGGGCTCTTCGGGCCGTGTCCTGTGGTCTGACCACGGGACACGGCCCGCTTCGACTCCGCTTTTTGAAGCAATGCACACCACGCCGACGACGATGGGTTTCAAGCAGATCGCCTTCCAGGCGATCGTCGTCGCGCGCCTCAACGTGTGCTAGCCGGCGCTTTCGCCTCCCCGCCGCCGCCGGCTAGCTGAGCTCCACACCGCGGGATCCACGTTGAGAAGGAAGGACGGGTCATGTCCGACCACGCAGTGAAAGACCTCTGGTGCACGTGCGAGAAGCCGCTGCCGGTGCATCTCGCGGAACGGAAGGGCGCGGCGCGCAGCGTGTGCGCCCGCTGCGAACGGCCGCTGCGCCTGCAGCTCCGCCCGCTCAGGTGATGCGAAACGTGACCGAGACGTCGGCGGTGACGTCCTGTGAGCCCGGCTCGACAGGAGTTGCCGCCGGCGTCGACGCTGCCCTGAAGAGCGGCTCCGGTGCGGTCGACGTGCTCTGCTCCGAGACGGAGGAGATCGCGCCGAGCGCGAAGTTGCCTTCCTTCGCGAGCGCAGCGGCCTTGGCGCGCGCGTCGTCGACCGCCTTCGCGAGCGCGTCCCGGTACCGCGCGGCGTAGTCCGAGATCGAGAGCGTCGGCCCGTCGATGGTGTTGGCGCCCGCTGCAACCGCCGCGTCGATCAGCTTCCCCGCGTCCGCGATCGCCGCGAGAGCGGACACCGAGTCGTCGGCCGTGTAGCCCGTCACGCTCCCGCTCGCATCGGTCTGCGGCGAGAGCGACACCTCCTCGGTCTGGAGGTTGCGGCCGCCGGCAGCCTTCAGCGCCTGCACGACCGCGTTCATCTCCGTCGCGTTCTGCGCCAGCGCCGCGGCGGCCGTCGTCGCCTGCGTGTGCACGCCCGCGTCGATCGTCGCCTGGTCGGGAACGAGCGTCACGACGCCTTCGCCGAGCGTCGTGACGGAGTCGGGTGCGGCGGTGTCGCCGTGTGCGGCGGCGGGGCGGCCGAAGGCGAAGAGCGCAGCCACGACGGCGGCGGCGGCCGCGAGTGCGACGAGGACGAGCGCGTTGGGTCTCATGCCCGTCCTACGCCGCCGCGTGGTGTCATGTCACACGTGGAGTACCGCTTCGTCGACTGCCGCTGGGCGCTGGACGATCCCGCTGCGGGCCGGGACGCCTACCGCAGCGGCCATATCCCGGGCGCGGTCTTCGTCGATCTCGAGCGCGACCTCTCGGCGCCGGCCGGTCCGGAGGGCCGGCATCCACTGCCTCCCGCCGCGGCGTTCGCGGCGGCGATGGCGCGGGCGGGGATCGGCGACGAGACGTTCGTCGTCGCGTACGGATCGCTCGGAGGCGCCGAGCGGCTGTGGTGGCTGCTACGCCACTTCGGGCACGGCGCCTGCGCGGTGATCGACCTCGCCGCGTGGCGCGGCCCGCTGGCCGCCGGCGAGGAGACGGCCGAGCCGGCGACGTTCACCGTCCGCGAGCGCACCGGCGACACGATCTCGCGCGACGAGCTCGCAGCACGCCGCGGCGAGCTGGTCGTCGTCGATGCGCGCCTGCCGGCGCGCTTCCGCGGCGAGCCGAATCCCGTCGACCGCGTCCCCGGCAGGATTCCCGGCGCACGGAACGCGCCCTGGAACGAGCCCCTGCCCGAGCTGCCCGGCGGCGAGCTCGTCGCCTACTGCGGCTCCGGCGTGACCGCATGCGTCGTCCTGCACCGTCTCCACCTCGCCGGTCGCGACGGAGCCCTGTACCCGGGGTCATGGTCCGAGTGGGAGCAGTATCCGGAGCTGCCGGTCGAGCGTTCGGACTAGGTGCGCCGGGCCGCCCCGCTGATCGTCCTCGTCTTCGTGACCACCCTCGAGGTGGCGTACGGGCGCTTCGGCTGGTCGTGGCTCGCCGGCCCGGTTGCGGCCCTCTTGCTCTGGGCGGTCGAGCAGCGCACGCGCCTGCCGCACTCGCCGGCGCCCGCGCGCCGCACGAGCCGCGCGCCTGCTCCGGTCGACTAGGCGGCGACCGGAGTCGACGTCGAGTAGGGCGCGAGGTACCGCTCCCAGCGCTGCGGGATCTTCGGCGTTGCGAGCCGGATGAACAGCACGGGCGCGGGTGGACGCGGCCTGGCCGGCAGCACCATGTGCACCTCGTGCGGCAGCCGGTTCCCTTTACGCAGATTGCAGGGCGCGCAGGAGGTGACGACGTTCTCCCAGCTCGAATCGCCGCCCTTCGAGCGCGGGATGACGTGGTCGAGCGTCAGCCGCCCGTTCGACGTGCCGCAGTAGACGCAGCGCCAGCCGTCACGGGCGAAGAGCGCGCGGCGCGAGATCTTGCGCTGGACCATCCGCGGCACACGGACGTAGTGGACGAGCCGGATCACGTGTGGCCACCTGAACGTGTCGGTGGCCGAGCGAAGTGGTCGATCGAGCTCTTCGATCACCTCGGCCTTGCCCTTGAAGACGAGCACGTGGGCGCGGCGCAGTGAGCACACGTTGAGCGGCTCGTAACTCGCATTCAGGACGAGTACTTGCTGCACCTTGGCTGGAATGTACCCGAGGAAGCGGATCTCCGGACGACTCGGAAGTCGGGTTTGCACGGGTTGCTAATGCACCGCGAGTTTCGGCGAGTGCGGGCTTTGCCCGTGCTCGCCCACTCCGAGCTGCAACGGGTCGGAGAGGGGGCTCGCGGGGGAGAACCGAAGGTGCTCCCCCGCGCGCTTTACCGTCCCATGGCGCGCTCGACGGCCTCCTGCTCTTCCGGCGACAGGGCGACTGAGGCGCGGCCCCGGTCGAGCTCCTTCATGTAGATCCGCGCGTAGTCGCGGCCCTGGATCGCAGTGAGGACGAGCCCCGTGCGGGCCGCGTCGAGGAGCGCGAGCGACGCCGACTGGTGGCCGCCCGTGTCCTCGTATGCGTCATACCGCACGATCGCGGTGTTCGTCACCGTCCCATCGACGCGGCGGTCGACCCGCGCAAGGCTCGCGGCGACCTCGTCGACGGCGCGGTGCAGGTCGTCCACGCGTCCCTGCAGGCCCACTGCGAAATCCACCAGGTCGCGCCGGCCGCCACCGAGGAGCGAGCGCTGCGCGTCGCGGACGCGCTTCACCCGCACGGTCGCCCACCATGCGACGCCGAGCCCGATTGCGCCGACCGCGATGCCGGCGATCGCGACGATCAGCGCGGTTGTCGCCGTCACGTGCATCAGATGGGCGATGCCACGAGGGCGTCTGTCGCGGGGGGCGGACTGGGCGTGTTCGGGCGGTGCGGCGTGCCGGCTGCGATAGCAGCGCTATCGGAGCCGGTGCGACGTGCCGAAGCGCGCGGCTCGGACGTGCCGGCTTCGCCGGTGCGGCTGAACCGCACGCGGTCGAACGCGGCCAGGCCGCGCAGCCGCGCACACGCAATCGTGGCATCGACCATCCAACCTCAGGCTAACTAGCCGAGCGAGAAGATGATCGGGAAGGTGCCCTTGTTGTTGTCGAGGCGCACCTCGCCGGGGACCGCCGCGACCGTCACGCTCATCTGCTCCGCGCGCGCGAACTTCACGTCCCCGAGGTCGGTGAACGTGAGCGTCTTCTGCTGGCCCGGGTTGATCACGCGGATTGTCTGCTCCTTCTTGATCACCGGGGACTGCTCGATCGTCAGGTCGACCTTGATCCCGACCTCTTGGAAGTGACCGGAGTCCTCGACCGTGACGGCGAACGAGAGATCGGTCGTGGCCGTGACCGTGTTCGTCTGCGTCTCCGAGAGCGTGTTGTTGCCCGGGTTCGCGACGACGCTGACGAGGTTCGTGCCGTGCAGGCCCGACGGCGTGCCGCCCGTGGCGGCGCCCTTGAGCCGCTGCAGCACGCCGCTCATCGAGTGCTCGGTGACGAGCGTCGAGTTGACGACGAACTGCGAGCTCGGTACCGGCACGCCCTTGACCCCGTCGGCCTGCTCCTGCTGGAACGCGGGCGCGACGAAGAGGTCCGACCAGACGATGTCGCTGGCCGAGAGCCGTGCCGCCTGCTCGGCGAGCGTCGCCGCGTCGCCGGTCGTCGAGGATGCGCTCGCGGCGGTCTGGAGGGTCTTCGCGATTCCCTGGACGCCCGAGATGCGGAGCTGCAGCGCCTCGATCGCCTGCTGGTTCTCGGGGCGGAGCTTGCCGGGCGGGTTGAGCTTCTGGGCCTGCGCGAGGTTCTGGCGCTCGGTCGTGACGACGCCCTCGAGCGTCTGCACGAGCGCGGCCGGCTTCGACCCGGGAGTCGTCAGCGCGTTCGCGAACACGGTGCCGTCGGCGCTCGAGGCCTTCGCGATCTTGCCGACCGCGGCCATGTAGTTCGCGTACGAGTCGTGCTTCGAGGTCGACGCGCACGACTGGATCGCAAGCCCGAAGAAGACGAACACCGCGACGAGAATCACGACCGCAGCGAGCAGCCGGACGAACGGCGTCAGTCCGCGCGGCGGGCCTGCGGGACGCCGGCGCGCCGGGCCGCCTCCGCCACGCCGAGGCAGGCGCACGCGCTGCGCCGGAGTCTGAGCCTCCCTGGTGGCGGGCTCGTCCTCGAAGAAGTCGAACTCGATGTCGTCGTCGGGCGTGTCCATTTGCAGGCGAAATCCTGGACGAATCTACCGCGTTCCTTCGGCCCAGAGAGGAAATGTCCTGGCTAGGCCGTAGAAGCGCAGCGTGTCCTCTCCGGCGCTCGCGCACGATCTCTTCCTGGGCCGGTACCGGCCGGTGCGCCCGCTGGGCTCCGGCGGAATGGGTCATGTGTGGCTCGCGCGCGACGAGCGCAGCGGCCTCGACGTCGCCCTGAAGATCATCTCCCGCGAGGGAAAGAGCGGCCACCGCGCCGAGCGGGAGGCCCGCGCCGCGGCGTCGCTGCGGCACCCGCGCTGCCAGCGGATCCTGTCGCTGGCGCACGATCCGTCGCACGTCTACATCTCCTACGAGTACGTGCCGGGCCGCACGCTGCGCGAGACGATGCGCGCCGGCGCGCTCGACGATCGGGCCGCGCTCGAGGTCGCCGCGCAGATCTCCGAGGCGCTCGCCCATGCGCACGCGCGCGGGATCGTCCACCGCGACGTGAAGCCGTCGAACGTCCTTCTGGCCGAATCCGGCGAGATCGACGTGCGGTTGCTCGATTTCGGGCTCGCGCAGATGGCGGAGTTCGACACGCTGACGGCGCTCGGCGACGTCCCGGGGACGCTCGCGTACATCTCGCCGGAACGCCTGCAAGGGCTGCCCGCGACCCAGGCGGCGGACGTGTGGGCGGTCGGCGTCGTGCTCTGGGAGGCGCTCGCCGGCGAGCATCCGTTCTGGGGCGGCGACCTGAGCGAGACGTCACGCAGCATTCAGCGCGGCGCCCGGCCGCTCGAGGAGCTTCGCCCGGACCTGCCGCGCCACGTCATCGACACCGTCGCCAGCGCGTTGCTCGTCAATCCGCAGCGCCGTCCGACCGCCGAGAAGCTCGCGCAAGAGCTCAGGTCGCTCCCCCGGCGGCGCAAGCAGAAGGGCTCGAAGCCCACCGCCCCGACGCGCGTGAACGCGGCCGTCGCCGTCGACCGGCTCCTGCCGGGCGCGCTGACCGGGCTCGCAGCGGGCTGGGTGGCGGCGGAGCTGCCGTTCTATCCGGCGGGCTGGCCGCTCGGGCTCGCCGCCGCCGGCGCCGCCGCGGGCTTCGCCGCCCCGCGCGCCGGCCTCGTCTTCGCGCTGGCGGTCGCGTTCTTCCCGCTCGCGAACATCTCGCTCGGCCTGGCGATCGTCTACGCGATCCTCGCCGCGGCCTGGGCTGCGCTCACGTGGCGCGACGCGCGCGCCGGGCTGCTCCTCGCCGCCGGCCCGCTGCTCGCGCCGGTCGCGGGGCTCGCGCTCGTGCCCCTGGCCGCGCAGGCCGCCCGCGGGAACCTCCGCCGCGGCGTGCAGACCGCGGCCGCCGTCCTGCTCGCGGCGCTCGTCGCCGGGCTGCGGCGCGTGCCGCTTCCGTTCGACGGCTCGGCGCCGCCCCTCGGGCTCGGGATCACCGGCTCGACCCGGCCGGCGGCGGTCGCCGTCGCGCTCTGGCGCCAGCTCGGCGACCACCCGACCCTCGCGATCGAGGCGCTCGTGCTCGCCGCCGCCGCCGTGGCGCTGCCGTACGCCCGCGGCCGAGGGCCGTGGGCGGCCGCGTTCTTCGGCGGCGCGCTCCTCGCCGCCACGGCGCTCGTCGCGCCCGCGGCGGCCGTGCTGCCGCTCGTCGCCGCCTCGTGGCTGACCGCGTGCGCGCTCGCGGTCCCCCGCCGGACATAAACTCTTCGCTCGCGGGGAAACACCCCGCCCGCAGCCATGCCTGTCCTCCGCAGCATCGAATCCAAGCTCGAATCGCTCTTCGAGGGCGTGTTCGGACGCGCGTTCCGCACGAACGTGCAGCCGGTCGAGCTCGCCCGCAAGCTCGTCAAGGAGATGGACGACCACCGGAACGTGTCGGTGTCGCGCGTCTACGTCCCGAACGAGTACACGATCTACCTCTCGCCGGCCGACCGCGAGCAGTTCTCGTCCTACGAGCAGCAGCTGTGCGACGAGCTCGGCGAGTACCTCGCCGAGCACGGCCGGCGCGAGAACTACGTCCTGCTCTCGCCGCCGAAGGTGGAGCTCGAGACCGACGACGACCTCGACGTGGGCGTGTTCGGGATCGCGACGCGGATGGTGCAGCCGCACGGCGGTGCGCCCGGGCCGGAGACCGACGCGGAGCCGAACGCGACGATGGTCTACAAGCCGGTAGCCGCACCGCCGGGAGCGACCGAGGCGGCCTCACCGGTCGAGCTCGGAATCCAGCGCGAGGTCGCGGCGCTCCAGTGGGACGGGAAACGGCACCAGATCTCCAAGCGCCGTGTCGTGATCGGGCGCTCGAAGGACGCCGACATCCAGATCGCCGACCCGAACATCTCGCGCCGCCACGCGGAGGTGCGGCAGGAGGGCGCGACGTACTGGCTCGTCGACCTCGATTCGACGAACGGCGTCGAGGTGAACGGCAAGCGCGTGAAGCGGCTCAAGCTCGAGGACGGCTCGCGCTTCACGATCGGCTCGACGGAGATCTCGTTCAACCGGGAGCTGCAGTAGGTGGCGAACCTCCTTGCCTCGGCCCCGGTCGAGACGACGCTCCTCGTTCTGAAGCTCGCGTTCCTCGTCCTTCTCTACATCTTCATCTGGCGCATCGTCCGTTCGGCGAGCCGCGACCTGCGCCTGCCGCAGGAGTCGATGATCCTCGCGCCGCAGCAGGCGGCCGCGGCCGGCCTCGTCGCGCAGCCGGCGGGACGCGACTTCGGCCAGCTAGTCGTGCTGACGAGCCCGGCGCTCGAGCAGGGCGACGTGATCACGCTCGACTCGCGCGCAGTCACGATCGGACGAGGCCCGACGAACGACGTCCCGCTCGAGCGCGACGAGTACGCCTCGACGCGGCACGCCCGCATCGAGCCGCGGCGGGACGGCATCTGGGTCGAGGACATCGGCTCGACGAACGGCACGTTCGTCAACGGCATCCGGCTGACGCGCGAGCGGAAGCTCGCCGCCGGCGACGTCGTCCGCGTCGGCGAGACCGACCTGAGGTACGAGCCGTGAAAGTAGGACGTTTTGCATCGGCGACCGATCCCGGGCGCAAGCGGCGGCTGAACGAGGACGCATTCGTCGTGCGGCCGCCGCTCTTCGCGATCGCCGACGGCATGGGCGGCGCGCGCGCCGGCGAGATCGCCTCCGCGCTCGCGGCGAGCGCGCTCAACGAGGCGCCTGCCGAGAACGGCGGCGGCGAGGAGCTGGTCAAGCAGCTCGTGCAGGAGGGAAACCGGCGCGTGCACGAGCGCGCGTCGAGCGACCCGTCGACGAGCGGCATGGGAACGACGATGACCGTGGCGCTCGTCGAGCCGAACGGCGACGTGACCTTCGGCCACGTCGGAGACTCGCGCGCCTACGTGCTCCGCGACGGCCAGCTCGAGCAGCTGACCGACGACCACTCTCTTGTCGCGGAGCTCGTCCGCCGCGGCGAGCTCTCTGCGCGCGACGCCGAGATGCATCCGCAGCGGTCGGTGATCACACGCGCGATCGGAACCGATCCCGACGTCGACGTCGACGCGTTCACCGTGCGCCCGCAGGCGGGCGACCTCTACCTCATCTGCTCGGACGGGCTCTCCGACATGATCCCCAACTCGTCGATCGAAGAGATCCTGCGCAAGCATCGCGACGACCTGAACGCAGCGACGAAAGCCCTCGTGAAGGCCGCGAACCGGAGCGGCGGCGACGACAACATCACCGCTGTGCTGTTCGAGATCGTCGGCGACGACGCGCCGGCGCAGACGGCCGATCCCGACCAGCCCACGCGCGAGCACGCCGCGCCGAGCTTCGACGAAGAGGACACGCTGCATCCCGAGCAGGGCATCGCGCCGCCGCCGGCCCCGTCGGACACGATGGTCGTCCCGGCCGCCGAGATCGACGCGGCGCTCGCGGCGGAGCCCGGCCCGGCACCCCCCCAGGCAGGCATCGGTAGGCGGCTGCTCGCGCTGCTCGTGATCATCGCGCTGATCGTCGTCATCGTCGCGCTCGTCTGGTGGGGGCTCGCACGCTGACGATCAACCCTCGTAACCGCGAGCTCTTCTACCTCGCCGCCGTCGGCGTCCTGACCGGCCTCGGCTTCGCGTCGGTGTACATCGCGCGCCAGTCGCTCGTCAGCTGGGGCTCGCTCGGCTACGCGCTCTTCTTCTTCGCGCTCTACCTCGTCGCGCATCTCGTCGCGCGCTTCACCGTCCCGGAGAGCGACCCATACCTGCTCCCGATGGCGGGGCTCCTGACGGCGGTAGGTGTCACCGAGATCTACCGGCTCGGGCCGAGCGACGCGTTCAAGCAGGGCCTCTGGATCGTGATCGGCGTCGCGTTGTTCGCGGTTGCGCTCTTCGGCCTCGCGCGTGACTACCGCGTGCTCGAGAACTACAAGTACCTCTTCGGCATCGGCGCGATCGCGCTGCTCTTCCTGCCGCAGCTGCCGGGGCTCGGCGAGTCGGTCAACGGCGCACGCCTCTGGGTGCACGTCGGCGCCTTCCAGGTGCAGCCGGGCGAGTTCTCGAAGATCTTCCTGATCGTCTTCCTGGCCGGCTACCTGCGCGAGAAGCGCGAGGTCCTCGCGCAAGGCCGGCTGAAGGACATGGGGCCGCTGCTCGTCATCTGGGGCGGCTGCATGCTCGTGCTGGTCTCTTCGAACGACCTCGGCTCGGCGCTCCTCTACTACGGGATCTTCCTGTCGATGCTCTACGTCGCGACCGCACGCCTGTCGTTCGTGGTCGTCGGCATCGCGCTCTTCATCGCCGGCGGCGCCGGCGCCTACGAGAAGATCCCGCACGTCCGCGAGCGTGTGGTGATCTGGCTGCACCCTTGGACGACCACGAAGGTCTACTGCGCGCAAACGGGCACGATGGCGCTGCGCCAGGACTGCGACAGCTACCAGCTCGTCAAGTCGCTCTACTCGATCGCGAACGGCGGGTTCGGCGGCGCGGGGCTCGGCAAAGGGACCTTCACGACGACGAGCGGCCATCAGCTCATACCGGAGATCAACAGCGACTTCATCTATTCGGCGCTCGCGCAGGAGCTCGGGCTGATCGGGGCGGCGGCGCTCCTGCTCGTCATGATGCTCTTCGTCGCGCGCGGGATGAAGATCGCGCTCCAGGCCGACGACGGCTTCTCGAAGCTGCTGGCCGCCGGGCTCACGTTCGGCTTCGCGCTGCAGACGTTCATCATCGTCGGCGGCGTCCTGCGGCTGATTCCGCTGACGGGGATCACGTTCCCGTTCGTCGCGTACGGCGGCTCGTCCGTCGTCGCGAACTTCCTGCTGCTCGCGGGCCTGCTCCTCGTCTCGAACCGGGCGAACGTCCGTGAATAGGCAGATCTCCCACCTCGCGATCGTCGCGCTGCTGCTGCTCGCTGCGCTGATCGTCGCCACGACGTACTGGCAGTCGTGGGCGGCGCCGGGCCTCGCCGCGAAGCAGGACAACGCGATCCAGCGCGTCGCGCAGTTCCGGATCAAGCGCGGCAAGATCCTCGCGTCGAACGGCATGGTGCTGGCGACGAACCGCGCGGTGAAGTCCGGCGGCCAGACGCTGTACCTCCGCCGCTATCCGTCGAACGGCCTCGCGTCCCAGACGATCGGCTACTCGACGCAGGGCCGCTCGCGCGCCGGGATCGAGGAAGAGGAGAACGGCTACCTCACCGCCACCGACGCCAACCTCGGGACGATCTGGAACAAGCTGCTCGACACGGCGAAGGGCACGACGATCACCGGCAACAACCTCGTGCTCAACCTCAAGGTGAACGCGCAGAAGATCGCCGAGAACGACCTCAAGGGGAAGTGCGGCGCGGCGGTCGTCCTCAACCCGAAGACCGGCCAGGTCTACGTGATGGCGTCCGAGCCGGGCTACAACCCGAACGACATCGAGTCGAACAAGGGCTACGCGCAGATCCTCAAGTCGCCGAGCGCATGCCCCGGGTCGTCGTCCGCGCTCTACAACCGCGCGATCCAGGGCCTCTACCCGCCGGGCTCGACCTTCAAGACCGTGACCGCGGCGGCTGCGCTCGACGACGGCGTCTACACGCCGAACTCGATGTTCGACGACAAGGGCTACTGCACCGAGTACGGCAAGGAGGTCTCGAACGCGCTCAACCCGGAAGGCTCGGCCGAGGCCTACGGTGAGGTGAACATGATCCAGGCGTACGAGCACTCGATCAACGCCGTGTTCTGTGACATCGGCATGAAGCTCGGCGCGAAGAAGGTGATCGACAAGGCGAAGGACTTCGGCTTCTACTCGCAGCCGCCGATCGAGCTTCCCTCGAGCACGATCGCACCGAGCGGCGAGTACCTGAACCACAAGCTGCTGAACAACACCGGCCTGATGGATCCGGGCCGCCTCGCCTTCGGCCAGGACAAGCTGATCACGACGCCGCTGCAGATGGCGCTCGTCGCCGCCGCCGTCGCGAACAAGGGCACGATCATGGTGCCGCACCTGATCAAGAAGGTGACCTCACCGAGCGGCGGCACGATCGTGAACATCAAGCCGAAGGTCTGGAAGCACGCGATGAAGCCGTCCACCGCCGCGGCCCTGAACACGATGATGCAGGCCGTCGTCACCGGCGGCACCGGGACGTCCGCGCAGATCCCGGGCGTGAAGGTGGCAGGCAAGACCGGCACGGCCGAGACCGGAGTCGGGCGCATCTACGACGCCTGGTTCATCTTCTTCGCGCCGGCCGACAACCCCGTCGTCGCAGGCGCCGTCGTCGTCGAGCACTCGGACAACGGCTTCGGCGGCTCGGTTTCGGCGCCGATCGCCAAGCAGTTGATGCAGGCGATCCTGCCGCCCGCGTCGAAGCACTAGTCGGCCCCGTATGAGCGTCGACACCATCATCGGCCGCACCTTCGACCGGCGCTACGTGATCAAGCGCAAGCTCGGCTCGGGCGGGATGGCCGACGTCTACCTCGCCGAGGACCAGGAGCTCGGCCGCCGCGTCGCACTGAAGCTGCTCGACGACCGGCACGCGTCCGACGAGCAGTTCGTCGAGCGCTTTCGCCGCGAGGCGCAGAGCGCCGCCGGCCTGAACCACCCGAGCATCGTCTCGATCTTCGACCGCGGCTACGCCGAAGGCACCTACTACATCGCGATGGAGTACCTGGACGGTCGCACGCTCAAGGAGCTGCTCGTCCGGAACGGGCCGACGCCGATCCCGATCGCGATCGACTATGCGCGCCAGATCCTCGCGGCGCTCGCGTTCGCGCATCGCAACGGCATCGTCCACCGCGACATCAAGCCGCACAACATCGTCGTCGGCGGCGACGGACGCCTCAAGGTGACGGACTTCGGCATTGCGCGGTCGGGCGCGTCGCAGATGACCGAGGCGGGCTCGATCGTCGGCACGGCGCAATACCTCTCGCCGGAGCAGGCACGCGGCGCGCCCGTCGATCCGCGCTCCGACCTCTACTCGCTCGGGATCGTCCTCTACGAGATGCTGACGGGCAAGGTCCCGTACACGGGCGACACGCCGGTCGAGATCGCGATGAAGCATCTCTCGCAGGTGCCGGCGCCGCCGTCGGAGCTTCGTCCCGACGTCCCTCACGATCTCGACGCGATCGTCATGCGCGCCCTCGCGAAGGACCCGGAGCAGCGCTACGCATCGGCCGAGGAGATGGACGCCGACCTCGCGCGCGTCGCGCGCGGTGTCGCGGTGTCGCGCGAGACCGAAGACGCGATGACGCAGGTGCTCTCCGGCGCGGGCATCACGAGCGCGCAGACGATGGTGCAGCGGCCCCGCTCCGCGATCGTCGCGCCGCCTGCACCGCCGGTCTATCGCGCCCCGACGCCGTACTACGACTACGAGGAGCCGCCGCGCGGACGGTCGGTCTGGCCGTGGCTGCTCGCACTCGGGCTGATCCTCGCCGGCGCTGCGGGCGGCTGGTTCCTCTACGAGAAGGTGCAGGACCAGCTGAACAACAACAAGCCGGTCGGGATTCCCGACGAGACGCTGGTGCAGAAGTCGCTCGCGGCGCGCCAGCTGCGCGCGGCGGGTTTCATCCCGAAGTTCACCTACGCGGCAAACGCAACGGTCGCCAAGGGGTTCGTGGCGAGCGAGTCGCCACCCGGCGGGACAAAGTACCCGAAGGGGTCGGTGATCACGCTCACCGTGTCGACCGGCAAGCCGCAGGTGGTGGTACCGGCGGTCGTCGGGCTCGACATCACCTCGGCGATCGAGCAGCTCGCCGGCGCGGGATTCCAGACCAAGGTGAACCGGATCTTCTCGGGCGAGCCGGCCGACACCGTCACCGCCGAGCAGCCCCACGCCGGCGACAAGATCGACCAGGGCTCGGTCGTGCACATCAACGTGTCGAAGGGCGCGAAGCCGATCCCGGTGCCGGACGAGCGCGGCGCACCGTTCGCGAACGCCAAGTCGGCGCTCCAGGGCCAGGGCTTCGTCGTCAGCCGGCAGGACGTCACCTCGGACCAGCCGCAGGACCAGGTCGTGGACGAGAACCCGGCCCCCGGCACGCCCGAGCCGCGCGGCACGACGATCACGCTGTCGGTCTCCAAGGGGCCGGCGCCGTCGCAGATCCCGGACGTCACCGGTGAGAACCAGTCCGACGCCGAGCAGACGCTGACCGCCGACCAGCTCACGCCGAACGTCGTCCCCGTGCCCGTCACCGATCCGAGCCAGGACGGCATCGTCCAGACCGAGACCCCGCCGCCCGGCTCGCCGGCGAAGCAGGGCGAGACGGTGACGATCCAGGTCGGCCAGTTACAGCAGGGCGGCGGCCCGCCGAGCGGTACGACGACGACGGCGACGACCACCACGACTCCGTGAGGCGCCGCATCGCCGTCATCCTCGGCGGCCGTTCGAGCGAGAACCCGATCTCGGTCGCATCGGCACGCAGCGTCATCGACGCGCTCGAGGCGGAGGGAGCAGACGTGGTGCCGATCGCCATCGATCAGAGCGGCCGGTGGGATATCGCAAGGCTGGAACCTGGTTCGCAGAGCGAACCAGGTTCCGAGGGTTCCGAGCTCATGCGCCTCCCGCCCAGGGAGGTCGCGACCACGCTGGCCGACGTCGACGTGGTGTTCCCGGTGCTGCACGGGCCATTCGGCGAGGACGGGACGGTGCAGGGCCTGCTCGAGCTCGCGGGCGTCCCGTACGTGGGCGCAGGCGTGCTCGCGTCGGCGCTGTGCATGGACAAGGACGTCTTCAAGGCGGTCCTCCGCGACCACGGCATCCCGGTCACCGAGAACATCACGCTCCGGCTCGGCGACGAGCCACGCAACCCGTTCGGGTATCCGTGCTTCGTCAAGCCGGCGCGGCTCGGCTCCAGCGTCGGCATCACCAAGGCCCACGACGACGACGAGCTCCGGGCCGGTGTCGCGCTCGCCTTCGAGCACGACGAGAAGGTGCTCGTCGAGAGGTTCGTCCAGGGCCTCGAGGTGGAGGTCGGCGTGCTCGGGAACCTGACGCCGTTCGCGTCGCTGCCCGGTGAGATCGTCGTCACGCACAACGAGTGGTACGACTTCGAGGCGAAGTACGACGAGGGCGAGATGGACCTCGTCGTGCCGGCGCGCATCGACGACGAGCAGATCGAGCGGGCGCAGCAGCTCGCCGTCCAGGCCTTCGTCGCGTGCGACTGCGAAGGAATGGCGCGCGCCGACATGTTCGTGCGCGAGGACGGGGAGGTGCTCGTCAACGAGCTGAACACAATCCCCGGCTTCACCGCGACGAGCGTCTACTCACGCCTGTTCGAGGCGTCGGGCATCCCGTACGGCGAGCTGCTGCAGCGCCTCGCCGACCTCGCCGTCGAGCGCTTCGAGCGCCGCCGCGCGCTGAAGTTCTAGTTCGCCGCGACCTCGTTCACGTCGGCGTGCTCGATGCCGCCGCCGCCGAGCCGCGTGATCCAGATGACGTAGTAGCGGTACGGCCCGCCGGTGATCGTGTACCGCGTGCGGCTCGACGTCGTCTGCGACGCGCCGACGATGTGGTTCATGAACGGCCCGGTGGGAGCGTTGCCGGCGAGGATCTCGGCGACGAACCCGGGCGTGTCGGTCGAGAACCCGAGCTGGTGCAACGTGACGGAGCGGCTGGCCTCGAGCACGAGGCCGACGCCCGGCTTGTTCAGGCTCGGGGGGTCGTGATAGTCCTCGGTCGACCACGCGGTGGACGCGATGCCGTCGGTGGCGTTCGGGATCTGGTTGTTGTTCTCATGGCCGTCGCCCGGCGGTGGGTCGTACACCCCGACCGCCTTGAGCGTGATCGCGCCCCCCGTGGGCAACGGAGGGTTCTTGCCGCCGCCGCCGTTGCCGTGCTTCGTGGTCGGAAAGCCGTCGAGGATCAGGTACGCCACGACGCCGCCGATCGCGATCAGCGCCACGATCGCGACCAGCACCGGCCACGGCGACGGGCCGCGCCGCGCCGCCCGGCGGCGGGGCGGCGCCGGTGCGCCGCGCGCGGGCCGGACGACCTGCGTGCCCGCGTTCTGCGCCTCGGCGAGGCACGCGCCGAGCTCCTCGCAGAAGGCGGCCATCGTCGGGAACCGGTCTTCCGGCCGCTTCGCCATCGCGCGCTGGATCGCCGCCTCGAGGCGCGGCGACACGTCGGGACGCTTGTCGCGGACGGGCGGCGGCGGCTCGTTGATGTGGCGCATCGCGACGGCGACGAAGTTCTCGCCCGGGAACGGCACCTCGGTCGTCAGCAGCTCGTAGAGCACGACGCCGAGCGAGTACACGTCGGTGTGCTCGTCGACGCGCTGGCCCTGGGCCTGCTCCGGCGCGATGTAATCCGACGTGCCGAGCACGGTCCCGGTCTGCGTCATCCCGTGCTGGACGTCGAGCGAGCGCGCGATCCCGAAGTCGGTGACCTTCGCGCGCAGCTCGCCGTTCAGGAGGACGTTCTGCGGCTTCACGTCGCGGTGCACGAGCCCCTGCTGGTGCGCGAACGAGAGGCCGCGCGCGATCTGGATCGCCAGCTCGAGCGCCGTCGCGACCGGCGCCGGGCCGCGCCGCTCGATCAGCCGCTTCAGGTTCTCGCCGTCGACGTACTCGAAGACGATGAACTGCCGGTCCTCGTGCTCGCCGCGATCGATCACCGTGACGATGTTCGGGTGCGAGAGCGCCGCGACCGCGCGGGCCTCCCGCCGGAAGCGCTCGACGTACTCGTCGTCGTCCGAGTACTGCTGGTGCAGGATCTTCAGCGCGACCTTGCGGTCGAGCAGGCGATCGTGCGCGCGAAAGACGCTGGACATGCCGCCGGTGCCGACGAGCTCCTCGAGCTCGTACCGGTCGGCCAGAACCTCACCAACCATCGCGGGGAGCCTACCCCCGTCGTCTGGGACTAAAGCGCAGCTTGCAGCGCTTCTTCCCAGACGGTGAGCGCCTCGTCGAGCTCCCCGTCGGAGATCACGAGCGGAACGAGGACGCGGATCGCGTCGCCGTCGACGCCCGCCTTCAGCAGCAGCAGGCCCCGCTGCAGCGCCTCGGCGACCACGTCGGAGGCGCGCTCCGCCGACGGGAGCTGGATCGCCAGCATGGCGCCGAGGCCGCGGACCTCGCGGACCGCCGGCCAGCGCTCCTGCCAGGCCTCCATCCGCGCGCGCATCGTCCTGCCGATCGCCGCCGCCCGCTCGACGAGGCCCTCCTCCTCGACCACGTCGAGGACGGCGAGCGCCGCGGCCTGGGCGACCGGGTTGCCGACATAGGTGCCGCCGACGCCGCCGGTCGCCGGCGCGTCCATGATCTCGGCCTTGCCGAGCACCCCGGAGAGCGGCAGGCCCATGGCGATCGACTTCGCGACGGTGATCAGGTCCGGCTCGACGCCGAAGTGCTCGATCGCGAAGAACCGCCCGGTCCGGGCGTAGCCGGTCTGCACCTCGTCGCAGACGAGGACGATCCCGTGCTCGTCACAGATCGCACGCAGCTCCTGGACGAAATCCTGGGTCGCCGGCACGAACCCGCCCTCGCCCTGAACCGGCTCGAAGACGACCGCGGCGACGTCCTCCGGGGCAACCTGCACCTTGAACGCACGCCGCAGGGCCTCCGCGTCGTTGAACGGCACGCGGTACACCTCGGGGGCGAACGGCCCGAGCCCGGCCTTGTAGGGGTGCGACTTCGAGGTGAGGGCGACCGCGAGCGCCGTCCGGCCGTGGAAGGCGCCTTCGAACGCGATCAGCGCGCGGCGCCCCGTGAACGCCCGCGCGAACTTGACCGCGTTCTCGACCGCCTCGGCGCCGGAGTTGAAGAACGCCGCCTTCGCCGGCCCGCTGAACGGCGCGAGCGCCAGCAGGCGCTCGGAGAGCGTCGCGTAGACCTCGTAGGGGACGATGGTGTAGTCGGTGTGCGAGAACCGCTCGAGCTGCTCCTGCGCGGCTTGCACCACATGGGGATGCGCATGACCGACGTTCAGGCAGCCGACGCCGCCCGCGAAGTCGATGAAGGTGTTGCCGTCAAGATCGGTGATCGAGACCCCGCGCGCTTCGGCCGCGACGACCGGGAACGTGAGCGCGAGCGGGGATGCGACGCTTGCCGCCAGCCGGTCCAGCACCTCGCGCGAGCGGGGCCCGGGAACGGCGGTCTTCAGGTCGATCGTGCGCGTGGCAGCCACAGCTTCGAGCGTAGCGCAGGGACGACCCGGCCTGCATAGCTGAATACCGTCTACTCAGGCGTCTTTCACGAGATTGCCGAAAACTTGCAACAACTTTGCCGTAGGTGTAGCTTCCCGCGCGCGATGCGGGTGACCCTCGGCGACGTCGCCGAAAACGCTGGCGTGAGCCAGGCCACCGCGAGTCGCGTCCTGAACGGCAAGGACGGCGTCTCGCACGTGACACGGAATGCGGTCATCTCCGCCGCACGGTCCCTCGGCTACCGCCGGGCGACCCGCGGACGCGTGATCGGGGTCGTCCTGCCCGAGCTCGTCAACCCGATCTTCGCCACGTTCGGGCACCGGTTCGCGACCTCGCTCGCCCAGAGCGGCTACACCCCCGTCATCTGCTCCCAGACCGTGGGCGGCATCTCCGAGGACGAGTGGGTGGAGATGCTCCTCGACCGCGAGATGGCCGGGCTGATCGTCGTCTCGGGCGCGCACGCCGACGTCAACGCCGACCTGACCCGCTACCAGCGGCTGCTCGAGCGCCACATCCCGCTCGTGCTCGTGAACGGCCACACCGACGAGATCGACGCGGTCTTCGTCTCCGACGACGACCACGAGGCGATGCGGCTCGCCGTGGCGCACCTGCGCGAGCTCGGCCACGAGCAGATCGGCCTGGCCGCTGGCCCCGCGCACTACGTGCCGGTCGTCCGCAAGGTCGAAGGGTTCAAGGCAGCGGTCGACGAGCGCAAGCCCAAGGTCCAGCACTCGCTGTTCTCGATCGAAGGCGGCCGCGCCGCCGCGCTCAAGCTGCTCGACGCGGGCGTGACCGCGATCGTCTGCGCCTCCGACCTGATGGCGCTCGGCGCGATCCAGGCGTGCCGCTCGCGCCGGCTCGCGGTGCCGAAAGACGTTTCCGTCGTCGGCTACGACGACTCCCCGATGATGGCGTTCACCGATCCCGCCTTGACGACTCTCAGGCAGGCGGTCCCCGCCATGTGCAGCGCTGCGTTGCGCGCGCTGCTCGACCAGCTTGCCGGGCGGAACTTGCCCCGGCATGAGTACCTGTTCCACCCGGAGCTCGTCGTTCGTGGCTCCACCGGAGCAGTGAGGGCGCGATGAGCAAGGCCGCGCCCATTGGTGCCTGCCCCCAGCTGGCTCCTGTCGTGATGTTCCCCAAGCAGGAAGGGTTCTGATGCACAACGTGAAGCGCATGTGGGCGCTCCTCGGCGTGATCGCGGCAGTCGCTGCCGTGCTCGCGACCGCAGCTGGTGCGTCCCGCAAGGCGGGTCCGACGCTCGTCATCTGGACGGACGCGAACCGCGCCCCCGCCGTCACCAAGGTCGCGAACGCGTGGGCGAGCGCCAACGGCGCAACCGTCCAGGTCGTGACCAAGGACTTCGGCTCGATCGAGACGGATCTCGGCACCGTTGCCGCAGCGCAGGCTCCCGACGTCGTTCTGGCAGCGAACGACTGGACCGGGCAGCTGGCGGCGAACGGCCTCGTCGAGCCGCTCTATCCGAGCGCGGCGGTCAAGAAGCAGTTCCCGAGCTACACGCTCAACGGCTTCTCCTACGGCACCGCGATCAAGAAGCTGTACGGCATCCCGGTGCAGGTCGAGAACATCGGCCTCCTCGTCAACACGAAGCTGGCTCCGGTCCCGACGACGTGGGCGCAGGTCGAGTCGACGGCACTGAAGTTCAAGAAGAAGAACCACCTCGCCTTCGGCCTCTGCGTCCAGCAGGGCTCCGGCGGCGACGCGTACCACATGTACCCGCTCTTCTCGGGCCTCGGCGGCTACGTCTTCGGCACGAACAGCGCGGGCAACCTCGACCCGTCGAACATCGGCGTGGCGAACAAGGCGTTCATCAAGAACGCTGCGCTGATCAACAAGTGGAACAAGGAGGGGCTGATCCGCTCCGAGGTCACCTCCGACACCTGCCAGGCGGCGTTCACGAAGGGTCAGACGCCGTACTGGATCACCGGGCCGTGGAACGACCAGGTGATCGAGAAGGCCGGGATCCACTTCAAGGTCGTCCAGGTGCCGAAGATCGTCGACCCGGCGGTGCCGTTCCTCGGCATCAACGGCGTGATGGTCACCAAGTACGCGACGGTCCACAACGTGGACGCCGCGGCGAAGGACCTGGTCCTGAACTACTTCTCGACGCCGTCCGCCCAGACGCAGCTCGCTGCTGCGGGCGGCCGCGCGCCGGCGAACATCAACGCGAAGGCGTCCGACCCGATCCTCGCCGAGTACGGCGCGGCATCGAAGGGCGGCGTCGCGATGCCGAACATCCCGCAGATGGCAAGCGTCTGGGGCGACCTCGGCGCCGCCTGGGTGCGCTCGACGAAGGGAGCCGGCGCGATGCCGGCGGCCCGCTCGTTCGAGGGCGCAGCGAAGTCGATCGCGGACAAGATCGGCTAGCGAACATCCGTGAGGGTGGGCGCCCGTCGCGGGCGCCCACCCTCGCTGTTCTCGGCTCGCGCACACCGTGACCGCCACCGCACCCCCCGCCCCCCCGTCAGAGCCCGTGTTCCGTCCGGGGATCGTCGCCCGGTCGATCGCGCTGTTCTCCGGAACGGTCGGCTACGCGATCAAGCTCGCGCTGCTCGGTCTCGCCAACGCGCTCGCGGCATGGGCGGTGTTCGTGCTGGTGTCCCACCACCGCTGGCCGGCGCTCGGCGTCGTGGTCGTCGCGACGGCGGCCGTCGACTGGCTGTACCTGGCGCCGCGGCGCTGGACGCTCCCGGCGAAGTTCATGATCCCCGGGACGGTCTTCCTGATCGCGTTCCAGCTGATCCCGATCGTCTACACGATCAACGTCGCGTTCACGAACTACTCGACGGGTCACATCCTCACCAAGCAACAGGCGATCGCGACGATCGAGATCAACTCGCTGCAGCCGCCCGCGAACGGCGGCCAGTACGACATGGCGCCGGCGAAGGACGCGTCCGGGAAGCTCGTCCTGCTCCTGCACGACGAGACGACCGGGAAGGTCTACGTCGGCACGCAGAAGGGGCTGACGCCGCTGCCGAAGGGCAGCTACACGCTCGGGTCGCTCGGTGGCCCGGCCGCAGCGAAGGGGTACACGCTCTACAAGGGCGCAGCGTTGTTCGCGCTCGACGAGCAGCTCCGGAACTTCAAGGTGCCGACCACCGGCACGTCGTCGATCCAGCCGCAGGGGACAACCGTGGCCGTCGAGCTGAAGCCGACGCTCCGGTACGACGCACATCGAGATGCGTTCATTCGCATCTCGGACGGCAAGGTGTTCCCGAACAACGGCGACGGGTCCTTCGCCGCGGGCCAGTCCGAGCTCGAGCCCGGCTGGAAGACGTACACCGGCTTCAAGAACTTCAGCCGCATCATCCACGACCCGCTCGTCCGCAAGCCGTTCCTTTCGATCTTCCTCTGGACGTTCGTGTTCGCAGCCGGCTGCGTCTTCTTCTCGTTCGCGGCCGGGCTCTTCCTCGCGATCGCGCTGGACAAGCGCGGCATGCGCGGCCAGAGGCTCTACCGGTCGGTCCTGATCATCCCGTACGCGATGCCCGGATTCCTGTCGCTGCTCGTCTGGGGCGGTCTGTTGAACGACGACTTCGGCGTCGTGAACCGCGATCTGCACGTACACGTGCCGTGGCTCTTCGGCGGCAACGTGTTCTCGTGGCTGCCGTTCATCTCCTGGCCGCGCATCGCGGTGCTGCTCGTCAGCATCTGGCTGACGACGCCCTACTTCTTCCTCGTCGCTCTCGGCGCGCTGCAGTCGATCCCCGACGAGCTGACCGAGGCAGCGCGGGTGGACGGCGGCGGCGCCTGGCAGATCTTCCGCCGCGTGACGCTGCCGCTGCTCCTCGTCGCGGTCGCGCCGCTGATGATCGCGTCGTTCGCGTTCAACTTCAACAACTTCAACAATGTCTACCTGCTGACCGGCGGCGGTCCGTACAACGGCGCCTCGTCGATCGCGGGGAACACGGACATCCTGATCAGCTACACGTACAAGCTCGCGATCGCCTCCGGCAAGGGGAACGACTACGGGCTCGCGAGCGCGGTCGGGATCATCATTTTCTTCATCGTCGCCGGCATCTCCGGCGTGTCGTTCTGGCGTTCGAAGACCCTGGAGACCATGAGATGAACCGTAGGCTCGACGGAGGCTCACAAGGAGCGGAGGCGCCGGCTTGGCCGGCGCCGGAGCGGATATGAGCGAGGCGGATCTCACACCCACGGTGATCACGACGCCGCGTGTGACGGCGACGCTCGCGGACACGCGCGTGGGCAGGCCGCGCAAGCGCCTGAAGCTCAAGGACACCTGGTGGCGGCACGTGGTCGCGATCGCCGCGGCGGTGATCGCGCTGTTCCCGGTGGTCTACATCGTGTCGTCGGCGTTCAACGCGGACAACACGATCCAGGACGCACAGGTGATCCCGACCCACACGACGTTGCACAACTTCGGGGCGCTCTTCCACAACAAGGTGGTCGGAACGAGCGGCGGCAAGCTCGACGTCCCGTACCTCCACTGGTTCGTCAACTCGATGCTCGTCGCCGGCCTGACGGCGATCTTCACGACGATGCTCGGCGCGCTCGCCGCGTACGCGTTCAGCCGGTTCCGCTTCAAGGGCCGCCGGCTCGGGATGATGACGCTGCTGCTGATCCAGATGTTCCCGCAGTTCGTCGCGGTCGCAGCGATCTACCTGATCATCTACAACGTCGGCAACATCTTCCCGGAGATCGGCCTCAACCAGCTGGCCGCGGTGATCGTCGTCTACCTGGGCGGCTCGATGGGCGTGCAGGCGTGGCTGATGAAGGGCTTCTTCGACACGATTCCCTCGGAGCTGGACGAGTCGGCGCGAGTCGACGGGGCCACGGCGGCGCAGATCTTCTGGGGCGTCGTCCTGCCCCTTGCGGCGCCGGTGCTGTGCGTCGTCGCGCTGATCTCATTCGTCTTCACGCTGAACGAGTTCGTGATCGCATCGGCCATCCTGCAGACGACCGGGCACTTCACGCTGCCGGTCGGTATGCAAGGGCTCATCTCCAACCAGTACGACAAGGTCTGGGGCCCGTTCGCGGCCGGTGCGCTGCTCGCGGCGCTGCCCGTGACGATCCTCTTCATGTTCCTGCAGCGCTGGATCGTCTCCGGCCTCACCGGCGGCGCGGTCAAGGGCTAGTGGCTGCGATCGAGGAGACGACGCTGCTTGCGGAGCCGCACCACGACGGCTCGGAGCTGTACGTGCTCGAGCGGCCCGACGAGCTCGGCGGCGAGGCGGTCGTCCGGCTGCGCACGCGGCGCGGCGCGGCGACGCAGGTGCTGCTGCGTACGGGCTGGGACGGCGAGCCGACGACGATTGCCGCAAAGGTCGACGAGGAGACGGACGGGGAGACGTGGTGGAGCGTCCGCTTCCCGGTGATGAACCCCGTAACCCGCTACCGCTTCCTGATCGCCGGCGGCGAGGCCGGCTACGCCTGGGTGAACGGCATGGGCGCGCATCCCTACGACGTCGGAGGCGCGGACGACTTCGTGCTCGCGCTCGGCGACGCGCCGTCGTGGCACGCGGAGTCCGTCGGCTACCAGATCTTCCCGGATCGCTTCGCGCGCTCCGGCGCGTCGTACGACCCGCCCGCGGACTTCATCCGCAAGGAGTGGGACGAGCTCCCGGCCGGCCGTGGGCGCACGAACCCGCTCGAGTGGTTCGGCGGCGACCTGCCCGGGATCGAGCAGCACCTCGACCACATCGCGTCGCTCGCCTCGTTCGTCTACCTGACGCCGTTCTTCCCGGCCGGCTCGACGCACCGCTACGACGCGACGAGCTTCGAGCGCGTCGACCCGCTGCTCGGCGGCGACGCTGCGCTGGCCTCGCTCGCCGAGGCGCTGCACGCACGCGGGCTCAAGCTGCTCGGCGACCTGACGCTGAACCACACCGGCGTCACGCACGAGTGGTTTCCGGCCGAGCGCGACTTCTACTACTTCGACGAGTCGCTTCCATACGGATACGCGACGTGGCTGAACGTCAAGTCGCTGCCGAAGCTGAACTGGTCGAGCGAGCGGCTGCACGAGCGCATGCAAGGCGTGATCCGCAAGTGGCTCGACGCCGGCCTCGACGGCTGGCGCATCGACGTGGCGAACATGGTCGGCCGGTTCCGGGAGACGGACCTGAATCACGAGGTCGCGCGCTGGACGCGCGCGGCCGCGAACGGCTCACTCGTCGTCGCCGAGCACGGTCACGACTTCCGGACCGACCTCGACGGGACCGGCTGGCACGGCGTGATGAACTACGCCGGCTTCCTGCGCCCGGCGTGGTGGTGGCTCCGCGACACGACGCGCGGCGACGACGTGTTCACGTCCGCGCCGGCGCCCGCCTACGACGGCGAGGAGATGGTCGCGGTGATGCGCCGCTTCCGCAGCGGCGTGCCGTGGCAGACGGTGCTGAACTCGTGGACGCTCCTCGACTCGCACGACACGCCCCGCTTCCGCACGACGGTCGGCGGCGATCCCGATCTCGTGCACGCGGGCATCGGCCTGCAGATGACGACGCCCGGCGTGCCGGTGATCTACGCCGGCGACGAGCTCGGCCTCGACGGCGCCTGGGGCGAGGACGGCCGGCGCCCGATGCCGTGGTCGCGCCCCGACAACTGGGACAACGTCACGCTCGAGCGCTATCGCGCGCTGTCGCAGCTGCGCCGCTCGACGCCCGCGCTCGCACGTGGCGGCATGCGCTACGTCCACGTGTCTGCCGACACGATCGCGTACGTCCGCGAGACGCGCGAGGACCGCCTGCTTTGTCAGATCTCACGCGTGCCCGGGGAGATCGCGTACCCATTCTCGACACTCGACCCGCTCTACGAGAGCCCCAACGTTTCCCTCTGGAGGATCTCGTGACTCCCTTTCAGGCGAACCTTGATGCCTGTGGCCGCTCGGCGCGGCCGATCTGCGGCGTCCTCAGTCGCGGCCATATGAACTTCATATGGCCACTCCCTGCGTCCTTGCATCTCGACCACACCGAGCACCCACAAGCGGAAGACCCGCCTGAAAGGAAGTCACATGGCTGACGTCGCCTTCGACGAGGTCGACAAGATCTACGACAACGGCGTCCAGGCCGTCTTCGACCTGACGCTCGACATCCACGACGGCGAGTTCCTCGTGCTCGTCGGGCCGTCGGGGTGCGGGAAGACCACAGCGCTGCGCATGGTCGCGGGCCTCGAGGACATCTCGGACGGAAAGCTCTCGATCGGCGGCCGCGTCGTCAACGACGTGTCGCCGAAGGAGCGCGACATCGCGATGGTGTTCCAGAACTACGCGCTCTACCCGCACCTGAGCGTCGCCGAGAACATCGCGTTCGGATTGCGTCTGCGCAAGGCGTCGAAGGACGTCATCAACGAGCGCGTCGCCTGGGCGGCGAAGATGCTCGACCTGACGCCGTACCTCGACCGGCGCCCGAAGGAGCTGTCGGGCGGCCAGCGCCAGCGTGTCGCGATGGGCCGCGCGATCGTGCGCCAGCCGCAGGTCTTCCTGATGGACGAGCCGCTGTCGAACCTGGACGCGAAGCTGCGCGTGCAGATGCGCGCCGACATCGCGAAGCTGCAGCGCGAGCTGGGCGTGACGACGATCTACGTCACGCACGACCAGGTCGAGGCGATGACGATGGGCGACCGCGTCGCGGTCATGAGCCAGGGACATCTGCAGCAGGTCGACGCGCCGCAGCGTCTCTACGACCGTCCCGAGAACCTGTTCGTCGCGAGCTTCATCGGCACACCGCCGATGAACCTGCTCGAGGGCACCGCTTCCGTGAACGGCAGCGTCACCGTGAACGTCGGCGGCCACGAGCTCGCGGTCGCCGACGAGGCGCTCACGCACTACCCGCGCCTGCGTGACTACGACGGCAAGCAGGTGATCGTCGGCATGCGCTCGAACGATCTCCATCCCGCGCAGGGCCGGGACGACCTGCCGCAGATCCACGCCGCCGTCGAGCTGGTCGAGGCGCTCGGAGGCGAGTCGATGGCGTACTTCCACGTCGACGCGCGGCACATCAAGGCCGAGCTCAGCGACGAGGAAGAACAGCTCGCGAGCGAGAGCGAGGAGACGGTCGTCGGCTCCCGCCCGAACCTCGTCGCGTCGTTCCCGCCGCACGTGCAGCTGAAGCTCGGCGACGTGGTGCCGATCGCGGTCGACACCAAGAATCTCCACTTCTTCGACGAGGCCAGTGGCGCACCGCTCCGGTAAGTGGGTGGTTTACGCAATCGTCGCCTGCGCGATGGTTGCTCTTGCGGGCAGCGCCCGAGGAACGAGCGACGGCGGCTCACCGACGGGCGCTGTTCTCGCCGCCCTGTCAAAGCCGCCGTTGCAAGACACCCTCGCGAGCCAACGCATCTACTTCGTCATGCCCGACCGCTACGCGAACGGGAACACGGCCAACGATACGGGCGGGCTGAGCGGCGGCAAGGATTCGACCGGCTTCGATCCGACCGACACGGCCTACTACCACGGCGGCGATCTGCAAGGGCTGACCGAGCACCTGCAGCGGATCAAGGACCTGGGCTTCACCGCGCTCTGGGTGACGCCGGTCGTGAAGCAGGACCCCGTCGAGAACGGCAGCGCGGCCTACCACGGCTACTGGGGCGTCGACTTCACGACCGTCGATCCGCACCTCGGCACCGACCAGGACTTCGCGAACATGGTGAACGCCGCGCACGCGCTCGGGCTCAAGGTCTACCTCGACATCGTCGTGAACCACACGGCGGACATCATCCAGCCCTCCGGCGGCGCCACCTACTCGGACGTTCCCTTCCGCGACTGCCACGGCAACTTCTTCAACGCGGCGAAGTACGTCACTGCGAAGACCTTCCCGTGTCTCTCCGCGCGGTACATGCCGGAGGTGCCGTACGTCGATCCGGCGCAAAGGAACATCAAGAAGCCCGCGTGGCTGAACGATCCGCTGAACTACCACGACCGGGGCGACATCGACTTCGACTCGTGCAGCCAGCAGTGTCTCGAGCAGGGCGACTTCGACGGGCTCGACGACCTCTTCACCGAGAAGCCGAACGTGATGAACGGCCTCGCGCAGATCTACTCGTCGTGGATCACGCGCTACCACGTCGACGGCTTCCGCGTCGACACGGCGCAGTACGTGAACGCCGCGTTCTTCAAGCTGTGGGTGCCGAAGATCCGCGCGGCGGCGCGCTCCGTCGGGATCGACGACTTCCCGATCTTCGGTGAGGTGACGCAGGACGACGATGCAACGCTCGCCAACTTCGTCCGAACGCGCGGCCTGCCGCAGGTGCTCGACTTCCCCTTCCAGCAGTACGCGTCCGGCTACGCCGCCGGCGCGTCGAGCGCGAAGGGGATCGCCGACCGCCTGAACGACGACGACTACTTCCGCACGCCGAACGGCATCGACCCGTCGTTCCCGACGTTCCTCGGCAACCACGACATGGGCCGCGGGGCGTACGAGATCCTGAGCCAGGCGCCGACGCTCTCCGGCGACGCGCTCCTGCAGCACGTCGAGCTCGGCTACGACCTGCTCTACCTGCTCCGCGGCGCGCCGGTCGTCCAGTGGGGAGACGAGGTCGGGATGATCGGCACGGGCGGCGACCAGGCCGCACGCCAGGACATGTTCCCGACGCAGGTGCCGGACTGGCAGACGCAGGACCGCGTCGGCGAGCCGCCGATCGGGACCGGCTCGTCGTTCGACGTGACGAATCCGCTCGAGGGCCATCTGACCGAGCTCGCCGCGCTTCGCGACGCGAATCCCGAGCTCTCGACCGGCGCTTCGGTCGTCCGCTACGCGAAGCAGGCGGTGCTCGTCGTCTCGAGAATCGACGCCGCGACCGATCGCGAGGTCGTGGTCGCGTTCAACAACGGCGACACGCCGGCGACGGTCACGGTGAAGACGGCAACGCCCGGCGCAACGTGGTCGGTCGCGTACGGGACCGGCAAGGCCACGGGCAACCTGACCCTCACAATCCCGCCGGTCTCGTCGCTGCTGGTCGTCCCGAGCATCCACATGCCGAAGACGGCGCCGGCGAAGCCGGTGCTGACGGTCGGACCGGACCCGACGACCCAGTACGACGTCCTCACCGCGAGGATGACCGGCGAGCCCGTGAGCGTGTGGTTCGCGACCCGGCGCGCGGGCGGCACGTGGCAGAAGCTGGCGGTCGACGACTCGTCGCCCTACCGCGCGTTCATCGATCCCGGCAACTACGCGAAGAAGGTCAAGGTCGAGGCGGTCGCCGTCGCGCGCGGTCTCGACGGCAAGGTGTCCGTGTCCAATCCGATCACGTTTACGCCGCGCTCATAGCGCGCTCTTCGCTAGCTTCCCGCCGGTTGCCATGACAGACACGGTGAACGACACCGCGACCTGGTGGTCGCAGGAGCACGGCGGGGACGGGGACGTCCTCGTCGCCTACTTCAGCATGGAGTTCGGCGTCGAGGCGCGCCTGCCGATCTACTCGGGCGGTCTCGGCGTGCTCGCCGGCGACCACCTGAAGGCGGCGGCCGAGCTCGGCGTGCCGCTCATCGGCGTCGGCCTCTTCTACCGCGGCGGCTACTTCACGCAGGGCGTCTCGGACGAAGGCCGCCAGACGGAGTCGTACAACGCGAACGATCCGGAGGCGCTCGGGCTCGTGCGCGAGCCGGTCGACGTCGAGGTCGACCTCGCCGGCGAGACGGTGAAGGCGGCCGTGTGGCGTCACGACATCGGCTCCGTTCCTCTCTACCTCCTCGACGTCGACCTGCTGACCGACGCGCTGTACGGCGGCGACCGCGAGCACCGCATCCGGCAGGAGCTGCTGCTCGGCGTCGGCGGCGTCCGCGCGCTCGCTGCGCTCGGCATCGAGCCCACGGTGTTCCACGTCAACGAAGGGCATTCCGCGTTCCTGACGATCGAGCGCACGCGCGTGCTCGTCGAGAACGGCCTGCCGACGGACGAGGCACTCGACCACGTGCGCCGCTCGACGGTGTTCACGACGCACACGCCGGTCCCGGCCGGCAACGAGATCTTCGGCGACGACCTCGTGCTCCGCTACGTCGGCAGCCTCGCCGAGCGCGCCGGCATCTCGGAGGAGCGTCTGCTCGGGCTCGGCCGCTCGAACGGCGGCGACGGCTTCGGCCTCACGCCGCTCGCGCTGCGTCTGTCGGCCCACGCGAACGGCGTCTCGGAGCTGCACGGCGAGGTGGCGCGGGAGATGTGGCAGGAGCTCGACCTGCCGATCGACGCGATCACGAACGGCGTCCATCTCGGCACGTGGCTCGCGCCCGAGCTCACGGAGCTGGTCCGCCGCGCCGGTGTGCGGCCGGAGGCGCCGCCGGATTGGGCGAACTGGGCCGCGGCGCGCGAGGTCGACTCCGCCGAGCTGTGGGACACCCATGCCACGCTGAAGCGGCGGCTCGCCGAGCGCACCGGCTTCGATCCCGAGCTGCTCACGATCGGGTTCGCCCGCCGCTTCGCGACCTACAAGCGCGCCGGTCTCGTCTACACCGACCTGGAGCGCCTGCTCGCCCTGCCGGTGCAGGTCGTCGTCGCCGGCAAGGCGCATCCGCAGGACGCCCCCGGCAAGGACGTGATGCAGGAGATCGTTCGTCTCTCGCGCGGCGCGGCGGAGGGGCGGGTCGTCTTCCTCGAGAACTACGACATCGACCTCGCGCGCACGATCATCCCGGGCTGCGACATCTGGCTCAACACGCCGCGCCGGCCGTACGAGGCGTCGGGCACGAGCGGCATGAAGGCGGCGGTCAACGGCGTCCTCAACTTCTCCGTGCTCGACGGCTGGTGGGCCGAGGCGTACGACCCCGCGTACGGCTGGGCGATCGAGGGCGCCTCGGACGAGGCCGACGTCGAGCAGCTGTACGAGCTGCTCGAGAACGAGGTCGTCCCGCGCTTCGCAGCGCGGGACGCCTGGCTCGAGATGATGAAGGCGTCGATCGCGGAGCTTGCACCGCGGTTCTCGATGCAGCGGACGGTGATCGAGTACACCGACCGCTACTACGTCCCCGCTACTCGCTCGGCGTAGCCGGCGCTTCGGGCGCGTCGGCCAGACGGCCGAGCAGCTCGTCGACCTTCGCCAGCTCGCCTTCGAGATGCTCGCGATAGCTGCGAAGCCGCTCGACGTGCTGCTCGCGCGACGGGATGCCGTGCCGCCCGCGGAAGTGCCCGCGACGGTGGTGGTGATGTCCTCTGTGCATTGGTACGCTCACCTCCTTTCTTTCCATTCGATAATAGTTATTGGATGATAACCAAAAGAGACCAGCTGGTCGAGCTGCGGCGGCTGCTGCGGCAGGTGATGCGCGGTCTGCGCGCCCGCCAGGGGCCGCTGCACCGCGGCGGCCGGCGGCAGGGCGGGCTGCTCGCGTTTCTCGCCGGGGAGGGGCCGACGGCCGTCTCCGACCTGGCGGCGGCGCTGGGCGTGTCGCTGCCGGCGGCGAGCGCCCTCACGCGCGCGCTCGAGGAGCGGGGCCTCGTGGAGCGGCGCGAAGACCCGGCCGACCGCCGGCGCACCGTCGTCGCGCTCAACGAGGAGACGTCGGCGCGCATGCGCGAGTGGCTCGAGGCGCACGACCGGCCGCTCGAGAAGGCGCTGGCGGCGCTCGACGACCGCGAGCGGGAGGCGTTCCTGAAGGGACTCCGCGCCCTCGCGGACGCGCTGATGGAAGAATCGGCCCATGGTCCTCTCGGATCGCACCATCGCCCGCCTCATCGCCGACGGTCGCATCGGCATTGACCCCTACGACGACGCGCTGCTGCAGCCGTCGAGCGTCGACGTGCGCGTCGACAGCAGGTTCCGGGTCTTCCACAACGCCCGCTACCCGTACATCGACGTCAAGCAGCCGCAGGAGCAGCTGACCGAGCTGGTCGAGATCTCCGGCGACGAGCCGTTCATCCTCCACCCCGGCGAGTTCGTGCTCGGCTCGACGCTCGAGCGCATGACGCTCCCGGACGACCTCGTAGCCCGCTTGGAGGGGAAGTCGAGTCTAGGCCGCCTCGGCCTGCTCATTCACTCGACCGCCGGCTTCATCGACCCGGGCTTCGACGGGCACGTGACCCTCGAGCTCTCGAACGTCGCCAACCTGCCGATCACGATCTACGAAGGCATGAAGATCGGGCAGATCTCCTTCATGCAGATGACGGAGCCCGCGTCGACGCCCTACGGCAGCTCGGAGCTCGGTTCCAAGTACCAGGGGCAGCGCGGCCCGACGCCGTCCCGCTACTACGAGAACTTCTCCTCATGAAGGTCCTCGTCACCGGCGGCACCGGCTTCATCGGACCGAAGATCGTAAGCGCGCTGCGTGCGCGCGGCGCCGACGTGCGCGTGCTCGTGCGCCGGCCGGGCCGCGGCACCCGCGCCGGCGATGCGGAGCTCGTCACCGGCGACGTCACCGATCCCGCGAGCCTTCGCGCCGCGGCCGACGGGTGCACGCACGTCGTGCACCTCGTCTCGATCATCCGCGGCAGCCGGGACGACTTCCAGCGCGTGATGGTGCAGGGAACGCAGAACGCTCTCGCGGCGGCGAAAGACGCAGGCGTCGAGCGCTTCGTCCTGATGAGCGCGATCGGCGGCGACGAGGAGCACCGCGACGTCGCGCCCTACTTCGCCGCCAAGTTCGCGATGGAACAGGAGGTCGTCCGCTCCGGCCTCGAGCACACCATCTTCCGGCCGAGCTTCGTCTTCGGCGACGGCGGCATCCTCCCGACGTTCCTCGCACAGGTGCGCTACGCACCGGTCGTGCCGGTGATCGGCTCCGGCAAGCAGCGCATCCAGCCGATCTGGGTCGAGGACGTCGCCGAATACTTCGCACGCGGCGTCGACCTGCCGGGAGCGACCAACCGTTCGTTCGACCTCGGCGGCCCCGACGTCGTCACCTGGGACGAGCTCTACCTGGCGATCGCGAAAGAGCTCGGCAAGCGCCGCCGCATCGCTCACGTTCCGGCGTCGCTCGCGCGCACCGGCGCACTGCTCACGCAGTGGGCTCCGGGCGCGCCGCTGACGACCGACCAGCTCGCAATGCTCGAGTCCGGCGACAACATCGCCGCCGACAACGATGCCGTCGAGACCTTCCGACTCCCACTCGTCCCCCTCGCCGAGCAGATCCGGCGCGCAGCCTAGAGAGCGGCTCTCGCTCCTGCTGCTGCTCGTCGCGGCGAACCAGCGCATGACCCAGCTCGTCGAGCGCGAGCTGGCCGCGAACGGCGTCGACGCGGACGGCTACGCGACGCTGAGCCTGATCGGCGCCCGCGGCGAAGCGCCGCTGACGCAGCTCGCCCGCGAGCTCGGCGAGCCGCTGACGACCGTCTCCGACACGGTGCGCCGGCTGGAGACGCGCGGCTCGGTCAGCCGGCGCCCGAACCCGGACGACGGCCGGTCGTTCCTGTTCGCCCTCACCGCCCGCGGCGACCGCGAGTGGCGGCGCGGCTGGGGCGCGCTCCACCGCGTCGGCACGGCCCTTTCCCGGCACTTCGACGAAGAGGAGATGCGCGCCGCCCTGGTGCAGCTCGGCGATGCCTTCGAGACCGCTCTCGAAGAACTTTCTCCGCCGACGTAGCATTTACTCCGTCGTCGTACTATATTGAGGAGGCATGCGGCTCGTCCTCCTCGTCACCAGCGTGGTGGTCGCCGCCGCCACGGCTGGAGCCACGACCGTGACACCGATCACGGTCGGGATCCAGCCGTGCGCGGAGATCGCGGGCTACGGCTCCGTCTGGGTCGCGAACTACGGCTCGGCGACGCTTTCCCGCGTGGACCCGGCGACGAACAAGGTCGTCGGAACGGTGAAGGTCGGCCCGGAGCCGTGCGGGCTCGCGGCCGGCGCCGGCTCGATCTGGGTCGACGGCTACGGCTCGAACACGGTCGAGCGGGTCGACCCGAAGACGATGCGGCGCGTGAAGGCGATCCCGGCCGGTCCGGGCGTCTGGGACGTCGCCTACGACGGCCGGCACGTGTGGGCCGACGACAACGCGAACGGGATCGTCGTCGAGATCGACCCGCACACGAACCGGGTCGTCCGCCGGATCCACACCGGCGGCTCACCGACCGGGCTCGCCCTCGCCTTCGGCTCGCTGTGGGTCGGCTCGAACAACTACGGCGACACGCACTTCTTCCGCGTCTCGCTCACGACCGGCCGGGTGACGAGGGTCGCCGCGGGCTGCCTCCGCCCCGCCTACTTCGCGGTCGCCGGGGCGGACGACCCGTGGGTGACCTGCGTCGGGAACCTCATCGGCAAGGGGCGCGCGATCAGGATCGATCCGAGGACGAACCGCGTCATCGCCTCCGTCCCCGTCGGGGTGAGCCCCGGCGACGGCGCGATCGACGCGAACGGCCGCGTCTGGATCCCCAACAAGGGCGACGGCACCGTCAGCCGCATCGACCCGGCGACGAACCGCGTCGTCGAGACCGTCCACGTCGGCGGCGCCCCGTTCGTGCTGAACGTCGCGTTCGGCGACGTGTGGGCGCCGGACAACGCCGGCACCACGGTCTCGCGCCTGCACCTCGGCTCCTAGAAAAGAAGAGGGCCGCCCCGTAGGACGGCCCTGATCCGGTTACCAGCTGGGATTTCGTAGAGGCGCTTCCGGCCGAAACGGCGGCGCGTTACGCGAGTCCCCCACGCTGGCTAGACGATTCCCGGTGTGGTCCCGGGGACACGCCTCTACGAGCTGGTACCTCCACTGCCCGTACTTGAAGTCTCCAACGCCGGACCACCTCCTTTCCGCGGATAAACCCACCATAGCGGATCGGGCAGGACGGACCAATCGAGGCTACGATGCCGCCCGCTCAGGGGTTGGAATCCGAGGGGGGTCTCGTGAAGAAGCTCGTGCTCGTGGTCGCGGCGGCGCTCGCGATCGTTCCGTCGGCGCTCGCAGCGAGCCCGAAGCCGGTGCCGTCGCTCACGCCCGCGGCCACGCACAAGCTGTGGCTGGCCGAGGTGGCCCGGGCCAAGTCGGCGCCGCGCGCGTTCGACGACGCGTCCTGCCGGCCGGCGCGCGCGATCTTCTACGCGCAGACCGACTGGCTGCGCCTGGCCACGACGCTCGCAGCCCAGCCCTCGCCGTGCGCGCAGTACTTCGTCTCGGTCCCGCCGCTCGCAGCGGACAAGACGCAGGCCCGCCCGAATCAGGCGGCGCAGATCCGCGCGCTCGGGCCGAGCTTCCATGCACTCGACGAGATCAGCTGGAACGGGTGGAGCTCATGGGTTGCAGCGGGGAACGGCTCCTTCTACGACGCAGGCGTGCTGGCCCGCCAGCGCATGGCGGCGGCAGGCTTCGACGTCTCCGCCGGAGACACCTGGGCGCTGAACGAGCTCTCGTCCGCGGTCCGCTCGAACACCGGCGCTGCGCGGGCGAACGCGCTCGAGTTCATGCGCGGGCTCGCCTCCGACGGCGTGAAGGGCGTCGTCTTCGTCGCCGGCGTCGCACAGACGACCTCCGACACCGGCACCTACCAGGACAACCTGCAGAGCTGGCTGACCGACGACGGGTTCTGGAGCGCCGCCGCGCAGTACGCCAGCGACTGGGCGCAGGAGGACTACGGCGACGTGCGCGCGTATGCGGTCGCGAACACGACACCGCAGCAGCGCCGCGACGTCGAGGAGCAGTACCTCGGCCACGTCCTGGCGCTGGCGAACGCGAACCCGGATGCCGAGGCGGCGTCGCGCTCGTTCATCGACAGCACGTATGTCGCATTCGGCAACGCCGCATGGGCGTGGTCATCTGCGTACGGGTACACGGCGGTGCCCGTGGCGACGATGGAGGACTTCGTCTCGGGCCAGATCTACGCCGACCGCTCGCTCGGCGCGCCGTCGGGCGTCGACCGCTTCGGCTTCGCCTGGGCGCCGCAGAACTCGCTCGGTCTCTCGACAGCCGACTACAACGCGCAGACCGCTGCCGTGCTCGCCCGCATCGCCGCCTCGATCCGCGACTCGGGCACGAACGTCGACGCCGCGTGCAGCACGTTCTGCACCACGAGCGTCGCCGGTGCCGCGTTCACGAGCGCCTGGGCGAGCTTCGGCACCTGGGCGACGACCGCCCTGTCGCTCGGGCAGCCGTCCTCGTTCACCGCGGGCACGTCCGTCCCGCTGACGGTCACGCTGCAGCAGCTCGGCGTCCCGGAGAACGCGTCCGGGCCGATCGAGGTGACGTTGTCGTCGAGCTCGACCGGCGGCGGCTTCGCCGCCGTCGCGGGCGGCGCGGTCACGCCGACGCTGAGCGCGACGATCCCGGCCGGCGCGTCGTCGGTGACCGTCTACTACACCGACACGGTTGCAGGCTCACCGACGGTGTCGGCTGCCGCCCCGGGCTACGCGACCGTCACGCAGGTCGAGAACGTCGCCGCCGCCGCGCCGGCCACGCTGACCGCGACACCGGCCTCGTCGTCGACGACGGCCGGCACGCCCGTGACGATCGCGCTCGGCGCGCACGACGCGTACGGCAACCCGGCGACGCTGCCGTCGCCCGTGACGGAGACGACGAGCTCCACGCACGGCGCCTTCACGAGCTCGGGCACGAGCGTCTCGTACACCGACACGCTCGCGGGCACGCCGACGCTGACGTTCACGGCGCCCGGCGTTCCGGCGGTCACGCTGACCGAGACGGTCGTTCCCGCCGCTGCGGCGAAGCTGACACTGTCGCCGGCGAGCGCCTCGGTGAAGACGGGCAAGGCCGCGAGCTTCACCGCGACGGCCACCGACGCGTACGGCAACCGCACCACCGTGACACCGGCGTGGTCGCTTTCGTCGACCGCCTACGGGAAGGTCACCGCGAGCGGTCCGACCGCGAAGTTCACCGCCGGCACGAAGACCGGCTCGGTGACGCTGACGGCCGCCGCGGGCAGCGCGCGCACGTCCGCGAAGATCACGATCACGCGCTGAGGCGCTCCGCCTCGACGGCGTCGCGCACCCAGCAGTCGAGCCGGTGGTCGTTGACGACCCCGCACGCCTGCATCGCGGCGTAGACGGTCGTGGGCCCGACGAAGCGGAAGCCCGCCTTGCGCAGCGCCTTCGCCAGCGCAACCGACTCGGGCGACGTGGCGCGCCACTGCGAGGCGTCGTGCGTCTCCGGTGCGAACGACCAGAAGAGCTCGTGCAGCGGCGTCGAGTCTCGTAGCGCGACAGTCGCCTTCGCGTTCGCGATCGCAGCTTCGATCTTCCCCCGATGCCGCACGATCGACGCGTCTTGCAGGAGCCGCTCGACGTCGCGCTCACCGAACCTCGCAACGCGGTCCGGCTCGAAGCGCTCGAACGCCGCGCGGAAGCCTTCGCGCTTGCGCAAGATCGTCAGCCACGAGAGCCCGGACTGAAAGCCTTCGAGGCACAGGCGTTCGTAGAGCCCGCGCTCGTCGCGCACCGGGCGGCCCCACTCCTCGTCGTGGTAGGCGAGGTAGAGCGGGTCGCTCGTCTCCCAGCAGCGGATCAGCCCGTCGCCGGCTATTCGCCGACCTCGACCTGCACGATGCCGTCCTCGACGGTCACGGGATAGGTCGCCACGGGCTCGAAGGCGGGCAGCGACAGCGGCCGGCCGCTCGTGAGGTCGAACGCCGATCCGTGCCGCGGACAGATGACGCGGCAAAGCTCCTCGTCCCACTCGCCTTCGCACAGCGGCCCGTCGTCGTGCGAGCAGCGGTCCTCGAGCGCGTAGAGCGTGCCGTTGCAGTTGTAGACGCCGATCGAGGTCCAGCCGACGGTGACGATCTTCGTGGAGCCGGGCGGAAACTCCTCGAGCGGCGCGACGTGGATCTTCGGCACTAATCGAGTTGAAGATCGTCGGCGAGGCTCTGCCACTCCGCGGGCAGCGGCGTGCCCTTCGCGCGATGGAGCGCGACCTTCAGCACCCCGAGCCCGAGGATCGCGCACTTGAGGCGGATCGGCGTGAGCGGAATGCCGATCTCCTCGAGCAGCTCCTCCTTCGGCAGCTCGGCCACCTCGCTCGCCGTGCGGCCCTTCACCAGCTCGGTGAGCATCGACGTCGCCGCCTGCGAGATCGCGCAGCCGCGGCCTTCGAAGCCGATCTCGTCGATCGTCTCGCCGTCGCCGGCGAAGCGCACGAAGATCGTCACCTCGTCGCCGCACAGCGGGTTCTGTCCTTCGGCGTGCGCGTCGTGCGGGTCGAGCGCGCCGTGCCCGCGCGGGTTCTTGTAGTGGTCGAGGATCACCTCGCGGTACATCTGCTCGAGCTCGGACATCAGACTCCGAAGGTCTCCTTGACGCGGACGAGCCCGGCGGCGAGGCGGTCGATCTCCTCGGGCACGGTGTAGAGGTAGAAGCTCGCGCGATTCGTGGCGACGACGCCGAGCCGCTGCATCAGCGGCTGACAGCAGTGATGGCCGGCGCGGATCGCAACCGCATCCAGATCGAGGATCTGCGCGACGTCGTGCGGGTGCACGCCGTCGACGTCGAAGCTGACGATGCCGGCGCGCTTGTCGGCCGGCGGCCCCCACGTCGTCACGCCGGAAATCTCGGCGAGCTTGTCGAGCGCATACGCGACGAGCTCGTGCTCGTGCTGCTCGATCGCCTCGAGCCCCGCCTCTTCGAGGTAGTCGATCGCGGCGGCGAGACCGACCGCTTCCGCCATCGGCGCAGTCCCCGCTTCGAACTTGTGCGGCAGCTCGCCCCAGGTCGACTCGTTCTCGCGCACGCGCCGGATCATGTGACCGCCGGTGAGGAACGGATCCATCGCCTGCAGCAGCTCCGTGCGCCCCCAGAGGAAGCCGATGCCGCTCGGACCGCACATCTTGTGGCCGCTGACGGCGACGAAGTCGGTGCCGAGCGCCTGCACGTCGACGCGCTTGTGCGGCGCCGCCTGCGCTGCGTCGCACACGTGGATCGCTCCGCGCTCGTGCGCCCACGCCGCGATGCGCGGGATGTCGTTCGCTCCGCCGAGGACGTTGGAGACGTAGCCCGTCGCGACGACCTTGACGTCCCCGCTGCCGGCGAGCTCGTCGAGCTGCTCGAGATGCAGCGTCCCGTCGGGCTCGACGGGCAGCATCCGGAACTCGGCGCCGGTCTTGCCGGCGATGAACTGCCACGGGACGAAGTTGGCGTGGTGCTCGAGCTCGGTGACGAGCACCACGTCGCCTGGGCCGAGATTCTTCAGCCCCCACGCGTACGCCACGAGGTTGATCGCCTCGGTCGCGTTGCGCACGAAGATGATCTCGTGCGCCGCGGGCGCGTTCACGAACGCGCGGCAGCGCTCACGCGCGTGCTCGAGCGCTTCGGTCGCGCGTTCCGCCAGCTCGTAGACGCCGCGGTGCACGTTCGCGTACGACGTCTCGTAGAACGTCGTCATTGCGTCGAGCACCTGCCGCGGCTTCTGCGAGCTCGCGGCCGAGTCGAGGAACGCGAGCGGCTTGCCGTGGAACTGCTGCTCGAAGATCGGGAAGTCCGCGCGGAGCTTCTCGGCGTTCAGCTTCGGGGTGGTGACGGCCACCCTCGAAGGGTATCTAGGGGACCTTGAACGACGCCGCGGTGTAGCCGGCAGCTGTGACCGCGACGCGCGTGCCCTTCTTGAACGTCGTAAGGCTCGCCTTACCTGCGGCGGTCGTGACGACGGTGTGGCCGCCGCCCTTCAGGGTCGCCTTCACGCCGAAACCGTCGTCGAGGACCGTCGCCTTCGTGCGCGACGCGCTGACGGTCAGCCCGGGCAGGAGCTGCTGCCGGGAGAGCTCGTGCCCGTCGTTGATGAAGACGTCCACCTTCCCACTCCGCAGCGCGATCGCGGAGAGCTGGTAGACAGTCGCCTCGGCGAGGCCGGCGGCGGACGGCGCGCCGAAGTGGTGCGCGGCGCTGCGGGAGCGGCGCGCGTGCACCGCGTTCCCCTGCGACCAGACCGTCCAGAGGCGGTTCGCCGAGTCGACCGCGAGCGCCATGTGCGGATCGCCGCCGGCGAACATGCCGCCGGCCGCGACGACGGAGTAGACGAGGTTGCCGCCGCGGAACGTGTTCACCGCGAGGCTGGTCGCGGTCGGATAGCCGCCGGCCCACGCCATGAAGGTGTTGCCGAGTCCGTCGGCGACGAGTGGGACGTTGTCGTCGCGCGGCGCCGTCTGGGGTGCACCGAACGCGCGTCCGGGGCCGGCCTGGGCGCCCGTGCCGTCGAGGCCCTCGTAGACGAACTCATTCGGAAACGAGTTCGCATTCGACCAGAAGGCAAGCTGCGCGTAGTTCGACGTGTCGACGGCAAGCGACTCCGCGTAGCCGCAGCAGCCGCTGAACGCCTGGTGGGAGAGCTCGCCGTTCAACCCCTGGTAGACCTGGATCCCGAAGGTCGAGTCCTGTGTGAACATCGGCGTTCCGTCCGTGCGCACCGCGGCGCCTTCGACGTCGCCCAGGTTGGGCGAGCTGGTCTGCACCGGCCCGGTCCACGACTGGCCGTCGTTCGTCGACTCCCAGCGAAGGACTCCCTGCTGTGCGAAGCCGGCGGTCGTCGCCGGCGCGTACAGCTCGAGGGCGCCGGGGAGCTGCAGCAAGGCAGGGCGCCCGACGGACAGCAGGCCGGACGCGACCGTGTGGTCGCCGGTCGTGCCCGACCAGACCTTCAGGTTGGACGTGCCGTCGCTGTACGCGACGAGCTCGGTGCCGTCGTGCGCGAGGATCGCGCTCGGCCGCATCGTGTTCGGGACGACGACGGTCGAGATCGGCGTCCACGCGAGCGCCGACGGCGCGAAGCAGAGGGCGAGGAACGCAGCGGCGACGATGCGCACGCCCGGAACTCTAGGTCAGCCGAGCGATGCTGTGGGCACGAAACGGAACGTCGTGGTCTGCCCCACCGAGAGCGGCACGAGCGCGCCCGCCTTCTGGAGCGCCACGCCGTTGAAGAAGAAGCCGCTGCCCGCACGAGCGACGATCCGGTCGGAGCCGCTCGACAGCCGGACGGCGTGGAGCGCCTTGTTGGCGCCGAGGTAGACGGCGTACGCGCCGTACGCCGCGAGGCCGGCCGTCCAGCTCGCCGCCGAGAGCTTCCAGTTGTGGACGAGCCCGCCGCCCAGGCCGTACACGACGAGCCGCCTGTCGCGCGTCCGTACGACGACACGGTTCGCCGTGAGCGCAACCGACGCCGCCTTCGCGGGGATCGTCGCGAGTTGCGCACCGCCGTCGGTGAGCACGACCACGCTCCCGTCCAGTTCGCGAACCGCCAGGTGGCCGTTCGCGGCGGCGACGTCCTGCGGCGCGGTGACGCCTGCCAGGTCGGCGACGTGGATGCCGCGTGCACCTGCGACCCGGTAGAGCTGAACGGTGCCGGACGAGGTCACGGCCACGTAGCCGAGGAAGGTGCCGTCGCCCACGAGAATGATCGGCTGTGCGCTCGTCGTGACCTTGGCGCCTCCGCCCCGGCTCGAGACGACGTCCAGGGTGTAGGTGCTGCCGCTGTTGCCGATGGAACGCTCGAGCGCACCCCAGGTCCCGTTCGGGCCGGGGGCGAGCGCGTCGATCTCTTCCTCGTCGATCGGCGCCGTCGTGCGCAGCGGGCGCGGCTCGCCGGCGCCGTAGGTCTGCGTCCAGAGGTAGCCGCGCCTGCCGCCTGCAGAGGTCGCGACGTATCCGAGCCTCGAGCCCGTGCTCGCCCAGGTCGTGAGCCCGGTCAGCTTCACGGGCGGTGCGGTCGCCGCATCCGCGACGGCCGCTGACAGCACCGCAACGAGTGCGGCGACAACCAGGGTGAGCTTCACGGTGCCACGGTACGACGCAGGGGTGAAGCTTCCTTGAAGCTATCGTGCGCTCGCTGTGAGTTCCTACGAGTACGTCTTCACGATGTACCGCGCCGACAAGTTCTACGGCGCTGACCGCCAGGTGCTGGCGAACATCTCGCTGTCGTTCCTGCCGGGAGCGAAGATCGGGGTGCTCGGTCCCAACGGCGCGGGCAAGTCGACGCTGCTCCGGATCATGGCGGGCAAGGAGGAGACGTCCTCCGGCACCGCGGAGCTCGCGCCGGGCGCGAGCGTCGGCTACCTCGAGCAGGAGCCGGAGCTCGACGCCGCGAAAACCGTGCGCGAGAACGTCGAGGACGGGGTCCGCGAGCTGCGCGACCTCCTCGATCGGTTCAACGCGATCTCGGCGAAGTTCGCGGAGCCGGACGCGGATTACGACGCGCTGCTGGCGGAGCAGGCGACGGTGCAGGACCGGATCGACCGCGCAGACGCCTGGCAGCTCGAGGCGCAGCTCGACCACGCGATGGACGCGCTGCGGCTGCCGGACGGCAACCGCGACGTGACGTCCCTCTCGGGCGGCGAGCGCCGCCGCGTCGCGCTGTGCCGGCTACTCCTGTCGGCGCCCGACCTGCTGCTGCTCGACGAGCCGACCAACCACCTCGACGCCGAGTCCGTCCTCTGGCTCGAGCGGTTCCTCGCCGACTACAAGGGCACCGTCGTCGCGGTCACGCACGACCGCTACTTCCTCGACAACGTCGCCGGCTGGATCCTCGAGCTCGACCGCGGCCGCGGCATCCCGTACCAGGGCAACTACTCCGGCTGGCTCGAGCAGAAGCAGGCCCGGCTCGCGGTCGAGGAGAAGCAGAGCTCCGCGCGCCAGCGCACGTTGCAGCGCGAGCTCGAGTGGGTGCGCATGGCGCCGCGCGCGCGGCAGGCGAAGTCGAAGGCGCGCCTGCAGGCCTACGAGCAGCTGCTCGCGGAAGAGGAAAACGTGAAGCTCGACCGCGTCGAGATCCACATCCCGCCGGGGCCGCGGCTCGGCGACACCGTGATCGAGGCGAAGGGCGTGACGAAGGGCTTCGGCGACCGGCTGCTCTACGAGAACCTGGAGTTCTCGCTGCCGCCGGCCGGGATCGTCGGCGTGGTCGGCCCGAACGGCGCCGGCAAGACGACGCTCTTCCGCATGATCGCCGGCGAGGAGAAGCCCGACTCGGGCGAGCTACGCATCGGCGAGACCGTGCAGCTCGCATACGTCGACCAGGCACGCGGCGATCTCGATCCGAAGAACACCGTGTGGAAGGAGATCTCGGGCGGCCAGGACCTCGTGCTGCTCGGCAAGAAGGAGATCAACTCACGGCAGTACACCTCGTGGTTCAACTTCAGAGGCGGCGACCAGCAGAAGCCCGTCGGCCAGCTGTCGGGCGGGGAGCGCAACCGCGTGCACCTCGCGAAGCTGCTGAAGAGCGGCGGCAACGTGCTGCTGCTCGACGAGCCGACGAACGACCTCGACGTCGACACGCTGCGCGCGCTCGAAGAGGCGCTGCTCGACTTCGCCGGCTGCGCCGTGGTGATCACGCACGA